>Ga0134128_10000004_pt1 | contig 587282 bp, 520 predicted proteins | sample KB31754_FD_96462 | JGI IMG/M metagenome (GOLD analysis project Ga0134128, IMG submission 96462) | Terrestrial soil microbial communities with excess Nitrogen fertilizer from Kellogg Biological Station, Michigan, USA - KB3-175-4 | ecosystem: Environmental > Terrestrial > Soil > Unclassified ...
TAAATGACAGCGCAGCATTACCGTGCAGCTTCATCCGGTTTCTCCTTGGTACTGGGGCTTTGACACCACCAGCCTCCAAGGAGGACCGGATGAACAACGTCCTCAGGTTCTACACCTAGCCCTCCGTGCTGCCAAACCCGCCGCGGCTCGCCCCAGCGGGCACGTGCGCCGTCCACGCCGCCTGCTCAGCATGTACGAACACTCCCTGCGCAATCCGGCTGTGAGCCGGGATGTGGATGGCCTGCTGGGTGAAGTTCAAAAGCTGCAAGCGCAGCTCATCCTCGACCCCGCAGTAGTCCTGGTCGATGACGCCGATGCCGTGCGGCTGCATCACGCCAAATCGCTTGGGAGTGGAGGAGCGCAGGCACACCAGCAATGCCCATCCAGGTGGCGTGGCCAGCACCAGCCCGGTGCCCACGAGCGCGATCTCCCCCGGCTGGATGTCCGCCGCCGCCGCGGTCGACAGGTCAAACCCCACCGAGCCCGGCGTGGCATAGGCGGGCTCAGGCAGGGACTCGTGCAGGCGCAGGATCGGAACTTCCAAGCGAGGGGAGCTCATGCGGGGGCAGCTTATAGCCCAACCCCAACTCCTCCATGCCCACCTGCGGCCAGGGCTTGGCAGGGCGCCCCAGGAAGAAACCCTGCGCCAGCGGCACGCCGAGGTCTAGCAGCGTCTGCAGCTCCGCGGGGTTCTCGATGCCCTCGGCGACGAGCAGGCTGCCGACGTGCTCGGCGTAGCCCACCAGCGCCTGCACGAGCGCCGCTCGATCACGATCGCCGTCGATGCCGCTCACCAAGGAGCGGTCGAGCTTGAGATAGCTGGGCTGCACGGTGGTGATCTGGCGCAGGCCCGAGTAGCCGGCGCCCATGTCATCGACGGCCAGCCGCACCCCGCGCGCGCGCAGTGGCGCGATCGTGGTGTGCAGCTGCGCTTCGCTCTGCACCAGCGCCTCCTCGGTGACCTCGATGATCAGCCCCGAGAGGTCACGCGGCTGCTCAAGAATGCGCAGCGTGCGTGCGTCCAGCAGCACGGGCGCGGAGAGGTTGACGGCCACGCGCGTGCCCGATGGTCGGGCGCCCAAGAGCTTCAAGGCGGCGCGCAGGCAGGAGCGCTCCAGCTCGTCACGCTCACCGAACTCCTCCGCCAGCGAGAACCAGTGCAGCGGGCTGTCGGTGCCCCCTTGCCCGAAGCGTGCAAGCGCCTCATAGGCGTGCACGCTGCCGTCGCGCAGATCGACGATCGGTTGCACGGCCATCGATAGCCCTTCGCCGCCGATCAGCCTTGTGAGCGCGCCGCGGGCGCTGTGTGCGCCCTGCCCGTTGAGCGAGCCTCCGGCGTAAAAGGAGGCCTGGCCCCCCACGCCGCTGCGCTTGGCGACGCGCAGCGCGATGTCAGCTGCGCGCAGCAGCGCCTCGGCGTCGCTGCCGTCGCGGGGGCTCTGCGCGACACCCACGCAGGCGGATACCCGCCGCAGCTCGTCGCTGCACTCTTCAAGCGCCTCCAGCAGCTCGGCGGCGAGCGGCGCGGGGTCCTCGTCGCCGTGCGCGAGTACGGCGAACTCGTCTCCCCCCAGCCGTCCCACCACGCGCTTTGGTCCAGAGACGGTGCGCAGGCGCTCGCCGACTGACGCCAGCAGCGCGTCCCCGGCGGCATGCCCGAGCGCCTTGTTGACCACCCCGAAGCCGTCGAGGTCGAATAGCAGCAGGCATGCCGGGGCCTGTTCGCTTGAGCCTTTGGTAGCTGCTTCCAGCGCGCCGCGGAAGGCGGTCCGCGAGAACGTCCCGGTCAAGTCGTCGTGATCGGCGTCATAGCGCGCCTGGCGCAGCAGCCGAGCCAGCTCGCGCGTCAGGCGCCCACAGCTCAGGAGCAACCCGATGGCTGCCATGCAGAGGGCGGCGTGGGCACCGGTCAAATGTCCTTGCAGGGCCACGGGCAGCGCCATCGCGCTGAGCACGAGGGTGCGTCCGATCCAGTGCACGCGCCCACCGCGTGCCACTACGCCGCTGGCTACCGCGGCGAGCCACAGGACGCTGAGCGCCGTAACGCGCTGATCGCCCAGCCCCACGATCAGGATCGCTGCCGCTCCCGCCAGCGACTCCTCGACGCGCAGCCAGGCCATGCGCGGCACCGACAGCTGCACCATGGCGCTGAGCGCGATCGTCGTGAATCCGGCGATGGCAAGCGGCGGGTGGGCCGCAAGATTCGAGCTGTCCAGCACGAGCAAGATGCCGGTCACCCCCAGGATGGCACGGGTCATGGCCGCGGTGCGGCGCGCACGCAAGAGGTGCGAACCCTGCCCGCCCTCGTATTCGACCGGTGCCAGCACGTTCAGGCTTTCGGCAGCGGCCCGGTGGTTCTTAACCGTTTTGCCAGGTCCCCGGACCAGTGGCAGAGCAGTTTCGATATAAGGAACTCTTTCCTACTGGTTATCAGGAACTCTGTCCTACACGCGATTGGCGGCTTGGTGGGCTCACGGCCTCAGCCGCGGCCTCGCTGCCAATGAAAGGCGTCAAGGCGATATAGGCGGCATGGTCGGCCAGCTCGGGCAGGCGCGCGGTCAAGCCACGCGCCACATAGTCGTGCATGAGCTCGACCACACCACCGACGACTGCCTCGCCGACGATCGAGGACCCCCCTGCTCGCAGGGACCCGTTGAGGCGGCTCAGTCGCGCCGCCAGCAGCTCGGCATAAGAGCTCCTGGCCTGTTCCACACGCTCGGTCAGCCGCGGCAGCGATACGACGATGTCGACACACGCGGCATGTGCATAGGAAGGCTCGGCCGCGAGGAACTCAAACAGCGCCGCGAGCGCCGCGCGCAACCCCCCCACCCACGTCTCCTGCTCGGCAAAGGCCTCGACGCATACGCCGACAGCGCGCGCGTGGCCCACCTCGTAGGTGGCGACGAACGCCTCCTCCTTGCTTTCAAAGTGGCTGTAGAAGGTCTGCAGCGATACCGCTGCCTCGGCCGCTACATCCTCCAGGCTCAGCGCCGGATAACCACGCGCGGCCGTGAGGTTGGCGATCGCGTCGAAGATGCGCTCGCGCTGATTGTGCTCGACAAAACCCCGCGGCAGATTGTGCTCGCCGGAAGGCAGCCCACGTGAGCCCTGCTGCGAGAGCGTCACCAAGGTGCCAGGCGCGCGTCCGCCGCGCCGTCCACCAGCCGGGGCTCGGTTGCCGGCAGTGCTCTTGCCGGCTGCCCGCAGCCGCCGCGGGCGCATGGGGATGCTCGCAGGCGAGGGGTAGTAGCTGCAGATCCAGTCCACCACCTCGGGCAGCGCCCGGTCGAGCTCAGCACGCAACGCTTTATCGGACTGGCCGGAGGCTACGCGCGTGTAGAGGATCTTGCGCAGCGCCCCCACCACTGCCTTGGCCACAGGCTCAGGCAGGCCACCGTCGCCGGGGGCCTGCGCGAACACTTCCCGCAGAAAGCTCTCAAAGCGCGCTGTGCCCTCTGCCCAGCGCTCCATGCCGGCTTCGCCGGCCGCGATCACGTCAACACACACCAGCCGCGTGGCGCTGGGGCGGGCGATCGTGGCCTCGAACAGGGCGGCGACGATCGCATGCACCTGCTCGCGCCCCTCCATCTCCGGGTCATAGGCGCGCACCATGGCGATCGTCAGGCGCCGCACGCTGGCGTCAAAGGCTGCCAGCAGGCACTCCTCCTTGTTGTGGAAGTGCTCGTAGAAACTACGTCTGGAGACCCCTGCGCGGGCCACCAGCTCGGAGATCCTCACGCCCCCCAGACCGTGCTCGTTGATCAGCTCGATGAGCGCCTCGAACAGGCGCCGGCGCTGGTCGGCCACGACCTCCTCGCGGGGCAATGCCTGCGGTCCTCGCGGCAGTCCCCGGCGTCCATTTCCGTCTCCCCGCTTGCTCGCCACATAGCCACAGTAGATGACTATTGGCGGGCTGCCAACACGTTTGACCTCGTGTCACAGTTGACAAATCGTTGCCCTAAGAGGTTGACACCTTGCGTAAAACCTGATTTATATGTTGCTGTGGGAGATGCTCATGGGGTCTCCACAGGTTGCACCTTGGGAGGCGCAATGGGTCGAAAAGCAAAGGAAGAGAGAGGTTTTGGTCTTAGGTCGAGTACGACCGCGGGGCCGCAAAGCAGGTCACAGGGCACTCGCCTCGGGTTGGCGCAACCGCAGCCATTCTGTAGGCCCCGTGCTATTAGCTGTGACTCCCAGGCACAACTCAGCGGCGTCTCTTGGCCCACTGGGCCAAACCGTCGTTGCCTTGTCAGGGAGTCGGGTAGGTAGGGAGCTGGGAGGTCGGATGTCATGAGAACGCATTTCTGTCAGGAGCAGCGGATGTCACGTGCACTGCATGCCCGTTGGCCTTACCGTCGCTCGCATTGTCGTCACGATATGCATTGGCTGGTACGCGTGCGCCCCTCGCGTAGCTGGTGCGCCCGTGGTCGCTCACACTCGATGGCGGCATTGCCGCCGTATCAGCGGCGCCCTTCGGCCGGCTGAGCATTGACGGCGGTGCCCGCAGGCAACTCGGCCACCGCCGTCGATAGCATCAGTCTCCGTGGCCGCCCCGCGTGAGATCACTGCGCTGTCGATAGACACCATCCGCGCGCTGGCGATGGATGCTGTGCAGCAGGCCGACTCGGGGCATCCGGGCACGGCGATGGCGCTCGCGCCGCTCGCGCATACGCTCTACACGCGCATGCTGCGCGTCGATCCGGCCGACACCGAGTGGCCCGACCGCGACCGCTTCGTGCTCTCGGCCGGGCACGCCTGCGTGTTGCAGTACTCGCTGCTGCATCTCACCGGTTATGCCCTGGAGCTTGAGGACCTCAAGCAGTTTCGCCAGTGGGGCTCGCTCACGCCAGGACATCCCGAGCGCGGGCACACGCCGGGCATCGAGGTCACCACCGGACCCCTCGGACAGGGCTTTGCCAATGCGGTGGGCATGGCGATGGCGGAGCGCTTCCTGGCCGAGCGCTACAACCGCCCCGGCTTGAGCGTGGTCGACCACCACACCTACGCCATCTGCTCCGACGGCGACCTGATGGAGGGTGTCAGCCAGGAGGCGGCCTCGATCGCGGGGCACTTCGGCCTGGGCAAGCTGGTGGTGTGCTACGACGACAACCGCATCACGATCGACGGCACGACGGCGATCTCCTTCGACGGGGAGAACCATATGGCGCGCCTGGCAGCCGATGGCTGGCATGTGCAGCGGGTGGCCGACTCCGAGGACGTCAAGGCGCTGGAGGCGGCGCTCACGACGGCGCGCGAAGAAACCGAGCGCCCCTCGTTCATCGCGATCCGCTCACACATCGCCTACCCCGCGCCCAATGCCGTGGATACCGCCAAGGCGCACGGCGCGGCGCTGGGCGAGGAGGAGGTACGGGCGACCAAGGAAGCGATGGGCTTCGATCCCGATGCCCACTTCGCGGTCGACGCGCGCGTGTATGAGCACATGAGCCTGCGCGAGCGCGGCGCGGCGCTACAGCAGGAGTGGCTGGAGCGCTTCGCACGGTGGCGCGAGGCGCTGCCCGATGCTGCCGCTGAGTGGGATCGGGTATGGAGCGGCAAGCTGGAGCAAGGCTGGAAGGAGTCGCTGCCGAGCTTTCCGGCGGGCAAGGATATGGCGACGCGCTCAGCGGGGCAGAAGGCAATGGCGGCCTTTGCAGCGCACGTGCCCACGATGGTGGGCGGCGCTGCCGACCTGGTCGAGTCCACCAAGACAGTCTTTGAGGGCGCCGGGCAGTTCTCGCGCCCGCATACTGGCCGTAACGTGCCCTTCGGCATCCGCGAGCACGCGATGGGCGCGATCGTCAACGGTCTGGCGGCGCACGGCGGCATCGTCAAGCCTTACGGCTCGACCTTCCTGATCTTCTCGGACTACATGCGTCCATCCGTCCGTCTCTCGGCGCTGATGGGCCTGCCGGTGGTGTGGGTATGGACGCACGACTCGGTAGGTCTCGGCGAGGACGGGCCGACGCACCAGCCGATCGAGCACTACGCGGCTTTGCGCGCGATCCCCAAGCTGTGGGTGATCCGCCCCGGCGACGCCAACGAGACCGCGCACGCATGGCGCGTGGCGCTGGAGCGCGAGGATGGCCCGGTGGCGCTGCTGCTCTCGCGTCAGAACCTGCCCGTGCCCGACCGCGCCGCGGAGGGGCTGGGCGCCGCCAGCGAGCTTGAGCGCGGCGGCTACGTGCTGTGGGACTCAGCCGCGGACCCCGAGCTGATCCTGATCGCCACTGGCTCGGAGGTCTCCACTACTCTTGAGGCGGCGCGCGCGCTCGCCGGCGAAGGCACCACGGTGCGGGTCGTCTCGATGCCCTGCATGGAGCTGTTTGAAGCGCAGAGCGCCGAGTACCGCGACGGCGTGCTGCCTCCCGCCCTCACGGCGCGCCTAGCGGTCGAGCCGGGCGCCACGATGAGCTGGTGGAAGTGGGTAGGCATGCACGGCGACGTGCTGGGCCTGGATCGCTTTGGCGCATCCGCACCGGGTACAACGGTATTGAAGGAGCTCGGCTTCAATGCCGAGAACATCGTGGCGCGCGCCCGCGCGCTCCTAGACTGAAGGAGAACAAATGTCCTCGCCCACCCTCTCCCCACTGCACCGCCTCAGCGCGCTCGGGCAGAGCGTGTGGATCGACTTCCTCTCGCGCGATTCGATCCGCGGGGGACACCTGCAGGAGCTGCTCGACGCTGACGCGGTGGTCGGCGCCACCAGCAATCCGAGCATCTTCCAGAAGGCGATGACCGAAGGCGACGCTTACGACGAGCAGCTGCAGCAGCTCGCCGGCGAAGGCGTGGAGGGCAAAGAGGTCTTCTGGCGTCTGGCCGAGCAGGACATCAAGGACGCCTGCGATCTGTTCCGCCCGATCTGGGACGCGGGCCTGGGCCGCGACGGCTACGTCTCGCTGGAGGTGGACCCAAACCTGGCTTATGACGCACCGGCGACCTTCGCGGAAGCGATGCGCCTGCACGAGGCGGTCGATCGCCCCAATCTGATGGTGAAGATCCCCGCGACCAAGCCGGGCCTGGCGGCGATCGAGGACGCGATCGCGGCGGGCAAGTCGATCAACATCACGCTGATCTTCTCGTTGCGCCGCTACGCGGAGGTGGCCGAGTCCTACATCCGTGGCCTGGAGCGCCTGGTGGCCTCCGGGGGGGACCCCGGCAAGGTGGCTTCGGTGGCAAGCTTCTTCGTCTCGCGCATCGACACCGAGGCCGACAGGCGCCTGGATGAGATGGAGACCCACCCACCCAATGACGATCTCAAGGGCAAGCTCGCGATCGCAAACGCCAAGCTCGCCTACCAGCACTACAGCACCGTCTTCCGCGGCCCGCGCTGGCAGTTCCTGGCAGAGAAGGGCGCCACCACGCAGCGCGTGCTGTGGGCCTCGACCTCGACCAAGAACCCCGACTACCCCGATGTCGTCTACGTCGAGGACCTGATCGGCCCTGACACGATCAACACGATGCCGGAGGAGACGGTGCGCGCCTACCAGGACCACGGCCGCCCACAGGTGCGCCTAGGAGAGGGCCTGGGCGAGGCCCAGCGCCTGATCGACGAGCTGGCCACGGCAGGTGTCGACTACGACGACGTGACCGAGACGCTTGAGCGCGAGGGCGTGGAGAAGTTCGCCGACGCCTTCAGCCAGTTGCTGCAGGCGCTTGCCGAGAAGCGCAGCGCGTTCGCTGTAGCCTGACGCTCGCACCCGGCAGCTCGGATCGATGCTGGGCGCCTTGCAGCTGCCAGCGCTGGGCTTGAGCACGCTGCGATAGAACCTTCGTGCCACGCGCCGGCCTTGCGTTAAGGTCATGGCGATGCCAATTGTCCTCATCACCGGCGCCTCCACCGGCATCGGCAAGGCGACGGCGTTGCAGCTGGCGGGCTCGGGCTGGGATGTGCTGGCTGGTGTGCGCAACCCCGCGGCCGGCGAGGCGCTGGCTGCACAGGCAGGCTCAAGCGGCACGGTCACCCCCGTTCAGCTTGACATCACCGACACCGCACAGATAGCCGCGGCGGCGGAGCTTGTCGAGCAGCGCACGGGTGCAGGCGGCCTGAACGCGCTGGTGAACAACGCCGGCATCGCCGCCGGCGGCCCGCTTGAGATGCTGCCGATGCAGGAATTGCGCGATCTGATGGAGGTGAACTTCTTCGGCCAGGTCGCCGTGACGCAGGCGCTGATACCCGCCCTGCGCAAGGCTCATGGGCGAATCGCGCTGCTGTCCTCGATCGGCGGTCTCGTGACGACCCCCTACATGGCTCCCTACCACGCCTCGAAGTACGCGCTGGAGGCGGTAGGCAATGCGCTGCGCGTGGAACTGCGCCGCTCGGACATCCAGGTGGCATTGATCGAGCCGGGCTCGGTGGCCACGCCGATCTGGGAAAAGGGCAATGCCTTGATCGACGGCGTCGAGGTCCCCGCGGATCTGCAGCAGTACTACGGTCACGTGCCTAAGGCGATGGAAAAGACGCTGGCGGACACCGCCAAGCGCGGCGTGCCACCGGAGCGCGTGGCGCAGACGATCGAACGCGCGCTCACCGCCAAGCGTATGCGCGCGCGCTATCTGATCGGGCTCGACGCGCATGCGATGGTATGGGCCAGCCGCCTGCTGCCGGACCTGGTGTGGGACCGGGTGCTGCGCCGCGCGGTCGGGGTATGAGCGACCCTGCGACACCCACACCGCCCTCCGAATGGCGGGCGTGGGCCATAGCCGGAGCTTTGTTGGCACTGGGTGTGGCCGTGCTGGTGGCGGTGCTCACGGGGATGGTGGGCCAGTCCGCCGCGCCGCGCGCTAGGGGCGCCCGCGACGCGAGCGGCTCATCCGCGCCAGCATCCGAAGCAGGCACTCCGTCGATCGTCACGGTCGCCACCACCCCTGACGTGGGGACGGCCAGCGCTCAGCAGGCCGCGAGCGCGGCGGCGGCTGCCAAGATCGTGGCCGCGCCGCTCAACGCTAAGCAGAAACGTGCGCTGGCGAGCTTCGTGGCGCAGACGAGCACGCAGACGCACATCTCGGAGAGCTGGATGTCGGGCTTCTACCCGATCTACGCGCAGGCGCAGAGCCGTTTCGGCGTGAACTGGCTGCTGCTGGCCTCGATCCACCGCCAGGAGTCGGCGTTCTCGACGGCGCCCAGCACCTACCACGGCCTGAACTTCGCGGGCTGCTGCGGAGGGCCGATGCAGTTCAACGTCACCAACGGGCCGGTGAGCACGTGGCAGCTGGTGAGCAACTCCTACCTGTATGGAACGCGGCCGGCGGCCTACGACCACCAGACGGCCAAGCATCCTTCGATCTACGACGACTTCGACGCGCTGATGGCGGCCGCGCGTCTGCTGACCTCCGACGGAGCGAGCGAGGCGCTCGATGGTGCGGCCTGGGGGGCGGCGTATGACTACTACGGGCACGACGAAGCGGGCATCGCCTATGCGGATCAGGTGCTGGCGCGCGCGATCGGCTGGTCCCAGCACGGCTTTTGCATCAACTGCGGCGTGGACCCTGGCCTGGTGGCGGCCGTGCACGCGGCCTACGGAGCGCCGGTGGCGGAAGCAGCCCAACGCGAAGCGGCGGCACAAGCCGTTGCGGCGAGGGCCAGACGCAAGCGCTAGCTCAGCCGCCGCGGTCGGGCGTTGGGCCGCCGCTCGACGCCAAGCAGCGCAAAGTGTTGGCTAAGCAGCCTGCGCGGCCTGCGTCAACAGCTCGCCCGCGACGCGATCGGTAGCCGCCCCGGTACCCCCGAGCAACCGGCGCGAGAGCTGCGCGCGGCGGAAGTAGAGCGGAGCGTCGTGCTCCCAGGTGGCGCCGATGCCACCGTGCACGGAGATCATGGTGCGCGCGGCAGTATCGAGCGCGTGCCCGGCGACCGAGCGCGCGGCGGCTGCGGCGAGCGCGAACTCCTCGGGCGCTCCACGCCTGGCCCAGCCGGCGTAGTAGAGCAGCGAGCGGCCATTCTCCTGCTGGCGCAGAACCTCGGTCAAGGAGTGCTTGACGGCCTGGTAGGAGCCGATCGCACGCCCGAAGGTGTGGCGCTCCTTGGCGTAGGCGACGGATACATCAAGCGCGGTCTCCACGGCCCCGATGGACTCGGCGGCGAGCAGCGCCTGGGCTAGATGCCAAGCAGCGGCCAGGGATTCAACCGGAGCGTCGAGCAGGGTAGCGGGCGCGTCCTTGAGCACGACGTGCCCGAGCGAGCGGGTGGCATCGTAGCGGCGCAGCGACTCGATGCTGACGCCGGAGGCGGAGCCCTCGATGGCGACCCCCACGGGCTTGCCGCCTGTGCCCCCCTGCGGGGTATCGAGCAGGGCGACGCCGACGAGCAGATCGGCGCCAGGGGCGTCGGGCACGAACGCGTAGGTGCCGCTGACGCTGACCTTCCCATCCCCCGCGGCGCTCGCAACTGGCGGCGCAGGCCGCGCAGAGCCATGCACGGGGTCAACGCACCAAGAGTCAAAGACGTCGTTGGGCGGACAGGCCGGCAGGTAGGCGGCGCGGCGCTCACCGGATGCCAGCGCGCCCAGCAGCTCGGCCGCGGCGGGGGATTCCTGCAGGATGGCGGTGGCGGGCAGGTGTCCGAGCAGGGCGACGCCGGCGAGCACGCGCCCGCACTCACCCAGCACCAGCATCGCGTCGAAGGCATCGAGGTCGGCGCCCCCGTGGGCGTCGTCGATCAAGAGTCCAGGCCAGCCGGCCTCGCGGGCGATCGGCCAGAGATCGGGCAGCTCGCCCTTGCCGTCGAGCGCGTCACGCGCGGCCTCCAGCGTCTTGAAGCGAGAGAGCGCGCCGCGGGCGGCCTCGCGCAGGAACACCTGCTCGTCTGAAAGTGCGAGATTCATGCCTTTGTGGCCTCCTTGGCGCGGAGCTCAGAGAACGGGATGCCCTTGTCAAGACGCGGCTCGGGCGGCAGCCCGAGGACGCGCTCACCGATCGTGTTGCGCAAGATCTCTTCGGTGCCGCCGGCGGACTTCAAGCCAGGCAGGAAGGAGATCATGTAGGCCCACTCGCTGTCCTCGCCAAGCGCATCGGGCCCCTGCACATCGGCGATCAGCTCGCCGGCGTGGATGGCGCCGTTGACGATCGTCACCTTGGCCAGGCCTGCCTCGGGGCCGGGGATCTGCCCGCGCTGCAAAGCGGTCAAGGTGCGATAGCCGGTGAAGCGGACCGCCAGCAGATCGGCGGCGATCTCGCCGAGCTGGCGGCGCACCTCAGGGTCGCGGCGAGCGTGCTCGTCGGAGGCGATCGCCTGCGCGAAGCGTGCGGAGTTGAAACCGAGCCCCTCGCCACCGAGCCCGATCGTGACGCGCTCGAACATCAAAGTGGTCAAGGCGGTACCCCACCCGTTTCCAACACCGCCAACGACGGCGTCGGCGTCGAGCGCGACGTCGTCAAAGAAGACCTCGTTGAACTCGGCCTCGCCGGAGATCTGGCGCAGCCCGCGCACGGTCACGCCGGGTGCGTCCATCGGCACCACGAACATCGTCAAACCCTTGTGCTTGTGGGCGTCGACGTCGGTGCGCGCCAGCAGCAGGCCATAGGAGGAGAACTGCGCGTTGGTGGTCCACACCTTCTGCCCGCTCAAGCGCCAGCTGCCGTCCTCCTGCTGGCGCGCACGGGCCTGCACCGCCGCCAGATCGGAGCCGGCGGCGGGCTCGGAGAAGAGCTGGCACCAGACCTCATCGCCGTGCAGCATGGCGCCGAGATAGCGTCCCTTCTGCTCGTCAGAGCCGTGGGCGATAAGCGTCGGCCCGAGCATCCCCACGCCGATCGCGTCGAGGATCCCCGGCACGCGCGCTCGCGCGATCTCCTGGTTACAGATGACCTGCTCGATCGGCCCCAGCCCCTGCCCGCCGTACTCCTTGGGCCAGGTGACGCCGGCAAGACCGGCCTCGGCAAGCTTGCCCTGCCAGACGCGGCGGGCGGCGATGATCTCGTCCTCGTCGGTAAGCGCGTCGGGACCCTGCAACACCGGGGCCTCGGCCTTGTGCTCCTCAAGCCACGCGCGTACGCGGGCGCGGTGTGCTGCCTGCTCTGGGGTGTCGTCGAGATCCACTGAGGCTCCTTTGGCTGACTGACCAGTCAATCGCTTCTGAGATGAGGGTACTACATCCCCTTGGGCACGAAGGGAGCTTTCACGACAGGCAGGTGGTAGACCTCGGCAAACCCCCGGTTGAGCAGCGCCTCGGCCTGCCGCCCGAGTTCGGGCGAGTCCAGCAGCACGACCCCGAGCCGCACGTTCCCGCGCCTGGCCGCCCCCACCAGGCAGCGCCCGGCGGCTTCGGTCTCCCCGGTCTTCAGCCCGAGCGCGCCGGGATAGCCGTAGCGCAGCAGCGGGTTGTTGTTGTAGAGCCACACCTTGCCTCCCTTGATCGGCAGCGGCTGCACCGCCGAGGCCGAGCGCGCGACGCGCGCGATGCGCGGCTGCGCAAGATCTAGGCGCGCCAGTGTGGCGAGATCGGCGGCACAGGACCGGTTGGCGTCCTCCAGGCCGTAGGGCGAGACGTAGTGGGTGCAGGAAAGCCCCAGATGCCGAGCTTCGGCGTTCATGCGCGCGACGAAGCGCGGCACGCTACCGGCGACGCGTTCGGAGAGCGCAACCGCGGCGTCGTTGCCGGAGGGCAGCATGAGCCCATACAGCAGCGTCTCCAGCCGCACGTACTTGCCCACCGGCAGCACCCCGACCTTGGACCCGGCGGTGTTGACGGCGCGATGCGTGATGTGCACGCGTGCGCTCGCGTGCTGCGAGCGCACTACGAGCAGCGCGGTCATCATCTTCGTGAGGCTGGCGATCGGCCGGCGCTCGGTGGGATTCAGGGCCCAGAGCACGCGGCCGGTGTCGAGATCGAACAGCAGCCCGGCGCGCGGGGGGTGCTGGAACTGGAAAGGAAGCAGGACAGGTTGGGCCGCGTGCCCCGACCCCGTCGCGGTGTTGCCGCGAGCGGAGTTGGAGCGCCTGGGGTCCTCGCGCGTGGCTACGACCCCGTGCCCGTGCGTGTGGGAGGAGCCGCCGAGCCGCTTGCTGGCCAGCAGCGCCGCCCCGGCAAGCACCGCGAGGCAGGCAAAGACCCCCAGCACGACCCCCACACGCCTGCGCCGCGTGCGGCGCCGAGCCCGCCGCCGCCGTTCCTCGCGGCGGCGGGGAGGCGGCAGGAAGGGCGAGTGGGTGGGCGTGCTCACGAGCGCAAAGGCATGGCCGGGCTCACTTGCGGGGACGCTGGAGCAAGGAGCCGATCACCCCGATGCCGAGCAACAGGAGGACGAAGATCGACACGACCCCAGGCAGGGTAATCCCCTCCTCGATAAACGCGTCGAGGGTCAGCCCGCCAAAGGCCAGGACGAGGAAGAGCAGCAGTAGCCGAATCGCCATCGGTGCCCAGTACAGCGGTTTGCGCGGCGGCGGGGGCGCTGGGCAGAGGGTGGCCTGTATGAGACTCTCATGGTCAGGGGTTGACAAGCCTGGGGGTTGTACGTATGGTATTCGCTGTCACGGGGTCTCAACCACCCCCTGGCAACAGACATAGGATCGGGTTTGGGCCAGGCCTCCGCGGCCGGCTGCAAGCGCAAGCAGGGGTTCCTTGGGAGAGGGACGTGATCACGAGCTTCGAGGGAGACGGGTTACGCGTGAAGTCGGTTCCGACATACGTGCCGAGGATGGTTGTGACGCCAGCTGGGGCTTTGACTAGATGCGTCAGCATCACTGACGCATCTCTCTCTCTCTCTCTCTCTCTTGGCCGGGCCGACTAGCTTCTAGGGCCCGCCGTCGTTTCGCCGTCCTGGGCTTGTACGCAGGGCGGTCTTCTGCTGCCTGGGCTCTCCGGGCGGTCGTTCACTCGATTGCTCCGAGGAGGGGATGGGTTTGATGCGTATACATCGGCTGCTGTTCGTGCTGGCCGCGTTCGTGGTGTTGTGCTCGCCTGCGTCGGCTGACGCCGGTGCGTGTCCAAACGAATCGCTGCGCGCTGAACTCGGCTCGGGCGCGCTGCCGGACTGCCGCGCATATGAGCTGGTGACTCCGCCTTTCAAGAACGGCCAGCGCACCAGCCTTTTGAGGATGCTTGGCGACGGATCGCGCATGCTCATTGAAACGGGCGGGGCGTTCGCCGGCACGGAAAGCCATGCCGACAGCGGGCTCTTCGCCATCTATGAGCTGACACGGCTTCACTCGGGATGGACGGTGTCCTCCGCGAGTCCGCCGGCAGCGCAGTTCCCGGCCCAGACCTTCTTTGCCGCCAGCGCCGATCTCAACAGGACGCTGTGGGCGCTGCGCACCCCTTCACAGTCGATCTACGCGGAGGACCTCTACGTGCGCGAAGCCGATGGCTCGCTGGTGGAGGTCGGGCCGATGGTCCCGCCGGCGGCGGCAGCTGGTCCGTCCGCAGGCTCTTACCAGCTGTCCGCCAACACCGTGAGCAACGCGGGGGCATCGGCCGACCTGTCGCATGTCCTGTTCGAGCTTCGCGGCAACGGCGCACTCTGGCCTGGCGACACCTCACAGGAAGAAACCAACCCATCGCTCTATGAGTATGTCGGCACGGACAACAGGCAGCCGCGGCTGGTCGGGGTGAACGGGGCAGGCCAGCTCATCAGTGACTGCGGAACGAGCGTGGGCTCGCTCAACAGTTACGACACCTATGGTGCGGTCTCCGCGGATGGGGAAAGGATCTTCTTCACCAGTGACGCGTGTCAGTCAGGCACTCCCACCGTCAACGAGCTGTATGCGCGGATCGGGCAACTCGAGACGGTGGCGATCTCCGAGCCCTCCACCGCCGATTGCCCAGAATGCGACACGGAAGTGAAGGCGCCGGCTGAATTCCGCGGGGCGTCGGTGGACGGCTCAAAGGTGTTCTTCCAGACTGAACAGCAGCTGTTGGCGGGAGACACCACGGAAAATCTCTACGAGTACGACTTCGACAACCCCGCGGGACACAAGATCGTGCGGGTGTCGAGTGGCTCCCCGGCGCCCGAAGTGCTGGGTGTGGCACGCGTATCCGCCGACGGCTCACACGTGTACTTCGTCGCCAGGGGCGTTTTGACCCAAGGCGAGAACGCACAAGGCCTGCAGCCGGCGCCGGGCGGGGACAACCTTTATGTCTTCGAGCGCGATGCCGCGTATCCGAACGGCCGCCTGGCATTCGTCGCAACGCTCTCCGAAGCGGACAGCGAAGACTGGAGCAGTCTGGACATGCGGCCGGTGCAGGCGACGCCGGATGGGCGCTTCGTGGTGTTCGACAGCACGGCGGACCTCACCCCAGGGGACACGAGCACAGCGCCGCAGGTCTTCGAGTACGACGCGCAGCGGGGAGTGCTCGCGCGGATCTCGCGCGGGGCGGCCGGTTATGCGGCCGGGCTCGCCAGCGCCGATGCGAGCGGCGCGTACATCCCGAGCATGTACACCTTCTCGATTACGGCAAGCCCGGTGGCCGGCGCTCCCGACCTCGTCGTGTCCGCGGACGGCGCGCAGGTCATCTTCGCCAGCGCTGGTGCCCTGACCGCGAACGCCGAGGAAGCCGCCGCGGCGGGTGCGCAGAGCGTTTACGAGTACCGCAGCGAGGGCTCGATCGCCAGCGGCGATGTTCACCTGATCTCCGCCAGTGGGGGGAGGTCCATCGCGGAACCTGTCGGTATCAGCGAAGCGGGAGCCGACGTGTTCTTCAACACGGCGAGCCCGCTGCTGGCACAGGACACCGACACGCAGTCCGATATCTACGACGCCAGAGTAAACGGTGGATTTCCGGCCGCCGCGCAATCTGCGGGATGCGCCACGGAATGCCAAGGCGCGTTGCCGGGGGCGCCATCGTTCACGCCGCCGAGCACCGTGAGCGTGGTGGGCGGAGCGGACCTCGCGGCGCCCACCACTTCCAGCGCCGCGGGCAAGCCGAAGGCCAAGCCGCTGAGTAAGGCGCAAAAGCTCGCGCGGGCACTGCGCGCGTGCAGGCAAAAGCGAAAGAGGGGACGAGCGGCATGCGAAGCGCACGCGCGCAAGCGCTACGGGATCGTCACCGGCGGCCACGGCAAGAGGGGAAGGTGATCGTGATGGGGTTGATCGCAAAGCGATTGGCATTGTTGGGCACTGTGCTGGCGATGCTCGCGACGTTGCTGGGGGCATCCTCCGCGGCCGGCGCCGGGACGGTCGGCTGGACGGTGCGCGCTGTTCCCGATCCGACGCAGTTCTCACCCAGCGACTCCGCTGTGTGCGCGAGTGAAGAAAAGTGCGATCGCTACCAGCTGCTCGTGATGAACGCCGGGGACGTGGCGTCGAGTGGGACGGTGACCCTGACGGACAAGCTGCCCGGAGGCATCACCACTTTGTCCACGCCCGCCAGTGGGGAAGATACCGGCGCGCTGAGCGGGGAAGGCGAAGCAGTGCAGTGGCAGTGCACGCCTGGCGCCGGCAACTCGACTGTCACCTGCACCCTCGAAGGCTCGGTGCCGGCTGGTGCCTACGCCCCCTTCCTGGAGATCGTGGTCTCTGCCCCAAGCGCGGGAATGTCAGGATCGCTGCGCAACGAGGTCTCAGTCGCGGGCGGCGGGGCGTCGAGGACGAGCACGGCCGAGCAGGAGACTCCGATCGGTCTACAGCCGCCACAGTTCGGTGTCAGCGAATTCGACATGGAAGCCGACACCGTGGGTGGGGCCCCGACGACGCAGGCCGGTTCCCACCCGTGGACGTTCACGACCAGCCTGGGACTGCCACTGACCGCCACCATCCCCGGAGTGGAAGTGGGCTTCGTGCCGGCGCAGAACGTCAAGAACATCATCGTGGATTTGCCCCCTGGGTTCGTGGGCAATCCCCAATCGCTGCCACGCTGCGCGATGGCCGACCTCAAGCGCCACAGCTGCCCGCAGGCGAGCGTGGTCGGGTCCCTGGCGATCAGGGCGGGTCTCTTTGCACCGGGCGTGTTTCGCTTCACCGGCTGGGTGCCGGAATTCACGCCGATCTTCAACCTGGCTCCCCAGGGCGGTTATCCGGCGGAGTTCGGGGTCACCCTCGCGGGCGTCGCGGTCTACTTCTATGCGAGCGTGGTGCATGACTCCTCGGGCTATCGCCTGCGAGTGGTCAGCGCGGGGCTGCCCACGATTCTCGAAGTGACCGGCGCGGTGGTCACTTTCTTCGGCGAGCCGGGGCAGCTGAATGGCAGCGGTTCGAGTGCGGCGCTGCTCACAAACCCGACAAGTTGCGCGGATGGGCCAGGCCCGAGCCGGCTCACCGTTGAATCCTGGGAGAACCCTGGGCATCAGGCCTCGCGCGAAACGAACGCGTATCCACAGATGTCGGGGTGTGAATCGCTGCGCTTCGAGCCCTCGTTGTCACTCGCCCCGAGCCCGGCGGCGGAAGGCGGTAGCACGCAGGCGGATGAGCCCTCGGGTTACTCGGTCGATCTGAAGGTCCCCCAGACCTCGGACTTCTCCGAGCTGGCCACGCCACAGCTGCGAGACGCAACGGTGAGATTGCCTCAAGGTGTGGCGATCTCCCCGCCGGCCGCACAGGGACTGGAAGGCTGCCAGGCCCAGGGCCCCGAAGGGCTCAACATCGGTAGCGGCGAAGTCGCCGGCAACGGCCAGGATCTGGGCGACCCGCAGGCAACAGAACTGGGGGCGGGCCATCAGGGCGGCAACGGCAGCCCCTACGACGATGACCTGTACCATGCGGCGCCGGGACACTGCCCGGGGGCTTCAACGCTGGGCAGCGCCGAAGCATTCACGCCGCTGCTGGCGGACGGGCCGGGCGAATCCGCGCCCCTGCGGGGGCACATCTACCTGGCGGCCCCCAGATGCGGTGGGGCGGGGCAGCCAGGGTGCACCGCGGCGAGCGCGCAGAACGGCGAACTGTTCGGCATCTATCTCGAACTGGCGGGCGCGGGCGCGATTGTCAAGCTCGCAGGCTCGGTCGCGGCCGATCCTGCCACGGGTCAGCTGACCGCGACGTTCAAGGAAAACCCGCAACTGCCGTTCAGCGACCTGCGCCTGCACTTCAGCGGTGGTCCGCGGGCGCCGCTTGCCAACCCACAGGCGTGCGGTGCGGCCAGCACCACCTCCGTCCTTGAACCCTGGAGCGCGCCCGTCACACCAAATGCCACCTCGTCCTCGTCGTTTGGTGTGGACTGGGACGGCAACGGTGGGGCGTGCCCAGCGGCGATGCCCTTCAGCCCCGGATTCTCCGCGGGCACGCTCACGCCCTCGGCGGGCGCTTTCAGCCCCTTCACCGTGACGTTCGCGCGCCAGGACCGCGAAGGAGATCTCGCGGGATTGACGGTCAGAGCGCCGCAGGGCCTGCTGGGGCTGCTCAAGGCCGTGGAACGCTGCCCAGAGCCGCAGGCATCCCAGGGTGCGTGTGGTCCGCAGAGCCAGGTGGGCACCGCCACGGTCGCGGCGGGTGCAGGTCCTCACCCGCTGTGGATCAGCGGCAGGGTGTACCTGACCGGCCCGTACAAGGGCGCGCCGTTTGGGTTGAGTGTCGTTGTCCCGGCAGAGGCGGGGCCGTTTCACCTGGGCGATGTGGTCGTCCGCGCGGCGGTAAGCGTGGACCCGCTCACCACGCAGATAACCGTGGTGAGCGATCCGTTGCCGCAGATCGTCGATGGGGTGCCGCTGCGGGTGCGGACGGTGAATGTGACAATCGACCGGGCGGGTTTCACGTTCAATCCCACGAGCTGCGCCCAGCAGCAGGTGGGCGCGACCATCACGAGCGCGCAGGGGGCTAGCGCTGAGGTGTCGAGCCCGTTCGCCGTCGCGGGTTGCGCGGGCCTGGCGTTCAAGCCGTCCTTCACGGTCTCCACGCAGGCGAAGACGAGCAAGAAGAGCGGCGCGAGCCTGGATGTAAAGGTGGGCTATCCGAGCGGCGGACAGGCGAACATTCACAGCGTCGCCGTGACTCTCCCCAAACAGCTCCCCGCGCGGCTGACGACGATCCAGCAGGCGTGCCCGCAAGCGACGTTCGCGGCGAATCCCGCGTCGTGCCCGGTGGGTTCGGCGATCGGTACGGCTGCCGCCAGGACTCCGATCCTGGCCAACGCGCTCACCGGCCCGGCGTACCTGGTATCCCACGGAGGTGCGGCGTTCCCGGATCTGGTGGTGGTTCTCCAGGGCGAAGGCGTAACCGTCGATCTCGTTGGCGGCATCGACATCAAGAAGGGCGTCACGAGCAGCACGTTCGCGAGCGTTCCCGACGCGCCGATCTCAAGCTTCGAGCTGAAGCTCCCGCAGGGTCCTCACTCGGGTCTGGCGGCGGTCGTGCCGGCGAAGTCAAAGGGCAGCCTCTGCGGCCAGAGTCTTGCGATGCCCACGACGATCGCCGGGCAGAACGGCGCCCAGGTCAAGCAGAGGACGAAGATCGTCGTGACCGGGTGCCCGAAGGCGAAGGAGAAGCACAAGACCAGGAGGAAGCACGCGAAGAGGAGCAGGAAGAGATAGCGGTGTCCGCTCTCATGGCGCAACGCGATGTCAAAGCCGGGGCGCGCAGACGCCCCGGCGGGGATGCCCTGCCGCGCGAACGGGTCTCGGAGGTGCAGCGGGCGCGGATGTTGATGGCCGCGCGGCAAGTGGTTGCCCAGGAGGGTTACGCGCGCATGTCGGTGGAGCGCGTGGTGGCGCGAGCAGGCGTGTCGCGCAAGACGTTCTATGACCTGTTCGAGAACCGCGAAGACTGCTTCATCGCGGCGTTTGACGACGCGATCGAACGGATGGAGCAGATCGTACGCGAGGCGTATGAATCCGCGCGAGGCTGGCGTGAGCAGATGCGCGCTGGACTGGCGACGCTGCTGGGCCTGCTGGACGATGAGCCGGAGCTGCGGACGGTTTGTGTGGTGGAGGCACTGGCGGCGGGCCCACAGGCGCTGAAGCACCGCACGCGCGTGCTGCAAGCGCTGATCGCCGCGGTGGATGAGGGCCGCGCGGAGGCAAGGAAGGAGCCGCCACCGCTGGCGGGCGAGGGCGTGGTAGGCGCGGTGCTGGCGGTGATCCATGCGCGCGCGGTGGACCCGGCGCCAAAGCCGCTCAATGACCTGCTGGGGCCACTGATGGGCATGATCGTGCTGCCGTATCTGGGCAATGCGGCGGCCGACCGCGAGCTGGCGCGGCGGCCCCCCAAGCGCCCGAAACGTCCCGTCCCCCGCGCCGGCGACGCGCTGGCGGGCCTTGACATGCGCCTCACCTACCGCACGTTGCGCGTGCTGTCGGTCCTGGCCCAGCAACCGAGCGCGAGCAACCGGCTGGTGGCTGAGCGCGCGGGCGTAGCCGACCAGGGCCAGGTGTCAAAGCTGCTGATGCGCCTATCCAATCTCGGCCTGATCGTGAACGGTGGCGACGGTCACACCAAGGGAGCGCCCAATGCCTGGCGCCTGACCTCTCGCGGCCGGGACGTCGAGAAGGCCATCCGCATCGACACAGGCGTGCCTGGCTGACTCGTCAGTAGACCGGATATCGAGGCGGCAGCGACCGTCGATGCCGGGCAAAGAGCCAGATGAGGGCGGCGCCGAACGCGAAGCCGCCGATGTGGGCGAAGTAAGCGACGCCTTCGCCGCCGGCGGCGCCGGTGAGGCCGGCGGTGCCGAGATAGACCTGCGTAAGGAACCAGAAGCCGAGCAGGGCCACGGCAGGCAGCTCGATGATGGTGGCGAAGAGGATGATGAAGATCAAGGTGAGGACCCGGGCGCGGGGATACAGCACGATATAGCCGCCGAGGACAGCGGCGATTGCGCCCGAGGCCCCCAGGGTGGGCGCGGTGGAGTCGGGGTTGACGGCCACCTGGGCGGCGAGCGCGACGAGGCCGCCGACGAGGTAGAAGGCGATGAAGCGGTAGTGCCCCATCGAGTCCTCGACGGTGGGCCCGAAGATGGCCAGAAAGAGCATGTTGCCGAAGATGTGCAGGAAGCCACCGTGCAAAAACATTGAGGTGAAGGCGGTCACCCAGGTGGCAGGCTGCGCGGGAGCGCTGCCGGCGACTCCTCGCTGCCCCTCGCAGGCAATCCCTTCGACGCCGAAAGCCCCACCGACCAGATCGCAGTGGCTGCCTGGGTGGGTCAGCTCATAGGGAATCGCGCCGTAGTGCACCGTCACGCTCTCGCTCGGCCCGCCGAAGAAGCTGCCGCCGTGGCGCAAGGAGAGCAGATAGGCGATCACATTCAGCGCGATCAGAGCGATCGTGACGTAGGGAAAATGCTCGCGGGGAATGTTGTCCTTGAGGGGGAACATGCGCCTGGCGCGCACCGCCGCGCCGTCGTCTTCAGAGGCCGAGAACGAAGCCTATCCGCGTGCGGCCAGCGGTCCCACGGGTGGGTGGGCGCTATTCAACTGCTGCACGTGCCGATCGGCGTGGTAGGAAGAGCGCACCAGCGGGCCGGCCGCGACGTGCTCGAAGCCGAGCGCATAGGCCGCCAGCTCCAGCGCGGCGAACTCGTCCGGGTGCCAGTAGCGCACGACCGGCAGGTGGCGCTCGGAAGGCCGCAGATACTGGCCGACGGTGAGCACCTGCACGCCCTGCTCGCGCAGCGCGCCGAAGGTCTCGACCATCTCCTCGTGGGTCTCGCCGAGCCCGACCATCAGCCCCGACTTGGTCACAACGCCGGCGCCGCCCATCTCCTTGGCGAGCCTGAGCACGCGACAAGAGCGTTTGAAGGTCGAGCCGCGGCGGGCGACTGGGTAGAGCCTTGGCACGACCTCGACGTTGTGGTTGAAGACGTCGGGGCGCTCGGCGATGACCTTCGCCAGCGGCATCTCCTGACCCTGGAAGTCGGGGGTCAGGACCTCGACCTTGCACCCCGGCGCCTGGCGACGCACCTGGCGGATCACGCCGACGAACGCGCCAGCGCCCTTGTCCGGCAGGTCGTCGCGATCGACCGAGGTGATGACGGCGTGGCGCAGTCCCATCTTGGCGATCGAGCGCGCCACGCGCGCGGGCTCAAGCGGATCGTTCCAGGTCGGCTTGCCGGTCTTGACGTTGCAGAAGCCACAGCGTCGCGTGCAGGTGTCGCCGAGGATCATGAATGTGGCGGTCCCGCGCTCCCAGCACTCGCCCACGTTGGGGCAAGCCGCCTCCTGGCAGACCGTATGCAGGTTCTCCGCGCGGATCAGCTCCGTCAGCTCGCGGTAGCGCTCGCCTCCAGGCGGCGGCACCTTGAACCACGGCGGCTTGCGCTCGCGCAGCGGCCTGACCTCTGAGCCCAGCACCTTCAGCACGTCCATGCCGCCGGGGTTGGCGCGGGATCGAGTCCCGCCCACCCCGCTCATGCGGGCACCGACTGGCGATCCAGCTGCAACCGTCGCGGCGTTACGAGCCGCTGGCGCCGCCCGTGGACCTGGCAGAGCTGAAACGCCACACGCTTGCGAAAACAAGGCAGGAGGCCCGCTGCGCTCCTGGCCCCCGGAATCGTCTCCCGTGCGATTGAGGTCATCTCCACGTCAGGCAGGCCGCAGGCCACGACCCACGAGAATGGCTCCAGGTCGTTATCGACGTTGACTGCGAAGCCGTGTGTGCTGACTCCGTGCGAGACATGCACGCCGAGCGAAGCGATCTTGCGCTCCTGCACCCATACGCCTGTGAAGTCGGCTCCCTCATCGACGCGGCTGCGCGCCGCAATCCCTTCCTGTGCGAGAGCGGCGACGAGCGCCTGCTCGATCGTGCGCAGGTGCGCCACGACATCGCTCACGCCCATGATCGGATACCCCACGAGCTGCCCCGGTCCGTGGTAGGTGACGCGCCCGCCGCGGTTGGTGTCCATCACTTCGATCCCCTGTGCGCGGTAGAAGTCCTCGCCCAGCGCTAGCTCTCCTGGGTGTGCACGGCGCCCGCGCGTGTAGACCGGCGGGTGCTCCAGCAGCAGCAGCGTGTCCGGCAGCTCTCCCGCCTGCCTGCGAGCCCTGATCTGCTCCTGCATTGCAAGCGCCTCGCGCCAGGGGACAGTGCCCATCTGGCACACCCACAGCTCATCTGGAAAGGGTCGGGCGACTACGCTCATCTGCTCCCTGCAGCCTAGCGCCCACCGTTACAGCGTCAGTGACGCCGGCGCTTCGAGCAGCTCGCGCACGCGCGCCAGGAAGTTGGCGGCATCGGCGCCGTAGAGGATGCGGTGGTCGCAGGCGAGGGTGATGGACATGGTGTGCCGCGCGAGGATCTCCCCCTCGCGGACGATGGCGCGTGGCTCCAGCGCGCCGACCGACAGGATCGCGGCCTGCGGAGGGTTGACGATCGCTGTGAAGCGAGTGACGCCGAACATGCCCAGGTTGGAGACGGTGAAGGTCCCGCCGCCCAACTCAGGCGGGGTGATCGTGGCAGCGCGGACGCGCTCGGCCAGCGCACGGGTCTCGCGGGCAATCTCCCCGAGGGACTTGGTATCGGCGTCAAAGACGGTGGGAACGACGAGGGCGTCGTCGGTGGCGACCGCCACGCCCACGTTCACCCTGGAGTGCAGCTCGAAGCTGCCATCGCGGTAGCTGGCGTTCGCGCGGGGAAACTCACGCAGCGCCAAAGCGCTGGCCTTGACGACCATGTCGTTGTAGGTGGGTACGCCAGGCTGAGTCATTTCCTTCAGCTGCGTGCGCAGCGCCACGCACTCCTCCATGTCCACGTCCATGTTCAGGGTGAAGTCGGGGATCGTGGCCTTGGACTCCGCCATCCGCCGGGCGATCGTGCGCTGCGTGCGCGAGAGCTCCTGCGTGGAGGTAGCGCCCTTGGCGCCCTCGACAGCCGGCGCCGGCTGGGCCGCGGGCGTCTCGCCGGCAGCCTCGACATCGGCTCTGACGATGCGCCCTCCGGGGCCGCTGCCGCTCAGCTTGCGCAGATCCACATCGTTCTCTCTGGCCACCCGCCGGGCGACCGGGGATGCCTTGATCCGCTCTTGCTCAGCCGGCTGCGCGCTTGGCTCGTCCTGCTCGGCCCTCGGCGCGCTTGGCCCATCCTGCTCGGCTGGCTGCGCGCTTGGCTCGTCCTGCTCGGCCGGCTTGGCCTCGGCCGGCTGCGTATTCGTTGGCGTGGCATCGATCTGCTCCGCCGCGTTTGCGTCGCCCTCGCCGATGTGCGCGATTGTCTGCCCGACGGCCAGCGTGTCGCCCTCCCGCGCGAGGATCTGGAGCGTCCCCTCCTGGTCTGACTCGTAGGTCATGTTGGCCTTGTCGGTCTCGATCTCGACCAGCTCATCACCGCGCTTGACGTACTCGCCGTCGGCCTTGAGCCAGCGCAGGATGGTGCCCTCCTCCATCGTGTCTGACAGCCGGGGCATCACCATCTCCGTCATGCCGCCACGCCTCCAAGGACCGCGAGCGCGGCCTGCACGATCTGCGGCTCGTGCGGGTAGGCGATGTCCTCCAGCGGCTTGGAGTAAGGCATCGGCACATCGGCGCCTGAGACGCGCTTGACGGGAGCATCGAGATCGTCGAAGGCCTGTTCGGAGATCAAGGCGGAGAGGTTGGCCCCGACCCCTCCGTGCGGCCAGCCCTCCTCGACGACGACGCAGCGGTTGGTCTTGGCGACAGACTGCAGGATCGTGTCGAGGTCGAGCGGGCGCAGCGTGCGAGGGTCGATGACCTCAGCCTGCACCCCGTGCTCGGAGGCGAGCTGCTCGGCGGCGCGCTGCGCCGTAACCGCCATGCGCGAGACGCCGACGATCGTCACGTCACTGCCCTCGCGGCGCACGGCGGCCCGTCCGAAGCTCACCAGGTGCTCCTCGCCGTTTGGCACCTCGCCGCGCACGCCGTAGAGCGACTCGTGCTCGATGAAGATGACGGGGTTTTCATCGCGGATCGCTGTCTTGAGCAGGCCCTTGGCGTCCGCCGCCGTGGAGGGAGTGGCAACCAGCAGGCCGGGCACGTGCAGGAACATGGCCTCCAAGCAGTGTGAGTGGGTGGGGCCGAGCTGGTGCCCCGCTCCCTGCGGCATGCGCACCACCAGCGGCACGCGGGCCTGGCCGCCGAACATGTAGTGGATGTGAGCCGCGTGATTGACGATCTGATCGAAGGCGAGCAGCGCGAAGTTGACCGTCATCAGCTCCACCACCGGGCGCAGGCCGGTCATGGCGGCGCCCACGCCGATGCCGACGAAGGTGTTCTCGGAGATGGGGGTGTCGCGCACGCGACGCTCGCCAAACTCCTCCAGCAGCCCTTCGGTGACCTTGAAGGCGCCGCCGAAGACGCCGATGTCCTCGCCCATGAGCACGACGCTCTCGTCCCGCAGGAGCTCCTCGCGCAGGGCCTGGTTGAGCGCTTCGCGGTAGCGCAGCTCGCTCATCGGGAGCGCCGCCTATGCGCGGGTCGGTTGCGCGGCTGCATCAGTGGTAGCGCCCCTTGACCTGCTCGTCGAGCACATAGGCACTGTCATAGAGCGACTCCGGCTGCGGGAAGGGCGAGGCGTCGGCGAACTCCACAGCGACGTCCACACGCGCGAGGGCGTCCTCGTCGATACGCGTCCGCTCGGCGGCGTCGATCGCGCCCGCCCCCTCAAGCTCCCCGGCGAAGGCGGGAATAGGGTCGCGCTCGCGCCACTGCGTGACCTCCTCCTTTGAGCGGTACTGCTCGGGGTCGGCCATCGAGTGCCCGCGGAAGCGGTAGGTGATCGCCTCCACGAGCATCGGCTGGCGCTCAGAGCGCACGCGCTCGACCGCTTCGCTCACGACGGTGTGGGTGTCGAGCACGTCCATGCCGTCACAGCGCGTGCCGGGCACGCCGAGGCTCTCACCCTTGCGCTGCAGGTCGGTCACGGCGGAGTGGCGCTTGAGCGCGGTGCCCATGCCGAACTGGTTGTTGGTGACCATGAACACCACGGGCAGCCTCCACAGCGCGGCGAGGTTGAGCGTCTCGCCGAAGGTGCCCTGGTTGGAGGCGCCGTCGCCGAACACGCACAGCGTGACCTCCTCGGTCTCGCGGTAGTCGCTTGAGAGCGCGATGCCTGCGGCGATCGGCAGGTTGCCGCCGACAATGCCGTAGCCACCCATGAAGCGCCGGTCGAGGTCGAACATGTGCATCGACCCACCGCGACCCTTGCAGCAGCCGTCGACGCGACCGAACAGCTCGGCCATCACCCGCTCGGGCGGCGTGCCGCGTGCCAGCGCGTGCCCGTGCGAGCGGTAGGTGGCGATCAGATAGTCCTCCTCGCGCAACGCTCTGGCGGCTCCCACGATCGCGGCCTCCTCGCCGATCGAGAGATGCAGGAAGCCTCCGACCTTTGCCCGCGCATACATCTCGCCCGCGCGCTCCTCGAAGCGGCGAATCAGCGTCATCGTGGCAAGCCACTCGCGCGCCGTCTCGGGATCGGGCAGGGCGAGTGGGGTCTGAGCCACACGCGTGCCCCCAGGATCGGGCTGTGTCTGCTCCATCAGCTCTCCACGGTACTCCAGCGCGCCAGAAACTCCGTGTCCTGCAACTGCGAGAGGTCCGCGCGCAGCGCCTTTGCGCGCCGTGCCGCCTCATGCGGCGGGCAGTCCCAGAACAGCACCACCTCGCCGCCGTGGACCTCCACCACCTCGATGTGGTCCACCCGGCTGGGGTCCGCCAGCGCGGCCGGCATCCAGCCACCGCGGCGGACGATCAGGCGGTAGGCGCGGTTGGCTTTCATCGCATCGCCGCCTCGGCCTGCTCCAAGGCGCTCGCGCCCACGAACACGCGCTCGCCGACCCGGACGGCGGGAACATCGCTCACTCCAGCCGCCGCCGCGTCCGCTGTGGCTGCTGCCAGCTGCTGGCGGACGGAGAGCAGCTCGGCCCCTTTGAGCACCGCCGCGGGGTGCATCTCACAAGCCGCGGCCGCGATCAGCACATTGTCTGATTGGGCAAGGCTGTTGCCGCCGGCGAACGCCTGACGGAAAGCCGCCTGGGCAAAGGGCACAGTGCGCCCGATCGACTTTGCGTACGTGGCCACGCGCATCGCCGGCTCGCTGTCGAACGGAAAGTCCGCCGGCCAACGCAGCGGCTGCAGGCCCAGCTCATGCGCCCGCTGCTCAATTCCAAGGGCGTCGAAGGACTCTCGCGCCTGGGCGCGAGAGGCCAATCCTTGGGCGAGCACCGGCTGCCACTCCACGGGTCCGGGCAATACATGCAGGATGCTCTCCGCCGCCAGATACGCCAGCGGGCTGCCCAGGTCGAAGTAGAACGCGGCCTCAACCGTGGATGAGCCAGCCATCCGCTGCCCGCCCCGCCTCCATGACGGCCTCCGACAGCGTGGGGTGCCCGTGGACGATGCGCCCGACCTCGGCGTAGCCGCCCTCAAGCATGCGCACGTTGACGAGCTCCTGAATCAGCTCGGTGGCGCGGCTGCCGACGATGTGGCCGCCGAGCAGTTCGCCGTACTTGCTCTCACCGACGACCTTCACGAGGCCGGTGCGGTCGCCGTAGACGGTGCCGCCGCCCACCGCTCCATAGGGAACCTTGCCCACGACCACGTCATAGCCCTGCTCGCGCGCCTGCTCCTCGGTCAGGCCAAAGGAGCCGACGTTGGGGGTGCAGAAGGTTGCGCGGGGGATGTCGATGTAGGACAAGGCATGAGTGGGCAGTCCAGCGGAGTCCTCCACGGCGATTACGCCCTCATCGGAGGCCTTGTGCGCCAGCGCGGGGCCGAGCACGAGATCCCCGATCGCGTAGACACCGGCGGCGGTGGTGCGCAGCGCGCCGTCCACCTTGATGAGGCCGCTATCGCTCAACTCAACGCCTGCCGCCTCCAATCCGAGCCCCACCGCATCGGGGGCGCGCCCGGCGCAGATCACGAGGTAGTCCACTTCGACGGACTCGCCGCCGTAGGTGAAGCTCACGCCGGAGTCCGTGCTGCTGACGTTCTCCACGGGAGTGCCGGTGATGACCTGCATGCCCTGGCGCTTCAGGCCTCGTTCCACGAGCCGTGAGATGTCAGCGTCCTCGGTGGGCAGCACCCGGTCGAGCATCTCGAACAGCAGCACCTCGCTGCCCAGGCGCGCGTAGCCGGAGGCGATCTCCGCGCCAGAGGCCCCCGCGCCGACCACGGCTAGGCGCGCGGGCAGCTCGCTGAGCGCCCAGGCCTCTTCGGTGCCGATCACGCGGCCGCCGAATTGCACCCCAGGGATCGGCCGGCGCACCGAGCCGGTCGCCAGGATCACGGTCTCAGCTGCGATCTCGTCCTCGCCCACGCGCACGCGGGTGGGCGGGCCTGAGTCAACGAGCGTCGCCGCGCCCTCGATCAGGTCGATGCCGTTCTTCTTGAACAGCCCACCGACTCCCCCTACAAGTGTGGCCACGACCTTTTCGCGCCGCGCCTGCACGGCCGCGAAGTCCACCTCAACGCCGCTGACCTTCAGCCCGAAGTCGCCCGCCGCGCGCACCTCGCTGAGCAGGTCGGCCGAGCGCAGGACGGCCTTGGCCGGAATGCAGGCGTAGTTGAGGCACCTGCCGCCGACCTTGTCCTTCTCAACCACCGCTGTCTTCTTGCCCAGCTGAGCGGCGCGGATCGCCGCCACATAGCCGCCGGGACCGGCGCCGATAACGATGCAGTCGTAGCTTGGCTCGGACATCGCTGCGAGCCTATCGCAGCGTCTCGGGCCGACGCTCCCCCGCCTGGATTCTGCCCATGACTCGTACCAACTTCCAGAACAGCCATCCACCGAGTCCGATGCTCACCACGCATCCAATTGCTGCTGTCAACGTCTCGGCGACCACCAGCGCCAGTGAGGTGACGATGACCTGAAACGCGAGTAGCGCCTCGAAGCCCAGCACGGCCCAGTAGCGGTGGCGGTACATGCCGCTCGCCAGCGCCACCAGCACGGCGGCGAGGAAGATCGCGCCGGGCAGCGACCCACCATGGCGGTTGAGGTCGTGCACGCTCGCGGCGCCTGCCATCACGACGACGGCCAGCAGCAGCGCGACGGCGATCGCCGCCACGAGCGCCTTGGGCCACTCCTTCTCGCCAAGCGGCTCCAGCGCGTTACGCGCCTCGGCGTTGCGCAGCTCTCCGCGGCTGGGCTGGGCAACCCCCCGTGTGGGGCTCTCAGCGCCCCCGCGCAAGGGCGCTCCCATATCAAGCGCACCCCGCAGGGTGCGCGCGGCCAGCTCGGGATCTGGCGCGTCGGCGATTGCTCGCACCACCGCCACGCGCGTGGCGCCGGCATCCAGCACCGCGCCGATGTTCGTGCTGTCGATGCCGCCGATCGCAAAGAAGGGCCTGGGGGCATGCTCGGCGGCGTAGCGCACCAGCTCCAGCCCCACGGCGGGCCTGCCGGGCTTAGTCGGCGTGGCGTGCACGGGACCGACGCCGAGATAGTCGGCATCTCCCGCCGCATCGACCTCCGCGGGCGCATGTGTCGAGAGGCCGATCAGCAGATCCTCACCCACCAGCGCGCGCACCTCGGCGACCGGCATGTCGTCCTGCCCCACGTGCACCCCATCCGCTCCCGCCGCAAGCGCCACGCCCGGCCGGTCGTTGACAATCAGCAACACGCTCGCCTCCAGCCGCGCGCACAGCTCCACTGCCCCCCGCACCACGGGGATGAGCGCAGCATCGTCCATCTGCTTCTCGCGCAGCTGCACCACGTCAACGCCGCCCCTGATGGCCGCGCTTAATACCTCTGTCAGCTCGCGGCCGCCGGGTCGGGCGTCGCAGACCAGGTACAGCCGCGACGCGGCGAGACGGGCGCGGCGGTCGGTGGCGAGGTCTCTCGTGGGCATGGGCGGAGTCTGGCAGCAACGCTGCGTTTGACAGCTTGTGATGGGCGCGTGCTTTATAGATGAGTTGACATTTAGTCTTAGTTATGGTTATGATGGACGAGTCATGGCATCCCCTGTGGGTGCTGGCACGGATATTGATCGGGTTGGGATTTGTTTCCTTGGGCCGGTTTGTGCGCAACTGAGGGATGTTTGGGAGAGGGCTGGGTCAGGATGATGAAGGGGTTGTTTTCGCGTGACTGTTAGGGAAACAGACGTGCTGGGAGTGGTTGTGGCCTCTGTTGGGGGTCTAACCAGATGCGTCAGCATCACTGACGCATCTCTCTCTCTCTCTCTCTCTCTTGGCCGGGCTGGCTAGCCGGTAGCTCTCCCCCTCTTCGCTTCGCTCCTCGTGCCGCGATCCCCTTTTGGGGGATGGGCAGGTGACGGGCGTCGTGGCGATTGCACGCGACTCCCGTCGCCGATCGGCGGGCGTCTCTTCGGGGCCAGGGTCCAGGCCGGGCGGGGCGAGCGCTGGGCAGGAGCGCGTGGCGGCGATTCAGCGCCTGCGGCTGCTCGCGGCGATGGTCGATGTCGCGCAGGAGCGAGGCGCCGCGCGGGTATCTGTTGCGCACGTCGTGGCGCGCGCGGGCATCTCGCGGCGGACGTTCTACGAACTGTTCGAGGATCGCGACGACTGCTTCGTGGCGACGTTCGACCACGCCCTGGCACGCGCCGCCGAGGCGGTCGTTCCCGCGTATGAAGCGCAGGGCACGTGGCGTGAGCGGGTAAGAGCGGGCCTCGTCGCGCTGCTCGCGTTCTGCGACGAGGAGCCGGGGCTGGGCGCGGTGCTGGTGGTGGACGCGCTGAACGCCGGCCCGGCGGTGCTTGCGCGCCGTGGGCGCCTGCTGGACACGCTGATCGGGGTCGTCGATCAAGGGCGCGGCGAGGGCCGCGGCGGCCAGGAGAGCCCGCCGCTGGCGGCCGAGGGTGTCGTCGGCGCCGTCTTCAGCGTGATCCACGCGCGCATGCTGGAGCGCCGCGGAACGCGCGCCGTACGGCCATCCGGTCGTGGGCAGCAGGAGCCGGCGAAAGCCGCGAAGCACGCAACGCGCGGCCTGCTTGGGCTGACGAACCCGCTGATGGGGATGATCGTGACGCCCTACCTGGGAACCGCTGCGGCGCGGCGCGAGCTGCAGCGCCCGGTTCCTCGTGTGACGCGGCCAGCGGTCGCGCGCTCGCATCCCAATCCGCTGCGCGACCTGGACATGCGCCTGACCTACCGCACGGTGCGCGTGCTATTGGCGATCGGCGAGCAACCGGGGGCGAGCAATCGCCGGGTCGCGGAGCACGCCGGGGTGGGCGACCAGGGGCAGATATCGAAGCTCCTGGCACGACTTGAGCAGCTTGGGTTGATCGACAACGTCGGCATTGGCCCCGCCAAGGGCGAACCGAATGCCTGGTCGCTCACCGCGAAGGGAACCGAAGTCGAGCGCGCGATTCGCAGCGAGTCGGCGCTATCTGAAAACCACGAGGAGGGAGCAGGTCGATGAGGGTACGCGGAGACGATCGTTCGGTGCGGGCTTTGCTAGGCGGGGCGCTTGGCGCTCTCTTTTGTGCGCTGGTTTTGGTGACGTTCCTCTTCAGCGCCACGGCGCAGGCGATCCCTCTGGTCAGGAGTGGAACCTTCGGCGCCCTGGGCTCCGCCGCCGGGCAGCTGGCAAATCCCCAAGCGCTGGCGGTTGACGAAAGGACCGGCGACGTCTACGTGGCCGACGCGGGTAACAACCGCATCGATAAGTTCGACGCCCAGGGCAACTTCATCCTGGCTTTCGGCAAGGGTGTGGATCAGACCACGGGCGGCGACATCTGCACCGCCGCATCCGGCGATACCTGCCAGGCTGGGACCGCCGGCCATGGAGCCGGACAGCTGACTTCGCCGGCGTTCGTCGCTGTCGATAACTCCGCCGGCCTGTCGGCTGGTGATGTGTACGTTGGAGACACGGGGCAAATCGAAACCGGGGCAGCGGTTTCGAAGTTCAATGGCTCCGGCAACTACATCTCCTCGATCAATGGCATCCACTTGGGGACCAGGCCAGGCTCTATCGCTGGTGTCGCCGTAGATCCGAGCGGCAATCTCTGGCTTTCCCTGAATGAAACGGAGGTCTTTTTACTCGAGTTCGGCCAGAGCGGTGAATTCCTGCGTGAATGGAGACCGTACATCCTACCCAACAGCGGGATCGCGGCCGTCGACGCCAGCCATGTCTTCTTCGCCAACGAGCGGTACAGCACCTCGGGCGTCTACCAGGGCGAGATCACCGAAGGTATCGCCCCAACGGGCTTTGCGCTCGATCCCGTGACAGACGACCTCTATGTGGACAATGGTGGCACTGTCATCGAGCACTACGACTCCTCCTGTGCCCCCGTCTCGCTGCCCCCCTCAGGACAGCCGACAGGCGTCGGATGTCAACCGATTGACTCCTTTGGCACGGGTGGCTCGGCCCTCACAAATCTCGCGCTCAACGCGAGCACCACCACTCTCTACGCTGTCGACGGCGCCGCCGGGCAGATCGTGATCTTCCTGCCGCCGCCGGCCGGGCCGTCCGTGATCGCCTCCGAGTTCGTCTCGCGCGCCGGCTCGGCGGACGCCACAGTGAACGCGACGATCACTCCACGTGGCCTCGATGCGAGCTGCCGCGTGCAGTACATCGATGACGCCGCCTTCCAGACTGCAGGGTACACGGGCGTGACAGCGGTAGCGTGCGATCCTTCCGATCTCGGCTCGGGATTCGCCGATCAAGCCGCCAGCGCCTCGCTCACCGGTTTGACCCCGGGCGTGAAATACCACTACCGCTTCCTGATAGCCAACTCGGCGGGAACGGCGGCTGGCGCCAGCCGCACCTTCACCGCCGAAATCCCTGTGGCCGGCCTCCCCGACGCGCGCTCATATGAGATGACGACACCGCCGAACAAGGACTCCGGCGAACCCTTTCTCGTCGGCAATGCCGAGGACGAAGAATTCACCGAAGGGTTCGGCGGGGACGCGGCGGTTGACGGCGCCAGGATGGCGTTCGGTTCCCTCGATGTCCTGCCCGGCTCGCTGTTCTCAGGCGCCAGCTACCTGTCCACGCGCGGCGGGGGGTGGTCCACGGAAAACGTGATCCCCCCTCAGTCCAAGGAGGAAGGCGCTGCCTGCACCCTCTACGCCTATGTGCAGACATACTCCAGCGACCTTTCAAAGGCCGTTCTCGTCGATGGCGCTCGCCAGCCCGAATGCGGCCACGACGACCCGATGCTCGTCGCTGGTGAGCCGCAGGGGGTGCAGAACCTGTTCGTCCGCGACAACGCGCACGGCACATACCAGCTCGTCAGCCTCAACCCGATCGCCGGGAGCCCGGCCGAAGCGAACTTCGACGGGGCATCCACCGATCTCGGTCATGTCATTTTCGATGAGAGCGCGCAGCTCACCGCCGACGCACCGCCAGCAAGCGACAATCTCTACGACTGGTCGAACGGCGGCGTCCACCTGGTGACCGTCCTGCCGGATGGCACACCGACGTCGGGCAGCCTGGTCGCCGTCTCAGCTGACGGCTCGAAGATCTTCTTCCGGACGGGCGGCAATCTATATATGCGCGCGAACGACGCGCGGACGGTGCAGGTCGACGCCCCGCAGGGCGCGGGCCCCGGCGGCGCCGGTCAGTTCGCGGGCGCGAGCAGCAACGGCCTGGAGGTCTTCCTCACCGATGACGCCTCCGCCGGCCTGACCAGCGACACCGTGCCCGGCAGCGGGTTGAACCTCTACAGCTTCGAAGTCGAAACCGGGAAGCTGACCGACATCACCGCGAGCAGCGACGCTTCCGTTCAGAGTGTCGTCGGCACCGCCGAAGACGGCTCATATGTCTACTTCGTCGCGACCGGCGATCTTGCGAGCGGGGCCACGACGGGACAGTCCAACCTGTACCTCTACCACGAGGGCGCCACGACTTTCATCCTCGATTCCAGCGCAGCCCAGGGCGGCCTGATTGTCTCGGCGGACGGCACCCATATCGCCTTTGAATCCGAACGGAGATTGACCGGCGTCGACACAGCCGGGTTCGCCGAGATCTATCTCTACGACTCCCGTGCGCGTAGCCTGGTGTGCGCGTCCTGCAGTCCGCGTGGAGTCAAGACGACCGGGCAAGCGCGTCTCAACAGAACGCGGAAGCTGAATTTGGAAAATGGCGGCAGCTACACGCCACGCGACCTCTCCGCCGACGGCTCGCGCCTGTTCTTCGACAGCTCACAGGCGCTGGTCGCCGGAGGCGGCAACGGCCGAGAGTCGGTCTACGAGTACGAGCAGTCCGGCACGGGAAGCTGCCAGACCACGGGCGGCTGCATATACCTGATATCGAGCAGGAAGGGCACCGAAAACTCCTACTTCGTCAACGCCAGCGCGAGCGGCAACGACGTCTTCTTCGGAACGCGGGAACGTCTGCTGGCGCAGGACACCGACGGCTCCACGGACATCTACGACGCGCGTGTGAACGGCAGCCCCTCGCCGCCGCCGCCTCTTCCTCCGTGCGGCGGCGAAAGCTGCAGGCTGCCGACTACGCCTCCGCCTAGCTCGCCGTCGGCGGCGAGCGCGACGTTCCTCGGCACGGGGAATCTCGCGGCGCCCATATTCAAACCGGCGGCGAAGCCGGGGCCGTCCACTCGGGTACAGAAGCTGACCAGGGCGCTGAGCATCTGCCGTAGAAAGCCGCGCAAGCAGCGACATGGCTGCGAAGCCCTGGCCCGCAAACGATACGGCCCGCGGAGCAAGGCCGGCAAGTCAAACCATCGTTCATCTCTCGGCAAGGGGGCCAAGTGATCATGCGTATATCGCGACTCCATGTCCCTGCAGCTGCATTGGCGATAGCCGTTGCGACATTGCTCCTCCTCGCAGCCTCGCCGGCGCTGGCGAGCTTCGGGATCGTTGGCTTTGAAAACACCGTGATCAACCAGGATGGCACGCCGAACACACAGGCTGGCGCGCATCCGTACGCGCTCAAAGTCAAGGTGGCCTTCACGACAACTCTGGTGAGCGGCAACACTGCGCCCGATGGGAACGTGAAGGACATTCAGGCCGAACTGCCGCCGGGCCTGGTCGGAAACCCGACCGCGACGCCGAGGTGCACCCTCAATGAACTAGACCATCAGAGCTGTGCTCCCGCGACTCAGATCGGCGTCCTCAACCTGAATACCTCCATAGGCAAGACAGAGCCGTTTCCCGTCTACAACATCGTCCCGCCCGACAATCTGCCGGCGCAGTTCAGCGCGAGCATCTTCAACGTAGTCCCCGTCTTCGTCGACTCTCAGGTTCGGACCGGCGGCGACTATGGGTTGACGTCGGGCATCAACAACGTCACGCAGTTTCTGCCGGTGGACGAAAGCACGCTGACCGTGTGGGGCGTGCCCGCCGACCCCAGCCACGACGCCGAACGAGAGTGTGTCCCCCACAGCGAAGGGCTCGGGTGTGCAAGCGGGGCGCCACCGGTGCCCCTGCTGACCAACCCGACCTCCTGCTCGGGCCAGCAGCTCACAGCGACGGTGCGCGTCGACTCCTGGCAGGACCCGGGTGACTTCCTCACCGCGACCTCGACTGGCCCAGCGACGAGTGGCTGCGGGCGCCTCTCGTTCAAGCCGTCGATCGTTGTGCAGCCCGAAGGCACCGTGGCTGATTCGCCGTCGGGGCTCGCGGTCGACCTAAAGGTTCCCCAGGAAGGCCTGGAAGAGCCCGAGGGACTAGCCGCTGCGAACCTCAAGAAGGCAGTCGTAGCGCTACCGCCGGGGGTCTCACTCAACCCCTCGGCGGCGAACGGACTCGAAGCCTGCTCACCCGCTCAGATCGGACTGGAAAACTCAAACGAGCCGAGCTGCCCGGATGCGTCGAAGGTCGGGTCAGTGGAAATCGACACGCCGTTGCTCCCGAACCCGCTGCAAGGATCGGTGTATCTGGCGCAGCAGAACAACAACCCGTTCAACTCGCTGCTGGCGATCTACCTCGCGGCTGAGGGGAACGGTGTTCTGATCAAGCTTGCCGGCCACATCGCCGCCGATCCAAATACGGGTCAGCTGACGACGACGTTCGACAACACACCGCAGCAGCCGTTCAGCGAGCTCAAGCTGAACCTCTTCGGCGGTCCGCGCGGCGTGCTGGCGACGCCCGAGAGCTGTGGGACGTTCACGACGAACAGCGACCTGATGCCGTGGTCGGCGCCTGAAAGCGGACCTGACGCGACGCCGTCGGATTCCTTCGCGATCGGCTCCGGTTGCGTGAGCGGCTTCGCGCCGGCCTTCACGGCGGGCACGACCAACCCGCAGGCTGGCACATACTCGCCGTTCACGCTCTCGCTGGCTCGCGCAGACACCGACCAGAACCTGGCGGGGGTGAGCGTGTCGCTGCCGCCCGGTCTGCTGGCGAAGATCGCCGGCGTTCCGCTCTGTTCGGACGCCAACGCGAATGCCGGCAGCTGCCCCGACGCCTCGCAGGTGGGGACGGTGCAGGTGGGCTCGGGTGTTGGCCCCGATCCCCTGTTCGTGCCTGGCAAGGTCTACCTCACGGGTCCCTACAAGGGCGGACCGTACGGGCTCGTCGCCGAGGTGCCGGCGGTCGCCGGGCCGTTCAACCTCGGGATGGTCGTGGTACGTCAGTCGCTGCGGATCGACCCGCACACCGCACAGGTCACCGCGGTGTCCGACCCGTTCCCCACGATCCTCGATGGGATTCCTCTCAGGGTTCGGCGCGTGGACCTCACGATGGATCGCACCGGGTTCACGTTCAACCCGACGAGCTGCGCCGCGATGTCCGTCGCGGGCACGGTCACGTCCTCTGAAGGGGTGAGCGCGAACGTTTCCTCGCGCTTCCAGGTCGGGGGCTGCAGCGAACTGCCGTTCCACCCGTCCTTCGTTGTCTCCACGCAGGCCGTGACAAGCAAGCAGAACGGGGCGAGCCTTGATGTGAAGGTCGGCTCAGGCGCGGGGCAAGCAAACATCGCGAAGGTCGCGGTGAGCCTGCCGGTGCAGCTACCCTCGCGGCTCTCGACGATCCAGCAGGCGTGCCCGGAAGCAGCATTCGCCGCGAACCCGGCCTCTTGCCCGGCGGGGTCGAACATCGGGACGGCCACGGCGAGCACCCCGGTGCTGGCGAATCCGCTGACGGGTCCCGCCTATCTTGTCTCCCACGGTGGGGCGTCGTTCCCCGACCTGGTGGTGATCCTGCAGGGCGAAGGCGTCACGCTGGACCTCGTGGGGAGCATCAGCATCAAGAAGGGCATCACGAGCAGCACCTTCGCGAGTGTCCCCGACGCGCCGGTATCGAGCTTCGAGCTGTCGCTGCCAGAGGGTCCGCACTCCGCGCTCGCGGCGATTCTGCCCGCGAAGGCGCACGGGAAACTCTGTGGCACGAGCCTCACGATGCCCACGACGCTTACCGGGCAGAGCGGGGCGCAGATCACGCGAAGCACAAAGATCACGGTCACCGGGTGTCCGAAGGTGAAGAAGGCGAAGCACAAGGCAAAGCACAAGCACAAGGCCAAGCACAAGAAGAAGTAGCGACCCACGACACCCAATACGATGCCCAAGCCGGCCGGAGGCTTGGGCGTCGCGCTCCTCTGCCTTTGCCCGCAGGGCAAGCCCGCCGCCCATTGGGGCTAGCATCACTCTCAGTGTCCAAATCGGTCGACGTGGTCATTGTGGGCGGCGGGATTATCGGTCTCGCCTGCGCTTGGCGCGCGCGCCAAGCGGGGCTGTCGGTGACGCTGCTGGAGCGTGGCAAGACGGGTGCGGGCACTTCGCACGTGGCGGCTGGAATGCTGGCTCCGGTGGCCGAGGTGGAGTTCGGTGAGGCCGCCCGTCGCGTGCTCGACCTTGGTCTGCGCTCGTCCGTGATGTGGCCGCGGTTCGCGGCCGAGGTCCAGGAGCGCGTGGGGCTCGACGTCGGCCTGCGCCGCAGCGGCACGCTGGTCGTTGCGCGCGACGACGACGAGGCCCGCGAGCTTGAGCGCCAGCTGTCATTTCGCGAATCCCTGGAGCTGCGCGCCGAGCGGCTGCTTCCCAGCGCGGCGCGTGAGCTGGAGCCGGCGCTGACGCCGACCGTCCGCCTGGCGCTGCACGCGCCCGACGATCACAGCGTCGAGCCGCGCCGTGTGCTCGCGGCATTGCGCCAGGCCTGCGAGATAGAGGGTGTGCTCGTGCGAGAGCACACGCCTGTGGCGAGCGTGCAGCACGACGGCGAGCGCATCAGCGGCGTCGTGCTCGGCGACAGCGAGCGCGTAGCTGCTGACCATGTTGTGCTGGCTGCCGGCACGGGGACAGCGGAGCTGGGGTTGCCTGCTGCGATCTCCATCCCTGTGCGCCCTGTCAAGGGTCAGATCCTGCGCCTGTGCGACCCCGCCGGGCCGGGGCTGTTGACCCGCGTGGTGCGCTTCCACGGTGGCTACCTCGTCCCGCGTGGCGACGGCCGCTATGTGCTGGGCGCCACGGTGGAGGAGCGCGGCCACGACCTGCATCCCACAGCGGGCGGTGTCTACGAGCTGCTGCGCGACGCGCGCGAGCTGGTGCCGGGTAGCGCGGAGCTGCGCATCGAAGAGCTGAACGTAGGTCTGCGACCAAGCACCCCTGACAATGCTCCCGTCATCGGGCCAGGCGCTCTGGATGGGCTGCTGTGGGCCACCGGCCATCACCGCAATGGCATCCTTCTGGCTCCACTGACGGCGGAGCTGGTGGTCAGGACGCTGACTGGGGCAGTCGCTCTCTCATGATCTTCCTCAATGGCGATACCTCGGATCTGCACGCGGGTGACACCGTCGCCGTGGTGCTGGCGCGCCTGGACCTCGCACTCGATGTGAAGGGCATCGCGGTGGCAGTCGATGGGACGGTGGTCCCGCGCGGTCAGTGGGAGGCCTTCGCGCTCTCGGAAAACGCGCGGGTTGAGGTGCTGACCGCGATGCAGGGAGGATGATGGACGCTCCACTCAGCATCGCCGGAAGAGAGTTTCAGTCTCGACTACTCCTGGGCACGGGTGGCTTCCCCTCGCTGCAGCTGCTGGCTGACGCGATCGAGGCAAGCGCCAGCGAGCTGGTGACCGTCGCGCTGCGGCGGATCGATCCGGATGCCCAAGGATCGCTGATCGACGTGCTGGAGGAAGCCGGGGTGGGCCTGTTGCCGAACACGGCAGGCTGCTACACAGCGCGCGACGCGGTGTTGACGGCTCAGCTCGCGCGCGAGGCGTTCCATACCGACTGGATCAAGCTGGAGGTGATCGGCGACGAGGACACGCTGCTGCCTGACGCGCCGGAGCTGCTGCACGCGGCGGAGCAGCTGGTGGACGAAGGCTTTGTGGTGCTGCCCTACACCACCGATGACCCGGTTTTGGCGCGGCGCCTGCAGGACCTGGGCTGCGCCGCGGTGATGCCACTGGGCGCCCCGATCGGCAGCGGCCAGGGCATCCGCAACCCCTACAACATCGCGCTGCTGCGCGAAGCCGTGCATCTGCCGGTGGTGCTCGACGCGGGCATCGGCACGGCCTCGGAGGCGGCGCTGGCGATGGAGCTGGGCTGCGATGCGGTGATGGTCGCCAGCGCGGTCTCGCGCGCCCAGGACCCGGTGGGCATGGCTAGGGCGATGCGCCATGCGGTGCAGGCGGGACGCCTGGCCTTTACCTCCGGGCGCATACCGCGCCGCGACTACGCCACCCCCTCAACCCCGACCGAGGGCCTGGCTTCCTTTAGTTGACCACTTCGATCGTGCCGTTCATCGTTGTTGGATGAATGGTGCAGACGTAGTGAATGACGCCGGCCTTGGTGGCCTTGAATTCAAAGGTCCCGCCTTCGCCGAAGTTCTTTGAGGCGAACTTGGCAGGCCCACCCTTGCTGGTGACGTTGTGCTCGACGGGGTCGTAGTTGGTCCACTTGATGGTGGAGCCGACCTTGACCTTGAGGACGTCGGGATCGATCGCGATGTTGCGGTAGGCGATCTGCACGGCACCGCTCTGCACCGGCGCCCCGGCGGGGGGAGAGCCGTACTTGGGCGTGGTGTTGGCCTGCAAGCCACCTGTCTTGCTGCCGGAGGTGGTCGTCTTGGAGCTGGTGATAGTGCGGGTCTGGCCGCCCACGGTGACGGTGGTGGTTTCGGTGCTGCTGCTGTTGCTAGAGCCGCACCCCGTGGCGAGCGCCAAAACCATGCCGCTGAGCGCTAGAGCCAAGATCCCTCGCTTCATCCCATCGATCCTTTCCCAGTCTTCAAGTCCGGTTGGTGGAGAGCTGCCGCAGGCGCGGCTGCACGCTCGTTTACACCGCTGAGCTTCACCCTACCTACACTGTCCCCTCCCATGACGCGCCATTTCCTGACCGGCAACGAGTTGAGTGCCCCTGAGCTGGAGGCGCTGCTGGCGCGCGCGGTGCAGTTGAAGGACGACCCTGCCTGCTCGCGTGCGCTGGAGGGCAAGAGCGTGGCGCTGGTCTTCCAGCGTCCTTCCACGCGCACGCGCGTGTCCTTTGAGGTGGGGGTGCACGAGCTGGGTGGCCTGCCCGTGGTGCTGCGACCCGAAGAGCTTCAGCTCGCGCGTGGGGAGTCGCCCAAAGACACAGCGCTGGTGCTCTCGCGCCATGTTGCGGCGATCGGCCTGCGCACAGGCCGGCATGCGCTGGTACAAGAGCTGGCAGCGCATGCGTCGGTGCCGGTGTTCAACATGCTGACGGCGGATCACCATCCCTGCCAGCCGCTGGCGGACCTGCTGAGCATGCGCGAGCGCTTCGGTCCCTTGGCGGGGCTGAAGCTGGCATACGTAGGAGACGGCAACAACATGGCGCGCTCGCTGGCGGTGCTGGGCACGCTCGCGGGCGTGGACGTGGCGGTGGCCTCGCCACCCGCCTATGCGCTGGAGCGCGATAGCGTGCCTTTGTCCCCTGAAGCCAGTGGTGCCTTGACGCTGCACGAGGATCCCCGCGAGGCGGCCGGCGGCGCGCACGTTCTCTATACGGATGTGTGGGTCAGCATGGGCGATGAGGAGACCGCGGCCGAGCGCCGCGAGCTGCTGGCGCCCTATCGCGTCGATCGGCAGCTGCTGGCGGTGGCGGACCCGGAGGTGATCGTGCTGCACTGTCTCCCCGCCCACCCTGGCGAGGAGATCAGCGAAGAGCTGCTGTATGGCGAGCGCCAGCGCATCTGGGATCAGGCGGAGAATCGCCGCCACGCGCAGAAGGCGCTGTTGGAGCTGCTGGTGGGAACTGCCACACTGAGCCCGTGAGCACTTCGGCCCCCGCCACGAGCACTCCGCCCCAACGCCAGCGTCCCCAGCGCGGCCAGGAGCTTGAGCTGAGCATCGATTCGCTGGCCCACGGCGGCGAGGGAGTGGCCCGCTGGGGTCCCGGCGGCTACGTGGTGTTTGTCGCCGGCGCGGTTCCGGGCGACAAAGTGCGCGCGATCGTCTACAAGCCCAAACGCACGTACGCGCACGCCCGCACGCTGGAGGTGCTGGAGCCGAGTCCCGAGAGGATCGAGCCGCGCGCGGCTCACCCCGGCGTGCCCTGGCAGGTGCTCCCCTACGAGCGTCAGCTGCAGATCAAGCACGAACAGGTAGGTGACGCCCTGCGCCGCATCGGCAAGCTGGATGGTTTCCAGCTGGAAGACATCGTCCCGGCCCTGCAGCAGTGGCGCTACCGCAACAAACTGGAGTACTCCTTCGGCGCCGACGTCGATGGCGGTGGGCTGCTCTGCGGCTTTCATGCCTCAGCGGGCGGAAATCGCGTGGTGGCGATTGAGGACTGCCTGCTGACCTCAGAGCTCGGCAATCTCGCCCGCGACACCACGGCGGCGTGGGCGCGCGAGCAGGGTCTGGGCGCATGGGGTCGTGGCGATGAGCCCAGCGGCGAGGCGCTGCTGCGCAACCTGGTGGTGCGCGAGGGTCGCCACACCGGCCAGGTGCAGCTGCGTCTGGTCACGACGCCGGGCGAGGTGGACGTGTACTCCCTGGCTGAGACGCTGCGCGGAGTATTGGGTGAGCGTCTCTCCGGCCTGTTGTGGACACGCAGCGGCCAGCTGGCGGAGACGACGATGGGTGGCGAGACGGAGCTCGTGAGCGGCGCGGCGGAGCTGCCTGAGCGCCTCGGCGAGCTTGATCTGCGCATCTCCCCGGAGGCGTTCTTTCAGACCAACACCGAGATGACCGAGGTGCTCTACGGCATAGCCACCGAATACGCCGCTCTGGAGGGTTGGGAGCGGGTCTTTGACCTCTACTGCGGCATCGGCACGATCGGCCTGACCCTGGCTCCTCGCGCCGGGGAGCTGTGGGGCATCGAGCTGATCGAAGAGGCGGTCGCCAACGCCATCGCCGGCGCGCGGCGCAACGAGATAACCAACGCGCACTTCTTCGCCGGAGATACCCGTCTGGCTCTGCCTGAGCTGCTGGAGAAAGCTGGCAAGCCGGATGTGGTGGTCGTAGATCCGCCGCGCGCGGGTCTCTCCGCCAAGGTGGTGCGCCGCGTCATCGACACCTCCCCCAAACGCATCGTCTACGTCTCCTGCAACCCCACGACGCTGGCCCCCAATGCCGCCCAGCTGGTCGAGGCCGGCTGGGCACTGCGCAAGGTCCGCCCCGTCGACATGTTCCCGCAGACGCATCACGTGGAGTGCGTAGCGCTGTTTGAACGCTGAGCGGGGGCGGGCTACGCCGCGACGACCGTTTTGGCCGGCACGTAATTCTCGATCGTCAGATCATCACGGTCCAACGCAAAACGAACGCCCTCCTCGGCCAGCCGCTGCGCCTCGGGGAACGTGTCGGCAACCGCGGTCCAACGCGGCACCTCGGGCGACGTGGCCACCCACGTATCTTCATCTTGCTTATAAAGAACTCGCACGACCATAGCCTCCTTAGCTTAGAGCAGTGTACGGGCATCGTTTTCCGCGAGCCCAACTTGATTGCACAGGATGTCTTTGACGGTTGAGGGACGGATTGTCTGGTTGTCATGGAAGGCGAACACGATGGTGGGACGGTCGAGCGCTTCCAGCCTGCGGTGCGAGCCGCTTTGACGTACTACCCGGTAGCCCAGCGGCTCAGCTTGCAGCAACCGCAGTAGCTTCTTCGCCTTCAAGGAAGGAAAGCGCGACATGGGCTGAGCACCATACGCAGCGACTGCGACACAACTCTCCGGGCGCTAGTCTCCCCCCCGATGCGTGCCGTCACCATCCGCGATCAGGAGATCGTGATCGAGGAGCACTCAGACCCGGTGCCGGGAGACGGCGAGGTGCTGGTGCGCGTGCGCGCCGCTGGGCTCAACGGCGGCGACATGATGCAGCGACGGGGGCTGTACCCCGCCCCGCCCGGTTGGCCGCAGGACATCCCAGGGATGGAGCTGGCAGGGGAGGTGCAGGCGCTCGGACCGCGGGCGGAGCGTTTCAAGGTGGGCGAGCGCGTGATGGCGATCGTCGGTGGCGGCGGCCAGGCCGAGCTGGCGGTGGTCAACGAGCGCCAGCTGATGCCGGTGCCAAGCACCCTGGACTGGCCTGCCGCCGGCGGACTGCCCGAGGTCTTCATCACAGCGCACGATGCGCTGTTCACGCAGGCAGGGCTGCGGCCCGGCGAGCGCCTGCTCGTGCACGGCGGCGCCGGCGGAGTCGGCACGGCGGCGATCCAGCTGGCCCGAGCCTGCGGCGCGCAGGCCGTGGCTACGGTGCGCCGCGAAGAGGCGCGCGAGCAGGTCGCGGCGCTGGGCGCCGAGGTCATCGCACCAGAGGGCTTCGCCGCGCACGGCCCGTTCGACGTGATCCTGGAGCTTGTGGGCGCCCCGAATCTCATGGAGAACATGAATGCGCTGGCGATCGGTGGGCGCCTCTGTGTGATCGGCGTCAGCGCCGGCGTCAAAGGGGAGCTGAACCTGCTCGCGCTGATGGGCAAGCGCGCCCGCATCCACGGCTCGACCCTGCGCGCCCGCGCGCCTGAGGAGAAGGCGCTTGCCGCGCGCGCGCTGGAGCATGAAGTGTTGCCGCTGTTCGAGTCGGGTGTGCTGGCTGTGCCGGTCGCCGAGACCTTCGCTCTAGACGAGGCTGCGGTGGCCTATGACCGTTTCGCCGCGGGCGGCAAGCTGGGCAAGCTCGTCATTGAGCTGTGAGCGCGAGTGAGCGCGATCGGCGGATCAGTACGGCGGCTGTGCGGCGTACCACTCACCGAGCGCGCGGAAGGCGGCCCAGAACTCGCGCTTAGAGTCATGCTCGTCCAGGGAGTCATCGATGTTGGGCACGTACAGGGCATCGATCGAAGGCGTCAGCTGCTGGATGACGCCGAGGCGATCCTCAAGGGGTCGGCCGAGCGGGATGTCCATGTCGGCGAGCGCGGCGAGCGCATCGGGCCCCATCGCGACGACGATCTTGGGCTGCACGATGGCGATCTCTTCGGTGACGCGAGCGATGCAGCCGGGGTCTGCCAGGGCGGCGTCGCTGAGCGGGCACTTGACACACAGCGTGCCATATACGGCGAGGGGGTCGATCGACAAACGCTTGAGCGACTTCATCAGCGCTCCGCCGGAGCGCCCGTAGAAAGCGACCCCCTCCTCGATCTCAGAAGGCAGCGGCGCGTACTTGACGAGCATGATGTCGGCCTGAGGATGCCCGGAGCCAAGCACCGGCATGAGGTTGCCCCTGGGGCAGTGCGGACAGGACTGCAACTCGCGCGTGAACGAGTTGAGCTCGCGGATGGCGCGCTCTAGGTACTTCTCCTTGATTTGATCGTCGGTCACCGGCATGGAGGCCCCCGTGGGTTTTGACGACGCCTCGCTATGTCCTTGCCCGTGCACCAGTACTTGCGCCTTGCAACTGTCGTGGCTCAGCTCAAGAGCCTCGCCGTCCGTCGGTGGCACGCTTGACGCGGCGGGCCTTACGGGCCCGCCTGGCGGGGGCCGGAGTGGCCCTGGTTTCAAGGAACTTGAGCGCCTGCACATAGAGCAGGCTAGAGGGGCGGGTGAGGATGTCGGCATCGCGCAGCGACTGCAGAAACTCCTGCGGGCCGTCGAAATTACGCATGCGGATGCGTACCGAGCCGAGGCCCTGGGCGACGTGGGAGTCCGAGCCAGCGCCGGCGACGATGCGGTACTTGGCGGCAAAGCGCACGGCCTCCTCGTTGAAGGCGCCGATGGCGACTCGCGGGTTGAAGACCTCGATGGCGTCGATGTCATCGAGGATCGTGAGCAGGTGCTGATAGTCAGGCACGGAATGCATGCGGTCGAAGGGATGGGGGACGTAGACGAGGCCCCCCTGGCGTTTGATCTCCGCGACGGTCTCGGCGAGGGTCAGACCGCGGGGGATCTTTTCCTCGATGAAGAGGCCGATGACCTCGCCCTGCTCGGCCGTCTTGACCTCCTCCGCGACGATCACCTTTACGGGTGGGTTGGTACTCGATGCTTCCGCCTGTTCGCGCGCGAGCAAGGCGCCGGAGATCTCGTTGTGGTCGGTGATCGCAATCGCTCCCAGTCCCTGTTCACGGGCGGTGGCAAGCAGCACCTCGACGGGCGTGGCGCAGTCAGAGGAATGATCGGTGTGCATGTGCAGGTCGACGTCGATCAGCGAGCGCCGCGCGAGACGCTTGCGCAGCATGGGGTCACCGGCGGGATCGTGACGGCACGCGGCAACGGCGCGGTAAATCGCTTCCAGCTCCTCGGCGGCGTTGCGATCGTCGCGCACGAGCGTGTAGTCGCCGGGGAAGTGCTTGTTCATCAGCTTGGCCGTCGCCTTGAGGCTGGCGGTACGCGCATCAAGGCGCCCGAAGAAGGTGGAGACGAAGCGTTTGGCCAGCACGGTGGAGAGCAGGCGCTCGGTAGGCGCATGGAAGCTGCCGATGTTGAGCGCGCGCGAGTGGCGCAGCGCGACGCTTGAGGCACTGGGCGGGAAGGGCTCGTGAACGTGCACGAAGTCAAGCTCAACGGCGCCCAGCAGCTCCTGCAGGGTGCGGGCGACATCGATCGGCAGCGAGCCGACGCCGCCACCGGCGCGGCGGCGGTTGGAGCGAGCGCCGCTCTGCACGTCGAGGACCTCGCCGACGGCGATCACGCGCGGCGTTCCCGCGTCGGTGCCTTCGAGCAGGGAACCGACAGATCCGATCCCACCCGCCCGCTCACGCGCGGCGCGCAGCATCTTGCGGTCCTCGCGCACACGCTCGGGCGAGCGCGAAGGAGCGAGGATCAGGACGCGGTGCCCGCGCGCGGAGAGCTCAGCGCCAACGCGCGCGATGTGCGCGTTAACAGCGTGCTCTGCCTCCCAGGGATAGGGCGTGACGTGGGCGAGCGAGAACGGCGGGTCAGCCATCGACCCGCCATTATCCCGCGTCTGCGCTCACCTGCCGCCGCTACCCGAAGCGGCAGGCTGCGAATGGGGCCCGCGGGCCCCAACGACTAAGACTTCGATCGGGCTCCGTTGGACCTTGCCGACGTCTTCACGGACGCCTTGGTGGCCTTCGCCCGCGGCGCCGTGCGGCCCTTGGGCTGAGTGCCCGGCTTGCGTGCATACTTGCCGATGAACTTCTCGGTGTCCTCGCGCGCCTGATCGTCGGGGCGCTGGTTGTGTGGAGACTTCATGAGGTAGGAGGAGGGGCCGTCGAGCTGTCCGGCGACGCCGTGGTTGAGCGCGAGCTTGCAGCAGCGCACCGCGTCGATCACGATGCCGGCGGAGTTGGGCGAATCCCACACCTCAAGCTTCAGCTCGACGTTCAAGGGCACATCGCCGAACGCCTGGCCCTCCAGGCGAATGTGCGCCCACTTGCGATCGGTCAGCCACGGCACGTAGTCGGAGGGTCCGACGTGCACGTCATAGGCCGGCAGCTTGTCCTCCATGATTGAGGTGACGGCGTTGGTCTTGGAGATCTTCTTGGACTCCAGGCGCTCGCGCTCAAGCATGTTGTAGAAGTCCATATTGCCGCCGACGTTGAGCTGTGAGGTATGAGCCATCTTCACGCCGCGGTCGCCGAACAGGCGGGCGAGCGAGCGGTGCACGATGGTGGCGCCCACCTGTGACTTGATGTCATCGCCGACGATCGGCAGCCCGGCCTTCTTGAAGCGCCGGTCCCAGTAGTCCTCGCGGGCGATGAAGACGGGGATGCAGTTGACAAAGCCGCAGCCGGCCTCAAGCACCTGCTCGACATACCACTTGGTTGCCTGCTCGCTGCCGACGGGCAGGTAGGAGACCACCACATCGGTGTGCGTGTCCTTGAGGATCTTGACGATGTCGGCGGTCTCGCCCGGCGCCTTCTCGATCTTCTGCGAGAGGTACTTGCCAAGCCCGTCGTGGGTCATACCGCGATATACGGGCACACCCATACGACTGGGAACGCCCCGCTCGCCCTTGGCGAACTTGATCGTGTTGTTCTGTCCTGCCCAGATCGCCTGGCCGAGGTCCTTGCCGACCTTGGTCTTGTCGATGTCAAAGGCGGCCGTGAATTCGATGTCTTTGATGTGGTAGCCGCCGAGGTCGACGTGCATCAGACCGGGCACGCGCTCGTTGGGGTCGGCCTCGGCGTAGTAGTGCACGCCCTGCACGAAGGCGTTCGCGCAGTTGCCCACGCCGACGATGGCGACGCGGACCTTCTCAGACTGGTAGCGGGCGGCGCCGTTGCTGGCGGCCGCGCCGTTGGAAATGGGAGTGGGTGTCACGTTGGCTTTATTCCTTTGCTGTTCGTTCTTGCAGGGAGGTACCCCGGCGCGGGGCGGCGGTCACACCGAGCTTGAGAGCAGCTCGCTGCGCACGTGCCACACCCGCTGCGCGACGGTGAAGACGCTGAGCGCCGCCAGCACGTAGACGGCGGGCGCAAGCAGTTCAAAGTCCCCGAGCGAAGCGCCCTTGGCGAAGATCAGGCCGATCGAGATGATGACCACGCGTACGGGACGCGTTGCGATGCCAACCTTGCACTCCACGCCCAGCGCCTCGGCACGGGCGCGGGTGTAGGAGACCATCAGCGAGGCCAGCACCGCCACGACCACCGCGGCCGCTGCTCCCGCTTCCCCGCGCGTGGCGAAGTAGGCCGCCACCGCGGTCAACACGATGCCCTCCCCGATGCGGTCCAGCGTAGAGTCCAGGAAGGCGCCGAAGGGCGAGCCCTTGCCGGACATGCGCGAGTAGCGTCCGTCGAGCGTGTCGCAGATCGAGCCGACGATGAAGGCGATGCCGCCGAGGAAGAAGTATTCCTGCCATACGAGCGCCGCCGCCAGCAGGTTCAGCGCGAGGCCCGTAAGCGAGATCGCATTGGGCGTCAGGCGCGACTCGATCAGCGCGTTGCGCGCGGCCGCGCGGCGCTGGCCCGAGCCGATCGGTCCACGCGCGGAGCGGCGCGAGCCGCGATAGGCGCCGCGGGCGGGGCGCGCCGGTGCATGTCTCGGGGCCATCGCCGCTGCCTACCCTGCGCCGAGCTTGAACGGCGCCGCGGCGGAGAAACGCCAGACAGCTGGCCGCGCACGCGCCAGCCAGCGCGCGCCGTAGGCGGAGAGGCCGGCTGTGAGCGCGCCGAGCAGCGCATCGACGATGAAATGGTTGGCGGTGGCGACGATCACGAAGGCCATCAGGAAGGGGTAGAGGAACCAGATCACCTTGACAGCTGTGTGTCGTGAGAGCCGCGCAAGCGGCCAGCCGATCATCAGCGCGAAGGCCACATGCATGGATGGAACCGCCGCATAGGGGTTCAGCAGCGCGCTCATTGACGAGCTGGCGTGCGAGACGTGCACGCCTGTGAAGTCTGAGACGGAATCGATGAAGCCCCACTCCGGCATGAAGCGCGGCGGCGCGGTGGGGAAGACGACATAGCCCACCAGCGCGATCACCATGGCGATCATGAACATGTTGCGCACGAAGTAGAAGGAGCGGTTGTGGCGCAGATAGAGGTAGATGAGCGCGGCCACTGTGACCGAGGTCTGCGCGTTGACATACAGCCAGCTCGCGCCATCCATCAGGAAGTGGCTGCCCGATGCCCACGCCTGCACGGAAGGCTCGACGAAGAAGTGCATCGTGCGCTCCACCTGGATCAGATCGCGTGCATGCTGGAATGCCGCGCTCGCGCGCCCCTCGACCATCCCGCGCACCACGCGGTAGGCGAGGTAGGCGAGGCCGAACAACAGCACCTGGCGCAGCACGTCCAGCCATCCATTGGGCAGGACCCGCGCCGGCAGAAGGCGGATGCGGGCAACCATCGAATGTGAAGCCTAGCGTGCGGTTGTCCCGGCAACACTGCCGGGCCATTTGGATGCTGGCTCCGATCTGGCTCATGCGGCCTACCAGGGCCTTGCCGACGAGGTCGCAGCCGAGAGGGACGAGTTGCGAGGGGTCGGTCCATGATGTCCCATGCGCTGTGTGCGCCAGTTGGTGAAGCGGAGTGAACTCCCCCCGCGAGCCGGTTTGGGGACCTGCATTGGCTTGGATTGGCTGCGGTGTGACGATGCTCGCGCTTGGCTACTGCCACCAAGTTGGGCGCCGTGCGTGACCTTTTTGGTCAGGCGGCGCAGGCTCTTGAGCGCAACTGACGGGATGCGTCCTTCGGGGCTGTCTATCGAGCGACCGCGTACAGCCGCCAGTGTGGCGAGCGCCATACTTCGCGCAGGTACGGCAGTCCGCGAGCGATCAAAACACCCTCTTCGCGCCCTGCGTAATCCAGACGCGCGTCGGGCAGCGCCACGTAGGCGACGCGGTTTTCGCGCAACCAAGCCAGATACCCCGAGGCGGTAAGGGGCGGCTTATAGAAGAGTCCGGCGTAGCTCGTGTCGAGCTGCCGCTCCCAACCCCGCGCGAGCGCCACGCCATCGTGCCCGGCCAGGTAGGCAGCCTCCCAGTGCGCCCCCGTCAGCGGGACCTCCACGATCACGCGCTTGGCGCCGCTGAGCATGTGCAGCTCGGCGCGCAAAGGGGCGTAGTAGGAGGCGTGCACGGAAGGGTCGCCGGCGATCGTGCTCAAATCGCGGATCGGGGTCACCAGCTGCCAGTACAGGAGCAGCGGCGCCAGCAGACCCAGGGCCAGCCGGTGGTGCTCCCAGAGGACGCCGGCCAGTAACGGGCCGGCGAACAGCGCGCCCAGGCGCGCGGCGTTGCCTCCTACCGGGGTATGCAGCAAGAACGAGCCGATCAGCGCCACCGCATACAGCGCGGCGCCTATCCGCACGACTCGGCGCCCGCGCTCGGGCAGCGAGCCACGCGGCAGCAGCAGCGCGATCAGCAGCACCGCCACGAGCGCGGGCCAGAAGGCAGAAGGCGCGAATGGCTCGTAACCGCCTTCGGGGAAGGCCAGTGCCAATACCGCGATGGGCGCCAGCGCGCAAGCCGCCAGCGCGAGACCTCCTCCGGGCTCCCTCGGGATGCGCCGGCGGGCGTCGCCATCTCCCCCCGGCCGGCTGGCTGCCAGTGCGTCGGCGACACCAGCCAGCGCCAGGAAAGACCCCGCCACCGGGCTCGCCGCGCTTGTCAGCACCGCCAGCGCAAGCGCGGTCTTGATGTGCCCGTCGATGAACGCGAGCAGCGCACCGAGCCCGATCGTCAAGCCCAGGTCAAAAGGCACGCGCCCGGACAGCATCCCAACGCAGAGTCCCAGCGCGAACCACACTGCGGCAACGCGCGCCGATGACATAGAGCCCGCCCGCCACACCCGCTGCGCGATCAGCCCGAATAGCACGCTCGCCACAACGGCCGAGAGCGCCAGCAGGACGCGCACTCCCAGCCATGCCCCGAGGGCAGGTGAGAGCAGTGAGTACCCCGGCAGATAGTGCCCATGCACGGCGTACCAGCCGCTATCGCGCAAAGCGAAACCGGCACGAGCGAACAGATCGCTCCTGTACGTGGCGGCGGCGAGGTCGGCGGCAGGCGGCGCAACGATCAGGTAGGCGAGTGCGAGCGGGACGGCCACTGCCAGCGCCAGAGCCCAGGGCGGCGCATCGAAACGCGCCCGCGATTGGCGCGGAACATCTGGGGCGTCTGGGGCGAGCGCTGGCGAGGCCATCGCGGCTGTCCTAAGGCGCCGTGAGGAACTCGACCACGCGCTCGATGGCGTCGGGCCGGTCAAGCCACCACCAGTGCCCGGCGTCGGGCAGGCTCAGCAGCTCGGCCCCGAGCACGTCCGCGTACTCGCGTGCGAAGCGGGTGGGGATGTAGGGATCGCGCTCGCCCCACACGACGAGCGAAGGCACCGACAGCTCGCCGAGATGCTCTCCCGCCGCAGCCAGGACATCGCTTGGAGAGCTGCGGTAGAGGCGCAGGATGGCGCGCTGGGTGCCCTCGTCGAAGTGCGCGAGCACGGAGTCGATCCAAGCGCCGGGCATGGGGCCGGGCTTCGCGTTGGACTCGCGCGTGGACTGCTCGAAGACCCAGCGGGTGCTCATGCCCATCGCCAGCTCGCCCAGCAGCGGAGTGCGCCAGATCCGCGCGGTGCGGTGCCAGCGGTAGCCAGGCAGAAACGTCACCGCGTTCATCACGACGAGGCGCTCGATGCGCTCCGGGTGACGCTGCGCAAACGCCAATCCAACCGCGCCCCAGTCGTGCACCACCATGCGCACGCGCGGCACTTCGAGCATGTCCAGGAAGCGCGCGATGAAGTCGGCGTACTCCTCGATCGTGTACTTCAGATATCCCGGCTTGCCCGAGCGCCCGAAGCCGGGCAGGTCCGGCGCGATCCCGCCGCTGCGCTCCAGGAATCCCAGCTCGTATGCCGGGGGCTCAACGCGATCGTCCTCGCTGCGCTTGCGCCGCCACCATCTCCGCCACCACGGTCTGGTGCTTTGGTGCGCAAGGGGCGCCACCCAGTCATCGGAGCTGGTCGGCACGCCGTGCAGATACAGCGCCGGCGCAACATCCGCGGGCGTGCCCTCCGGCGCTGGCGCTTGGCGCCAGAAGACCGGCGACCCGTCGATCTCGCCGGTGTGGCTCTTCACCGCGGGCACGGGGGCCTCAATTGATCCCGCGGTCATCGGGCGCGACCGCGAGGTCGCGGCTCACGAGATCCTTGAGGTCTGTGCTGACGAGCGTCAGGCCGTAGCGACGCGCCGCGGCCACGTACGCCGCGTCATAGGCAGTCAAGCCATGCTCGGCGATGACGCTCATGGCCTGCTCGATCAGCTCGGCGTCGGCGCGCACGAGTCGATCGCCGCAGCGCTCCAGAATCGAGCGGCACAGCCGCTGAGCCAGGTCGTGCTGCTGCTTGCGCGCGCCGACGACATTGGCCACCTCATAGAGCGTGAGATCCAACGCCGCCGTGGGAAGCGGGGAGGCGGTCACCATCGGTCGGGAATGGGAGTGATAGCGATCGTCCGGGTCGACTGCCGCGATCCAGACGCCCGCGTCGAGCAGCAGCATTGCTGACTGGGAAGTGGAGGAGCCCGAGGGGCCTGGCCTATCGCCCTGCGGTCGTCCTCTAGCGGGATTCACGATCTTCACGAATCAGCTTGGCCGAGTCGCCGCCGAGCCGAACGGGCTCGCCGAGCAGTTCCTCGATGCGCTGCTGCTGCTGTCGACCTCTCGCTGCCAGCTCGTGTTCGGCGAGGCGCTGCAGGAACCCGCTGCGCGTAGCGTGCTCGGCTTCCACCCGCGCATCGATGCGCGCCAGGAGATCATCGGGAATGGAGACCATGACCTTGGCCATGGGTCGAGTATAGCCGGTATTGCCACGGGGCCGTTTGTCGTAGCTCGGCAGCGCCTGAGTCGGCTTGTCGTTGGTGTGGGTCAGCACGGATCGCATGGTGCATGGGACAGTACCCACGGCTGGCGACACAATTCTCGCCGCGCCGAGCCGGCTACCTTAGGCAGATGCCGACTGCCTTGTCTCGTGCCGCCTGGACGCGCCCGGCTCGCCGGCGCGTGCGAGCGATCCGCGATCGCCTGCGTGAGGTCTACGGCATCCCACGCATGGCGCCACACGGCCGCCCGCTGGACGAGCTGGTGCTGACGGTGCTCTCCCAGAGCACCAACGACCGCAACCGCGATGTCGCCTTCCTGCGCCTGCGCGAGCGCTTTGGGCGCGAGGGGATCGATTATGAGGCGGTGCTGGGCGCGCCGGTGATGGAGATCGAGGAGGCGATCCGCCCCGGCGGCATCTCCAAGGTGAAGTCGGCCCGCATCAAGCAGATCCTGGCGGCCATCGCCGCCGATCCGCGCGATCCCGAGGACCCCCTCTCACTGGAGTGGATGCGCACGGCTCCCGTGGCGGAGAGCCGCGCCTACCTCTGTGCCCTGCCCGGCGTGGGGCGCAAGACGGCCGCGTGCGTGCTGCTCTTCGCCTACGGCCTGCGCGACATCCCGGTCGACACGCACGTCTCGCGCGTGGGCACGCGCCTGGGCCTCTTCCGTCCCGGCGCTCCCTTCGAGGAGCTGCACGATGAGATGCTCGCATTGACTCCGCCCGGCGAGGAGCTTGAGCTCCACGTCAACCTGCTGCGTCATGGGCGCCGCACCTGCCATGCGCGTACGCCCGCGTGCAACGAGTGCGCGCTCGCGCGCATGTGTCCCAGCCGGGGCCTGTTCGCTGCGCCCGGTCGGGGCACCGCGAAGCTATCTCAACCGCGCGGCAGCACGGCGAAGGCGATCACCGCGTAGTGCAATCCTGCGGCGGCGATCACGAGTGCGTGGAAGATCTCGTGGTAGCCGAAGACCTTCGGGAACGGGTTGGGCCGTTCGGTGGCGTAGACGACCGCTCCGAGGGTGTAGAGCAGGCCGCCCAGGGCGAGGCCGGCGAAGCCGAGCCAGCCGATCGCGGCGGGCAGCTCGCCAAACACCGCCACTGACACCCAGCCAAGCGCCAGGTAGACGGTGGCGAACAGCCACTTGGGGGCATCGATCCAGGCCAGCTTGAAGATCACTCCCACGGCGGCTCCCACCCAAACGGCGATCAGGATCGCATGTGCCAACGGACCGGACAGCGCAAGCAGCGCCACCGGGGTATAGGTCCCCGCGATCAACACGAAGATCATCGAGTGATCCAGCCGCCTCATCCAGCGCCTGGCGCTGGGGCGCCAGGTCACGCGGTGATACAGCGCGCTGGTGCCCAGCAGGGCCGATACCGCCACGGCGTAGATCGTCGCGGCCACGCGCGCTCGTCCCCCGGAGGCGGCCAGAATCAGCCCCACTCCGCAGGCCAGCGAGACGAAGAAGGCGTACTGGTGTGAAACTCCGCGCAGGCGGGGCTTGACGGCGGCGCTGATTCCCCCAGCGTTCATATACACAGACGGTAGCGGCACGAGGGCCGCTTATGTGTAGCTATGCAGCCAACTTTGCCTGCGCGCGGCCATTTGGACATAACGCCGAGGCCGGGGGGTACGATTGAGGTCGTGACAATGTCTCCCCGGACCCCATTGCTATCCCCTGGTCACGAGGCCGAGTGGGCTCAGATCAACAGTGAAGAGGCCGCCCATCATCGCTTCAGCGCGATGGCGCTCTCGCCGGCTGAGCGACTTCAGGTCGGCCAGAAGCTCTCCCAGCAGGCGGTCGCGCTGCTTGCCGCCTCCATACGGGCCGGTCATGTCCCCAGACGAGCCTTCTGGTCCTGACCCGAACGGCGTCGTCGCCGCCCGCCGTGGTCTTCGCTACCGCAGCATCGCCAGTCGCGCCGCTTCGCGCTCCGGTGTGACGCGCACCACATCCCAGGCAAGGCCGACTTTGGCCATACCCAGGATCAGCCAGCCGGAAGGGTCCAGCTCATACCAGCGCAGGCCGTGGAAGGCACTGCGCGGGAAGGCGTGGTGGTTGTGGTGCCAGGCCTCGCCGAGCGAGGGCAGCGCGAGCCAGAAGACGTTGGTCGATTTGTCTTCGGTGGGGAAGCGGCGGCTGCCGAAGAAGTGGCAGATCGAGTTGATCGACCAGGTCACGTGGTGCACGAGGAAGATGCGCACCAGCCCGGCCCATACGTAGGCCGTCAGCGCGGCTAGCCAGGAGCCGCCGCTGAGCACGAAGCCGAGAAGCGCCGGCAGCGCCAGGCTCGCCAAGGCGATCCAGGGGAATGAGCGGTTGATGCGGCGCATCGTGGGGTCCTCGACCAGGTCGCGCGCGAAGCGGCGCGAGGAGGCCTGGCCGTGCACGCTGAACAACCAGCCCACGTGTGCGTGCCACAGGCCGCGCAGCATCCCGGAGATGCCGGCGCCGTGCTCGGTGTGCGGGCTGTGCGGGTCGCCCTCCTCGTCGGTGAAGGCGTGGTGCTTGCGATGGTCGGCCACCCAGTCGATCACCGAGCCCTGCAGGGCGGCCGAGCCGAGCACCGCCAGGGTGTAGCGCAGCCAGGCGTGCGTCTCGAACGCGCGGTGGGTCAGCAGGCGGTGAAAGCCGACGGTGATGCCGATCGCCGTCAGCAGATAGAGCGCCGCGAAGATCGCCAGGTCCAGGGGGCCGAGCAGGCGATTCCACAGAAGCACAGCGGCGGCGATCAGGCCGAGGAAGGGCAGGACCACGGCGGCGACGTTGGCGTTGCGCTCCAGGCGGGTCATGCGTGCAACTCAAGAGTAGCGGCGTAGCCCGATAGCCGCCCCTAGGGCGCTGGTCCGAGTACGGGCTTAGGCGCCATGTGGCGACACGGGCATTTGCCCCCGCTCTTGGTCGTCCCAAGCCAACCCCCCCTTGACATCGCCCTACGTTTATGTTTAGAGTACGCGAGCGTTTGTTCTTTGAAGATGGTGCCGGCCTGGGTTGTCCTGCCATCGGCGGATGCGGTGGCCGGCAAAGACGTTCGGAGAGGGTCAAGAGGGAGACGTCATTCGCATGAGCCTGAGAGGGATGGATTTGACGGGGAATACCGCGAGGGGGGAGCAATCTGCGACGACGTCGCGTGCACCCGTCGCAAAAGGGAATCGGGCCTGCAAGGCCGTAATCGATGGGCCCAACGAGGAGGGGTTGAATATGAGGAAGTCCTTTCGAGCGCTGTGCGCAGCCGTGGTGCTGGCCGCCGCCCTGCTTGGTCTCGTCGTCGCGCCGGCCCTCGCCGGCCCGCACATCTTCTCCACGAGCTTTGGCTCGGGCGGCTCGGAAGCGGGACAGGTCTCACTTGCCTTCAACAGCGGGCTTGCTGTCAACACGACAACTCATGACGTCTATGTCGCCGACACCGGCAACCACCGCGTCGATCAGTTCTCCTCGTCGGGGACCTTTATTCGTGCCTGGGGTTGGGGGGTGGCCGATGGGCTGCCGGCGCTTGAGGAATGCGTGCTCACCTGTCAGGCCGGTCTGGAAGGCACTGGACCGGGTGAGCTCACGGCCCCGGCCTTCGTCGCGGTCGATAACTCCGGTGGGCCGTCCGCGGGCGATGTCTACGTCGGCGACACCGCCACCAACACGGTCGCTAAGTTCAGCGCCTCCGGCGCCTACATCTCAAGCAACGACGGCTCATCGGCAACCGCTCCGGTCGCCGGACCGTTCGGTTCGCTGCACGGGATCACCGTCAACAACTCCGGCAGCCTCTGGGTCCTCGACGAACGCGGTATGTACGAGTTCGACCAAGGCGTCACGTTCACCACAGATTGGAGCCTTCACGGCATCGGCACTGAACCCTATGGCGTCGATGCCGACTCGGCCGGGAACCTTTACGCCGTCGACCTCAACTCGGGGGGCGCTGTTGTGCAGTTGACATCGTCCGGGGTTTTGGTTGGCTCTGTAAGCCGCGAAACCTTTGGTGCGACTGGCTTTGCGCTTGACCGCGCAGATAACGATGTCTATGTGGACAACGGCGGCGGTCTCATCAGTCACTTTGACTCCTCCTGTGACGTGGGCGGACGCTGCTTGGCCGAGGACACCTTCGGCTCCGGGCAGCTCTCCGGTGCTGCGGGGCTCGCCGTCGACCCTTCCTCGAGCACCGTCTATGCGGCCGATACCGGCGATGGGCGCATCGATGTCTTCGTGCCGCCGCCGGCGATCCCACCCGCGATCGACTCCACCACCGTCAGGGCCGCCTCCACCTCGGCTGAACTGCGGGCACAGATCAACCCCAACTTCTACGACACCCACTTCCACTTCGAGTACGTGGACGATGCCACCTTCCAGGTCTCGGGCTTCGCCAACGCGAGCAGCACGCCCGTGCCCGACGGTGACCTCGGCAGCGCCGATAGCGACCAGATCGCCACTGCCTACCCGCAGAGCCTGGAGCCGAGCACCACCTATCACTATCGCGTCGTCGCCGATAACGGCAACGGCGGCCCGCAGGCGGGGCCGGCCTTGACCTTCACCACCCAGCCACCAGCGACATCATTCGCGCTGCCCGACGACCGCGCCTACGAGCAAGTCACTCCAGTGGCCAAGGGCGATGGGTCGCTCCTGCCGGCGGGAGAAGGCCTCTACGCATTCGGAGGCGGCTACCAGGCCTCGGCCAGCGGCGACAAGCTGGCCTTCATAACGGTGACGTCTCTTCCGGGCGCGCAGGCCGGTGGAGCCAACCCTGTCCTGGCCACTCGCGGCAGCTCCGGCTGGTCGGCGCAGAGCATCGTCCCTCCGCAGGCGGCCACGACCGGCTTGCTCCAGTCTCCGAAGGTCGCGGGCTATTCGCCCGATCTGTCCAAGGTGGCCTTCGAGGACGGTGGCGGCGAGGCCTACGAGGGTCAGGACGACCCGCCCTTGGTCAGTGGGGAGCCGCCGAATAATAAGAATCTCTTCCTCCGTGACAACATCAGCGCCTCCTACCAGCTCATGAACATCACCCCTCAGGGCGACACCCCAGCCCCGGCGGGGTTCAGCGGAGCTTCGGCGGATTACAGCCACGTCGTCTTCTCCTCTGAAACTCAACTCACCCCTGATGCATTAAATGGCACCGCCAACGTTTACCAGTGGCAGGACGGGACGGTCAGCCTCGTCAGTCAGATCCCGGTCGCGCCCGCGACCCGCTGCGGCGGAGGCGGCCCAGCCTGTGTCGCAGCGCCGCAGGGGGCAAACGCAGGCGCCGGCAATTACCCGGCCACAGACGATGGAGGCCAGATGAACGCGGTGTCACACGACGGCTCCAAGATCTTCTTCAAGGATGGCATCGGCCCCGATCCGAACGGCCAGCTGTATGTGCGCGAGAATGGCACCACCACCGTTGAGATATCCGCTTCCCAGAAGACCAACGGCTCAGGGCCTGGTGGCACCGATCCCAATGGGCCCCTGTTCCCCACCTACTGGCCGGCCTCGGCCGATGGCTCGGAGGCCTTCTTCACCAGCTGTGAGCAGCTCACCAACGACTCCACCGCCGTCTTCGACGGCAGCAGCGGATGCAAGTCCCAGGGGGAGTTTGTGGGCTCCGATCTCTACCGGTACGACACCGCCAGCGGCGGCCTCACCGATCTCACCGTCGACCACCACAGCGATCCCCTTGGCGCTGACGTGCAGGGTGTTCTTGGCTCAAGCGACGATGGCTCCTACGTCTACTTCGTCGCCAACGGTGTGTTGGCGGGCGGCGCGAGCCTCGGCGATTGCAGCGAGGACCAGTTCGGCGACGTAACCGGGCAGTGCAACCTGTATCTCTCTCATGACGGCACCACCACGTTCATCGCTCGCCTCGACAACGTCGGTGACCGGTCGGATTGGAACGGAGAAAGCACCGCGAGAGTGACGCCAAACGGCACGCACGTGGCTTTCCAGTCGCTGCGCAGCCTCACCGGCTATGACAACACGGTCGCCAGCGGCTCTGAATGCGGCTCTCAGTATGGGGGCGGATCGCTTCCGCCGCAATGCACCGAGATCTTTCTCTATGACGCGAGCGCGGGCCAGCTTCACTGTGCCTCCTGCAACCCAAGCGGCGCACGGCCAATCGGGCGCGCGAGCCTGCCGCTGGCGGGTGAGCGTGGAGCAACGGACACCGGAGCAGGATTCTTTGGCTTCGAATACGTGCAGCGCAATCTCTCCGAGGATGGCGGCCGCCTTTTCTTCGACAGCGAAGACGCGCTTGTGCCCGGCGACATCAACGGCAAGCGGGATGTCTATGAGTACGAGAATGGCAGGCCATATCTGATCTCCACAGGCACCAGTGGCGACAATTCGGGTTTCATCGACGCGAGCGCGAGCGGTAGTGATGTCTTCTTCGAGACCGGCTCTCAGCTCGTGGGGCAGGACACCGACCAGAACAACGACATCTATGACGCGCGCGTCGGGGGAGGTTTCTCCTCCGCTCAGACCCCCCCGCCGTGCTTCGGCGAAGCGTGCAAGTCGCCACCCTCGGCCCAGCCGGAAGGCCAGACCCCTGGCTCGGCCGGTGTTTCGGGTGCGGGCAACCTCGCGTCCAACTCCGCGCCCAGTCCCGGCGCCGGCACGAGGAGCAAGCCGCTCACGCGCGCGCAGAAGCTCGCCCTGGCGCTGAAGACATGTCGGCACAGGCCTGTGCGTCGGCGAGCGTCTTGCGTCGCCCACGCGCGCAAGCTCTATGGGCCGAAGAGGGCGGCCGCGAATAAGACAATCAAGCGTTTTGGAAAGGGGGGGAAGTGATGCTCGCGCTTCTCGTTGACAGGTTCACCTGCTCGTCGGCTGTCCGCTCGTGGAGGGTCCTCGTCGTGCTGTCCGGCGTGTGCCTGGCGTTCGCGGTAGCCGGCCCAGGTGCAGCAAGCGCGAGTTTTGGCATCGCCAGCTTCGATGGCTCGCTGAGCAACCGGGATGGCTCGCCCGCTACCCAGGCGGGGTCGCATCCATACCAGGCGAGCACCAAGTTCACCTTCAATACGACGTCCGCCAGCGGTCAAACAGTGCCCGATGGCAACTTCAAAGATCTCCGGGCAGAACTGCCCGAGGGCTTGATCGGGGACCCCTCGGCGACGGCGCGGTGCCCCCAGCAGGATTTCTTCAAGTACGAAAACGGCGCGCCGCAGACCGAATGCCCTGCCGACTCGCAGGTTGGCCTCTTGGTTTTGAAGACGGCAGGTCTTGGCACACAGGCCCGTCCCGTCTTCAACCTGGTCCCGCCGCCTGGTGAGCCGGCTCAGCTCGGTGTGGTGGTCTTTCCCGCCCCGGTTTATTTCGACGCTCATGTTCGCAGCGGCGGGGACTACGGTCTGACGGTGTCGCTGAGCGAAATCTCGACGCTTCTGCCGGTCTTCGGCAGCACGCTGACGGTCTGGGGGGTGCCGGCCGACCCAAGCCACGACGCGCTGCGCGGAGCACACCTCATCTGCACCGGTGATCCGACCAATCCCGCCGCCACCTCCTTCTGCTTCGGTGGGGGGCACTCGGCGGGTGTTGCGCCTGCGCCTTTCCTCACGCTGCCGACGTCGTGCGCCGGCCCGCAGGCGTTTGGGCTGAGCGTGGATTCGTGGCAGAACCCTGGCGTTTTTGTGAACGCGAGCTTCCTCACGCACGACAACTTCGGCAACCCGATCGGCTTTGAAGGCTGCAACCGCCTGGACTTCAGCCCTTCGATCGTGGTGCGGCCCGACACCAGCGCAGTCGACTCGCCCACCGGCCTGCATATCGACGTGCACCTGCCCGAGGCTGGGCTGCAGCAGCCGGAAGGTCTCGCTGAGGCCGATCTGAAGAACGCCGTCGTCACCCTCCCGGCGGGCATAAGTGTCAACCCGGCCGTCGCGAACGGTCTCGCTGCGTGCAGCCCGGCGCAGATCGCGCTGGCAAGCCCGGAACCGGCAACATGCCCTGATACGGCGAAGGTCGGGAGTGTGGAGGTGGACACGCCGATCCTCGATCATCCTCTGGATGGCGGCGTGTATGTCGCTGAACAGGGCAACAACCCGTTCGGTTCGCTGCTTGCGATCTACATCGCCGTGAACGACCCGCAGACGGGCGTTGTGATCAAGCTCGCGGGCCATGTCGTCGCGGACCCCCAGACGGGACAGCTGACGACAACGTTCGACAACAACCCGCAGCAGCCGTTCACCGACCTCAAGCTCGACTTCTTCGGCGGCTCGCGCGCCGCGCTCGTGAACCCCGACGCCTGCGGCGCCTACACCGCGACGTCGTTGATGACGCCGTGGAGCGGCGGCTCGCCTGTGGAACCGTCGAGCGCGTTTGAAGTCAACGCGGGGTGCCATGCTCCGCGGTTCAACCCGGCATTCACGGCGGGCACGGTCAACCCGCAGGCAGGCGCGTTCAGCCCGTTCAGCGTGTCATTTTCGCGCTCTGACCAGGATCAGGGGTTGGGCGCGGTGAGTGTCAAGACCCCGCCGGGTCTGTTGGGGATCCTCAAGAACGTGGAACGGTGCTCCGAACCGCAGGCCAGCCAGGGCACATGCAGTGCCGGCAGCCTGATCGGGCACACGACCGCCGCGGGCGGCGCGGGACCCGATCCGGTCAGCGTCGGCGGCCAGGTGTTCCTCACGGGCCCCTACAAGGGCGCTCCGTTCGGGCTGAGCATCGTCGTGCCGGCGGTCGCGGGGCCGTTTGACCTCGGGACCGTCGTGGTGAGGGCCGCGATCAACATCGACCCGCACACCGCGCAGATCACTGTCACGAGCGATTCGCTGCCGAGCATCCTGCAAGGCATACCGCTGCTGCTGAAGAAGGTGAACGTCACGATCGACCGTTCGGGGTTCATGTTCAACCCGACCAACTGCGAACCACTCAATGTGGGTGGGACGCTTTCGAGCAGCCAGGGCGCGAGCGCCAACGTGGCTTCGCACTTCCAGGCGGCCAACTGCGCCAGCTTGGCGTTCAAACCGAAGTTCACCGTCTCTACGCAGGCGGGCACGAGCAAGAAGAACGGTGCGAGCCTCGACGTGAACGTCGGCTACCCCTCGGGGACACAGGCGAACATCCGCAGCGTCGCGGTGACGCTGCCCAAGCAGCTCCCCTCGCGTCTGACGACGATTCAGCAGGCCTGCCCGGAAGCGACGTTCGCGCAAAACCCGGCGTCGTGCCCCGCGGGGTCGAACATCGGGACAGCCACCGCCAACACCCCGGTCTTGGCCAGCGCGCTCACGGGACCGGCCTATCTGGTCTCCCACGGCGGCGCCTCATTCCCAGATCTCGTCGTGATCCTGCAGGGCGAAGGCGTCACGCTCGACCTCGTTGGCAGCATCGACATCAAGAAGGGCGTCACCAGCAGCACGTTTGCGAGCGTCCCCGACGCGCCGATCAGCTCCTTCGAGCTGAAGCTGCCGGAGGGCCCACACTCCGGGCTCGCCGCGGTGCTCCCCGCGAAGGCCAGGGGCAGCCTGTGCGGCACGAGCCTCACGATACCCACCACGCTCACCGCCCAGAACGGAGCCCAGATCAAGCAGAGCACGAAGATCGCGGTCACCGGCTGCCCCAAAGCTAAGAAGGCCAAGAAGCACAAGCGGGCAACACACGGCAAGAAGAAGGCCAAGAAGCGCAGCCTCACCAAGAGGTCATAAGGCAGGGCCTCGTCCATGCCCTCCCGCAACGCGGGGACCGGGACGCGCGACCCGCGCCCCGGTCCCGGGCCGCTCCTTCAGCCCAGCCGGGTCGCCGAGATCCAGCGCCAGCGCCTGCTGGCGGCGATGGCCCTGGTCGCCTCCGAGCGCGGCTCGGCCAACGCGAGCGTCGCGCACGTGGTCGCGCGCGCGGGGGTCTCGCGGCGGACGTTCTACGAGCTGTTCGAGGATCGGGAAGCCTGCTTCCTGGCTGCCTTCGACCAGGCCGTGCAGCGGGGCGCGGAGGTCGTATTGCCAGCGTATGGAGCGCAGGACCGCTGGCGCGAGCGGATCCGGGCGGGGCTCGCCGCGCTGCTCCAGTTCCTGGATGAGGAGCCGGGGATGGCGCGGCTGGCGGTTGTGGAGGCGCTTGGCGCGGGACCGCGGGCGCTCGAGCACCGGGCGCGCGTGCTGGCCGCACTGATCGCTGCTGTGGACGCTGGGCGCGCGGAAATGAGCCGGGCCCGCCCGCACCGAGACCCGCCGCCGCTCACAGCTGAGGGCGTCGTGGGCGCCGTGGTCGCGGTCATCCACGCGCGCGTCGCGCGGGGCAGCGAGCGCCAGAAGCTGACCAGTCTCCTGGGTGAGCTGATGGGCGTGATCGTGCTGCCCTACCTTGGTCCTGCGGCAGCACAGAAGGAGCTGCACAAGCCGACCCCACCCCTCCAAACAAAACCCCGCCAGCCCCGCGATCCCCTGGAGGGTCTGAAGATGCGCCTCACGTACCGCACCTTGCGCGCCCTGGCGGCGGTCGCCGCCAATCCGGGCGCCAGCAACCGCAAACTGGCAGATGCCGCGGGCATTGTCGATCAGGGGCAGGCCTCGAAGCTGTTCACGCGCCTGGAAGACCTAGGGCTGATCGAGAACACCGGCGAGGGGCATGCCAGGGGAGCCCGCAATGCCTGGGCCTTGACGCCACGAGGAGAGCAGGTCGCCCAGTCGATGAGCTGACTTGACAGCCCCACAAAATCTGCTACCTTGACGCTTAGATTTTTTCTTCGCACTCAAGGAGCTTTCAGCATGGGCAAGACAATAGGCATCGACCTCGGAACCACCAACTCCTGCATGGCAGTCCTGGAGGGAGGCGAGCCGACTGTCATAGAGAACGCCGAGGGCGGGCGCACGACCCCGTCCGTCGTCGCCTTCGCCGCCTCCAACGAGCGGCTCGTCGGCACCGTCGCCAAGCGCCAGGCGGTGACCAACCCGCAGAACACGATCTTCTCGATCAAGCGCTTCATGGGCCGCAAGGAGGCCGAGGTGCGCGAGGAGGAGTCGATTGTCCCCTACAAGGTCGTCAGCGGCCCCAACGGCGACGCGCGCGTGGAGGCCAACGGCGAGCAGTTCTCCCCGCCGGAGATCAGCGCGATGATCTTGCAGAAGCTGAAGACCGACGCCGAAGCGTATTTGGGCGAATCGGTTGACGGCGCGGTCATCACGGTGCCCGCCTACTTCAACGATGACCAGCGTCAGGCGACCAAGGACGCGGGCAAGATCGCGGGGCTCGATGTCAAGCGCATCATCAACGAGCCCACCGCCGCTTCGCTGGCCTACGGCCTCGATAAGGAGTCCGACCAGACCATTCTCGTGTTCGACCTCGGCGGCGGCACCTTCGACGTGTCGGTGCTTGAGATCGGCGATGGCGTGTTTGAGGTCAAGTCGACCGCCGGCGATAACCACCTCGGCGGAGACAACTTCGACAAGGCGATCGTGGATTGGCTCGTGAGCGAGTTCAAAAAGAGCCAGGGCATCGACCTGGCCGCCGACCCGATGGCATTGCAGCGCCTCTATGAGGCCGCCGAGAAGGCCAAGATCGAGCTGTCGACCACGCAGGAGACGCAGATCAACCTGCCCTTCATCACCGCTGACGCCAGCGGGCCCAAGCACCTCGACACGCGCTTGACGAGAGCCAAGCTCTCAGAGCTGACCTCTAATCTGCTCGACCGCGTGGTCGCTCCCGTCAGGCAGGCGATCGACGACGCCAAGGACAAGGGCGTCAAGGAGATCGAGCACATCGTGCTCGTGGGCGGCATGACGCGCATGCCCGCCGTGCAGGAGAAGGTCAAGGAGCTGACCGGCAAGGAGCCTCACCGTGGCGTCAACCCCGACGAGGTTGTGGCCGTCGGCGCTGCCATCCAGGCCGGTGTGCTGGCAGGCGACGTCAAGGACGTGCTGCTGCTCGACGTGACCCCCCTGACGCTCGGCATCGAGACCAAGGGCGGCGTCATGACCAAGCTCATCGAGCGCAACACCACGATCCCCACGCGCAAGGGCGAGGTCTTCTCGACAGCCGAGGACAACCAGCCTTCGGTGGAGATCCACGTGCTCCAGGGTGAGCGCGAGATGGCGGGCTACAACAAGTCGCTCGGCAAGTTCCAGCTCACCGGCATCCCGCCGGCGCCGCGCGGCATCCCCCAGATCGAGGTCGCCTTTGACATCGACGCCAACGGCATCCTCAACGTCTCCGCCAAGGATCTTGGGACAGGCAAGGAGCAGAAGATCGAGATCAAGGCCGGCAGCGGCCTGTCGGAGGAGGAGATCAAGAACATGGTCTCCGACGCCGAGACGCACGCCGAGGAGGACCGCAAGGCGCGCGAGCTGGCGGAGGCCCGCAACAACGGCGAGAACGCCGCCTACCAGGCTGAGCGCCAGCTGGCCGATCTCGGCGAGCAGGTGGATGCCGACAGCAAGGGCCGCATCGAGGAGGCGATCAAGGAGGTCCGCGACTCGCTGGAGTCCGAGGACCCAGCCGAGATCAACGCCAAGACCGAGGCGCTGCAGACGGCCTTCCACGCGATCTCCGAGGCGATGTACCAGCGCGCGCAGCAGGATGCCGCCGCGAGCGATGGGGCCGCCGAGAGCAACGGTGCCGGCGGCGATGACGCGAGCGCTGAGGAAGACGTGGTGGACGCTGAGGTCGTCGACGAGCCGAAGGCCTGATCGATGAGCGACATCGACATCGATCAGGTGGTTGACGAGGAGGTCGAGGATAAGCCTCGGCCCGTCGAGAAGCCCCAGCCCGCCGCGTGCCCCGAACGGGGTATCGAGGAGCCCGAGGCCATCGAGGTCACGGGCGACCTCGATGAGCTGGTGGCCATCTCCGCGCAGCGCGATGAGTACCTCGCGCTCGCGCAGCGCACGCAGGCGGACTTCGAGAACTACCGCAAGCGCGTGGCGCGCGAGTCGGCGCTGGCACACGAGCGCGGCGCGGCGAAGCTCGCCAAGGAGCTGCTGCCGGCGCTCGACAGCCTCGATCGTGCGCTGGCGGGGGCAGCCAATGACGATCCTCTCCTGGAGGGTGTGCGGCTGGTGCGCTCCGAGCTGATGGCGGCCTTGGAGCGCGTGGGCATCGAGGCCTTTGTGCCGCTGGGCGAGCCGTTTGATCCCAATACGCAGGAGGCCGTGGCACAGCAGCCGGTGCAGGGTGCGCAGAGCGGCTGCGTGGCCGAGGTCTACCAGACGGGCTACCGCATGAACGGCAACGTCATCCGCCCCGCGCGCGTGCTGGTGGCAGCGTAAGGAGAGCAGAGAGATGGCGAGCCGTCCCGACCACTACTCCACGCTGGGAGTCAACAAGAAGGCCACGCCTGAGGAGATCAAGAAGGCCTACCGCAAGCTGGCGCGCCAGTATCACCCCGACCGCAACCCCGACGACAAGAAGGCCGAGGATCGCTTCAAGGAGATCTCGCAGGCCTATGACGTGCTGGGCGATCCCGAGAAGCGCAAGCAGTACGACAACGGCACCGGCCCCTTTGCGCACGGCGCGAGCGGGGGTTTCGGCGGCTTTGGCAACTTCGACTTCGACAGCAGCTCGATGGGGGACATCCTCTCGAACCTCTTCGGAGGCTCCACGAGTGGGCGCAAGGTGCGTACCAAGCCGCGCCCTGAACGGGGGCAGGACCTGGAAACGCAGGTGCGCATCAGCTTCGACCAGGCCGTGGCCGGCGCGCAGGTGCCGCTGTCGGTGCCGACCGCCACGACCTGCTCCACCTGCCACGGCACCGGCGCCAAGCCGGGCACCGCGCCGAAAGTGTGCCCGCGCTGCCAGGGTCGCGGGATCGAGACGCAGGGTCAGGGCATGTTCTCGATCTCCCAGCCTTGCTCGCAGTGCGGTGGCAAGGGGACGGTCATCGAGGACCCTTGCCCGACGTGCCACGGCATCGGCGCGGTGCGGACGATGAAGCGCTACAAGGTCAACATCCCCGCAGGGGTCAAGGAGGGCTCGCGCATCCGCCTGCCCGGCAAGGGCGAGCCGGGTCGCAACTCGGGCCCACCGGGAGACCTCTACGTGACCACCCATGTGACGCCTTCGCCGGTGTTCAAGCGCAAGGGCAACAATCTTGAGGTCGAGGTGCCGCTGAGCATCCCCGAGGCGGTGGGTGGCGCGGAGGTGCAGGTGCCCACCCTGAGCGGCACCAAGACCCTGCGTGTGAAGCCGGGCACGGCGCATGGCACGGTGCAGCGCCTGCGCGGCGAGGGGCCGCCCAAGGCAGGCAGCAAAGAGCGCGGCGACATCCACTACCGCTTCACAATCGAGGTGCCCGAGGAACTGAGCGAGGAGCAGCGCAAGGCGGTGGACGCGCTGTCCAAGACGATGAACGGCGATCCCCGCGCGCGGCTGTTCGAGCAGACCGGCAAAGCCAGCGCGAAGGGCGGCGCGTGATGGCCCGCCGCGTCGTCAGCCAGCGTCACGTGACGCGCATCCGCGTGGCGAGCAACCGCGGCGTGTTCATGATCTCGGTCGCCGCGGAGCTGGCGGAGATGCACCCGCAGACGCTGCGCGTGTATGAGGCGAAGGGCCTGATCGAGCCCAAGCGCTCGGCGAAGGGCACGCGCCTGTACTCGCAGGAGGACGTCGAGCGCCTCAAGCACATCCAGCAGATGACGGCCGATCTGGGCCTCAACCTGGCGGGGGTCGAGCGCGTGCTTGAGCTGGAGGGGCAGATCGAGCGCCTGCATGAGCGTATCGAGGAGCTGGAGACGGCCGCGACGCTCGCCCAGGTGGAGCTGGCCGAGCAGCTGGAAGAGGTGCGCCGCGGCCTGCGCGCGGAGCTGGTGCCCTATGGGAACGGAACAGGTACGGAGCTGGTGCGGGCGGTGGACGCACGCTCACCATTTAGGAGGCACGCACGATGACCCCCAACGGAGCCCCGGCAGGGGCAGGGGCCGCTCAGGCGCCGCCCGCCGAGGAGGAGCAGAGTCCCCTCAAGCGCTTCGGGCGCGACCTGACCGAGCTGGCCGAGCAGGGCGACCTTGACCCGGTGATCGGGCGCGATGAAGAGATCCGCCGCGTGATCCAGGTCTTGAGCAGGCGCACCAAGAACAACCCCGTGCTGATCGGCGAGCCCGGTGTCGGCAAGACGGCGATCGTGGAGGGCCTGGCGCAGCGCATCGTCAGCGGCGACGTGCCCGACTCGCTGCGCGAGCGGCGCGTGATCGCGCTGGACGTAGGCGCATTGATCGCGGGCGCGATGTACCGCGGCGAGTTCGAGGAGCGCCTGAAGGGCGTGCTCAAAGAGGTCAGCGAGGCGAAGGGAACGGTGATCCTGTTCCTTGACGAGCTGCACACGATCGTTGGCGCCGGCGCCGCCCCCGGCGCGGTCGACGCGGCCAACCTGCTCAAGCCGATGCTGGCGCGCGGCGAACTGCGCTGCGTGGGCGCCACCACGCTTGACGAGTACCGCAAGTACATCGAGAAAGACGCGGCTTTAGAGCGGCGCTTTCAGCCGGTGATGGTGGGCGAGCCGAGCGTGGCCGACACGATCGCGATTTTGCGCGGTCTGAAGGAGCGCTACGAGGTGCACCACGGCGTGCGCATCCAGGACAGCGCGCTGATCGCCGCGGCGACGCTCAGCCACCGCTATATCGCCGACCGCTTCCTGCCCGACAAGGCGATCGACTTGATCGATGAGGCGGCCAGCAAGCTGCGCATCGAGATCGACTCGCTGCCGCAGGAGATCGACGAACTGGACCGCCGCGTGATGCAGCTTGAGATCGAGCTGACCTCGCTGCGCAAGGAGAAGGACGACGCCAGCGCGCAGCGCCGCGAGGCGATCGAGAGCGAGCTGGCGGAGCTGAACGCCAGCAGCGACGAGATGAAGGCGCAGTGGCAGAAGGAGAAGCAGGCGATCCAGGGCGTGCGCAACCTGAAGGTGCGCCTGGAGGAGGCGCGCGTGGAAGCAGAGAAGGCCGAGCGCAGCGCCGATCTGCAGCGTGCGGCCGAGCTGCGCTACGGGGAGATACCTGAGCTTGAAAAAGAGTTGACCGCCTTGGAGGGCGGTCAGGATGGGTCGCGCGATGCGGGGGATGAGGCGTCGGGGCAGGAGGGCGAGGAGCCGGCGCAGGAGCAGGGCGTCGAGCCGGTTTTCCTCAAGGAGGAGGTGGACGCCGACGACGTGGCCGAGGTGGTGGCGCGCTGGACGGGCATCCCCGTGAGCCGCTTGCTGGAGGGCGAAGTGGAGAAGTTGATCCATATGGAGGAGCGCCTGCACGAACGGGTTGTCGGCCAGGACGAAGCGATCGAGGCCGTGGCCACCGCCTTACGCCGCTCGCGCGCGGGGCTGCAGGACCCCGGTCGCCCGATCGGCACCTTCCTGTTCCTCGGCCCCACCGGCGTGGGCAAGACCGAGCTGGCGCGCGCGCTGGCGGAGTTCATGTTCGACTCGCAGGACGCGATGGTGCGCATCGACATGAGCGAGTACATGGAGAAGCACACGGTCTCGCGCCTGCTCGGCGCGCCTCCGGGCTACGTCGGCTACGAGGAGGGCGGCCAGCTGACCGAGGCCGTGCGCCGCCGTCCCTACAGCGTCGTGCTGCTGGACGAGATCGAGAAGGCCCACGGCGATGTCTTCAACACGCTCTTGCAGGTGATGGACGACGGGCGCCTGACCGACGGGCAGGGGCGCACGGTGGACTTCAAGAACACCGTGCTGATCATGACCTCCAACTTGGCGGTGGGGGGCGGGTGGGCGGGACCCGATCGAGAAACGGCCAATGAGTCAGAGCTGCGCAGCGAACTGCTCGGACACTTCAAGCCCGAGTTCATCAATCGCCTCGATGACATCGTGCGCTTCCACGCGCTCACGCGCGAGCAGATCAGCGAGATCGTGGACCTCCAGGTGGCGCGCGTGGTGGAGCGTGTGGCGCAGCGCGGCGTGCAGGTGACGCTCACCGAGGACGCGCGCACGCTGATTGGAAACCTCGGCTACGACCCGGCCTACGGCGCGCGCCCCCTGCGGCGGGTGATCCAGAAGCAGCTGACCGATCGGCTTGCGCTGGCATTGCTGCAGGGCGAGCTGCGCGAAGGCGACAGCGTCACCGTCGAGGCAGAGGGCGGCGAGCTGGCGCTGAAGGTCGCGGAGCGGGTGTGATCAGCTAGTCCGGGGTAATCTGTTCCGTAGGACACACCATCCGACGGAGGAGGGACAGATGCCCACTTACATAATGCTCGCCAACCTCACACCGGACGGTGTGCAGACAGTCAAGAACAACCCACAGCGCATCAAGGAGGTCAACCGCGAGGTTGAACAGCTTGGCGCGACGGTAAAGGCGCAGTGGGCGACGCTCGGCCGCTTTGATTTCGTGAACATCGTGGAGGCGCCCGATGAGCAGACGATGGCGCGTGTGTCCTTAGAGCTGGGCTCGCGCGGAACCGTCAGCTACGAGACGCTGGCGGCGATACCTGTGGACGACTTCATTTCATCTCTCTGACGTGCGTGTGCTGGTTGTAGGAGCGGGAGGGCGCGAGCACGCGCTCGTGCGCGCGCTGGCGCGCTCGCCGCAGCGACCGGAGCTGCTGTGCGCGCCTGGCAACGCGGGGATCGCGCGCGACGCACGCGTGTTGGATGTGACGGCTGAGGATGTGCCGGGTCTTGTGGGCGTGGCGCGGCGCGAGCGCGTGGACCTGGTGGTCGTCGGCCCGGAGGTGCCGTTGGTGGCGGGGCTCGTGGACGCTCTCACAGCGGCAGGCATAGCCGCCTTCGGGCCGAGCGCCGCCGCGGCCGAGCTGGAGGGCTCCAAGGCATTCGCCAAGGAGGCGATGGAGCAGGCCGGAGTCCCCACCGCGGCCTGGCGCCGAGCGCGCTCGCTGCAAGAGGGGCTGGACGGCGCCCGCGAGCTGGCCAATCCCGGCGTTGTGATCAAGGCAGACGGTTTGGCGGCGGGCAAGGGCGTGACCGTTGCCGACAACGTCGAGCAGGCCCAGACGGCGCTGGAGGAGATCTTCTTGGAGCATCGCTTTGACACGGGCGCGGCTAGCGCCGTCATCGAGGAGCGCCTTGTCGGAGACGAGCTCTCGCTGCTGGCGCTGTGCGACGGAGAGCGCGCCGTGCCCATGGCGCCGGCGCGCGACTTCAAGCGCATCGGCGAAGGCGACACGGGCCCAAACACGGGCGGGATGGGCTCCTACTCGCCGGTCGCCGGCTTTGACGCGGCGCGCGTGCGGAGCATCGCGGCCGCCGTGCACCAGCCGATCGTGGATCTGATGCGGGCGCGTGGCACGCCCTTCCACGGCGTGCTGTATGCCGGCCTGATGCTGACCGCAAATGGGCCGAGCGTGCTGGAGTTCAATGTGCGCTTTGGCGATCCCGAGACGCAGGCCGTGCTGCCGCGGCTTCAGTCGGATCTGCTTGAGCTGCTGCTGGCCGCCACACGGCCCGGTGGGCTTGCGGGGGCTGAGCTTGAGTGGTCTTCGCGCTGCGCGGTGTCGGTGGTGCTCGCGAGCGCCGGCTACCCCCAGTCCTCCTCCAGCGGCGATCCGATCGCTGGCTTGGAGGATGTGCCGGGCGCGATCGAGGTCACCCACGCCGGAACCGCCGCGACGCGGGAGGGGTTCGTGACGGCGGGCGGTCGCGTATTGAACATCACCGCGCTCGGCGATGACCCCCAGTCCGCCCGCGCGGCCGCGTATGCTGCGGTTGAGATGGTGTCATTCACTGGCATGCAACTTCGCCGCGACATCGCCGCCGGGGCAGGCCGGCCAAACGCGCTGCCCGCAGCCGCCACAGGCGCGGCAGGAGGCGTTTGAGGATGGGCGATGTCTCCTCGATATCGACTCCCTTGACCGAGGCCGAGGCGCCGCTGTCGGAGATCGATGTGAACACCCCCCTGGTGGGCATCGTGATGGGCTCCAAGAGCGACATGGAGGCGATGGAAAAGGCGGCGGCGGAGCTGCAGGAGCGCGACATCATGCACGAGCTGCGCGTGATGAGCGCCCACCGCGAGCCCGATTTGGTGGCGGAATACGCCAAGAACGCGAAGATGCGCGGGCTGCGCGTGATTATCGCGGGCGCCGGCATCTCCGCGGCGCTGCCCGGAGCGGTGGCGGCGCACACCGAGCTGCCCGTGATTGGCGTGCCCCTCACGAGCCGCCTGAGCGCGGCTGGTGGCCTGGACGCGATCCTCTCGATCGTGCAGATGCCGCCGGGTGTGCCGGTTGCCTGCGTGGGCCTTGACAACCCCCGCAACGCCGCGATCCTCGCGGCGCGTATCCTGGCTGCGTGATCGCGCGTTATACCCGTCCTGAGCTGGGCCGGCTGTGGACGGATGAGGCGCGCATGGAGAGCTGGCGCCGCGTCGAGGTGGCGGCCTGTCAGGAGCTGCCGGCGCTGCTGGGCAAGGGAAACGGCCCCACGCCGGAGGATCTGAAGGCGATCGGCGCGGCGACCTTCACGGTTGAGGCGGTGAATGAGCGTGAGCGCACCACTGACCACGACATGGCGGCGTTCGTGGACGTGCTGGCGCAGTCGGCGGGCGAGGCGGGGCGCTGGGTGCACTTCGGGCTGACCTCCTCGGATGTGCTTGACACCGCGCTTGCCTTGCAGCTGCAGGCGGTAGGGGAGATCGTTGTGGCGGGCGCCCATGAGCTGCGCGCGGCGCTCATCGCACGGGCCCGCGAGCACATCGACACGCTGTGCGCGGGGCGCACCCACGGGGTGCACGCCGAGCCCACGACCTTTGGCGTGAAGCTCGCGGGCTTTGCCTTCGAGGCCGATCGCAACGCGCGGCGCCTGGAACGCGCCTTCCTGCAAGCTTCGGTGGGGGCGGTGTCGGGCGCGGTCGGCACCTATGCCGCCACCTCGCCCGAGTTCGAGACGCGCGTGCTTGAACGCCTGCGGCTCAAGCGCGAGCCGGTGTCCACTCAGGTCGTGGCGCGCGACCGCCACGCCGAGCTGTTGAGCGCGATCGCGCTCGCCGGGGCGGGTCTTGAGCGCTTTGCCACGGAGATTCGCCATCTGCAGCGCACCGAGGTGCGTGAGGTGCAGGAGCCTTTCCGCGGTGGGCAGAAGGGCTCAAGCGCGATGCCTCACAAGCGCAACCCGATCAAGAGCGAGCAGATCGCGGGGCTCGCGCGGGTGCTGCGCGGCAACGCCCAGGCGGGGCTTGAGGATGTGGCGCTGTGGCACGAGCGCGATATCTCGCACTCCTCCGTGGAGCGCGTGATCCTGCCTGACTCCACAATCCTGATCGATTACCTGCAGCACCGCACGACGGCGCTGGTGCAGGGCATGACGGTAGACGTCGAGCGCATGCGCGAGAACCTGGAGCTGACCTACGGCGCGCTCTTCTCTCAGCGTCTGCTGCTGGCTTTGGTAGCGGCCGGCATGAGCCGCGACGACGCTTATTACGGTGTGCAGCGCGTCGCGCAGCAGGCCTGGGACACGCGCACGCCGCTGCGTGAGCTGCTGGCCACCGACCCCGATGGCGCAGCCCTCGACCTGGATGCGATCTTCGACTACGGGCAGTACACGCGCCACGCCGCGGAGATCCTCGCGCGGCTCGATGAAATCGCCTGAGGCGCGCGTGCATCACAGCCGCTCGCGTTGCTAGCATCGCGCCACGTGAGCGCTCTCGCCGACCTGCCCCTCATCGCCAGCGGGAAGGTCCGCGAGATGTACGGCCTCGGAGATGAGCTGTTGATGGTCGCCAGCGACCGCATCTCGACCTACGACGCGGTCCATCCCACACCCATCCCCGACAAGGGCAAGGTGCTCACTGGGCTGTCGGTCTTCTGGTTTGAGCTGACGCGCCATATCGTCGCCAACCACCTGATATCCGCGACCGCTGGCGTACCCGAGGAGGCGCTCGGGCGAGGGCTGGTGGTGCGGCGCCTGGAGATGCTGCCGGTGGAGTGCGTGGTGCGCGGCTACATCACAGGCTCAGGTTGGAAGGACTACACGGCCAGCGGCTCTGTTTCAGGCATCGAGCTGCCGCCAGGGCTGCGCGAGTCCGAGCAGCTGCCTGAACCGATCTTCACGCCTTCCACCAAGGCCGAGGTCGGCCACGACGAGGCGATCGACTTCGAGCGCGCCGCCGAGCTGGTGGGCGATCGCGGCCTGATGCAGCGCGTACGCGATGTCTCGATCGAGCTGTACTCCTTCGCGGCCGCCCACGCGCGCGAGCGGGGTGTGATCCTGGCCGACACGAAGTTCGAGTTCGGCCTCGATGGGGACGGGGAGCTGGTGGTCGGCGACGAGGTGCTCACACCCGACTCCTCGCGCTATTGGCCCCTGGACGGCTATCAGCCCGGTCGCGGCCAGCCCAGCTTCGACAAGCAGTACGTGCGCGATTGGGCCGCCGGCAGCGGCTGGGACAAGAAGCCGCCTGCGCCGTCGATCCCCGAGGATGTCGTGCTCGGCACCCGCGCGAGATATGTCGAGGCGTATGAGCGCATCGCCGGTGAGCCTTTTCAGGCGTGGTTGGACCGGACCGCGCCGTCCTGATGCGCGCGCGGGTGCTGATCCGTCCCAAGGCCGGCATCCTCGACCCGCAGGGCGAGGCGGTGCAGCGCGCGCTGCCCGCGTTGGGCTTCGCGGGGGTGGGCAACGTTCACATCGGGCGGCTGGTGGAGTTGGACGTCGAGGACCCCTCGCAGCTGGATTCGATGTGTCAAAGACTGCTCGCCAATCCGCTTATCGAGGACTACGAGGTCGAGTTGCTGGGCGCTTGAGCCATTGGCAGCGCACATGCACAGGTCACATGCACATGTGCTAGTGTAAGCACATGCCCCCTTCCCCCTCGCTAAACCGTCGGACCCAGCTTCTGCTCGACGACGATCTGCATCGTCGCCTGCGCGAGACCGCCGCGGAGAGGGGCATTTCAATGGGGGCCTTGATCCGCGAGGCGATTGACGAGAAGCTCACCGGTGCGCAGGAGAGACGCTCGCTCGCATACGCAAAGCTGCTCGCTGCCAAGCCTATGCCTGTGGAGGATTGGCCTGTCATGAAGCGCCAGCTGATCGAAGACATGTACGCCGACAAGTTCGAGTAACCCTCCTCGGTGCGGCGCTTCCTCTATGACACCAGCGTGTTCATATACGCGCTCGGTGGTGAGCACCGCTACCGCGGTCCCTGCCGCGCCATCATGAACGACGGCGAGCGCGGCCGCCTGGCGGCTGAGGCGAGCGTCGAGCTGATTCACGAGTTCGCCTATGTCAGGCGCAGGCAGGGGGTGACTCGCGACGAGGCCGCCGAGTCCGCTCAGGCGATTGCCGAGGCCTGCCCACTGCATCCCGTCAGCGCCATCGACATGGAGCTGGCCCTTTTCCTCTGGTGCAAGCACGAACAGCTCGACATGCGCGATGCGATCTTTGCGGCTCAGGCGCTTAATCGCGGTATCGACGCGATCCTGAGCCCCGATCGCGGCTTTGACGGCATCCCGGGGCTGGAGCGCATCGACCCGGCGGACCCCGCGGCGGTCGCGTCGCTAATGGCATCGTGAAATTCGGCGTCCTCCAGTTCCCAGGTTCCTGCGACGAGGTCGATGCGCTGCACGCTGCGCGCCGTGTGGGGGACGCGGAGCTTCTATGGCATGGCGAGCGGGATCTGAAAGGCGTCGACGCGGTAGTCGTGCCGGGGGGGTTCTCCTATGGGGACTACCTGCGCGCGGGCGCCATCGCGCGCTTCGCGCCCGTGATGGAGGCGGTGATCGAGTTCGCGGGCGAGGGAGGGCTCGTGCTGGGTATCTGCAATGGCTTTCAGGTGCTCTGCGAGGCGCACCTGCTGCCGGGGGCGCTGCTGCCCAACGCAAATCGGCGCTTCACCTTCAGGCAGGTGCAGTTGGAGGTCGTGCGGACAGACCTGCGCTTCACCAGCGCCTGCCGGGCGGGTGGGGCTTCATCCAGGGGGGTGGGCGGGCCACCGACCCTGAGCATCCCCGCCAAGCACTCCTGGGGTCGTTACTACGCCGACGAGGACACGCTCGATGAGCTGGAAGCCGGCGGTCAGGTCGTCTTGCGTTACTCCTCGGCGGAGAACTTCAATGGCTCGCTGCGCGACATCGCCGGCGTGTGCAATGCGGCCGGCAATGTCTTTGGCTTGATGCCGCATCCCGAGCACGCCGTCGATCCCCTCACGGGCTCCACCGATGGACTGTGCATATTCCAGTCGATGCGCATGGCGGTAGAGAGCGTGGGCGCGCGTGTCTGAGGCATTGCCTACCGTCGAGGACGCGCTGGCGCTGGGGTTGACTCGCGATGAGTACCGGCTGGTATGTGAGAAGCAGGGGCGCGCGCCCAACCAGGTCGAGCTGGCGATGTACTCGCTGCTGTGGAGCGAGCACTGCGCCTATAAGCACTCCAAGAAGCTGCTGCGCACGCTGCCCACGGAGGGGCGCTATGTGGTGATGGGGCCGGGGGAGAACGCCGGGGCGGTGGACGTCGGCGATGGGCTGGTGTGCGCCTTCAAGGTGGAGTCTCACAACCACCCTTCAGCCGTCGAGCCGTTCCAAGGAGCCGCGACGGGAGTCGGCGGCATCCTGCGCGACATCTTTGCGATTGGCGCCCGGCCGATAGCGGTGCTCGATTCGCTGCGTTTTGGAGAGCCGTCCTCTGAGCGCTCGCCTGCGTCCGAAAGGGTGGGTTACCTGCTTGAGGGGGCCGTGGCGGGAATCGGGCACTACGGCAACTCGATCGGCGTGCCGACCGTCGGCGGCGAGGTCTACTTCGAGGGACCATACGAGCACAACTGCTTGGTCAACGCGATGGCGTTGGGCCTGGCGCCGCGCGAGCGGCTGGTGCGCAGCGCCGCCGCCGGTCCCGGCAACGTGTTGGTGCTGTTCGGCGCCTCCACAGGCCGGGACGGCATCGGGGGCGCCTCGGTGCTGGCCTCCGCCGAGCTGGGAGAGGGAGAGGGCGATGACAAGCGACCCACGGTGCAGGTGGGCGATCCGTTTGAGGAGAAGAAGCTGCTGGAGTGCTCGCTGGAGCTGTTGGAGCAGGGGCTGCTTGTCGCCTTGCAGGACCTCGGCGCGGCTGGGCTCACCTCCTCGGCGGCTGAGATGGCCTCCAAAGGCGAGGTGGGGATCGACATCGATGTAAAGCGCGTGCCCTTGCGCGAGGCAGGCTTGGAGCCGTTCGAGGTGATGGTCTCGGAGTCTCAGGAGCGCACGCTGTGCGTGGTGGAGCCCGCCAACCTGGATGCCGTGCTGGCGCTGTGTGAGAAGTGGGAGGTGAACGGCACGGCGATCGGCAGCGTCACGGACTCAGGGCGCGTGAAGGTGTTCGCGGGGGGGGAGCTGGTGGGGGACATGCCGGTGCGCGCGCTGGTGGACGACTGCCCGTTGTATGACCTCGCGCCCGCCGCGCCCAGCCAGCCGGTCTATCTCTCGCCCGCGCCGGTCCTTGCCGCCGGCGCTTCCCTGCAGGAGACGCTGCTGTCGTTGCTGGCCTCGCCTAACGTCGCCTCGCGGCGGCCCCTGTTCGAGCATTACGACGCGATCGTGCAGTCGCGCACAGTGCGCCGGCCCGAGCAGGCCGACGCGGCCGTGCTGGCGCTGCCCGACGGCTCGGCCCTGGGGGTCTCGATCGACTGCAACGGGCGGCGGGTGGCCGCCGATCCCTATCGAGGGACAATCGAGGCGGTGCTGGAGTGCGCCTCGAACCTCGCCTGCGTAGGCGCTGAGCCGCTGGGCACCACCAACAATCTCAACTCCGCCAACCCCGAGAAGCCGCACATCGCCTGGCAGCTGAGCGAAGCCGTGCGCGGCCTGGGTGAGGCCTGTCGGGCGCTTGAGGCGCCGATTGTGGGCGGCAACGTTTCGCTCTACAACGAGGGCGCAGGTGGCCCGATCTACCCCACGCCCGTCATCGGCATGGTCGGCCGCTTGCCCGATGCCGCGCGTGCCGGACGGCTGGGTTTCGCCCGAGAGGGAGACACGATCGCGCTGGTCGGACCTTTTGCGCCGGCGCTGGGAGCGAGCGAGCTGGCCAAGCTGCGCGGCGAGGCACTGCCCGATGGGCTGCCCGAGATCGACATTGGGGCTGTGCGCGCGGCGCAGTTCGCCGTGCGCGGCGCCGTACGCGTGGGCGCGCTCGCAAGCGCGCACGACATCGCAGAGGGAGGCCTGGCCACTGCGCTGGCGGAGTGCTGCTTGGCGGGAGGCTTGGGCGCCGAGGTGCGGCTGGGCGTCGATGTGCCGCTGCGGGCGAATGTGCGCCTGGAGGCGGATGTGTCGCATGCCGACGCGCGGCTGGAGGAGGTGCGGCCGGACGGCGAGGGCGACCCATTCGCGGCGCTTTTCGGCGAGGGCCCCGGCGGCTTCATCGTCAGCGGACCAGCCAACGGCGTGAGCTCGCTGGGCCGGCGCACCTATGTGCACGTGATCGGCACTGTCAGCGGTAGCGCGTTGCGCATCGCGGTCGGCGGGCACAGCCTGAGTTGGCCGCTGCAAGAGCTGTCCACGGCCCACCAGGCATTGGCCGCGCTGTTTTCATGATCCCGGCTGCTAGCTTGTGGGGGTGAGGCCTGTGCCCCGGCGCGCAGAGGATCGCGATGGACCGCGCGACGAGTGCGGTGTGTTTGGCATATACGCACCCGGCCACGAGGTCTCGCGTCTGTCCTACTTCGCGCTCTTCGCGCTACAGCACCGCGGACAGGAGTCCGCAGGGATCGCCGCAGCCGATCGCGGCGGGCACATCATCACGCGCCGCGAGCTGGGGCTCGTCAGCCAGGTGTTCACCGAGAACGACCTGCAGACGCTCGCCGGTGACCTGGCGATCGGGCACGTGCGCTACTCCACCACAGGCTCCAACGCCTGGGAGAACTCCCAGCCGGTGCAGCGCAGCGCGGGACGCAACGGCACCTCGCGCGAGCTGGCGCTGGCGCACAACGGCAACCTCATCAACGCCGTGGAGCTGCACGACGAGCTATCCGAGAGCGGTGTCACCTTCAGCTCCACCTCGGACTCTGAGATCGTCGCTGCCTTGATCGCCACGCACCCCGCGGAGCGCATCGAGGATGCGATCGCCGACATCCTCCCGCGCCTAAGGGGCGCTTTCTCGATCGTCGTCATGACCAAGGATCGCGTCGTCGCCTTCCGCGACCCCCACGGCCTGCGCCCGCTGGCGCTAGGCGTGATCGAGCCGAGCGAGGCGGGCAAGGACGGCGATCGGAAGGCGCGCTATTGCGTCGCCAGCGAGTCCTGCGCCCTTGACATCATCGGCGCCAAGCACCTGCGCGATGTGCAGCCCGGCGAGGTCGTCACGCTCAGCGAGGAGGGCGTGCAGAGCCGCGTCGTCACGCCTGATGCGCGCAAGGCCTTCTGCGTGTTTGAGTACATCTACTTCGCGCGCCCGGACTCGCGCATGCACGGCCAGGTGCTGCAGGTCGCGCGCGGGCGCATGGGCGAGATCCTCTGGCGTGAGGCGCCGGTGCAGGCGGACCTCGTGATTGCCGTACCCGACTCCGGCAACGCCGCCGCGCGGGGTTTGGCGCGTGCCAGCGGGATACCCCAGGACGATGGCTTCGTCAAGAACCGCTACGTCGCGCGCACCTTCATCCAGCCTGGGCAGGAGCTGCGCAAGCATGGATTGCGCTTGAAGTTCAATCCGCTGCCCGAGGTGATCGCCGGCAAGCGCCTGGTGGTGGTGGATGACTCGATCGTGCGCGGCAACACAACGCGGCAGATCGTGCAGATGCTGCGCGACGCGGGCGCCAGTGAGGTGCACATGCGCATCTCCGCGCCCCCGATCAAGCACCCCTGTCACTACGGCATCGACATGTCGACGCGCGAGGAGATGATCGCGCACGATCGCAGCACCGAGGAGGTCGCCGCGGAGCTGGGGTGTGACTCGCTGCACTACCTGTCTTTAGAGGGCGTGTATGAGGCCGTCGGTGCGACCCGCGCCACGCACTGCGACGCCTGTTTTACCGGGCAGTATCCGCTGGCGCGCACCGGCGAGGCCGGCGGCAAGTACGCCTTAGAGGGTGGCGCAGTTGGCCGGGAGGCCGACGAGCCGGGCCCCTCCTCTGCTCAGTCGCACGAGGGGCAACTGCCCCTCGTGCGCGCTTAGCTGCCCTCGGGTTGGCTCTGCTGCGAAGAATGTAGACGTATAGGGTCCTGGCGTGGCTGCACCCCTGCCGATCGCGGTGCTCGTCTCGGGCACGGGCACCAACCTCCAAGCGCTGCTCGACAGCGTGCATGGGCAGGAGGCCGCAGTCGTAGCGGTGGCATCGAACGTCCACGATGCCACGGCGCTTGAGCGCGCGCGGGACCGAGGGGTGGCGACGGCGGTCTTCCCCCGCGCTGAGCACGCAGACCGCGCCGCGCGCGATGCGGCGATGGCTGCCTGGCTGCACGAGCAAGGCACACGACTTGTGGTGCTGGCGGGCTACATGGAGCTGCTGAGCCCAGCCTTCTTGGATCGCTTCCCTGAGAGGGTCATCAACGTGCACCCCTCGCTCCTGCCGGCGTTCCCCGGACTGCACGCGGTCGAGCAGGCGCTGTCCTACGGGGTCAAGGTGTTCGGCGTGACCGTGCACTTTGTAGACGCCGGGCTCGACAGCGGGCCGGTGATCTTGCAACGGGCGCTTGAGTTGCCCGCGGTGAAATCGCCCGAGGAGGTCTTGGCGGAGCTGCGGCCGCTGGAGCACACGCTGCTGCCAGAGGCGGTGCGGTTGTTCGCGCGCGGTGCCTTGGGCTGGGATCCCGCCAACCCACGCAGAGTGACGATCGCGCCGGTGGGGCACGCCGCGCACGCGGGGGAGGCAGCCGATGGATAGGCTCCGAGCATGGCCCCGCAAAGCCCGCCCATGAGCGACCCCAGCAGTGGATTGGAGCGCGCCGAGCCCGGCCAGGTACGCGTGCGCCGCGCGCTGCTGTCGGTCTCCGATAAGGCCGGGATCGTGGATTTCGCACGCGGGCTTGTGGACCTGGGCGTGGAGATCGTCTCCACCGGTGGCACGGCACGAGAGCTAGGCGAGGCAGGGATCGCGGTGCGCTCGATTGAGGACTTCACGGGCTTCCCCGAGATCATGGACGGGCGCGTGAAGACGCTGCATCCACGGCTGTACGCAGGGCTGCTGGCGCGGCGCGATGACGTCGAGCATCTGCGCGCCGCCGCCGAGCAGGGGATCGAGCCGGTGGACCTGGTGTGTGTGAATCTGTATCCCTTCGAGGCGACGCTCGCGCGCGGAGATGCCTCGGTGGAGGACATCATCGAGAACATCGACATCGGCGGTCCGACGATGATCCGCGCTGCCGCCAAGAACCACCTGTTCGCGGCTGTGGTGGTGGATCCGGCGGACTACGAGCGGGTGCTTGGCGAGCTGCGCGAGTCCCACGGGCATCTGTCTCCATCCACCCGCGAGCATCTCGCGGCCAGCGCCTTCGCCACGACTGCTCGCTATGACGCGTCGATCTCGACGTGGTTTGCGATGCGCACCCACGAGGGCTTTCCGCCCCACTGGCGCGATGCCTACGAGAAGGTCTCGGATCTTCGCTACGGCGAGAATCCCCACCAGCGCGCTGCCTTCTACGCGCGCGTGGGCTCACCCACGCATTTGCTTGGCGGCGTCAAGCAGTTGCACGGTAAGGAGCTGTCGTTCAACAACCTGCTCGATCTGAACTCGGCGCGCGAACTGGTGGAGGACTTCTCCGAGCCGGCATGCGTGATCGTCAAGCACAACAACCCTTGCGGCTGTGCCACAGGCGAGAGCATTCTGGACGCCTACACGCGCGCCTTCGCCTGCGATCCGATGAGCGCCTACGGCGGGGTCATTGCGCTCAACCGGCGCGTGGATGTGGAGTGTGCGCAGGCGCTGGCGGGGCAGTTCATCGAGGTGCTGCTGGCTCCTGGTTTCGATCAGGCCGCGCTGGCGGTGCTCACGGAGAAGAAGAACGTGCGCCTGCTGGAGCTGCCCGCCTGGCCGGCGCCAAGCCATGAGGTCGAAGGCAAGCCCGTGATCGGCGGACAGCTGGTGCAGACACGCGACGTGGTCGATGAGACGCGCGAGCAGATGCAGGTGTTGAGCGCCGCTGTGCCCGCGGAGGAGCAGTGGGAGGACATGCTGTTCGCTTGGCGCGTCTGCCGCCACGTGCGCTCGAATGCCATCGTGATCGCGCGGGGGGGCGCCACGATCGGGATCGGCGCGGGACAGATGAGCCGCGTCGACGCCGTCAGGATCGCGATTGAGAAGGCGCACGACGCCCAGCCTGAGTTGTTGCAAGGGGCAGCTCTTGCCTCTGATGCCTTCTTCCCATTCCCCGACGGGCCGGAGCTGGCGCTGCAGGCCGGCGTCACCTCGATCATCCAGCCGGGAGGATCGGTGCGCGATGAGGCCGTCGTGGCGGCAGCCGACGCAGCGGGCGCCACGATGGTGGGAACAGGCGTCCGCCACTTCCGCCACTGACCTCACGGCCGAATGGCGGCGCTGAGCGGCGTCCTCGTTCGCTCGTGTACCGAAGCCGGTAGACACTCGCCTTCGGCTCGCGTCCCCGTTTCGGCCAGCACACTTCGCTCGCTGCGTCCTTGCTCAGCTTGCCCTTCGGCCGTGAGGCGCTCTTGCTGTCAGAGCGCCTTGGCTGCTACGCCCAGCAGTGGGTCTTCCTCGCTGAGCAGCCCATTCGCGGGGTCGGCCAGACGCAGGCCCTCGGCCATTGCCTGGTTATCGGAGGCAGTCTGACGTTCGGTGAGCGGCTGAAGCAGCCCTCTGAGCGTCAGCATGGCGCCCACCCAGCGAGGCGCCCATAGGCGGGCGGCGCGGTGTTCGATGCCGCTCTCGATCGCATCCACTGCGCGGGACAGGGGAACGGGGTTGCGTATGAACCCAGGCGCGCGGCTCATCATCGCGTTGGCCGAGGGCTGGGCGAAGCTGCCGCGCACCAGGTCGGTGTCGATGAAGCCAAAGTAGGCGCAACCTACGCGCCCGCCGCTGGGGAGCGTCTCCTGACGCAGCGCATCGGTCAGCGCCTCGACCCCCGCCTTGCTGGCGGTGTAAGGACCCATCAGCGGCGCGTGGCTCACGGCAGCCAGCGAGGCGATGTTCAAGAGGTAGCCCTTGCGCTCCATCACATGCTTGATTACCGCGCGATCCGTGCGCCAGACGCCGAGAAAGTTGACCGCAAGCGTGCGCTCGACGTGCTCCATCGGCGCGGTTGCCAGTGATCCCACATAGGCGATGCCGGCGTTTGCGATCGCCACGTCAAGTGCGCCGAAGCGCTCGACGGTGTTGCTGACGGCGCGCTCCAAGGCATCGTAATCGGTCACATCAGCTTCAAACCACGCGGCGCGCTCGCCCAGGCGCGAGGCCAACTGCTCCAGGCGCTCGGGCTCCAGGCCCACGAGCGCGACGTTCGCGCCCTTGGCGTGCAGGCGCTCGGCGGTGGCGGCGCCGATGCCGCGGGCGGCGCCAGTGATAAAGACGGTGCGACCATTTACGTCAAAAGGGGTCTTGGTGTCGTTGCGCATAAGCTCTCTACCTCCAGGTCAGGAGACCAGCGCAGGCTCGTTGGCCGCGGCTGGAATCTCAGCGGGCGGGGCTGCCCGGCGTGCATGCAGCCTATAGTCGGCCGGGCTGAACTTGCGCAGACGACGCCGGTAGCGCCAGGTGAAGCCAGGCCAGACGGTGGTGTTGCGCCGATTGGCGTCCAGGTACCAGCTCTGACAGCCGCCGGATGTCCACACGCTGCCCTCCAGCTCGCGCTGCAGGCGGTCGTTGAAGGCGCGCTGCACATTCTCGCGCGTCTCCCATACGTCCATGCCGCTGTTGTCGCTGAAGCGCAGGCACTCCATCAAGTAGTTGAGCTGAGACTCGATCATGAAGACAATCGAGTTGTGACCGAGGCCGGTGTTGGGACCCACGAGCATGAACAGATTGGGAAAGCCGGCGATGGTGCTCCCCAGGTATGCCTCAGCGCTGCCATCCCATGTCTCGGCCAGGGTTTTGCCCTCGCGTCCACGGATCCACTTGGCCACCGGCATATCGGTGACGTGAAAGCCGGTGCCGAGGATGATGGCGTCCACCTCGCGCTCCACCCCATCGCTGCTCACGATCGAGTGGGGGCGGATTTCGCTGATGCCCTCGGTCACCACCTCGACGTTGGGCTGTGCAAGCGCGGGGTAGTAGTCATTTGAGATCAAGATGCGCTTGCAGCCGATGCGGTAGTTGGGCTTCAGCTTGGCGCGCAGCTCGGGATCGCTGACCTGCTTGTGCAGATGACGTTCAGCCACGCGCTCGGGCAGGTTGCCCTCGCGTGGGTGCATCAAGGCCAGCACGAAGAGCTCGCGCGAGAAGTACACCGCGGCGCGCACCGCCCGCTGAGCGGGCGGGAAGGTGCGGTATAGCCAGCGCTCAAGCCGCGAGGTCTTCCTGTCGCTGTGGCGCACCACCCACGGGGGAGTTCGCTGGAAGAGGTGAAGCTTCTGCACTTCGCGCTGGATGTGGGGCACAAACTGGATCGAGCTGGCACCGGTGCCGATGACGGCCACACGCTCGCCCTTAAGCGAGTGCTCGTGGTCCCACTCGGCCGAGTGGAACATTGCCCCCGCAAAACTGTCGATCCCAGGGATCTGAGGCAGCTTGGGCTCGCTCAGTGGACCGGCTCCGGCGATCAGAACCTCCGCCGTCAACTCTCCCGAGGATGTCTTAATGCGCCACAGCTCCGTTGTCTGGTCCCAGCTGGCCTCAGTGACAGTGCAGTTGAGGCGCACGTGAGCGTTGATGCCGTGCTCGCGCGAGGTCCTGCGCAGGTACTCCCAGATCTCAGGCTGCTTGGAGTAGGTCCTGCTCCAGCTCGGGTTAGGCGCGAATGAGAAGGAGTAGAGGTGCGAGGGAATGTCGCACTGGCAGCCGGGGTAGGTGTTGAAGTTCCACGTGCCGCCGATGTCCTCGCCGCGCTCAAGCACGATGAAGTCCTCGATCCCTCCCTGCTTCAGGCGGATCGCGGCCCCCAGGCCGGCGAAGCCCGAGCCGACGATCGCTATGCGATGGTGCTCGGTCACAGTGAGAGCCTGCCCTGGGGCAGCCCCGCGCTCTGAGGCAGCTTGACATTGACGGAGTCCCTGACCGAGTCAGTCTCCTGCCTGCGTGCCTTGCGGGTCATCACCAGCAGCCATCCCACGAGCAGCAGAACCGGCCCCATGAAGATCGGCAGGTCGATCAGCAGGTGTCCACTGCAGGCCAGAATGCTCATCATCCCGTCACCCCCGCCACGGCGCCCTTCGGTTTGGGCCGTGCGGTTGTGCTTGCGGCGCGCTCCTCACGAGGCCAGCTGAGGCGATTGAGCGCCCAAGCGATGGCAACGATCCACAGCGTGACGATCACGAGCAGCACGAGGTAGGCGGGGATCGCCAGCCAGAGATCGCCGCCGATCGCCTCGCGCTGCATGATCTTCTTGTCGCGCGCGAAGACGCGCGTGAATGTTGCCGGGGCCTTCACTTCGGCGGCGGGGATCGCGGGATCGTTAGGCAGGTAGATGGGAATTGCGTCAAGCGCGCGACCCCGCGAGACGCGCAGCATGGTCTTCCAATTGCCCCACACCGGTATCGGCTCGGTCGTGGTGTATACGCCAGGCGCGGTGCGACGCAGGCGGTCGACCACGATGCCTCCGCCCTGCCAGGCGGTGACGGTCACCCACTGGGCGTCCTTGGCGGCATTGGCAGGGGAGAGATGGAAGGTGGCCGCGACGGTTCTGTGCGTACCAGGGTTCAAGGTCCTCAGCTGCGCGGTGGCGCTCATCGGGGCCCCCGCGTTCATCGGCAGCGGCCAGGCGATGCAGGCGATCGCCAGGGCGCCCGCCAAGCCGGCTACCCAGGCGGGTGGGCGCGTCGAGGCGTGCGCGCCGGGGCGCCCGCGATCGAGGGCCCCACCGATGCAGCCACCCAGCACGCCGCCGGCCAGTCCGGCCAGCGGGCCGAGCACAGCTGCTTGGGCGAGCATCGAGGAGGGCCAAGGCAGCGGCATCCACACGTGCGACCAACCCCACTCGGTGGCAAGACCGAGGGTGCCGACCAGCACGCCGGCGAGCGCACCGAAGACCACCGGGCGCGCTCGTATGGAACGGCCCGCGGTGCCGGCGCGCGGACGCTCAAGCCACAGCGCCACCAGCTCCACCAGCACGGCCTCGGGCAGGTACAGCGGGAAGTGCAAGGTGCTGGCCCCGATCAGCTGGCGGATGATCAGGCTGAGGGCACCGTAGACAGCGAGGTAGAAAAGGCTCGCTCCCAGCGCTCCGCCGCGGCCCAGGCGCACGCGCGCGGCCACCAGTCCGCCGCCACAGGCCAGGGCGATCAGGATCGGCTGATAGACGAGCTGAAACTGGGGAATGCCGTAGTCAAACTCGCCCTGCAGGGTCGAGAGGGCGATCAGGAATGCGCCGCCGAGGGCGATCTCACGCCAGCGCAACATCGCGCGCTGGGATCGGGAGGCTCGCTTGCTTGTACGCGCGCGGGCGCCCTCGACCAGCAGCATCCAACAGCCGAGCACCGACAGCGAAGCACCGAGCACCATGAGCACGTGCGTTGGCCCCCAGAGCGTTACGTCCTGACCGAAGAGCGTGTGCCAGACGTCATCCAGCGGGAACCCCACGAGCGCGCAGGCCCCACAGAGGAAGATCAGCAGTCCGCCGAGCGGGGCGTGCCAGCCGCGCGCCAGGCGCACGGAGCCCGCGGAGCTGGCACCGCCATCCTCGTCGGTGCCCAGCACGATCGCCAGGAAGCCGCCCAAGGTGATGCCGGCGAGGCCGACCAGGATGGGATAGTGCGCGACGGTGCCAAACGGCCCTGGGTCGCGGCCGGTGTCGATGTGCTTGGCCACATCCCAGTAGAAACCGAATACGGCGATGCCCTGGGCGGCGCCGGTGACGATCAACGGCAGCGACGCCCAGCCGGGCAGGCCGGTCACGCGCTCGGCGCGCTGCGCGGCCCGCCGCAGCCAGACGATTCGCCCCGCGCGATGTGCGGCCGCGACCCACAGCACCACCGCGCTCAGCAGGGTTGCCACAACGCTGGCCCAGAGAATGTCCCCGATCGGCGCGCCTCTTGCGGGAGGGGCCGCGGCGGCGAGGGCTGGAAGATTGAGCAGGTGGGCTAGCGCGGACATTGCGGGGCTCCTTGGGGCTTCATTGGCGTCTGCAGGGCACTTGTTGAGGTCAACTACAGCCCCGCCTGGCAAAGGTTACACCATTTGATGTCACATTGTTTGGCGGCCCATTACCCGATGGTATGCTTAGGCTCCGTGGAGACCCTCACGATCGAGCAGCTGGCGTCCGAGAGCGGGATGACGGTGCGCAACATCCGCGCGCACCGCGCACGCGGCTTGCTGCCAGCCCCGGCGGTGCGCGAGCGTGTGGGCTACTACGGCCCCGAGCACGTGGCGCGGCTGAAGCTGATCCAGCAGATGCAGTCCGATGGGTTCAACCTGCGCGCGATCCAGCGTCTGCTGGAGGAGACCCACAGCCAGCCCGAGCAGCTGCTCAGCCTGCGCGAGGCCGTGAGTGTGCCATTTGAGACCGAGCAGCCGCGGGTCTTCACGCTGGAGGAGCTGTTGGAGCGCTTCGGCGAGCAGGCCGACGAGCAGACCCTCAAGCGTGCCCAGCGCATCGGCCTGCTCACGCCGCTCGGGGATGACCGCTTCGAGGCGCCGATGCCCTCGCTGCTGGACGCGGCCGAGGAGGTTGTGGGACGGGGAGTGCCACTGGCGCACGCGCTGACGGTGGTATCCAAGCTCCAGGAGCAGTGCAAGTCAATCGCCCGCGAGTTCGTACGACTCTTCCTGGAGGACCTATGGAAGCCTTTTGCGGCAGCGGGCTACCCGCAGGAGCGCTGGGCTGAGGTCACGGAGTCGATCGATCGCCTGCGACCGCTCTCCTCGCAGGCGCTGCTTGCTTCGTATCAGCTGACGATGACGCGCGAGGTAGAGGAGGCCTTCGGGCGTGAGCTGGGGCGGATAACGCGGGGGCGGCGTTAGTCACTGCGGCCTCTGCGATTCTTCGCCGCTCGCATCCGCAGCTTGACTACTTGTCTGTGGACCGCCCCGAGGAGCCCGGACCCTGACTGCCAGCGTTCGTGGACCCCGACCCGGTGACACTTTCGGTGTTGCCGTTGTCGGTGTACTGCCCGCTGTGTCGCCGCTGTTCGCGCTGGCGCTGTCGGTGTTTGCCTCACCGCTGGCCGCGTTCGTGCCCCTGCTATCCGTATTGCCGCCGTTCCCGATATCGCTGTCCGCGTTGCCGCCGTCTCTGGTGTTGCTGTCCGCGCTGCCACCGCTCGCGCTGTCGCCGCCTGGTCCGCGCTTGCCTGGGCCAGACTCGTTGGGGCTTGACTTGCTCGAAGTGTTGCCCGCACTCGACGAGGACTGGCCGGATGATGAGCGGCCCTGATTGCTGCCCTGCACGCCGGCCCGGCCTCCGCCATGTATGCCGTTGTCCTCGTCGTGCCTACCGCTTTCCTCTCCGTTATGGTGGCTGCTCTTTGTGTCGTGGCCGCTTTTCCTGCGATGGCCGATCCCCTTGTCACGGCTGTTTCCCGCGTCATGACCTTCATCGCCACGGGGGTGAATGCCATCGTCCGCGAACGGGTAGGCAGGCCCGCCGGGGCCCGAGAGCAGAGCGGTCGAGCTGGATATGGAGGCAGGAGACGTGACAGAGGGTGTTCGAGGGTGCCTCGCCAGCCGGTGCGATTGGCTGCCGGTATAAGCGTGAAAGGTGCCGATGCCGCCCACGAGCACTCCCGCGGTGACCGCGGTGGCACCTGCCTTGGCGAGGATTCCGGCAAGGCCGATGGAGCCGGCGTGCGTCGCTCTGGGTCAGAAGCAGCCGGACTGAGACCGATGGGCTCATTGTGAGTCGCATGGGAGTAGGGCGCCGCCCCACGCCCAAGCCTCCCCCGAGCCTAGCTCACCAGCTCGATGCTCTCGAACTGAGAGCCATCCGGCCCAATGCGCAGCTCGGCCTCGTGAACGATTGCACCGGGTAGGAGTGCGGAGGTGTCGCAGGGCGCAGCGTTGAGGTGAGCCCGCTCTCCGTTGTCATCGCCTTGACGGTTATCGCCGATGTCGTCGTCTCCGCCAGGACCGTTGCCGTTGTCCTGGCCCATTGCGGGGGTGGGCGTGGCGCTCTCGCACTTGATGCGGGTATGGGTGGTGACCATGCCGCTGGCTGTCGAGCCGTCGTTCAGCGTCAACGTCAGCACGCCGGCTGTGTAGGAGGCGACCTTGCCGGCGTTCTGTGTCATGGATGGAGGTGTGATCGGTGGGCCGCCGGCACCCGTGTTGTCGCCGGCTTCGCCTCCGGAGCCCGTGGTGCTTGTGGTTGAGTGCCCGCCGAAATGCCGGAAGTGGACCTTCCTGTGGTGGGCCTTGAGCTTGTGATGGGGCCGGTGGTGATGCCGGTCGCCGTGGCTGGCCAGGGCCAGCGCTGGGACGGTCAGGGTGAGCGCCGCCAGGCCGGCGGCGACGAGCAGAAGTCTTCTCATAGCTTTCTCTCCTTCTCCTTGAAAGATGCGTGCGGTGAGCGCGCGGACATGTGGACTGCCTTGAGACACGCGCGGCGGCGATTACTCACGCGGGCAAGCGGGACCTGCTGGCCAAATGTCCGATGACGGTCCGCTAGCGAAGGGGGCAGTCGTAGCGCGGGTGCGCCAGCATGGGATTGCCCAGCACTACATAGAGGCCGGTGCCGTCGGGGAAGCGGCCACACGGCGGGGGCGCTCCGCGCACGATCGGCTTGCGCAGCAGATAGGCGTCGTTTGATGTGAGCTGCTGCGGCGCAAGCCCAGGAGGGATGGGCAGCTGCTCAAGCGCCGCCAGGCGTTCCAGGCCAGGGGGCTGGAAGAAGAGCGTGTCAGCGGAGGCGCGGTCGAACTGCAGTGCCTGCACGCCTTGGCGGCGCAGCTTGAGCAGCACGTTCATCAGCATCGCACGAGTGGCGCCGTTGATTTCAGGATGCATCTGGATCTGTGTTTCCAGCGATAGCGGGGCGGTGCGCCGATAGGTCGCGGGATGGCGGCTCGGGCAGAAGAGCGTGTATGTCTCGAATGGCTTGACGGGATTGCCGAACTCGATGTACACGCCGCTTCCGTCATTGAGGCGCTGGCAGGGCGGAGCGTCCCCTGGCTGAGGGAAGTGACGCAGCATGAAAGCGTCGCGCGGACCGAGTGCGCTGAGGTTGTACACACTGGTTGGCGTCAGGCCGGCTTGGATGGCGCGCACCTGCAGTCCATACTGAGTGAAGTCGGGGACGTCGGTGCTGCCGGCATCGAAGGTGATGGTGCGTATGTCAGCGCGCTTGAGTTCTCGCATGAGCGAGAGGATGTCCCCATCATGCTCTGGCCCGCCGCGTATATATCCTTCCGGCGAATAGAGCGTGAATTGCCGCGTACGCAAGGCGCCAGGAGGCGCGCCGGGTAAGGCGATGCGCACGGCATGGCCAATGCCGACCGCGACGCCGAAGAAGTTGATGGCCAGAATCGCCACCAGCAAAGTAGTGGCGGCGAGGCGCAGACGCGGGCGCGCGAGCACAATCCAACCCGTCGCCAGCACTGCGATGTAGATCAGCGCCGGCAGTGTGAAGCGCATGTCCTTGTGCCTGATCAGCGTGATGCCCAGCCATGAGACAAAGGCCCCACCCAAAAGCTCAGGGCCGAGGTTCTCAGGCGCCCAGTTCCTGAAACAACTACGGATTGTCAATACAACCCCGATAAACAAAAAGAGCAGAAGCGGCGCCAGCACCTGCACGTTGACGGCGGCCCAGAAATACCAGAGCAAGCTCGCGTGGGAGAGCAGCGAGGGTGCTGATTCAACCGTTGGTGCTGCCCCTGTTCCACCCTGCCCTTCAACGAGCCCATGGAGCTGGGCGACGTGGTAGATATACCACGGCAGCGAGATCGCGGCGGCGATGATGAGGAACAGCAACAGGCCTCGCCAGTTGCGCCAACCGCCCCGCGGGATCGCCACTGCCACCAAACCCGCCAAAAAGATGATGCTTGTCTCCTTGGTCATCAACGCCAGTCCGACGGCGACGCCGGCAAGGGCGGCAACTCCAACGCGCTCGAAGCGCCTGGAGGCGAGGATCGCCCACACGCTGGCGGCGACCATGGCCGCCTCAGGCGGGTCAATCATAAAAACGTGCATCTGCGAGACGAAGATCGGCGTGCCGAGCGCGAACAGCCCTGCCAATAGTCCGGCGCGCGGCCCGTAGGCCAGCCGTCCTACGCCGTAACAGCTGACGGCAAGCAGCGGCACAAACACGACGTTCGAGGCGATGATTACCGCCATCGGGCTTTTGCCGGCCAGGAATACTGCCACTGCACCCACAAGGTGCACCAGCGGGGGATAGGTGTTGAATTCCGTGAACCAGCCCGTGAGGTTGCCGCTAGAGAGCTGGTCGTGGACCCCGAACGCGAGCAGCGTATGCAGGCCGTTGTCCCATTCCTGGACTCTGTCGTCCTGGGTCAGCCACCAGACGCTGACCGCGATAAACACGAGTACACAACCCGCAAGCAACCAAGCGTCGCGGGATAGGCCGGCACGGTCTCCGTCGCGGGGAGTCCCAATTGTTCTAGCTTGAGGGATGTTGTACGGCGAGGGAGCTATGCCCACGCGGGAACCCTACAGGCCGAGTCGGGTAGGTCGCTTGATCAGCGCCCGGAAGCTAGGAGCCGACGGTGTGCTGGGAAGGAACGAGGAGATGTGGAGTCTTTGTGAATACAGCAGGCTCTATGCGCCAGCGCATGGTCCGACTTCCCCATGCAGGAGTGATCAAATGTGGCATCTACTCAAACTGTCAGCCCCAGCGATCGCGGTGTCGCTGCTGATCGCCGCCTGCGGCAGCAGCTCAGGGGGCAGCACGACCAGCTCCTCCGCCAATGAACAGTCCTCTGCGCAGACAAGCAGCGCCGCGTCAAGCGCCGTTGTGAGGACCGTCTCTAACGCTACCTTCGGCACGATTTTGGTCGACGGCAAGGGCATGACCCTTTATCACCTCAGCGGTGAGCAGAACGGCAAGTTCATCTGCACCGGCTCCGGCTGCTTGGGTGTTTGGCATCCGGTGCTCAAACCCACTGGCGGAACGCCTGGCGGCGTCGCTTCGCTGGGCACCGTTAAGCGCCCTGACGGGAGTCTGCAGGTCGCCTATAAGGGCGCGCCGCTCTACACATTCGCGCAGGACCAGCAGCCCGGCGAAACCAAGGGTGAGGGGATCAAGGACGTGGGCACTTGGAGCGTTGTGACGATTGGCTCCGCCCGCGCGGCGGGCACGAGCAATGCACCGGCGACTTCAACAAGCAGCACGTCGGCGGCTCCAGCGCCCGCGGGCCGAGGCGGTTACGGCTACTGAGGCGGCAACGGGACGCAGAGCGGGCGAAATGTGGACGTTCCCGTGTCGGCGTGTGGGTATAACCCGATACAAACTGCCCCCTGACCTTATGAGTCTGGCCGACGCTCGGCCGAGCACCAGATGTTGTCGAATGTGTGCTGGTCGTAGGGAAACATCCAGCACTCGGCGATGATGCCTTGGGCCATGCGAAAGACCACAACCGTTCTCCAGGTGAATGTCTTGCCGTCATGACTGACTTCACCCCCCGCGAGAATCACCACGCGCTCATCGTCCGCAAGCACTCCACGCACCTCGATGCGGAATGTCGGGCCGGCCAGCTCGCGTCGATGGGCGAAATAGCGCAGCACCTCATCTCGACCCCGATAGTCTCCGGCAAGCGCACTGTGACCCGGCACGTGCCACGTCACATCATCGCTGAGCATTGCACCGATCGGCGCTTGATCCCCTCCTGCGTAGAAGCGATTCTGAAGGTCATGAAAGTCGCGGATGAGCTGCGCATGCGGATGCTCAGCGGACATCACGTTCACTGTAGCTCGCGCGCTCAGCTGCGTCGTTGCTCCTTTACGCTGCCGCGATGCCATCGGCCGCCTTTCTTCGAGGAGCCTCAATGCCGTAGCCCTCGGACAGGGGGCGCGGCACCAGCAGCGGCCGGGGCGATCATTGGCTCATCGATCCCCCTCGCCGCCGCTCTCTCAGAGAGATGGCAGTACGCGGTGCTCGCCGCTGCGCCCGTCGGCCTACGCCTGGGCGAGAGGACGCGTGATTGGCGAGCCGCACAGTAGGGTGGTCACTGTGCGCGTTGATGTTGGTGGTGTAGGTATCGAGTATGAGGTGACCGGTGATGGTCGCCCGGTGGTTTTGCTGCACGGGTTCCCGGACTCGGGGCGACTGTGGCGCCACCAGGTACCGGCGCTGGCTGAGGCGGGGTTCAAGGTCATCGTCCCCGATCTGCGTGGCTATGGCGGCTCGGACAAGCCGGCGGAAGCGGACGCCTACACGATGGACCTGCTCGTCGGGGATGTGCTGGCTGTGCTTGACTCGGCGGGCGCCGATCGAGCCCATGTGGTGGGTCATGACTGGGGGGCCGGCGTAGCGTGGGCCACCGCGTTGATGGCCGCCGATCGCGTCGACCATCTCGTTGCGATGTCGGTCGGGCATCCCGCCACGTTCTTCGCCGAGGGCTTCGATCAGTACGAAAAGTCGTGGTACATGCTCCTGTTCCAGTTCGCCGACATCGCCGAGCAGTGGCTGTCTGCCAATGACTGGGCCAACCTTCGTGCTTGGGGTCGGCACCCCGACACGGATGCGGTGATCGCCGAATTGGAGGCAAACGACTCACTGACTCCTGGTCTGAGCTATTACCGAGCGAACATTTCCCCGGAGCGCTTTCTGCTATCCGGCTTGCGGCCGCCACCGATACAGGCTCCAACCATGGGCGTGTGGAGCTCAGGGGATTTTGCGCTCACTGAGGGCCAGATGACCAGATCGGCCGGGCACGTCGCCGGCCCGTGGCGCTACGAGCGACTCGACGGTCCGGGGCACTGGATGCAGCTCGAGGCGCCGGATGTGGTGAACCAGCTGCTGATAGATTTTCTGCCCCATGAGCTTCTGTCGTCTTGAGCTATGTGGTGGCGCGCGTAAGCACGGTGAGCGCGGCGGCGCGGTAGGGAGCTGAGTGGCGTGGCCAGGATCGTGGTGTTGGGTGGTGGGGTGTGTGGGTTGGCGTCCGGGCTGCTGCTGGCGCGTGACGGGCACGAGGTCACGGTGCTCGAGCGTGACGCGGATCCCGTGCCCGAGTCTGTCGATGAGGCGTGGGAGAATTGGTCACGCGGTGGCGTGACTCAGTTCCGCATGGCTCACTTCCTGCAGCCTGCAGGTCGTGTGATGCTGGAGCAGGAGCTCCCCGACGTCTTTGCGGCGCTTGTCTCGGCGGGTGCCGTGCGCCTGGATGTGCTCGGGCTGATGCCCCCCAACCTGACCGATGGCGGCCCGCGTGCCGGTGATGAGCGTTTCGTGACGTACACCGCTCGCCGCCCTGTCTTCGAGAGGGTCCTGGGAGCGGCAGCGGAAGGCGACCCCGGCGTGGAAGTGCGCCGAGGCGCGGTTGCGAAGGAGCTGACCATGCAGGTCGGCAAGGGGACGCCGCATGTGACCGGCGTCCGCCTGCACTCGGGCGAGACGCTACAGACCGACCTCGTAGTGGACGCGATGGGTCGGAGCTCGCAGCTTCCGCGCTGGTGCCATGATGCGAATATCGGGCCTCTGCACGAAGAGTCCGAGGATTCCGGGTTCATCTACTACGGCCGGTTCTTCCGTTCAGCGGACGGCACAACGCCGCAGCCCTTCGGCCCATTGTTGGCGCCGATGGGGACCTTCTCGATCCTGACTATCCCCTCGGATAACGGCACGTGGTCGGTGACCGTCTATATCTCCAGCGGGGATCAGCCGCTGAAGCGCCTGCGCGATCCCGACGCGTGGAGGGCTGTCGTCGAGGCGTGCCCGTTGCACGCGCACTGGCTGAAGGGCGAGCCGATCAGCGACCTCATGGCGATGGGCGGAGTGATCGACCGCTACCGCCGTCCGCTGCGCGATGGGCGGCCTCTGCTCACCGGCATCGCGCTGTTAGGCGACGCGTGGGCGTGTACTAATCCCTCGCTCGGTCGCGGGATCACGCTTGGACTGTTGCACGCGAAGTGCCTGCGCGATGTCGTCGGCTCCCCAGGAGCGAGCACGATGAAGCGCATCACAATCCGCCTCCCCGACCCCACCATCAACCTCCTCCAAAAACAAGCTACCCGCCAAGGCAAACCAGCCGCCAGCCTCGCCGCCAACCTCCTCCAAACTGCCCTCCAATCACCCCGCTAAGCCACCGACACTAAACACCACAACCGAGCCATCCCTACAACCGCCGCCCTGGATCCATTCTGAAAATACCCCGACTTGGCGCGAAACAACATGGTGGGCCATCGACGCCCTATACCAACGTTACCCTCACGCCCTCAAACATCTCGTAAGGGACTGGTGGCAACACCCCGAACACCTAGAGGTTCTCGCTGCCCTCGCAATATGGCGTGCTCGCATAGACCAAACCGCACAAGACCCCCGCGAGGAGCTCGCCTTCCACCACGCCCTCAACAACCTCAAAACCACCCTCGAACACACCCCAGGCGGCAAACCGCGCCACCAACCAAACACACTCCCACCCGCGGCGTGGCTGTTAGGCGAGGCTGATGGTCAATTCGGTGCCTAGATCCGGCAATTGTTTTCGGCATCCTGAACTTGTCGATCAATAATCGAGCAAAGTCCGGGAAAAACTCGAATCTTTCGGCAATCGGTGTGCGATACGCTACATCCGAACACCCGGCGTCCCGGTACGGCGTTCTCCCTGGAGTGGGAGGCCGCGCCGTACCGGGCACTGCCGTTATCTCGCGCAAGACCGCTCACACAATACGCCCTTCCAGTGGGTTACAAGCGGTCAACAACCAATAGGACCTCGCAAACTGCGATATTTTCTATACCCAGCAGCCTAACCCTGGTTAGAAAGGCCCTGCATAACCTAACTCTGCATTTCTTTGAATTGTAGGGATCAATGGAACAAAGGCTAGGAGTGTCGCCGCGGCTGTGGTATGACACGTTCAATCCATGGGGCGCTCACTATTGCGTGGCACTATATTCCAGCTTATGGAAATGGTTTCGTTTTCAACGTGGCGGCATATGCCGCGTATCGCGGGTCTTCGAACCAGCGTGGTGTGTGGGTGATGGCTGGTGGGAGGTGGCGGTAGATGAGGAGGGCTTTGCCGGGTTGGGTTTGGCGGAGCCATTGGGGAGTTGCGATGGGACGTTCGGTGGCGCTGTAGGTTTTTTGGGTGCGGGCGAGGTGGAAGTTTGCGGGAGTGGGGGAGATTTGGTTTTTGCCTCTACCAGTGTTGCGGATGCTGAGGGGTTGGTGTTGGGGTGTGTGGGTGATATGTGTGACGGGCTCTTCGCCGAGTAGCTGGCTGATGTAGCTAGTGGTGGTGGGGTCCGCCAAGGGTGGGAGGAAGATTTGAGCGGTGGACGCAGCGAGGATGGCGTTGCGTCCTGGTTGCCCGTAGCGCTCCTCGATTTGGGCGATGGATTGCCAGCTGGTCGCGATCGTGATGCCGTGGTCACCGCACTGGGGAGAGCCAGGGTGCGAGGTCTTTGACCGGGGCGATGTGCTGCCTCATCGAGCAGGAGCCGCAGGGGCGGGTTTAGGGGTCCGTGTTTGCGGGACGCGTCGATCGCGGCCTCGTAGATGGAGCAGAGCAGCGCGAGAATGATGGGTTGGAGATCCTCCTGGTGGTGTGCGGCGGCGACGATGTAGATCGTGTTCGCCTCCCCGTCGAGGAACGCCGCGGGGGTGAGCTCATCTGAAGTGTTTTGCGCGACGTTGGGGTAGCGGTAGGCACGGAGGAGGTTGGTGGCGCTCATGAGGGTCGACTCACGGTTGCGGGGGTCACGCGCGAGGACACCACGTAGCTGCGCTGCGGCGGCATAGGCTTTGGCCTGTTCGAGTCGTTCTTCGGCTGGGGCGAAGTCGCGGGTGTCGAGCCATCGCAGGACTGTGCCGATGTGCTGGTCAAGGAGGGTGGCGGCGTGTAGGAGTGGCGCGATGAGCATGGAGGCCTCGCGGTCCCAAAACTCCCCAGCGGAGTTCTCCTGTTCGGGGTGCGCGGCGGATGCAAGAGCAGTGGCAACGCGTAGCGCACCCTCCCATGTCCCGGCAGCAGAGAGTGGGCTGAAGGAGCACGTCTGCTCGCCGAAGGGTCATAGACCCAGACCCGTCCCAGACTTTGGCGGTAGGCGATCGTCGCGTCGTAGATGTCGCGTTTGGTGGAGCTGACTAGCGCCGGCCCGGTGTGATCCAACAACCCACGGGATGATGAACCCACTCGATTTCCCCGCGCGTGGCGGCGCGACAAGCAACGTCTGAATCTCAGGCTCAGCCCTGAGCATCCGCCGCGGCACACTCCCTATCCACCCCAGGTAGGGCCGCCCAGGGGTAGGCCCTGCAACCCAGAGCGAGAGCAGATCCAAGGGGCGTGCCCAGGTTCGCTCCCGCAGCAGCCCAACGCCCGTGAGCGAGCACCGCAAGCGCACCAATATCTGAAGCAGCAGCGGGGAGCCCTTGTGCCACTGCCACCAGAACAGAAGGCCAACAAGGACCAGCAGCCAGGACGGCAGACGACCAAGGGTATGGGCGTAGAGGTCGTAGACGAGCAGCAGGAACAAAGCCCAACGGAAGGGGTGCCTGCGCTTGGGCTTGAGAGTCCGGTGGCGTTCGCTGGGGCCTCTCACGTCAGTTACTGACCGCGAAACCCACCAACCGGCCAACGAGTACCCCCAACACGCCGAAAGCCGGAAGCAAACCCCACAGGAGCCCCGTCTGCGAAAGCCTGGCTCACAGGCAACCGAACTCGTTGGCCGGTTCGCCTAGCTCGCGGTCAGTAACCCCAGATGCACCACCTACGACTGCCATCCCATGGAAGGGACTGAGATGAACAACTACCAGGCCACAGGCCGCATCGTCCGTAACCCGGAGCTGCGCTTTCTCGCTGATGGAACCCCTGTGTGCAAGCTGCGAGTCGCGGTGAAAGGCATGGCCCGCGGCGAGGCGGGCTTCATCAACGTGACGGCCTTCGGGAAGAGCGCCTCAGCTGCTGCGCAAATGCTCACTGCCGGGCGGCTTGTCGCAGTCAACGGGCGCCTTGAGTACCACGGCTGGGAGGCCGGAAACGGCGAGAAGCGCCGCGAGTGGGAAATCGTCGGGCACGTCGAGTTCTTATCTGCACCCCGCTCACGCGAACTCCACATCCCCGACCCCGAAGTCAAAGACGGAGAAGGGCTGGCAGACGCAGCCTGAGAACACCACGACAACGCGCGGGTCAACGCACCACCGCACATTGTCCAGGTGCCAGGTTGCCGCGAAAGATCGCGATGACGACACCAAGCCACGTCAAACCAGCAATCTCATTTATATCGGTCGTAAGCGCTCCTTGGGAGTGGTGGGATCTGGACTCGCCGGCTGCGCGCCGGGGGAGAACGTACGAGAGGCACGCCGGGTCCGACGTGCGGTGACCGGCGAGTTAAACTCGCCTTCCCGCGGGCGGTCTGATGGTGGTTCCGCCTTCGGCTACACGCTCCCACGGATACGCCCTGGCGGGGGACCGCCCGCTGAGGCACCGAGGGGTGGGGAGCATGGGGGCTTCTTGAGACGCTGCGAGGGCCTTAACGCCCTGGGCACCCTGGCCAGGTGTCATGAGCTCATGGCCGTCTCGCTGGCGAGAACGCGCACGCCTATTGTGCGCTAACCGGAACCAGTCAGCCACGACACCTAGAGAACACCAACCGACGCAATAGCGGATCCTCTGAGCGCTGACTGCATGAGCACAGACGCAGCACGCATTCTGCGCCCCACCCCGGCACCAACAACCACAAACACGACCCGCCACGACTCGTCCAACTCGCCGAGCACACCGACACCCGCTAGTCGCATCCACCACCCGGCTGCACTCCATCGCACGCAGGCTACGTCCGCCATCTCACCGGCCAAAAGCCGACGGCCGACGGCATACTGTCCTCTTCCATCCCGAGGAGGACCCCGCCTCTGCGTCTACGATCCCCCGAGAAGGAGGGACCTGCCTGAGTCGGCTAGGACCGTCTCAGGGGTCGAATGAACGCCCCGGCAACCCCGCGACGACCGCTGAAGAAATCTCTGGGGAAATCTGGCTTGGCCGTCTGGACCAGCCGGTAGCCTGAAACGGCTGTGGAACGGGACTTTCAGACAATGCGCCGCCAGGGACTCGAACCCTGCCCGCCGGATTAAAAGTCCGGTGCTCTACCCGATGAGCTAGCGGCGCGCAGAGCGCAGTCTCGCACATGATGCGCTTGACGCACAGGGCTTAATAGCGCAGGCACGGCCTCCACCAGACCGGGGCCGCTCAGCGGCGACCCCGGCCCATGGGGTGGAGGGAAGGCCGCTCAGGCGAAAGGGACCGTCACGCTCGCCGATGAGCTCGCGCCCACGGCAGGCTTGAACGTGGCCTTCAGGCGCACCTTCAAGTGGCGGTGACCCTGTCGCAAGGCGGCGAGGCGTGCCTTCGAGATGGTGGCGGTCAGCGTCACCCTGCCCGCCCGGCGCAGCTCGGCGCTCGTGGATCTGACTCCACGTCCGCTCAGCTTCAGCGTGCCGGCCGCAGGGGCCTGCAACACGATCGTGGCGACCGGACCGCGCCGGTGCCAGCTCAGGAGCTTGAGCTTGGCAGTCGGCTTGGAGACACTGCGTGAGCTGGCCGCCGCGGGAGCGGGAGGCGTGCCGGGAACATTCACGGTCAGCGTCAAACCATTCGTAGGAACGTTGCCGCTCCCACCATTGCCGCCTGCGCTGCCGCTGCCTGCGCCGGTGGCGCCGCTGCCTCCGGCACCGCCGGAGCCACCGTTACCCGCGCCACCGGAGCCGCCCGAGCCACCCCCTTCACTACCCCCACCGCCGCTTTCTTCCCCTTCGCCTTCTTCTTCGGAGCTGAGCAGGCCAAGGACGAGGCCGCGGGCGAGGTGCGCCAGTCCGAGCTGCGTGCCCGTGCTGCCCACTTCGCCGACGACCACCGGCAGCGTGGAGAAGCTGCCTTCCGCCGATTCGCCGAAGGTGCCGGCAAGCGTTTCCAATGGCACACCAAGCGTCTGCGCGAGCGAGCCGGTGGTGCCAGATCCCCAGGTGATGCCGCCCAGCAGGTCGGCCACCACCGGCTGGAGCTGGGTGGGAGTCGCGGTGGCGAAGAGACTGGTTATCGTTTCCGCGAGTCCCGTGGAATCGAGCCCGGCGAGTTCTTCTGTGCTCAGGCCTGTCGGTAGCGAACCCAGGTCTTCACGCAGCTTTGTGAGCCCTTCGGCCCCCAAGGCGCCGGTGAGGTCTGCGAGGATCGACTGCAAAGCAGCGACGTTTTCGCCGCTCACTCCGCCGCCTGCCGCGAGGCTCGTCAGCACCTGTTCGATCTGGCCCGCACCGGCGCCTTCGGTGAAGTTGTTCAGCAGCGACGAGAGCTCTTCCGGGCTCAGCCCGGAAATGATCTGTTCAGGGTCCAGGGTCTTGCCGGCGAGCGTCAGAAGCAGACCTAACACCGGGTCTTCTTGCACCTTTTCGGTCAGTTCATCCAGGGTCGCTTGTGGGTGAGCGCTGAGCAGGGCTCCCACGAGCGTCGTCAAGACGGCGGTTTTTTCGCCCAGTACGCCCCCATCGAGTGTGCCTAGCAGGGCACCCACTTCGGCGTTGCTCAGGCCCAGCCCATTGACGGGCAGCGCTCCAAGGACTTCCGTGAGGTTCCCACTGGGTACTTCCACCACAGCGCTTTTTACTGTGGTCGCATTTGGTGTGATTGGCTTAGCCAGGGCCGAGGTTGTCGGTATGGCTATCAATAGCGCGATGAGCGTCCCAAGCAGCGCCGCCAACATTTGGCGGCGCCGCCCACGACGCATCGCACCGCCTCGATCGAGGTGTGTGCGCATGATTCTCCCCATGACTTGTTTGACGCCTGTATGACGCCATGTCTGGTTACGGCAAAACCTACTGGGAAGTTTCACTTATGTCGAATCCCTTCGACATATATCTGATTAGGCTAGGACGAACTTTCCGGCTAAAGTGGAACGGAGCGCTGCTCGGCCGCTACCCGCAGCATCTCCTCGATACGCGTTAGCTTCACACGTGGGCGGCCATGAGGCTCGCCAAGGCCGCGCTCATGGCGATCGATCTCGCTCCACCCCTCATAGGTGATGAGATCGGGGCGGCGTAGCAGCAGCAGATCCTCGATCGCCTGGGCGTCGGGGCTGGGCGGTACGGGCAAGGCGTCGGCGGCCATGTCCTGGAGGATCGCGTCGACGGTCTCCTGGGCGTCCTTCTTGTTGGTGCCGATGACGCCTGTGGGGCCGCGCTTGATCCAGCCCACCACGTACTCGCCCGCGTGCAGCGCGCCGCCGTCAGGCTCCCTTACGCGGCCACCCTCGTTGACGATCACGCCGCGATGCTCATCGAAAGGCACCCCCGGCAGAGGCCGTCCGCGATAGCCCACGGCTCTGAGCACCAGGCCTGCCTCGATCGTCTCCTCCTGCTCGGTTGCCTGCGCGCGCAGCGTGCCGCCTGGGCCGGCCACGAGCTCATTGCGCACGGCCCTCACGCCGCGAACGCCAACCTCGGGCTCTCCCAGGAACTCAAGCGGTGAGAGCAGAAAGCGCAGCACGATTCGCCGCGGCTGCCCTGTCAGGGGTCGCTGCGCATACTCGCGCAGCACCTTGACGTTGCGCTCGCTTGTCGGGTCCATATCGGCCTCCGTGACAGCCAGCGCTCGCTCAAGCTCGTCGCTGTCGACGATCACATCGACCCCCTCCATCTCCCCTAACTCCAGCAGCTCAGGGTTGGTGAAGGCGGCCTGCGCAGGGCCGCGACGGCCGATTACCACCACCTCGCGCACGGCGCTCTCGCGCAAGGCCTCCAGCGCGTGGTCGGCAACATCCGTGACGGCCAGCTCGGCGTGGTCCAGCGTGAGCATGCGCGCGACGTCGAGGGCGACGTTGCCATTGCCCACGACCACCGCACGCTCGCAAGCGAGATCGAAATCGAGGTCGCAGTAGTCGGGGTGGCCGTTGTACCAGCCCACGAAATCGGTGGCCGCCCAGCTGCCGCGCAGCTCTTCGCCGGCGATCCCCAAAGGGCGATCGGCGGCAGCGCCCACGGCGTAGACGATCGCGTGGTAGTGCTCGCGCAACTCATCCACGCCCACATCGCGGCCCAGCTCGACGTTTCCGAAAAAACGGAAGCGCGGGTGCGCGGCGGTCTTCTCGTATACCCGCGTGACGGTCTTGATCTTGGGATGGTCAGGCGCGACGCCGCTGCGCACCAGCCCGTGCGGCGTGGGCAGCCGCTCAAGCATGTCGACCTCGACATCGCTCTCCTTCAGCAGGTGCCCGGCGGCGTAGAAGCCGGCGGGTCCGCTGCCGATTACCGCGACGCGCACAGGGGCCTTGTCAGTGGGATCAGTCAAAATAAATGATGGGCACGGCCTGATTCGAACAGGCGACTTCCTCGGTGTAAACGAGGCGCTCTAACCAGCTGAGCTACGCGCCCCTGGGGTCGGGGTTCACAAGCCTAGCGTGCCCGCAGCGGCTCTCCAACCTGTACGCTGCATGCACTCGCGCGCTTACGCGCGTGAGATGCTGAGGGATACGTGATGGCAGCCAGGCGAGGTAGGGGTCGAGGTGTGCGGGTCGCTCTGTGGGCGACCGCGATCGTCGTCGTGTTGCTCGTGGTCGCGCAGCTCCTGCTGCCGAGACTCGCGGCGCATACCGTGCGCCAGCGCGTGGGGCGCTATGGCCCGGTGCTGAGTGCCCACGTGAGTGCCTTTCCAGCGTTTGAGCTGCTTTGGGGTCACGCTCAGTCGGCAAGCGTGCATACGGGCCCTCTGCGCATGACTTCCTCCCAGGCCTCAGAACTGCTCTGGAGCGCACGGGGCATCGACTCCGTCGATCTGTCGGCGAGCAGTCTGCTCGTGGAGCCTCTGCGCCTAGAGCAGCTCAATATGCGCAAGCGCCAGCATGAAGTCCACTTGCTGGCGACCATCACGCTGGCCGACCTGCGCGCGGCGATGCCCGCGGGAGTGAAGTTGCAGGCGCTCAACAGCACCGGCGAAGGGCCCTTGGAAGTGACGGTAGGCGGAGAACTGTTCGGCTTGAGCGCGTCGGTGGTGGCCGTCGTGCAGGCCGCCGAAGGCAAGCTCGTGGCGGCGCCACGCGGGCTGTCCTTGGGAGGCCTTACACAGATCACGCTCTTCAGCGACCCTCATCTGCATGTGGAAAGCGCCACCTTCACGCCCCTGCCCGGCGCAGCACAGAGCTGGCGGCTGAATCTGCGGGCGACTCAAGCTTGAGAAACCCTTCGGCTTGCATGCCGGGGGTTTGCCTGTGGGCCTTTGATTAGGCGGCGACCGGGTCCGCGGTCCGCGTGGCATCCCGCGAGGCAGGTGGGCCAACGTGCATCGGCAGCCCCTCCTTGGGGCTGATCGTGGGCATCTGGCGAACCTTCAGCTGGAAGCTTGCAGGCAGCTCCAGCGCGCAATGACGCAGCAGCAGCGTGGCAATTGTGCGCACCTCGAGCTGGCCGAAGCGCATGCCGATGCAAGTGCGTGAGCCTCCACCGAAGGGCACGTAGGCCCCCTTGGGCAGCTGCGCTTTGCCTTCCGCGCTAAAGCGCTCGGGGCGGAAGGCGAAAGGCTGAGGGAAGACGTCGGGCAGGTGATGGCTGGCCCACGAGCAGTAATCAACGAAGGCATCGCCCGGCACGGTCTTGCCCTGGAACTCGAAGGCCTGAACGCTACGCCTGGGCCCGATCCAGGCGGGCGGGTACATGCGCAGCGTCTCCTCCAGCACCATCTCAAGCTCCGGCAGCTCGCCGCGCATCAGCTGCTCTGCCGTGGGCAGTCCGCCTGCCAGCTTCTCCTGCTGCTCGCGGCGCATTCGCTGCACTACCTCAGGGTGGTGGGCGAGCTCGTAGAACATGAAGGCCACCGTGGAGGTGGTGGTGTCGTGGCCGGCGAACAGCAGCGTCATGACCTCGTCGCGGATCTGTACGTCGCTGAGCGTATGGCCCTCGTCGTCGCTGGCGTCCAGCAGCAGGCTGAGGACATCCATGCCGCGCTCGCCCGTACGCCGCCGGCGGTTGATCTCGGCGTAGATAAGGACGTCGAGCAGCTTCGTCGCACGCTGCTGGCGCTGCCAGGGAGTGCCAGGGCCGCGCAGCAAGCGCAGGCGGAAGTCGGTGGCGTAGAAGCCCAAGGCCTGCTCAAAGAGTGCCGCCGCGTCCACCCGCTGGGCCTCTGCGCCATCGGGGTCCAGACCAAAGAGAGCCTTCATGGCGATGCGCAGCGCCAGTCTGCGCGTCCACTTGTAGAGGTCCACCGTGGTGCCTGGGACGAGGCTCTTAAGGGCCGCCTCGGTCTCTTCGGTCATCGTGTCGATGGTGGCCTTCACGCGCTCGCTATGAAAGGCCGGCAGCATCGCCTGGCGCGAGCGGCGATGGTAGTCGCCGTCGGTCGTCAGCAAACCGTCGCCGAGGAAGGAGATCATTTCGCGGAAGTGACTTTCGCGCCACTCGAAATTGCTCGCGTGACTAACCGTCATGTAGTGGTTGGCCTCGGGACCTAGCATGAAGACCACCTGGCCGTGGAAGAGGCGTAGCGTGAAGATCGGGCCGTAGCGTTCATAGGCCTCCAGCAGCAAGGGGAGGGGGTCGTCGGCAAAGCGCTTCGTGCGCGCCAGGCTGAAGCTGGTGTCGCCCGGTGGGAAGGGGACTTCAGCGGCGCGCTCGGCCTGCAGGTCCTTGACCACCGTCAGCCAAGGGCTCATCGTGCGCAGTGGAGGGGGGCTGGCTATAGGCATTCGAAGTGGGGTGGCATCGGCATCTGGGCTAAGCCTACAGGTCTGACTGGCTGGCTGGCCAGTCTTCTTGGTATTGCGGACGAACAGCTGGGGTTGGAGTGCTGGTCGGGGTGGGGATCGGCCAGGCATGCGGTTGGCTTGAACGGCGCCTCAGATTTGGGCCTGGCATACTTTCCGGGCAAGGCGCGTGGAGCGGCTACGCTTTTCCTCCCGCCTGCTTCACGCGGGGGCGTAGCTCAGTTGGTTAGAGCGCCGGCCTGTCACGCCGGAGGTCGCGGGTTCGAGTCCCGTCGCTCCCGCTTTGGTAGTCCCTCTGCCCGAGATCGACGATGCTCTCATTGCCGAGGCCGGTCGTCGGCTGGTGGGAGTTGCGCCACCGAACACGCGAGTGATCCTGTTCGGGTCCCACGCGCGAGGTGAGGCTGGTCCGCACAGCGACTTGGACTTCTTGGTAATCGAGCCTAGTGTCAATGATCCGGTGGGGGAGTCTGTCCGGTTGCGCAGGACGCTTCGGGGGCTTCTGCTTGCGGCTGATGTGGTGGTGGTGAGCGAGGGGCACGCGCGAGAGTGGCGTGACGTACGCAGCAGTCTCATCGGTGCCGCGTTGGCCGAGGGGAGAGAGTTGGCGGCCTGATGGCCAGTGGGCACGACTTAGCAGTTGCTGCGCCGGGCAACGGAGGATCTGGTGGCCGTGGAGGCGATGGTTCCGCTGGACTCGGTTGCGGATGTGATCGTCGCGTTCCATGCGCAGCAGGCTGTCGAGAAGTCGCTCAAGGCTGTGCTTGCGGAGCGCGGGGTGGAGTTCCCTTTCATTCATGATCTTGATGGCCTCACTCAGTTGTGCGAGTCGGCTGACGTGAGTCTGCCTGATGAGTTGGATGGGGTGGACCGGTTGACGCCATACGCGGCTGGATTCCGCTACAACGATGCTGCTGTAGGTGGCGTCAGTCGTGAGGCGGCTAAGCGTTGGGCGATAGCTACGGTTCAGTGGGCGCGCAGGCTTGTTGAGCAGGGTGTCTGAAATTGCGTCGAGCGCCTTAAGCTCGAATCCGTTACTTCCTCTTGCGGTACTCTTCTAGCTTCCTACGGTCTTGTTCAATCTCCCACTCGCCCTTCCGTCTCTGCCTTATTATCCGCTGTATAAGTGATTTGGTCGGCAGCTGGCGCGGGGCGGCGGGTACCGTCTGGCTGGCTGGATTGGCTAGACGCTCACTCACTGTAATGGTCTTCGCGGGCGAATTGCAAGGTCATAGTGGGCGCCTCCCGTCATATTTTGTGGCGGTGGGCGCATCTCAAGCACGTAGATTTCTACGTCGGTTGCGGATGCGCGCTTCGCCGGATGACTGGCGCTCCGCGGGGTGCCATTCGCGCCCCTGGCCCTGTCGCTTACGCTTTGGTAGTTCGTAGGCCATGCCTATTGATTCCCCCCACACCAAGTGCAACACTCGGCCCATGACGGTCGTGCCCACAAGCGCTGTTGAGGGATTTGTCGACGCGATCCTCGCGAGAGATTTCTCTCGCGCCCGCGAGCACCTGCACCATGACATCGATTTCCGGGCGATGACGCCGAATCGAGTCTGGGAGGCGAGCGACCCTGCCGGTGTAGAGGAGGTCCTGCGCGCCTGGTTCGAGCACCCCGAAAGAGAGGTCGAGCGCGTCGATCCGATCGAGCCCACATCCGTTGAAGACACGATGCGCGTCGGCTGGCGTGTCTACGGGCACGGCACCAACGGCCCGTTCGTCTACGAGCAGCAGGCATACGTGCGCGAGGGTGACGGGCAGGTGCTCTGGTTGCGGGTGATGTGCAGCGGCCCGCGTCCTGCTGCAGGGAGCGTATTCACCCCATAGATTTGGGTCGCCTCGTCACAGTCAGCGAGGATCTCCTAGCGGCTCGGGTCACGCCAGTAGTCCGGGATCGACCCCCAGACCGCTCGCCGGCCGCAAGCGAGCAGCGGCGGATGAAGGCATGATGTACTCCCCGCACCAGAGCAGGCCCACCAAAGGAGGATTCAGATGACGCTGCAGCTCGGAGACGTCGCACCGGATTTCGAGGCGGACAGCAGCGAGGGCAAGCTGCGCTTTCATGAGTGGATCGGCGACTCATGGGCGGTGCTGTTCTCGCATCCCAAGGATTTCACCCCGGTCTGCACGACCGAGCTCGGCTACATGGCCAAGATCAAGCCCGAGTTTGACCGCCGCGGCGTGAAGATCATCGGCTTGTCGGTTGACGCGGCGAGCGATCACGCGGCGTGGGCGCGGGACATCGAGGAGACGCAGGGCCAGGCGCCGAACTACCCGATCATCGGCGATGCCGACTTCAACGTCTCCAAGCTGTACGGCATGCTGCCGGCAAGCACCTCGGGCGAGGCCAAGGAGCGCACCCCGGCGGACAATCAGACGGTGCGCAATGTGTTCGTGATCGGCCCGGACAAGAAGGTCAAGCTGATCCTGGTCTATCCGATGACGACGGGGCGCAACTTCGACGAGGTGCTGCGGGTGATCGACTCGCTGCAGCTGACGGCCAAGCATAAGGTCTCCACGCCGGTCAACTGGCAGCCCGGCGAGGACGTGATCATCGCCGGCTCGGTCAACAATGAGCAGGCCAAGGAGCTATTTGGCGAGTGGCAGGAGCCCAAGCCCTACATCCGGATCGTGCCGCAGCCGAATGGCTCTCAGTAGGTCTGCGCGATGAGCGAGCGGGTCGTGGTGCTCGGGGCGGGATTTGGCGGGCTGGAGCTCAGCACGATGCTCTCCGAGCAGCTGGGCAACTCGGTCGAGGTGACGCTGATCGACAAGAGCGACACGTTCGTGTTCGGCTTCTCAAAGCTCGATCTGATGTTTGGCGGCGCCACGCCTGAGGCCGTCCGCATGGCCTACGGCGAGATCGCCAAGCCGGGCGTGCGCGTGCTGCGCGAGACGATCACCGCGATCGACCCCGAGTCGCGGCGCGTGACCACGGACGTGGGGGTTCACGAGGCCGACACCCTCGTGATCGCGCTAGGCGCCGACTACGCCATCGATGCCACGCCCGGCTTGGCCGAAGGCGGGAATGAGTTCTACTCCGTGGCCGGCGCCGAACGGCTGGCCGCGATCATCCCCACGTTCTCTCAGGGACACGCGGTCATCGGCGTATGCGGCGCTCCGTTCAAGTGCCCGCCGGCGCCGAGCGAGTGCGCGCTGCTGTTGGATGATGAGCTGAAAGCGCGCGGGGTGCGCGAGGCTTGTCAGATCTCCTTCGTGATCCCGCTGGGCACGCCCGTGCCGCCTTCACCGGAGACCTCGGCGGCCTTGACGGAGGAGTTCGCCGCGCGTGACATCAAGCTGATCGCCGGTCGTCGCGTCAGCGCGCTCGACCCAGCGCGCAGTGTCGCGCTGCTCGATGACGGCAGCGAGCTGCCGTTCGATCTCTTCCTCGGCGTGCCTAAGCACCGTGCGCCCGAGGTCGTGATCGCCAGTGGCATGACCGAGGACGGCTACATACCGGTGGATTCGGCCACGCTGCAAACGCGTTTTCCGGGCGTTTACGCGGTCGGCGATGTCGCCACGGCAGGCGTGCCGAAGGCTGGCGTGTTTGCCGAGGGCGCCGCGCGGATCGTGGCGCAGACGGTGATCGCCAACTTGCGCGGCGGGGAGCCGCCGGGGCCTCACCTGGGGCGCGGCACGTGCTACATCGAGTTCGGCGCAGGGCGCGTGGGCAGCGTGGACATCGACTTCCTCTCGGGGCCCTCGCGGACCGGGAGCTTCAACGCGCCATCCGCTGCGCTGGTCGCCGAGAAGGAGCGTTTCGGCACCAGCCGCCGCGCTCGCTGGTTTGGCGCCTGACTCCACGCACCTGACCCCGGTCACATGCGTCCAAGCGCTCACCTGCTCCAAGCGTTCGCTCGGCAGGCCGGGATCGTCCCCCGGCTCTACTCGCCGAACAGACGGAAGGAGCCGACCTCGGTCAGCTCGCTGACGACGGGAGGCTCCTCGCAGCGCTCGCGGATTTCAGCCTGGAACTCCTGAAACGCCTTCACCTCAGGGAGCGGATTCTGTCCATCCTCGGTCTCGGTGAGGTGGATGAAGCTGACGCCGTCCTCAAGCTTGAAAGTGCCGTAGCGCAGCCCGGCGGGCGGGCTCGCATGAAGCTCCTCATAGACGGCGCGCACGAGCGCCTCATTCTCTGCCGCCCGGTCGGCGCGGACCCGGTAGCGCACCATGACGCGTCTCATTTCTGCCTCCTCGGTAGTTTGCAATCGCAGCCTGCACGAGCCTAGTGGCCAATGCAGCTGCCTGACTGGCCACCTAGCCAGGACGCTCGCGCTCATCTAGAATGCCGCGCGGGCGCGCTGGGCGCCGCAACGCGTTCAAGCGACGATCGGGGAGACACAAGAGATGAGCCAGAAGACGTTTGTTATCGGCGTAGGCATGACCAAGTTCGACAAGCCCGGCAGCAAGGAGGGCGACTATCCGGACTGGGCGCGCGAGGCCGGCAGCAAGGCACTGGCCGACGCCGGCATCGCGTATGAGCTAGTCGAGCAGGCCTTCGCGGGCTACTGCTACGGCGACTCCACCTATGGACAGCGCGCCGTCTACGGCCTCGGTCTCACAGGCATTCCGGTGGTCAACGTCAACAACAACTGCTCCACCGGCTCAAGCGCGCTGTGGCTCGCGCGCCAGGCCGTCAAGGGCGGCCTGATCGACTGCGCGCTGGCGATCGGCTTCGAGAAGATGGAGAAGGGCTCGCTGGGCATGAAGTACACCGACCGCACGCCGGCCTTGGACAAGCACATGCAGCGCATGTTCGAGCTGCGCGGCCCGGAGGAATCCCCGTTCGCGCCGCAGATGTTCGGCAACGCCGGGCGCGATCACATGCAGCGCTACGGCTCCACGCCCGATCACTACGCGTGGATCGGCTGGAAGAACCACAAGCACTCGGTCAACAACCCCTACGCCCAGTTCCAGGACGAGTATTCGCTCCAGGACATCAAGGACGCGCGCATGATCCACGACCCGCTCACGAAGCTCCAGTGCTCGCCCACCAGCGATGGCGCGGCCGCCGCGCTCGTCGCCAGCGAGCGCTTTGTCGAGCAGCACGGTCTGTGGGATCAGGCGATCGAAATCGCCGGGCAGTCGATGGTCACCGACCTCTCCTCGACGTTTGATGAGACCGCGGACTGCATCAAGATCGTCGGCTCGGACATGACTAGAAAGGCCGCGCAGCAGGCCTACGAGGAAGCCGGCCTGGGCGCCGAAGACATCCAGGTGATCGAGCTGCACGACTGCTTCAGCGCGAACGAGCTGATCACCTACGAGGCGCTCGGCCTGTGCGGCGAGGGCGAAGGCCACAAGCTGGTGGAGGAAGAAAAGACCACCTATGGCGGGCAGTGGGTCGTCAATCCCTCGGGTGGCCTGATCTCCAAGGGCCATCCGCTCGGCGCGACCGGCCTGGCGCAGTGCTCGGAGCTGACGTGGCAGCTGCGGGGCAAGTCCGAAGGCCGCCAGGTAAGGGATCCCGCCCTCCCGAAGGCCGCGCTGCAGCACAACATCGGCTTGGGCGGCGCCGCCGTGGTGACGGTGTACCGCCCGCCGGCGTCGTAAGGCCGGCGGCGCGAAAGAACCAGTGAAGCGAACGATCTTCGAGCCCGAGCACCGCGCCTACCGCGAGTCCGTGCGCGGCTTCCTCGCGGCCGAGGTCACGCCCCATCACGAGCAGTGGGAGCAGGAGGGGATCGTCCCGCGTGAGCTGTTCGCCAAGGCCGCGCGGCAGGGCCTGCTGGCGATGAGTGTCCCCGAGGCCTACGGCGGCGCAGGGGTCAAGGACTTCCGCTTCAACCAGATCGTCGTCGAGGAGGTCGCCTACGCCGGCGTCGCGGGCAGCGGGCTGGGGATCACGCTGCACAACGACATCTGCCTGCCTTACTTCCTGGCTTACTGCAACGAGGAGCAGCGTGCCCGCTGGCTGCCGGGCATCGCGGATGGCTCACTGATCACGGCGCTGGCGATGACCGAGCCGGGGATCGGCTCCGACCTGGCCTCGATGAGCGCGAGCGCCCAGCTGGAGAACGACCACTACCGGGTCAATGGCGCGAAGACGTTCATCACCAACGGCATCAACGCCGACCTCGTGATCGTCGCCTTGAAGACCGATCCCAGCGAGCGCCATCGCGGGATCTCGCTGCTGGTGATCGAGCGCGGCATGGAGGGCTTTGAGCGCGGGCGCAACCTGCAGAAGCTCGGCATGCACGCGCAGGACACCGCCGAGCTGTTCTTCGCCGATGTTCAGGTACCGGTCGCCAACCGGCTGGGCGAGGAGGGGCAGGGCTTTCAGTACCTCGTCGCCAACCTCGCCCAGGAGCGCCTGTCGATCGCGATCGCCGGCGTCTCGGCCGCGCAGGCCGCCCTGAACCTGACCCTCACATATGTCAAGGAGCGCCAGGCCTTCGGTCAGCCGCTCGGCTCCTTCCAGGCCTCGCGCTTCGCGCTGGCTGAGATGAAGACCGAGATCGAGCTGGCGAGCGCGTACGTCGACCAGGCTGTCATGGCGCTGGGCGCCGGCGAGCTGTCAGCGCAGGACGCGGCGATGGCGAAGTGGTGGTGCACCGAGCTGCAGGGGCGCGTGGTCGATCGCTGCGTGCAGCTGCACGGCGGCTATGGCTACATGCTTGAGTATCCGATCGCCCGCGCCTACGCGGACGCGCGCGTGACGCGCATCTACGGCGGCAGCAACGAGATCATGAAGGAGATCGTCGGGCGCTCGCTCGGCGTTTAAGCGCAACAGAAAGACAGGAGCCCTGATGAGCGATCGCAACCGCCGCCTGATCCTGGCCGAGCGTCCCACAGGCAAGGTCGAAGAGCAGACCGTCCGCTTGGAGGACACCGAGGTCCCCGAGCCGGGCCCCGGAGAGGCGCTCGCGCAGGTTCGCTATCTCTCGATCGACCCCACCATCCGTACCTGGATGGATGACGCCCCCGGCTACCTGCCGCCGATCGGGATCGGCGAGGTGGTGCGCAGCGGCGGCGTGGCGGAGGTGCTGAGCAGCAACAGCGAGCGCTACTCGCCGGGCGACTGGGTGTTCGGCATGACCGGCTGGCAGGACTACGTGATCGCCGACGAAGGCGAGCGCAGCTTGCAGGTGCTGCCGCCGAGCGTCTCGCCGACAGCGGCGCTGGGCGTGCTCGGCATCACCGGCATGACCGCCTACTTCGGCCTGATTGATGTCGGGCGCGTGAAGGAGGGCGACGTAGTGGTGGTCTCAGGCGCCGCGGGCGCCACCGGATCGACGGTCGGGCAGATCGCCCGGCTCAAGGGCGCGGCCAAGGTGGTAGGGATCGCCGGAGGCCCAAAGAAGTGCGCGTGGCTGACGGATGAGCTGGGCTTCGACGCCGCGATCGACTACAAGAACGAGGACGTCGCGACGCGCTTGAGAGAAAGCTGCCCCGAGGGCATCGACCTCTACTTCGACAACGTCGGCGGCCCGATCCTCGACGCCTGCCTGGCGCGGCTGGCGCTGCGGGGGCGGGTGGTGCTGTGCGGCGCGATCTCCTCCTACAACGAGCACGAGCGCCCCACCGGCCCGGCCAACTACTCCGCGCTGATCATCAGGCGCGGACGCATGGAGGGCTTCATCATCCTCGACTACTTCGCTCGCTTTCCCGAGGCGCAGGCCGAGATGGCCGGCTGGCTGGCCGCGGGCAAGGTCAAGGCGGCGGAGCACATTGTCGAGGGGCTCCAGCACGCGCCGGAAGCGCTTAATCTGCTGTTCAGCGGCGGCAACACAGGCAAGCTGATGGTGCGGGTCTGAGGGAGTTTTTAAGGAGGGGATGTGTTGCCTGTGAGCGATATGGCGGTTTTCAGACTGCTATAGCGCCGCCCGCCATAGCGGTCCGATTTCCGCCAGTAACAGACTGCCGCGCGTGTCAAGGTGTGTAGGTGAACTTCGACTCAGACCGGCTGTGGCGCGCGATCGAGGCCACGGACCCACGCTTTGATGGCTGGATCTTCTGCGGTGTGAAGAGCACCGGCATCTACTGCCGCCCGAGCTGCCCGGCACGCACCCCTAAGCGCGAGAACGTGCGCTTCTTCGCGTCCGCCGCGGCAGCGCAGTCGGCGGGCTTTCGCGCCTGCAAGCGCTGTCGCCCCGATGCGACGCCGGGCTCGCCCGAGTGGGATCTGCGCGCCGATCTGGTGGGCCGCGCGATGCGGCTGATCGCCGACGGGGTCGTGGACCGCGAAGGGGTGGGTGCGCTCGCCTCGCGCCTGGGCTATAGCGAGCGTCACGTGCATCGCCAGCTCGTGGCGGTGGTGGGCGCGGGTCCGCTCGCGCTCGCGCGCGCACAGCGCGCCCAGACGGCGCGCATCCTGCTGGAGACGACGACGTTGCCGATCACAGCTGTGGCGTTCGCGGCAGGTTTTCAGAGTGTGCGCCAGTTCAACGCGACGATCCAAGAGGTCTTTGCGATGACGCCGAGCGCGCTGCGCGCGCAGGCGCGCAGAGGGACGCTCGGTGAGGACAGCGGCGCGCTGTCGCTGCGCCTGCCCTACCGCTCGCCGCTGGACGCCGAAGGCTTGATCGCGTTCCTGGGACTGCGCGCGGTGGCGGGCGTCGAGGAGGTGCACGAGGGCGCCTATCGCCGCAGTCTGCGCCTGCCACACGGCACGGGCGCGGTCGAGCTGCGCCCCGCGGATGGCTACGTGCACGCTCGCTACTGGCTTGCTGACCTGCGCGACCTCGGCGCCGCGATGCAGCGCTCGCGTGCGCTGCTCGATCTGGATTCCGACCCGCAGAGCGTGATCGACGTCCTGGGCAGCGAGCGACTGCTGGGGCCGTTGTTGCGCAAGGCGCCGGGGCGACGCGTGCCAGGCGCTGTAGACGGTCATGAGCTCGCGGTGCGCGCGGTGCTGGGACAGCAGGTCTCCTTGCGCGGCGCCGCGACGCTCGCCAGTCGCTTGGTCATGAGCCACGGCGAGCAGCTGGAGCGCCCACTGGGCACGGTGACGCACGTGTTCCCTTGCGCGCAGGCATTGGCCGCCACCGACCTCGCGGCGGTGGCGATGCCCGCCGCGCGCCGTCGCGCTCTGCACGACTTGGTGAGCGCATTGGCGCGCCAGGAGCTGGTGATCGATACCGGCGCGGATCGCGTGGAAGCACGGCGTCAACTGCTGGCGCTGCCAGGAATCGGCGCGTGGACGGCGGAGTACATAGCGATGCGCGCGCTGCGCGATCCCGACGCCTTTCCGGCGAGCGACCTGGGTATCCGTCACGCTCTGGAGCAGCTTGGGCAGTCGGCGAGCGCGGCGACGCTGGCGGAGGCATGGCGCCCGTATCGGGCCTATGCCGTGCAGCACCTGTGGGCCTCGCTGGCAACTGCGCCCGCGCGCACGCAGCTAAAAAACCCCGAGCGGCTGGCCGCATGAGCTTGCTCCTCTACACAAGCCTCGACAGCCCGATCGGCGAGCTGCTGTTGCTTGGCGATGGCGATGCTCTGCACGGGCTGTACATGCAGGGAGGCCGCAAGCCCAAGCGGATCGCGCCCCAGTGGAAGAGGGCAGCCGCGCCTTTCACACTTGTGGAGGCACAACTGCGGGAATACTTCGCCGGCGAGCGCGTCACATTCGAGGTGCCGCTCGTGATGGCGGGCAGCGAGTTCGAGCGACAGGTGTGGAGCGCGCTGCGAGGCATTCCCTACGGCGAGACCGTGAGCTACGGCGAGATCGCCAAGCGCGTCGGCCAGCCTTCAGCTGCAAGAGCGGTGGGCCTCGCCAATGGCCGCAACCCGATCTCGGTGATCGTCCCCTGTCACCGTGTGATTGGCGCGAACGGGTCGCTCACCGGCTACGGCGGCGGATTGCGGCGCAAGCGACTGCTGCTGGAGCTGGAGCAAGGACAGACATCCCTGCTGCAAACCTGAGCGACTCACACCTTGGCGGCTACCCGCGCGCGCATGCGCACGGAGCGCACGGTTTCAGTGAGCGTGGCGATATCGTAGGCGCCGTAGTGCCGGCGCCCGTTGATGAAGAAGGTAGGCGTCCCGGAGACCCCGCTCTCATCGGCGCTGGCGACATCCTGGCTGACTCGCCCGGCATGCGCGCGACGGCGCAGCTCCTCCAGCAGGCGATCGACATCGAGCGCGAGCTGCTCAGCGTAGGCGGTGAGATGCTCGGTCTGAAGCTCGCCCTGATGGTCGAGCAGGATGTCGTGCATCTCCCAAAAGCTCCCCTGCGCCGCAGCCGCCTCGGAGGCCTCGGCGGCGATCTGCGCATGCGGGTGAACGTCGTTAAGCGGCAGGTGGCGCCAGACGTAGCGCACTTCATCGCCCAGTGAGCCGAGCAGCTCACGGATCACCCCCTCGGCCTGCCCGCAGTAGGAGCACTCGAAGTCGCCGTACTCAACAAGCGTGATGCTGGCGTCCTCGGGCCCGCGGATGTGATCGCGCTGAGGGTCGACCTCCTCGGAGAGATCGAGGATGTCCTCGGCGGTGCCGGCGAGCTGACGCGCGCGCACGCTGCGCGGCAGGCGCCGCACGATGCGCAGCACGATCCATCCCAGCACAGGCGCCAAGACAACGGAGCCCAAGGCGCCCAGCCGGGCCTCGTCGAGGCGCTGCCCGCTGAAGGCCAGGCTTGAGATCAAAAGCGAGACGGTGAAACCGATACCCGCGACGGCCCCGCCGGCGGCGAGCAGCGGCGAGCTGAGCGGCGAGCGCGGCCCACGCAGGGCGGGCCTTGAAGCAAGCCAGGAGGCGCCGGCGATGCCAAGCGGCTTGCCCAGCAGGTAGCCGAAGAGGATGCCCAAGGTGATCGGCGAGCGCAGCGCGTCGCCGAGCAAAGACCCGGTCACGTGCACGCCGGCGTTGGCGAGCGCGAACAGCGGCACGATCAAGTAGCTCGTCCAAGGGTGCAGCCGGTACTGCAGTCGCTCGTTAGGCGAGATCGCGGACTGCACACTCTGCTGCGCCGAGCGTGCAAGCTCGGGCGTGGGCTGCTCGCGAAAAGAGCGCGTCAGCGCGGTCGCGCGCTCAAGATCCTCGCGTGAAGGCGGATAGGCGCTCGTCGCAAGCCCGATGACGATCCCCGCGATCACGGGGTCGATGCCCGACTCAAACAGCGCGACCCACAAGCCCAAGGCGCCCGCGAACGACAGCGGGCGAAGCCACTGCGGCGCGTAGCGAAGCGCGAACAGCACGCCTATGAACGCCACGGCGATCGCCAGCGCAAGGAACGAGAGATGAGTCGTATAGGCAATCGCGATCACCAGCAGCGCGCAGAGGTCATCGACCACGGCCAGCGTCAAGAGGAAGACGCGCAAGCGCGTGGCGGCCCGTGGCGTGAGCAGCGCCAGCGCGCCGAGCGCGAAGGCGGTGTCGGTCGACATCGCGGCGCCCCAGCCGTGCGCGCCGGGGCCACCGGCATTGATCGCCAGATAGATGGCGATCGGAAGCGCCATGCCGCCGATGGCGGCAAACACCGGAATCGTCAAGCGGCGGCGCTCGCGCAGCTCCCCGAGGTCCAGCTCGCGCTTGGCCTCCAGCCCCACCACGAGGAAGAAGAAGGTCATCAGCCCTTCGTTGACCCAGTGGCGCAGATCGGCTGAGATTTCACCACTGCCCAAGGTGACCGCGAGCTTGGTGCTCCAAAACGACTCATACGAGTGCGGCCACGGCGAGTTGGCCCACAGCAGCGCGAGCAGCGTGCCCGCCAGCAGCACGATCGCGCCACCGGTCTCGGTACCCAGGAAATCGCGCACCGGCGCGGCCAGATTGCGCGCCCACGCCGTACGACCGGCATAGGCAGTGGCTTCTTCCGCGGCGGCCATCGTCACCCCGATTATTACGGCGCTAGGCTCGGTCCGAAGATGACGCGCCAGATCGCCCTCCTGCGAGGCATAAACGTGGGATCTCATCGCCGCGTGGCGATGGCCGACCTGCGAGCGCTGCTGAGCGATGCCGGCTACAGCGACGTCAAGACCTTGGGGCAGAGCGGCAATGTCGTGTTGAGCGCCACGCAGCGCAACCCCGAGCGCCTTGCCGGCGAGCTGGAAAGCCAGATGGCGGAGGGCTTGGGGGTTCAGGCGCAGGTGGTGGTGCGCACCTGTGAGGAACTGACTGCGGTGGTGGCATGCGATCCTCTGGGCGAGATCGCCAAGGACCCTAAGCGTTATCAGGTGAGCTTCCTCTCCGCCAAGCCCAGCCCCAAGGCGATCAAGGAGATAGCCGCGATCGACACAGCTCCTGAGCAGTGGACCGTCAAAGGCCGCGAGATCTATGCCTGGCACCCAAACGGCATCCACAATTCGCCGCTGGCCAAGCTGCTGTCAGACAAACGCCTGGGTGTAGCGGTCACGGCACGCAACTGGAACACCGTGACGAAGCTGCTGGCTTTGGCTGGATAAGCCGCCGAGGGAGTAAGGTCCCCAAATCAATTTCTCGACGGGGGGTTTGTCGTGCGTACTCGGATTGCGATTATCGGCCTGGCAGCGTGCATGGCGACGGCGGCGCTGGCTTGCTCGGCATTGGCGTCGACGTTGACGCTCGGCACCACGACGTTCCCTGCCGGGGCGACCCCCGGAGGGTGCATAACCGGCTACGCCTTCACGCAGGGCGCAACGGACGGGACATATCAGTACAAGGTCCCGCCCAGCGGGGGAAGGATCACCTCCTGGAGCACCAATACGACTGGCGGCGTTGCCGAAACCCCGCTGACGTTGCTCCTGCTGCGCGGTGGCGGCAACGAATACAAGGTCGTCAACTTCGATCGTGAGACGCTGCCGAACCCGCTGCCGGCCGGTGGCGTGGCGACGTTCCAGCTGCCGGCGCCGTGGACGGTGACCGGCGGAGAGCAGCTGGGCCTGTATGGCCCTGGGACCGGGGTCAACTGCTTCTACACCGGCGGTACCATCCCGGCCGCTGATGTGCTCTCTTACGATGCGACCGCGGCTCCCCCGGGCATTGGCGTCACCTACCCGACGGCGTCGCTGGGGATGTTCCTGGTGAATGTCGCCGCCGAACTGGAACAGATCCTGGATGCCGGCATCACGGGCTCGGTGGCTCCTGCCACGATCACCGCGGGCGGCGCGTCCGAGTATGCCTTCACAGTCTCCAACAGCGGTGTCTCAGCCGCACCGGTGATCTTCACCGACGGAGTGCCGGCCGGGCTGACGATCCTCTCCGCCGTGGCGGGGTCTGGAACGTGTACCACAGCGGGCCAGACCGTGAGTTGCACGATGCCGAACCTGGAAGCGGGTCAGAGCGCGCCGGTGTCGATCATCGTGGCGGCGCCGAACGCGGGCAGCTACAGCGACACGGCGACGGTCTCCGCGTTGTCGGGATCGCTTGCGGACACGAACCCCGGGAACAACACGGCCGCCGCCACACTCAATGTCAGCGCCCTGGCGCCGGTCGGGCCGGCCGTGCAGTGCAAGGTCGTACAGCTCGCGGGAGCGCCGCTGTCGGTCGCCAAGCTCGTGATCCCGGCCCTGAACTGCAAGCTGGGCAAGGTCACGAGCAAGGCATCGAAGAGCGTGCGTAAGGGCTACGTGCTCTCAACAACCCCACGCTCAGGCGCCACGCTGGCCGCAGGCAGTGCAGTGAGCGTCGTCACTTCCTCGGGTCCGCCGAAGAAGCACAAGAAGAAGAAGCACTAGAAGAAGCCTCGCCGCTGGGAACGGCGCTGAGGAGGGCAGGCCGGTGCAGCGCGATGGCCGCGGTGTCATCCGCGTGAGCACCGGTCTGAAACTCATCAAGCGCGCGAGTGACACGCTTGATCGTCTCGGCGGCGGACCTTCCGCCGGGACCTCCGAGCGTGTCGCATAGCCGCTCAAGGCCAAAGCGCTCGCCGTCCTCGCCCCGCGCGTCGGTGATCCCATCGGTGTAGGCGATGAGCGTCTCGCCGGCGCCCAGCGTCAGCGTGAAGTCATGCCAGTGAACATCCGCGAGGGCTCCCAGCAGCGGTCCATGCTCGCCCACCTCGTTCACCCCCGCGGCGCCGATACACAAAGGCAGCGGATGCCCGCCGGCGGCGAGCGTCACGGTGTCGCCCTGCAGGCGCAGACAAAGCGCGGTGCAGACCGACAGCGCGGAGCGTTTCTTGAGCGTGCTGTCGACAAAGGCCAAGAGCCGCGCGGGGCTGGCGACGAACTCTGAGGCGGTACGCATGGTGTGACGCACGAGGGCCGTGAGCGCGGCCGCGTCGATCCCCTTGCCGGTGACGTCGCCGATCACCACCATCCACTCCTCACCGACCGGCCAGACGTCATAAAAGTCACCACCGACCAGACTCATCTCAAGCGCAGGCAGATAGATGCTGGCCAGCTCATAGCCGGGTATCTCCGGCAGCCGCTCAGGCAGCAGACTCTGCTGCAAGGTGCGCGCGATCGTGGAGCGCTCGCTGTAGAGCCGCGAGTTCTCGATCGCGACGGTCGCGCGCGCCGCGATCTGCTCGGCAAAGGCGAGGTCGAAGTCATCGAGCACACGCTCGGACTCCGCGCTGACGAGCGTCATTGCCCCCAAGGTGCGCTCGCCGAGGCGCATGGGGACGACCAGCGCGGAGCGAAATTCCAAGGCCCGCAAGAGCTCCAGGTGGCGCTCGTCGACGGCGCCCTGCACGAGCATCTCATCGGGGATCTCGGGTAGCAGCAGCGCCTCGCCGCTATGCAGCACCCGCCCGATGCCGCGCTCGGGATCGAGCCGATCGGGTGTATAGCGTCGGAGCTCTTCGGCGAGACTCAGACGCTCAGGATCGGCGTGCGCGACCGCGACGGTCGTGCGCCCCCCGTTGCCATCGGCGAGATCCACCGCGCACCAGTCGGCGATGTCGGGCACAGCCAGCTCGGCGACGTTGCGAAGCGTCTGCTCGTAGTCCAGCGAAGAGGCCAGCACGGCGCTGGCCTGCACAAGAAACTCGCTGCGCAGCTCGGAGCGCTTCTGCTCGGTGACCTCCTCAATGATCGTGATGGTGGCCTGCACCTCCCCCTGCTCATCGAGCAGCGGAGCGGCCTTGAGCAGGTTCCAGCGCAGCTGGCCGGTCTCGCGGTGCACGGTGCGGATCAGCAGCGGCGGCGCGTCGGTCTCGCCGCGCAGGATGCGCACGGAAGGAATGTCCTCCATGGCGATCTCGCGTCCGTCGGCGGCGCGCACGATGTAGTCGCTCATGATCGAGGCGGGCGGGGTGCGGCGCAGCTCCTCCCAGGAATTGAAGCCGAGGTGCGAGATCGCGGCCTGATTGGCGTAAAGGAAGCGGTGCTCGCGGTCGCGGATGGTGATTGCGTCGCTGAGCGAGCCGACGATCGCCTCGAAGTGCCGCTCGCTCCCCGCCAGCCCCAAGTTCCCCCGCAACCCCAGGTTCGCTTCGTCCATCGATCGATTATCCGCCAATGCGAGCAGAGCCGTGCAAACGCTCGCCCGCGCCTGGCGCCCGAGACATCCGCAAGACCTCGATATCCTGCCGCCCCAATGCCCGATGCAAACGCGCCCATGTCCGAGCGAAACCGCTGGATCGCCCTGTACGTGCTGTGCGTGGGCATGCTGATGATCGTGCTGGATGCAACGGTGGTGAATGTCGCGCTGCCCTCGATCCAGAACGACCTGCGCTTCACGCAGTCGAGCCTCGCGTGGGTCGTGAACGCCTACCTGATCGCGTTTGGCGGTCTGCTGCTGCTGGCGGGCCGCTTTGGCGATCTGATCGGGCGCAAGACCATCTTCATGGCCGGGCTGGGCGTGTTCACGGTGGCGTCGCTGCTCTGCGGCCTGGCGCAGAGTCAGGAGATGCTGGTGATCGCCCGCTTCGTGCAGGGCGTCGGCGGCGCGATGACCTCGGCGGTGATCCTGGGCATGATCGTGACGATGTTCGCCGAGCCGGCCGAGCAGGCGAAGGCGATCGGCGTGTACGGCTTCGTAGCCAGCGCCGGCGGCTCGGTGGGTCTGCTGGCGGGCGGGGTGCTGACGCAGTCGATCAACTGGCACTGGATCTTCTTCATCAACGTGCCGATCGGCATCGCCACGGGCATCCTGGCCAACCGGCTGCTGGAGCGCGATGAGGGCATCGGCTTCAGCGCGGGAGCTGACATTCCCGGCGCTGTCCTGATCACCAGCTCGCTGATGCTCGGGGTATACACGATTGTCAAGCCAGCGGCGGAAGACGGCTGGGGATCGAGCCAGGCGCTGGTGCTGGGCGTGGTCTCGCTGGCGCTGCTGGCGGCCTTCATCGTGCGCCAGGCGCGCGCGGCCAACCCGCTGATCCCGCTGCGCATCTTCCGCTCGCGCAACGTCTCGGGCGCGAACGTCGTGCAGGCGCTGCTGGTGGCCGGCATGTTCGGCATGTTCTTCCTCGGCGCGCTGTATCTGCAGCGCGTGCTGCACTACGACGCGCTGGAGATCGGCCTGGCGTTCCTGCCGGCGACGATCGTGATGGGCATCATGTCGCTGCGCTACGCGGAAAAGCTGATCATGAGCTTCGGGCCGAGGACGACGCTGATCCCGAGCCTCACGCTGATCGCGATCGGCCTGCTGCTGTTCGCGCGGGCACCGGTGAACGGCAGCTACATGACGGACGTCTTCCCGGTGATGATCCTGCTGGGGCTGGGCATCGGCGGCTCGTTCCCCGCGCTGATGACGCTGGCGATGTCGGGCGCCACCCCCGCAGACGCGGGCCTGGCCAGTGGGCTGGTGAACACGGCCGCGCAGGTGGGTGGCGCGCTGGGCCTGGCCGTGCTGGCGACGCTCTCGGCGACGCGCACAGAGCATCTGATCAACAGCGGCGCCTCCCACGCGGCGGCGCTGACAAGCGGCTACCACCTGGCGTTCGTGATCGCTGCCGGGCTGATGCTGCTGGCCGTAGGGGTGGCCGCGACGGTGCTGCGCACGGTTGCGATGCCTGCCATGGACGAGCAGCCAGAGCAGCGTCGCAGCGAGCCTGCATACTCCGAAGTGGCTTAACAAAAGACCGGCTCCGCGAGGCGCGATCCGGGTAGAAGGAGGGTGATCCCGACCAAAGCGAGGACACCGATGAACACCGTCACCCTGGGGATGACTGGCCTTGAGGTATCCCCGATCGCCTTCGGCACGTGGCAGCTGGGGGGAGATTGGGGCAGCTTCGACGAAGACGAGGCGATCGGCGCGATCCGTCACGCCCGCGAGCTGGGCGTCAACTTCTTCGACACGGCCCAGGCCTACGGGTTTGGCGCCTCAGAGCAGCTGTTGGGCAGGGCGCTGCGCGACGGTCTGGACCGGCACCGCGATGAGCTGGTGATCGCCACCAAGGGCGGCCTGCGCATCGATGCCGAGCACGGCTTGGTGCGCGACTCCAGCCCCGCGTGGTTGCGCCGCGGCGTGGAGGAGAGCCTGCGTCACCTGGGCGTCGAGCACATCGACCTCTACCAGGTCCACTGGCCCGATCCCGACACACCGTTCGCGGCCTCGGCCCAGGCGCTCGATGAGCTGGTGGCAGAGGGCAAGATCCGCCACGTCGGCGTCTCCAACTTCGGCGTCGCGGAAATGGCGGAGTTCGCGCGCACGCGCGCGGTGGAGACGTTGCAGCCGCCATACCACCTGTTCCGCCGGGAGATCGAGTCCGACGTGCTGCCCTACGCGCGCGAGCACGAAATCGGGGTGCTCGCGTATGGGCCTTTGGCACACGGTCTGCTGACGGGAGCGATGGGCCCACAGACGAGCTTCCCCGCGGAGGACTGGCGCAGCAACAGCGAGCTGTTCAGCGGTGAGGCGTTCCAGCGCAACCTGAAGACGGTCGCCGAGCTGGAGCGCTTCGCGCGCGAGCGCAGCTATACCGTGGGCCAGCTGGCGATCGCATGGACGCTGGCGAACCCGGCGGTAGACGTGGCGATCGTAGGCTCGCGCTCGATCCCCCACATCGAGGACAGTCTGGGCGCCCTGTATGTGACGCTCTCCAATGAGGATCTGCAGGAGATCGACGGCATCATGGCTGGCGCGGTACCGGTCGCCGGTCCGACGCCGGAGACCACCTGAGGCGTAGCGCCTCAGGTGGTCTGCGGCCGCCCACTCCTCAGGCGGCTGCCAGCAGCTCCTCGCCCTCCGCCTGCGCGCGCTGGTACTGCTCGCTCTCCTGCACGACCGAAGCGGGCGGGCGCAGCACGAAGAAGGCGGCAAGGATGCCCAGGCCGACGCACGCCGCGGCGACGATGTAGGCGAGGTGGTAGCCGCCGGTCAGCGCGCTGCTCAGCGACTGCCCGCTGGCGCTGAGCGTCTTGGTGTGGTCGGTGGCGATCGTGCCAAGCGTGGCCAGCCCGATCGCGCCGAACAGCTGCACGGAGACGTTGATGATCCCCGAAGCGAGACCCGCGTCGCGCGCGGGCGCATCGGACATGCCGATCGTCAACAGCGGCAGGAAGGACGCGCCGGCACCCAAGCCCAGCGCCAGGAAGGCGAAGAACAGACCGGGGAAGTAGCTGGCGTGAACGCCCTGGGTGGCGAGCAGCAGCAGGCCCGTGATGATCCCCACGAGCCCTGCCATCAGCGTTGGGACCGCGCCGAAGCGCTCCACGGCCCGCGCGGAGACGCCCAGCGACATGACCGCGATGGCGATCGTCAGCGGCATGAAGGCAAGGCCGGTGTCGATCGCGTCGTAGCCGAGCACGCGCTCCAGATACAAGGCGCCCAGGAAGAAGGCGGAGAACATGCCCGTCACGAGCAGTCCTCGCACGAGACTTGAGCCCATCAACATGCGCAGCCGCAGAATCCGCAGCGGCATGATCGGGTTAGCCAGGCGCGCCTGCAGCGCGAGGAAGGCACCGAGCAAGGCCAGCGAGGCGCCGCCGGCGCCGAGCGTGCGCGCCGAGAGGAGACCGAATTCGGTGGACTTGACGATCGCGAAGGCACCCAACATGGTGGCGAGCGTGATCAGGACCGAGCCGAGCACGTCGACGCCGCCGGCGAGACCGATGCCCTCGTTCTCCTCGATCAGCGCCCAGCCGAAGATCAAGGCGACCAGGCCGATCGGCACGTTGACGAAGAAGATCCAGTGCCAGCTGAGCGACTGCGTGAGCGCGCCGCCGGCGAGCAGGCCGATCGAGCCGCCGCCGGCGGAGACGAACGCATAGAGGCCCATCGCCTTGGCCTGCTCGACCTTCGCGGGGAACTCGGTGACGATGATGGCGAGAATCACGCTGGAGGCGACGGCACCGCCGATCCCCTGGAACAGGCGCGCGCCGATCAGCATCGCCTGACTGTCGGCCACGCCGCAGAGGATCGAGGCGAGCACAAACAGGACGAGCCCGCTGAGGAACACCTTCTTGCGTCCGATCAGGTCGCCGAAGCGGCCCGCCAGCAGCAGGAAGCCGCCGAAGGTGATGAGGTAGCCGTCGATCACCCAGGTGAGGTTGGCCTGCGTGAAGCGCAGGTCGTGCTGGATCGATGGCAGCGCGACGTTGACGATGGTCGCATCGAGGACCATCATCAGCTGGCCGAGGCAGAGCACGGCAAGCGCTATCCAGCGGCGACGCTCGCGCTTGCGCTCAGAGTCCTCGAATGTGGTGGTGGCGGTGGGGGCGGCGGTGCTCATCAGGTGCTCCTTCCGGGTTGCGAAGGGAACACCATAGCAGGGATCATCACTACAACAAAGATCATCATTTTTCACGTGATGATTGCTGCAACGTGGTAAGATAGTGCCCACTATGAGCAAGGAGATTCGCTCCAGCGCACCCGGTTCGATGGTCCTGCTGACGCGCCTGGCCAAGCAGGTTTACAGGCGCAGCAGCGAGGAGCTGCTCGGCATGCATCTGCGCCAGCTGATGGCGTTGAGCTACGTACGCGATCACGACAGCACTCCCCAGCAGGAGCTAGCCGAGGCGCTGTGCATGGACGCCAACAACGTGGTGCTGCTGCTCAACGAGCTGGAGGACCTGAGTTACGTGGCCCGCCGCCGCGATCCCCATGACCGCAGGCGCCACCTGGTCGAGCTGACCGAACAGGGCCGCGGCGCGCTGACGCACGCGGAGCGCGCGCAGGAAACGATCGAGGACGAGGTGCTGCAGGCGCTGGACCCAAGCGAACGCGCGATTCTGTGGGGCTTGTTGACCCGCGCGTTGCAGGGCGCCGAGCCGGATACGCCCGAGTTCGCAGCGAGCGCGCCGGTCCCTGCGTAGCACGCCGCGCTCTCACAGCAGATGCGCCCCTGGCCCGGCCTGCACCTCGTGCGCGTCCTCGGGAGCGGGGACGCCCGGCGCGAAGAGGCCGAGCACATGCCCGCCGAAACCGCCGCCGATCAGGCGTGCACCGCTGGCTCCCGCCGCCAGCAGCCGTTGCACGGCAGCCTCGACGGCCTCACTGGAGACCTCGAAGTGATCGCGCAGGCTCGCGTGGGAGGCGCTCAGCAGATGCCCGACCGTGCCCAGGTCGCCCGCGCGCAGAGCGGCGACGGTGCCCTGTACGCGAGCGTTTTCGCCGAGCACGTGACCGGCGCGTCGACGCAACGGCTCGGGCAGTCGCTCCACGGCATCCCAGGTGGCCGCTCGCAACGAGGGCACGCGCATCAGCTCACATGCCCGCGCGCACTCGGCGCGACGCTCGTTATAGGCCGAGTCGGCATGCGCATGGCGCTGGCCGGAATCGACTGTCACCAAGCGCCAGTCGCCCTCCAGCCGCAAGGGAACAGGCTCGACGGTGAGCGTCTGGAAGTCGATGCACAGCGCTGTGTCGCAGGCCCCGCAGAGCGAGGCGAGCTGGTCGAGCAGGCCGGTGTGTGCGCCGACCCAGTCGTTCTCGATACGTGAGCACAGTTGCGCCAGCTCGACGCGATCGACCGGCCTCCCGTCGACGAGAGCGAGCAGCGCAAGGCACAGCGCCACCTCAAGCGCCGCCGAGGAAGAGAGGCCGGCACCCTGGGGAAGATCGCCACCAATCTCAAGCCGTGTGCCCACCAGGGGAAACCCGGCCAGGCGCAGCTCGGCGACGGCGCCGCGCACGAAGGCGCGCCAGCCCTGTGTCGGGGAAGGCCCGGCGAGCGCGAAGCGATCCCGCTCGCCGAGGTCAAGCGCCCTGGCGTAGATGTGCTCGTCGCCACTGCGCTCGGCCTGCACGGTGATCCCTTGGGTAATCGCGAAGGGCAGGGCGAGCCCCTGGTTGTAATCGGTGTGCTCGCCGATCAGATTGACGCGACCGGGTGCGAACGCGGTGGCGCGCTCAGCCGGCACGGTCGATCGCCTCGCGCAGCGCGACGGCGGACTCCTCGGGCAGAGTGTCGCCGATGAAAGTGCCAGCGCCCTGCTCGGAGCCGGCAAGGTACTTGAGCTTCTCGGCAGTACGCAGCGGCGGGTAGAACTCGACGTGCAGGTGACCCTGCCGGCCGCCATCGGTAGGCGCCTGATGAACGACCATCACATACGGAAACGCTCGCGCGAAGAGAGCGTCATAGCCGCGCGCGATCCTCTGCAAGGCAGCGGCGAGCCGGCGCAGCTCGATGTCTGTGCAGTCCAGCAAGCTGGGCCGGTGCCGGCGCATGACGAGGTGTGCCTCATAAGGCCAGCGTGCGGCGAAAGGGACGTATGCGATCACGTCTTCGTTTTCGAACAGAACCCGGCGGCCGTCCTCGCGCTCTGCTTGCGCTAAGGCGCACAGCGCGCAGCCTCCCAGGCGTGCGTCAGCGGCCATCTCTAAACCGGGCACAGGCGGCAGAAAGGGATAGCCGTAGATCTGACCGTGGGGGTGGTGCAGCGTCACGCCAACCTCGACGCCGCGGTTCTCGAAGATGAGCACGTACTGGATGTCCTCGCGCGCTCCAAGCTCCTGATAGCGGTGTCGCCAGACCCACATGAGCGCCGCGGCGCGCTCAGGCGCGAGCGTGCCGAAAGAGTCGTGGTGGCTGTCGGTGTAGACGACGACCTCAGCCGCTCCTCGCGGCGCGGAGAAGGCGGGAAACAGATTGTCAAAGACAGCGATCTCAAAAGCGGGAAAAGGGATCTCTGTCTGGATTGCGGCGCCGGCGGGCGTGGGACAGAGTGGACAGCGCTCCTCGGCCGGTAGGAAGGTGCGGTTCTGTCGATGTACGGCGTAGATGACGGGCTCGCCGCGCAGCTCGTTGAAGCGCTGCTCGCTCATTGTTTGCCGTGCTCTCGCAGCTCATAGAGCAAGAGCGCCCGTCCGTCGTCCTTGAGGTATCGCTTGATGTCAAGCGGCCCATAAACCAAGGACTCCGCCGGCTGCGCCTTGCGGTCAGGTTTGCGTTCGCCCTCATCGGCTGTGCTGGTGCTCGGCATGTCCTACATATACCCCCGCCTACAAAGTTCGTGACTAGCAAATGGCTCGGGCGGGAAAGAAAGAGATGGGTGCTGCGTTGTCTGACGCGGCCTCTCGATCGAGAAGGAGGCTGAGATGTTCCAGAAAACAGATCGGGTCCAGGAGGCCGTGGAGCGGCTTGAGCGTGGCGCTCCCGTGCTGCTTGAGCCTGAGACGCCGGGCTTCAGCCGACGCGCGTTCATACGTCGCACGGCGGTGACGGGCGTCGCGGCGAGCACGGTGGGCACGGTGCTGGCGGCCTGTGGCTCGGGTGGCTCAAGTTCCTCAAGCGCGGCCTCAGGTGGCAGCAGCGAAGCGGTGTTCGGCAAGCACCCCACCTACAAGTTCGTATTCGTCAATCACGTGACAACCAATCCATTCTTCGTGCCGACGCAGTATGGAGCGGCGGACGCCTGCAAGCTCTATGGCTGCTCCTACCAGTGGACAGGCAGCGAAAACAGCAATGTGAATGAGATGGTCAACGCCGTGAACAGCGCCGTCACCAGCGGCGCCGATGGCATCGCGGTCTCATTGATCGACCTGCACGCGTTCAACTCGCCCGTGCAGGCGGCCCTTTCGGCGGGTATTCCCGTGGTGGCCTACAACGCCGATGCCGAAGGCAATGCGCGCCTGTCATACATCGGCCAGGACCTGTTCAAGGCTGGCGAAGAAATGGGCAAGCGAATCGTCTCATTGGTGGGCAGCGGCGACGTGGCGCTGTTCATCGCGACGCCAGGCGCCGCAAACATCCAGCCCCGCATCGACGGCGCGCTGAAGGCGATCAAGGAATCGGGCAAGCCGATCACCACGCACACGATCGCCACCGGTGCGGCGGTGCCGGCCGAGCTGTCAACGATCGACGCCTATTGGGTCGGCCATACGAACACCAAGGGCCTGTTCGCGGTGGACGGCGGCAGCACGCAGAGCGTGGCGCAGGTGATGCAGAAGTACGGCCTGCCGGGGAAGGGCGTAAAGGCCGGCGGCTTTGACCTCACCGAAGTGACCCAGCGCCTGCTGGCGGCGGGCCAGATCAACTTTACGATCGACCAGCAGCCATACCTGCAGGGGTATCTACCTGTGCAGCAGCTGTTTATGTACAAGGTGTCGGGCACGCTGACGGGAATGGCAGACACGAATACGGGTCTGAAGTTCCTCGACAAGACGACGGTGGTCCCGTACAACAAGACCAAGACACGCTACGAGGGCACGTCCTCCTCGGTGCAGGTGGTCTCCTCCTAGTGTCTCGCTCCGCGGCAGCCACTCCGGGAGAACGCAGGGAGTAGCGATGGCAAGCGCGACGGGTGCCCCAGCCTCCGGCAGCCCGGCTCCCGCGACCGACAGTGCGGCGCTGCAGCGCCGCACTGTCTACGGGGGCGCAATGCAGCTGCTCAAGCGCTTCCTGACGATGCGCGAGGGCAGCATCATTGTCGTCACGATCCTCGTTGCGCTCTACTTCGCCGTCAATACAGGAACCTTTTTCACGACGGCCAACTTCGAAACGCTGCTCCCCTACTTCGCGCCGATCGCGATATTGGCGGCGGGTGAGGTCTTCCTGATGATCAATGGGGAGATCGACCTGTCGATTGGGGCTGTGTATCTGTTCGCTCCGTTCCTCTTCTATGAGCTGCACAACGGGGGCGTGCCGCTTCTGCTGGGAGTGATAATCGCGCTCATTGCCTCCGCTGGAATAGGGGTGATAAACGGTTTCTTCACCTCGATTGTGGGCGTCAACTCGTTCATCACGACGTTGGGCACGCTGTTCGCGTTTGAGGGTCTGACGCTGATTATCTCGCACGCGCAGCCGGTGGAAACCCCAGGCGCACAGGTGACGAGCACGACAGTGAACGTGACGCACGTGGTGAATGGGCACAACATCGTGCTGCCGGAAACGGTGAATCACATCGGCACCTTTGCCAAGATATTCGGCGGGGGGACCTATTCGGAGCTGATCTGGGCGCTGGTGATCGTGGCGATCCTGCAGGTGCTTTTGAGTCGCACGCGCTGGGGCCTTTACACCGTGGCGGTTGGCTCAAACCGGCTCGGCGCGAGCGAGGCAGGCGTGAAGGTGCGCCTGGTGGTGATCCGCAACTTCATCCTATGCAGCACGTGCGCGGGTCTGGTGGGCATCCTTGAGGCGGTGCGCGCGACCTCGGTGCAGCCCGACACCGCAGGTGCGAACTCGATCCTGCTGGAGGCGATCAGCGCGGCGGTGATTGGCGGCACGCTGCTGGCCGGCGGGTCGGGGACGGTCGTCGGAGCGCTGATCGGGGCGCTGTTCCTGGGCATCTTGCACGATGGGCTGGTGTTGCAGGGCGTGAACGCCAACTACCTGGCGCTGTATCTTGGCCTGGCGATCATCCTGGCGATGGTCATCAACACGTATGTAGCGCGCGTGCGAAAGGGCAGCGGCCTTGGCTGAGCGACCCCTTACCAGCCAGGAGCCAATCGTGGGCCCGGCGTCGGCCCCTGACGATGTGCTGCGCGTGGAACACATCGCCAAGCGCTTTGGCCCGGTGACGGCCTTGCGCGACGTGAATCTGCATCTGCGCAAGGGCGAGGTGCTGGGCTTGCTGGGCGACAACGGCGCGGGCAAGTCGACGCTCATCAAGATCCTCTGTGGTTTTCAGAAGCCGGACGCGGGCAAGATATTTCTGCACGGTGAGGAGATGGAGCTGAAGAGCGTCGACGAAGCCCGTTCAAGGGGCATCGAGACCGTCTACCAGGACCTGGCGTTGATCGACGAGTTATCGGTTTTCCACAACATGTTCTTGCGTCGGGAGCACGTGCACAGCCCGCTGCCGTTCCTCGCGGACCGTCGTATGCGCAAGGAGACGCGCGAGGCGCTGGATGACATCGGCATCAACATCCCGCGCATCGATGTGCCGGTCGCGCGCCTCTCAGGCGGCCAGCGACAGGCGATCGCGGTAGCCCGCACGGCGAACTCCGACGCGGACATCCTGCTGTTGGATGAGCCGCTGGCGGCGATGGGCGCGAAGGAGGGTTCGATGATCCTCGATCTGGTGGCGCGTCTGAAGGCGGAGGGCCGCGTGTCGATCATCATGATCCTCCACAACTACGTGCACGTGCTGGAGGCCTGCGACCGTGTGAGCATGATCCAGGACGGCACGATCGCTTTGGATAAGCCCACCGCCGAGACCTCGGTCGAGGAGCTGACGGAGATAGTCGTCAACGAGTATCGCCGCGCTCGACAGCAGAACCAGCAATCCGTGTGAGCGCAGGCGCTTGCGCGGGTAGGTCTTTGACAGGACAGCCAACCATCGTGACCAAGGAGGCCAATCGTGGCTGATCTTCCAGCTGGAAAGACGAAGCTGATTCAGTACCTGAACGAGGCGTATGGCACCGAGCAGCAGCTCGAAGTGGCCTTGGAGGCGCATATAGGGATGGCCACCCGCACGACGTACAAGAAGCGCCTGCGTGAGCACCTCACCGAGACCAGGCGCCATGCGCGGGAGGTGTCTAAGCGCATCAAGCGGCTGGGCGGCGAGGTGGAGAGCATCGATCTTCCTGGCCCCGAGGCGCTCGGCGGGGTTGCACAGACGGCGATAGCGGGCGTGCAGCGCGTGGCGGCGCTCGCTCAGGGGCCGCTGCACGCGTTGCGCGGCACGGGTCAGGAGGAGAAGCAGTTGAAGAACGCCAAGACCGAGTACGCCTCGGAGGCCGAGGAGATTGCAACCTACTCCACGATCATCACCGTCGCGGAGGCCTTGGGCGACCGCGATACGGCAAAGCTGGCGCGGGCGATTCTGCGTGAGGAGGAACGGATGCGCTCCTTCCTTGAGAAAGAGATCCCGCGGATGGCGGCTGCGGTGGTGAGGGCCGAGGTCCCAAGCAAGGAGCGCGCAAAGCCGCCAAGCAGGCGTCGGCGCCCGTCGAGCTCGGGCAGACGAGGCTCCCCGTCGGCCAGGTCAGCCGCGGGCACGAGGTCCGCCGCGAGCCCGAGGTCAACCGCGAGCGCGAGGAGGTCCGCGTCGCGGAGATCGGCTTAGTCGCTCCACCAGTTCGGGACGATTTCGCCGTCGCCCTGCTTGTGGGGTCCGAAGGCGACGAGCTCAAGCCCATCGGGCCCGGCCTCAAAGGCGCGTGTGGTCTTTGGCGAAACGCGGATAGCGTCAAGACGCTTGATCTCGACGATCTCATCGTCGAGCTTGACGCGCCCGCTGCCGGTGAGCACGAGATAGATCTCCTCGGCCTCATCATGGCGGTGCCCGAAGCTCTGGCGCTTGCCAGGATTCAGGCGCTGATGGCTTAGACCGGTATCGGTGGCGTCGAGGTCTTCACGCGCGAAGCGCGCTTCGCCAAGCTCGCCGAAGCCGCTCTTGGCGGCGATGTCTTCGACATCCTCGATGTTCTTGATGGTGTGCCCCATGGACGTGCTCCTCTCTTGAGTGTTCTCTCGCGCTGTGGAGATTTTGGTCGCGTGGCCAGTTTTCTGTCAGGCTATGTCCATGAGTGAGGCTATGCCCATGCGCCCGAGCGCGCTTCCCGCCGGGCCCAGCGAGCCGCCAATGGTGCAGACGCTGCGCTGGCTGACGCGGCCGATCTCCTTCCTGGAGTCCTGCCGGCGACGCTACGGCGATAACTTCTCGGTGCAGTTCCTGAGCTTCCAGCGCCCCACGGTGATGCTGTCTGACCCCGAGGCGATCCGCGCGCTGTACTCCGAGCGCAAGCACGGCCTGCCCCCAGGACGCAGCGTGGCGTTGATGCCGGTGATGGGGCCGAGCTCGGTGTTGCTGCTGGAGGGCAGCGAGCATCTGGAGCGACGCAAGGTGATGCTGCCGCCCTTCCATGGCGAGCGCATGCGCTCGTATGAGTCGATCGTGCGTGAAGCAACTGAACGCGAGATCGACAGCTGGCCGCAAGGTGAGGTCTTCGCGCTGCATCCGCGCATGCAGGCGGTGACGATGGAGGTCATTCTGCGGGCGGTATTCGGCGTGAGCGACGCCGAGCGCGGTAGAGGCCTGCGCGAGCTGTTGCCAAAGCTGCTGGGACAGAGCGCCTCCACGGGCCTGCAGCTGCGAGTGCTGCTCTCCAACCGCTTTCGCCGCGGCGATCCGCTGGAGGACCTGCGGCGCCTGACAAGCGAGATCGATGAGCTGCTGCTGGCCGAGATCGCCGAGCGCCGTCTGGACCCAGAGCTGGCCGAGCGCGAGGACATCCTGTCGTTGCTGATCAGCGCGCGCATGGAGGATGGCAGCGCGATGAGCGACCGCGATCTGCGCGATCAGCTGGTCACGCTGCTGCTGGCCGGCCACGAGACGACCGCCACCGCGCTGGCGTGGACCTTCGATCTGCTGCTGCGCCACCCCGCGCAGCTGGCGCGCCTGACCGCCGAGGTGCAGGAAGGCGGCGAGGACAGCCGCTCGGAATCGGAGTCGGGTGTACCCAACAAAAGCGCGCAGGCAGGCGAGTACATGCGTGCGGTGATCTCGGAGTCCCTGCGCTTGCGCCCCGTCGTGCCGCTGGCGGGCCGGCGGCTGAACGCTGATTTGGATGTGGGCGAGCTGCATCTGCCGGCAGGCACCGATGTGACGCCGGTGATGTGGCTGACGCACACGCGCGCGGACCTCTATCCCGAGCCTTACGCCTTCCGTCCCGAGCGTTTCCTGGAGAACCCCCCGGCCACCTACGGCTGGATTCCCTTCGGTGGCGGTGTGCGTCGCTGCCTGGGTGCATCCTTCGCGGAATTTGAGATGCGCGTGGTATTGGAGACAGTGCTGCGCAGCCGTGTGCTGGAGTCCGCCGACTCCCGCGCCGAGCGGGTTGCGCGTCGCAACGTCACCTTCTCTCCGCGCCATGGCACGCGCGTGCGCGCGCTCACACGGGTGGCGCCAAGGCGCGCGCCCGCAGAGCCTGTCGCGGCGTAGCCCCGATCGGCCGCTTAGGGCCGGGCGGATGCGGGTAGCAAGCCGCTATGCCAACTGGAACATCGATATTTCTCATAGCGGTAGGGGCCATCCTGCGCTACGCGGTCACCGCGACGGTCTCGGGCGTCTCACTTCAGACGGTCGGCCTGATCTTGATGATCGTAGGCGTCCTGGGATTGGTGCTGTCGCTCTTCTACATGTTTGCCTGGGGTCCGCGACGCGGTCGCGCAGTACGTGGGCAGGTCGTGGAAGACCCCTACTACGAAGAACCCCCGGTGCGCTAGAGATCGAGCGCAGTGCCCTGCGCCGCGACCCTGACGTTGGGCGACCCACCGTCGTTGGGCGCTTCGCAGCCGAGTCGCCGAGCCAGGCCATCGAGCGCCTCGTCGGTACGGTCGTGGCGGTGGTGGATGAGCGCGACAGATCGTGCCTGCGCGCGCACTGAGAGCGCGAGCGCATATTCGGCGAGGGCGTGTCCAAAGGCCGCTTCAGCAGCAAGCTCCTCGGGAAAGAGCTGGGCGTCGTGCACGAGCAAGTCGGCGCCGCCGGCCAGCTCTAACGCGGCCGGGTGATACTCACCGAAGCCATCCTCGCCGGGCCCAAGATCGGTGGGACAGTGATCGGGCAGGAAGGCAAGCGTGGAATGGCCATCGCTGATGCGGTAGCCAAAGGTCCGACCCCCTTTGTGGGGAATCTCGCGGGCGAGCACGGTGAAGCCCTCGATCTGCTGCTCGCCGGGAGCGACGGTCGAAAATGACCACTCCCCCCGTAGTTCGGTCGGGGTGATCGGGAAATAGGGTGGAGACATGATGCCGGTGAGCACCGCCGCCGCTGTCTGTCCGGTCTCCTGCTCGGGAAGCGCCACGGTGACTTCGGCATCGCTGTGGTCGCCCGCGGCGAAGAAGGGCAGTCCGACGACGTGATCCCAATGCAGGTGGGTGAGCAGGATGGTCCCTTTGAAAGGCGCTTTGCCAAGCAGGCCAGTGACGGACTTCAGGCCGGTGCCGGCATCGAGCAGGAGGGTTGGCGCGGGCGCGCCATCATGCGCCAGCGCCAAGCACAGCGTGTCGCCGCCATAGCGCAGGAAATCAACGCCGATGGCGGGGGTCGATCCTCGCACGCCGCAGAAGTGGACCTTCAAACCAGCTCAACTCCAGTCAGGGTGTGTGCGGGCCATTATGTGCAACTGCTCGGCTGCCGTCCGGGATGGCGGTTTGACCGGCCTTCTCGCTGGGGCTCACAATTGTCCACACCGGCACCGCGGCGAGGCGTCCGCGGATCTCAAGCTCGCCGACAAGGACGAGGCTGTCCGGCGGGTCTTTGAGTCGTTCGCGGGTGGTGTCGGAGATGAACAGCATGTGTCCGCTGCCCTTGGTCATCCCCTCAAGGCGTGAGGCGGTGTTGGTGGTGTCGCCGAGGGCGGTGTACTCGACGCGCTGCTCGGAGCCAATGTTTCCGGCCATCACGAGGCCACTGTTGATCCCCACGCCCATCGCGAATTGGTGCTCGTGGCCCTGCTCGATGAGCCACGCATTGAAACGCTCCAGCCGGGGCCCGATCATCTCAGTGGCCGCCGCCAGGGCTCGGTCGGCGTGATCGGCCTGCTCAAGGGGCGCTCCGAACACCGCCATGATGCCATCGCCCATGTAGGCGATCAGCGTTCCTCCGGCGCTCAGGATCGCCTCGGTCATCTCGTTGAGATAGCAGTTGACCACCTCGATCACGCGCTGCGCCGGCTGCTTCTCGGAGAAGCTCGTGAATCCACGCAGGTCCGAGAAGAGCACGGTGCAGTCACGCTCCACGCCGCCGAGTCGCAGGTTGTCATCGGCGCGCGCCACAACCTGGTCGACCACATCGGCAGGCACGAAGCGAGAAAACAGATCGTGCACGCGTTCGCGCTCGATCGTCTCGCCTACATACAGAACCGCGAGCGTGCCCAGCGTGCCCACGGTCAGCGCGAGCAGGGGGTAGACGAAAGCGATGATCCACCCGTTCTGAAAGGCGATCTGAGTGAGGAGTGTGAAGCTCACCGCCAGCGCCAGGCCAACCAGCAGCGCACGCCACTGGCGTACGCGCAGGCTGCTTAGCGGAACGGCGAGGCCGAGGAGGGCAATCAACACGATGTTGATCCACCCAGGTGGATCGGTGAGCGGCACACCTCGCAGCAGGGTCGCGGTCGCATTGGCCCAGATTTCCGGCCCCGACATCACGCCGCTGCCACTGGTCGCGGTGGCGTGGACGTCGTGCAGGACAGGCGCGGTGGCGCCGACAATCACGACCTTGCCTCGCACGAGACTCGGCGAGAACCGATTCCCCAGCACCTGCGAGTAGGGGATCGATTTGACGGTTTCGGGCGGACCGGCGAAGTCGATCGGCAGCGTGCCCCCGCCAAAGCGCGCAGCGGCGATCGGCCGGCCGATCGCCGTCTCGGCGGCAACCACGGCGAGGCTGGGGAGGGTGTTGTAGGCGTAGGCGAAGCGGCGCACCACGCCATCGGAATCCTCGCTCAGCCTGGCGTCGGCGGCACGCGCTCCCAGCTCACGCAGCAGGTTGCCGCCGCCCAGCACGTCGGTGGCCCCGTGCGAGTCGACTTCGAGGGCCGCCAGCGCGGTCTTGCCGTGGGCTCTGCCGATCGCTTCGATCAGCGCATTGTCATCGCGCACGTCGGTTTCGTGAGTGAATTCGAGGTCCATGACGATTGCCTTCGCGCCGGCGAGGCGCAGATGGTCGATCACCTGCGCGTCATAGCGGCGCGGGAAGGGAAACTCGGAATGGAGCTTTGCGCTCGTGAGCTGCTGAAAGGTGGCGGGGTCGATCGCCACGAGCACCACGTCTGCAGGCGGGCGCTGGGTGCCGCGAATCGAAAAGCGCGCGTCAATCGTCTGCAGCTCGGTGCGCCTCAGCAGATGTGTCGCGTAAGCCAGCACCCCCACACTGCCGGCCAAGAGGGCGACCGCCAGCAGCGCTCCTGCCTTGCGTCGTTGTCTGCGCGTGCCACCCATACTCTCGCCTCGATGTGTCGGGCTCTCGCCGCTGCTCGCGGGGCCGATGCTAACCGACCTTTGTGAGAGGGTTCTCGGCATGATGCGCTTGAGGCGTGATCTCTTGCTCCTCCTGTGTGCCGGGGCGGCGCTCGGCGGCTGGCTGATGCTGGCAGCATCAGCCGACGCGGTCACGATCGATACAGCAGCTCGAACGGTCACAGCGGCACGCCTGAGCATGGCGTTCAGCCCGATTGGCCCCGATGTGGTGAGCTCAGTCCGGTGGACGGGTAGCGCCGACATACAAGGCGCGAATCTGGTGGAAAACAGCTCGCCGGGCACCTGTGCCACCCAAGATCCCGCCAACTTCTGGGGCGAGTCCTATGGCGCCGGCGGGCAGGGCGATGACCCAAAGCTCGTGTTCGACGGTTCAAGCGGCACGTGGACGAGCCCGGCCGCCAATCAGGTCCAGACCAACACGGAATATCCGACCTCGTGCTCGAACTACAAAGCGGCCGTGCCAGTTAGGACTACCTACACCTACTACGACGAATTGCCCGCGGCAAACGAGGTGATGGTGCAGCGCACGTGGCGCTTTGACCTCGCCATGAACACGCCGTTAGTCGGCTCCACAGCGATCCGCGCGTACGTGCCCCAACTTCCCCTTGCCCAATACGGCCAGGTTCTCTATCCAAGCGGGGGTGCCTTGCAAGCGATGGAAGCGAGCCAGTGCGCCAAGACGACCTGCTTCAGGTCCTTCTCGGGGGGCTGGTTCGCGATCAACGACGCGACCGTAGGGGACCGGGATCTCGGGTCCGGCGCGATCGTGCTGCGCGATACGAGCGACACCGCGAGCGCTCAGCTTGCGATACAGGCGCTCGAAAAAGCCGGGCCTGCGCACCCCGAACCGGTCTCGAACCTGACCTCGGTTGCGCTGCAGATCCCTGGCGAAGGCTTGACCAACGAACTGTCGGAGACCGAGTACCTCTGCTTCTACGACGCCACGAGTTGGCCGGCGCCTCAGCGCGAAGCGTTGCAACTGCCGTCCGGCTGTGGGCCGGTTCCGCCGCCGCCGCCGCCGCCGCCCGCGCCCGCGGCGCAAGGCGCCGGCGCCGGGCCGTCGGGCAATACGCCTGCCGGGACCGCCCCTGGACCGCCCCCGCCTGTGCCGGCACCCGTGCTGGGCCACAGCTTCAATGTCACGCGCGCGGGCGGCGCGGTGTTCATCGAGCCTCCCGGCAAACACACCTTCACCCCTCTCACGCAGGCCCTGCAGCTCCCGCTGGGGTCGATCATTGACGCGACGCATGGCACGGTGAGCATCACAACGGCCATTCCTGGCGGTGGCACTCAGACGGGCCAATTCTTCGCCGGCAAGTTCGTGCTCAGCCAGACTCGGGACGGCGGCGTGACGGCGACGCTGACGGGCGGAGACTTCTCTGTATGCCCGACGGCGCGAGAGCGCAAGCATCTCGCGCACGCCAGCGCGGAGCATGCCTCGGGCAAGCACGTGGTGCGCAAGCTATGGGCCAACGCACATGGCAAGTTCTCGACCAAGGGCAACTATGCCGCGGGCGCGGTGCAGGGCACGGAATGGCTGACAGAGGACCTGTGCGAAGGCACTCTGATTCGCGTGACGCGCGACCGCGTGGCGGTCACCAATCTTGTCAACCATCGTCACCTGACAGTCAAGGCGGGGCGCAGATACCTCGCCAAGGCGCCGTGAGTGGCTGGGGTTGCGGTGAGTGGCCGGGCATGAGTGGGCAAGGCGCCGTGAGGCGGGCTAGGGTGCGCCGATGAGCGCCGACTTCGCGGCGAGTTTCTTCAACTACGACTCGGTCGAGGTGCACGAGCGCTCCAGCGAGCTGGCGCTGCTCGCGGGCCGGCCGCGATCGGACTGGGCGAAGGTTCTGGCCCATACCGAGACACGCCGCTTCTCGCGCGATGAGACGATCATCGCGGCGGGAGAGACCGATCGCGCGCTGTACCTGCTCACTGAAGGCACGCTCGGGGTGCGTCTGCAGGCCGACGCGGAGAAGACCTTCAAGGCGATCGACGCACCTTCGGTCGTGGGCGAGGTCGCCTTTCTCGACGGCGGCCCGCGCTCGGCGACGCTGTTCGCGATCAGCGACGGCGAGCTGCTGCGGTTGCGCATGGAGAGCTTTGAAACCCTCTCCGCGCGCGAGCCCGAGCTGGGGCGAGCGATTCTGTTCGATCTGGCGCGCATCGTCACGCAGCGCCTGCGCCTGGCAAGCGATGTGATCGCGCGCACGGGAGGTTGAGGATGGCCACCGGGACTCCGGTCAACCCCTTCCCTAACTACACGCAGATGCCCCGGCGCATGCCGCTCTGGGCGTGGCATGTCGGTCGCGTGCTGAGCGTGTCCGCGGCGATCGGCCTGTGCATCCTGTTGCTGGCCAAACCCAAGACGGGACTGGAACTGTGGTGGAAACTGGCGATTCCACTGTTGCCGTTGCTGTGGCTGACGGCGCCGGGCTTGTGGCGCAACCTCTGCCCCCTGGCTGCCTCCAACCAGACGCCGCGTCTGTTGCGTTTCACGCGTGGGCTGACGATCCCCCCGTGGTACCGCGAGTACGCCCCCGTGGTGGGGATGGCGGCGTTCATCCTGCTGGTGGCCTCGCGTAAACCTCTGCTGAACACGAGCGGAGTGGCTACCGCCGTGCTGATCGGCGCCTCGCTGGCGGGGGCGTTGCTGGGCGGCGTCGTTTTCAAAGGCAAGAGCGGCTGGTGCAGCTCGATTTGCCCGCTGCTGCCGGTGCAGCGGATTTACGGACAGACCCCGTTTGCGACGGTCCCCAATTCCCACTGCCAGCCATGCGTGGGGTGCACAAAGAACTGTTATGACTTCAACCCCCGCGTGGCCTACCTTGCGGACCTCTATGAGGACGACCGCCACTACACGGGCTATCGCAAGTTCTTCGTCGGTTGCTTCCCCGGCCTGATCCTGTGCTACTTCACGCTGCCCGAACACATATCTGCCGGCTCTGACTACGCACGCTTCGCGCTCTACATCGCTGCGAGCGCAGGCAGCTTCTTCCTCGCGGAGACGCTGCTGAAGGTGACGCTGAACAAGATCACCGCGATCTACGGGGCGGTGGCGATCAGTCTCTTCTATTGGTACAGCTCGATGGTGCTGGCGGGCACCCTCACGGGCAGCACGAGCACGGCGTGGTTTGTGTGGGGCCTGCGCGGCGTGGTGTGGACGCTGGCGGCGATATGGCTCGTGCGCACATGGCGCAAGGAGGCGACGTTCGTGGAGCAGGCCACGACGCCACCGCCGGTGCGCCTCGGCCAGGAGGCGCTTGACGCCGCGCGCGCTCAGCAGACGGGCAATCCCGAGATCACTTTTGAGCCGAGCGGCCTGCGCCTCGTGGCCAAGCCGGGCGCGACCCTGCTGGACCTCGCCGAAAGCGGCGAGCAGCCGGTCGAGGCCGGATGCCGGATGGGCGTGTGCGGCGCGGACCCGGTGTGTGTGGTGGCTGGCATGGAGCACCTCTCAGCGGTCTCAAGCGACGAGCAGGCGACGCTGGAGCGCCTGGGCTACGCCGAGAACACGCGCATGGCGTGCTGCGCGCGCATCAATGGGCCGGTCACGATTTCGCTGACGCCTGAACGAGCCGGTGCCGCGGCGCCCAAGCGCGTAGAGGGCTTCGAGTTCGATCCGCAGGTCGCGCGCGTGGTGATCGTGGGCAATGGCATCGCCGGCGTGACGGCCGCCGACCACGTCCGCCGTCGGCACCCCGAGTGCCAGATCGATGTGATCGCCAACGAGCCTTACCCGCTGTATAACCGCATGGGGATCGCGCGCCTGGTGTATGGCAGCTCGGCGATGGTCGGCCTGCAGCTGCTGCCCGACGCTTGGTATGAGGAAAACCAGGTCACGTGCTGGCTGAACACCTTTGCCAGGAGTCTTGACCGCGAGCGCGGCGAGCTGACGCTGGGCACCGGCGAGGCCCTCGCTTACGACCGCCTGATCCTGGCGACCGGCAGCGACTCCTTCGTGCCGCCGATCGAGGGTTATGGCGCACCGGGAACGTTCGGTGCTGCGTCGCGCCTCCGACGCCTTGGGCATCCGCACCTTTGCGCAAGAGCAGCGCGCGGAGCACGCGGCGATCGCCGGCGGAGGGCTGCTGGGACTGGAGGCCGCCTATGCACTGCACAAGATCGGTCTGCACGTGACGGTGCTGGAGCGCGGGCCGACCCTGCTCTCGCGCCAACTCGATGAGCGGGCGGCCGAGCTGCTGCGCGATTATCTGGAAGGTCTCGGTTTGCACATCCTGCTGGCCACCGAGACCGAGTCGTTGCGCGCGGGCAAGGATGGTCACTCGGGGGCGGATGCTCGCGCGGGCGAGGATGGCTACGCTGGCGCGGATGGTCGCGCGGGCGAGGATGTTCGTCTGCGCGAGGTCGTGTTGCGCGATGGCCGCACGCTTCCCGCCGACGTGTTCTTGGTCGCAGCCGGGATTACGCCGCTCGTTGAGCTGGCCCGCGAGTCGGGTCTGGAGGTTGCCAAAGGCGTGGTCGTAGACGACGCCCTGCGCTCAAGTGACCCGCATGTCTTTGCCGTCGGCGATGTCGCCGAGCACCGGGGCCGCACCTACGGCCTGTGGCCTGCCGCGGTCGAGCAGGGCGAGATCGCCGCCGAGAACGCGCTCGGCGGGAAGCGCCTCTATGAGGGAACGGTGCCTGTGACGATGCTGAAAGTGGCCGGCGTGGACCTGCTCTCGATCGGACGCTTTCAGCCCCAGGACGGTGACACTGTGATCGTGATCGAGGACTCCGAAGAGCACAGCTACCGCAAGCTGGTCATCGCCGAAGACCGCATCGTCGGCGCAATCCTGATCGCCCGTCAGCAGGACGCCCCCCACGTCACCAACGCGGTCAAGGACGGCCGCGATGTGTCGGGACTGCTGGAGGCGCTGGAGCGGGGCGAGTGGGGTGGGCTGGCGGCGCAGGAGCCGGTGGCGGCGTAGACGCGGCTGATCGGGCTGGCGGCGCTCGGCGAGCAAGAGAGCATGATGTCGCTCTGGCCAGGGGCGGGCGAGCCGCGGCTCGCCCGCCGATTCCGTACCACGATGCGCTTGATCTACGGCCACCAGACGGGTCTTGGCTGATCGTTGGCAGTGACAGCTCCCAGCCCAAGGCGCCCTGTCCCTTCTGAGATGTAGCACCGGCTTGGTAGTGTGAACATAAACGGCGCCGTGACTCCGACCTGTAGTGGTCTACAGAACCCGGCCATACTTGCTTCCTGGTACTGCAATGACACCGCTGCCTGGGTCGGCTGCGGCTTTGTCATCGCTACAATTTCATTGATTTCTGCTTCTGTTGGAAACGGACCTGCTCCATATGATGGGTCGTATAGCGCGGTGTACAGGCCCTGCCCTGCCTTTACGATGGCGTGGTCCCAGAAGTAAGGGGGAGGGTTTTCGTTGCCCTGTCCGGCAGCACCCAGCTGGTCCTGTACCGATCTTGCCAGATACGGGAATTCTATATCCCCCGAGTCTGGCGTCGCTACTGTCACACGCCAGTTCTTGACAAGCATGATGCACACATACACCTGATCTTCATTGCAGGGCAGCTGCAAGTTAGCCGTCATGTTGACAACTAGATGTATCATTTCCGCCCTGGCTCCCATCACCTGCAGATTCTCAACGAGCGCTTCTGCCCATGCGCCGCATCTACCAGTGCCCATCATCAGCATTTCCCTGTAGGTAAAGCAACCCATCCGCAGCTGATTCACATTATTGGCCGCGGTACCGCCCGGCGGGATCGGCAGGTAGTACCTGTACCGTAATCCCACCCGTGCTGCCGTCCAGTTTCCTGTCCTTCGGTTGTACTGGATAGACTGGGCCAGCGGAACTGCAATGGGGTTTTCGTTGCCCATTACTATTCGTCCTGCGTCCCCTGGGGGCAACTCAAATTCATTGCCGGTCTTCCCAAACACTCTCCACGCGGCGGCGATGATCTGTCTTTCTGTCGGGCGCACCTGGTTCACTTCTGTGGCTATGAGCACCAAGGGAGTCGAGAAGATTGGTGTGCACGCACCCGTTTCTTCCGTTTCTGTGACTTTTTTCATGGATTCTTCGGCTTCGGCGACCGTCTGGCACGCCGGAGAGGGTGGTTTAGCGTATGTGGTAAAGAGGTTAAGCGTGCTTGACCCCAAGCTCTGTGTGACCGTGCTCGCTTCACCTTTTATTTTGATTGCCCAGGTCCATTTGATGGTCATCGCTTCATAGCCGACTCTTTCCGGGAGAGGCTTGTTTGCTTTGATCGGGGATTCGGATGACCCTTCGATTTCGATATAGCTTTCATGTTTTTTCACCTGTGTTTCAAGTTCTTCAACGCTGGCGAATTCCTTGGTGAATGTGATCGATTCCCCTTCCAACGTGGTCTGGCCGGTAATAGTCGGTTTGCCTTCGAGTCGTTTTTCAAGGATCAGCTGCTTCGTCGCGGTGGGAAGCTCAAACCGGGCCTTGAGTTCGGGTGTGGTGGCTTGGACGTAGGCAAGTGGCCAGGACTTGACCAGTTCTTTGCTACTCGGCGAGTATTCCCACTCCGCGTTGTTGTGGCCAACTGATTCTTCGATCGCTTCCTCCGATTCCGGCGCAAGGCCATGCTGGTCGTCAAGAATAACGGGCATGTTGTTCGTGAAGTTCACCTGTTCAACTTCAGGCGGCGTAGGCCCGACGATGGCGGTCTCTTCACCGCATGGCGCCGTCGAAGCTTCGTTGTTTGCGTCCCCGGAGTAGGTGGCCTGCCAGTAGTAGGTGCCCGCGGGCTCCGTCTCTTCGCTGGACGCAGGCACAGATCCTTTGGTAACCGTGACTTCGCCGGCTTTGGCGACGAGTGTTTTGCATTCTTTATCGGAGTAGACGGCATATTTGAGCGTGCCGGTCGCTTTCGTAGCGTTTATGCCGCTCAGTTTGGCAGTATCGTGGATGGCTCCATCCACGATCTGGATATGTTCGCCCGTGTGTCCTTCACCCGACAGCGAAGTCGCCAGCAGCGTGGCTCTTACGAAGGCGATCTCTTCGCCGCAGGCAGTGGTGGAGCTTTCGTTGTTTGCGTCCCCGGAGTAGGTGGCCTGCCAGTAGTAGGTGCCTGCTTTCAGTTTCTCTTCGCTGGAGGCAGGGACGGATCCTTTGGTGACGGTGACTTCGCCGGCTTTGGCGACGAGTGTTTTGCATTCTTTATCGGAGTAGACGGCATATTTGAGCGTGCCGGTCGCTTTCGTGGCGTTTATGCCACTCAGCGTGGCCTGGTCTTTGACGCCGGACCCTTCGAGCACCGATATCTCTTCATGAGACTGTTCGCCGCTTGACAGCGTAGTCTTCAGCGTGGTTGCTGCCAAGACGACCGAGACCTCGCTGCCGCAGGAGCTCACGGACTTGTGATTGACGCCGTCTCCAGAGTAGCTCGCCTGCCAGTAGTACGTGCCCGGCGTAAGTTTCTCTTCACTGGACACCGGAATGCTTCCTGCAGTGACACTTACCACGCCGGCTTCGGCGACGAGCGTTTTGCATTCTTTATCGGAGTAGACGGCGTATCCAACGTCGCCGGTCGCTTTGGACGCGCTCACACCGCTCAGCGTCGCCTGATCGGTGATCGCAGTGCCTTCGCCCACGGAGATCGTCGTACCCGAGTGCCCGCCACCCGACAGCGAGGTCGAGAGCGACGTAGCAGTAGCAACCAGGGAGATCTCTTCGCCGCAGGCAGCGGTGGAGCCTTCGTTGTTTGCGTCCCCGGAGTAGGTGGCCTGCCAGTAGTAGGTGCCTGCTTTCAGTTTCTCCTGGCTGGAGGCGGGAACGCTCCCTTTGGTCACGGTCACTTCGCCGGCTTTAGCGGAGAGGGTTTTACATTCTTCGTCAGAGTAGACGGCATATTTGAGCGTGCCGGTTGCTTTGGAGGTGTTTGGACCGCTCAGCGTCGCGCTATCGCTCACGGCGCTGCCTTCCACGACTTCGACTCTGGTGCTTGACTGTCCTTCGCCCGAAAGCGAGGTTTTTATCTGCGATGACGCCTTAAATATCGAGATCTCTGTTCCGCAGGTGCTGGTTGAGCCCTGATGGAGCGAATCGCCGGAGTAGACTGCCTGCCAGTAGTAGGTGCCAGCCGGCAGGGTTTCCGCAATAGATGAGGGAGCCACCCCGCTGGCGACGGTCACTTCCCCGGCTTTGGTGACGAGCGTTTTACATTCTTTATCAGAATAGGTGCTGTAGGTAACGGTGCCCGTTGCTGTAGACGCGTTCGTGCCGCTCAGCGTCGCGGTGTCGCTCACGGGCAGTTCTTCGTTAGATTCGACTTTTTCTCCTTTCTGCACCCCGTTAGACAGGGTAGTTTTCAGTGAGGTTGCGGCCTTGACATTGGAGATCTCTTTGCCGCACACGCTCGTGGAGCCTAAATTGTTTGCGTCCCCGGAGTAGGTGGCCTGCCAGTAGTAGGATGCGCCGGCCGTCAGTTTCTCTTCACTGGATTCAGGGACGCTTCCGGCGGTGACGCTCACTTCACCGGCTTTAGTAACGAGTTCTTTGCATGCGTTGTCGGAGTAGACGGCATATTTGACTGTGCCGGTGGCTTTGGCGGCGTTCGTGCCGCTCAAGGTTGCTTTGTCCTTGATCCCGGCACCTTCGAGGACGGTGATTGTTTCGCCCGATTTGCTTTCACCGGATAGCGAAGTTGTCAGCGACGTTTCCGTGGCGCCACTGCCTCCCAGTGTCTCACCTTCAAGTAAAATTTTTGCTTTCTCTTTGGCTTCTTTAGTGGCAGTTATACCTGGACATGTCCCACCTAACGTGTCGGTGATCCCGGTGAATTCAGCGATTACCGCCAGGCTCGCGCCTTCGTTGCTCCCTTTGCCCTTTTTGAGGCCTTTGTTGCCTTCCGAGCCGATCTTGATTTCACACGTGATGCCAATAATTTTAGCGGTGGCTAAACACTGTTTACTTAGCACGGTGCCCAGGATTTCGGCTTCTTTCGTGACACCTTTACTTGCCGACCCCAGTTCAAGTTCGCATTCGCTGACAGTAGCTTCGAGGCCTTTGAACATACTTGAGCTGGCCGTGCATCCGGTCCATTTTTTGATTAGCAGCTTCTCGGTCGCCGCCGTTTTCGCTGCCAATTTCCATTCGCCTGCCGCTTCTTTGCATTCGACGGTGCCGCCGCCGCCTTCGAACACGCTTGATACAGCTTGGGCTGCCCCCGACAATTTTTCCGAGCTGAATTCCGCAAAGGCGGGTGTCGTCGAGAGCCCCGCCATGCTCAGCATCACGATGAATCCGAAAACCAACCTCGACCTGCTCATCTCCTCCTCCTCTTCCTCCTCTACGTCCTGATCGAAGAGGGCGGAACATGCGGTCCGTCCCACGATCCGCCTGCTTCCCGAACGAGCCGAAGGCTCGTCATAGGGGTCTACCACGCGATACGCAAGACGCACATCGCTGCGCCCGCCCAGCGGCTGTTTGGCTCTCCAGAGCCAAACCCCGCACGAGCGAGTGTTTCCGACCGTGTGACTTGCTCGACTATGCTTCCTGGGTCGCCCGATGACTTCGGGATGAGCCCTGGCACTCTGTCGAGGACCCAAGAACGAGCACGATCAGCGCGATGTCCGCATTCCAGGGGTTCCCACCCGAGGCGATTGAGTTCCTGCGCGAGCTTGAGGCCAACAACGACCGCGACTGGTTCAAAGCGAACCGTGCCCGCTACGAGGAGCACCTCGTCGCTCCCGCTAAGGCGCTCGCTGAGGATCTGCTCGATCTGGGCCATCCACGCCTCTTCCGTCCCTGGAATGACACGCGCTTTCGTCCCGGCCCTCCGATCAAGGAGCACGTCGGTCTGGCGATCGGATACGAGGGCGCCGGCGGGTTCTACGTCGAGCTCTCACTCGACGGGCTGCTGGTCGCCGCGGGCCTGCACAATCCGGCTGCCGATCAGGTCGAACGTCTGCGCCAAGCCGTCGATGGCGGCCGCACCGCCGCCTCTCTAACGCGGGCGATTGCCCGTGCCCAGGACGCGGGCTTGGGGCTGAACGCCCCCGACCTCGTGCGCGCACCGCGGGGATACCCTGCCAATCACCCCCGTGTGGAGCTTCTGCGAAGGCGCAGCTTCACCGTCGCCCGCCGCCATAAGATCGGCCCGTGGCTGCACAAGCCCAGAGCGGGTACCCGCATCCGCGAGGAGCTCCAGGCTGCGAAGCCGCTTGTGCGCTGGCTTCGCGAGCACGTGGGCGTCAGCAGGCGCGCTGTCACACCCGCCCGCTGAAACAGGCGCCTGAGTCGACGGGCTTGTATCGCCCAGCAACTCAGCGGCGCTAGGATTCGGGTCCCGCCGACGTAGCTCAGCTGGCAGAGCGCGCCCCTCGTAAGCGAGCCCCCACAAGGCGCCCCATCTCTAGGCTGGGTGCCATTTTCTGCTCCTTAGCAGGTGGTTTGGGTTGTCGTGATGCGGACAGCAGCGGACAATTGCTGCAAAAAAACTATACCGATCTACGGTGAGGTTGCGGTAACGCGTGAGGCGTTTTACAGCAGAGCCGACGGCCGGGATCGAACCGGCGACCTCGCCCTTACGAGGGGCGCGCTCTTCCAGCTGAGCTACGTCGGCGAGCCCTGAATCCTAGCGCCGCAGGGCCACGGGTCGCACGAAGCCCGTTGACTCAGGCGCCTGCTTTCAGCGGGGCGGTATGGCGACGCGCTGGGTGATGACTACGTGCTCGCCCAGCCAGTGCACCAGCGGCGCCGCGGCCTGGAGTTCCTCGCGGATGCGAGCGCTTGCCCTGGGCTTGTGCAGCCCACTGGCCGATCTTGTGGCGGCGGGCGACCGTGAGGCCGCCGCAGGAGCTCCACGCGGGGATGGTCGGCCGGGTAGGCACGCGGTGCGACGCATCCTGCGAGAGACCTCACCCACTGAGCGCCACCGCCTACTTCATGACGCTCTTCTAAAAACAGGTCTGGCCAGGACAGCCCGGCTTTGGCGGCGTCACTCGGCTTTTCCATCTATGCCATCACGCGCGTTTCGATCGCCCGCACGGCGACCGCGGCTGCCTCGCCGACGGTGGGATCGTCGATAAGACGGCGCAGCGTCTCGGAGGCGCGGCGATCTCCGATCTGCCCGAGCACACCGACGAGATACTCGCGGCTACCGTGGTCGTACCGACACAGCGAGCGGACGCGGTCGGAGTGTTCGAGGCTCCATATGAGCACGGAGAGGCCGGCGGCTGGCATCATGGCGAGCAGGCGGTCGTGAACGTCTTCCGATTTCTCCAGTCCCGTCGCGTGCAGACCCCACATCCGCCGGAGGTTGAGAAGCAGGCTAGCGACAACGTTGGGGTGGCGGTCGACCAGCGTGGCCCACGCCTCTTCGATCGGCTGCGGGTTGTCGGCACCTCCCAGTGAGCTCATGATTAGAGCCAAACTAGCTCGCCAAGCGGGGTCGGCAGCGCCGTTATCGACGGGGTTTGGTAGCGGGATATCGTCGGCAGCAAGGAGTCGCAGCGCGCGCACGATTCCATCCATCCCCTCCTGAGCGCTGAACCAATTGGACGGGTCGGCGCGAGCGACATAGCGTTCGACTGCGGATCGGGTGAATGGATTCGCGAGGTCTTTGATCTCGCCGAGGATCCAGCCCATCGACATGCTGTCTGTTTCGCCGCCATCGAGCGCCATCGCTAGGAGCCGTTGGCGATCGGAGTCACTCAGGGTTACGACGGCCTCGTAGTAGGGCCCAATCGCATCTGTCTCGAACTGGTTGGAGATGATCCCGTAGGCCATCTTCTGTCCCATTGGGTCGTCGCGCATGCCGAGCACCACCTGGATCTTCTCCGCGATGTCGTCGATAGTGCGGGCAGGGGTGAGATCGCCAAGGGCCGAGAGTGTCTCGACGATCGACGAGCTGATTGCGAGATTGTCGGTCGGCAGGGCGTGGACCATATCGAGCACCCGCCGGCGCTCCCGATCGTCAAGACTGCGGCCGCGATCGTGCGCCAACTGGAGGCCGAGCAGGCATAAGTGGTAGCGGCACGCCTCCAGGCACCTGACGATGACCTCGGCGAGGATGGGCGACGATGTCGCCCCGTGTATGAACTCCGCGGCAACGTACAGCCGGCCGAGGGCATCCTTGTCTTGGCCGCGCATTAGCTCGAGGGCGACCTCGGCAGTCTCCGGACGGTCGCAGTTGAACATCGCCTCCTCGGCGGCGGAGCGCACGAGTGTCGTGGCGGGGAGCGTGTTTCGTCCGCCTAGTGCATAAGTCGCCGCGAACATAAGGTCCGCGAACGCCGAGGACGCCGGGTGCGCTTCCTCCAAGAGCCGTGCACATAGAGTGTCGGTGCTGTCGAGCAGCCGTGCACAACCGTCCACAAAGCGCCCATGCGTCAGCAGTCGCCCGATCGTAGCTAGGTGTGCATGGACAGCGGGGCCATGGGGCAATGTCCACTTGCCGCCGAATACGAAGTCAGCACCGGCGTCGAATGTGGCGTCGCCCTTCCTCGTCTGTGTACACGCGACGTTGAGGGCATCCGTGAGTATCGTCTCCGTTACGGCCGCTGCGCGGACGCCGAGTCGGCCGGTGGCTGCGGCGAAGAGTAAGTCGCTGTGCTCACAGGCGAAAAGGATCTCGCCGACTCGTCGTTCATCGCGTTCCAGCGCTACGGCGTCGGCGCGCAACGTCGCACAGCGGGGTCCGTTGAGCATCCGTGCAAGCGTCTTGGCGTCGGCAGTATCGATCACGAGCGACTCAGCCGCCAAGAAATGCTCGAAGCGCTCGTGCCGGAACGAGACACGCCCGTGAGCAACGGTCAGTAGTGGGCATGACCAGAGAGCCTGCAACTCCGTGTCAGTCATGGCGTAGTTGCGACGCAGCTCGCGGGCCAAATCGGGGCGGCGTGGCGACGGCGTGACGCTGTTGTGCATGATGTGCGCAACGGCGCGGATGCCGCTGCGCAGGCGATCGTTGCCGGCCACGAGCCGGTCGATATGCATATCCAGCAGTTCCGCGGCGCTGGCCTCGGACGGGATTGTGCCGGCGCTAGCCGCTGCGAGCGACAGCTCCAGGGGGCTCCTGAATGCGTCGCAACGGTCGATGATCTCCGGCGCGCCGTAGGCGTCTAGAAGGGCTTGGCGCTCACTGTCAGCCGGGGCCAGCAGCTCGACGTCCATATCTGGAACCGAGCTGGCGGCGTCAGTGGTCTGGGCGGTCATCAGCAGGCCGCAGGTCCGGTGGCGAAGCCTCACTGCTTGCGCGCCGGCCAGCACTGCCTGCCGGACGGCGTCCGGGGCCCTGGCCAAGTCGTCGACGATAAACACCACAGCCCGACCCGCGGCCTCGGCCGCCCTCAGCAGCTCGTCGGGTGACAGCGACGTGTAGGGCGAGATTGCGCGCGCCAGCGAGGTCCGGAATGACGTATCGCACGTTTCGGTAGCCAGCCAGATCGGAATCTCGCCAGCGCCAGCTAGCTCGGCGCCGGTCGAGCGAGCCCAGAGCGTCTTGCCGAACTCCGATGGCCCGTGGAGAAGAACTGCCCGGCCCTTTGTGAGCTCGCCCGGCAGATCCGGCCGTGGCGCATTCGTGCCGGCCACCCGTACCGCTGTATTTACCAGCGGCGGTAGGTGGGAGTGTGCTCGTAGGTACAGGCCGCGGTACGCATCGACTGCCGCGACACCAGCCCGACGCACCACGCCCTCCTGCGAGTCGTCGTCGGCTCGGTAGAGGTTCAGACGCTGCCCGAACGCGTCCCAGTCCGAGTCCGCCCAAGCAACCCGTCGCCCCGGACACTGCACACCTTCAAGTAGATCGGCATACCCGAGAACGGTGACGAACGGCATCTCACCGACGCACGATCCCTCCGGCAGAGCCGGGAACGCGCACACGACCGTGTCGACGTCACGAAAGAACTTGCCATGGCTGGGTGCTGGTACCGCCTCCTCAGCAGCAAAGGCGTGCAGTTCGTCGCTGAGCGCGAAGGTGGCCTGCTGTGCTTGCCATGCCGGGTTGCCGTACTCACGGACATCCTCCGCACCGACACGTACCTGCCAGTCCCCGTTCTTAGGCGCAGCGACGACCGGCCCCGGGAACGTCTTGAGCTCCACCAGCACGGTGCGATGCTCCGTAACGACAACGAAGTCCACCTGGCGCGCCGTCCGGCCGAGGTGGAGGTTGCCTAGAATGCGACACGCCACGCCCTGTCGCCGCATGTCTGACTGCATGCGAGCGAGAAACTGCTGCTCGCTGGATATTTCGATGGGGTTGCCGAGGAAGACCTCGACGCTGGAGTTTGTAGTCATCCAATGCCGCGCCACGGCGGCGACCGTTAAAAGAAGTGTAGCGACGCGTCAGACGGGCAGCCAATCCCGACTTCCGAAACTCCGCACAACACGGGCCAACAGCCCTGGCGTGCGAGGCTGGTAGCGGCCATTCTCGCGCTCACGGATGACGAGGATCGGTCTCACGAGACCGTCATCTGAGGCTGTTAGAACGCGCTCGCCCGCACTACTGCTCACACGGAAATGCGATATCGCACCGGGCCCATCACTGCGCCTCGGACGAACATCGGGTGCGCGTGGCATGTCATTGGCAGGAGAAGTAGTATTTCGGTATATTCTGATCATCTTGCCAGCGTCCATCGTAGACACCAATGGTGTTGCTCGCGCCGTGCGGGAGATCGCTGCACGGCAGGGTGGCGCTACGTCCGTCGCCGAGTTGCGCGCTGAGCTTGGCCTGTCGGAGCGTACCCTGCATCGACGGCTCAGCCGGCTCGTCGCAGCGGGCACGGTCTTCCGTGTGAGCAGGGATCGATACAGCGACCACGCCAGCGTAGATGCGCCTACAGGAGAGGCCGAGGAGATCGTGCGGGTCATCGAGCACTCGGACGCGGACGCGCATCTTTCCGGCTATGACGTGCTAGCTGGGTTCGCCCACCAGTTCGTCTTCGATTATGCGCATCTCGTCTGCTGCCATCCTCCTCATGCCGACGGGGTGGCCAGCGCTCTGGTCGAGCAGGGGTTCGTGGTGCTCGCCGCCGGGCCGGGGGCGCTGCGTGGACCGGCGATGCCCCGGACTGTGCTCTTGCGCCGTCAGCCGGTCCTCGCGCGGCGCACGCTCGTACGCGGCGCTGTGGCCACTCCGGAGAAGGCGTGGGTGGATCTGCTGCGTGAGACGCGCCGCAGCGACGCGCCGTTTGACTACGGCGAGTTGGGACGCCTGCTGCGGGCGATGACCGACCAGGGGATCAACCAGAGCGCACTGGGCTCCTATGCGCGGCGCGTTGGCTACGAGGACTGGCTGCGGGCGGCCACCGGACAGCAGCCTCCCGACGGTGCGGCTCAGGTCCAGCTCGCGGCGGGTTACGCCGCGTGAGCATCGCCGATCACCTGGGGTTGTTCAAGGCCGACTGGATCGGCGACCCCGAACGGCTGAAGACGCTGGCTCGGGAGTCGAGGTACAACGATCTCTTCACGGCCGAGATTGCCGCTTGGTGCGCGGAGGTTCACGGGCATCTGCGCGACCTGGAAGCTGAGGTCGGGGTGGAGTTGATCCTGATGGGCGGCAACGCGGCGTCGCTGCGGTTCGACGCCGTGAAGCAGCGCGGCTCCCGGGACAACGATTACCTGACGCTCGCGAGCCACGCGGACATCCAGCGGCTGATGGACGCGTTCGCCGAGCGCTTTGCGGCGCTGCACCCCCTATTCATCCCCAGCGTCTATGAGCCCAAGATGCCAGCCGAGGAGCTGGACTTGATCACCTACGTCATTCCCGTGGCGCTGCGGCTGGATCACGGGCGGGCGAGTAACAACACCGTCAAGGTCGAGTTTCACTTCGAGACTGATCTGCCACCGTCTGAAACGCTCAGCGGGAGCGTGGGTCCAACCAAACAGCCGATGCTCGCACGCGTTCCCGAGCTGCCCTACCAGTTCGTCCTGAAGCTGATGACGCTCGCCTCACCGCCCGTAGGCATCGACGAGGACCACCGCCAGGACGCCGTGCCCCGCCAGCTGTATGACCTCGATCTGCTCCTCGCCGTGTTCACCCAGGAGAGCCAATGGCGAACCATGGTCGGCTACTGCGCGGCGCGTTATGCGCGCGAGTGCGCCCACTGGGAGGCCGAGGTGGCTCCGAGAGAGCCTTCCGCTTCGATACAGCAGCGCCTCGCGCGGTGGGAGGACTGCATCGATCCTGCCAACGAGCGCTGGAAGACGATCCGCGCGGTCCAGCAATCGCAACTGCGTCGTGAGGTTCACCAGGGGCGATGGGGCTGGCGCGCACGCTGCCTGCGGCTCGTCACCGTCGCGCAGTGCATCGAACTCGAGGACGGCTGGAAGACCTGGCAGCAGGCGCTCGCTACAGCCGCGATCGTCCCCCCAGTCAAAGCCAGGCACTTCAAGGGCGCACTGGCCGAACTGACCGGCGAGGACGTGAAGTCGCTGCCGCTTGAGCTGCACGATTTCGTGTGGGATGCGCTGAGCGCGGGCGAGGACCCGCTCGGGCGGCGCATCGCCAACGCGCGCGCGATCCTCAGCGCCGTGTCTCGACAGGAGTGAGCCAGGGCCGGTGTCGTCGCCAGCGCTCATCACGATCCAGGCTGCTGGTCGGTGAGCCGAGAGGCGCTCCTGCGGGAGGAGAGCCAGGCAAAGAGCTTCCGCCGGTGCAGTTCGCCTTCGTGGTATGTCGAGTCGCGCTGAGCCTGCTCAGGCAAATGGCGGTCTGCTTGTGTGATGCGTGCGGCTCGCCACTCAACGTCGGGGGGTCGTGGTCCGTGCTGGCGTAGGTCGTCGATCGCGAATGCGTAGTGGTCGCTGAGCATTTTCAGGCTTGTGCCGCACTCGCTGGCGACGGTCTGTGGGTCTTCGGCGCGTAGGCGCAGGGAGATGCCGCCGCGGCGCAGCGAGTAGGGGGTCGCGCCGAGGATTGGGAAGAACTCGGGGTGCTGCGCGGCCTGTGTGACCGCGGGGGTGAAGAAGCGCGCGCCCCACGCGCGGGCCTGGCTTTCGCTGAAGTGGCAGGCGCCGCTGCGCGGGTCGCGCGTTCCGTGCTGAGCGCCGGCGAGATCTCCGGGGATGATGAAATCGAGCTCGCGGGCGGGATGCCCCGCGCGCTGCAGCGCTGCCCGCCATGCGGCGAGGTCCTCGCGCAGGAGGTTCGGCATGAGAGTGCGTCGCTGAGTGCTGTGCGCGGTTTTGCCCCATTCGTCCAGTTGCCCGCAGGAGAGGACCTCGAGCACCCACGCGAACTCACCGGTGAGCGACATCCAGCGAAGCCCCCAGACCTCCTGGTTGCGCGCGGCGAGCCCGTACTGCAGGCTCACGACCATCGCGTCGCGCTGCGCAAGGATCTTGCGCCGGCCGTCGACACGCGCGAGCATCTGCGTGCGGATGGCCTCCACGGCCTGCGGGGAGAGCGCCCAGCTCGCGACCAGTGGCCCGCTACTGCGGGCCGCAGGGGTGTAGCCGGTGCCCCCGGCGCGCAGCGAGCGGCGCCTGTTGCCGCGCGGCTCGGTCGCCAGGCTGCACCCGTTGATCTCGATCTCTGGCACGAGGTTCGACGCGACGGCCCAGCTCAGGGCGGCCGAGAGCACACGCCACGCGTGCCCGCGTGTCGCTTTGGGAGACGCCTTCACGGACCATCTGCTCGCGCCACGCCCGCGGCGCCTGCGGACCGTTGAAGCTCACCGCAGGCACTGCCGCCACGGCCACCGCGTAGGGTTTGGGTGCCAGCGTCCCGCCCTTGGGCCGGCGGCCCAGGAGATGGTGGTTGACGATCGACTCGTAGCGCTCGTAGGTGGTGGGCGCGAGCCCGCCCTCGTTGCGCGGGTGGGCGTTGACCTGCAGGTAGAGCTCGAGCACCGCCCCGATACTCCGCTCCTCCCTTTCGTTGGCCTCCTTGGCGTCGAGGTCAAGGAGGAACCGCCGCAGGCTCTCCCACCCCCGGCGCTCCGCCGTGACGTAGTCATCCATCCACGCGCGGGCGTGGCGTACCGACGAGAACGTCCGGCAGCGCTCGCGCCTGTCGTGGTCGTAGAAGCCGACGGTGTAGGACTTGCGCCCACTCTTGCACCGGTAGGGCCACGCCGAGCGTTTCGGCCACGGCCTAGCCATCCGCCACCCCTCGCCACCGAGGCGGGCGGGCTCGATCCTGCAGCGCTCGCATGAGCATCATCTCGACCGCCGCTCAGCTCAGCCGCTCCGTGGACCTCCGATCAACACCGGGGGAAAGGTGCGGTAAAGATGCGGTGACGGCACCCCACAAACGATCCGGCGAGCCTTGGGAATATGACGTTTTGCAGGCAAAAGAACCATGACGGACTCCTTTCCTCGTAAGGGCGAGGTCCCCGGTTCGATCCCGGGCGTCGGCTCTTGCCGAGGTGAAGGTCAGCGATGACCCGAACCTCTCCAGCGGCGCAGATCATCGATGAGCCGGCGGCCCGTTGCGTGCAATCCGGTCCGGCTCGGCGTCGTCGTTTGGATCTCCCGGTTTAGCCACCACCGTTGCTGATCGAGGGCGTTGATGCTGATATGAGGAGCGTCCGCGCCTACAGCGTCTCGCACGCGGTCATCGACTTGGCGGCTCTGCTCTGCGTGCTGGTGGGCGTTTTCACGTTTGGCGCCGCAGGCGCGAGGGCGTACTCGCTAGTGGCGTGCCTATCGGCGTTGCAGTGCACCGCAGTAGACAGAGTCGGCCATGAGGTGACCTTCAATCCGACCGTGCCCGGCACCCCGACCCCGACTACGATCGATGGTTCCGAATACATGCTGGCAGTGGCGTGCCCGTCCGTCTCGCAGTGCACCAGCTAAGCAGGCAAGGTACGGCACTCGTACTCAAGGCCGGCGGGCGGGGCCTGAAGGCGAAGATCGGCGGCAGCGATGTCAAGGCACGATCGCTCATCCTGCTTCGACGCTCTGTCAAGCTGGTCATCAAGCCCGGCGCTTCGGGCCGCTGAGCGGCTAATCTTTCTCGCATGTGCCGAAACATCAAAACGCTCTACAACTTCGAGCCGCCGGCGACGGAGGAAGAGGTGCACAGCGCAGCCTTGCAGTATGTGCGAAAGATCAGCGGCTTCACCCAGCCCTCACACGCCAATACCGAGGTCTTCGAGCGCGCCGTCGCTGAGGTGACCGAAGCTTCACTGCGGCTGCTGGACCAGCTCGTCACCTCCGCGCCCGCGAAGGACCGTGAGATCGAGGCGGCCAAGCGCAAGGCACGCAGCGAACAGCGATTCGCGGCGTAGCTACGGCTGAGCTGGGAGGCTGAGTCGAGCAGCGCCTCGACGCTCACTTCGCGGTGCTCGCCACCTCGCCCGTTGCTCCACCGAGCTCGCGCAGAGCCTCCAGCAGGGACTCCCCATGCTTATCGCAGAAGGCGGGGCCGATCCCGCGGATGCGCAACAGCTCCTGGAGGCTCGCGGGCCGCTGGCGCAGCGCCTCTTGAAGGGCGGCATTGGTGGCGACGGTATAGGCCGGCTTGCCCTCGGCCCGCGCCAGGCGCCAAGCCTTGAGAGCCTCGAACTCGTGCTCGTTGACAGGCTCCGGCGCAACGCCCTCGGGAAGCAAAGAATCCCCACTCGCCCCCGCTCTCCCGCCCGTCCGCCCGCTGCTGCGTGGCGCCGGCTTATCGAGCGCCCGCGCCACTGCCTCAACAAGCTCCGCATCGGCCTCGCAGACATCGCAGCAGCGTCCGGTGGGCCGGCCTTCCTCGTAGTCTCCGAAGTGGTCCAGGATCTGCCGGCGGCGGCACTGCTCGCCATTTGAGATGAAACGCTCGATCGCCCGATAGGACTCCCAGCCGCGATCTTTGGCGGCCTTGATCGCCTGGTAGGCCTTGCGCGGGTCGCCTTTGCCGGTGAGCCGCACGCGCAGTGAGCCACGATTGCCGGGTGCCAGCTGCACAGCGCCTGCCCGCTCGGCGATCGACATCAGTATGCGCTCGCGCTCATCGGGCAAAGCCGGCCCTGGGCTGGCCCCCTCGGCCTGCTCGCCATGCCAGGCAGGGGACAGGGTTGCCACGCCGTCGCTGGCATGCGCGCGCAGCGCGCCGACATAGGCGCGCACGTCCGCCACGGTGGTATCGCGCTCGGTGTTGAAGCGAATCAAGCGACCGAGGTCCATGCGCGCCGCCAGCAGCAGCGCTCTGGCGGGCTGCCCATCGCGCCCGCCACGCCCGGCCTCCTGATAGTAGGCCTCAAGGCTGGTGGGCAGCGCCCAGTGCGCGACGGTGCGCACGTCGGCCTTGTCCACGCCCATGCCAAAGGCATTGGTCGCCACGACTACCTCTGCCTCGCCTTGCATAAACGCCTCTTGGCTCGACCGTCTGGCCGCTGGGGCCATGCCTGCGTGGTAGGCCACCGCCGCGATGCCACTGCCGGCGATCAGCTCTGTGACCTCGTCGGTGTCTTTACGTGTGCCGCAGTAGACGATCGCGGGTCGCGCCCCAGTTCTCCCCAACACGTGCAGCAGGGCCGCGCGCTTGCGTGTCACCGCGCCTTTGCCTTCCACTGTCACCACATCGAAGACGAGGTTGGGCCGGTCAAAGCCGCTGCGCACCGACACCCAATCGCGCAAACCCAGGCGCTCCGCGATCTCCTGCGCCACGCGCGGCGTGGCCGTCGCGGTGGCCGCCATCACCGGCGGTCTTCCCAGCGCCTCCACGGCCCCTTGCAAGCGCAGGTAGTCAGGGCGGAAATCATGGCCCCACTCGCTTACGCAGTGCGCCTCGTCAACGACGAACAGCGCCACCTTGCGCTTGCTCAGCGCCTCGCGGAAGGCGCTGGAAGCAAAGCGCTCGGGTGCGGCCAGCACCAGCTGGGTCTCCCCGGACTCGATCTCCAGCAGCGCGCGGTGGTTGTGCCCCTCCTCCATGCCGCTTGCCAGCATCGTCGCGTGCACGCCGCTGTCGCGCAGCCGCTGCCATTGGTCGGCCATCAGCGCGATCAGAGGGCTCACGACCACCACCAGGCCTCGCCCCGAGAGGGCCGGCAGCTGGTAGCAGAGCGACTTGCCCCCGCCCGTGGGCATCACCACGAGCGTGTCGCGGCCCTGCATCGCTGCCACCACGGCCTCGCGTTGACCGGGGCGAAAGGCACGCAACCCGAAGCGCTCGAGTAGCTCCTCGGGGGTCTGCTGGGCCTCGATCGTCAACATGACGCCAGAGGCTAATGCGCGCTCCGGTCCCTATCCTCGCCCATGCGCTCGGGCCTTCGCGCGGATGCTGGCTCCTCGTCCACCCGCTTGCGCTCCCTATCCCCGCCTGCGCCGTCTGCCGGGCTCGTGCAAGGCGCGCGCCAAGCGGCGCTGCGCCCGCGCGACCTCGGCCGACGAAAGCCTGGGAGGCTGGCGTTCAAGGTGTTCCACAAGCATCCCGGCGGGCATCACGCGCACGCCCTTGCGACGCGTCAGCGGCCGGTCGACCCAGGCGCGCGAGTAGACCACCAGCGGTTCGACGCGCACGCCTGTGGCCCGCTCCACGAGCCGGCGCTCGGCCTGGGCCTGGGCCAGAATCGCGCCGTGTATGCGCCCGACGCGCACGGGTCCGGGGTGGCTCTTGGTCTCCACCGTGAACACTCCGGCAGGCCCGATCGCGATGTGATCGACATTGCCATGGCCGAGGTTGGCATCGTGGATGACCTGCCAACCGGCGCCTCGCCGCCGCGAGAGTCCGTCGAGGATCCCGCCGACCTGCTCTTCGCCGGTTGCCCCGCGGTCGTGGCGGTCCACCAGCGGCAGCACCCAGCGGTAGACGGCGAGGATGGCGCCGAGCACAATGATGTCGCTGGCCATGAAGACGGGGTCATGCCAGCCGAAGCCGCGGCCGAGCAGCGCGGTCGCCACCGCGAGCACGCCGAGGGCCACAAGCGTGCGCATGCGCAGGCGTCTGACTATTCCCCGAGAGTGCTCGCCGGGCGCGCGTGCCGTTGGGTCATAGCCGTAGCAGTAGGACATCGACATACCCTCTAACGACATCGGTCATCGAGCGGTGCATCCTTTAGCCGTCTGTTCGATGCTCGCCATGGCGTAGGAGGCGTTTTCCTTCCAAAATGCGACGAGCGCGGGGCGATCCTCTAAAGCACAAGCCCCCCTGGGCCGAGGCAGAAAGCAGGCCGAGAGTGTTCCTCGCACCCGGTAAATGCGCATGTCTGCACGCCCTTCACACCAGCTCTCCGCCACCGCGACACCGGAGGTATCGCTGTTGCTGAGGGCCCACTCAGAGCAGCATTGGCTGAGCCGTGAGGTGGTGCCGGTGGTGCGCCAAATCGCAACGCGCGAGGGGTCCTCTGAGGTTGAGGCGAAGCTCAAGCTCCGGGCGCAATGCGAGCGCGAGGCGCTTCCCGAGGAGCAGCTGCCGGCGGCGCTGGCCTATCTGGAGGTGGTCTGGGACGAGGCCGTGCGGCGCGCGGGAGACACCGACAAGGCGCTGACCTGCCTGGACCTCACACTGCCCGTCGCGCAGTCTCCCGAGTGCCTGGCGCTGGCTGCCCGCGCGCGGCGCTACCGCGCGGCGGTGCTGGTGTTGCGCGAGGCCGTCGCGCGTCGCGTGGCGGCGCTACTCAGCGAGTTCTTGCAGCCGGTAGGCGAGAGCCTCTAGCGCGAGCTCCTCGCCGACGTTCAAGCTGAGGCGCCGGCGCGTGGCGGCCACCAGCTCGACGCCGGCGAGCAAGCGCGCAGGTGGCCTGCCGGCGGCATCCTCCGCAAGCTCAGCCGCACGATCCACGGCATACACCAGCTCAGGAGCGCCCTCGGCTACGCACCAGACGTCGCGCAGCCACAGCTCGGCCAACCCTAAGACGAGATCGAGCGTGCGCGTGCGCTCGCGGCGTTCCAGGCGCCGCTGTGCTTCCCCGGCTTCGCGCTGCAGGCGCTTGCGCTCCTTGCGGGGCACCAGCTCAAGCTCCTGCTCGCTGCGCGCGAGCGCCTGCTCGCCGGCGGCGATACCGACGGCTTTGGCCTGCTCCAGAGCTCCCAGCCAGGCGCGCTGCGCGGTGCTTCCTCCAAGCGCTCCGCGCACGAACCTCTCGCTGCTGGCGCGCACAGCCTGCCCCGCCTCGCCGGCAAGCCAGGCGGCAAGGCCGGCATCGCCCAGGGCGAGCCGGGCGCAGGCGCGCGCCAACAAGCGATCGCCAACGTCCAGTCCCTGCTCGATGCGAGCCGGAGAGAGCGGATCGAAGCGCACGTGCTGGCAGCGTGAGGCGACGGTTGGCAGCACATCTCCGAGCCCGTGAGTGAGCAGGATGAGGTGCGCAAAGGCGGGCGGCTCCTCAAGCGTCTTGAGCAGTCGATTGGCCACCTGATCGTTCATCGTGTGCGCCCCCTCGATCACAAACACGCGCCGCGAGCTCTCAAAAGGCGTACGCGCGATCGCGCCCACAACCGCCTCCTCGATATCGCCTACGAGCATTTCGCTGGCGCCTGAAGGCACAACCCAGGTCAGATCGGGATGCGCGCCACGTTGCACGCGCTCGGCGGTGCCCGGCTGATCGGAGGCTCCCTCCGCGAGCAGCGCCGCAGCCAAGGCTCGCGCCACAGCACGCTTACCCGTGCCAGCCGGCCCATGGAAGAGATAGGCGTGCGAAGCGCGCCCCCGCGGCGGCCACGCAGGCTCAAGCACGGCGCGGGCGTGCGGATGGTGCTGGAGGGCGGCGGGCAGCTCCACGCAGCCATGGTAGATGCCCGTTACCGTGCCCAAGCGTGGCAAGCGGCAGGCTGATCACGATCGAGGGCCTCGATGGGGCCGGCAAGACGACGCTGGCCGAGGGCCTGGTGCGCGAGCTGGGTGCCCGCTCAGGCTTCGCTGGGCCACCCAAGCTGTTGCGCGAGCCCGGCGGGGTGGAGCTCTCAGAGCGCATCCGCGAGCTCGTGAAGGACCCAGCGCTGACCGTCGGCGCGCGCGCCGAGGCGCTGCTATATGCCGCGGCGCGAGCGCAGCTCGTGGAGGAGCTCCTGACCCCCCTGCTAAAGCAAGACAGGGTCGTGGTGCTGGACCGCTTCGTGGACTCCTCGCTGGCCTACCAAGGCGCGGCGCGCGGCCTTGGCGTGGAGGCGGTGAGGGCGATCAACGCGCTGGCCACCGGCGGCTTGACCCCCGACCGCACGCTGCTGTTGCGCATCTCTCCGCTGACCGGCCGCGAGCGCCAAACGGAGCGCGGGCGCGAGCCCGATCGCCTGGAGCGCGAGGGCAATGACTTCTTCGCGGCGATCGCGAGCGCTTACGAGGAGCTGGCGAGAGCGGAACCAGCGCGAATCCGCACGATCGACGCCGAGCAGGCGCCACCAGCGGTTCTGACACAAGCACTAGCCGCCGTCGAGGACCTTTTCTGAACGACTAGCATTGAGCTCGATGAGCACGCCGGTGACACCACAGCACGCGCAGCTGGTGATCCACACCGCGGGCTCCTCAACTGGTGGCGGGCTCTCCAGCGAAGCGATCGTGGCGGTCGCGCTGGCGGCCCTCATAATCCTCGTTTGCCTGGCTTGGGCGGTGGCGCGCTGGTGGGCATACGAGCCCCACTGGCTGCCCTCGGCACGCCACTCCTGCGCCGAGGCGGGTCTGCGCTTATCGGCCACCTGGGGGGAGCTTCGAGACTGGATGCGAATCGGTCATTGAGACCTGAAAAGCGCCAGTAGCAGGCTAAAATAGAAGCTTCCTTCGAGCCCTCTTTTCCGCCGCCGCGAGCGCAATGATGTTCGGCCCCCCCGAACAGAGTGCAATGGGCGTCGAAGACGCCGAGGCGGAAGGAGCAAGGCCATGCAGAAGACCCCGCAGCCCACCACGATCGAGACCCCGACGCCTGGCGAGGCGCTGTCGGTAGAGCGCCTGTTTACAAGTCCCGGCACGCATCCGTTTGAGGCGGTGGAGTGGGAGCTGCGCGAAGCACGCATCGGCCATGGCGATCGCGTGGCGTTTGAGCAGCGCGACGTCGAGTTCCCCAAGAGCTGGTCGCAGAACGCGACGAACATCGTCAGCCAGAAGTACTTCCGCGGGCAGCTGGAGAGTCCGGCGCGCGAGCACAGCGTGAAACAGATGATCGGCCGCGTGGCGGGCACGATCGCGGGGTGGGGCCGCGAGCGGGGCTACTTCGCAAGCGATGAGCACGGGGATGCTTTTGAGGCGGAGCTGACGCACATCCTGCTGCACCAGATGGCGGCCTTCAACTCGCCGGTGTGGTTCAACGTGGGCTTCGAGGAGCAGCCGCAGTGCAGCGCCTGCTTCATCCTCAGCGTGAAGGACACGATGGAGTCGATCCTTGAGTGGAACACCAAGGAGGGCATGATCTTCCGCGGCGGCTCAGGCTCAGGCATCAACCTGTCGAGCATCCGCGGCTCGATGGAGACGCTGGCAAAAGGCGGCACGGCGAGCGGGCCGGTGTCGTTCATGCGCGGCGCGGACTCCTGGGCGGGCACGATCAAGTCGGGCGGCAAGACGCGCCGCGCGGCGAAGATGGTGGTCTTGAACATAGACCACCCCGACATCCGCGAGTTCATTTGGTGCAAGGCCAAAGAGGAGGACAAGGCACAGGCGCTGCGCGACGCGGGCTTCGATATGTCGATCGACGGCGACGGCTTTACCTCCATTCAGTACCAGAACGCCAATAACTCTGTGCGTATCACCGATGAGTTCATGCAGGCGGTCGAGGAAGACGGTGAGTGGCGCCTGCTGGCGCGCCAGAGCGGCGAACCGGTGGGCGAGCCCGTAAAGGCTCGCGAGCTGATGCATGAAATCGCGCAGGCAGCATGGCGCTGCGCGGACCCTGGCGTGCAGTACGACACGACAATCAATAACTGGCACACCTCCCCCAACAGCGGTCGCATCAACGCGTCAAATCCCTGCAGTGAGTACATGCACGTAGATGACTCAGCCTGCAACCTGGCCTCGATTAACTTGATGAAGTTCAGGAACCCCGATGGCACACTGGATGTTGAGTCTTTTGAGCACACGGTGGACGTGATGCTGCTGGCACAAGAGATAGTGGTCGGCCCGTCGAGTTACCCCACTGAGGAGATCGGCGTAAACGCGCGCGCCTTCCGCCAGCTGGGCCTGGGCTACGCGAACCTGGGCGCGTTGCTGATGAGCAACGGTATGCCGTATGACTCCGATAGCGGCCGCGGCGTGGCAGCGGCGATCACGGCGCTGATGACTGGTCGCGCCTACCGCCGCAGCGCGGAGGTGGCGGCGGCGCTGGGTCCCTACGAGCACTATGAGAAGAACCGCGAGGCGCATAACGGCGTGCTGCGCATGCACCGCGACGCGGCTCACGCGATCCCCGCTGCGAACATCGCCGACTCGGAGCTGCTCGCTGCCGCGCGACGCTCATGGGATGAGGCGGTGGATCTGGGCGAAGAGCACGGCTACCGCAACGCGCAGGCAACGGTGCTGGCGCCGACAGGCACGATCTCCTTCCTGATGGACTGTGACACCACCGGCGTAGAGCCTGACTTCTCGCTAGTCAAGTTCAAGGAGCTGGTCGGCGGTGGTCAGATGACGATCGTCAATCGCACTGTCCCCTTGGCGTTGCAGACGCTGGGCTATGACGAGCAGCAGATCGAGCAGATCGAGGCGCACCTGGCCGAGCACGGCACGATCGTGGGCGCGCCTGGCCTGCTGGATGAGCATTTGCCGGTGTTCGATGTGGCGGTGGGCGCGCGCGCGATCTCACACATGGGCCATCTGAAGATGATGGGCGCGGTACAGCCCTTCATCAGCGGCGCGATCTCAAAGACCGTGAACATGCCGCAGGAGTCCACAGTGGAGGACATCGCCGATGCCTATCAGCAGGCCTGGCACCTGGGTATCAAGGCGCTGGCGATCTACCGCGATGGCTCGAAGACCGCGCAGGCGCTGCGCACCGATGCTCAGCAAGATCAGGCGCCGGCGCCGGCCGACGTGGAGGCGTTGGTGGATGAGGCCGTGAGCAAGGCGTTGGCCGCGGCGGGCCCCCGGCGCAAGCGCATGCCGCGCGAGCGCCAGTCGATAACGCACAAGTTCTCGATCGGCGGCCATGAGGGTTACATCACCGCGGGCATGTATGAGGACGGCAGCGTGGGAGAGATCTTCCTCACCGACATCGGCAAGGAGGGAAGCACGCTGCGCGGGATGATGAACTCCTACGCGACGGCTATCTCGATTGCGCTGCAGTATGGAGTCCCGCTCGAAACACTGGTGCAGAAGTTCAGCTACATGCGCTTTGAGCCTGAGGGCATCACGAGCAATCCTGAGATTCCCTTCGCCAAGTCGATGCCCGACTACATCATGCGCTGGCTGGCCTCGCGTTTCCTCAGCACCGACGCGCAGGAGGAGCTCGGCATCCTCACCCCTGAGGTGCGCGCTCGCAAGGCCGCCCAGGAGGCCGCGCAGTCGGTGATCTCCTCGGACACCGCGGGGCCTGCTGAGGCATCGGCCGCCCCAGCAGCCGCGAACGCGAATGCAAGCGCTCCTGCGGCGAGCGCTATGACCGACTCCCCGCCCGTCGTTCCTGCCAAGCTCCAGGGACTTGACCTCGGTCCGGCGTGCAGCCAGTGCGGCGGCATGATGCAGCGCACAGGCTCGTGCTACACGTGCTCAAGCTGCGGCAACAACACCGGCTGCGGGTGATCGGCTCTAAGCTGGCTAGTCTACCTTTTTGGTAGACTTCTACCATGAGCTTGAACATCAAGGATGAAGAGGCAGTGCGCTTGGCCTCCGAGGTGGCAGCGCTCACGGGAGAGAGCAAGACGCGCGCGATAAAGGTGGCATTGCAGGAGCGTCGTGCGCGGTTGGCGCTTACTGCTCCATCCGCTGTCCGCGGTGCTGGTCTGCGGCGATTTTTGGAGCGGGAGGCATGGCCACAGATGCCGGCGGAGGTTCTCGGGCATCCCATCTCCCGCGCTGAGCGCGAGAGGATTCTCGGTTACGGCCAGGACGGCGTGTGATCCTCGACAGCTCCGCGGTTGTCGCGGTGCTGCTGGCCGAGCCTGAGCACGAGGCGATCGTAGAGCAGCTGGCTCGCGCACCTCAGGTGGGGATCGGGGCTCCGACGCTCGCTGAGTGTGGGATCGTGCTGAGCGCGAGGCTGGGAGCTCTCGGCCAGACCCTGCTGGGGCGCTTTGTACAGGAAGCCGCGTTGACGGTGATCCCGTTTGGCCCCGACCATTGGGTCGCGGCGATTGACGCATATCTTCGCTTCGGGAAGGGGCGGCATCCGGCGGCCCTCAACTTCGGCGACTGCATGGCCTACGCAACGGCCCAGCTGGCGGAGCTGCCCTTGCTGTGCTTAGGCAATGACTTCGTGCAAACCGACCTGCCCTTGGTCGACTGATCGCCTGATGCTGTGCGACGCATTGCTGCTCTAGGCGCCGGACCCCGAACTGGGCGCTGGGATCTGAGTTGGCCGCCGGGCTCCGAATGACGCTTCGTTGAAGCTCTAGGGCGGGTCTAGGCGGGCTCCGAAGCAGCATAGGCGGGGGCCTCAAGCGGCCCCGGCAGGGGCGTCTGCCCGGCCTCGACGAGCGCATCGTGGGAGGCCCGTACGCCGATCAAGCGCGCGCTGACGAGGGCTCCCACGGCGGCCACGGCGGTGGCGAGGAAGAGGGCGTGATGCAGGCCGTTGACGTAAGCGCTGGGGGAGCCTTTGCCAACAGCGGCGGCAGCGGGCACCAAGGCACCGAAGACGGCGACGCCAAGCGCGATGCCAGTGTTGCGGAAGGTGTCGTTTACGCCGGCGGCAAGACCCCCGTGGCGCTCGGGCAGCGAGCTGAGGGCAACAGAGCTGAGGGCGGGGTTGAAGAGGCCGGTGCCGATACTGGCGAGCAGCTCGCCCGGCAGCACGAGCGTCCAGGAGGAGGTGGGGGTGATGATCGTCATGAGCGCCATGCCGCCTGCCACCAGCGCGAGCCCACCGGAGATCATGAGGCCGGGAGAGGTGCGCTCCACAAGCGGCGCTGAGGCCCCCGAGATGATGAACATCAGCACGGTGCCCGGCAGGTATACGAGGCCGCTGCCAACGGCCGAGAGGTGCAGGACCTCCTGGAGATAGAGCGTCAGGTAGAGATAGATCGCGAAGAAGGAGGCGGAGATGGCAAACGCCGCCACCTGCGCGCCGGTGAAGGGAGCGCGGCGGAAGAAGCTCAGCGGCAGCATCGCCTTGGGCGAGCGAGCCTGGATGGCCAGGAACAGCAGCAGCAGGGCGCTGCCGCCGATCAGCTCGGCCAGGATCACGGGACTACCCCAGCCCTCGATGTTGCCGCGCAGCAGCGCCAGCACCAACAGGAAGAGGCTCGCGCAGAGCGTCGCCTGCCCAGGCCAATCCAATGGTCGTGGATGAGGGTCACGCGACTCGCCGACCCACACACGCGTGGCCAGCAACGCGAATAGGCCGAGGGGCACGTTTATGTAGAAGACGGCGCGCCAGGAGATGCCGCTGGTGAGCAGACCGCCGACGAGCGGGCCGATGGCGAAGGCAGCGCCGATGGTGGCGCCGTAGGCGGCAAACGCCTTGGCGCGGTCGCCGGTCTCAGAGAAGGTGGCGGAGATGAGCGCCAGCGAGGTGGCGAACATAAGCGCGGCGCCAATGCCCTGCACGGCGCGCGCGACGTCGAGCACAACGATCGTGCCTGAAAGCGCGCAGACGAGCGAAGAGGCCGTGAAGATCGCGATGCCCCAGGCGAAGACGATGCGCCGGCCAAGGCGGTCGGCGAGCGAGCCGGCGCTGAGCACGATGGTCGCCAAGGTGAGGGTGTAGGCGTCGATGATCCACTGCAGCCCCGTGAGGCTGGCGCGCAGATCGTGCGCAATGTGCGACAGCGCGGTGTTGATGACCGCGATGTCGAGCATCAGCATCGCCGTAGCCAGGCAGGCCACGGCGAGCGTTCCTCTTCTGCTTACACGCCCGCCGCTCATGTGCGCGCTCCCTTCAGTAGCTCTTTCGAGGGCACTGCCCCCTCACTCTAGAAGGGCCCGACTTGAAGATCATCGCCGGGCGTGAAGCTCACGCCCGGCGGCCACAGATAACCCGGAGGTCACCGGCCCCTTGGACCGGTGACTGCCAGGAGACCGGTGCGCTTAGGAGTTCAGACGGCTCTTGAGCGCGCTGGCCGCGGAGAACTTCGCTGCCTTGCTGGCGGCGATGTTGATCGTCTCGCCGGTGGCGGGATTGCGTCCCTGCCGGGCGGAGCGATGGCTGACGCTGAACTTGCCGAAGCCAGCGAGTGCGACCTCGCCGCCCGCGGCCAGCTCATCAGAGACTGTCTCGATTGCGGCCTCCAGCGCCTGGCGAGCCTGGCTTGCGGGCAGCCCGGTGCGCTCAGCGACCTTGTCAGCCAGATCGTTCTTGGTCATTGCACTCCCTTCTCGGGTGTTATTCCTGCAGGCAGGCTAACGGCTGGCAAGGACAACTACACGGAAACCCTTGCCGGGGGGGTCATCTTGCGCTCGGTCAAAGGAGCGGGGCGAGGCCGCAGGGCACCCGCTGCGCAGGTGGCCCACAGGCAGGCCAGCCAGCAGCCGCAGGCCAAGCCCACGTGTACCCAGACGAGCTGCGTGGGCAGATGGGTCTCGTACTGGTCGAGTCCCACGGCGCCCTGCAAGGCGACCAGCACGCACAACACGGTCAGCGAGCCTCTGAGTATCGGATCGTTAGAGCGTCGACGCGAGAGCCACCACACGCCCAATGCCAGCAACCCAAACGCGAGCCCCAGCTCGCCGTGGCGGTGGATGACGAAGTCCATCGTGCCCTTGCCATTGAAGTCCAGGCGATTGATGCGCTGGCCGGGCGAGCCGCCGGCGTGAGGCCCGGCCGCGGTGGCGGCGGTGCCGGCCACGATCGTGATGGCGCCGAGGAGGAGCAGCGCGCGCACACTGCCCACGAGCGAACGATCGCCGCCGGCGGGGCGCTGCTCGGCCTCGTAGGTGGCGCGCCACGCAAGCGCCGTGGCGGCGGCCAAGATGAGCATTGAGAGGGCGAAGTGACTCATCACCCAGCCGTAGTCCAGCGCACCGCGCACGGTGAAGCCGCCAAGCACCGCCTGCCCCACGACGCCCAGCGGCAGCAGGACGCCCAGCCAGACGAGGTCGCGGCGATAGGGACGCCGGCGCAGCGCAAACACCCAGGCCGCGATCGCCGCAAGCGAGACGGGCACTGTGATCATGCGATTAGAGAACTCGATCACCGCATGCGTGGTCAACGGGGGGTAGGCGTTGCCGTAGCAGCGCGGCCAATCGGGGCAGCCCAGACCGGAGCCCGTGAGGCGCACGGCGGCGCCGCTGAGCACGATCAGCGTGAGCGCGCCGAGGGCGATGTAGGCGACGAGCGCGTACTGCCGCGGCGTGACGGTGAAGCCATTGGTGCGCTCACGCAGGCGCTGCAGACGAGAGGTGGCCAGGGTGGACATCGACCCTAAGTCTGCCAAGTCCGCTCAGCGATGGTGGCGGCGATGCCGGCTGAGGTGGCTTTTAGCGGCGGCCGTGATGCCGGTGATGCCGGCGCTTCTTCTGCTCGCGCAGATGCACGATCGCCAGATGCGCCGTGGAGGTGTTTTCGAGCTTGTCGATCGCAACGATCGTGAGCACATGACGGCCCAAGGGAATCTTCTTGGCCCCCGACCAGCCCATTGAGGCAACGGTGCTCTGCGGGTAGGTGTGGGTGTAGAAGTAGGGCACCCAGTTGCGCACCAGATGGCCGTCCCAGAACAAACGAACGCGGCGAATGCCAACTGGATCAGAGGCAATCGCCTTGAAGTACAGCTTGCCGCTGTAGCGCTGCCCGTTGAGCGGCGTGGCGAGGGTGATCTTGGGGCCGGCAAAGTTGCCGCAGGTCCCCGTCTGCCGATCGCCGTGTTCGAGGTAGTCGTGCATCGCGGCGTACGCCGGCTTGCGCGAGCCGTTGGCGCGCAGCAGCCCTGAGGTCACGGCGCCTGAGTCGCCGAGCGGGTACCAAAGAGCGACCTGCACATAGGGATCTTCGGCCAGGCAGTGGTAGGCCTGCGTGAGGAAGGTGGCCTGCTGTTCCTCTGAGACGCCCTCGGGCTTCTGCCCGGCCCAGGCGCCTTCAGGGCAGGTGGCGGAGGTGGTGCGCCAGCTGGTCTCCGTCATCCAGATCGGCTTTTCGTCGCCGTTGGCGGCCTCGGTGGCGTGCACCTCGCGGTAGGCCAGGAAGGAGTCCTGGTCCAAGCGTCCGTTGGGGTCGCGCAGGAAGGTTTCTGGCGAAGCGATGTTGCAGGCGGTGTCGGTATGCACGCCGACGGCTTCGAAGTAGCCCTTGCCGCCGGCTTCATAGACGCCCTGCAGGAAGTTGTAGTCATTGCCCGTCAAACCTCCCAGCACCACCGTGGCCCCAGGGTCAGCCGACTTCACGGCGGTGTAGGCGGATTGCAGCAGGCGCGTGTAGGCGCCAGGGTCGGGCGCGCCGGCCCACCAGCGCGAGGCGTCCTCCTCGTTCCAGATCTCATAGGCAGCCACCCTGCCGGCCCAACGCTGCGCGAGGAAGTGCAGCAGCGCGGCGTAGTCCGCCGGATCGTGCGGGGGTGCGTTGACTTCGGAGGAGCCGCTCTCCCATGAGGGCGTGCCGACTACATCGAAGATCGCCTTGCCGCCCTTGGGCAAGCTCGCCAGCACGCGGTCGTATTCGGCAAGCCAGTTCTGCGCGTGCTGGCCGCGTGCGGGTTCGATATCGCCCCACGGCACGAACACCCGTACCCACTTGGCCCCCAGCTCGGAAGCTTGTTCGACAGCGGCAGGGCTGAGGCTGTTGAGGTTCACGCCGGCTTCGGCGGCGATGGCCGCGGGAGCCAGGGCAGCGGCGCTCACAGCGCCACTCGCCAGGAGGGCGGCGAGGGCAAAACGCCTCATATGGCTGCGCAAGACCCTGAACATCACGATGCCCCTCCGATCGGCACGCAGCGCGATCTGTCTGATCCTTAGCGTCTACCTTGGCCGTATGCACGATCGCAAACTCAATCGAGCGCGGCGCCAGTTGTGGTCACAGAGCGTCATAGACATCTGGCAGGTGGACCTGCGGGAGGTGGGCAGGGAGCCGCTGCAACTGTTGTCAGCCGGCGAGCGCGCGCGTGCGGCTCGCATCGTCAACCCGGCCCGCCGGGCGCTGTGGATGCGCGGGCGAGGAGTCCTGCGGATGCTGCTGGGCGGCTATCTGCAACGGCCGGCGGGCGAGCTTGCGCTGGTTGTCGGCGAGCACGGCAAGCCGGCGCTGGTCGATTCCCCCAGCGATTCGCCGCCCCTGTGCTTCAACCTCTCCCACTCGGGTCCGTTGGCGGTCTACGCCTTCACTTGCGCGACACCGGTGGGCATCGATCTGGAGGTCGAACGGGAGCGCGCGCTGCATGAGTCAGCGCTGGCGGAGCGAATCTTCGGGGTCGAGGCCGCGCAGCGGCTGCGCGGCCTCGACCCCTCCTTGCGCAGGCAGGAGTTCCTGCGCATGTGGGTACGCCACGAGGCAGCGCTGAAGTGCCTCGGCAAAGGGCTGGCCGGAGCCGGAGGTGGCAATGAGGCAGACACCGAAGGGCTGTGGGTCGCCGGGCTCGACCTCGGCCCCGAGCTGGCGGGGGCCGTCGCGGTGCTGGGGGGGCCGCGTGAGCTGCGCTGCTGGGACTGGCCGCCTCAGCCTGAGTAGCGGAACGGCAGCTCGTCTGCGACCTCCACCAATCGCGGTGCGCCCGAGTCGCGCGCTGAAACAACGAGCTGCTCGCGCGGCAGCGGCCACTCGATGCCCACCGTGGGATCGTCCCACGCGATGCCTCGCTCGACCTCTGGGGAGTAGTAGGCGGTCTGCTTGTAGAGCACGTCGGCCACGTCGCTGAGCACGCAGAAGCCGTGCGCGAATCCCACGGGCACGTACAGCTCGCGCAGGTTCTCCTCATCCAGCTCAAAGCCCTCCCACTCGCCATAGGTAGGACTGCCCTGGCGCAGGTCCACCAGCACATCCACGATCTTTCCGCGCGCGCAGCGCACCAGCTTGGCGACACCGTGGCCGATGTGAAAGTGCATCCCTCGCACGACCCCTCGCGTTGAGCGCGAGTGGTTGTCCTGGATGAAGGCGTCCTGCGGCGGTATGCCTACCGCGGCGTGCCATTCGTGGCGGTAGGTCTCCACGAAGAAGCCACGGTCATCGGAGAAGGCTTTGGGCTCGATCAGGATCGGGCCGTTTAGGCGGGTGGGGAGCGTTTGCACGCTGGGGAAGGCTACACACTCAGCGGGTTCAAAGGTCGTCGGAATCGATCCACATGAGGTGCCAATTATCCTCGGCGGAGATACGCTCGATCCTAACCGCGTCGTTCACAGAGCGGAGGATCAGCTTGAAGGTGAAGGGGCTCCTGAGGAATCCGAAGCGAAGCAGACGGTATTCGCGCGCTCTGGGTCTTGACATCATCGTGACGATCGCCTCCGCGCCTCGATGACTTGCCTCGCTCTCAACTTCACTATAGAGCTTCGGCAAAGCGTCCTCGTGACCTTTTAAGAACATGACGTCCAGCAGTGCGAATGAAGGGATATCGTTAAGGCGAGTCGCTCGCCCTACGGCAGCAGCGACCACTGCGTCGTTGTGATAGATCAAGAACGCTTGGTACTGCGTTCCGGGCGCGCTCAGGCGCCAGTCATAAAACTCGGGGCTCTTAATTAGGTGATTTGGAACAGATGCGGACCAGCGTTCCAGGAATGTTTCAAATGCCACGGAATGAAGGAGATCGCGCGGTGGCCCCGTTCTTCCGCGATACTCTCTTTTCGCGGTAGAGCTATGTCTCAGCAGTGCTTGACAAGCTGCTATTCCAAGATTTGCCACGGGCGCGAGCCAAGGTACGCGCTTGGACTTCAGTATTGCGTTCGCCTTCAGCGGTCTTAGATACATCGGCAGTTCGAAGGCAACCTGCCAGCCAACCCTGAGGTGGCCGCCCATCACCTCAGGGCGGATCGGGTAGCCCGTAAGGAAGTCCAGATCCGTTGCTTGCATTCTGGTCAAGGCAAACCTGCCGAGCTCGGTGAACACGCCTCGTCCTCGCGTCTCCGAATGAGTCATGACGTCACAGACCATCCCGGCGAGCATCCTGCTGTCACCGATTTGGTAAGGGTAGGGGAGGGCTGCGTAGTAGCCCACCATTCTGCCTCCCTCAGTCGCCGAATACTCGTAAGAGCGCGGAGAGAGCGGAGAGCCGTGGAATTTCCACCGATAGTGATCTACCGACGCGGCGGGCTCAGACTGGTGTTCCGGAAAGGCGTTCTCAAACAGCGCGCGCTGCTGGGACAATTCCTCCTGGTATTCGAACTCAGCGAACTCGATGCTCAACCGTACATGCCTCCATTGATGTGAAGCACCTGGCCGGTGACGTACGCTCCGTCATTGCTCATGAGATGTAAGACCATGCCTCCAATCTCGGCGGCGCTCCCAAAGCGGCCTGCCGGTATCTGTTGCCGAATGCCTTCACGGAGAGGGTCGGGCACGGTGTAGAGCATTCCGTAGTCGAAGTATCCGAGGGCCAGGGCATTGGCCGTGATGTGTCGGGTGGCCAGCTCACGGGCGATCGCCTTCGTGAAGCCTACGATGCCGGCCTTTGCGGCACAGTAGTGAGACGCGCCTGCGACTCCGTCGAACGCCACCACGCTCGATATATTGATGATCCTGCCGCCGTCGGCTTCACGCATTCCCGGAATGAACTCCCGGCAGACAAGGAACGTCGTAGTCAGATTGTTCGCAAGCACGTTCTGGAACTCTTCGAGCGAAAGCTTCCAGCTCAGGCCGTTGGAGGTCGAGCCTGCCAGGTTGATAAGGCCCCAAACGGGACCAAAGGTGGCTTTGATGCTCTCACCGAGCGTGCGGACATCCGCTTCACTTGACAGGTCGGCTTGGAAGCAAAGCGTCTCGGGGTCCAGCCCGTGTTGACGAACGGCGGCAAACAGCTCCTCTGAAGTGTTGCGGTATTGCAGGGCCAAGCGAGTGATGCCGTTGGCGAGCAAATAATCGACGAGTGCCACGCCGATCCCACCACTTGCTCCGGTTACTACAATTGTTTTGTCGCTCAGCTGGTCTATGTTCATGCGAGCACTCTAGGGCGCGTGAGCGGCTGGGAGGCGCAGGGGTGGGGTATTGCGGCGCTTGTGCTGCAGCTCGATCGCCACCAGCAGGCGCAGGACGTACCACAGGCTTGCGAGCGAGCTGGCACTTCCGCTGCCGTGGGCCCTGGGCGCCATCGCGATCGGATACTCGACGATCTTGGCCCCTGCGCAGCCTGCCTCGATCAGAGCCTCGGCAGTGTCCCCGAGGTACTCAACGGGGTAGTCGGCAGCGAACCGATCGAGCAGGGGGCGACGTATGGCCCGAAAGCCGGAGCTAGAGTCCAGGACCCGAACGCCGCTGACCTTTGCGACCCTCGCGGATAGGAGCCTCATCGCCAAGCGCCGGACGCCGCGAACCGGATAGGGCTCGGCGCCATCGGCAAAGCGCGAGCCGATCACCATGTCCGCCCCGGAGCTGCACATGACATCGAGCAATATGCCAACCTGTCCCGGATCATGTTGGCCGTCGGCGTCGACCTGCACGACGGTGTCGTAGCCGTGCTGCAACGCCCAGCGAAACCCGCAGCGCAGCGCTCCGCCGACTCCGAGGTTCACGGGCAGGCGCAGCACATTGGCGCCTGCATCCGCGGCGCGCTCGGCGGTACGGTCGATCGAGCCATCGTCCACGACGCAGACGTCGTACTGAAAGCTGCGCCCTGCCTGGACCACATTGCTCACACTGCGCTCCTCGTTGAAGGCGGGCACCACGAGCAGCGCGCGACCAACCGCGCTCATTGTCGCCAACTAGTCTCGCTGAGAGAGGTCTCGGCGACGTCGCGCAGGTGCTCACGCTCAAGTTCGCGCAGGCGCTGCTCGACCAGCGCGGCATGCTCGGTGAGATCCTGGATGGCTCGATGAAGCCCGGACAGAGAGATCGAAAGCTGCAGGCAGATCAGGCCGAGAAAAGCAATTAGCACACCCAGCGAAAAGCCCGTGCGGGTAAAGCCCAAGCGATGCACCTGTGATGCGGCGATGCTCAGCAGCGGCGTGCCGAGGAAGCCGAGGACCGAGACCATCAACCACCCAAGGCCGTAGCGAATCGACAACATTCGACGCCTCACTAAGATCACGGTGGAGACCATCAGGGCAGCCGCTCCAGCCATGACGATCAGGGCCTGGCCGCTCATTGGGGTGCGGGCTCCAGGGCCGGGGCAACCCCGCTGCGTGCGAGCACGAAGGCGCCGGGCAGGCTGGCGAGGAACAGCGCGGCTACAGACAGCACAGATATAAGTGTCGCTTCGGTCGCTGCAATCGACGCTCCGCTGAGCAGGACGACATAGGAGCCCTCGCGAACGCCGAAGCCCCCGATCGAGATCGGGATCAGGGTGACGACGGTCACAAGTGCAAGGACAACCGCGGCGGTAGCGAACGATAGATGCACATCGATCGCGCGTGCCAGCATCACGAGCTGCAGGGAGATGAGCGCCTGGAAGAGCAGGCTCAAAGCCAAGAGCGCCAGCAGCATTGCGGGCTCGTGGGCATAGCTCTGCAGCAGCGATCGCGACTCCCTTGCCACCGACACAAATCGTTTTGGTATCAGGGCTCGCGCCAAACGCGAGCCGCGGAACACGGCGAGCGCGGTCAGCAGCGAGCCAACGATGACAGCGGCGGTCACCCATGCCAGGAAGACCTGCGCTCCGTCCGGCACAACGGCGGGCTGAAGAGCAAATGCGATCCATGCGATCCCGAGCAGACCCGCCAGGCCACCGATCCGGTCGACGACGATTGTGACCGCTACCCGCGTGAGCAACGGACCGCGGCGAACCACGAGCAGGGCACGCGTGACATCACCACCGACGTTCGTCGGGAGGAACGTGTTCGAGAAGGTCGAGACGGCGTAGACGCGAGCAAGCCGTCGTGCTCCCAGGTGTACCCCGGCTCCGCGTAGCAGCAGCCACCAGCGGTAGGCGCCGATCACTAATGCGATCAGCACGAGAGCGACGGCCGCGACAAAGTCGAGCGGATGGCCGTGGCGCAGCCGTCCTGCCATCTGGCTCCAGTCGATCTGTGCCGCGACTATTCCCAATAGGGCCAGCGTGACCACCACGCGAATGTGCTGGGACTCCGCCATCCATCGAGCCCGACGAACAAGTGCACTGCGTTGAACTGCCGCTGACATCAGCTCGAGCCTATCTTCGGCAGATCGAGTGACGTGAGCTCTCGCGCGATCTCCCCGAGCGGTTGCCCAGCGCCACCGGCTGCAAGGACGGCTGCCTCCAGGCAGGAGAGGGTGGCGCCTCGACGGGTATGCACGATCCGGCTGGTCAGCCATCCGGCGTGAGGCATCACGAAGAACCGCTCGTCGGGGTCGAGATCATAAGGATGTGAGTAGCTCCAGGGAACGGCTGAGTCCTCCAGGCCACGGATAAAGTATCGAGCAAGCAGCGACGGCACGTAGCGCAGATAGATACCTCCGAGGAACGGGATCGACACGCGGCCGATGCCTGCGACCGGACAGGGCAGCTCGAGCAGGCCGTTGCCCCAGCGACAGGGTCGACGAGGGGCGCCGGGCCAGCCGTGCAGCGGATTGGCGGCAGGCAAGACACTCGACGAGTAGGCGAAGCCCGCATCGTATATCTGCTCGACGGCCCACTCGGTAGCGGGGGTCAGCGAGAAGATGGGTGCACGGAAACCACACACGGGTGCCTGGGCAACGTCCTCGAGCAACTCCCGGCCTTCGCGCAGCTCGGCCTGCAGGCGAGCGGGTCCAGTGTCCCCAAGCGCCACATGGCGTAGTCCGTGCAGCCCGATCTCGTGATCGCCTGCGGCGACGCGCTCTACCAAGCTGGCATGGCTGCGAGCGATCTCGCCGACGATGAACACCGTGGCTCTGATCCCCCGCTCATCGAGAAAGTCCAGAAAGCGGTGACTCATCGCCACGAAGCGCTCCTCCTGGGTGGAGGAGCTGCGGTGATCCTCCAGATCGAAGGTGACGGTCAAGGTCATAGGTAGGCGTGACCACTCATTCCACGTTGTCAACTAGCGGAGGTCATTACCCAGGGGTGCGTACGCTACCCTGCGCCGGTGCGTTTACCGGCGTCCGCTCTGCCCTTTTCCGCACCAGACCTTGGATCGCAACTCAGTCCGCCGCATTGTAGGCGACTGAAGTGAGCGTAAACGCACCACCGGTCGCGCACGAGATTCGCGGTGAAGCACGCGAGTCGCGATCTGACTTGCACGGCACGCCGGCTCGTTGGCTGGCCCTCATCTCAGCGCTCGTATGCCTGGCGTTGCTGGTGGCGCAGATCGCTTCCGGCTGGCACATCCTGCACTCGAGCGGCTTCTACACCGCCCTTGCAGCACACAAATATGTATGGGCAAACGCGGCGGCGGCTGTGCTCGTGGCGGCGGTGGCAAGCGTGGCGCCAGGCCGCTGGCGCTGGCTGGCGGTGCTCGGCCCGGGGGCCTACCTGCTGGCGATCCTGCTCGCCACAGCCATCCCTGGCGGACAGGCTCTGGCGCTGGTGCTCGCGATCTTGACGATGGCAGCCTTGTGGGACACCGGCGAGCGCCTGCTGCGTAACCTCGGCGCAGACGCGCTCGCGCGTATCGTGCCGGTGGCGTGGCTTGCTGGCATCGGACCATGGAGCCTTGCAACGCTCGCCCTCGGCCGCCTGTCGCTCGTGAAGTGGTGGACGGTGGGGATTGTCTTGGTTCTCGTTGGGGCGATCGGATGTGTGCGCCTCGGCGCGCGCCTGCTGGCACAGCGTCGGCAACTCGCCAGCGAGTTGCAGGAATCTTCGGTGAGCCTTGTCAGCGCTGGTCTGATCCTGCTCACGTGCGGCTGGGCGGCGATCTACACGGCGGCGCCCGAGCTCCAGTACGACGCCCTGTACGGGAAGGCCTACCTGCCCGAACTGTGGGCTAGAACGGGCCACATCGGCCTGATCGTCGAGCATGTGCAGGATGCGATCACAGGCTGGTTTCAGGTGTTGGCGACGAATGGTCACCTGTTCGCAGCGACCGCAATCGGGAGATATCTGCAGCTGATCGGACTCATGTCTGCGGTGGCCGTGGTGTGGTGGTGGGGGCGGCGCAATGGAGCGCTCGGACCGCTGGCGGCCGTGGCGGTCGCCGTGACTCCTCACCTCTTCTGGCAGGCCAGCACCGCCGATGACGATTTGCTGCTCGCGCTCTGCGCCTTCGCCCTCTGCATCGCGGTGGTCGAGTCCCTGCGCATCTACACCGGACGCGACGTGCGCGGCGTTGCCTTCGCGCTGGGACTCATGGCCGGCTCGGGACCTTCGCTGAAGCTGCATATGGTGCCGCTGTTCGCGTTCCTCCTCCTTGGCTGGGTGGCTGCCGGTCGCGCCTCTAAGTCGGTTCTGCGCCGATTTGGCTATGCCGCGGTCGGAGCGGCGATCACTGGCCTGCCTCCGCTGATTCTCCGCTGGATAGACGCCGGAAATCCCCTCCTTCCTGCTTACAACAACATATTTCACAGTAAGTATTGGCTGCCGATCAACGAACAGCTCAATTTCCCCTTCTGGCAGCACCCCGGAACGTTCGGACCGATCGATGCCATCTGGAAGGCTGTTGCCGAACCGACCCTGATGGCGGAGGTGTCTCCTCCGGGAGCCTTTGGGGTGCTCGTCGGCGCGACAGTTCTGGCGGTGCTCCTGGGCTGGCTCGGCCGTGATCGCGCGCACGCCGCCCGCGTGGTCTGGATCGCTCTGCTCCCCGCGATCTTATTGTGGTGGCTGAACTTTCGCTACCTTCGCTACCTCTTGCCGATCAGCTTCGTGTCGGTGGCGCTCGTGTTGATGCTTACCTCCGGTGTAACCCTCGGAGCACGTGGTCGGCTGCTGGGTGTCGTGGCCGTCACGCTCGCGGTGATTGCATCCTTTCCCGTGACCATCGCGCAATTCTGGAATGTCCCGACCCACAAGCCGCCTGTGTACGCGGCGATCGGTCGCTGGAAGGCCTTAAGCTACGAGAATGCGGCGCTCCCCGAGCGTCCGGCGATCCTGGCTTACAACCGGCTGGCTCCCCACAATGCGCGGGCGATCACCACTGCGTATGAGCGCGTATGGCTCAAGCCCGAAAGAGACTTCTACAACATCAACTATGAAGTGATGCCACTAATGCAGCTGAATGGGCCTACGCCTGTCCCCACGACCGGCGATCAGGCGTTCGTGGATTTACGCAGGCTTGGGATCGAATGGGCGTTAGTCACCGACGTGGACCGCCTGCTGAACGAGCCCGGCTATCTCTCCCAAGTGCTCACTACGCATGGCAAGATTGAATTTGCTGAGCGTGGGTGGGACCTCTATCGGCTCGTCGTGCGACCTCCCCGGTCAACTCCTCTCACCGCCTGCGACGCTGACGCGAGCGGAGTTCAAGCCTGCTGGGGCGTCGCGCGAACTGATGATCTGACAGTCAGCGTCACAAGAACCGTCCCCGTCTGCCCCGGAGAGACGCTGGCGGTAACTGTGAAGCAGGCAGCTGGCGGCAGCCCCTCCCCAGTGCTCATCCAGTTCATCGGAGGCAGCGCCGAGAATGGGATACAGCCAGGTCAGACCGTTCCCGGCCTGACCCAGCGCATTTACGCGACTGCTCCGCCTGGAGCCTCAAGCGCGACGGTGACGATCAGCCCGCTTGCCGGGGCGAGCTTCACCGCCGCCTCGATCGGCAGGTTCGGGGCGCCCTGCGCCACCGCTCCTCGTGACGCGCCTCGATAGGCTGTCGCGGTGTCCTGTCCCAGCGGGGATTCTCCGATGAGCAATGAGCCGCGCGGCCATTAGGCTGCGACGCCCGACAGAGCGGCGCAAAGAGCGCGCCGATTGGCTGCGACTGCCCAAGCGCGAGACAGCCGACCCGGTGGTCAAACCGGCGCCATACCTGCCGATCTACGAGCAGCTGCTGGCACCGCTGCGAGATCAGGCCTTCACGCTGCTGGAGCTCGGTGTGTGGAGCGGGGACTCGCTGCAAATGTGGCGCGATGCCTTTCCCCAGGCCACGATCGTTGGCGTCGATCTGGGACCGCCTGACCTGCAACTCGGTCCTCGCGTGCACGTCGTTCGTGGCGATCAAGCGGATGCAGAGCTGATGCGGAGTCTGCGCGCTGCGCATGCACCCGTCGGCTTCGATGTGATCGTCGACGATGCCTCTCACCTGGGCGTTACCACGGCACGTTCGCTGCAAGCTCTCTACGCCGAGCACCTTCGCCCTGGGGGCCTGTATTGCATTGAGGACTGGGGCACCGGGTATCTGCCCGACTGGGACGATGGAGGGCGGCTTGCCTCTCGGCTAGATATCGGCGACCTCGATAGCACCGCGGCGCCAATGTCGCCCGAGCACATCAGCCAGACCGCGATGCCGAGCCACGATGTCGGCCTCGTCGGGCTGGTCAAGCGCTTGATCGACCATGCCGCCAGTGGAACGGTGCGCTCTGTCCAGCCCGAGATGGTCGGTGAGGTGCTGGCGATTGAGTCCATGACGGTATGGGATGGCGTTGTGGTCCTGCGCAAGCCCCGAACCTAGAGGCAATGACTTTCCTTAGGTCGAGCCAATGGAGTGCCCTGCTATGAGCGCCGTCAACGGCAGCAGCTCCGGTCCCGTATGCGTGTTGGGTTTCGGGCGCAGCGGAACATCGCTGACGATGCGCGTGCTTAACCTCCTGGGCGTCGAGATCGGCCCCGAGGAGGATCTGCTGCCACCCGGCGAGGCCGATAATTCCCGCGGCTACTGGGAGCCCCGGTGGATGATGGAGCTCAACGAACAGTTGCTGGAAAAGCTGGGCACGACATGGTGGCGTCCGTTCCCCGGCGCACCCGGCTGGGAGACCAGCCCCGAGCTGGACGAGATCCGAGAGCGAGCCCGGCGACTGCTGCGGGAGAAGTTCGATGGGATGGAGCTGTGGGGTTGGAAAGAGCCTCGTACCACCCTCACCCTCCCGTTCTGGCGGGAGCTGGCGCCAGACGCTCGGTATGTGATCTGTCTGCGCAATCCGGCGGATGCCATCTCCTCGATTCAGCGACGCCCTGAGCCCAATCTGCCGATCGGCGAGTGGGGGGATATGTGGCTTGAGTACACCGCCCGCGCTCTCAAAGAGACGCAAGGGTCCCCCCGGCTGCTGCTCTTCTATGAAGACTATTTTCACGCCGGCGCGGAGCAGATCGCACGTATGGCGTCCTTCCTCGGCCTCGATGTGGCAGCCGGAGAGGATCGCTACGCGTGCCAGGCAGAAGAGATCGCGCAGGACATGCGCCATCACAGCACGTCTTCCTTGCAGCTGGCTGCCGCCTGGGGGATCGCACCGGCGGCGCGCGCTCTGTTCCTGGCGCTGCGCGCCGCGGAGGATGCGCGTCGCGCTAATGCGGCGGGGCGCGATGAGGCGATTCCGGATGCGATCGCGCGCATAGCCCCTGAGCTGTGGACTGAACGTTGCCTACTAAGAGAGGCGCAGGGCGCCCGCGAGCAGGCGGTGGACAGCCTCACGCAGCCTGGGGCTCCAGATTGAGCTCCACCAGCTCCGGGTGCTGCTCGTAATAATCGAAGAACGCCTGCACCGCCTGCGTCGGCGCATACTCCACGCCGCGGATCTTGAACGGCACGCTGGAGCCGGTCAGCTCTGCACCAAAGCACAGCTCCAAGGCGCGTACGTGGTTGGCATGGAGCGGATAGAAGGTCGGTCCGAGCAGCTCTCCGAGGATGCGCCGATGGTCGATTGCACCGGGAATGCCGATCAGCTCGGTGATCTGCTGGGCCACGAGCCCAAGCGTTCGATTCGCCGGATGGTTCATGGTGAAGAACAGCAACTCCTCGCGGAAGCTCGAAGCGATAAATGAGGTCACCTGGACATCGCAGTTGCGACCGCGGATATCCAGCTCGGCCGTCGCGTTCGCTGCCCAGGCGGACGCGTCAGAAGGACGGTCCGGGTCATCCAACAGCAGGCATGCGCCGGCGATGTCGATGCCGGAGCCATACGCTTGCAGGATCCCCCGATCGTGGTAGTCAAACGGGCCATCGACGACCGGCTGTCCCGCGGCGTCTCGAAGGTAGAAGAGGTCGGGGAAGTATCCAGCCCAATAGATACTCGGCCAGCGCACGACGGTGGCAGAGCCAGCGATCCTCGCCAGCGTCTCTGTGCCGAGACCTAACCCATCGCGGTAGTCGTCGTCCACCTGCTGCGGAATGACCACGGTGGCGTCGGCTACCGCCTGGTGCAGGTCGGGCACCATTGCCTCTGGGATCTCGTGCACCGCGGGGAAGCGCACGAACTCGAACCTCTTCGTGAACTCCTCGTTGGTCGCCAGCATCATCTCCAGGGCTGTGGCCTGGCAGTTACCGACGACGACGACGCGGTCCATAGGATGCGCTAGCTGCCCCGCCAGGCTCAGCCGCTGGAACCAGGTCTCGCGGGACCAGTCGCCGTGGCGGAGCCAGGTGTCGCGGCGACTGAGTTGGAGGTGCCCTCCAGCATCTGTCCGAGCCGCTCTGCGATCACCTGCGTCGAGCAGCGAGCAAGGATCAGCTCCTGTCCGGCGCGCGAGAGCTCGCGCCAGAGCGCCTCGTCGCGGTAGACACGGATCGCCTCGGCGGCCAGCTCGTGTGGATCTTCGGCGATCAACATGCACTCCTCCTCGTGGCCGTCCAGGCCCTCGGCGCCGATCGGGGTGGTGACGACCGGCAGTCCGACCGAGAGAGCCTGCGTGATCTTGCCCTTCATCCCGGCGCCGTAGCGCAGCGGGGCGAGCATCAGCCGGGCGCTGTCAAGCAGAGGCTGCAGATCCTCCACCCATCCGGTGACGTCCACACGCGAGGAGGCCAGCACCTGCACCTCGGGGGGGGGATGCGAGCCCACGATCGTCACGCGCACGTCGCCCAATGTGCGCCATAGGACAGGCATGACCTCCTTGACGAGGCTGACCGCCGCATCGATGTTGGGGGGATGCTGGAAGCCGCCGACGAAGAGGATGCCCGTGCGATCCTCGGGCGGGGGCACGAACAGCTCGATGTCGTGCACCGTTGGCACCACCAGCACGTCCGCACCGGGTACATCGCGCTGCACCTGCGCGCGCTCGGTGTCGCTAACGACGAGCGTGGTGTCCGACGCCCGGATCATCGCCAGCTCCAACTCTCGCAACGCGTTGGCACGTGGGCTCAGCTCGTCCAGCTGGTGGCCGTTGCCGACACCAAAGCCACTTGCGGAGGACGCGGCCACCGAGTTGCGTCTGGCCTCGCGCAACCAGTGCAGGTCCACGGTGTCGTATGCGACCTTCGCCGCCGGCGCGAACTCGCGTAGAGCATCGAGCCAGCGGCTGGCCACATGCGGTCGAGAGAGGATCGCCATGTTCAGGCGGGGTCCGATCGTGGCCAGCTCCGCATTCACGTCAAGCTCGCCATAGAGCACCTCAATCCCCATTTGCTGGAGCATCCTCGTGTAGGGCTGTGTGGGAGTGAAGTTGTCGGGCATGAAGGTGACACGCGCGCCGAGCCCGATCAGCGCACGCATGATGTTGAGCATGCGCAGCGAGCCGGCGTCACGATCCCAGGTGGGCACCAGGTGGTCGACTACCAGCACGTGCGGGCCCCGGTGGCGATTGGCGGCTATGCGCACGTTGGTGGGGGCGTTGCGCAGGTGCTCGGACTCAAGCTGCTGGCGCCAGCGGGCGACGAACTTGGGGCGGTTGCTCTCCTGGTGGCGCTTATGTCCTGACTCGGGATCGCTGCCGGCGGTGGCGCCCTCGTGATGGATGACAACCGCCTCAGGCTCATACAGGACACCTCGGCCGTGCTCGCGCGCCTGGAAGCAGAGATCGGCATCCTCGTAGTACATCGGCAGGTAGCGCTCGTCAAAGCCATCCAGCTCGCGCCACAGCTCGGCGTTGACCATCAAGGCGGCGGCGGAGCCGTAGTCAGTCTCGCGGCGGTATTCGTATTGGAAGGCGCCGGGATCATCGCCCCGGCCATAGTTGGCGCCGGTGCCGTCGCGCCACACAATCGCGCCGGCCTCGTTGAGGCTGCCGTCGGGGTAGAGGAACTTCGGCGTGACCACGCCCACGTTCTCGGCTGACTCCGCGCAGGCGAGCATCGCCAGCAGCCAGCCGCGCGTCACTTCGATGTCGTTGTTGCAGAGGACCAGCCAGCGCCCCCGCGCTGCGGCGGCGCCGCGGTTCATGCTACGCAGGTAGCCGAGGTTCTCCTCGTTGCGCAGTATCTTCGCGCCCTGCACGCATTCGAGCAGGCGCTTGGTGTCGCTATCGGCGTCGTCGTCCACGAGGATCACCTCGTAGCTGGCGTGCGCGGTGTGTTCGCGGATCGAACGCAGGCAGGCGTGCGTCAGCTCGGCGCGCGCGTAGAGGGGGATCACGAGCGACACCTTCGGGTCCTCGTACTGCGGCAGTGAGATCGTCTCGAAGGCGGGGCCTTCCTGGGCCTCAGCCTGAGCCTGCTCCGTGGCACTCGCTGAGTCCGATCGCGGTCGTTTGACCAGCATGCGCCCCGCCAGGCGCAGCGACAGGCGCAGGCTGCGCGCGAACAGCGAGCGCTCACCGATCGCCGCATACAGGCGCCCCCTGGCTCGCTGGAAGGCCTGCCAGGTCACGGACTCCTCAGTGCGACGATTCAGCTGCCGCGCGGCAGCCAGATCGTCCGTGAGCGAGGCCAGCTCGCCGCGCAAGGTCTCGCTGCGCTGCTGCTCCTGGGCGATGTCCTCCTGCCCGCGCACGATGTCGCGGTCGCGCTGGCCCAACTCGCTCTGAAGCTCAGCGCTCTGTTCTTGCATGAGTCGTGCATGGCGCGCTTGTTCACGATCGAGTGCAAGCTTCAGTTCCGCACTGGTCCTCAAGGCGTCCTCACGCTCAGCAACCGCTTCCACCGCGTCGCGTTCCTTGATGCGCACCAGGGCGAGGTCGCAGTCCGCGAGCGTGGAGGCCTCAGGCAGCTCGGGGAGCGGCGCGCGGGAGGCCAACGCAACTACGTAAAGCGCGGCGGGATCGCCTGCCTCGCGCCATTCCTCGCCGGCCCGCTCGATGTAGAAATCGGGCTTGTCCTGTCCAAGCCGCTCGCCAGGCTTGTCCTGGCCGCTCCGCTCGCTGAGGGCGTGCAGGTGAGACCCGGTGATCGTGCGCTGCCCCCAGGCCCCCACATGGGGGAAGTGCGCGCCGAGCAGCTCAAGGAACTCCTCCAACGCCAACTCGCGCGCGTGGAACGGATTGTGCTGGTGGCTAGCCTCGCTGTAGAGCCGCCGGTCGGGCGTGGAGATCACGAGGATGCCCTCAGGTGCCAAAACGCGCGCGACCTCAGCCAGCACCTGCTCCTGCTCGCGCACGTGCTCGATGATCTCGAAGGCGACCACCGCGCCGAAGGACCCATCCGCGAAGGCGCTCAGGTCAAGCGCCGTGCCTTGGTGAAACTCGATGTTGGCTCCCGCGTAGTTGAGCCTGCTGTGCTCTACGGTGCGCTCATCTACGTCAATGCCCACCACGTGCTCGGCCGCGTCGGCCAGAATGGCGGCGCCGAAGCCCTCGCCGCTGCCGAGGTCTAGCACCCTGCGTCCTGCCATCAAGCGCGCGGCCCAGAGGTAGCGGTGGAAGTGCTCGTAGACGACCTGAACGTCGGGCGCCCAGGGGACACAGCGCTCGCCAGTCCACTCGATCAGGCGCGGTGCACCCGCACGTCGTCGAAAACTCACGCCCGCGATTGTAGGGTTCTCGCTTCGTGACCGACCTGGACCCAGCGGACCAAGCACTCGATGCGGCGCGCTTTGCGCGTGAGCTTCGGCCCGGAGCGCTGGCTAGCGAGCAGGGTCGCGCAACGCAGCTCTTGCGCGAGCGCCTCGCGCAAGAGGACATCGCGGAGATCGAGCAGTTGATCCGCGACACCCCTGGGGCCTGGGAGCACTACGCCGCCGCGCAAAGCGACGGCGCCAAGCGCCACGTGCTGCTGGCCTTCGGCCTGTGGTTCGGGGCCAAGGGTCTGGCGCGGAAGACTGGTCTGCAGAGCTATCGGCCTCCCGAGGACGTGCACGCCATGGCGCGCGGCCCGCTCGCCGCGGCGGGGGGGCTCTATGAGGCGGACCTGATCGTTGACGCTCTTGCCGGCACGGGGCTGGAGATGGCCGGTATTGGCGGCGCCCTCGACTTCGGTTGCTCCTCAGGGCGGGTGGTCTCGACGCTCGCCGCCGCTTACCCCGACATCCGCTGGTATGGCTGTGACCCTAACGCCGCGGCGATCGCGTGGGGCAAGGAGAACCTCGCCAATATCGAGTTCTTCGTCAACGGCGATGACCCTCCGCTGCCTCTCCCCGATGCCACTCTGGACCTGGTCTACGCCATCTCGATCTGGTCGCACTTCGCTCCCGAGCTAGGTCTGCGGTGGTTTGAGGAGATGCGTCGCCTGCTGCGCCCCGGTGGCCACCTGCTGATCACCACTCACGGTTTGACCTCCGTGGCCCACTATGCGCAGCACGACCTGCGCACTCCACAGCAGTCCCAAGAGATCGCGGATGCTCTTTACCGTGCGGGCTGCTGGTACGCGCCGGAGTTCGGCGCGGAGGGCGACTGGGGTGTTGTGAACCCTGACTGGGGCACTGCCTTCCTCAGCCCTGAGTGGCTGCTGACCAAGCTGAGCCCCAGTTGGCGTGTCTTGGAATTTGCCCCTGGGCGCAATCAGGACAATCAGGACGTCTACGTGCTCCAACGCGACTGATGCGCTCAAGACTCAAGAGATCGCACCCTGCGCCGCGATCTGCAACAACCACCCCGCGCGCTGCCCGACGACCTCCTCGATGACACCGAGGACATCGGCCTCCCAGCCGGTGTCCGCAAGCGTGGCGCGGGCCGCTGCCGCCGCGCCAGGCGCCCGTTCGGCGAGCGAGCGCAGCCGGCGGCGAGAAGGCGCCGCCCCGAGACCGGCATCCTTCAGGAGCCGCTCCAAGTGGCGCGGGCGTATGTAGTCAGGGCGGTACTCGCCACCCACGCTCATGGCCAGCTTGCGCGACATCGGTCGTACCTTGCGGTAGGCGACGGTAGACACGATGTCGTAGGCGGGTGCCAGCTGCGCGCCTTCGCTGTCGGGTAGGTACAGCAGCGAATAGTTCTTACCGTGCGCATCGTGGTTGCCCACGAGGAAGCTCAGCGCAAAGTAGTCGAGCAGCCGTGGGGTCTCGCGCGCGGGGACCGCGGCCGCGCGGCGCAACAGGGCAAAGCCGTCGACCAAGCCGGGACCGCCCTCGGCCTCGTACTTGCGGTTGCTGGGGATGCCGAGGGCCTGGCAGAAGTCCTCCTGGTGCAGCCGCTCGGCGATGGCGCCGCCGTCTGGGTCGACGATGCGACGGTCATAGCGGGTCACCAGCAGACACTCCTGCCCGCCGGCACGGCGGGGGTGAGCCACCGCCGTGGGGATGCCCAGCTGGTGTCCGATCTGCAGGCATAGCGCCTCGTTGGCAACGGTGTCAGGCAGTCGCTCGATCGGGGCCTTGAGGATGTGCGTGGAAGGAGTGCGCCCTTCGGTCAAGCCCACGCGACCGTCCTCGCCCACGACGACCGGCAGCTTGTCCTGCACGCCCGCGAGTGACAGCCGATACTCGCCATCGGCATCGGCGTGCATCGGGCGCGAGGGCAGCTCCGCGATCAGCGTCGCCAGCTCATCCTCAGTCAGCCACTGCACTCGCCGCGGGGAGGACGGCTCGGAGGAGCGCTCTCCCGGCGCCAGCACACTTACCGCTCCGGCGGTATCGCCGCCCAGCCGCTCAAGCAGGCCGAAATCGTTGCCTGCGCTTACCCCCAGCTGCCGCGCCAGCAGCTCACGCGGGGGGCCCTCGGGCAACAACCCGCCAAAGAAGGCCGCCACGTGCGTGCTGGTGAAGGCGCCATCGCGGGGAAGCGACTGTGACAGCGGAGGTCTGCCTGCGGCGAGCCAGTCGGAATCGTAGGCAAAGTCCATGCCGCCGGGAGCGTCAGTGAGCGTGCCGGCCAGACGGTTGAAGCAGATGACCTCAAGCGTGCGACCGGTCAAGCGGATCCTCCAGCGTGAGGGCGACTCCGAGAGCGTCTGCCACGCGCAAGGTCTCCGCCAGGCGGGCGGTTGCCTTGCCTCGCTCCAACTCGCTGACGAAGCGGATTCCCACGCCCGCGCTCAGCGCAACATCCTCCAGGCGCAGACCCCTGGCCTTGCGCGCTGTACGCAAAGCGGAGCCGAGGTCTGAAGGGGTGCGGACGAGGAATAACATATTTACTGATCGGGACAATAGTAGCGTAAGACCCCGTGCCCAGTGCACTAATCATACCGGTCGGGAAAAAATCATTCAAAATGGGCCGCCCTTCCATCCATGGTCCCGATCGGTACAATGCAATGTATAGGCGGCCATCCCGAGGTGACGGGTGCTGACCGGCCCCGCGACCGCGATTGCTAGCGTTCACCTGCCCTTGTCGACTACCGCCATACGCCCCGAATCCGAGTCCCTGGTCTCCCAGCCGGGCGGCGCTGCTGCGGTGTCGATCGAGAGCGTGAGCAAGACCTTCCGCCTGCCTCACCAGCAGTACTCGACGCTGAAGGAGCGCGCGCTGCACCCGTTTCGCTCGACCGAGTACGACGAACTGCATGCGGTCAATGACATCTCGCTGGAGATCGCGGAGGGCGAGTTCTTCGGAATAGTGGGCCGTAACGGCAGCGGCAAGAGCACGCTGCTGAAGTGCATCGCGGGGATCTATGGCGTGGATCGCGGGCGCATCTCAATCGCAGGACGCCTGTCTCCCTTCATCGAGTTGGGCGTGGGCTTCAACATGGATCTGACGGCGCGCGACAACGTGGTGATCTACGCGATCATGCTGGGCATCTCCCGCCGGCAGGCGCGCGCACGTTTCGATGAGGTGATCGCCTTCGCCGAACTTGAGGAGTTCGTAGATCTCAAGCTGAAGAACTACTCCTCCGGCATGCTCGTACGCCTCGCATTCGCCACGGCGATTCAGGTGGATGCCGAGATCCTGCTGATCGATGAGGTGCTGGCGGTGGGCGATGCCGCCTTCCAGCAGAAGTGCTTTGAGGAGTTCTTCCGGCTCAAACGCGAAGGCAGGACAATTGTGTTTGTCTCCCACGACATGTACTCGGTCGAGCGCTTCTGCCACCGCGCGATGCTGATGGAGCGAGGCGACATGGTGCAGATCGGCGATCCCCGTACGATCGGGCGCGCCTACCACAAGCTCAACTTCGGCCATCTGCCGCACGAGGCGCCTGCGCCTGAGAGCGCAGGCTCCGGCACGGTCATCGCCGACGCCTGGTTCGCGGGCGCAGGCGGTGAGCGGGTCACAAGCACAAGCCAGGAGGACTCGCTGAGCATGTGCTTCGAGGTCCGCTTCGCCGAGGACCTCAGCAATCCCGTGTTCGCCGCGACCTTGCGCACCGAGCTGGGGCACACGATCATCGTGGCGCGCACAGACCAGCATGGCGGCGCGAGCGGCTCCTTCAAGGCGGGCGAGACGGTGATCGCCAAGTTCGCGATACCCAACTGGCTGACACCGAGTCGCTACCTGTTGACGCCTTCCGTGGCCCGCGAGGGCACAGGCGAGAACGCCCTGGCGCTGGTCGAGGACATGGCCTCGATCATGGTGCACGGCTCAAGCGTCAGCGGCGGGATCTTGGAGTTGCCGGTCGACGTCAGGATCGAGCGGGCATGAGCGTCAGCGAGGGTGCGCGCCTGCCGATCCCGCGGCGCTCGCCGGCAAGCCACCGTGTGCACGGCCCCTCGGCGCTGGGCGACGATCTGCGGCGCTTCTGGTCGCTGACCTTCACGCTGGCGCGCACCGAATTCAAGCTGCGCTTCTACGGCTCGCTGCTCGGCTATGTATGGACGCTGGTGAGGCCGATGCTGTTCTTCGGTGTGCTCTACGTGTTCTTCACCGTCGTCGGACACGTCAACGACGGCACGGCGGCCGGGGAACACCACTATGGCGCCCAGCTGCTCGCCTCGATCGTGCTCTTCCAGTTCTTTGGCGAAGCCGCCACCGGCGCGGTGCGTAGTGTTGTCGATCGCGAGAATCTGGTGCGCAAGATCCATTTCCCGCGCCTGGTGATCCCGCTGTCGGTGGTGCTGCTGGCGCTGTTCAACCTGGGGTTGAATCTGATCGTCGTGCTGGTCTTCGCCCTGGCCGAAGGTGTCACGCCGATGCTCAGCTGGCTTGAGCTGCCGTTGATAGTCGGCGCGCTGATCGTATGCACAACCGGCGTGGCGATGCTGCTCTCGGCGCTGTTCGTGCATTTCCGCGACATTCAGCCGATCTGGGAAGTGATCCAGCAGATCCTCTTCTATGCCTCGCCGGTGATCATCTCGATCGAGACCGTTATCAAGCGGTTGAGCCCGACGATGCTGCACATCTACATGCTCAATCCGCTGGCGGTGATCTTCCAGCAGTTCCGCCATGCGATGATCAACAACGCCTCGCCCAGCGCCGGGCAGGTGCTGGGTAGCTGGGCGGCGCTTGGTGGGGCGCTTGCCATCGTGCTCGCCATCTTCATCAGCGGCTTCATGGTGTTCAATCGCGCGGCGGCGCGGATAGCGGAGAATCTGTGAGTGTGAGCAACGGACAGCTGCAGAGCGAGGTCGAGGCCGAGAACGCGCGTCTGCACGCGCGCATCGCCGCGCTTGAGGAGGAGCTGGTGGAGACGCAGGCGCGCGCCAACGCCGCCGTGGCCAAGTGGCAGGAGCGCGTGTATTGGCTGGACCGCTGGCACCTTGACCTCAACGCGCTGATGCGCCGTCCCGGCGCGAGCGAGTTTCGCGCCGGCCTGCGCGCCTTTCGCGCGGTGGGACGGGCGTTCAGAAGGGCCAAGCGAGGTCTGCAGCGATCGTGAGCGTCTGCGCGGTGATCCCCGTGAAAGACGGGGAGCGCTATCTGGAGGAATTGCTGGCAGCGCTCGCCGCACAGGGCGTCGAGGAGGTTCTCGTGATCGACTCGGGCTCAAGCGATCGCTCGCGCCAGATCGCCCGCGCCGCGGGCGTGCAGCTGCTTGAGATCGAGCCAGGCGAGTTCGGTCACGGCCGCACGCGCAACCTCGGCGCGCAGCGCACCTCGGGCGAGCTGATCTGTTTTCTCACGCAGGACGCCACGCCTGCGCCCGGCTGGCTCGATGCCTACCGCCAGGCTTTTACGCTCGATCCTCGCGTCGGTGCTGCCTACGGTCCGCACCTGCCGCGCGCGGACACCTCGCCAATGATCGCGCGCGAGCTGGAAGAGTTCTTCACGGGCTTCTCCCCTGAGGGCAGCCCCGTCATTCAGCGCGCCGGCGATCCGAGCTTCCTCTCCAACGTCAATGCCTGCTACGCCCGCGCATGCTGGGAGGAGATCGGCTTCCGCGACCTGCCCTACTCCGAGGACCAGGCCTTTGGCGTCGATCTGCTTGCCGCAGGGTGGGTCAAGGTCTACAGCCCCCAGGCGGGCGTCCTGCACGCGCACGACTATGGCCCGCTGGAGTTCATGCGTCGCTACTTCGACGAGTATCGCGGCCTGCACGACAGCACCGGCCACGTCGAGCCTTTCAGCGGGCTGGCCACTGCGCGCTACGTGCGCAGCCAGGTGGCGGGCGATAGGCGTTGGATGAGCGAGCAGGGCCTATCTGCCGCGACCCGCGCTCGCTGGACCGCGCGCGCGGTGGCCCATCATGGCGGTCGGCGCGTGTTCTCGGCCCTGGGCTCACGCGCCGAGCACGTTCCCGCGCCGCTGCGCCGCAGGCTCTCGCTTGAGGGACGTGGCGACGCCCTGCACGCAGCCGGCGGCGAGGCGGGCGGCGCCAGTAGCGAGGCCGGCGGCGACGGGAGAGGCCAGGCCGGCGGCGACGGTAAGGTCCAAGCGCCCGTGAGCGCTCTGCCATCACCCGCGCACATCGCGCCCAAACGCGAGCATGACGACTACCAGGAGGTCTCGCGGGTGTGGCGCGAGGGCCCGGCGCCGCTGCTTGACCCCGTGCCCGGCATGGCCGAGCGCGAGCGGCTGCGCATCGCGATGGTGATCCCCTCCTTCCGGCGCGGCAGCGGGGGACACGGCACGCTGATGCAGATCCTCACGCGCCTGGAGGCGCGCGGGCATGTGTGCAGCGTGTGGCTGCACGACTTCACCGGCCAGCACCTGGCGGAGTGGCCGGCCGTGGTGAGAGCCGACATCAACGATTTCTTCGTGCCGATGCAGGGCCCTGTCTTCAAGGACTTCTCGGAGTGGCAGGGCGCGGACGTCGTGATCGCCACCGGCTGGCAGACGGTGCACCCCACGCTGCAGCTCGATCAGTGCCGCTCCCGCGTGTACCTGGTCAACGACCACGAGCCCGACTTCTATCCGGCCTCGACGGAGCGTCTGTTGGCGCAGGACACCTATCGCCATGACCTGCACTGCATCGCCGCCAGCCCCTGGCTGCGCGATCTGTTGATCGAGCGCTACGACGCGTCCGCCGATGCCTTCCAGCTTGGCGTGGATCACACCATCTACGCGCCCACCGAAGGTCTCGCCCCCCGCGACCCCGCCACGGTCGTCTACTACGCGCGCCACGCCACCCCCCGGCGCGCGGTCCCGATCGGCTTGATGGCGCTCTCCGAGCTTTACCGTCGCCGCCCCGATGCGCGCATCGTCCTGTTCGGCGACCCCGGCGTGTTGGAGAGCCCCTTCCCCTATGAGCACCATGGTGTGCTCTCGCCGCCGCAGCTGGCGCGCCTCTACAACGAGGCCACCGTCGGCCTGTGCCTGTCGCTCACCAACTTCTCGCTGATGCCCAAGGAGATGCTCGCCTGTGGCCTGCCCTGCGTGGAGCTGGCGGGGGTCTCCGCGGAGTCGATCTTTGGGACCTCCGGCGCACTGGAGCTGGCGCCGCTTGAACCGGCCGCGATCGCCGATGCCATGCAGCGGCTGCTGGAGGATCAGGTCCTATGGCAGCAGCGCTCGCGCACCGGCATCGAGTTCGTCGCCTCCCATACCTGGGATCACGCCACCGATGAGGTCGAAGCGGGGCTGCGTCATGCGCTGCGCGAGCGTGAAGCGGCCGGTGCCGGTGTCTGACGAGCTTGGGCAGTGGGAGTCTGGAGCTGAGCGTCCGCCTCAGCCGTAATACCGCGAGATCGTCAGCGTCTCGGCGAACAGCCCATGGGCCATCGCCAGCACCACCAGCAGCGCCCCCAACAGTGGCGCCCAACGCCGCGGTAACGCATTCGCCGCCAGCACCACGAACAGCCCGTAGAAGACCAGCAGCGGGAAGATGTAGCGCGCCTGCTCGAAAGGCACGCCGTTGACGAGGCGGTAGCGGATGCCGGCATAGCCGATGGCCCCCAGCAGACCCACGGCCATCACCCCGAAGCAGGCGAACATCGGCAGCGCCGGGCGCAGCAGCGCGCGCAGCCGCGCGATGCCCACCAGCGCCAGCAGGCCCAGTGCGATGAACAGATACTTGGCGAGCGTGTAGACCCATAGCGGGAAGGTGTAGTCGAGCCAGCCGAAGTGCCCGATGGTGCCATCCAACCAGGTGCCTATCAGCGGCGAGCCTTCGAAGTAGGAGTGGTGCATGAAAGGCAGCCGCGGCAGGTACAGCTCCCACGTGTAGTCGAGCGTTTCGCGCAGCGTCACCGGATGACCGCCAGGCGAGCTGGCGGGGTTGACCGAGGCAACCTCAAGGCCCCCGCCGGTGAGGCCGCCGCGATGCCAGACGTGCAGGTTCATAAGGGCGTAGGTCATAAGCGGAATCAGCACGATCGCGGCCGCCAGGGCCACAGGCGCGAGCGCCTGCCGCAATCCACGACGCCGCGCCTCACGCCACCCCAGCAGCGCGAGCGCCAAGGCGATCCCCGGCAGGAGCGCGATGAACGTGAGCTTGCCGAGCACGCCGGCCACCACCGCCAGGCCGATGAGCACACCGCGGCGCAGCGTGAGCCCGTGGCGCCAGGCGCGCAGGAGCATCAGGAAGGTGGCGGCGGAGGCAAAGAACAGCAGGTTGTCGCCCTGCACGCCGGCGGCGATGAAGCAGAAGGTGGGCTGGAAGGCGACGGCCAGCGCGCCCACGGTCCAGGCCCAAGGTGCGCGCGGCAGCAGCTCGCGCAGGAAGAGGAACACGATCAGCACCGTGCAGGCCGCAAGCAGCGCCGAAAGCAGCCGCATGAGCTGCAGGCGAAAGAGGATGTTGTGCGAAGGGGAGAGCCAGTAAGGAATGGCCTCAAGCGCGTAATACAGCGGTGGCTGGTTGGTGATCGACGTCAGCCCGCCCAGGCCCACAGGACTGGGGTGCTGAGCAAGCGCTTCGCGCAACCCCTTATCTTCGACGTCGGTGAAGATGCCACGCATCTGCGCGCGGCCGATGACGTCCCCGAAGAACAGCCCGCTCATCGCGGCGTACTGCTCGGGGGAGTACTGCAAGGTGATCTTCTGTTCGGGCAGCTTCCCCGTCTCGGCCACATACTGGGCATAGGCGAAGTGCGAGATCTCATCGGGCACCTGAAACGGAGGCACTACGACCGTCCAGATGGCGCAGTTGACAAGCGCGATCAGAAAGCAAGCCCAGCCGGCGCGCGGCACGCGCCGCAGCTGGGACATCGTGCCTCGCGCGAGTCGCCCAGGCGCGCTCGGCCTCGCCGGCGAGGCCGTTGCCGGCGCGTTCATGTCGCCTCACCGTGCCTCAATTCGCGCTCATCGCGCCCGATCTCTCCCAGCAACAGCCGGATCGCCGCGACCCACACGCCCAGCAGCATCAGCGCGAGCACAGGCAGCGTCCAGTCGCCGAACACTGAGGCCTTGCCGAGGCCGAAGCGATGATCCAACGAAGGCAGCAGCTCCCACCAAGATTCACTGCCGGCGCGCAGATACAACAAGCTCACGCGCCCCTGCTGCGCCTTGCCGTCGACCAGCTCGGAGGCGGCGCTTATAGGACTCCCCTCGCCGCCGAAGACGACCTGGGAGTGCCCGCTGACGTGCAGGCAAAAGCTGCTGGCTTCGCCCCCGGCGAGCTTGTGCACGGGGATGATGATGGTGCCCTCTTTGCCCCCTGCCGCGAGCGTGCCCGCGGCCACCGTGCCGCCGGGTCCGTTGAAACTGAGGTCCAGGCGCGGCACGGGGCGCCCGTAGGTCCCGATCAGCATCTGCACACGCGCGGTGTCGTGCGCCGGGGCCACGATCGGCTGGCAGACGGTGCTGCCGCCCGGCACGGTGGCGGCGAACGCAACGGGGCTTACGTGGTCGCTGCCGGTGCCGCGCGGCCCGCTGCCGGACATGTCCAGCACAAGCACCGCGAGCACGAACAGCTGCGCGAGGCCGAGAACGAGGCGGCCGGCCTTCAACCGCGGCGCAGTCCGAGGATCGAGAGCAGGAAGGAGGAAAAGAAGATTTGAATACCGACGATCATCAAAGAGGCGCCGATGATCGCCATGCGTTCGTCAGCCAGCGAGCCAAAGCCGTGGGAGATCCAGGTGGCGAGGATGATGCCGCCCATCACCGCACCCACAAGCATGAAGGCGCCACCCAGCAACAGGCCATGCTCAAGACGCAGACGCGCGCGCATGCGATCAAACCAAGGGTCGCGCTCGCCCATGAAGTAGGTGCCGTAAGCGTGCGCACACAGCCCCAGCCCGACGACCTGGGTGCCGACGATCATCAGCAAGGCGCTGCCGATCAGCGCATGGATGCCCCAGGAGCGCCCGAAGAGGTCCAGTCCGCTGCCGATCAGCACCGTGATCAAGCTGCCCACGCCGGCGAGCACGGCGCCAGGCAGGATGAAGAGATGGGTGGGGGAGTGCACGAGCAGAAAGCGCAGGTGCCGCCAGCCGTCGCGGAAGCTCGAAAGCTTGCTCTCGCCGCCGCGCGGGTGGTATTCGATCGGGAACTCGGCGATACGCAGGTTCTCCTTGGAGGCGCGAATGACCATCTCGGAGGCGAACTCCATGCCGGTGGTGCGCAGATCGAGGCGCTCAAGCGCCTCGCGGCGCACGGCGCGCATGCCGCAGTGGGCGTCGTTGATGCCCGTTCTGAACAAGAAGTTGAGCAGCCCCGTGAGCAGCGGGTTGCCGACATAACGGTGCAGCCAGGGCATCGCGCCAGGCTGGATGTTGTCCATGCGGTCGCCGATCGCCATCTCGGCGCCCTCTTCCAAGGCGGCGACGAAGCGCGGGATGTCATCGAAGTCGTAGGTCAGATCGGCGTCGGCCATCACGATGTAGCGCCCGCGCGAGGCGGCGAAGCCGGCCAGGTAGGCGCTGCCGTAGCCGCGGCGCGTCTCAAGCACCACCCGCGCCCCGGCGGCCTGCGCGATCGCCGCGGAATCGTCGCTTGAGCCGTTGTCGGCGACGACGACCTCGCCGGCGACCTCCATGCGCGCCAACACGCGCCGTGCGGCGAGCACGCACTGCTCGATGTTCTCGGCCTCATTCAGACAAGGAATGACGACGGAAACGAGGGTCTCCGCCCGCTCTTCAGGGGCGAGGACTGGGGGCCTTGTCTGCTGGAAGGTGCTCATATCTCCTGCCTAGGGCGCTCGCGTACGCGCAAAGGACGCCCAGGCAAACCCATATAACCCGCCACGCAGAGGAAAGTGGCGCTTTAGGCCCCGGATCCTAGCGTACGCGTCCCTATACCCTGAGGCGTGCATGCGTATTTGCCTGGTCTATGACTGCCTTTACCCGCACACGGTGGGTGGGGCGGAGCGCTGGTACCGCGAGCTGGCGCAGCGCCTGGTGGCCGATGGCCACGAAGTGACCTACCTGACGATGCGCCAGTGGGAGCGCGGCGAGCGAGCCTCGATCGACCCGCGCGTGCGCGTCGTCTGCGCCGCCCCGCGCATGGCCCTCTACACCTCCGAGGGCCGCCGTCGCATCCTGCCCCCGCTCGTCTTCGGTCTAGGCGTGCTGTGGCACCTGCTGCGCGCGGGGCGCCGTTATGAGGTCGTGCACACCTGCTCCTTCCCCTACTTCCCGCTGCTGGCCGCGGCGGCGGTGCGCCCGCTGTGGCGCTATGAGCTGGTGGTGGACTGGTTTGAGGTGTGGTCGCGCAGCTACTGGCGAGACTACCTGGGCGGCCTGCAGGGCTTGATCGGCGCCGCGGTGCAGCGCCTGTGCGCGCGTGTGCCCCAGCGCGCGTTCTGCTTCTCGAAGCTTCACCTGCGCCGTCTGGAAGAGGAAGGATTGAGTGGGCATCGTGCTGTGCTGCGAGGGCTCAGTGCAGGCGCCCAGGCGCATAGCGCGATCGCGGCCGAGCCGCTCGTTGTGTTTGCGGGCCGGCTGATACCCGAGAAGCGAGCGCCGCTGGGGGTGGCGGCGGTGGCATTGGCGGCAGCGCAGGTGCCGGGCTTGCGCGCGGTCTTCTACGGCGATGGCCCCGAGCGCGAGGCGCTGCGCCAGGCGATCGTGGAGCACGGCGTGAGCGACACGGTGCAGGCCCCCGGCTTCGCGGAGGCCGAGCTGCTTGAGCGGGATATGAGCAGAGCGCTGTGTGTGCTGCTGCCCTCGCGGCGGGAGGGCTACGGCCTGGTGGTGGTTGAGGCCTCGGCGCACGCCACCCCGGCGGTGGTGGTGGCGGGCGAGGACAACGCGGCGGTGGAGCTGGTGCAGGAGGGAGTCAATGGGGTGCTGGCGGGCGATGACACACCCGCGACGGTTGCCGAGGCGATCGTGCGCGTGCACCAGTTGGGGATGGGGCTGCGCGAAAGCACCGCGCGGTGGTTTTCTGAGCACGCCGAGGAACTCTCGCTTGAGTCCTCGCTGGAGGCGGTGCTGCAGAGCTATCGTGGCGGCGGCGCGCAGCCCCAGGGCATGGGCGCCGCGGGTAAGCCCAGCGCGCGCGCATAACTGTTAATTGCTCCGCGCGCCGTAGCCTCCCAGGTGAACTGTTTAACCCTTTCGTGGCCCCGCGCGCGCAGCGTCTCACACAGCGTCCGATCGCTCAGCAGCCGCTCGATCGCCGCGCGCAGCTGCGCCGGGTCATGGGGATCAAACAGCAAGGCCGCATCGCCCACGACCTCCGGTAGCGAGGAAGCATCGCTGCACGCGACCACCACCCCCCTCTCCATTGCCTCTAAAACGGGCAGCCCAAAGCCCTCGTAGAGCGAGGGGAAGACGAAGGCCTTTACCAGTCCCCACAGCCCCTCCAGGTCCTCCGTGGAGATCCACTCCAAAAAGCGCACGTCGCCGCCAAGACCCTGCGCGCCGGCCAGCTCGCGCAGCTCGCGCTCATGCTCGGTGGGGTAGCCGGGCAACACCAGCATCGGCCGGCGCTCGGGGGGGATGGCGGCGAGCGCCTTGATCAGCAGCGCGAGGTTCTTGTGCGGGCGCTTGGCGGAGAGGCTCAAGATGACATCGCGCGTCCCGAGCTCCAGTCGCTCGCGCACCGCGGCCTCGGGCGCGGGCGGATGGCGGCGGGGCGTGCCCAGGCCCAGCGGCACGACATCGATCTTCTGCTCCTTGGCGCCGAGCATCTGCACGAGGTCATGCTTGGTGCTGTGCGCATCGACCATCACGCGATGCGCGCTCTTGACGGCTGCGGGCACGAGCACGCGCATCCCCAGGTCGCGCAGCCCCGCGTGGGTCTCGGGGAAGCGCGCGTAGATGATGTCGTGCACCGTCACCACGCGCCGGTAGGGCCCCCAGGCAGGAGCGATGCTGGCGAGCGAGTGCAGCAGCTGCACGCGGTGGCGCCGCGCCAGCGCCGGCAGCAGGGCCTGGTCGCCGAGCACCCACTGCGCGCGGCTTGAGGCCTGCACGGGCACCGTGACGGCAGGCATGACCTCACCCCAAGGGCCGTCCTTCGCCGCGGAGGCCTCCTTGTTGATAAACGCCGTGAAGCGCATTCCGGGGGCGGCCTTGACCAGCTCTGGCAATAGCTCGCGGGCGACCACCTCCATGCCTCCGGTCTCACCGGGCACGAGGTAGATGAGGTTCAAACCGACGTGCATGACGGCGTTGAGGCTAGCCTGTTGTGAGTGCAGCCCATCTCGATCGGCATCGACGCACGTGCCGCCGCGGAGGTTCCGGCCGGCCGGGGTCGCGTGGTGCGCGAGCTGTTGCGTGCGCTGGCGGCGTTCGAGCATCCGCACCGCTATCTCCTCTACGCGCGCGAGCCCTGGGCGCAGGACGAGCTCGATGAGCGCTTTCAGTGGCGCCTGCTGCAGGCGCGCGATCCCTGGTGGCATGTGCGGGCAGCGCGTGCGGCGAACCGCGAATGCGATGTGTTCCTGTCGAGTAACTCCTATCTGACCAGCCGCTTCCTGCAGATCCCCAGCGTGGCGATCGTGCACGACCTGACCACCTTCGAGCCGGCGATGCAGGCCAAACGAGCCTCACGCGCGATTGAGCGCCTGACGCTTGGCATCGCGGTGCGCCGCTCGGCCAAGCTGCTGGCGGTTTCGCAGGCGACGGCTGAGGCGCTGATCGGGCGCTTCCCCGGCGCTGCCTCGCGCACGGTGGTGGCGCCGCTGGGGGTCGCCTCGGCGCTGAGCGCGGCTGACTCTGAGCAGGCCGCGGCGCTGCCCCCCGCCGGCTTCGTGTTGGCGGTGGGCACCTTGGAGCCCCGCAAAAACCTTCCTCGTCTCGTGCAGGCCTACGCGGCGCTGCCCCAAGAGCTGCAAGCGGCGCACCCACTGGTGGTAGCGGGAGCGCTGGGCTGGGAGACCAACGGCACGCTGGGAGCCCTGCAATCCCTCGGTGAGCGCTGCACGATGCTGGGTTACGTCTCTGACGTGGCGCTGGCCGAGCTGTATCGCCGCTGTGCGGTCTTCTGCTACCCCTCGCTGGGGGAGGGTTTCGGCCTGCCGGTGCTGGAGGCGATGGCAGCAGGCGCGGTGGTGTTGACATCCAACGTCTCTTCGCTGCCAGAGGTGGGCGGCGACGCGGTGGCCTACGCCGACCCCACCGAGGTGCCGGCGATCGCCGCGCAGCTGCAACGTCTGCTGTGCGATGAGGCGCTGCGCGCGGAGCTCTCTGAGCGCGCGAGCACGCGAGCACGCGAGTTCTCTTGGGAGAGCTTTGCGCAGACGGCGCTGGCGGTGCTGGAGGAGGCGGCAGGGGTGAGTGCCGAGGCCGCGCGCGCCGCCGCGCCTGCGCCGGCGGCTCACGTCTGAGTCGCCCAGGCGCGTTCACTCATACGCGATTCATACGTTTCGCCGCCTGAAATCCATCTCAAGGGCTCGATCGTCCCGCGATCAGCCGAATCATGATCAGCGAGCCCCATCCGGGCGTGCGTCAAATGCTCAAACGCACGGTCGCGCGCCTGGGCCACGAAGTGCTCACGGCCGGCCCGCCGCCCACCCCCGCGCAGCTGCGCAGCGTGAACGTGCTGCTGCTGGAGCCGGCGGGTCCGCCGGGGGTCAGCTTGGCGCGCACTGCCTGCGTGGCCAACCCGGCGGTAGCGATCGTCTGCGCCGGTATCGCGGCGCCGCTGGAGGAGCTGGCCCAGCTGGAACCAAACCTGGCCGCGATCGTTGGGCGGTCTTTGCGGATCGAGCAGCTCGATGGCGCGCTGCGCCGCGCGCTCTCGCACAGCCACAGCCTGAGCGCCGCTATCCCTTGAACGTGGACGCGCCGAGGTCGCCAAACGGCTCGTCGCGCTCGCGCACGGCCTCGCGGAAGCCGGCCTGCATGGCGCGCTGCTGAAAGGCATAGCCCTCGGCGGTGTGGCGCGTGATCCCATCGAGCAGCGTGCCCAGCACCTGGGTGGTGTGTAGCCCCTGGGCATAGAGCGACTGGTTGACCAGCAGCTTCATCATGCGCAGCTGATTGACGGGCAGCCGCGCGATGCGCTCCAGCAGGATCTCCGTGCGCTGATCCAGCTGCTCGGGCGCGGGCGCCTCGATCGCCAGTCCCCACTCAAGCGCCTCGGCGCCGGAGAGGCTGTCGCCGGTGAACAGCAGTCGCTTGGCGCGCTGCGCCCCCAGCCGCTGCATCCACATGGAGGTCGTGGGTGACCCCCACACGCGCGCCGGCGGGTAGCCGATCTTGGCATCGGCGGCGATCACGAGCAGGTCTGAGCACAGCGCCATGTCGGTGCCGCCGGCCACGCAGAAGCCGTGCACCTTGCACACGACCGGCTTGCCGCAGTGAAACAGCGACATGAACGCGCGTACGTTGCGGCTCATCATCGCGTAGTCCACCATCGCGTCCCAGGTGCCCGCGGGGTTGTGATTGGCGGCCATCACCAAGGGGTCGAGCGGTGAGCCGGGGGGCGCCGAGTCGGGCTGCGCACCCTGACCCTCGGCGCTCTCGACCAGGTCATATCCACCGCAGAACCCCTTGCCGTTGCCTGCCAGCGCGATCACGTGCACGGCGGGGTCCAGATCGGCCTGCTCGACGCACTGCTCCAGCTCGGTTACGAGCCCGCGCGTGATGCCGTTGCCCCGCTCGGGGCGGTTGAGGGTGATGCGGGCGATGCGATCGGTGACCTCGTAGGTCATGGCTTGCAGAGCGCTCATGCGGGCGAAGTGTCCCACGCTCGGACCCTTCCTGCCAACGCCAGTAGAACAAGTGGGCATAGGTCGAGCCTTTGCTTATCCGCAGGTGCTGGGGTCGCTTCAGGCATGTATCGTCGCTTGAGTGGCCGAGCCCGCTCACTACACGCAGGTGGCGATCATCGGCTCGGGTCTGTCGGGCCTGGGCACGGCGATTGCGCTGCGCAAGGCGGGTATCGACGATGTGCTGCTGCTGGAGAAGGAGAGCGCGCTGGGCGGCACGTGGCGCGATAACACATATCCGGGCTGTGCCTGCGACGTGCCGGCGCAGCTGTACTCATTCGCGTTTGCTCCTAAGGACTGGAGCCGCGCGTACGCGGGACAGGAAGAGATCCGCGCCTATGTTGAGCAGACGGCGAGCCGCTTTGGCGTGAGCGAGCGGGTATGGACCGGCGCGGAGGTGGAAAAGGCGCGGTGGAACGATGCAGCGCAGCGCTGGGAGCTGAGCACGAGCGCAGGGCTCGTTCACGCACAGGTGCTGGTATCGGCGACGGGTCCTTGGAACGAGCCGGTGATACCCGATCTGCCGGGCGCGGAGCGCTTTGCGGGACGCATGTTCCATTCGGCGCGCTGGCAGCATGAGCACGATCTGACAGGTCGCCGCGTGGCAGTGATCGGCACAGGCGCCTCAGCGGTGCAGTTCGTGCCGCAGATCCAGCCGCGGGTGGCGCAGCTGCATGTCTTTCAGCGCACGGCGCACTGGGTGCTGCCCAAGCCCGATCGCGTGATCTCGGCGCTGGAGACGCGGCTTCTGCGCCGCTTTCCGCCGCTGCGCCGTGCGCTGCGGGCAGCGCTGTACTACGCCTTTGAGCTGGTGGGCGTGGGCACGCGCCATGTGAGCGCGATGCGTCACGTCGAGCGCCTGGGCCGCCTGCACCTGCGCCGGGCGGTACGCGATGAAGAGCTGCGCCGCGCGCTGACGCCGAGCTTCACATTGGGCTGCAAGCGGATGCTGCTCTCAAATGACTGGTATCCGGCGCTGGGCGCCGCGAACGTGGAGCTGCTGAGCACGGCGGTGAAAGAGATACGCGAGCATTCGATCGTCGGCGCCGATGGCAGCGAGCGCGAAGTGGACACGATCATCTTCGGCACGGGCTTTCGCATGACCGACCTGCCGATCGCGGCGCGCACGTTTGGGCGTGAAGGGCGTAGCCTCGCTGAGGTCTGGCGCGGGAGTCCGCGCGCTTACCTGGGCACGACCGTGGCGGGATTCCCCAACTTCTTCATGATGCTGGGACCAAACTGCGGCAATGGCCACGGCTCGGCGATCACGCTGATCGAAGCGCAGGCGCGCTACGTCGTGGACGCGGTCCGCGAGATGAGCAAGCGAGGATTGGGCAGCGTGGAGGTGCGAGCCGAGGTGCAGGAGACCTTCAACGAGCGCGTGCAGCAGGCCCTGAGGAGCACGGTGTGGAACGCGGGCGGCTGCAGCAGCTACTACATGGACGCCAACGGTCACAACGCCGCGATCTTCCCTTGGAGCACGATCGAGTACCGCCGTCGCACCGCGCGCTTTGAGGAGCGCGAGTACCGGGTGCGCGGTCAGGCGGTGGCGAGGTAGCGCTTCACCGCCACCGCGTCGGCGGCAAGCGCGGCGCTGTCGTTGCGGGTGAGGCGCGCGAAAGGCTCAAGCTGAACCTCCCCGCCGGGCATGCTCCAGGTTGCGACGGCGCGGCCACGCACGAGCGCGAAAGGCCTGAAGAGCCCATTGACGGTGACGATGGCCCGATGCGAGCCAAGGATGAGCTCACGCGAACGCCAGCCGAGTAAGAGTGGGTCGAAGGCGCCGAGCAGGCGCGGCGGGGGCAGCGCTGCCGCGGGTTGGCGCGTGTCCAGATCGAGCAGCCCGTCGGGGCGCTGAGCGAGCCGAGGAGCAATGGCGTCGAGCCCAGCGCGAACGTCGCGCAACGGCAGCCCGGACCACTTGGCCAGGTCGCGCTCATCGGCGGGAGCGTGCCCGCACAGGTAGCGGCGGGCAAGCTCGGCGAGGGCGTGCCGGCGATCGATCGGCTTGGGCTCACCCAGCCAGTCGCGTACCAGCACATAGGCGTGATGCGCGCCGACCATAGGCCCGCGCACGATCAGGCCGCGCAGCGAGGCAAACAGCAGGAGATGCACGAGCGCCTGTCCCTCGGTGCGCACCCCAGCCGCGGCGATGCGCTCGCGCAGCTGCTGACGCGTGAGTGGACCCTCATTGGCGAGTGAGCGCTCGATCACCTGCGCGGAGCGCTCGGCTGCGGCCGCTGTGACTCCCTCCTGCGCCAGTCGCCGCGCGTTGCCCGTGAGCAGGCCAGGCGCGGTCAATGCGTGCAGCCAGAAGTAATCCTCGCTGCGTATGAGATGAAGCGTGCCGCGATTGAGCCAGGCGATCAGGAGCGTTCTCTGCTGCTCGCTCAGCTCGTGCTCGACGTCGGCCGCTGAGAGTCCGCTGCTGCGCGCGCGGATCGCCAGCCGCGCGCCGCGCGGGTCCTGTCCCTGGACGGCTAGCAGCCGCTCAACAACGGTGAGGGGATCGCGGGCCGGCTCCCCGGCGAGCAGCTGTGCGGTAAGACGCTCGGCGATCATCGACGAGTGCCAGTATGGCGCGGTGGGATGCAGCAGCGAGCGACGGTGGGTGGGCCGCGGGGGGCCTGCACCCGCGAGCAAGACGGCTAGCCTGTAGTCGATGGCCGAGCGTCTTGCGATCGCCTGGGTGTTCAACACGATTGCTCTGTTCGTGGCGACCTGGCTGCTGTCGGGTTTGAGCTACGGCAACGACTGGTGGGCGCTGCTGGTCGCGGGGTTGGTGTTCACGCTCGTGAATATGTTCTTGAAGCCGGTGCTGGCGGTTCTGTCGATCCCCTTCATCATCGTGACCTTCGGGATCTTCTACTTCCTCATTAACGTGCTGATGCTGTACCTGACGCACTGGCTGGTCTCGCAGTTCACGATCCAGACGTTCTGGTGGGGCGCCTTGGCGGCGATCATCATCAGCATCGTCAACGGGGTCCTGCACATGTTCTTCGGGCGCCCCGGCGAGCCCGATGTGCGCCCTGAAGTGACTACAGCTCGCTTCTGAGCAGGCCGGGCAGCTCGGCGAGCGAGTCAAACGTCTGCGCCCCGGCGTCTTGCAGCGCCGTCTCGTCGCTGTCGGCGGCGAAGCCAAGCACGCGCATGCCAGCGGACACGGCGGCTCTGACCCCGGAGGAGGTGTCCTCGACAACGACACAGTCCGTGCTCGCGAACCCCATTGTCCGGGCGGCATAGAGAAAGAGATCGGGGTGCGGCTTGCCGCGAGGCACCTGCTCGGCGGAGAACAGCGTTTGCTCGGTGAAAAGCGGGCGCAGGCCGGTCAGCTCAAGCGAGAGCCGGGTCTTGCTGAGCTTGCCCTGCGAGGCGACGCATGCGGCGAGCCCGGCGGCAATGACCTCTTCGACTGCCTCACGCGCTCCCTGCATGGGGCGAAGCTCGCGGCGGAAGACCTCGGCGCGGCGCTGCTCAAACGTGGCCAGCCAGTCATGTGGCAGTGAGCGACCAAGTTTCGCCTCGGCCTTGCTCGCCACCTCCTTCAGCAGCAGCCCTTGATATTCGCGGCGCGCAGCGACGAGCGTGGTGGGCAGTCCTTGCTGCGTGAGCATCCGCGCGAGCACGCCGCAGGAAAGCGCCTCGCTGTCGACCAGCACGCCGTCGCAGTCGAAGATGACAAGCCGAGGGGTCCCCATGGATGAAGGTTAGGCTCCGAGTCTTCATGCGTGTCTTTCAGACTCTGCTGGCCTTCAGCGGCAATGCGCCGCCGCAGCTGGCGTTGACGCGCCGGCTGGTGCAGCGCGGTCACGAGGTGAAGGTGCTGGCGCATCGCGCGGCGCGGGCGCGGATCGAGGACACGGGCGCGGAGTTCGTGCAGTTCAAGCGGGCGCTGCCTGAGATGGATATGGCGCGTGCCGAGAGCGACCCTTTGCGTGACTGGGAGGCTCGTACGAGGTTTGGCGCGGGGCAGCGGGTGCGCGAGAACCTGCTGGTAGGCCTGTTGCTCGACACCAGCCGCGAATGCGCTGAGCTGCTCAAATGCTGGCCGGCGGAGGTGGTGGTGCTGGACTGGATGCTGCCGGGCGCGGCGGTGGCAGCGCAAGGCGCGGGCGTGCCTGCTGTGGTGCTCGTGCACTGTCCCTATCCATTCCCTGTCGTGGGCGCGCCTCCGCTAGGCAGCGGCCTGCGACCGATGCGCGGCCGGCTGGGCGCGCTGCGTGACGGCATCGCGTGGCACGTTTACCGGCGCGTGTTCGCGGCAGGCCTGCCGGTGCTCAATCAGGCGCGCGCGGAGCAAGGGCTGGGACCCCTGACCGATTGGGATGAGCAGTTGCTGGGGGTCGTGGCGATCTGCGCGATGAGCGCGGCGGAGCTGGATTTCGCAAGCGAGGGCAGGCTGCCGCCGAACGTGCATTACGTCGGGCCGGCGTTCGAGCCGTTTGCGGGCGAGTGGAGATCGCCGTGGCCGCCGAGCAATGACGACCCGTTGGTTCTCATCAGCTTCAGCACCAGCTATATGAACCAGCGCGCGCCGGTGCAGCGTGTGCTCGATGCGGTGGCGGGTCTGCCGGTACGCGCGCTGCTGAGCACCGGGCCGGCGCTCGATGGTGCGGCTCTGCGTATCGCGGAGAACACCCGTGCGGTGGCGTTCATTCCCCACCGCATGGTGCTGCCGCATGCGGCGCTGATGATCACGCACGCCGGCTGGCAGACGGTCAATGCGGCGCTGGCCGATGGTGTGCCACTGTTGTGTGTTCCCGGCGGACGCGATCAGCCCGACAATGCTGCCCGTGTGGTGCGTGCCGGCGCGGGGATGCGGGTGCGCGGTAATGCTTCCTCGCGCAGGCTGCGCAAGGCGATCGTGGCGGCGCTTGAGGACCCGAGGCTGAAGCGTGGCGCAAGCGCGATGGCGCAGGCTCTGGCGCGCAGCGATGGGGCGCAGGTGGTGGCGGAGAGGATTGAGCGCCTCGGCGGGGAATAAAGTTGCCGCGCATGTTGGACTATCTGAAGCGTCATCACGTTGGCATTATCGCCCTCTTCATTGCGTTGGGCGGCACTTCCTACGCTGCGACCCAGCTGTCGTCCAACAGCGTCGGGACGAAGCAGATACGCGACGGCGCGGTCACTCCCGCCAAGCTCTCGCCGGCGGTGGGCACGCTGCTGCGAAGGAAGGGTACGGAAGCGCACCGGCCGCGGCCGGGGCCAGGGGCGGGAGCGCAGGCGCCATGGAGAGCCCCGACGATCCTGGCAAAGATCAAGTCAGCCGGCCAGCGGGCGATCAGCCAGAAGATCGTCACCGTGGCGGCCAACGCGCCCTGGGTCGATACTGGCTTATCGGTAGCGGCGGGAGAGCATCTATGGACCGATACGCGCTCGGATGGCAAGTGGAGCGGTAACCCGAGATTTTTCCCCTATTCCGATGCCAATGGCCTGTCTGTCTATCCAGGCGGCTATCGCGTCGATGCCAAAGCCGCCGTTCTGTCATTGATCGGTTTCCTCGGCAGCTCTCCACCCACTCCTCGAGAAGAGTCCATCGGTGTGTCGGTCCCCGCCGGAGGGGGTGGCGGTGTTACCAACCCAGGCTTTGTCGAGATCGGCAATACCTTGCTCGATTTTGCTCCCACCAACCCAGGTGAGCTCTGGCTTAGGAACAACGACAACACCAACTCCATCTCAGACGTGGGCAAGCAGATAGTCAAAGTTCTCATCACCACCGGCTAGGTGGCGGCGCGCGCGGTTTCTGCGCCGCGCCACTGCGGGACTCCGAGCGTGATCATCAGCAGCTGACGCTGAGCGGTGCGGACGATTTCATCCTCGGCGGCGGGGTCGCGCGGCGGCGCGTCGAGGATCGCCTCGGCCGTGGAGACCATGGCGTTGACGATCAAGCCGGCGAGTAGCTGGAGGTCCTCGGTGCTCCAGCTGTCAAGGTAAGGAAAGCGGGCGAGGTCGGTGGCGAGGTCGCTGGCGAAGAGGCGAATCTCGGCGCGGATCGCGTGCCGCAGCGCGGCTACGCCGCCGAAGCGCTCGCGGGCGATGAAGCGGAAGTGGGTGTCGTGCTCGTGCACGTAGCCGACGAGGATCTGCACGGAGTTGTGGATGATGTGCTCGTAGGTGCGAGGGTCGGCGCGGGCGGCGCGGATCATCGCGCGGAGGGTGCGAAAGGACTCGTCGATGAGGACGAGACCGAGTTCCTCCATATCGTCGAAGTGGCGATAGAAGGCTGTGGGCACGATGCCGGCAGCGCGGGTGACCTGGCGCAGGCTGAGGCTCGAGAAGCTCTGCTCTTCAAGTAGCAGCAGCGCGGCGTCCAGCAGCGACTGGCGTGTGCGCTGCTTGCGTTCCTGGCGGGTTGCGCCGCTTTCTGGAGTACGGCTGTTCACGATGACAGTGTGACGAGGATCACAGATGTATCTGTTACCTGATGGGGTTAGCAGTGTACTGGATAGGGTACTCTGTGAACAGTTGTGCACTGACTAACGTGGAGCTTGAGACTATGCCCCCTGCCACCTTGCCCTCCGCCACCAAGCCCCGAGCCTTAGGCCACCCTCGACCTCGACATCGCCTTGGCCGGCGTCTGCTGCACTCAGGCTTGCTGGAGGCGCTGGCCTATCCGCACGGGGTGGATCGCTACGTGGAGCTGGTGCGCCCGCTGCTGGTCAAGCGCGAGGCGCGGGCGGAGGTGACGGCCGTGCGATGCCAGACGGATAAGAGCGTGACGTTGACGCTGCGCCCGAATGAGAACTGGCAGGGCCTGCAGGCGGGCCAGTTCGTGAACGTGAGTGTGGAGATCGAAGGCGTGCGCGAGACGCGGCCCTACTCTCCCGCAGGCTCGGAACACGCGCGGGAGGGTGCGCTGGAGCTGACGGTGTCAACTCATCCCGAGGGCAAGGTGTCGCGCTACCTGCGCGAGCGAGCACATCCGGGAATGATCGTGGGGCTGAGCGAGGCGGCGGGCGAGTTCGTGCTTCCGGCCGCGCGCCCGCGGCGGGTGCTGCTGATCAGCGGAGGCAGTGGCGTGACACCCGTGATGGCGATGCTGCGCACGCTGTGCGATGAAGACTTCGCGGGCGAGGTTGGTTTCCTCAACTACGCGCGCTCACCCGAGCTGGCGCTGTATGACGCTGAGCTCAAGGAGCTGGCAGAACGCCACGATGGCCTGCGTGTGGCCCGCGGCTTCACGCGTGCGGGAGCGACGGGCTCAGCCGCGGGCTTGCCCTTGAAAGGTCGCTTTGAGCGCGAGCACCTGCGCGCGGTGATGTCCGAGCACGACGATGCGGCGGTGTTTGTATGCGGCCCGCCGGCGCTGATCGAGGCGGTGCGCGGGGTGTGTGCGGAAGATGGCCTGCAGGAGCCGACGGTGGAGACATTCACTCCCCTGTTGGCGCGCTTCGACGCGCTGAGCTTCGATCAGGACGGCGCCGAGGGCGTGGTGAGCTTCGCGGCCAGCGGACGCCAGGCGGCCAACAGCGGTCTGCCATTGCTGGAGCAGGCTGAGGACGCAGGACTAAGCCCGGAGCATGGATGCCGCATGGGTATCTGCAATACGTGCAGTTGCCGTAAGCGCTCAGGCACGGTGCGCAATGTCATAAGCGGCGAGCTGTCGAGCGCGCGCGACGAGCAGATCCGTATCTGCGTGTCGGTGCCGGTCGGCGACGTCGCGCTTGAGCTGTGAAGCCAAACCCACCATGAGCCTCCAGTAGAAAAATGAACCCTTCCCCTGAAAAGGAGCCGGCGATGTCCAAGACCGCCCCGAATCTCACTCCCGAGCAGCTGGAGTCCTTCGGCGAAGAACTCGACGCTCTCTGCGCCCGCGTAACCGCGGACCTGGGCCAGCGCGACGCTGACTACATCAACAAGGTGATTCGCGCACAGCGGGGGCTGGAGGTGGCCGGCCGTGCGCTGCTGTTTGTGAGCTTCCTGCCGCCGGCCTGGCTGGCCGGCACGGCGGCGCTGTCGATCTCAAAGATCCTGGACAACATGGAGATCGGCCACAACGTGATGCACGGTCAGTACGACTGGATGAACGACGCGCGCCTGAATGGCAAGACGTTTGAGTGGGATACGGCCTGCCCGGCCGACCAGTGGCGCCATTCGCACAACTACATGCACCACACGTACACCAACATTGTCGGTAAGGACCGCGACATTGGCTATGGAATCCTGCGCATGTCAGAGGATGAGCGCTGGCGGCCGTACTACCTGGGCAATCCTCTGTATGCGGCACTGCTGGCGATCTTCTTCCAGTACGGCGTGGCGCTGCACGATCTGGAAACGGAGCAGATCGCTGCGGGCAAGACGAGTCTGCGCGAGAAGCGGGGCATGCTGGGAGACATCTGGCGCAAGGTACGGGGCCAGACGCTGAAGGACTACGTGCTGTTCCCGCTGCTATCGGGCCCGTCTTTCCCGCTGGTGCTGGCGGGCAATGCGACCGCGAACCTGGCGCGCAATCTGTGGTCCTTCACGATCATCTTCTGCGGTCACTTCCCCGATGGGACGCACGAGTTCACGCAGGAGGAGGCGGAGAATGAGACGCGCGGAGAGTGGTACTACCGTCAGCTGCTGGGTTCGGCCAATCTGACGGGCGGCAAGCTGTTCCACGTGATGGCGGGCAATCTGAGCTACCAGATCGAGCACCACCTGTTCCCCGGTCTGCCGGCGCACCGCTACACGGAGATCTCAAAGGAGGTGCGCGAGATCACCGAGCGCTACGGCATCCCTTACAACACGGGTCCGCTGCACAAGCAGTTCGGCAGCGTTGTGCGTAAGATCGTGAAGCTGGCGATCCCGCCGCTTCCCGGTCGGGGCGGCAACGAGCCGCAGGGCACGCAGGGCAGCGAGCCGCCGGCAACCAAGCAGTCCCGCAAGCAGGAGCTTGCGGCAGTGGCGTAACCCGAGATGAGCGACTCCCTCGACAAACTAGAGACGCGCAAGGACACGATTCAGGTGGCGATCGAGTCAGGCGCGACGCATGTGGGGGGCATCATGAGCATCGTCACGGGCGCGGTACGCGACATCACACGCGAGGTGGGCGAGTGGGCAACCGATATGTTCGAGATCCGCGATGCGGCGCGCCGGGCGCGTAAAGAGGGCGAGCCGATGGACCCGCTCTCCTAGCGGGGGGATTGCGCGACTCGCTCCGGGATGAGGCTCTCTGGCGAGATCCTTGCGTTGCAAGGTCTGAAGGACCGGGCCTGGCGCGTGGGACGGAAGGAGCGCACCTGCGGCCCACGCGGGTCGTTGCGGAAGGCAATCCCACGCACGAGGCGCCGCGCTGTAGCACGCGCGAGGACGGCATCGGCCACGGCTTCAGGATCGACGGCATATTGCGAGTCGAGGACGAGCTGTCGGAGTAGCTGTATCTGCCGTTGCATCGGGTTGCACGATCTAGCATCGGCAGCGATGGCAGGGACCGCACACCCTGCGGTTGTATTCGAACAAGCGTTGAATAGCGCCCCAGCGTTGAATAGCGCCCCCAGGGCAGCTTGGCGCGGATCGATTGCCGCAGCGAGGCAGCCGATGAGTTCTCAGACGTAAGCCGGTCTTCATATGAAGACCGATGAAGAAGGAGATGAGGACGACGGCTGCCCGCGCGCCGCGGAGCGTCAGCCTGAAGATCCGGGGGCCCCTGGAGCGCGCCGATCTGCCGGGGCTGTTCGAACGGACGTGTGCCCTGCTGGCAACAGGCGGCATCGAGGTGCTTCTGTGCGAGGTGGCGGACGTCACAGCGGATGCGGTCGCGGTCGACGCGCTGGCACGGCTGGCGCTGGCGGCGCGTCGCGCGGGATGTCAGCTACGGCTGTGCGGAGCTTCAGCGGAGCTCAGTGCGTTGGTGGGGTTCATGGGGCTCGCTGAGGTGCTGCCCAGCTAGGCGTCCAGCCGCGGCGGAAGGTCAAACAGCGGGAAGATGGTCTCAGTGTTGAGAAAGAAGGTGAACTCAACGATGCGTCCAGCGGCGATCTCAAGCACCTGCAGCGCCCAGGGGTCATAGCCCGGGCCGCTCTCGCTCGGCTTGTACTGTCCGAAGGCGGGCGCGCCGTTGGCGGTGACGGTCGGGATCACGCGCGAGCCGCGGCAGGCCGCTCCGGGTCCGACCCACCAACCGAGGATGTCCTCACGACCGCTGAGCCACAGCTCGTAAGGCGGCATCGACTGGGTGGCGTCCTCGTGGATGAGATCGGTGAGGGCGTCCATGTCGTAGCGCTGGAAGGCGTCGAGGTAGCGCGCGAGCAGCTCGCGGTCGTGCTCGCTGAGGACACCCCGGCTGGCGTCGGCGATGTCGGCCGCGTCGAGCGTGGCGCGGGCGCGCTGCAAGGCGCTGTTGACCGCGGCAACGCTGGAGTCAAGCAGCTCAGCAACCTCGGAGGCCTTCCAGTGCAAGACCTCGCAGAGGATCAGGACGGCGCGCTGGCGTGGGGGCAGATGCTGGAGCGCGGCGATGAAGGCGAGCCGGATGGTCTCGCGCGACTCGGCGACGGCTGCCGGATCCTCCTCGGAGAGGACCTGGCCGTCAGGGACAGGCTCGATCCAGGTCACCTCTGGCAGGATCTCTCCAATGGGACCGTTAGGCGAGCGCGCGGCGCCGAGATCCATCGGACGAGCCCGGCGCTCTCTGCTCTTGAGCATGTCCAGACAGACATTGGTGGCGATGCGATAAAGCCATGCTCGCACCGAGGCGCGGCCCTCGAAACGCTCGCGCGCTCGCCAGGCCCGCAGCAGCGTGTCCTGGACGGCGTCCTCGGCCTCGAACGGCGAGCCCAGCATGCGGTAGCAGTAGGCGGTGAGCTCACGGCGATGGCGCTCAAGGTCGCCGAAGGCCGGGGGGTTGGCGAGCACTGAACCCTCCATCGGACCCATCCTAGGACCTACGCGATGAGTTTCGTCGCGAGGGCAGTCTTTATGGCAGAACCACTACGAACAGGAGGCACGAGATGGGAAGAATCGTTGTCACGGAGTTCATAACCTTGGATGGCGTCATCGAGGCGCCTGGCGGCGGCGAGCCCTTCGCGCACGGCGGCTGGTCATTTGAATTCAACCGCGGAGCAGACGGCGACAAGTTCAAGTTCGATGAGCTGATGGCTGCCGACGCGCAGCTGCTGGGGAGGGTGACCTACCAGGGCTTTGCCAAGGCCTGGCCGTCGATGGGAGCTGACCAGTTCGGCGAGAAGATGAACGCGATGCCCAAGTACGTGGTCTCGACTACTCTGAGTGCAGAGGACGCCGACTGGAACAACTCGACGGTGATCGGCGGCGACATGCCAAGCGAGGTTGGGCGGCTGAAGCAGCAGGTAAAGGGCGACATCCTGGTCGCGGGCAGCGCCAAGCTTGTGCAGTCGCTGACCGAGCATAAGCTCGTGGACGAGTACCGGCTGATGGTCTTTCCGATCGTGTTGGGCAGTGGCAAGCGCCTGTTTGCCGAGGGAACTCCACGCACGGAGCTGCGACTGGCGCACTCCACGCCGGTCGGGCCAGACGGCGTTTTCATCCTGACCTACCAGCTCGCGGACCCTGCGGAGAATGCTCACGCGGCTTGAGCGATGAGTCCCAGCGTCCACGGCCGTCTTGACAAGAGAACCCCGACGATGAGGAGCAGACAATGAGTGACACAGCAGCCAAGATCAGCATCAGCCAGATAGGGACGGTGATGGTCCCGGTGAGCGATCAGGATCGGGCGCTTGAGTTCTACGTGGGCAAGCTGGGATTCGAGAAGAGCGCCGATATCCCCTTTGGGGACGGAGATCGTTGGGTGGAAGTGGCGCCTACAGGCGCTGCGACAAGCCTCGCGTTGGTCCTTCCGCGCGAAGGAGACTCCGCTGGAATCGAGACCCGCGTGGCCTTTACGAGCGAGGACATCGATGCCGACCACGCGAGCCTAAAGGCCGCGGGCGTAGATGTGGACGAGGCAGTGATGCGCATGGGTGACCCGGTGCCGCCGATGTTCTTCTTCCGCGATCAGGACGGCAATCGACTGCTGATCGTGGCGCAGGGCTGACGTCGGCCGGGCGAGCCGTGGCGATCCCCGTCGCGGCTCGCCCTACCGACGATACGCCGGCGGGATCGCGACGAGGTCCTCGACCAGGCCCTTCGCATTGCAGGGCCGGAAGGACCGTGCCTGGCGGCTGGGCCTAAAGGAGCGCACTTGGGGCGCGCGGGGGTCATTGCGAAAGGCAGTCCCCAGAACCGCACGCCGCGTCGCGGCGCGAGTGAGGATCGCGTCGGCCACGCTCGCCGGGTCGACCGCGTACTGCGAGTCGAGGACGAGCTGTCGAAGTAGCTGGATCTGCCGCTGCATCGGTGCTCGAGATCTGTATCGGCGGGGACGGCGAAGGTCATACGGCCCGGCGGCCGTACTCGACAAGCGTTGCATGTGTCCTTGCAGGCGCCGTGTCCCGCTCAAGCCTGCTTGACGCCTTCGAGCGCCTGCATGCGTTCGACGATGCTGCTGAGCAACTGGTCCTGGCTTTGGAGATGGGCCTGCAGCTGCTGGCACTCATGCAAGATGGCCTCGGCGTCCTGGTAGGTCTGGACGGCGCGCTTGTCGGCGGCACCGCCGAGCACCTGCTGGCCAACCATGATGGCGATCATCAGGAGCATCTGCATGATGCCGCCGAAGACGAGCAGCATCAGCGCCCAGGGGTAGGGGTCTCCGAAGAGGCTCTGCCCAAGGCCCGCCATCCACAGGCCCATGGCGAGGGCCACAGCGTAGAAGGCCCACATATTGCCCACGCCCTTGGTGATGAGCGCTGCGAGGCGGCCGTTGAAGCCGACGTTCTCATCGTCGGTCTTGGGGGGAGGGGTATTGGCCCGCTCGACGATCCGCGGATGCGGTTCGTAGTGAAAGGCATCGATCGTCCCAGCCATATGCAGCCTCCTTGGGACATCGGACAGGCATCTGCCCTTGGCCCGCTCGAGTTTTGAGCCGTCAGTATCGCCTAGAGAGGCTCGCGCGTAGACGCACTTCTCGGGGCAGTGAGCGCTGGCTTTAAAGGCAGGCTCTAAGGCGCCTGCGAGATGACCAGGCGCAGGGCGCCGTCGAGGCTGTCCCGCGCGCGCAGATGCCCGTGCTCAGCGTCCCAGTCGCCGGACTCCAGGGCGGTAGCGAGCCGCTCCACAATCCGCCGTTCGACGTCAGGCTCGAGCAGCGCCCAGACGGACTGGGCACTGCGGACAGCGGGATCCAGGAGCGCCTCGGGTCGTCGCCAGAAGGCCTCGAAGAAGCCGCCGTCGTGGCAGTCGCCGGGCGTGGGGATGCACTCGACGCGGGTGTGCCCGCCGAGGGCGTCGGCGACCTCGGCGATTGGGGGAAAGCGCGGCAGCTCCTTGGCGACGCCCTCGCGCAGGTACTCCAGCTGCCAGGCGGGCAGACTCTGAAGCTCGAAGGTGAAGACGACAACAGGCCCACGCGCGACGCGGCGCAACTCGGCCAGACCCGCCCGCGGAGACTCCCAGTGGTGGATCGTCACACAGGCCATCGCGGCGTCGAAGGCGTCGTCGTCGAAGGGCAGCGCCTCAGCGCGAGCGGCGAGCGCGGGAGCGGCGCCGGCGGGACGCTGGGCGCGCATGGTGGGCGCTGGGCTCGACGGCCAGCACCCAGCGATCGTGTGGCTCATACGAGCCGGCGCCGGCGCCGACGTTGAGCACGGTCCGGGCGTCCCCCAGGGCGGCGTCGATGCGGGCCGCGATGCGCGGGTCGGGGCGGCGGTGGCGCGCGTAGGTGCGCCCGTGGCGCTCATAGTCGACAGTGCGGGTCACCGAGCCGTGGACCCTAACAGCGTCCTATTCCAGCGTGGGAACCTTGACGCAGCAGCCGCTGATGATGCCGGTGCCGGTGCCGATGTAGCGCCCGTCAGGCTGGACGATGACGCGGTAGTGGGCGCGCGTGCCCGAGCGGTAGCGGATCGCGCACGACCAGGGATTGCGCAGCGTCCCCCCTGCCCCAGGTAGGCAGCGCACGAGTGCGGTATGCGTGCGCAGCGCCGCCGATACGGGCTCGGGAGCCTCAGCCGCCACGGCCTGCACCTGCGTTGCGCCCAGCACCGTGGTGGGGTTACGTGCAAGTGAGCGAGACTGCCGCAGACGGAACAGATCCTCGCTCCCGCGACTGTGAAATGCGACGGCGCCCCCGGCGACGCCGACGAGGACCGCCATCCACACGACGAACGGGAGGGCCGAGACGGCCCTCCCGTTAGGTGCAAGCTGTGAGCTTGGGCTAGTGATGCCCGTGGCCACTGTCGTGGCCGTGGCTGTCGCCGTGGTCGTTGCCGCCACCGTTGCCGCCGCCGTGGTGGTCGCCGCCACCGTTGCCGCCGCCGTGATCGTCGCCGCCCTGACCGCCGCCACCACCGTGTTCACCCTCGTGACCGTGGCATTCGTGGTCGCCGCCGCGTCCCTTGCCGTGATCGCAGGGAGGCCGGTACTGGTGGAAGCTGGCGCTGCCCGCGGAGCTCCCGCCGCCGTCGCCACCGGCGAGCGCCATGGTTCCGCCGGTGCCCAGCATGAGAAACCCGACCGAGGCCAGCGCAGTTATCCGTGATTTCATGAAAGATCCCTTGTGTGTTGAGGAGGTGGACCGGCGCGCCCCGTTCATCGCCCGCAGCTTGACTCGATCGAGGGCAAGCGGATCCAGCGTGGGACGCCCGTCGCGGAGCACGTCGGCAACCTTCTGGAGGTCCTCCGAGAAGTGTTCGTTCTGGTTGTGTGAGTGGCTCATGCGGGCTCATACGAACGAGCGGCCATCTTCCAGACCGGAAGCTCTCTCGCCTGGACGGACGGCCGATGTGGGTGCTGATGCGGATGAAGCGCGATGACGCTTTCGAGCGCCTGTACGCCGAACACGCGCAGGCCCTGTTCAGCTTCCTCAGGTACCGCACGGGCGATCGCGCCCTGGCGGAGGACCTGCTGGCGGACACCTGCGAGCGGGCGCTGCGCGCGCGCTCGCGCTTTGACCGGCGCAGGGCGAGCGAGAAGACGTGGCTGTATGCGATCGCGCTGAACTGCCTGAGCGACCATGTCCGTCGCCGGGCCACCGAGAGCAGGGCGCTGGAGCGGATGGTGGCTGGCGCTGGCGCTGGCGGCGGGCTCGCGGACGGCGGACTGGCGGACTATGAGGAGATCGATGAGATCGCCGAGCACGACATGCAGGAGGTCAGCGACCGCGATCTCATCAACAGGAGCCTGGCTGCCCTGAGCGGCGAGGAGCGCGAGGCGATCGCCCTGCGCTTCGGCGCCGATCTGACGGTGCCCGAGATCGCGAAGGTGACGGGGGAGCCGCTGACGACCGTGGAGGGCAGGGTCTACCGGGCGCTGCGCAAGCTGCGCGAGGCGATGGACTAGGAGGGGACCCGACGGACGCGGAGGGGACCCGGTGGGCACGAAGGGGATCCGGTGGACTAGGAAGGGACTAGCGAGAGGTCATTGCTGGTCAGGGCGCTGGCGCGCACGCGCGCGGCACGCTTGACCCACTCGGTGGGGCTGGCGACGTTGAGTTCCCTGGCAGCCTGACGAGTGAGCGGCTCCAGCGGATTCAGCCGTAGGGCCTTCGCGGCGTTGGACCGCGGATCGATGCCCGCGGCGGCCTGCGCGAGGGCAAGCGCGTAGTAGGTCTCCCAGCTCCCGGGGTCCAGGCGCACGGCCTCGCGCATGGCGGCGATGCCCTGGCGGGGCAGGCCGCGCTGCACGTCGCAGAAGCCAAGGATCTCGTAGGGCTCGGGGCGCACGTCGAGCCACCCGATCGATGACAGTGCCGCTGAGCTCGCCGCGGTGCAGTGGGATGCGTAGAGAGCGCGCTCGGCATCATCGAGGGGGCGCTGCGAGCCGATGATCAGCACCGGCAGCACGAGGCTTGCGAGGCAGAGCAGGCCGAGCGTCATGCGCGCGCCGCGGCGGGGCACCCATCCCGGCGCGAAGCCATTGCGAGGGCTCAGGGCGAGGCCCGCGGCCGCGAAGAAGCCGAGCGTGGCAACGGGCATCTCCCAGTCCCAGTCCACGCCGGCGCGCAGGGCCCAGACGAGGCCGGCGGCGAGCAGCGCCCCATAGAGCGAGCGCTGTGCCCCGTTGCGGGCACGAGCGCGGACCCCGAGCGCGCCGAGGATCGCGCCGATGGCGATGAGCAGCAGCAGCAGCCCGGGGATCCCGAGCTCGGCGAGGGCCTGCAGGTACAGGCTATGAGCGTTGATGACGTACGTGAAACGGGGACGCTGGCGGTCCCAGAGGGTCTGGTACATGCCGGCGCCCTGGCCGTGCAGCTCGGACGCGCCGCCGCCGCGCAGCGCGACTCGCCATAGCTCGGTACGACCGTCGTTGGAGGGATCGCTCAGTCGCTGGCGCAGGTCGCCGCGCGAGCCGTGGGTGGGGGCGCCACCGATGAAGCGGTTCCAGTCGTGTGCCAAGGCATGGGGAAGACCGAGAGCGAGCGCCGCGGCCACGAGCGCGAGACCCCCGCCCCCAAATGCAGCGGCAGTGCCCAGGCGGATGCGGCGCCTGCTGGCAGTGCTTGCGCGGTGGCGCAGGCGAGGATCGAGCACGATCGCGAGCAGCAGGCGCAGGGCGCCGCACACGATCGCGCAGACGCCGGCGACGAGCGCGACGCGGTGGCCCTGAGAGATGGCCGCGGGCGTGGTGGGATCGACGGTGTCGAGCAGATTGGCGTGGTAGGCGACGAGGATGAGGACCACGGTCCCCGGCACGCCTGCGAGTGCCCCGCTGAGCAGCCCGCTGGGGCGAGCAACGAGCACGTAAACGACCAGACCGACGGCGCCCGCGGCCATCGCTCCCCGTGAGAAGGTGAAGAAGAGCGTGGCCGCGAGCAGCGGCACGAGCGCGGCCGCGAGAACCTGAACCGGGCGGCGCTCGCTCAGCGTGCAGGCGAGGTGCAGGGCGAGGACGATGCCCAGTGCAGCGAGCAGACCAAGCGTGTTCCAGTAGGTGACGGGATAGCTGAGGCGCTCGTTGGCGACGTTGGGCGCGGTGTGCCAGACGTCGGGCAGCACGCGGCTGATGAGCCCAGCAAGGCAGACGATGGCAATGCCGAGCACGAGTCCCCGCAGGAACCAGCGCAGGTTCCGCGCGCTTGGTCTGATCGTGGCGAAGAGGAGCAGGATCAGCAGGTAGAGCCAGGCGCGGTCGAACTCGATCAGGGCACGGCTGCTGGAGTGAGACCAAGCGGCGGAAGCGAGGGTCATGAGCGCGTACAGCGCGAGGCCGGCAATTGCGACGAGCGTGCTCGACGTGAGGCCCGCGAACGGCCGCTGTGCCTGCACGATCCGCACGGCCAGGATCTGGGTGAGCAGGACGACAGCGAGCGCGGTGCTGGTCGGGAAGTAGCCCCCGGCGTTGAAGCCCGTGAAGACGATGAGTGCGCCGGGCAGGAGCATGAGCGCCGTGAGCGCGAGCTCCCCAGCGCGGGTGGCGGGCGGATCGCCGCGCGCCGGCGCTGGGGCCTGGTCGATCGGCGCGGCGCCTGGCTCACGTGGGCCGGGAGCGGACTCATCCCCGCGTAGCGGTCTGAGGGCGGTGGAGCTCATGTCTGCTGGTAGGGGTGCGTGCGGTCCATGCCTGCTGGTTCGAAGGGCTGTCTACCTACAGCCCGCGGCGCGCGAGAACGTGCGGGACGGTGCGCAGCAGAATCTTGATATCGGTCCACAGCGACCAGTTGGCGACATAGAGGTAGTCGATGGCGACCATCTCGCGCAGCGGCACGCGCGCGGGGCCAAGGATCTGCCAGTGGCCGGTCATGCCGGGCAGGAGCTCAAGACGCCGGCGGTGCCAGCCCTCCACGCGGGCGTCCTCGTCGATCACCAAGGGGCGCGGTCCCACGAGGCTCATCTCACGCCTGATGATGTTCAACAGCTGAGGCAGCTCATCGAGCGCGCTCTCGCGCAGGAACCTGCCGACGCGCGTCACGCGCGGGTCCGCGGCGATCTTGAAGAGCCCCTCCTGGGCTTCGTTGCGATCGCGCAGGGAGTCCTTCATGGCCTCTGCATCGGGGACCATCGTGCGGAACTTGAGCATGTGGAAGCGCTCGCCGTGCTCGCCCACGCGTAGCTGGCGAAAGAACACCGGACCGCGGCTGTCGAGCTTGATCGCCACGGCGATCGCGAGCATGAATGGCGCCACGACGAACAGCCCGATGCTGGCGCCGAATAGATCGAAGGCGCGCTTGAGCGCCGCGGAGGAGCGTGTGAGGTGAAAGCGCCTGACGCCCATCACGGTCATCCCGTAGAGGTTGTCGAACTCGACCGAGGAGCCGATCACCTCGAGCAGGCGCGGCAGCACGCTGACCCTGACGCCGACGGCTTTGAGCGTGCGCACGAGATCGAGGGTCTCGTCGGTGTCGGCGCTGGGCGGCGCGATGATGGCGCGGTGTACGTCGAGCGTGCGGGCGAGATCGCCGACCTCGGCGAGCCTCGAGGCGGAGCAGGCGCCGGCGGACCAGGGGGCAATCATGTCGAGTTCGAGGTGGGCCACCAGTTCGGCCTTGACGCCGCGGTGCCCGCTGAGCTTGGAGCGCACAGTCTGCGCGAGCGCCTCGTCGCCGATGAAGAGGCAGCGCTCTGGCGGCGAGAGCTGCAGGGCGAGCATCCTCGCAGCGGCGCGCGCGAGCAGCAGCAGCAGTGCAAGGGAGAGCCACAGGAACAGCGCTTCAAGCCGGTGCAGTGGCGCGCTGAGCACCAACCCGCCGGCGAGCCACGTGGCCAGCGCGCACAGCGTGGCGAGGTGGAAGAGTTTGGGGGCCTCGTCGAGTGTGGTCTTGCGCAGCAGCGTTTCATCGCGGTCGTAAAGGCCGAAAAGCTTTGCGCTGACAAGCAGGATCGGCAGGCTGGCGATGCTCAGCCAGGTGAGCTGCGGCGGTCTGGAGGAGAGCTGCGTGGTGAGCGCGAAGGCGCAGATGGCGGCCGTCGCGTCTGCCATCAGCAGGCGCCGGCGGAAGATGGCGTCGCGCAGCATGCTCGCAGCTGGCCCCTTGGCCTCGGCGAGCGGCAGCACCGCAGCCCAGGGGCGCGGGCGCACACCCGCCCAGGGACGCGGGAACACCGCCGCAAGGCGCGGCTCGGTCTCGCTGCCGGTGTCGGCACTCATAAGGCGATCCCAGCGTTCATGCTCACCACGGTCCGTCTCCCTGAAGCGGTGGTCGTGAAGCGGTGAATTAGTTGCGCCAGCCCCGAGGGTGTTAAGCCTCGAATGCCTTGCCAGGGGCATCGCGCGAGCGCAGTGTTATAGGGAGAGCGCGGCGGATGCAAGATGTGCGGACGGATGGCCGACCTTTCCAGTCCCGGCCGGGCGGTGCTGAGCGCCGGCTAAAGTGCGGGGACGGACCCGGAGCGGCCAGCAGACTTCGTCAGGCGCTTCGCCGAGTTCTGGCAGGCGCCAGTGCCCGAGCGCCTCGACACGGTGCTGGCGCCTGACGCTCGCCTCTCGGCCCCGATGGTCCCGACTACGTCAGGACTGGAGGCTGGCAAGCGCGCCTTCGCCGACCTCTTCGAACTGATTCCTGGCATGACCGCCGAGGTCCACCGCTGGGGCGCGACCGCCGACGGCGTCCTGATCGAGTTCACGGTTCGCGGTACGGCAGGCGGAGCGCCCATCTCCTGGCAGGCTGTCGATCGCTTCGTCCTCAACAAGGACGGACGCGCCACCGAGCGGTTCACCTACTTCGACTCCTTGCCGCTGGTGGCGACCCTCGTGCGGCGTCCGCGGGTATGGCCGGGATTCGCTCGCAGCCGCGTCAAACGGCTGCGGTGAGGTAGCGAACGACGTCCTTGGCGTCGGCGGCGAGCGCGCTGGCATCTCGGCGGGCGAGGTCAGCGAAGGGTTCGAGCTCGACCTTCCCGTCGGCCATTCGCCAGGTTCCGGCGGCGCGTCCATGGACAAGCGCGAAGGGCCGGAAGAGACCGTTGACGGTGACGAGGGAGCGGTGTGGACCAAGGATGGCATCGCGCGAGCTCCAGCCCAGGAGGACGGGGTCGAAGGCGCCGAGCAGCCGCGGCGGGGGCATCTGCGGTGGCGCTTTGCGAGTAGCGAGGTCCAGGAGCCCGTCACGGCGATGTGTGAGCTGGGGCGCGATCGCGCGGAGCCCCTCGCGCGGACGTCGCGCAGGGGCAGGCCCGACCATTTGGCGAGGTCGCGCTCCTCAGCGGGCCCGTGGCCAAGGAGGTAGCGGCGGGCGAGCTCGGCGAGGGCGCGCGGGCGGCGGCGGACCGAGCCAGTCGCGCACGAGCGCGTATGCGTGGTGACGGTTGACCATGGGCCCGCGCACGATGAGGCCGCGCAGCGAGGCGAGCATGAGCAGGTGCACGAGCGCCTGTCCCTCGGTGCGTACACCGGCGGCGTCGATGCGCTGGGCGAGCTGCTGGCGCGTGAGCGGCCCTCCTGCAGCAGGGAGCGCTCGATGACCGCGACGCCCCTGTCGGCGGCCCTGGGTGTCACCCCCTCCTGGGCGAGGCGCCGCGCGTTGCCGGTGAGCAGGCGTGGCGCGGTGAGCGCGTGCAGCCAGGGGTAGTCCTCGCTGCGCACGAGGTGAAGCGTGCCGCGATTGAGCCACGTGATGAGCAGCGCACGCTGCTGGCTGAGGGCGTGATCGACGTCGGTGGCGGAGCACCCCGCCGTGGTGCGGGCACGGATCGCAAGTCGTGCGCCGCGCGGGTCCTGTCCCTGGACCGCGAGCAGGCGCTCGGCGACGGCGACCGGTCGCGCGCGGGCTCCCCGGCGAGCAGCTGCGCGGTGAGACGCTCAGCGATCACCGTTCGCCAGTATGCCTGGCCGCCTCGGGAGAGCATGGATGGGTGGCGGGTGGCTTGGGTGCTGGAGGAGCTGAGTGTTGACCGTGCTTGCGCCGGGTGCGACACTGCTGCAACTATGACCGTTGTGCCCGCGAGCGTCACAGGCGAGTTCGTTGACGCGATCCTCGCCAGGGATCTATCCCGTGCCTGCGGCCTTCTGCACCCCGACATCGACTTCCGGGCGATGACGCCAAAGCGAGTCTGGGAGGCTGAAGGCCCAGCCGGTGTCGAGGAGGTCCTGCGCGCGTGGTTCGAGCATCCCGAAAGGCAGGTCGAGCATGTCGAGCCCACCGAGCCCGTTTCCGTCGGGGACAGCCTGCGCGTTGGCTGGCGTGTACATGGCAGCGGCGCCGAAGGGCCGTTCGTCTATGAGCAGCAGGCGTATGTGCGAGAAGACGCGGGGCAGGTCGTGTGGCTGCGCGTGATGTGCAGCGGACCGCGTCCTGCGGGGAGCGGGTCTCTCACCTAGCGCTTGCGCGCCCGGTGAATTCCGCGGTGAACAGGCCCGATCCGGAGCGAGGGGCCATAGCTGCTGCTCGTCCCGTCACCGCTAGCCATCCCCGGCTAACGGCGCCGGTTTACGCGATCCCAATGCTCGGCCTTTTCCTGGCGTTCGCGGTCAGCCTTGTCGCGAGCGAGCATCTCTTCCGGCGTCAGCGCACGGCTCTCCGCCGGCTTCCAGCCACTGTCCGCTATCTCCGCGTCCCACTTCGCCTTGGCCGCCTTGAGCGACCGGAACCGGCCCAGCACAGCGCCATCTCGCTTGACGTAGAAGTATCCGTCGCGCGGTACAGAAGGCGTGTTGCGTTCAATCGCCAAAGCGAGATCGGGGAGCCGTTGAGCGTAGACATCTGTGCGGGAGGTGGGGGCCATGGCGTTGGGGACGCTACAACTCCGCGCGCGACTAGACACGCGATCGATGTTCGCGATCTGCGCACGATCGAGGACGAGCTATTCCCTATGTCTGAGCTGCCGAGGGAGTGGCAGATCGGGGACGATGGTTTGCCGGCACCGAACTGGGTCGCCGCGCTTCATCGCTCGCGCAGCGGCCACTGACGGCAGTGCTGGTCGTTGACGCGTCGGTAGCGGTTGCTGCTTGCCACACGCCCCTGGGTTTTGCGGGCTTGCGTCGACATGTACTCCGAGCGCCTCCGCTCATGGTGACAGAGGCAAGCTCGACTCTGCACGAGATGGCCTGGCGCGGAGAGATCGACAAACCACGCGCTAGGGTGATGCTCGATCGTCTCCTCAAGGCTCCGGTGAAGGTCAGTACGCCGGACAATCTCACTGAGACTGCGTGGAGCGTTGCAGATGAACTCGGCTGGGCAAAGACATACTACGCTCACTATGTCGCACTTGCGCAGATACTGGAATGCCAGCTCGTGACCATTGACGAGCGACTGATCCGTGGCGTGGCCACGACTCGGCATTGCTGTCAGACCAAAGGAACTCTTACTAGGAGACTCAGAACCGTAATGTCACGCTGCGGTCAGCCCGCGAGTTTAGGCCCCAGAACAGGCCCATGAGCATTTTTGGCCCCTAATCTGACGACCCTGAAGACAATCATTATGCAGAAAAACAGGCAATTTGCAGGCAAAATCTCAATGGGCCCGGCTGGTTTCGAACCAGCGACCTCTCGCGTGTGAAGCGAGCGCTCTCCCGCTGAGCTACGGGCCCTTAGGCCCGATTCTAGGGCTTCGCCACACCCACCGGCACCCCCTCATAGCCAGCCTAGGCCGGCCTCGGCAAGGCGGCATGTCCAGCGTTGACCGGCTTTCGAGCCCTGGGTCAGCCCTTGCTCAGCCCCCCGCCGCCGAAGCCGGCGGCTTCGGCGCGAGGCGCGTAACCCCAGGCGAGTAGAACCCAGCGAGTTGCGCGACAAGCGCTGGACGCAGGGTTCCCCCGAACGCGGTGACCCCGCCGAGCTGGGCATAGGCTTCGTGGATGCGCTGGCCGATGACACTGAGGTTGTAGTGCCCGTCGTAGACCCCCCCGATGTAGAGCGAGGCATTGGCGCGCACAAAGCGCAGCGCGGCAGGCGATAGAGCAACGGACGCGCGACCCGCGGACGATCGGCTCGCGCCACTCCCACTGCTCAGCGAGCTCTTCTGCTGCTCCCCGTCGAGATGCTGAGCAGCAGCGAGCGTCATCGTCCACCCCCGCTGCGAGAGCTGTTCAAACGAAAGCAGCAGCCCAGCTATGGCCGCGGCAGCCCCGCTGAGTTCCCCGGCATAGGAGACAAAGCGCGGAGTGGCGATCTGCTGTGTGCTGGCGAGCGCAGCAGCCATCAGCCCGCGCGAAGCAGGCGAGACCCGCGGCGGCAAGCCATGCACGATCCCCGGCCAGGCGGCCCGGGCCGCTTCGACCTCGCGGCGGATGGAAGACTCCGCTCCCCGCAGACCATGCGCGACGAGCGCCAAATGCTCGCGCTCCACCTTGAGCTGACGCGGACTCCCGGAAACGGGAGGAAGCTTCTTGGTGGCTCCGGCGGGCGCTCCGCTTGAGGACCCGCCACAGCCGGCCATGCCCACGACGGACGCGACCAGAGCCGCGGCGAGGAGCGCCGCGCGGCCCCAAGGCGAAGCCCTCAGCGCCGCCCAGCCCAAAGGCGAAGCCCTCGGCGCGGCGCGGCGGCGCGTGAGAACCCAAGCAGGTTGAATGAGCGGAGTCTAGGTCGCGAGCAGGTCGACGACGAAGACGAGCGCGGAGTTAGGCGGGATCGTGGGAGGTGACCCCTGCGCCCCATAGCCGAGTTCGGAGGGGATGATGAGCATGCGTCGCCCACCGACCTTCATCCCGGCAACCCCCTGGTCCCAACCCTTGATGACCTGTCCCTGTCCGAGGACGAAGCTGAAAGGTTCCTTGCGCTTCCAGGAGGCATCGAATTCTTTGCCACCTTTGTAGAGAACGCCGACATAGTTGACGGTGACCGACTCGCCCGCCTTAGCTTCGGGCCCGCTGCCCACGATCAGGTCCTTGGTAACGAGCTTGGTCGGCGTGGGCCCTTTAGGCACGTTCACGACCGGCTCGGTGGCGAGCGGCCCGCTGGTCGGCGTGGTGCCGGTGGTGCTGGTGCCCGTGCTGGTGGCCTGCGTGAGGCTGGCAGGCGGCGGCTTCTCGTTGCCGACGGTGATGGAGCTGGTGGAGCCGCTGGAGCCGCAGCCAGCGGCGGCGAGCGCGGCGGCGGCAAGCGCGCCGAGGCCGAGGGGGGGCAAGGCACGCGAGCGTGCGGGGTGGGAGAAGGGATTCGTGAAGTTCATTGTGGGCGGCAGCCTAACCGAATGCGCAAGCTATGTGGGCGGTTGTCTCCGTTGCTCGTCAGGCCCTATGATCCCTCGTGGACCGTGCTAGGCGGGGAGGTAGCGGTGCCCTGCACCCGCAATCCGCTCTAGCGGGGCTGAATTCCCCTCCGAGGGGTTCCGCCCCGGTCGCTCCGTGACTTGGGGCGTCGATGGTTCGGGTCCCGCGCGGTGTCGGTCTGCGAACCAGGTCAGGTCCGGAAGGAAGCAGCCTTAAGCATCATCGGCAGGCGCAGCGGGAGCACCCGAACCGGAGCCGTGAGCCGCGATCAGGCGACCGGGTACGTGAACTTCGAAGCGGGGTGCACGGTCCGCTTTACAGGCAGTGCGCAAAGACTCGCCAGGAACGATTCCCGCCGGCGGGCGTGAAGCCGGCGGGCACTTTGGCGGTGAGCGGATGCGGATCGTGCAGGTCGAGGATGTAGTCCTTTTCGACCTGGTGCGTGGCGGGGTCTACATAGATGCCGCGCATGATCGGCTGCACCTGAGCGCTCAGCACCTTGGCGGGGCTGGCGTCGAGACGCAGGGCGAGCAGCGGGATGGGTCGATGGTTGGGCACTCCCACCAAGCCGCCGCAGCGCAAGGAGATCGTGTGGGAGTCAACCAGCGCCAGCAGATCGTTCTGGATCCTCTGCTGGCGGCGAAGGCTGGCGAGTTCGCTGTTGACGCTGCGGTATTGCGCGGGGGCGCTGATCAGCAACAGCAAAACCAGACCCACCCCGCCGAGCGACCACCAGCGCCGCCGCGAGTCTCCTGCCGGCAGCTGCTGCCAGCCAAACACCCCGCCACCGGCGAAGATGCAGAGCAGGGCGGCGGCAAGGAAGGCATAGCGCGTGTTGATAGGCAGCCCAACGGAGGCGAACAGCGCGAAGACCGCTACCGCAAGCACGCCCGCGAGCGCACCCGGCAGCACGCGCGCGCGTAGCCACAGCAGGCCCAGCACGCCACCCAGCGCGCCCGCAAGCAGCACGAAAGGCCCGAGGACCTCGCCGATACGCCGTGGTATGTATTGGGGCACATCGGCGATGCCGCTCTTGCGCCCCAGCTCGCTGGCGGTATGACGGGTGTTGGTGAGCGACCAGAAGGGCTGCCCACTGACCAGCAGGTCGCTCAACATCCACAGCAGCGGCGCGCTCGCAACCAGCGCGGCCAGCCCCAGCAGCCGGCGCGGCGCCACACGCTGGACAAAGGCCAGATAGAGCCAGTAGAGCCCTGAGAAGGCCCAGGCCTCAGGCCGCAGCAGACCGGCCAAGGCGAGCAGCGTGAGGACGAGCGCCGGAGATCCCCCGCGCCCGTTCCGGCGCTCGTCCCCGTCCCCGCGCTCGTCCCCGTCCCCGCGCTCGTCCCCCTTCCCGCCGCGCTCGCGCTGTGAGCAGCCGACGAGCAAAGCGCAGAGGACGAGCAGGAGGTAAGGCAGATCCACATACGCACGCACGCCATAGGACAAGATCGGCACGCGCGTAAGCAGCAGCGCCGCGGCGAGCGCCCCCGCGGCGCGCCCGAACCACAATGCCCCCAGCCGATACACGACCCAGCCACAGCCGGCGAGAGCGAGAAAGCCAAGCGCGACGGTAACGGCCGTCATGCCGGCGGCCCCCAGTGGCGAGAGCACAAACCCAAGCCCCTCCAGGAGCGGATGCGGCGTAGGGGCAACGGGGATGGAGTACTGCGGCGTGTGCCCTCCCGCCAGCTGTTGCCCCCAAACGAGCGCATAGAGCGTGTCGTAGTTGGCGAAGCCAACGCCGCCGATGACCCACAGCAGGAAGGCGCCGAAGGCCACGGCAAGCGCCTCAAGCTGGTGCCGCGAACGCGAGGACATGAGGCGGACGCTATCCAGTAGGGCGGGCGGTGAGCGCAGGTGGCGTGGGTAGACTCAGGCTGAGAGTGTCCGAGCAGCCAGAGCAGCAGAGATCGCTGTACCGCCGGCACCGCCCGAGGACGTTCGCGGAGGTGGTGGGTCAGGAGTCGGTGGTGCGCACGTTGCGCAATGCGGTGGCGCAGAGCAAGGTGCACCACGCCTACCTGTTCGTGGGTTCGCGCGGCACCGGCAAGACGTCAATGGCCAAGATCCTGGCGGCGTGCCTGAACTGCGAGCGCGGCCCGACGATCGAGCCTTGCGGGGAATGCGAATCGTGCCAGCGCATCATGGCGGCCACGTCGCTGGATGTGATCGAGATGGACGCAGCCTCGAACAACTCAGTCGAGGATATCCGCGAACTGAGAGAGAGCGTCGCCTACGCCCCGGTGAGCGGCCGCAAGAAGGTGTACATCCTGGACGAGGCGCACATGCTGAGCGGGGCAGCGTGGAACGCGTTCCTGAAGACGCTTGAGGAGCCCCCGCCGGACACGGTCTTCGTGTTAGCCACAACGGAGGCGAACAAGGTTCCGGCGACAGTCGTGGATCGCTGCCATCGCTTTGACTTCCAGCGCCCCAGCATCGAGCAGCTGGCGGGCGTGGTGCTGCGCGTGTCGGCTAAAGAGTCGATCGAGATTCCACCGCAGGCCGCGGCCGCGGTGGCGCGCTCGGCGACGGGCAGCTTCCGCGACGCGCTGGGCACGCTGGAGCAGCTGCTGACCTACAGCGGCAACAGCATCGCGCACGAGGACGTGCTGGCGGTGCTGGGCGTGGCCGATGGGCAGCTGCTGGAAGAGATCGTGGACGCGGTCAGCGCCGGCGACGCGCCGGCGGTGCTGCGAGCGGTGGCCACGTGCGCGGAACAGGGCCGTGACGCAAGCGCCTTGACAAACGACGTGGAGACACGCACGCGCGAGCTGCTGATAGCAAACACGCTGGGCGAGATCCCGGCCGAGCTGAAGCTGACGGCCGAGCTCGATGAGCGGCTGCTGGCCCAGGCGCAGCGCAGCTCAGCGGCGACGCTCGTGCGCCTGCTGGAGTTGCTGGGCGCGGCGCTGGAGGCAACACGCGCGGGCGCGGACCCTCGCACGCAGCTGGAGCTGGCCTTGGTGAAGGCCGCCAAGCCCGAGGTGGACCCTTCGCGCCAGTCGCTGCTGGCGAGGCTGGAGCGCTTGGAGGGACAAACTGAAAAGGAAGGGGAGAGGGGGGGTGGCCGCGTAGAGCGTCCCCTGAGCTCACAGCCGGTTCCACGGCCTGAGCCATCTAGCGGCGTAGCTGCTGCGCAACCGAGCGTAGAAGCACACGAGCCGGCGCCGCAGGAGCAGGCGCCACCGACCCTGCCGCAAGATCCCCCCGCACCACCCATGACCGCGGACGCCGGCTCGGTGGAGTCGCTACAAGCCCTATGGCCCTCAGTGGTAGACGCGATCATGAAGCCTAATGCGCTGCTGGCGCATGTAATCGCCGAGGCGCGCCCTGTGGACCTCCAGGACGATGAGCTGACGGTGGCGTTTGACTCCTCAGCTCCATTCATGAAGAAAAAAGCCGAGGACCCGGACAACCGCATGGCGGTAGCCCAAGCGTTGCGCGAGCTGACGGGCCGGCGGCTGCGCCTCTCCTACGAGTTGCGCGAGCTGGAGTCGGCCCCCGGCGCGGGTTACAGCGAGGAGGAATGGGTGGCACGCTTCATCCAAGAGCTGGACGCGGAAGAGCTGGAAGGCCACCCCGCGGCCACCGACGAGCTAGAAAGGCTGAAAGAGAAAGATGCCACCACCTAGAAAGCCCAACATGCAGCAGATGATGGCGCAGGTGCAGAAGATGCAGCGCGACATGGCGACGGTGCAGGAGGAGCTCAAGCAGGAAACGGTGGATGCCTCCGCCGGGGGCGGCATGGTGACGGTAACGGTCAGCGGCGACCTCGTCATTCAGGCGGTGAAGATCGACCCTTCGGCGGTTGATCCGCAGGACGTGGAGATGCTCAGCGACATCATTTTGGCGGCAGCCAATGAGGCGCTGCGGGCGGCGCAGGAGCTGGCAGGCAAGCGCATGGAGGGCATCACAGGTGGCATGGACCTCGGTGGCATGGGCCTGCCGGGCCTATAGGGAAACATTGAGCGCTTTCTGGACCCTGGTGGCGCGGCCGTGACATCGACCTCATTCGCCCCTCCCGTGCAGCGCCTCGTGACGGAGCTCTCAAAGCTGCCGGGCATCGGCCAGCGCACCGCGCAGCGCCTGGCGTTCCATGTGCTCAGAGCCTCAGAGGAGGACGCGCTGGGCTTGGCCGAGGCGATCCGTGAAGTGAAGGAGAAGATCGGCCTGTGCGAGGTGTGCTTCAACCTGACCGATGAAGCTCGCTGTCGCATCTGCCAGGACAGCCGCCGCGATCAGGGCGTGATCTGCGTGGTGGAGGAGCCAGGCGATGTGATTCCGATGGAGCGCAAGCACGAGTATCACGGCTCCTACCACGTGCTGGGCGGGGCGCTCTCGCCGATCGATGGCATCGACCCGGAGGATCTGAAGATCGCTGAGCTGTTCGCCCGCATCGCCGCGCCTGTGCAGGTGCGCGAGGTGGTGCTGGCGACAAATCCGACGACCACCGGAGAGGCGACGGCGCTGCACATCGCGCAGACGCTGCGCGAGCGTCATCCCGAGTTGAAGGTGACGCGCCTGGCGAGCGGCTTGCCGGTGGGATCGGATTTGGAGTACGCGGATGAGGTGACGCTGGGTAAGGCGTTGGCCGGTCGCCGGGCGTTGTAGGTTCTGAGCCGTGAGCGAACTGGTGGTGATGAAGTTCGGCGGCACGTCGGTCGCCGACGCGGAGCGCATCAAGCGCGCGGCGCAGCGCATCGTGAGCAAGCGCGAGGCAGGCCACCGCGTGGTGGCGGTGCTGAGCGCACGCGGCAAGACGACCGACGAGCTGATCGCGATGGCGGAGGAGGTCTCGCCCACGCCGGACCCGCGCGAGATGGACATGCTGCTGTCCACCGGAGAGCGCATCTCCTGCGCTCTGTGCGCGATGGCGATCAACGATCTCGGACATCGCGCCATCTCGCTCACCGGCTCGCAGGCGGGGATCGTGACGGACGAGTCGCACACCAAGGCACGCATCATCGACGTGCGTGCGGAGCGCATCGAGGCCGCGCTGGAAGAGGACCACATCGTGCTGGTGGCGGGTTTTCAGGGGATGTCCGAGGCGCGCGATGTGACGACGCTGGGGCGCGGCGGCTCGGACACCACGGCGGTGGCGGTGGCGGCGGCGCTGAAGGCGCGCGAATGCGAGATCTACACCGATGTCGACGGCGTGTTCAGCGCGGACCCGAGGCTGGTTCCGGATGCGCGCCTGTTGCCACAGGTGTCCTTTGAGGAGATGCTTGAGATGGCGGCCTCGGGCGCGGGCGTGCTGCAGTTGCGCTCGGTGGAGTACGCCCGCAATCATGGCGTGAGGATTCATTGTCGCTCCTCATTCACGGACAAGCCCGGTACGGTTGTGGTCGGCGAGGCCGACACGATGGAGCAGCCACTGATCACAGCCGTGACGCATTCCACCTCCGAGGCGCGCTTGACGCTGGCGGGAGTGCCCGATGAGCCGGGCGCGGCGGCGCGCATCTTCCATGCGCTGGCGCAGGCGAATGTGAACGTGGACATGATCGTGCAGAACGAACCGACCAGCGCCGGCGGCCTGGCGGAGATCTCGTTCACGGTGCCGCGCGAAGACTTCCGCGTGGCGAGCGAGGCGCTGGAGGGTCTGCGTGGCGAGGCCTACACGGATCTGGTGGCGCACGCGGAGATGGGCAAGGTGTCGATCGTGGGCGCGGGCATGCGCAGCCACCCAGGCGTGGCCGCGAAGGTATTCGCAACGCTCGCGGCTGAGGAGATCAACATCGACATGATCTCCACCTCGCCGATCAAGATTTCCTGCGTGATCCCGCGCGAGGGTGTGCAGCGGGCCGTGAGCGCGCTGCACACGGCCTTTGAGCTCTCGGGCCCGGAGACGATTGGCGTGGAGCAGCCTTTCAGCCCGCGCGGCGCTGCATAAACTCGCAGAGTTCCAGCCTATGAAAACTGTTTCCTACTGCGGGCGGCAGCTGGCGGGTGTCTGCCAGCCGCCGAATCCAAGGGGATTTGGGCTCCTTGGAGACTGCGACCGTCGGGGAGCTTGCATCTTTTTGGGAAACCTGCAACCTTTCCGTACTTGAAGTAATGGGCACGAGGCGTGCCCAGGTCTCGGGAGACACCGGAAGCCTGCGGGGGCTGACGGAGAGAAGCGCAAGCAAGGAGGCGGAAGTAAGCATGAGCAGCAGCGACATCGGCAGCAGCACCGAGGTCTCTGAAGAGCAACATGCATCTGTGAGGGCACAGACACCCGAGAGGGCGCAGGTGCGCTTGGGTGAGGATACGTGGACAGAGTCTCCGCGTGCTCTCAAAGGGCTGGGGGGCCTGCCAAGCAGGGGGGCGAGGGCAAAGGCGGCGGGAGCGCGCGCGGTACGCAGGCGCCCAGGGGGCGGCCCGCAGATCACCGAGACGCGAGGTCCGGCGGCAAGCATGCGCCGCGACGCGCTCTTCCGCCGCATGCTGGTGGCGGCCGACGTAGTGGCCGTCACCGCCGCCTTCGTGCTGACCGTCGGCCTGTCCTCACGCTCGCTGCAGCTGACGTGGGCGAGCGCGGTGGCGCTGCCGATCCTGCTGATGTGCGCGAAGCTGTTTGGGCTGTATGACCGCGACGAAACGCTGCTGCGCAAGACGACGCTCGATGAGGCTCCCAAGCTGCTGCACGTCGCGACGCTATGTGCGCTGGTGGCGTGGCTGACGGGGGGCCTGCTGGTGGCCGGCACGCTGAACCGTCACGAGGCGCTGTTTCTGTGGCTGGCGTTGGCGGTGCTGCTGATCGCCTGCCGCACGGTGGCGCGCAGGCTGGCCCTGCGCATGGCGCCGACGGAGCGATGTTTGTTCATCGGCGATGAGATCTCGGCTAAGGCGATCCGCGGCAAGTTCGCGGGCCACTGTGGAGTGAAGGCGAAGATGGTGGCGCAGATCGACCTCGACAAGACGGCGCCGTGGTCGACGAACTCCTTCTCGGTGAGCCGTCTATCGGAGATCGGCGATCTGGCGCGCAAACAGGATGTGCACCGCGCGATCATTGCGCCGCGCAGCGCCGACGCGGGGGAGATGCTCGATCTGGTGCGCACCTTGAAGGCGGTAGGGGTGCGCGTCAGCGTGGTACCGCGCCTGTTGGAGGTCGTGGGCAGCTCGGTGGAGTTCGACGATCTGCATGGCATCACGGTGATGGGCGTCAGGCGCTTCGACTTGACGCGCTCATCGGCGGCCGTCAAGCGCATGTTTGACCTCATTGGCGCCTCGCTGGGTCTGCTGGCGGTAGCCCCATTGATGGCGGTGGCCGCGATCATGATCAAGCTGGACAGCCGCGGCCCGGTCTTCTTCCGTCAATTGCGCGTGGGGCAACACGGTGAGCGCTTTCAGATGCTCAAGTTCCGCACGATGGTGCCAGAGGCAGAGGCGATGAAGGACTCGCTGCGCCATCGCAATGAAGCGCAGGAGGGCCTCTTCAAGATCGCCGACGATCCGCGCGTGACGCGCGTAGGCGGTTTCCTACGCAAGACCGCTCTGGATGAGCTGCCGCAACTGCTGAACATTGTCAAGGGCGAGATGAGCCTGGTGGGCCCGCGGCCGCTGGTGATCGAGGAGGATCAGCGCATCGAGGGCTGGTACCGCCGTCGCCTGGAGCTGATGCCAGGAATGACGGGCCACTGGCAGATCCTCGGTCCCGCGCGGGTGCCGCTGCGCGAGATGGTGGCGATCGACTACCTCTACGTCGCCAACTGGTCGTTGTGGACCGACGTCAAGATCTTGCTGCGCACAGTGCCGCACGTGCTCGGCCGCCGCGGACTGTAGGCAGGGCGCCGCGCACGAGCCGGACGCGCGTTGTGGGCGTCGAGGGCATCTCCGCGGGCCGCGACGCGGCAGACGGCAACCACCAACGCGCAGATGCTGAGCCAGACGGCAGGAATCAAGAGGAAAAGCAGCATACGGTTTCCAGAGTGTTCGAGGAGAACTGGTTCATCCCTTCCATCGGTGCTCTACCCTGGCTGCTTGAGTGCAAACGGCGGTAATCGACAGGTCGTCCAAAACGGCCGGCTCAGCCGACGATGACGCCGAACTCCTGTGTGTAGACCGCGCCTTGCTGGCCATGGCCCAGCGAGGGGGGAGCGGCGGGAGCGACGCCGACGGCGGTATCCCGGTAGTCAGCTTCGAGGATGTTGGCGAGGTGCTCAGGCGAGGCGATCCAGGCGGCGACTATCGCCTTGGGCGTCGAGAGTTCGAGGGTGCCCCAGGCGATGTTCTCACCGATCGTGTAGCCGTCGTGCGGCGAAGGGATGTAGCCGGTTTCCCGCACCCGCTCCAGTGGGGTCAGCCCGCTGGGCGCGATGTGCGCGAAGTAGTCCTGGCTGACCATTTCCTGACTGTGTTCTTCAGCGGCTTCTTCAAGCTGAGCATTGAGCCGCAAAGGCAGCTCGCCGTGGCGCGCCCTTTCTTGATTGACCAGGCACAAGGTGGCGGCGGCGACGGCCTGTAGATTGGCGGCGTTGGGGGTTAGCTCGGTGTTCTGGCAAGCCGTGGCGAGGACGCTCGCGAGCAGGGCCGCGGTAGACGGCGCCGGCTGAGGAGCCTTTTGTGCAGCGACCCTGCGGGCGTCTGAGGAGTGCCCATGGCCGTGGCTGTGCGGGCGCAGGCTCCTGTGGCTGCTGGGGTGCGCGCGGGGTTGCAAGCGGCTGCTGTGGCCACCGGCGCCGCGGCGCTTATGGCTCCCCCTGTGCGTGCGTGTCTGCTTGGCGCAGCTGTGCACCCGGTGCTTGGCGCCTCGGCGCGGAGAGCAAACGCGATGAGTGCTGCGCTTGCCGGCGGCGCCAGCGGGAGTGATGGATGCGAAGAGACAGAGGGCGCAGATGCAGAGGATGCTGAAAAGAGCGCGGAGGCTGGATGCCATGCTTCGCTATCGGCGGTCCCTCGCTCGCGCTGAGGCTTGGCAGGTGGATCTGGACAGGAAGAGGTGCCAACGCGCACGTTGGTGCAGCCTTATGCTGGGGCGATGAAGCGTCCATGGACCCTGGTGGCGCTGGTGCTGGCGGTCGGCCTGGCGGGCGCGGCGGTGGCTCTGAAAGGCCACGAAAGCAATCCAGCGTTCGTCTCTGCGCAGCAGAACCTGACGCCGGTGGCGTCGCTGGCCTTGGATCGCCTGCTGCTAAGCACCAGCGACCCTCGACCGGGCTTCAGCGGGCGTGCACGTCAGGTGCACTGCGCCACCGACGTTCATACGGCGCTCGGCAACCCCTGGACGTGCGTGGTGGGCTATCCCCGGCGCCCACGCGTGCGCTACCGCGTGACGGTGCATTCCGACCGCTCGATAGCGGGCTCAGGCCAGCCGGAGGGAGCGCCGGTCAGAGGAGCGCTGGTGGTACACGGCTGCTGCGTGGCACAGACGCCCTGACGGCAGATCAGTTCAGCTCGTCGCGCAGCTTCTTCAGCGCGCGATAGATGCGACCCTCGATGGCGCTCTCGCCCTCGCCCAGCACGTTGGCGACTTCGCGCAGTTTGAGATCGGCGCCGAAGCGCAGTGCCAGGGCCTCGCGCTCATCCTCGCTGAGCGTCGCGAGCGCTCGCTGCAACTCGTCGCGGTGTTCGACGGCAGCCATGCCGGGGTCAGGCAGCTCCTGAGGGTTGCCGGCGCCGACGTGCTGTAAAACGCGGTCCTCGTGCACCTGGCGGCGCGCGTGGTCGCGCAGGAGGTTCAAGGCGATCGTGTAGAGCCAGCGACGCTCGCTGCCGCGGCGCGGATCGAAGCGCTGGCGGGAGCGCATGACGCGCTCGAAGGTCTCCGACAGGAGGTCCTCGGCGAGGACCCTGTCGCCGGTGCGATAGGCGAGGAAGGAGTAGAGGCGGCTGCCGTGTTCCTCGAAGAGCCGCTCGAAGGTATCGGGGCGCATGCGCCCTCCTATTCTGCCCGTTACCGCCGGCCGCGGGCGCGATGTGCCGGTGGCGGCTGCGGGGGGATTCATTTCGTGAGCCATCGGGGTCCTCCCTCGGTCAACGGATCATCCTGTCTCGTCACGTGCTTCGTGTCTTCTCTGAAACGAAAAGACGCTTGGGGCTCCGGGTGTCGTTTCCCGGAGCCCCAAGGCGATCTAGACGACTGCTTGCCTGCTACCTACTCGGTCTGTCTCCCAGGCCTCTAGGTGCAGAGGTGGTAGGTGTGCGACTCGGTCACGGTCTTGCCCGAGCTCAGGGTCACCGTGATCTTGACCGTCGTGGCGCCTGTGCCACAGGGCAGGTTGGCCAGCACGATGCTGGAGGAGGCCTTCTTGCCGGTGACGGTCTTGAGGTGCTTGCCATTGACGCTGATCGACACGCGACGCAGCTTGCCGTGGTGCTTGATGTGAATCGTCAGGCGACGGCCACTGGTGGCCTTCTTGACCTTCGCGCCGGCGACCCCAAGAGCGGCGCTCTCGGAGGCGGTGATGGTCGTCGTCGTGCCACCGTTGTAGTTGTTGACGATGTTGTTGACGGTGTTGCCGCTGTTGTTGAAGCTGTTGTTGTTGCAGTTGAAGTTACCGCTGCCGTTGCCGTCTTCGTTGCCATTGCCTTCGCCGTTGCCATTACCGTTGTTGCTGCCGTTGTTGTTACCGCAGGCAACGGTCGTGGAGCTGTACTGCGCGGAGGCGGCGTTGCCGGCTGCGCTGCCACTGCCACCAGCGGCGAGCACGCCTCCGGTGCCGGCGGCCATCAGACCGACGGTCAGGGCTGCCACGACGAGGCGGCGCGGGTTGGCGCGGCCGGTCGCAGCCTTGGCGCGCGACATCGCGCTCAGCTTGATCTGGTCCAGCTCGAGCGGGCTGGCTTCGGGCCGCTCGGCGCGCATGCGCTCCGCGATCCCGTCCAGCTCGGGCTCGTGCTTCTCATTCTTACGCCGCATTTCGTCTCCTCGTAGGTTTCGCAGGAAAAGCCGTCACAGGCCCATACGAACGAACCAGGGGTTTTCCTACAGGTTCATGATCGAGAACTTGCCCGAGAGCAGAGCTTCACGACGCAGGCCAGGCGCGAGCGCTTCCCAGCGCCGCGGGCCGCCCTTGCGCAGGCGCTTGTAGGTGTCCTGCAGCATCGGCTCCAGCGGGTTCAAAGCGATCGCCCGGCGAGCCGCCGCCAGCGGGCTTTCGCCCGCCGCGGCGCGCGAGATCGCAAGCAGATACCAATCTTCCCAGCTCTGGGGCTCATAGGCCACGGTCTTCGCCATCGCCGTCACCGCGGCCGGCGCGAAGCCCTGCTGCAGATCGCACACGCCGACGATCGCGTACGCCTGCGGGCGCTCGGCGCCCAGCGACAGCGAGGACAGCGCCTCGCGTTTGGCGGCGGGGCATGCGCCGCGCTGCAGCTCGCGCCCGGCGTGTTGCAGGCGAGCGTAGGAGGTGCTCACGAGCAGTGGCGCCACGGCCACCACAATCCAGCCCAGGGCCACCACGGCGCGCCCCGCGGGCAGGCCGCGCATCCCCGCCTTGCCATCGCGCGGGCGCGCCAAGGCCAGGCCGGCGAGGATGAACACAGGCAGCGTCACCGCCGGCATCTGCCAGTCCCAGTCGAGGATCTGGTGCAGCGCCCACGCCAGCACCAGCGCGAACAGCGCCGCGTAGATGCCGCGATCGGGGCCGCGGATGCGCAGCGCGAGACCCCCGAGGATGCCGCCGACCACGAGCAGGATCAGCACGAAGCCGACCACCCCCAGCTCGGCCAGCTCTTGCAGATACAGCGAGTGGGTATCGGTCACATACAGCAAGTGGCTGCGCACCTGCGGGTAGTACTGCTGATAGGTGCCGGCGCCGGTGCCTTTGAGCTTGTGCGCGCGGTAGATATCCAACGCCGCCGTCCACAGCGGCAGCCGGCCGTTGTTGGCGGGGTCCGAGAGCCGTTCGCGCGTCTGTGCGACCTGGGCCTCGTTGGTGCCATTGACGAACTTGGAGTACTCCTTGTGCACCGTGCCATCGGCACCCAGCGCCAGCGCCACGATCAGCGCCAGCAGCGCAACTGCAAGCCCGATGCCCACGCGCAGCTTCTGCGGGGCGGGACGCTTGACCGGCCCCAGCCCCGCGAGCCAGCGATCCGCGGGCACGAGCGCCAGGCGCAGCACGCCTGCTCCCAGCATGCACAGCCCCACCACAACCGCGACATGGTGTCCTTGGGAGACCGCAAGCGCTCCAGTGGCCTTCTCGCTGGCCAGCGCGGTGGCATCCCATGCCGATTTCATCGCCACCGCCGTCGCCGGCACGGTGGCAAGCAGTGCCGTGGGCAGCGTGTGCAGGCGGGTCAGCAAGCAGTAGGCCACGAGCCCTACGGCGGCGACTCCCAGCGAGCCCCGCGAGAAGGTCAGCAGCAGCGTGGCCCCGAGCGCCGGAAGCAACATCGCGCTCAGCGCGTGCACGCTCCAGTGCTCCTTGGGGTCGGCCGTCAGGTGCAGGCCCAGAATCAGCGCCATCGCGGCCAGCATTCCCTCGGCGTTCCAGTAGGTCAGGGGGTAGTTGAGGCGATCGGCGAAGAAGGTGCCGGTGGTCGGCCAGGTATGGGGCAGCACGCGTGAGATCAGGCCGATCACGCAGACAGCTCCCATCCCTGCCAGCAGCGCGCGCATCAGCCAGCTCATACGCGCGCGCGTGTATCGGAGGGCGCCGAAAAGCGCCAGCGCAAGCACGTAGAGCAGCATGCGGTCATAGGCGTCCAGCACGCGCGCCGTGGCGTGCGCCCACAGCGCCGAGCTGAGCGCCCATGCCGCCAGCAGCGTCATGGCACCCAGTGGCAGCGCCAGCGCGCGGCTGTAGCCCTCGAACGGGCGTTCCGCCAGCAAGGTGCGCAGCAGCAGGGCTTGTAGCAGCACGATCGCCACCACTCCAGGCGCGCTGGGAAAGTAGCCGCCGGCTTTGAAGGCCAGGTAGATGACCGCGGCGGGCGCAAGCAACACCAACCCCGTCAGGCCGAGCGCCTCCAGCGGCTCGCGCCGTTGTTGCGCCACGGCCACGGGAACCGCCTCTGGCACCGCCGCGCCGCCCCGCCCGAGCGCTTGCGTAGACACAGTCGCTGGAGACTACCGCAGCGTACGCAGCGGATACAGGTGCAAGAAGCCGTATACCAACGCCACCACCCAGCCCAGCGTCGCCGCCAGCGGCATGCGCTTGGGACTGAACAGCCGCGCCGTCACCAGATACACCCCAGGCAGCACTACAACCATGTAGTAGATGTAGCTGATCCGCCCTGACAGCAGGCTCTCCAGGGCAAAAGGCACGAACGTGCCCAGGCACCAGCAGGCCCCTACAGCGGCCACCTCATCGCCCTTGCGCCAGGCGGCCGCCACGGCCGCGAACAGCGCCGGGATCGCCATGAAGATGATGAAGGGGTTGATGACTCCGCGGAAGTAGACCGTCGCGCGGCTGCCCACGATGTGGCCGTTGGCCAGCGAGTTCACCGCCACCTTGGCGTAGTCGATCGCGTGTTCGTTAAGCAGCCATTGCCACGGCGTCGAAGTGATCCCCACTTCGTGGGGCTTGGCCTTCAGCAGCTGCGCGTAGTGGTACATGTGAAAGAGGTGCGTGAAAGGGCTGCCGGCGTAGGTCACATGGTTGACCGGGTCATAGCCCGGCACCAGCACGTCAAGCAGCCACAGCAGTCCCAGCAGGCTCACTGCGCCGCTGAGCAGGAACAGCGCCAGACGGCGCAGCGCGCGCCGTCCTTGCACCCAATGCAGCCCCTCCAGCAACAGCACCACCACGACCAGCAGCAGTGCCTCTTCCTTCATGCATCCCGCGACTCCCAGCGCGATCCCCGCTCCCAGCCACCATCCGCGCAGATACAGCGCCATCGCTACCAGCATCATCGACACCGCGTAAATGTCGAGCGTGGCGATGCGCCCATGCACCAGCAGCAGGTTGTCCAAAGACATCACCCCCACCGCGCCAACCGCCAACCACGCTCCGCCTCCCGCGGCGCGCACCATTGCGAACAGCGCAACCATCCCTATTAACCCAAACAACACGCTGCCGATCCGCCAGCCGCGTGCGTTATCGCCAAAGACCTCGATTCCGGCGGCGATCGCCAGCTTGGCCAGCTGCGGATGCTCGGCATTGGGGTCCTCGCCTTTGGGCGCCCCGTGGTAAGGCGCCCCCGCGGGGGGTTCGATGTGATCGATCACGCGCGCCGCGTTGACGTAGTAGTTCTCGTCGAAGATCAGCGTGTGCACGTTGTTCGCCTTGCAAGGTGTCGTGCAAGGCTGGCCCAAGTGCAGCACGCGCGCGTACAGCGATAGGACCAGGATCAGCGAAAGCACCACGGTGGGCGCCAGGGGGTCGGCCAGCAGGCGTTGGGCTAGTGCCCAGCCCCGGCGCATCGGCGTCCACATGCGCGCGGGACGTTACCTCACAGGGCCGGCTACAGCCGCACGACGTTCGCGGCCGCCACGCCGCCGCGCGTGACCCCACGCAGATCCACGACCACGCGAGCGCGCTGCGCGACCATCCCATGGTCCACGCCGGGATGCGCGGTGACGATCACCACCAGATCGGCATCCCCCAGCATCTCTTCCAGTGGCCTGCTTGATAGGTCGAACTCGGCCAGCGAAGGCACATGCGGGTCGTGATAGCTGACCTGCGCCCCCTGCGCGCGCAGCAGCGAGATGATCTTCAGCGCCGGCGACTCGCGGATGTCCCCGACGCCTGGCTTGTAGCTGACCCCGAGCACCGCCACGCGCGCCCCTTTCAGAGGCAGCCCGGCCTGGTTGAGCGCGCGCTGCACCTTGGCGGCGCAGTGATAGGGCATCTGCTGGTTGACCTTACCGGCGAGCTCGATGAACTCGGTGCTCATATCGAACTCGCGCGCGCGCCAAGACAGGTAGAAGGGATCGACGGGCAAGCAGTGCCCCCCCATCCCCGGCCCCGGCTCAAAGCGCATGAACCCATAGGGCTTGGTGGCCGCCGCCTCAACGACCTCCCAGATGTCGATCCCCATACGATCGGTGAGCATCGCGAGCTCGTTGACGAGCGCGATGTTGACGGAGCGGAAGATGTTCTCAAGCAGCTTGGTGAGCTCGGCTGCCTCGGGCGTGGAGACGGGCACGAGGTGGTCGCAGATGAGCCCATACAACTCGTGCGCTCGCCGCGCGCATCCCTCGGTAAGCCCGCCGATGACCTTGGGCGTGTTGCGCAAGGTGTAGTCGGTGCGCCCTGGGTCCACACGCTCGGGCGAGAAGGCGAGATGGAAGTCGCGCCCGGCGGCCAGCCCGGACTCCTCCAGCAACGGCAAGACCCGCTCGCGCGTGGTGCCTGGGTAGGTGGTGGACTCAAGCACCACCAGCTGCCCGGCTTGCAGCACATCGGCGAGCGCGCGTGTGGAGTCCACCAGCGGCCCGAGATCGGGCTCGCGGTTGGGCGTCAGCGGGGTGGGCACGCAGACCAGCACCGCATCGGCCTTGGCCAGGTCGGCATAGCGCGTGGATGAGTGGATGCGCGAGCCGATCTCGCGCAGCAGCTCCGAGGGCACGTCCTCGATGTAGCTCTCGCCAGCGTTGATGGCTGCCACCTTGCGGGCGTCGACATCGATCGCGATCACCTCGCAGCCCTCCTGCGCGAAGGCCACCGCCAGCGGCAGTCCCACGTAGCCCAGTCCAATTACGCCGACCGTCGTCATCCTGCGCAGAGCCTAGAGGGTGGCGCGGGCGGGGTGTGACGAAGGTGCGAACATCTACTGCGCCTGTGCCGGCGCTCAGTGAGCGTCAGGTCTCCGAAGCGCGGCTAAAGCTGCCCCGCTAAAGCTGCCCCTACAGCCTCAAGCTCATGGGCACGATGGTCGTGAAGATGCCTTGTGCGCTGGTAGCTCTCAGCGCAAGTCTCAGCGGCAGCGCTTTGCGCCGCCCCGCGGCAGCGTGCAGCTTGACAAGCGCGCTTGCGCTGAGCGCAAGGGTCAGTGTGGTGGAGCGGTTTGCGGCTAGGTGTGCGCTGACGCTTGCGAGCCTCAGCTTGCCTTCGCCGCCGAAGCCTTCCCTTGCGGCTGTCGCGCTGGTGCGGGGGCGCCCTGCCGGCGTTGTGCCCAACAGACTGGCCAGCAGCAAAACCGAGACGTCTTGATTGCAGCGCACCACGACGCGCAGACGGTTGGCTATGTGAGGGGACTTGCCGTGTGTCTTGCGCACCGCAGCAGGGCTCGCGGCGCTGGCGCTGAGGCCCGGCAAGCGCGCCAGCTTTGCTGAATGAGCGCTCGAAAGCGAGCAGCTCGGCTGGGTGGCGGCGATCGGGGCAGGAGAAGCGGGGAGCGGCGTCGGAGCCGCAGGCGTGGCTGGAGGCAGCACGAGTGCGATCACGGTGGCGGTCGCGTGGAACGTGGCCTGCGCTCCGCCGAGGTCGCGCACGCCGATCGTCAGCGGGAAGGTGCCCGCCTGCGCGAAGGTGTGGGTGCCTGAAACCGTGAAGTGCCCCGAGGCGTCCGCGGCGATCGTGCCGTCGCTCCTGGCTCCATCGCCCCAGTCGACGGTCGCTGTGAAGTCGTGGGCGCTCGCGCCGGGATTGGCGTCCTTGAACCTCGCCAGCGTGCCGGTCAAGGGGTTGCCCGCGGTTGTCCTCAACGTGGGGCCGTCCGGTGCAGGCTCGGCCAGGACGACGTCGTCAGCGGCCACGAGGTTGTTCGGGGAGCTGTCGCTCACCAAGCCGCCGCTGGAGAAGGAGCCGTCGAAGTTGAGGATCTCGGCGGTGCCGAGCGTGATCACGACGCGGGTTATGACCGGGGAGTCGAAGAGGACGCCTACGAACGATGGGTGGTTGTGGCCTCCCACAGGAGCGAAGAACTTGCCGAGGACCGTGTCGCCATCGAGATATTCGACGCTGGTCGTATTGGGGATAGCCACGTTGAGGAAGACCACACCCAGGCCGCGCGTGACAGCGGGGGTTGGGGTGCTGCCCGGAGCGCCCGGCGCGACGATGTTCAGCACAAGAGCATTGGTGTTAAGGGGTGCCGCCAGATTGGTGGCAGAGAAGGGCGTGAACAGTCCGGCGGCTTCAGGGTTGATCGACGCGAAGCGGTCGCCGGAGACCGCCAGCGAAGAGCCCAATTCGAGTCCACGTTCCTGCTCGGAGCTGGCCGCGAGCGCAACCGTTTGGCCGCTCTTCATGACGGTTGTCCCAGGGGCGCTTCCATCGAGCGCGATCTCATCCCAGCCGACACGCCTGAAGCCAGCTGGCTGCTCGCCCGCCGTCGTCCCATTGTTTGCTCCGCCGATCGCCGCCTGAAAGGCGCTCAGCGCTGTGTTGGTCGAGGCTGCGCCGGCGCCGCTGAAAGTCGTGGACGAGGAGAAGGGGGCCGAGAGGGGAGCGTCGGGGACCGTGATCGTCGTGCTCACTGACACCTTGAGGTGGTTCACAGGGTCTTCGATCGTGGCCGTTACCGTGAAGGCGCCTGCCGCGGCGTAGATGTGCGACCCGGAGAGCGTGATCGCTCCCGCGGAATCGGTGATGGTCGCCGACTGCGTGGTGCCATCTCCCCATTCGATCGCTGCATTGAATTCCGAAGCCAACAGCCCGCTGTTGCTTTCTGCCGTCGCCACCAACCCCGAGAGCTGTTCGCCCTCGATCGGTGCGACGATCGGCGCGCGCGCGATGCTCAGCGTCGGGACGAAGGCCAAAGAGGCGCTGGGGATTGCTAAGCCTGCAGCAAGGACCACGGTTAAGGCCAGGGCGCAGACCGTGGCGCGCGCCCGGCCGCGGCTGGCGAGGATCTTGGCTACGGCCAGCAAGGCCGCGAATGGTAGGCGAGGGCCAGGACGGTAGGCGAAGAGCATGGCCGTAGGCGAGGTCCGGGACGGCCGAATGAGCTTCGCCGCCGGGCGGTCTCGCCGTGCCCGCCGGGCGGACTCGTCCTACATCTCAAACGCGGTGCGCCCGCCCGCCTCGACCAGCTCGTGCAGAAGCGAGCGCCCCTCGCCGATGACCGGCCCGCCGTGGGCAAGCAGAAGGTGCTGGAAGTCGAGCTCGTCGAGCAGTCGCTGGCAGGAGTCCAGCAGTCCCTGCTTGGTGGCGGCGGGGTTGTCCATGAACGAGTCCGGCACGAAGCCCAACGGCCCGTTCTGCCCATGGGGCCCGCCCCGGACGACGCCGTCGGCGATCAGCAGAGCCTCGTGCTGGGGCAGGAACAGGACGGTGTCATCCGGGCTGATAGCGCCCATCTCGTGTGCCCTAGCGGGGCCGGGGAGCTGCTGGCCGACGTCAAACCCCTGCACTTCCTGATCGCCGCTGAACTCGTGCAGCCCGAGGCGGTTGCAGAGGACGGGGCAGTCGAAGCGCTCGGCGAGGAGCCCCGCCTGGCGGTAGTGGTGGCGGTTTGAGAGCAGCACGGCGCTGGGCGGATGCTCGCGTGAGGCAAACCAATCGAGCCCCTCCTCAGGAGGCAGTAGCGGATCGATGGCCACGCCGGAGTGCTCCAGCCAGTAGGAATCGACCTCGACGTGGATCGTCGGGTGCCGGGCAGTCCAGTGAAAGAGGCCGGGGAGGATCTGCTCCATCGCTGCCCGCTGACGATAGCGCCGCCGGGAAATGAGTGGCGTCGCCGGTGAGGAGGGCGTCGACGGCGGAGGGACTCGTTTGTGCTTGGATCGCGACGAACTTCCAGGCCGCTTATTGCGCCGGCCCGCCGGGTCCGGCGATCGCTCGGCGACGCTTTTGTGATATGTGCCTCGCGGCGGGAGACGCCCTTAGGACGCGGTGGGGTCTTGCGGGAGTGGCGCGAGTTGAGGCTGCAAGCCCGCCTCTTGCGCGGCCGCCGCTGCCTCGGCGAGTGGCTCCGGGAAGGGCGCTCCCGCTTGGCTGCTGCCGGTGGGGCGAGAGGCGGCGAGGCAGAGCGCCACGACAAGCAGCAACAAGGCAAACCAGAGGGTGATGATCAGTAAGAGAAGAGACATCGGACCCAAGTCAATTCGACCCCGGCGGCCTGCGGCCGGTTGTGCCGGCGAAACGTGAAACGACTGAAGGTCGAGCCAAACGAGTTGAGCAGCTCGCGCTCATATGAATCCCCCACGAAGATGATGTGCCAGGCTGTTAGCAAAGGTGAGCCTAGCATAATAGTTCCGATTGTATGGTTTTCGCAGGAGCTTGGCGAGTGTGTGCGACTAGGTGAGATCGAGATCGCCTCGGCGGGCGGCGAGGCAGAGCGCTACAACGAGCAGGAGCAAGGCGCCCCAGAGGGCGGCTAGAGGTAGGAGGAGGGGCATCGAGAAAGCCATTCTACAGATTGTTGATTGATTTTGTGCGGAAGACCTCCGGAACCTACCATCCTGCGCAACGGAAGGGCCTTCAAAGGCCCCTGCGGAGGCCTCTTCGCCTGCGCTGGGCGTCTCCAGGGCCGGCTCGGCTGTTAGAGATCGCCCTGACGCGCAGGTACGGCTTGCGGGTCAGGGTCACGGCGCTCAGCGTCCGGCCAGTACTCCGAGACGAGCTCTCGGGTGCTGCGGATGTTCGCCCTGCTTGAGGCGCCGAACACGATCGACTCAATATTTGGCTGTGCGCATACCCACTCGATCGCCTCTCGCGCGGGTATGGCTCCGGACGCGTAGACAGACATGGCCACGGCGCGGAAGCGACGCTCGCGCAGCGCGGCTTCATACGCCGCGGGGCCGCCGCACATGCGAAAGCCGATCTTGTTGATGTTGGAGCAGACGATCGGATTGTCGATCTGCAGCTCATCCAATACATCGAGCAGCGCCGGCATGTTCATGGTGATGAATCCCGGCTCCGCGTCGTAGCGGCTCTTCACGTGCTCAGCGAAAATGCGGAAGGCGTCCTTGAAGCCAAGGCCCAGGAGAAGGTCGACGACCACGTTCTGAAGGAAGATCACGGGCGTAGGGAGACCATGGAACATTTTCATCTCCGCGTCGATCAGCAACGTGGTGATGCCCTCGATGTCCTTCCTGGCCATCGACGTGGTGCCGCGAATCGCGGCGTCCATCAATCCCTCCTCGGGCAGGAAGCGCTTGACCGCGCCGAGCATGCCGTTCTCCGTGACCGCATTTGCGTACTTATGGGCGTAGGGCATGCCGGGGTAGAAGGTGAAGTCGGGGTAGCGGTCCGGATGCCCGCGCACGTGGTCGCAAACCAGGGAGATGCGATCATGGGTGGTGCACATGAAGGTCTTCACGCCCTCCTCGTAAGCCGCGTCCAGGACATCGATGACGGCGCCGATGTCCTGGAAGCGCAGCGCCTGTGAACGCGCCTTCTCCTCGGACATGTGATTCACGCCGAAGAATTGGTTATCGCCAAAGAGCAGTCGATCCATCAGGGGCATCTCCACATGCACATATCAGCGCCGCCAAAAGCGACGTCGTTTTGGCTGCTTGATGCGCGTGGACTCCACGGCCACGCCGTCGGCGAGGGTCGATGCGCCCTTCTCTGCGTCGCTCACGATCATGGAGATGACCTTGTCGGTGATCGCTGCGCTCTGGAAGCTGTTCACTCCGTCTATCTGTCGCTCCTTCACGCGCTGGAGGAAGGAGGCGATCTGGGCGCTGTACTCCTCGCCTCTGAGGTAGAACCAGACGGGCTCTGTCAGGTCGGTGGTGTAGCGGACGTTCCAACCCTCTCCGTATCCTGCCGGGGCATCTGCGGTGTCCCTCAGATAGACCTGACATTCCTGCCGGTCCACGTAGATGCGCCCCGCGGTCCCCCACAGGGTGACACGTGTGGTCATCTTCCGATAGGACTCATCTGACCAATTAACCGATATCTGGCCGGTTTTGCCGCCAGGGAAGTAGAGAGTGCTGAAGACCTCATCGTCGGTCTCGGCGGAGAACACTCGTGCAAGGACGGTTCCGCCCACACCCGCAGGCTCACCGACATACCAGTTAACCAGGTCGATGGCGTGAGCCGCGTAGTCGTAAAGGCATCCACCGCCCTCGGTCCGCTGGCTGCGCCACGTTCCACCCTTGGGCTTGAGCACCACTGGTCCGTATGCCTCACCTAGGACATGGGTCACATCGCCGATCGCGCCTGCGTCCAGCAGCGTCTTGACCTCACGAAACGCGCCGACGAATCGATTGTGGTAACCCACCTGTGTGACGAGGCCTCGCTCTCGGCTGAGCGCCGTGAGCTCATCGGAATCCTGGGCGCTGAGTGTGAAAGGCTTCTCGCAGAAGACGTGCAGATCGCGTTCGAGGGCGAGGCGCACCATGCGTGCATGGGAGCTTGACGGCGTGGCAATCACCACAGCGTCCAGCTCGACCTTGTCAAGCATGGCATCAAAATCGCTGTAGGTAGCTACCCCGGTGTACTTCTTCAGCACGCCCAGGACGTAGCTTGAGGAGTCGCAGATTCCGACCATCTCTACATCCGGGTGCGCGTTGATCATCGCGTGGTGTGAAAGGCCCATCTTGCCGAGGCCAACGACAGCGACTTTGATCACGATGTGAGCTCCGGAGCGGGGTGCAAAGCAGGAAACAAGACGCGCACGATACCGGCTGAGGGCCCCAAGGGCGCTGTGGAATGCCCCGTGATTGGAGCCATCGCCGCCCTGCTCGCCCGTATGCGGGCGCCCTGTTCAGTCATGTGCTGCTTGCTTTGCCGCCGGCTTCTGGCGCAGCTCGCCGGCGAGATGGTCGGCCAGGCGCAGCGCGAAGGCGACCACCAGAAAAGTGGAGTTCGCTTGGCTTGAAGTAGGGAAGGTCGAGCTGCTGGCAAGGAAGAGATCGTCAAAGCCGTGCACGGCTAGATCGCCATCGACCACTCCGTCAGCAGGCTCAGCCGACATCCTGGTTGTGCCGGCCTGATGATAGCCGCCGAAGAGCTGCTCACGAACGGCCTCCTCGACATCCTCGTACAACAACTCGACATGGCCGAGCCCCTGTGCGCGCAGCGATCGATCAAGCACCTCGTGGGCTTGTCCTACGCTCTGGATGTCTTTGTCGCTGAAGTGCAGATGAGTGCGCAAACGTGGCATCCCGTGCGCGTCTCGCTCGGCGGTGGGCTCGACATAGCTCTGCCAATGCGGTAGATGCTCGCCGTGGTAGAGCACCGGGTAGACATTGGCGGCGCTGCGCACGAAAAATCCTGGCACCTTGCGCCCCCGCCGCACAAAACGCTGGTACCCAAACCTGAGAGCAAACGCCGTAGCGGGACCTAGATCCGCAAGCACGTTGCGCAGATGCGCGCGAATGGACTTGGCGCCGCTCGTCTTGATGTGTGCCTGGCGGATTCCCTCGGCTACGAAATAGCGACCGAAGGGGGAGATCAACATCAGGTAGACGAAGGAGAGAATGCCGCTTCCGTGAGAGGCATCGCCCACCTCGGGGTTGACCAGCCATATGGCGATATTCGGCAGCTCCTGATCGCGCTGCAGGCCAGGGGCAAACGTGAACCGCCTGCGGACATAGACGCCATCGCCATCGCGCTCGTGGTTGTAGATCGTGAGCTTGGGCGCAGTGGTGAAGTGCAGCCGCGCGACCCGTGTCTCAACGTGCGCCATGTACCAGCGGCCCAGGTGCTTGGAGTGGTTGCCGATGCCCTCGGGGTGCTCACGGGTCGAGGCGAACAACAGACGCGTCGACTCAAGGCCACCGGCGGCGATCACGTATCGCTTCGCCCGCACCGCCACCGTGCGGCCATCCTCGCGGCTGGCTTGGAGGTAGTCAACACTCCACCTTCCTTCGCCAGAAGGAGCGGGGTGAGGCACGATCTCAGTGCACGTCAAGCCGGTCTCCAGGCGCAGCGAGGGTGAGTCCTTGAGCGCTTGGCGGTATACGACGCCGAAGTTCGTCGGCAGCGACCAGCGCTCAAGCGCGCTCGCGCAGACCTCGCCGTCGATAAAGCCCGGCACGATTGAGCGTCCCGCAAGCTCGGGCACTTCATCGACCTGAAAGACGGCCGCGCCGCAGCGACACCAATCGCAGGCGCGCTGGAAATACCGCGAGATCTCCTCGTAGCTAACGGGCCAGCGGGCATCGCCCACAAGTGCTCGCGGCTCGAAGTCGATCGGATCAAAGGGCACGCAGCGACCTCCCCAAAGATTGGAGGCCCCGCCCACTTGCCGGCGCGTTGCCAGCGACATCTCGACGTGGTACCGGTCTTCGCCCACGGTGTCGCCCAGGCGCTGAACCTGGGGGTCAAAGCTCATGCCGCCGCTCTCAAGCAGAACGACTCGATGCCCTGCTTGGGCCAGCTCCAAGGCAAGGACTATGCCCGCTGGGCCTGCCCCGACTACGGCCACATCGGCCTCAATCTCCTCCGTGGGCCTGCTCCCGCGGATGTCACGGAGCGGCTGTGAGGTGGCCTCAGCCACTTGCCGGTGCGCTCGTGGTCAGCTCAGTCCTGACAAGCTCTCTAAAGGCGCGCAGGCTCGCGGGATCAGGCTCGCGCGAGAGCGTCTCCACGGCGATGCTCGCAGCCTCCACTCGCTCCGGGCGGGTTGTGCTGAAAAGGACGGTGCCTTTCCGATTTCGCTCCAGGGCGTCTTGCAGCAGCAGCGAGGAGATCACCTCGGGGCGCCCGCAATCTTGCCCCACGATTTTGCTCCATCGTGAGCGTTGCTCGTCGCTGCGCGAGATGTGACCATGTATTTGCTTGAGCGCGCGCGAGAGGATGCCAAAGGTGATCGCCGACCGTGCGGGATCGATACGGGCAAGCGTCTCATCGAGGATGCTGTCGCGCACTTGCAAGACTGCGCGGGCGCCCATGGCCTTGCTCAGACCGATACATGGATCAGGCTCGCCGGCAAGGCCCCAAGCTCGCACGCGACCGGCCTGACGCAGCTCTTCGAGCACCTCGCTGAGCTCGGTCATATCCACGTGGTCGCCAGGCGCCGGGTCGTGGATGAAGAGGATGTCCACATAGTCGGTGCCGAGCTCGCGCAGACTGGTCTCAAGACTTGCGCGGGCCGTCGCGGAGTCGTAGCGATGAGGTTGGTGAAACGCGTCAGAGCGGCGCTTGATCGCGTCTCGCAGCGCGGGGAAGCGAGCGGCGGCCGCGCGCGCCGGGCCTTGCAGGCGGGCAAGCCGTCCCGCGGAACCGGTCGGTTCGATCCCAAACTTCGTGGCAATAACGATTTGGTCTCTGTATTTGCGAGCAAACTGTCCCAGTTCACGCTCGGCGGCTCCGAGCCCGTACATGCGCGCGACATCGAAGTGCCGAATGCCTTGCTCGTAGGCCTCGGCCAGCAGTCGCTGGCGATGCTGAGCGGAGGGGGACTGCATGAGCGTTCCGCAGCCGAATCCAACGCGGGTGGCCGTGGGCTCGTAGGGGCTCAGCTCAGATGTCCGCATCAGAGCCTGTAGTTTGCCCGATGGCGTGAGCGAGCGACGTTCTCGTGCCCCTCACAAGACGCTGCGATAAATGTCGTGCAGCCGGTTTGCTACAGCTCTCATGCTGACCTGCTCCACAGCTTCCCGCGCGGCGGGCGCGCGGCCGACCTCCAAGGCCTGCAGGATGGCCTGCGCAAATGCTGCCGGATCGGGCTCCCGCACAAAACAGCACTCGACGTCTCGCAGGCGCTCGGGAATATCGCCGACAGGAGTAGCCACGATCGGAAGCGCCGCGGCCATGGCCTCTTTTACAGCGTTTGGCGAGCCCTCCGAGCGAGACGGGAACACCAGGCAGTCCGCGGCGCTCATCAACGCAGGCACCTTCTCCGGGCTGTAGCCGAAGGCGATCTCAAGCCGCGCATCGGAACGGCTTGAGGAAACGATCTGCATGGCCTGCTGTGCAAGCTCCACGCGCTTACGCGGGTCCCCAGGGTCGCCAAGGAACATGACCACCTTGGAGTCGCGGTCCCACCCCAGGGCGTCTCGCGCCTCTGCCTGGGGGCGAGGAGCGAATAACTCCGTATCCACTCCATTGGGCAGCACATTGTTCCGTCTTTGCAGGCGCGCGGGAAGCTTAAGTTCCATCTCGTGAGATTTAGTGATAGTCGCCCTGGCGCGCCAGGGCAGGTGTCGAAAGATGGCGGACTCGGTAGTGCTCTTCAGCGTGTTGCCATATGCGCGCGGCGCGCCGAGCAGGTCCTCACCGCAGAAGGAGATGACCAGCGGTTGGCGCCCGCAGGCGACGGCGACTGCTCCGGTGTGTCCGTAGTGCGCATGGATGAGCCGATAGGCCGGATCGCGCACACGCTGACGAACCGCAGGGAAGGTAGTGAAATACGCGCTCTTGCTCAGCAGTCCGCGGATGTAAAGGACGTCAACATCAAGGCCGAGGTCCCATAGTGACTGCGCTTGGCTCTTGATGTAGTTGCCGAAGTACGGCCGAACCTCGTCAGGCCACATGTTCGTTACCCATAGGGTCTTCAGCTCAGGTGGGCCAGAGCTAGGGGAAGAGAAGAACCTCAAGAAATCACTCATGAAGACTCGCTCCTTGATGAGGCAGTTAGGGCCAACTTGCCGGCTGGTGGCGTTCGGGACGAGGCCGGACAAGCTATCATGAGGCCGGTTTCCGGTCGACGCTCATAAGACGGCTGGAAACTCCTACAGAAGAGAGGCGGCGAGCCTGACTACCTTGCTTGTGGCCTCCACCGGCGGCCATCTAAAGGAGATGCATCATCTGTACCGTCGGCTCTCTGGTGTCGGGGGACCTTTTCACTGGGCTACCTTCGACACTCCGCAGAGTCGATCGCTGCTCAGTGGTGAGAGCGTCGACTTCGTACCCTTTGTGGGCGGACGTGATCCAGGCAACGTGATGCGAAACGTCGCCTATGCCCGTCGCATCTTGCGCGATCAGGAAGTGGGCACCGTTGTGAGCACAGGGTCTGCCGTCGCACTGCCCTTTTTTGCCTTAGGCCGTGTGCGGCGACTTCGCTGCCACTACATCGAGAGCGCCGCGCGCTGTGACAAGCCGTCGATGACCGGCAGTCTGATTGGCAGGATTCCCGGGGTTCATCTATATGCTCAGTCCCCCACTTGGGGGGGCGGAAAATGGAGCTACCGTGGCTCGGTGTTCGATTCATTTGAACGGGTGCCGGTGCCTGAGGCGGCTCCTGCCCAACTTGGGAAGGTAGTTGTATCACTTGGTACATACAGGGGGTACGGGTTTCCCCGGCTCATACGACGCTTGCTTGCAATCCTTCCTCCCGAGGCTGACGTGCTTTGGCAGACGGGCGATACGGACACCAGCGATCTCGGTATCGCGGGGCACTACGCAATCCCCGAGCGAGACCTGACACAGGCGATGCGCGAGGCCGATCTGGTGGTTGCGCATGCCGGGGTCGGTACAGCGTTGGCGGCGCTTGAGGTTGGTAAGTGCCCGCTGCTGGTGCCGCGTCGTCTGTCGCTGCGGGAGCATGTTGACGACCATCAGATACAGGTCGCGCGCGAACTCGGCGATCGTGGTCTTTGTGTTTCGGTTGAAGCTGACGATCTCGGCTACGAGGACCTGCTTGTGGCGGCTGGCAGCAGGGTGACGGTGGTTGCGGAGCCCCCAGCCTTCGTGACCTCTGGCATGTAAGTCGGCGGGTCGGCGGGGAGCGCGAGCGCATTTCGTCGAAGCGCCGCCGAGTGCCGGGTGTCGACATGCGCGAGAGTCCCGGCGTAGGCAGATGTTCGCTGGATGGCTACACCCCGGTCTCCTTAGCGGCGGCCACGATAGGTCTCGTTTGGTCGGGGGGGGGGCGTGGAGGCACGGGAAGTAATCGACAGCGCCGTCAAGTTCAAGCAGATAGTCAGAAGCGAGACGAGCGCCAGCAGTCCCGACTCGGTGGACAGGCCACCGAGCGTGAGCGAGCCGATGAGGATCGTAACGAGACACATGGCACCGCCGTACTGGATGAAGCCTTTGCCCCGTTTCAAGAGGTATATCAGTGCGGCGATTGGTGGCATATAGGCGATGATCAAGCCAACGATGCCCATGGTCATGAGGATGGCAAGCGCCCCAAGATCATTGTCTTGGATCGACCCGTGGGGGAGGCCTGGAACGTAGTAGTGAGAAGGATCTAGAAAACCAAGCCCGACTGGCCAGTGAGCGCCGAGTACTTCAAGCTCGAGATGTACAAGGCGCAGGCGAAGTCCCGCGGTACCAGTCTGGTTCTGGGCGTTGGTAACGCCGAGGGCCAGGCGCGTCACCACAGCTTGCGCCGGCGAGGAGGAGGAGGAGCCGCCGGTGCCTTCTGTGCCGGCCCCGGAGATGATGACTACAAGAACTATCAACAGCGCGCCGTACGCAAACCAACGCACCCTGCGAGCTTGCCATCCAGTGCGCCAAGCCCAGAAGGCCGATACACCAGAGAGTGCAAGCAGCTCGCTGAAATAGGCAGCGCGAGTAAAGGCGAGCGCATTGGCGGCGCCAGTGAGCACAGTCAGCAATATCGCCCATCCTCTCCATCGCCTTGGGCCAAGCAAGAGCGTCGCCAACGCCATTGGAAAAGCGATTATCAATAGTTCGCTCATAAATGTATATACGCGAGTCAGGCCCTGGAATTCGTTGATATGGTCGATATGGATAAGCCCAGTGATTTCATGATGCTCGGTCGTAGCAATCTGGCCGATCGAGAACAACGCTACGCCAGCTGCCAAGGTGTAGAGAAAGCTGAGAAGATGCCGCTTCTCGCGCAGCCCATAGAGAAGAAGTGGTAATAGCGTTCCAAAGTAGAAGAACGCCCGCCCGTACTTGGCCGCAGCATAGATGGGAACGCCTCCACTGCCGCCTACGACCTTGATGGTCCACCAAGTCAGATAGACCGCGGACCAGCCAAATGCCATGCGCGCAATGCGGTCCTGCTCTGGATTGCGAATTCGACGGGCCGCACATACGAACAGGACACCTACAAGAATGAGATAGACAACGTCGTTGAGTGCGTTGGAGCCGGCACTACCGGTTGCACCGAGCTGAATGTTGACGAACGGCACTCCATTGAGAAGCAGCAGCACAAGCATGCCAACAAGGACGCCCCGGTTACACCAACCTAGCAGTGCGGTATGGCTGTAGAAGCCAACGAGACAGGCAGCGCATGAGCCAAAGGCAGCGAATACATAGAGGGGTGGGAAGTAGGCGATCGAGGCGCCCGCCGTCACGCAGAGGATGACGACGGCACCTATGGCGAGCGCCGGGCGACCCAGTCTGCTGACAATTGTCTGCATTACAGGCCGCAAGCTTAGCTAGCACGCCAGCGCGATGCATGGCCGGTGGAGATCTCAGAGGGACGCTATTCGCGCCTGGCAGTCAGCTACCCGTGGCGGCCAGCTTGCCCGGCACGCCGCTGAGCTACGGTATCCAGGAGTACCCGCTCATACTGATCGGCGATCAGATCCCAGTCGAATTCACGTATGGCCTGGGCCCGGTTTCGCTCACCGATCTCTCTGGCAAGCGCGCGATCGCCAGCTAAGGTCAGGACGGCCTCGGCGAATGCATCGGTATCAAAGGGCTCGACCAGGAAGCCGTTCTCTGATGTGAGGACGTCGGGCACGCATGAGGTGTTGGCGGCGACTATTGGCAGGCTTGCAGCCATCGCCTGCGCGAAGACAATTCCGAACGTCTCCAGCATGGAGTGGAATACAAAGGCATTGGAGGAGGCAAAGTACTGCGGCAGCTGCTCGCTATCGATGTAGCCGGCAAACCTGACGTTCTCCTGCAGGTGAAGCTCGGCCGCGAGTCGGCGTAGCTCTTGGTCTTCCTCGCCCTGCCCCCCAATGACCAGGACGACATGAGGGTTACGTGGTACTACCTTGGCCATCATGCGAATGAGCGCGTCGACACGCTTGATCGGCGCCAGCCGTTGTATCGAAAATAGTACGAAGTTCTCATCCGTGAGGCCTAGCTGACGACGAATCCGCAGGTCGCTGCCCCCGCCTGTCGAGAAGACATCGGTGTCGACTCCGTAAGGAATGATCTTGACAGGGGGGTCCGTTCGATGCGAGCCAAGGTAGTAGGTACTGTTGGGTAGCACCGCGTCAGCGCGTTTAATCACATTCTCTGCATACCATCGCTCTGCAGGGGCCAGGAGCTCTACGACATCGGAGCGACCCACCAAAGAAAGAACTGTCGGTACACCGTATAACCGGTCCATCGCAAGCAGCGCGCCGCCATGGGGCCTGATGAAATGAAAATTGATCACATCTGGTCGGCCATCTCTCATCGCAAGCGCTAGCTCCGCGATGTACATAAATGAAGTGCGTTTGAGCGCCCGCCTGGCTATATAGGGCAATCTATGCTCCAGCGAGGGGAAAATATGATGAACCTTGTAATGATCGCTGGCGTAGTCGTGGGCTCCGTATCCATCGAGCAGCTCCTGCGGCAGGCAGGGAGTCAAGATCGTGACGTCGTGCTTGCGCCCAAGCCGATTGTAGATCTCGTGAATACCCAGCTCGGCGCCGCCCACAATGGGTAAGAAAGTTGGAGTGCTGACAACTATACGCATGACCTAGTGTGTTCTCACCCGTTCGGGCCAGCACGAAGATCGTTCAGTGCTGCAAGCGCAAATGGATGGAAGTCGGGCATATCCTTCAAATGCTGTTGGAGATCCTGAAGGAACGTAACCATGTGAGCCACATCGGCCGCCTTCTTCCTCGCGCGATCGCCTTGCAGGCGATCCTCCAGGCGACGGACAGCTGACAATGTTGAGAGCACAAGTCGTGCGGTGCGCTTGGCGGCGGCGCTTCCATGCCAGATACCGCGGTACTCGATCCATGAGACCAAAGACCAAGCCTCTTGTATCCACGACTGTACACTCGCCGAGGATTGACCGTGTCCGTGACGGCCACGCAAACCTGAATCGAGCTGCAATGGATAGCCTCTGCGTCGATATCTGGCAGCGAGATCCCGGTCCTCGAAGTACAGGAAGAAGCGTGGATCGAAGCCGCCGACCTCAAGGAACTCGCCTCTGCGACAGAGAAGCAGAGCCCCGGAGGCCCAGCGGGCCGGCCGGCGCCTCTGCGGGGTGAGGCGCGAGACACCTCTCGGAACGAGGCGGTTGAATAGTTGAGCCAGTATTTCCTCGGGTAGCGTGGGCTCAGCGCGCAGCGACGGGCGATAAGAGCCCTCTCGCTCAGAGAGCCATCCACCCGTGACGCCAAAAGAGGATCCCTCGTGTGCTGGGAGGAGCGTGGGGACGCTCTCAATCACGAGATCGGGATTGGCGAAAAGCAGCCAATCTCCAGAGGCATGTCTGGCTCCCAGATTGCAGCCACGCCCGAAGCCGACATTGGTTGGGCTTGGCAGGACCTGCTGCGCGCCATGTCGCTGGGCCATGCCTATGGTGTCATCGGTTGAGGCGTTGTCGACCACGATGTACTCCGCGTCAGGCGCTACGGACTGGGCCGAGGTCAGGAAGCCAGGAAGCTTGTCTGCCGATTGGTAGGCGACGGTGATGATGCTTAGCTCGGGCAAGACGACAGAGCTACCTACTAGCCAACCAGGGGATCTCTAGACCTGTCAGTGCGTTCAGCGCTTGGCCATCTGCCTGAAAATACTCTGCCAGCTTCGTCTGAGCATCGACCGACATGCTCTCTTCAGTCGCACCCCGCCGCGCGTTCCACATTGCGACTCGATAGCCGGCCACCCTATAAGCCTGATCGATAGCTCTATGCAGGGGGTCGGGCAGCCCATGCCAAATCCTGCGAAGCAGGTCTGACTTGGCTATGGCGTCCTGCCAGGCGTATAAATCAAGGCCGGGGATGCGTCGCTTTGTCGCGGCTGCTCGGTAGCGTGTATTGAGGTTCTCGGGGATAAAGTCGGCCTGGACACCGATAAAGTTGAAAATGCATGTCAGCGTCGGCACTGGATGAGCTGATAGCTCATTCGAAAAGACGACCAGAAGCTGCTCTCGCCCGAAAACCTCAAGAAACCCCGCAAGCACACGACCATACTCGCCATTTACGATGTACCCGTTTGTGTTTGTCGGACTGATTCTGGCTTGAGTCAATGCATCGGGGGTCAAAAGAGCGTTGATAGCTTCATCGAAGCTGCGCAGCTCCTCTTTTTCCAATACGGCCATCTGGTAGTGTGAGTAAGCCCGCGCCACGGGATCTCTGAGAAGGCAGATAAGCCTCACGTCAGGGAGTGCCTTTTTTATTCGCTGTGGGATGACGGTCTCTAAAGGTTCGTCAGTCTCCTGCATGGCCGAGGAGTCGTTTTGCTCGTTGTCGGCGATATTGGCAAATGGTGTGCCCCCCATATATCCCATGGAGGCCTCTCCGCAGACGCTATCCGGCGGGGCATCGCGGAGCATCGTCTCCATATACCAATCCAGCCCACGATCGTAGTTGCGGCTGAAGAAAGATATCTCCTTCTCGGCTGGCATATGTATTTGAGGATGCTTGCGCATATACTCAAAAAGGGATGTAGTGCCGGCCTTTTGGGCGCCGATGACTAGAAAACCTATGGGGTTTGTTGATTGTTGAGGCATGGTGCCGACCTAGGCGGACCCGGATATGGTGAGTAGCTTGGTTTCGTTCGCCTGGTACTTGGGGTCCTTGCTCACTGGCTCGTCTGGGACTCGACTTTTACTTGTTAATGCGCCAATCCCGAGCCAAAAGAGAACCGCAAACGATGCCCATCCCAGTCCATCAAAAAACAACAGCATCGCCGTGGAACCTACTACAACTGGAAGAAAGTCTCGTCGGCGGTCAGATCGTGCGTGAAATATGGCATATCCGATCAGAAGAAGTACGGCCACCAGAGGAATGAATCCGATATCAAAAAGCGTGTCTATGAACTGATTATCGTACGTATTAACACCACCGATGCCGCCGGACGCCGCCAGTTCACGGTTTGTCGTCCCTATGCCACCTCCAAATGCAATAGCAAGAGGCTCGTTGGAGAGCTCGTCGTAGAGTCTTTGTGGGCCTGCGGTGCGGGCGACCTCCTTGGTCGACGAGCCCAGGAGCCGTCCTTCCAGCGAAGTTGAAAGTCGAGGAAAGAAAAAGGCAGAAAGTAGTACACCCGCGGCAATTAAGCCGACTATGACGACTACACGCCGCCGAGCAGTCCCCTGCGCAATGGCAACCAAAAAGCCCAAAGCGGCTCCGATAAGCGCCGACCGTGAGACGGTAGCAACTGCTCCTAGCAGTACTAGAGGCGCAACGATGGCGCCAAGTCGATGCCGCCCGACAACGGCAGAAAATGCCAAGATAGTCAGACAGGCCCCGGCGACAAGGGGATGGCCAAACGTGGAAGTGGATCGTTGTAAGTCTCCATAAGTTTCGACGCTGGCAAAGCGAAGGGTCCCTATGAGGTGGTTGTAGGGATTAGAACCAGTTGCTGCCTGCCACACGGCCAAGGCCGCAAGAGGTAATGCGCATATCCCCAGAGTGAGGAACTGCTCTGAGTCGTCGGCAATCAGGGAGCCAAGAAAAAACGCGGAGAGCCAGAATGTGCCATTAGTTAGAGCGTGGCTAAGTGTTCCATTGCTGGAATGCGCGCTCTCAAGTAGTCCAACGCCGATGATTGTTAGTAGACCTGCGAGCGCGATAGAACTGGGAGTTGTGGTCCGACGTCGCACAGCGTACATCCATGCAACATTGGCGAGCAGATAAGCTGCCAGTAGCGGGCCGAGGTTGATCGCTTGTAAGACCTTCAATGAGTTAAGTGCATTTACCGGATATAACAGGACGGGGGCCAACGCAAATGCAGTAGCCCATCGGCTTCGCGCAGTTATAAAAGGTAATACGACCAGGGCTGTCGCGACTAGAACCGGGATACCAACACCCTGCGATACCATCCAGCCGAGGAAAACGGCGAACGGCAGGCTTGCGAGACCTATCCCCAGAGCAATGCCTGTATTGCCTGAAGAGTTGACGCTTGTTCGTGTCATCGGCAAGAGCGCTTGCTGGTTGTCGGGGATGCTCGGCTGTGTCTGTGCCATAAGAGAAACTAGGTGTAGCGTTGACGTAGTCGGCGCATTGCTGTGGGCACGAGAGCTAAGGGGGTGGCGCTGATGCCAAGCGTCCGCCTCACTTGAAACTCAAGTATACCGTTCCATATGATCACGGATAGCAGCCAAGCGACTGCTGCTCCGTTCGCGCCATATTCGGGGATAAAGGCCAAGTTGAGGAGTACGTTTGCCACAAGCCCGGCGCCGCTGCCGACCACAACGGCGCGAGTGTGTCTAGTCATATTTAGGAGCGCGATATTCAGGCCAGATAGAGCGCTGATGACGAAGCTTATGCAGAGAATGCGAAGCGCAAAGACGCCACCGCTGAACGAGTTGCCAAAGAAGTGCAGGACGAATGGGGCAAACGCAATCAAGGGGGCAGCCAGGATCGCTGAGAACAGCAGTCCTCCCAACGCGACTAGCGGAGCGCCCGTGCGCAGTCGATCCACGCCACTTTCAGCAAAGAGGCGAGAAATCACAGGCAAAAATGCCGCGTTGACGGCGAACTCGGCGATACCGACCAACGCCGCGATGCGTGTGGCAGTGGCATACAGCGCGACTTGCGTGGAGTCGCGTAAGAGGCCAACGAGAATTATGTCGATCTGGCTAAGAAGTGTATTAATCGCTCTGAGTACCACAAATGGCAGGGCCTGACTTACCCACACCATGAACCGCAGATGACCGACAGTGGATGACAACTGAGCCGGCAGGGACCATCGCAGCAAGAGCAGGCCGGCCAAAAAAGCGATCAAGGTGGCAACGCCTTGGAGCGCCATTGCGGTAGATGCGCTTCTGGAAAGCGATAAGATCCCCCAACCGATCGCTAGCAGTGCGATAAAAAGGGTGGGCCGAAACAGGTCTTCCGGCAACCGGCTGGGGACAACTCGGCCCAGGCCCTGCATCGCGCCTTCACGGACATTGGTCAAAGCGAGGATGGGCACAAGGGCCACCGCTATGATGAACGTCGTCTCCTCGGTCGAGGAGACGAAGGTGAAGCTCGTAGCAATGACGGCGGCCGCGATCGTCAACGATGAGCAGAGAGCAATCAGTGGGCCGCTCCGTAGCAGGCCTCTCATCGCCGACCATGCTGCCAGGGTCTTTTGCGCGGCGACCTCTCTAACAGTCAATGTGTCCAGGCCGAGCGTGGCGATCAACTGCAGCACGGTTGCCCAAGCTAAAGCCCAGGCGTAAATCCCATAGCCGGATGCTCCCAGATACTGGGCCAGAATAATAGTCGAAACAAATCCCAACCCCATGGAGCCGATTCGCAGCGCCATGATGCCCAACGAGTTGGCAGCTAGTCCTCGGCGCGTACTTCCACCGGGTAGCCGGAGGGATATCGCACGTAAGGATAGCCGCATTTCCACTGTTTGACTCAGTCGCGCCGAACCGATAGCACAGAGTCCGAGCGCGACGATCGCAGACTTACTATGAGGCTATGGTTGTCGATGTGGTTAGGTTCGTGTTGACGACGGGCTATGTACCACACTAGGCACGCGAAACTGTCTTCAGCCATTCAAACTCGGCGGCTATTCCTGTCTGGAGCGAGGTCGAGGGAGCGAATCCGAGGTGATCGCGTGCCTTGGAGGTCTCTGCGCCAGTGTCCCGCACATCGCCAGCCTGCTCTTCGCTGAACTTAAGCTTAAGGGGACGGCCAGCAAGTCCCTCGATCGTACCGAGTATGTCACGCAGCGACCCACGCAGCCCACCCCCGACGTTGTACGCGCCTCCGGAGTCGATTGAGGCTTCGGCGGCCGCACGTGTAGCCGCGACGACGTCGGTAACGAACGTAAAGTCACGCGTCTGATTGCCATCGCCATACACCTCGATCTCTTCATCAGCCAGCGCCTTTCGGCAGAAGATATTGAATGCCATATCGGGTCGCTGCCGTGGCCCAAACACGGTGAAATAACGCAGCGAGGCGACCTCAAGACCGTGATTGGCGTGATAGATGCTGCATAGGTGCTCGCCACTGAGCTTTGTCATTCCATATGGCGATACCGGTGCGGGAATCGTGCTCTCCTTAGTGGGAAGCGACGCTGCCTGTCCATAGATCGAGGATGAAGAGGCATAAACGAGTCGACGACCGGGGACCTCTTGGAGCGCCCTGAGCAACTGCTGCGTCGCAAGGACGTTGTTTGTGATGTACCGCGCAAAGCGCGAGCCCCAGCTGCTCCTGACTCCTGGCTCGGCTGCGAGATGGAATACGACGTCCACCTCGCTCACCAGCTCCGTCAGATCCCCGGCTGCGAGATCGAGAGGCACGAACTCGAAGGACTTCCAGTCGAGCGCATGGTGCAGGTTGTTGAGCTTCTGGGCGCGACCGTAGTTGGCATTGAAACAATCGACACCGATGACCGAAATGCCGTCCCGAAGCAAAGACTCTGTTAGATGCGAGCCGATGAAGCCAGCGCACCCCGTGACTAGCGCTCGCGTTGGCTGGGGGCGCGCGTCGATGAGCTCGATAGACATTTCAGCGATCGTATCCGAGTCGCGGCGAAAAGTGTTGGAGCAGACAGGAAGCGCCGTTGTGATCCAGTCGGGGTTCGAGCATTTGGATGTCCAGCCCTCGGGATGCCTTGGAGGCTATCCATGGGTGCGAGCCAAGCCTCGATCAGTTTGCCCTATCATGCGCGCCTAGGCGGGCCGCGCTGCGCCGAGACGCTTGCGGGGGCGCACGGATGCGCAGAAATGTGAAAGGATAGATCTTGGTGCCGCAGGATACCGACGGTTTCAAGCTTGAGCGGACGTTGGGCGTCCTTCGTCGTCGTGCACTCTGGATCCTGGTCTGCATCGTACTTGTGGCCGGTGCTGCGTTTGGGTTCTCTAAGCAGCAGGCTAAGAAGTACACCGCGACGGCTTCGCTGGTATTCAACAACAACCAGCTCAGCCAGCAGGTTGCCGGACTCCAAGCCCTCAACAACAACAGCAACCAGCAGGCCCAGCAGGGCACCAACCTGAAGCTTGTCCAGCTCGGCGACATGGCAGAAAGGACCGCGGACAAGCTGGGTCAGAGGCTAACTAAGGAAAAGATCAAAGAAGACCTGAGCGTTAGCGCGCAGGGGGAATCGAATATCGTCGACGTATCTGCCACGGCTTCCTCGCCTGAGCTTGCGGCGGACATCGCCAACACCTACAGCAACCAGTTCGTCAAGGAGCAGCAGAACAGCAACCACAACTACTACGCCTCGGCCCTGGCTCTTGTCAACAAACAGCTGGGGGCCCTTACGTCGAAGCAGAGGCTAAGCACCGCAGGACTCGCCTTGCAGGATCATGCGCAATCGCTGGGAGTGCTCGCGGAACTACAGTCCGGCAATGTGCAGATCGCGCAGGAGGCGACGCCCCCTACTGGCCCGTCATCGCCCAAGACGTCGAGGAATACGGTTCTTGGAGGGGTACTGGGTTTGCTTCTGGGCCTGGGCATCGCCTTTCTGCTTGAGCGCTTTGACCGTCGCATCCGCGAGCCCAAGGACTTGGAGACGATCTACCATCTCCCGCTCCTCGGCGTGGTCCCCGAGAGCAACGCCCTCTCTCGTTCTGCTCGGCGTTCGAAGGAGAGCCGGGCCATCCTCCCTGCCGGTGAGGCCGAGGCATTCCACTTGATTCGCGCTCATCTGCGCTACTTCAACGTCGATCGTGACCTGCGCACGCTCATGGTTGTCTCCGCTGCGCCCGGTGACGGTAAAACCACGATCGCTCGCAACCTTGCGGCCGCGGCCGCCCGCATGGGATCTCGGGTACTGCTCATCGAGGTTGACCTCCGGCGCCCTACGATCGCTCAGCAACTCGACGCTCTCCCTGGCCCTGGCATATCCGATGTGCTCATTGGCGCCGTCTCACTTGCTGAGGCCACGCAGTCGATCAGTCTTGCGGCTCCCTCTAGCGATGGCTCCACCAGTCGCAGCTTCGACGTGCTTGTCGCCGGCGCCGTACTGCCTCCTAATCCGGGAGAGTTAATTGAGAGCCACGCCATGGAGACTGTCTTGGAGCAGGCTCGCTCCACCTATGACCTGGTCGTCGTCGATACTCCTCCTCTCACCGCGGTCTCCGATGCGTTCCCGCTCTTGCGGAAAGTAGATGGCGTCATTATCGTTGGGCGCGTCGGACGTAATCGGCGCGACATAGCCGAGCGGCTGCACGAGACTCTCGAGGGCGTTGGCGCTCCTCTCCTCGGGGTCGTAGCCAACGGCGTCAAGGCCAGCGGACCTGGTTCCTACGCCTATGCCTACGACTACGCGCCGTCCAATCCTGTGCAGTCACCACCTTCCTCTTCCTCGATCCCGTCGGCCAACGGCGGACCTTCCTCCGATGTCCCGGCCGGGAGGGCCTGAGTGGGCGCCGGCCGTGCCGCGCTCAAAAAGTTCATGCGCACCGCGACTTTCGATCCGCCAAGGAGTTATTGAGGGCATGATGCGACGGGAGGCGCGTGGAAAGAGGCACAGCATGCCCAGGGCTCTCGCAGCCCTGGCGGCTCTAGGCGCAGCCGTTGGCTGCCTTGCCGGCGGGACGGTGGCGCTGGCTGCCCCGGCTCCCTCTTCGGCTCCGACGATCAGCAGTGGGTACTTCTCGAACGTGACGTTTTCCTCGGCGGTGCTCTTCGCCAACGTCAACGCTCACGGGCAGCCCACGAACTACTACTTTCAGTACGGCGAAACGACCGGGTACGGTGCGCAGACGCCACTCGCGCCGGTCGGCAACGGAACCATCGCGCTGAAAGTCAGCCAGCTGGTGAGCGGCCTGAAGGCTGCCACCACATACCACTTCAGGATCGTGGCCACCAGCCCTGCGGGCACAAGCACAGGCCTCGACCACGCTTTTACAACGAAGAAGGTCCCTCTCGCTCTAGCGATAGCCGGTGTCCCCAATCCGGTCCCCTTCGGCAGTCCATTCGTGGTGGAGGGCACGCTGACAGGCACAGGCAGCGCGAGCCACGCAGTGGTGCTGCAGGCCAACCTGTTCCCCTTCACGGCGGGCTTCAAGCAGGTCGGCAACCCGGAGCTGACGAACTCCACGGGCGGTTTCTCCTTCCCTGTCGTCGGCCTAGGCGAAAACGCGCAGCTGCGGGTGCAGACGATCGGTGGCCCGCTGGTGACGAGCCCGGTGGTGACGGAGAACGTGGCGGTGCGCGTGACGTTCCATGCGCGCCGCACTCATCGTCACGGCCGCTGGCGTCTGTATGGCACGGTGACTCCTGCGGAGGCGGGAGCTCTGGTGGGCTTCCAGCGCCTGGTGCCAGGCGGCCGCACGGTGAACGCAGGCGGCACGGTGGTGAAGTCGGGGACCTCGACGGTCTCGCGCTTCTCTCGTACGGTGCGCCTGCGCCACCGCGGCGTCTATCGGGCGCTTGTGAAGGTCGCTGACGGCGCGCATGTGTCGGCGTACAGCGCGCCTGTGCTCGTTCGCTGACGCGAAAGCACTCCGCTGCCCCGTTGTCTTCTAGCCTGTTCTGCCTCCCGAGCAGGGAGGCCAAATACGCAAAGTGGGCGCTTTTCCCACTTTGCCGATTAGATTGCGCAGAAGCGGGCAGTTGGCGCACATGACGTTCACTCGACCAAGAAGTCAGGCCTAATAACCACGACCTGGGACGTCCCGAGGGGGTTTGTCGATATGAAGACGCCAGGCTCATTTGAGGTAGCAGGAGGGCGGTGCCAGGGTTTACGACGCGCACTCGTCGCGCTGGCCCTGTTCTCAGGCGCCGTTGCATGCACGGTGCCCGTCGAGGCCGCTTCGGCGGCGGCGCCCACGATCAGCGCGGTGGGCTCCGCAGGCGTGACTTTCTCCACGGCGGTGTTGCATGGCCAAGTGAACCCACACGGCCAGGCGACGAACTACTACTTCCAGTACGGGAAGACCAGCGGCTACGGCGCACAGACGCCATTGGCGCCGGCGGGCAACGGGACGATCCAGCTGAAGGTGACCCAGCAGCTGAGCGGCTTGCAGGCGCTGAGCACCTACCACTATCGGTTGGTGGCGACGAGCGCGGCGGGCACGAGCACGAGCACCGACCACACCTTCACGACCCCTAAGATCCCCCTCTCGCTGCAGATGGCGGGCGTCCCGAATCCGGTCCCCTTCGGCGCACCGTTCGTGGTGGAGGGCACCTTGACGGGGACCGGTGGCGCGAACCACGCGATTGTGCTGCAGGCGAACCTCTTCCCATTCACGGCAGGCTTCAAGCCGTTGGGCAACCCGGAGCTGACAAATGCGACGGGCGGCTTCTCCTTCCCCGTTGTGGGCCTGACCGAGAACGCGCAGCTGCGCGTGCAGACGGTTGGTGGCCCGCTGGTGACGAGCCCCGTGGTCCTCGAGAACGTGGCGGTTCGCGTGACGTTCCATGCGCGCCGCACTCATCGTCATGGCCGTTGGCGTCTGTATGGCACGGTGGCTCCTGCTGAGGCGGGAGCTTTGGTGGGCTTCCAGCGGCTGGTGCCCGGTGGCCGCACGGTCAACGCAGGCGGCACGGTCGTGCGCGGAGCCTCAGCCATAACCTCGCGCTTCTCGCGCATGGTGAGGGTGCGCCAACGGGGCGTGTATCGGGCCTTGGTGAAGGTGGCTGATGGCTCGCATGTGTCGGCGTACAGCGCGCCTGTGCTGATCCGCTGAGGCTCGGGGCTCCAGGCTCCTGGGTCTGGTTGCCGATGCCTCATAGGGACTGCTGCGGACCGGGCGGGGCTTCTTCGCGGACAGAGACAGGCGTCCTGGTAAGAGAGCGTGCCCCGCTTGACAAATCTAGAGTTGTGTCTCTGACTATTTATCGCGGCCACTCGCCGAAAAGCGAGGCGCAGCAAGGCCATACAGGCTGGATGCGTCGAACACTGAATGTCCCCAACTCGGACGAGCTTGACGACTCAGGCCCAGGCGACATAATCACCCGTGCCTCTACCAGCATGATTGGCAGAGGCCAGAAGACAGACATAGACACCTCAATCCAACGAGCTTCCGACTGAGGTCGGAGGAAGGAAACACAAATCCAATGATCAAAGCAAGAGTCGCCTTGCTTGGCGCACTCGCCCTCTTTATCGTCAGCGGGGTCGCGGCGCCAATGGCATCAGCGTCCGGTCCGTTCTGGCATGTGGGTGGGTCAAAGTTCGAATCAGGCACGCGACAAATTAAACTGCAGTCTAAAGGTTCGCTTGTTCTAAAATCTACAGTTCTCGAAATTGAATGCAAGAACAGCATCTCAGAAGGTGCGACCATCGAAGGAAGCACTACAACGCAAGGTCAAGGTAAAGGTCGAGTTTCATATTCGAGCTGCAGCGTCCTTAAACCAACAGCGTGCACAGTTGCTCAGCCTATCGTGACCAATCCGCTGAAAGCTCATCTAGCAGAATCATCCACCCAAACTAACTATGTGGAGCTCTTTGAACCAGGGCAAGGCAGTGTGTTTGTGGTGCTGAATCTATCGGGTTGCACTCTCAAAGAAGTTGGAGTCACCGGAAGTATCGCGGCCGAATTGATACCAACCAAAGTCGAAGGGCAAGAAGGCTTGGTTGTGTTCCCATCAACCCCGATCTCTAAAGTAAAACTAGAAGGTGTCGAAAAGACTCCTAAATTGGAAACCGTGGGCATAGCTGCAACATTCACTGGTGCCTATGGTGCAAGACTGGCAACCTTCCCCGAAAAGTTCGGTGTATTTGAAACCTGAAAGGGACTAGTCGAGGCTAGGCCTCGATAAGCAATCAATATGCCCTCGGCAGCACATTACGATCGCTGCCGAGGGCATGATGCAGCTACTGATCTACAGAGGCTGATCAGCGTGCTGCGCACACACAGCAAAGTCAGAAACATAGCCCACATGCCCACGCAAGATCTGCTTTGATCAGCAATGAAGGCGATGTGCAATGGCGTATGGCCATAGGCGGTCGCTCTAAACAGATCACCGGGGAGGGAGACCTAAGTTGGCAGCCAAGGGGCAGATTTGGAGACACGTCTTGGTGGCGCTGGCGTCGCTGCAGATCATCGCCGCGGCAGGTCTCTTGGAGGTCAATGTTGCCGACGCTTCTGCGGGCTGTCCCAATAGCAGCAATGTTGGCTTCAGCGCGGCCCTTCCGGACTGTAGAGCCTACGAGATGGTAACTCCCCCCTATAAGGAGGGTTTCCAGTTCGAGTCACGTCATGAGGCATCTCAAGATGGGCAGCAGCTGCGTCTGGAAACGCTCGGGAACCTCTTATCGCCGGAAGGCAAGCTTCCACAGAGCACCGGTGGCCTTGAGCACGCTTACCGCCTTATGCGAACTAAAACCGGCTGGGAGACTGTGCCGGTTGATGCGCCATTTGCCAGGTTTCCCAATATAGAAGTACAGACCTTTAGCCCAGATTTCGGTAGCAGTATCTGGTACACCAATGCTCCAGATCAGTCGTTTTCGAATGTTTATCTCAATTCGCCCGAAGGCTTGCTTGAGGTAGGCCCAGGTGCTCCTCCGGGGAGGCTTGAAACAGCGCTGACATTTATTGGTGCTTCTGATGATCTCGACCACACGGTGTTCGTTGTCCATTCGGCTAAGACGGGTTTGGAAGAGGAACATCTTTGGCCGGGAGATACAACCTTCGGAGAACGCAGTTCCTCGCTCTATGAGTACAGCGGTACAGGCAATACAGAACCCGAATTGGTGGGTGTAAGCGATGCTGGACGGGTACTCCACGTTGGTGAATCTCACCTAATCAGCAACTGCGGGACCATTCTCGGCAGTGGTACACCAGAAAATGATGCATATAACGCGGTCTCCTCAGACGGAGCGACGGTCTTCTTCACGTCCGAAGCAGCCTCTGGAGCATGCAGTGCCGGCCCACCCGTGGATGAAGTTTATGCGCGAATCAATCGGGCAACGACGGTAGCAATTTCTGAGCCTCCTCTGGGTGTGCCAGGCCGTAACTGCAGTACCGCGACATGCGTGAATGCAGAGGTGCATCCAGAAAACCGGAAAGCGGGAGCGTATGCGGGCGCCTCGCTTGACGGCTCGCGTGTAATTTTCTCGACAAACCAGCCGATGGTAAACGCTGATACTGATAGCGGTGGTGATCTGTACGCAGAGAATATTAACCATGAAGCGGTGACGCGGTTCACCCAGATATCGGGTGGTGGAGTGGGAGATCCATCGCCGGGTTCGGGCGCAGACGTTATAGGAGTCGCCAGGGTATCTGAGGACGGTTCGCACGTCTATTTTGTGGCTCGAGGCGTATTGACGGGCGTCAATAAAGAAGGGAATGCCCCGATCGCAGGTGAACCGAACCTATATGTGTCGGTGGAAGAATGTCCTGCCGGTGGAGATCCCTGCGCGAGCCCTGTAGAACACACATCGTTTATCGGCACGCTTTCGAATCTAGATAGTTCGGACTGGAGTTCCCAGGATGCTCGGCCCGTTCAGGCCACGCCTGATGGCCGGTTCTTCGTGTTTCAGAGCAGGGCCGATTTGACACCCGATCAGAATGCGCAGGAAGAGGCCGGACAGGTGTTTGAGTACGACGCGCAGACCGAAACACTTGTGCGTGTCTCGCGTGGGCAGGAAGGCTATAACAGCGACGGTAACTCCAAGCTCTATGCAGCTGCGATACCGGTACAGCACTTTGGCGTAGCGTTGCCCGTCCTACGCTTCACAAGTCTGGCATTATCTAACGATGGATCTCGCGTGTTCTTCTCAAGCGCGGATGCTCTGACACCACTGGCATTGACTGGGTTCACAAATGTATATGAATATCACGATGGGAATGTGTCTCTTATATCTGATGGTCACGATGTTGCGACCGTCGAAGGCGAAGCTGTATCTGAACTGATCGGCACAGATGGGTCGGGACTTGATGTGTTCTTCACAACCTCAGATGAGCTGGTGCCACAGGATCGCGATATCTGGATCGATGTATATGATGCTCGCGTAGACGGAGGATTTGCGCCACCTGAAGTCTTGGCGCCTTGCGTAGGTGACGCCTGTCGTGGCGCCGCGGCTGCATCGCCTTCACTACTTGCTCCCGGAGTAGCGTCCAATGCTGTGGAAGCTGCCCACTCGCCGGCGGCTAGCCCTAAAGTGGTCCACCCCCCTGCGAAGAAGAAGCCTAAGAAGTCTAAGAAGCACAAGAAGAAGACAAAGAAGAAGGTGGCGCATGGAAAAACAAGCGGTCGTAATGCCATCGCCGGGAGGAAAAATGCTTAAGACTTCATCCGCAGAAAGGGGGCGCATGGCCGCGGCTTGCTGTTTCGCCTTCATCGTGACAATGTGCATGGGTCTTGGGTCCACAGCACAGGCCTCACCCCCGAGTCCAAGGTGGACCATTTCCTCGATTGCACAGCCAACTAACTTCTCGACCAACGATAATGCGCTGTGCGAGCGAGAACACTTCACATTCTGCGATCGCTACGTTGTAGCGCTTACGAATGTTGGAAACGGCCCGACGACGGGTCCGCCCACGACGGGTCCGATTACCATTGCCGACACATTGCCGCTGGGTCTCAAGGCAACCGCCATAGGTGGCACAAATCTAGAAGAAGGCGTGAGGACAGAAAGCAATAATGCGGTTTGGGCTTGCAGCTTGGCCAAAACTACTTGCACATATAGTGGAGTAGCTGGCCCTGGGACGACATTAGTGGTCGATATAGAACTAGAGGTTACAACTGCAAAGGGCCCAGTCACTAACGCAGTGCGAGTCACTGGCGGGGGTGCCCCCTTTATTGCGACAAGCGAACCGCTTTCGCCGGAAAATAGCGTGGATGGCGCGCTACCTGCTTTTGGTATATCTGCCTTTGGTTTTGAAGCGCGTGATCCAGCAGGACTGCCTGACACCCAGGCTGGAGACCATCCAAATAGTGTGACAAGCACGATATTTTTTAAAACCGCTACTACGACAGAGGTAAACAGTGTCATAGTGCCGGGGAGTGTCGAGCCGCCCAAGAGTATCGTTGCCTATTTGCCGCTAGGGTTCCTTGGCGATGTCAACGCCGCTGCACAGTGCACAGAATTGCAGTTCAGAAACGGAGATAACCTTCATCCAGCCTGTCCGCCGGCGAGCCGTGTGGGTACGCTCGTGTTCTTCGAGGAGAACATCGTATCGGGTACAGTGGTGCCCGCCAATGAGAGTGGCACAGAGTCAGCCATTTACAATATAACTCCCCAGGGCGGTTATCCGGCACGGTTCGGCCTGAAGATCTCTGGCGTTTCAATCCCTCTTTACGCAAGCGTAGTCCATACATCGTCTGGGTATGGGCTTCGTGTAGCCAGCCCCGGTCTGCCGACCACGCTTCACGTCGAGGGCGTGGCCCTGACGTTCTTTGGCGATCCGAGGGCTGTCAACGGTGAACCAAATGCCTCCCACGCATTCTTCACGAACCCGGATAATTGCAGTGCCGGACCTCTTAGAGCAAAGGTTCAGGCCGATTCGTGGGTCGCACCGGACAACTGGGTCAAGGCGGAATCCGTTGCCTTTCCTCAGCTGACCGGTTGCAACTTGCTCCAGTTTGAACCGACTGTCGAGATGCGTCCTGAAGTGACGCAGGCCGAATCGCCTTCTGGTTATGAGATCAAGATCAAGGTGCCGCAGAACCCAGCGAGCTTCCCTGTTTTGGCAACGCCGCAGATCAAGGACGTAACGCTGAGCCTCCCGGAAGGCGTGACGATTACCCCTGGTGGCGGCGACGGGCTGGTGGGCTGCGAAGCCACCGGCCCGCACGGTATCGATATGCCTACGGGTGACAGCAATCCCTTCGATGTCGGTACGGGCGGCCCTGGAGAACGAGGCGAAGAAATCGGCCAGGAAGGCTTGACGCAGCTTGTCGCCGGGCACTGTCCTGCGGCGTCGCAGATTGGCACTGTGAAGATCACCACGCCCGTGCTGAAGAAGCCGCTGGAAGGTCATCTTTACATTGCTCAGCCTAAGTGTGGCGGTGCGGGCCAGCCGGCTTGCTCTGCGCAGGATGCGACGAACGGCAACATCTTTGGTCTCTATTTGGAAGCTGGCAGCGAAGAAGCGGCAGCCGTAGTCAAGCTTGCAGGCAGCGTATCAGTGGATTCCACAACCGGTCGTGTGACGGCTAGGTTCAATGAAAACCCGCAGGTGCCCGTAAGCGAAGTGGATCTGCAGCTGTATGGAGGCGCCCGGTCGCCGCTTGCCAACCCGCGGCAGTGCGGGAGTGCGAGCGCCAATGGCGACCTCGTGCCTTGGAGTTCGCCCGTGACGCCCGACGCAGTCATCAGCAGCGCTCCGTTCATGGTCGACTGGGATGGCAGCGGCACGCCTTGCCCTGCGGTGCCGTTCACGCCAACCCTCTCAGCCGGTCCTACGAATGTTCAGGCGGGTCATTTTAGTCCGTTCACGCTCACGCTGAGCCGTGGGGATCGCCAGCAGGATCTCTCAAAGCTTCAGGTTAGAATGCCCCCCGGTTTGCTGGGTATGCTCTCCAAGGTCCAGCTCTGCGGCGAACCAGCCGCGGAGCGAGGAGAATGTGATGAAGCAAGCAATATCGGGACGGTTAATGTGGCTGCAGGCTCTGGCCCACACCCGCTATGGGTTACTGGCAAAGTCTATCTTACGGGCCCATACAATGGGGCACCCTTCGGTCTAACGATAGTAGTGCCGGCGGTTGCCGGTCCGTTCAATCTCGGCAACGTCGTTGTTCGATCTAGGATCGACATTGATCCAACGACCAGTGCCGTGATTATCACAAGCGATCCGCTGCCGCAGCTCCGGGATGGGGTTCCTCTAAGGATACAGACGCTCAACGTGGCGGTGACGCGTAACGGCTTTATCTTCAATCCCACGCACTGCGCAGGACTTCAGGTTGCGGCGACCGCGGAATCGACGCAGGGCGCCTTGGCGAACTTGAGTTCGCCAGTCTCGATGGAAGGCTGCAAGAGTCTTCCGTTCAAACCTGGATTCAAGGTTTCTACGGCGTCGGTGACCTCAAAGGCCTTGGGTGCGAGCCTTGAAGTGAAGGTCACCTCTACCCCTGGACAGGCCAACATCGCAGGCGTGGCCGTCAAGCTTCCTAGGCAGCTGCCGGCTAGGTTGAGTACTCTCCAGCATGCCTGTCTGGCGGAAGTGTTCGCTAACAATCCCGCGCTGTGTGACCCCAAGTCTCTGGTTGGCGTTGTGCAGGCCACCACACCTGTGTTGCCTGTCAAGCTCGTTGGACCCGCTTATCTTGTGTCTCACGGAGGCGCAGCGTTTCCAGATCTTGTTGTTGTCCTTCAGGGTGACGGTGTGCGGATTAATCTTGCTGGCAACACGGATATCGTCAAGGGCATCACCAGCAGTACCTTTGCAAGCGTTCCTGATGCTCCTATTGAATCCTTCCGGCTACAGCTTCCTCGTGGCCCCCATAGTGCGCTCACCAGCAATGTCAAGACTCTATGCGGCCAGAGTCTGAAAATGCCTACTACGATCACCGGTCAGAACGGCGCTCAGATCAAGCAGACCACCAGCATTACGGTTACGGGCTGTCCCAAGGCGAAGAAGAAGAAAGCAAAGCCCAAGCGAGCCAAGCATCGCACGGTGAAGTCTGTCGCCCGCCGTACACGCGCTTGACACAGCCGCAAGACGTCCAGCATATGCCTTGAAGTCGCTCTAGCTTTGGTTCGGCTGGGTCCGCATCATGAGTGTGGATCGAAGCCGCGCAAGGGCCGCTTAGGATTAGATCCCAGATGCGAGTGTCTGCGTCTATGTGACTTGACTGGACGTAGTCTATATGACATAGTGATTCGAACTATTAGTTAACGGAAAGGAAGGATATGCCGTTCAAAGTAAGTCATATGTTGTCTGGTGCCCTTGTCTTCCTTGCCTTCAGTGGGATAGCGACGTCGGCTGCATCGGCATCCGGCCCGTTCTGGCACGTAGGCGGGAAAAAGTTCGAATCGGGCACAAGGCAAATCAAACTACAGTCAAAAGGAGCGATCGTTTTAAAATCTACAGTTATCGAAATTGAATGTAAGAACAGTATCTCCGAAGGTGCGACTATCGAAGGAAGCACGACTACTCAAGGTCAAGGTAAAGGCCGTATCTCGTATTCGAGCTGCACGGTTCTCAAACCGACTCCCGGCTGTGATATTGCTCAGCCGATCATAATGACTCCACTAAACTTCCACTTGGTTGAAACTGGTACCCAAACTCACTATGCGCTACTGCTCGAACCGGCGGAAGGCGTGGTGTTCGTAGTGCTAAAATTCTCGGGGACCTGTACCATTAAAGAATGGGCGGTGACTGGAAGCATTGCGGCTGAAGTGATACCGACAAAAGTCGAATCGCAAGATGGTTTAATTACTTTTCCCACTACGCCAATCACTAAAGTAAAATTGGAAGGCACGGAAAAGGCAGTTAAATTAGAAACCGTCGGCATAGCATTTACAATTTCAGCGGCCTATGGCGCAAGGCTGGCAACATTCCCCGAAAAGTTCGGTGTGTTTGAAACCTGATCTGATTGAGGCTTGAGTCATAGCGATCAAGCCGAAGTAGCCGAGTTCTCGGCAGTCCCGTTTAGGGCTGTCGAGGACTCTGCGGGCGCGACATGCTCCGGAGGCCTTCAGCTAGAACGCCTCGGCTGCGAGAACATCGCGACGCCACCATGTATAGCTCTCTCAGGGCGTCCAGATCAAGCCGCCCACCAAGACCTGCTGCAGGCGCGGAAACGCTAGGCGGGCAAGCCAGCGGTGGCCTAGTCAAGAGGCGCCCAAGGCCAGCCCAGCAGGCGCGCCGAGGGGCACCAGTCGCCAACACGCGCGCCATCCATGGCCCACGCGTCGGAAGACAGCGCTCCCATTCGTATAAGCACGTAAGCTATAGGCCCAGTTCGGCAGCACGAGGCGACACTGGACAGAGCCGGCGATATGCGGGTACATTGCAAAGGAGGCCCTGGATGAGCCAAAGACCGACTTCCCCCGTTGGCGTGATGCCCGCAAACGATCGTCTGCCCCAGATGACTGTGGGGACCGATGCTCCCATGGAGGCCCAGACAGCCGTGGAGCCCGATCTCCCTGCCGAAGAAGGTTGTCCGCCGCAGGACGCGGCTGCGCTGGGCAAGACGGCCCACAGCCCCAACGTGCGCTGGCAACGCACGGCGATGACCCGCGGGCGCCGCTGGCAGTCTCTCGGCCACCACGGGGCAACGATCTGGTTCACGGGCCTGCCGGCGGCGGGCAAGTCGACGATCGCCGGCGCTGTCGAGGAGCACCTGGTCTGCGCGGGTCGCCCCGCCTTCCTGCAGGACGGCGACAACCTGCGTCACGGCCTCAATGGCGACCTGGGCTTCGACGAGGATGCGCGCCGCGAGAACGTGCGCCGCACGGCTCATGTGGCTCGCCTGCTGGCGGAGTCGGGCACGGTGGCGCTCGTGAGCCTCGTGAGCCCCTACGCCTGTGACCGTGAAGAGGCGGCCGAGCTGCACGCCACGGTGGAGTTGCCTTTCCTTGAGGTCTTCGTGAGCGCTCCCTTGTCGCTGTGCGAGCAGCGAGACCCCAAGGGCCTCTACGCCCGCGCCCGTGCAGGCAGTCTCAGCGGTCTGACCGGGGTCGATGCCCCTTACGAGCCTCCACGCGACCCAGCCTTGGTGCTGCACTCCGGCCAGGAGAGCGTGCACGAGGCGGTGGCGCGCGTGATGCAGACTCTCAGCGAAGCTTTACCTTCTTTGCGGTAGGAACTCGGCGCCGCGGTTCGTAGTATCTATTGAGACCTTCACGTGTGCTCTACCTTGATAGGGACACGTGAGGACCATTTTTCCCCCAGGCAGGAGGAGGAAAGGACCGAATGCGCTCCGCGGCAAGACCGCGCCGATACGTGGCGCGCCCCTGGCTTCTCCTCTGGCGACCGTTCGTGCGCTATAGCGCCACGCGGGACGCTTACGTTCTGCGTGTCATTGGCCGCTCCAGAGGCCCGGTTTTGCGCCTCGACCGTCGCAGCCGTCGCCACCGGCAGCCTTTTGCGGGCGTCGAGCGCCGCGGCGCTGCATAGCTTGGCTGGGCTACCCCCTCATTGAAGCGGCAAATGCCCTTTCAACCGTCGACTTCAACCTGAGAGACGATCGCCCTGACCGTCTGCTGCCAGCAAGCCCACCGCCGCAAATCGATCCAATACCACCTCCACTTCCTCCGCTGAGAACTCCGTTCCCAACTCTTTCAGCAATCCTGGCCGATCTAGTGCCCCATCGAGGAGTTCGAGCACCTTGGGCTCGAGCGCGCCTTCCAAGCGCACATTGGCATGCAGCAGTGAACTGATGGCCTCCATCCCGGCGGCGTGTTGGGCCCGTGCCAAAGGACTGGCCCGTGGCCGCTCCCCTGCCCGGTTGCTCAGCGGAGGTGCGCACCCCTGCAGCATGACAATCTGTGCAAGGTAGGCCTGCAGCAGCACCACCCGCAGTCTGGCTCGCACCAACTCCCGCTCCACCTCGACCCCCGCTGCCTTGTCTTGCGCCGCCTTGTCCTGCACCGCCTTATCCTGCGCCGCCTGCAGCTCAACCTGGGTTGCCTGCACCCCCCGCTCCAGCAGCGTCTCAAAGTCAAGCGCCTGCGGCCAAGCCTCTGCGAGGGCCTGCATCGCCGCCAGCACGAGCGGCTCGGAGGAGGTCATCGTGAACCCCTCGGGCGTCTCGAAAGTGCCCTCCTGCGCGCCGGCCTTGGCGGCCGAATAGACCGCAAACCCCTCGACCGCGATGTCATCGAGCTGGCGCTTGACCGGCGCATCGGCGTGACACAGAAGCGTCTTGCGAAACATGCGGTTCTTGAAGAAATCGAGGTACTTCTCGCGCACCACCACATCGTCCGCCAGCCCCGCCATCAAACGCTCGGCGCTCTCAGGAACATCCCGCATTTGGCTCTCAAACAGATCGGCCTCCGAGAGGAATGCAAGTCGGTGGTGATTGGCGTGCTCGACGAACTCGTGGAAGTAAAATGGCGTTGAGATCTCGGCAAGATCGTCATGGAACAACAGCGCATCGGTGTAGCGCAGCATGCGCGCCATGTGTTCGCGCAGCACCTGCGCGTAGGGTGAAGGCTGCTCGATCGCCACGATCGTCTGCATCAGCTCCTGGGCCGCGCGCAGCTTGCGCTCGGGGTCCTCGATGTCGCGCACGTGATAGTCGAGCACGTCGCGCGCCATATCCCGCAGATAGCTCCCTGGGTAGGCGTTGTAGCTGACATAGGCGACCCCCATCGGCGCGAGGTGCCGTCGTATTCCCGCGAGCAACGCCACGCGTACGCGTGGCGGTATCCACGAATACACGCCATGGCTGATGATGTAGTCGAACTCGCCGCCCGCTCCCAGCTGATCTCCCTCGGGCAGCTCTTCGAAGTCAAGGCACAAAAGCTCGACATTCTCCAAGCCGGCTTCGCGCGCGAGCTCGTTCCCGCGCTGGATGGCGCCGGCCGCGGCATCGATGCCCAGGAATCGCGCTCCTGGCAGCGCCTGCGCGAGCGACAGCAGGTTCCCGCCATCGCCGCACCCCAGCTCCAGCACCTTGCTCTTGGTGGCGGCCTGGGGCCTCAGCCCGAACAGCCTGGCAACGGCCTCCAGGCGCGCGGGATGCGTAGCCGGATACGCGTATCCGGGGTAGGCGAAGAGATCGTAGGCGCCGCCTTGCGCCGAGGCGGCGCTCAGATCTTGGCCTGGGTGTTGAGGTTGAAGCTGACGCTGCTTGGCCGGCCGCCGCCGGTGATGACGGTCTCGGTGGCCTTGGCGAAGGTGAAGGTCACTTCCTCCTGGGGCGTGGCCTTGTTGGCGCCCTGGCCGTCCTGGACGCTTGAGATGAGGACGTTGGTGAGGTCGATCTTCAGGTAGTCCTGCTGCCCCTTGCCGGCTTTGCGCGCGAAGGACAGCTCAGCCTTGGCGATGTGCTTGCCTGTGGCGGCTGCCTGAAAGAGCAGCGGCGAGGACTTATCGAGCGTCTTGGTAATCGAGAAGCTCTCGATCGTCTTGCCCGCGCCGCCACCCCCACCGCTGGCCTGCGAGCCGATGTTGTGAGCGCCGAAGGAGAAGGACTCGATCTCGATGTCGCCGGGGTGCTGCTTGTCGGTGGACTCGCCCTTGATGCCGTCGAGCTTGAGGAAGGTCGTGCCGCCATTGTTGCTAAGGCCGAAGCTCGTATCGCCGATCAGCGGCGCACCAGGCGCGCCGGGGCTGCCGGGTGCGCCGCCGGCGCCCTGCCCGCCCGCCGGTCCCTGGGGCCCGGTTGGGCCCTGTGGCCCAGCAGGTCCACTCTGGTTCCAGGTGATCTGCTTCTCTTCCGGTTCGCACTGCGCCGCCGGGTTTGGAGTGCCCTGCGCGCCGAGCGGATTGCCGAAGGTCTTGGGCAGGCTCGGATCGATCACGCGCAGCGATCCAGGGGGCTCGGTGACACCGTTGATGGTGATGTTGTTCGGCACGTGATCTGAGTTCGTGACCGGGTTGGGGCTCGCGTAGCAGCCGGTGATCACGCCGTCGCCGCCAGGGATCGATCCCACCGCAATGGCTGCTCCAGCTCCCAACGCCGCCGCCGTAGGCAGCGCGACTTTCAGCATTCCGCGCCCGCGCCAACGACGCTGCGCATCGCGCGCGATCTCGTTTGCCTCTTGCTGGCTCATCTCGCTATGCCCCCCGGCTCGTTATCGAGGAATATGGATCGGGCGGCGCAGGGACACCGCACGTGCGAATGGTAGCTATCAGCCACTCGGAACGCTGTCAAGCGAAGTCAACGATTCTTGCAGAGCCTCCAGCACACGCACCACACGCAACCCGCTCTCCCCATCCGAGCGTGGCGCCGCGCCGGTCCTCACGCAGTCCACAAAATGCTCGCACTCCACGCGCAGCGGCTCGACATTGGCGATGCGTGGCGAGAAGCTCTCGCCGCTGCGCGCCACGTACTCCCCCCAACTGCGGGCGTCCTCATCGAACCCCTTGTCATACACCGTCAATTTGCCCTCCAGGCGCATGTCATCGAAGGTCGCCATGCGTCGCGCTCCCACCACTGTCAGTCGTCGCTCCTTGTGGGGGTCGAGCCACGATAAGTGCAGGTGCGCCACGACCCCTGAGGGAAAGCGCAGGTAGCAGAAGACGACATCCTCCACCCCCTCACGCACATAAGAGCGCCCATGCGCGGTGCACTCGATGGGGTCTTCATCGATCAGGTGCAGCACCACCGAGACATCATGTGCCCCCAAGCTCCACAGCGCATTCTCATCAGCGCGCAGCTTGCCCAGGTTGACGCGGTTGCCATAGAGATAGAAGAGCTCCCCCAGCTCGCCCTCATCGACCAGCTCCTTCAGCTGCGTGACCGCAGGGTGATACTCCAGCAGGTGGCCGACCATCAGCACCCGCCCCGCGCGCGTTGCGGCCGCGACGGCCATCTGCGCATCCGCGACCGTCGTCGCCAACGGCTTCTCCACAAAACAGTGCTTGCCCGCCTCAAGCGCCCGCGTGGCCAGCGCCGCGTGCGTTGGCACCGGCGTGGCCAAAACCACCGCATCCAGCTGGCCATCCCCGAGCAACTCGCCGATGTCATCCGTCAAACGCGCGTCGGGGAGCGTCTGAGCCATCTTCGCGCGGGCCTGCTCGGAGGCGTCGCAAAGCCAGCTGACCTCACATCCCGGAATCGAGGCGAAGTTGCGCGCCAGATTGGGTCCCCAGTAGCCGAGGCCCACCACGCCCACGCGCACCGCTCCTTCGTCCCCGCTCACAGCGCCCCAATCGCGGCCACGCAGCGCTCCGCCGCGTGGCCATCTCCATACAACTGCGGCCGCTCCGCGGGCAGCGGGCGCTTCAAGGCGTTGAGCGTTGCATCGAGATCAAGGTCGACCAGCGTATTCCAGCCGGCCTGCACGGTCTCCACCCACTCGGTGCTGTCTCGCAGCGTCACGCACTTCACACCCGCAAGGTACGCCTCCTTCTGGACGCCCCCCGAATCTGTGAGCATCGCGCGCGCGCCGCACAGCAGCGCCGTGAACTCGGCATAGCCCAGCGGCCCTATCAGGTGCATGCCAGCGCTGCCGGCCAGCTCCCCCCACAGTCCCGCCGCGTGCAGGCGCGCCTGTGTGCGGGGGTGCACCGGGAATACCACCTCGCCCGGCAGGGCACGCAGCAGCTCCACCAGGTCCGTGAGTCGCCGCGGGTCATCGACGTTGCCGGCCCGATGTGCCGTCACCAGCAGGTACTCCCCCGTCTTCACCCCCAGCTCGGCGGCGAGCGCCTCGCTGCGCTCACGTGCCCGCGGCTGCCAGCGCAAGGCCACGTCCACCATCACGTCGCCCACCACCACCGCCTTGCCCGGCACTCCTTCGCTGGCCAGGTTCGTCCGCGCCACCTCCGAGCTGCACAGCAGCAGGCTGCTCACCCAATCGGTGGCGATGCGGTTGACCTCCTCGGGCATCCTCTGATCGAAGCTGCGCATCCCCGCCTCGACGTGCACCACCGGGATCTCGGCCAGCTCCCCGGCCCTGGCCCCGGCGAGCGTGGAGTTGGTGTCGCCGTAGACCAGCACGGCGTCGGGCGCAACCGTGGCGGTCAAGCCTTTAAGCGCATCCCACATCCGCTGCACCTGCGAGGCGTTCGACCCTCCGCTGATCCCCAGCTCGCGCTCCGGTCGCTCCAGGCCCAGCTCGCGGAAGAACACCTCGGACATCGCATCGTCGTAGTGCTGTCCCGTGTGCACCAGGATCTCCTCGTGTGCCTCGCGCAGCAGGCCCGAGACGGCCGCTGCCTTGACGAACTGCGGCCGGTTGCCCACGACGGTGAGGATCTTCACGGCGCCGGAGCCTATCTGCTCGCGCCCGCGTGCCGTCGGGTGCGTGCCGGGCGCATGGGTGAGCAGCGCGGCCGCTTGACCGCCGGGCATGGAGCCCGCATACTGGACCTATCCTATATATAGCCCAGGGCGTCTGGGGAAAGGAGCAGTTCGGGAGATGTTCATCAAGCTGAAAGCAGCCCTGCTCGCAACGCTGGCTCTCTGCATGGTCAGCGGAGCCGCGGCATCGACGGCCTCGGCGGCGGGACCATACTGGCATGTGGGCGGGTCACGCCTCGAAAAAGGGATCAGGCAAGTGAAACTACAGGTGAAAGGGTTCGCGGTCCTGAAAGTCCCGGCGATATCGTTGACTGTCACGTGTAAAAATGCTATATCCGAAGGCGCAACCATCGAAGGCAACGGGCTCAACCAAGGTCAAGACAAAGGCCGTCTCGCCTTCACACAATGCATAACCAGCATAGTCGGCTGCAACGTGGCTGAACCGGTTGTCACCAACCCAATACAGTCGTTCTTGGCTAACGCTGCTACCCAAACGCACATAGTGGATGTGTTTCAGGAAGCGCAAGGGCCGCTCGCTGTTGTGACACTGGTGGGCGCTCCCTGCGGAGCCTTTGCAGGTCCCAATGAAGTCACCGGCTCCCTTGCGGCCGAAATCGTGCCAACTGGAGTCGAAGTGCAAGAACTCCTGCTGGCATTTCCTGAACCTGCCATCACCAAAATCAAACACGAAGGGATCGAACGAACAGTGGGCCTGAAGTTCTCCGCGTTGACCGCCACGTTCAGCGCGGCCTTCGGAGCCCGTCTGGCCACCTTCCCCGAAAAGTTCGGCGCCTTTGAAACCTGACCGTCGAGCCTGACCCGCGGGGCCTGTGAGGAGTCAAGTCCGATCGGATCGGAGGCGATCTCCTCGCGGGCCGCGGGCTATGCAGCGGGGGGTGAGGGCGAGCTATTGCGGGCTATGCAGCGGCGCCGACGACCGAAGAGGACCAGTCGATCACCGAGGTAGGCCGCACAACATGCCGGCTCAACCCCAGCTCACCCGGCTCCAGCCCCAAAGCCAACCCAACAAGCTGAGGCAGGTGCAAAACCGGCACATCAAGCTCCCGCCCGACGGCCTTGGCGGCAAGCGGCTGCTGCAAATCCAGATTCAAGTGGCACAAAGGGCAAGGCGTCACCAAACAGTCAGCCTCGGCATCCTTGGCATCGCCCAGATGCGTGCCGGCCTGCTTCAAGGAGGCCTGCTTGTTCATGGTGATGATCGGAAAGCCACAGCACTTGCGCATGCCGGCATAGTCGATGACCGTCCCACCGAGCGCCTCGATGATCTGATGCAGGTAGTGATCACGTGGATGCTCCGCGTCGATCCCGAGCCGGTCCCGTGGCCGCACGATGTAGCACCCGTAGAAAGGCCCCACCTTCAAATTGGTCAAAGGCCGCTTGACCATCCCGCGCAGGGCATCGAGCCCGATCTCCTCAACCAGCAGCCAGGAGAAGTTCTTGTTGGTTAGGCCCTTCTCATAGGAGAGCCCATCCGGCGCCAGCGTCTCATTGACATGAGCGCGGTACTCAGCCGAGGCATCAAGGCGCTCCTGGCACTCAGACTGAGCCCCCTGGCAGGTGGAGCAGATGTTCATCATCAGCTCCGCCCCGTCGACCTGCTGCGCCAAAGCGAAGGTGCGCGCGTTCAAGGTGTCGGCGAGCTCCTGGTTGTGCTCGGCGATGACGCCGGCCCCGCAGCAGTTGGCGCGGTTCAGCTCGACCAGCTCGATGTCGAGCAACGGCGCGACCTTGGCCATCGAGCCGTGCAGCTCAGGAGTGAAGCCGCGGCTGACACAGCCGGGCCAGTAGGCGACCTTCATGTCGTTGTCTCCTCTTCATCCTCGCCGCTCACGTACAGGTTCAGCTCGTAGCGCGCAGGCCGCGACTCGACGGTCTGGTAGATGCGCTTGACGCTGTCGAGGTCGGGCTTGGCGATCTTGTGCCCGAAGATGGCGATCTTGGGGTTGAGCTTGCGCCGCAACAGCCCGCGTACCACGACCGGCAGCGAGGAGAGCAGCTCCTTGCCGGCGGCGGGATGGAACTTGCCAAACCAGGAGTTGCCCCCGTAGGAGCGGGGGATCAGCTCGGCCTCGTGCAGCAGACCGTAGTCACGGATGAGTGTGGTGATCGCCTGCTCGTGGCGGTGGCCGTTGTTGACATCGACGATCCCCTCGTCATCCCCAGCGATCCGCCGCAGGCGCATGATCTGCCCCATCGGGTTGACGCCCTTGGGGCAGGCCTCGACGCACTTGAAGCAGTGCGTGCAGTCGTAGATCCCCTGCGGGTCCTGAGCAAGATCCTCCAGGCGCTCGTGGCGCTCGGCGTCGCGCGGGTCGCCGACAAAGCGATACGCCTTCGCCAGCGCCGCAGGCCCGATGAATCCCGGATCGACCTCCATCGCAAGGCAGTCCGATACGCAGGCGCCGCACTGAATGCAGGCCATCGACTGCGTGACATCGACCATGCTCTCGCGCGGCACGAGGTACTCGCGCTCGGGCACCGGCTGCTTGGGCAAGAGCCAAGGTGTGACGCGCTGCACCTTCTTCCAGTGCACGGCATCCATGTCCACAACGAGGTCCTTGATGACGGGCATGTTGCCCATCGGCTCGACCTCGATCACGCCATCCGGCGAGGAGGCGCGGGCATGATCGAGGTGCGTATGACAAGCCAGCCCCGGTTCGCCGTTGATGCGTACGCCGCAGGAGCCGCAGATGGCCGCGCGGCAGGAGCAGCGGATGCCGATCGAGCCGTCGAACTGAGCCTTGGCCTGCAGGATGCCCTCAAGCACCGAGCGGTGGGGCTCAAGCTCGATCGTGTGTTCATCCCAGTAAGGGGCCTCGCCCGACTCGGGGTTGTAGCGGCGCAGCTTCAAAGTGAACTGCTCGGGCGGACGGCGTGTTTCCGCGCCAGTGGTGGTATCGGCTGCGGCCATCAGTACTTCCTCTCCTCGGGCTGCCACTGGGTGATGGTGACGGGGGAGTAGGTGACACCCGGCCCGTCGCCGTTGAGGCTGATGTCGATGTGCTTGAGCCACTCCTCGTCGTTGCGCTCGGGGAAGTCCGTGCGGAACTGCGCACCGCGCGACTCTTTGCGCTCAAGCGAGGCGACGACGATGGCCTCGGCGCAGTCGAGCATGTAGCCAAGCTCGATGGCCCCTAGCACATCCTGATTGAAGACGGTGCCGCGATCGTCGATGTAAGCGCTGCCGGCCTCCTCCTGCAGGCGCTTGACGACCTCAAGCGCCTGATCCAAGCCGGCCTTATCGCGGTACACGGCGACGTGCTTGTTCATGATGTCGCCCAGCTCGCGCTTGATCTCCGAGACGCGGCGAGGGCGGGTGGGTCCCCCATCTCTCGGGCGGGCGACGATCGCATCGATCATCTCCATGTCGGCGCGCATCTGCGCGTCGGAGGCCGAAGGCATGGCCATCGAGGCAGCGCGCCCCGCGGCGTGCTCGCCGGAGCGACGCCCAAAGATCAGCGTGTCCAGAAGCGAATTGGCGCCAAGACGATTGCCGCCGTGGACGGAGACACAGGCGACCTCGCCGGCCGCATACAGCCCAGGGATCGAGGTGGCGCCATTGATGTCGGTCTTGACGCCCCCCATGATGTAGTGCTGGCCGGGCTGGATCATGATCGGTTCGCGCGTGATGTCCACGCCGGCGAAGTCCTTGCCGATGTTGACGATCTCGCGCAGCGCCTCAAGCGTGCGCTTGCGCGGCACCTTGGTGATGTCCAGGTAGATGCCTTCGCCGTTGGGACCCACTCCGCGCCCCTCAAGGATCTCGGTCTGCTCGGCGCGCGAGACGACGTCGCGCGAGGCCAGCTCCATCTTGTTAGGCGCGTACTTTTCCATGAAACGCTCGCCCTCAGAGTTCAGCAGCACGGCTCCCTCGCCGCGCGCGCCCTCGGTGATGAGCAGACCGTTCTCAACGAGCGTGGTGGGGTGGTACTGCACCATCTCCATATCCATCAAAGGCGCGCCGATGCGGTAGGCCTGGGCGATGCCGTCGCCGGTCACGATCAAGGCGTTGGTGGTGGGGTTGTAGACCTGCCCGGCGCCGCCGTTGGCGAGGATCGTGTTCTTGGCGTTGAAGACCTCCATGCGCCCGGAGCGCACATCGCGCGCCACGACCCCGCAGCAGCTCCCCGCGTCGTCCTGCAACAGCGAGGTGACGAACCACTCCTCGTAGCGATCGACCTGTTCGTGATGCTTCATCAGCTGCTCGTACAAAACGTGCAGGATCGCCTGCCCGGTGATGTCGGCGACGTAGGCGGTGCGCTTCATCGAGGCGCCGCCAAAGGCGCGCAGGTCCATTTCACCGTGGTCGTTGCGGTGGAAGGTGACGCCGATGTGCTCCAGGTGCATGACCTCGTGAGGCGCCTCCGAGCACATGATCTCAATCGCGTCCTGATCGCCGAGGAAATCCGAGCCCTTGACGGTGTCATAGGCGTGCGAGCGCCAATCGTCGGCGATCGAGATGGCGGCGTTGATGCCTCCGGCGGCGGCCACGGAGTGGGAGCGCACGGGATGGACCTTGCTGAGGATGGCAACCGAGGCCCCGGCCTGGGCAGCAGCCAAGGCGGCGCGCTGGCCGGCGAGGCCGGCTCCAATGATGAGAACGTCGTGCTGAGGCATGAGAAGCGAGCGGAACTCTATTCGATCAGTGAGGGGCCCGGCTCGCTGGCCTTTCGGCCATCTGCGCCACCCTCATATGCCCGCTGCGGGACGCAGCGCCTGGCGAATCTGAGCAACGGTGACGACCCCTTGCAGAACCCCGTCGCCATCGACGGCAACCATCGCCCCAAGCCGGCCAAGGCCCTCCGCGCGCAGCAAGGACTCAAGCGTCTGGCTCTCATCGATCCGCACCGAGAGGTTGTCCTCAAGCACGTCTACGACCTGCAAAGCCGGCCGCCCGGCGGCGATCTCCGCCGACAGGCGCTCGGAGTGAATGACCCCGAGGAAGTGCCGCGCAGGATCGACAACGGCAAACCAAGGCCAGCGATAGCGCCCAAAGAACTGCTCCTGCGCGTCGATCAGCCGCAGATCGGCGGGAATCGTGACCGGCTGGCGGTCCATGACATCGGCCACGGTGAGGCCCTGGATGCGCTGACCCATGGACCCCTGGACAACGGCCATTGAGGCCCCCTGGTAGATGAAGAGCGCGATGAAGACGAGCCAGATGCCCGAAACGGAGCCGGAGAGCCCGAGCAACGCCAGCCCGGCGGCGCCGAGCAGAATCGCAAAGCCCTGCCCGGCGCGGCCAGTGGCGCGCGTGGCGCGATTGCGATCCCTGGTCAAGCGCCAGATAAGCGAGTGCGCGATCTGCCCGCCGTCAAGCGGGAAGGCAGGCACCAGGTTGAGAATAAGCACGAGCGCATTGAGGCTGGCAACCCAGCTGAGCCACACAAGCGCAGGTGTGGCGTGCACTCCCGAGCGTCCGACGGCAACGTCGATGAAATGTCCGTTATCGGCCAGGGCGTAGCCCCCGGCAACGCTCACGACAATCACCCCGAGCGTGACGAGTGGCCCCGCGATGGCGACGCGAAACTCAGGACCTGGGCTGGCGAAGGTCCCGACCGTGCGCGTGATCCCGCCGAGCGCCCATAGCTCGATGCCGGCCACCTGCAAGCCGTTGCGCCGGGCGACGAGCGCATGCCCCAGCTCGTGCAGGATCAGCGAGATGAAGAAGGAGAGCACGCTGGCGACGGTCACCAGGTAGGCGGTGTTGCGCGAGCCTCCGAGAACTTCATGAAAGTAGGGCGTGAACAGGAAGATGTAGAGAAACAGGATCAGAAACCAGCTGATCCCCACGCCGATGCGAATGCCGAAGAGGCGCACCAAATGGATGGATCCACGTGTGGGCACAACTCTATGGTAGGGAGGGGGGAGGGTCGGTCCGGGCGTAAGGCCTGCCGGGGTGAGGATGGAGCGCTACAGCTGCGGTCGATTGCGCTCGATGATCGTCTCGAAATCCACGCCCGCGGGCAGAGTGCCGTACTCAAGCCCGCAGTCGCCTCCAAGCCGCGCAGCGCAGAAGGCATCGGCGACGGCGGGATCGCCGTGGCGCACAAGCAGCGAGCCCTGCAGAGCCAGGGCCATCGACTCAACTACGCGGCGCGCGCCGGACTCAAGCGTGGCAGGGTCTGAGAACTGCCCTTCGAGCTTGGCGAGGTGCGCGTCCAGGCGCGCATCGGCGCCCTTGGCCTGACCCACCTCGTGCATGAAAACCTCAAGCGAGCGCGGCGTGCGCACCAGGGCGCGCAGCACATCGAGGCTCATGACGTTGCCCGAGCCCTCCCAAATCGAGGCCAGCGGCGCCTCGCGGTAGAGCCGGGGCATGCCGGACTCCTCGACATAGCCGTTGCCCCCGAGGCACTCAAGCGACTCAAAGGCGTGGTTGGGGGCGCGCTTGCAGACCCAGTACTTGCTGACGGCTGTGGCGAGGCGCTTGAAGAGGTGGGCATCGTTCAGCTCGTCGGTGCCGGCGCCGCTCTCGGTGGGGTGGGTGGGGACTAAATCTTCGTCGTAAGCGCGCGCGAGGCGCATCGCCAGCATCGTGGCGGCCTCGGACTCAAGCGAGAGATCGGCGAGCACATTGCGCATCAGCGGCTGTTCGATCAGGCGCTTGCCAAAGGCCGAGCGGTGGGCGGCGTGCCAGGTGGCGGCGATCACGCCGCTGCGCATCCCGGCGGCTCCGCCAATGACACAGTCCAGGCGTGTGTGGCCGACCATCTCAATGATCGTCGGCACTCCCCGGCCGGGCTCCCCGAGCATGCGCGCGATGGCGCCATGGAACTCAACCTCGGAGGAGGCGTTTGAGTGGTTGCCCAGCTTGTCCTTCAGCCGCTGAATGTGAAAGGCGTTGCGCGAGCCGTCGGGCAGCACGCGCGGCAGCAGAAAGCACGAGAGTCCGTCATCGGTCTGCGCGAGCACGAGGAAGATGTCTGACATGGGCGCGGAGCAGAACCACTTGTGCCCGGTGATCTCATACTCCGCGCCCGCCCCGCCACCATTCAAAGCTCGTGCGAAGGTGGTGTTGGCGCGCACGTCAGAGCCGCCCTGCTTCTCGGTCATCGCCATGCCGGAGATGGCGGAGCCCTTCTCGGCGGCGGGAACCAGGCGCGGGTCATAGGTGGCAGCCGTCACCAATGGCTCCCACTCCTGGGCCAGCGCAGGCGTAGTGCGCAGGGCAGGCACGACGGCGAAGGTCATGGTGATCGGACAGGCGTAGCCGGCCTCGGCCTGCATGGCGGTCATGTAGAGCCCGGCACGCGCCACGTGCGCGGCCGGTTCAGCGCTGGTCCACGGCAGCGAGTGCAGCTCGTTTTCGACCCCCATCGCCATCAGCCGGTGCCAGGCGGGGTGGAACTCGACCTCGTCGATGCGGTGACCGTAACGGTCATGGGTATGCAGGACAGGCTTGTTCTCATTGGCCTGCCGGCCCCAATACTTCTGCGGCTTACCGCCAACGAACTTGCCCAGCTCGGCGGCGCGCGCCATGGCCCAGCCGCCCCCCTCGCGCTGCAAGGCCTCGACGAGCGGCAGGTTGCTGGAGAAGACGTCGACACCCTCAAGCGGTGGGGCCTGATTGAAGACCTCGTGAGTCTGCCAGGAGTCCCCCTGGCGCGCTGGGTGCTCGGCGGTAGCCATCACCCGGAAGGTTACTCCCCCGCGATAGCATCGCCCCCCGCACGCGGCGAGACAAGGACCCGGACATGGCGAAGATCAAGGTAGAGAACCCGATAGTTGAGCTGGATGGCGATGAGATGACACGGATCATCTGGTCGTTTATCAAGGAGCAGCTGATCCTGCCGTACCTGGATGTTGAGCTTGATTACTACGACCTGAGCATCGAGAGCCGCGACGCGAGCGAAGACGCCATAACGGTGCAAGCGGCCGAAGCGATCAAGCGTCATGGAGTAGGGGTGAAGTGCGCGACGATCACCCCCGATGAGGCACGAGTGGCGGAGTTCGGCCTCAAGCAGATGTATCGCTCGCCCAACGGCACGATCCGCAACATCCTGGGGGGAGTGATCTTCCGCGAGCCGATTGTGATCTCCAACATCCCGCGCCTGGTGCCGGGTTGGACCAAGCCGATCGTGATTGGCCGTCATGCCTTTGGCGATCAGTACCGCGCCACGGACATGGTGATCGAGGGGCCCGGCAAGCTCACGCTGACATTCACGCCCGCGGATGGCGGGGAGCCAACAGAGATAGAGGTATTCGACTTCCCCGGCGGCGGAGTGGCGATGTCGATGTACAACCTCGACGCGTCGATCCGCGACTTCGCGCGCGCCTCGCTGCGCTACGGCTTAGATCGCGGTTACCCGGTGTATATGTCGACCAAGAACACGATCCTCAAGCGCTACGACGGGCGCTTCAAGGACCTGTTTGCGGAAATCTACGAGAGCGAGTTCAAAACGGACTTCGAGGCGGCAGGCATCACCTACGAACACCGCCTGATCGATGACATGGTGGCAGCGTCGCTGAAGTGGGAAGGCGGCTATGTGTGGGCGTGTAAGAACTACGACGGCGATGTGCAGTCCGACACCGTCGCGCAGGGCTTTGGCTCGCTGGGCCTGATGAGCAGCGTGTTGATGAGCGCGGATGGCAAGACGGTGGAGGCGGAGGCGGCGCACGGAACGGTGACGCGCCACTACCGCATGCACCAGCAAGGCAAGCCGACGTCAACCAATCCGATCGCCTCGATCTTCGCCTGGACGCGCGGCCTGGAGGCACGCGGGCGCATGGACGAGACCCCGGCTGTGAGCCAATTCGCACAAACCTTGGAGCGCGTGTGCGTAGAAACCGTGGAAAGCGGCAAGATGACCAAGGACCTAGCTTTGCTGATCGGCCCCGATCAGCCATGGCAGACGACCCAGGAGTTCCTGGCGTCAATCGATCAGAACCTACGTCAGGAGATGAACCAGTGAGCACAGTGAGAGTGGCAGTAACCGGCGCGGCGGGCCAGATTGGCTACGCGCTGCTGTTCCGCATCGCAAGCGGCGAGATGCTGGGCAAGGACACGCAGGTGCAGTTGCGTCTGCTGGAGATCCCCGCGGCTGTGAAGGCGGCGCAGGGAACGGCGATGGAGCTTGAAGATTGTGCCTTCCCGCTGTTGAGCGGCGTGGAGATCACAGACGATCCGAACGTGGCGTTCGACGGCGTAAACGTGGCTCTGCTGGTAGGTGCGCGCCCGCGCACCAAGGGCATGGAGCGAGGCGATCTGCTGGAGGCCAACGGCGGCATCTTCAAGCCTCAGGGCGCGGCGCTGAACGCCCACGCGGCATCTGACGTGAAGATCCTCGTGGTTGGCAACCCGGCGAACACAAACTGCCTGATCGCTCGCAGTCATGCACAGGACATTCCCGCGGAGCGTTTCACGGCAATGATGCGCTTGGATCACAATCGCGCGGTCGGCCAGGTCGCGCAGAAGACAGGTGCAAGGGTGGCCGATGTGAAGCAGGTGAGCGTGTGGGGTAACCACAGCGCAACGCAGTACCCGGACGTGTCACATGCGACGGTCGCCGGGCGTCCCGCCAAAGAGGCAATCGGCGATCAGGCCTGGATCGAAAACGACTTCATCCCCACGGTGCAGAAGCGCGGCGCGGCGATCATCGAGGCGCGCGGCGCCTCAAGCGCCGCCAGCGCGGCAAATGCGGCAATCGAGCACGTGCACGACTGGGTGCTCGGCACGCCGGGAGACGACTGGGTCTCAATGGGCATCGCCTCCGATGGCTCCTACGGCATCCCCGAGGGCATCGTTGCGGGTCACCCGTGCCGCTGCAGCGGCGGTGAGTGGTCAATCGTCCAGGGCCTTGAGCTCGACGACTTCTCACGCGCGCGCATCGATGCAAGCGTGCAGGAGCTGCAGGACGAGCGCCAGGCAGTTCAGCAGCTGGGCCTCATTTAAATCAAAAAGGGCGCCCGTGCCAGAGATCACGGGCGCCCTTTTGATTTGCCTTTACTGCTCCCAGTTCAGCTTAAGCTTTGGAACCTGGGTGCCAACCCCTACCCTGCTTGGCAACCTTCTTTTCCTGCTCCAGTCCGGGCAGAACGCGGTACAGGTAGTTCTGCTTGATCCCCATGCGAGCGGCCAGCTCAGGGATGGTGACGCCGGGCTGTTCGCTGACGATCGAAAGCGCCTGCGCAGCACGTGTGCCACTGCCCTTGCGCCGTCCGGGCGGACGACCGCGTCGTGCGGGAGCCTTGGTGGCGGTGGCCGCCGCGGGTGCCTCTGTAGCGGCTGCTGCCGCGGTGTCCACCTTGCGCGGACGACCGGGTCCACGACCGCTGCCCTTCGGACGGCCAGGCTTACGGCCACTGCCCTTGGGGCGGCCGGGCTTACGACCGCTGCCCTTAGGACGACCCGGCCCGCGGCGCGCGGGTGCGGCGGTAGCGGTTGAGCTTGCACCACCGACGCCCTCAAGCGCGGAGGCGGCAGCCTCAAGGCGTTGATACTCGTCTATCAGCGGCCTCAGCTCTGCCATCCGGCCTTGGATCTCCTGGCGCTTCTCATCGAGAAAGTCAGTCACGTTTTGTTCCTCTTCACTTGAGAATGTGATCTACACCACATCGTTATTTCGATCGAAATAAGAGGGGCCCGGCTCGCCGGCCTGCGGCCGACTGCGCCACCCTCTGTATCTCACCTTACACGAATACCCATTCCTGCCAACCGTATGCAAGGCCACGCTCATGGTAGGAGACGATTCAGACGTTAAGTGCTGCTAGGCATCCGCACCCTCCAACAGAGTGCGCAGGCGCTCCAGCGTGCGGGTGGCCTCGCGCTCGGGCATTCCCCCCACCAGCGCTCGGCTGGCAAGCGCGCCGATCGGACCCAGAGGAGCATGGAAGTCATTGGCATAGTCAAAACGCGTGCAGCCGTCCTCCAAGGCGGTGAGCGTGTACTCGGTGCGAGCGCTTGAGCGGGCGGGGCCTCTACCCTCCCACACCGCCCGTTTTTCGCTCTGGCATTCGGCAAGCCGCCAGTGAACATCGAGGCTGACACCGCGCAGATGTACACGCTGGTGCATCTCAAACCCCACCTGGGGAGGACCGTCGTCGGCATGGCGCAGGCTGCGGTGAATGGTGACCCAGTCACCCAAGCGGGAGGGGTCCATGACCGTCTTCCACACCTTGGCGGGTGGGACGGCAATGCGAATCGAAGCTGTCACGGTGCTCATCGAGGGGTGACTGTACTCATGTCATGTCATCTCAGCGCGCGCGCAGCGGCTCGATGGCCTCCCATTCCGCCAGCGCGTGCTCAACGGCCGCATCGAATGAATGCAGCCGCACGCCGAGCAGCTCCGCGGCGTGATCCTCGGCAGGCAACAAGTCACCGCCGAGGCTCTCCATCAGGGGCAAAACCAATTCGGGGTCCTCGGCGGCGATCGCGGCGGCAAAGCGCGCGGCGATCGGCGTGGCGTTGATCGGTAGCCCAATCGCTGCTCGCCCGACAAGCATGAGCTCGGCGATGCGCTCAATGATCTCTCCGTAACTCAATACCTCAGGTCCGCCGATATCCAGAGCGCGCCCGGCGACGCTCGGCACATGGGCGGCGGCGAGCAGCATGTCGATGACATCGCGGGCATCGATTGGCTGCGTGCGATGACGCTGCCAGGCGGGCAAGGCGAGCACCGGCATGCGCTCGATAAGACGCACGAGAAAGCGAAATGAGCGCGACCCTGCGCCAATCACAATCGAGGCCCGCAGCGCGACGGACGCGGGGACGGCGTCCAGCAGAATGCGCTCGACAGCCAAGCGGCTGGCGAGGTGGCGCGAGGCTTCGCGGTTGTGTGGCAGCGGCCCTCCGAGGTAAACGATGCGCTGTACGCCTGCCGCGCTGGCAGCGGTGGCGAAGTTGGTGGCAGCGATGCGCTCCTGCTCGGGAAAGTCGCGCCCGGCAGCGCCATCCATGGAGTGGATGAGGTAATAGGCGACCTCAACCTCCTCCAGGGCCTGTGCCAGCCCGGCGCCACTGATAACGTCGCCGCGCACAGTCTCGACTTGCCAGGCGATGGGGATACGCAGCCGGGCAGGGTCGCGCACGAAGGCTCGCAGCTCAAATCCCTCGCGCTGCAGACGAGGGATCAGCAGCGAGCCGGCGAAGCCCGAGGCGCCGGTAACAAGAACACGCATACGTGAGGATGATGACTGGTGGCAAGCGAACTCCCAACGGCCCTGACATCCCAGCCCCCGGCGCGCTGCGACGTGGCGATCGTGGGCGGTGGCATTCTGGGCCTGGCGGTGGCGCGCGAGCTGCTGAGCCGCAAGCCGGATCTGTCGCTATGCGTGCTTGAGCGCGAGCGCGAGCTGGCAACCCACCAGACTGGGCACAACAGCGGTGTGGTGCACGCGGGTATCTACTACACCCCTGGCTCTCTGAAGGCGCGCCTCTGCGTGCAGGGCGCCCGCGAGCTGTACGAGTACTGCGCTGAGCGCGAGATTCCCTATGAGCAGTGCGGCAAGGTGATCGTGGCAACGGATGCCTCGGAGCTACAGCGTCTGGATGAGCTGGAGCGTCGCGGTCGCGCCAACCGCGTGCAGGGTCTGGTGCGCCTGGACGCGCAGGGCATCCGCGCGCTGGAGCCGCACGCGGTGGGTATCGCGGGTCTGCACTCGCCCTTCACGGGGATCGTGAGCTTCCCGGCCGTGGCGCGCGCTTACGCCCAGGATGTGGCGCAGGCCGGTGGCGCCGTGGTGGGCGGTTGCGAGGTGCAGGCGGTGAGCGCGGGAGCACGCACGGTGCGCCTGAAACACAGCCAGGGCGCGACCGAAGCTGCTCACGCGATCTTCTGCGCCGGTGCGTGGGCCGACCGCTTGGCGGTGGCGGCGGGCGCCGACCCCGATCCCCGCATCGTCCCGTTCCGCGGCGCCTACCTGCGCCTGGCGCCTGAGCGCAGGGACCTGGTGCGCTCGCTCATCTACCCCGTCCCCGATCCGAGCCTCCCGTTCCTGGGCGTGCACTTGACCAAGCACATCGACGGCGACATCCTGATCGGCCCCACCGCTCTGCTGGCCGGCGCGCGCGACGCCTACAGCCTGGCGCGCATACGCCCGAGCGATATCCGCGACACCCTCGCGTGGCCCGGCTCGTGGCGCATGTTCGCGCGCTGGTGGCGTACGGGCATCACCGAGATGCGCCACGCGGCGCTGCGCGGCGCATTCGTGCGCGCGGCCGCGCGCTACGTCCCCGAGCTGCGCCTGCGCGACGTGGAGCCGGCGTTTGCCGGCGTGCGCGCTCAGGCCCTGGCCCGCGATGGCCGTCTTGTTGACGACTTTGTCTTCTCCGCGACGGACCGCGCGCTGCATGTGCGCAACGCGCCCTCGCCGGCTGCGACGTCATCGCTGGCCATCGCTCGCCACGTGGTTGACCACGCGCAGCGATCCTTCGATTTGTAAAACCCGCAAAGTGCAGCGTGCACGTATCGCATCTCACAAAAAAATGACTAGTTGCGGAGTAATTGGGCAGGAGTATTTCTTTTCCCTGCGATTTGCGGGAACGCTCCGCGCCTGGCCGGCCGCGCGCTGCTTTGATGCCTGCTGTGCCGGCCAAGAGCAAGCGCGCGACGCGCAAGGTGACATGCGAGGAATGCTTCTTCAAGAAGAACATGCTGTGCGCGCTCGATCTGGCTGAGCCGTGCGCGACGTTTCGTCCGCATGAGGCGCAGCTCAAGCCGCCGCCGCAATTGCGCTTCGTGTTCCGCCAAGAGCGTCGCTCGCGCTCGGCCTGGGCTTTCCCGACAGCCCAGGAGCAGGCCGCGCTGCACGCCTAGTCCGGCGCGGAGCGCCGGGCAATCCAGTTCGCGCCTGGGGTGTCTGTCAGGCCGTGGACGATGATCGAGGCGAAGACGACCAGCGCGGTCAGGTCGAAGATGCGCTGAGCGCTGGCGATGCCCTGATCGAGAACGATCAGGGAGAACGTCATGGTGGCAACGCCCTTGGGTCCAAACCAGCCCATGAACAAGCGCGTTCCCCGGTCGGTGGGTGTGCCCATCAGGGCGATCCAGACCGCGACCGGGCGGGCAATCAGGAACGTGACGAGCACGAGCCCAACGGCAGCCCAGCCATCGCTGAAGAGGGCATGCAGTGTCAGCAGCGAGCCAAACACGAGGAAGATGCCGAGCTTGACGATCTCGACGATCTCATCGGCGCGCTGCTCGAAGTGCCGGCGCAGGTCGGGGCGGCGAATGCCGAGCACGATCGCGGCGACGAACACGGCGATGAAGCCGTTGCCACGGGGGGCCAGCACGGTCACGCCAAAGGTGCCAAAGGCCACACCCAGGGCGTAGAGCGACTTCTGATGGGAGGGGATCGAGTGCGCAAGCGGTCGCATGCTCTCGCGGGGCATGAGCCACGAGGCGATCCAGCCGCAGGCGATGCCGTAGAGGAAGCCCAGGCCGATGTCCTGCACGACAAAGCGCCACCAGACGAAGTGCCCGGAGCCGACGGTGAGCGCGGCGAGCAGCGCCAGCACGGCGGGCAGCGCGAGCCCGTCATTGAGCCCTGACTCAAGATTCAGCGAATGACGCACGAGTCGGGGCACGCGAGGGTTGGTGACGATGCTTGAGGTCAGCACGGGGTCCGTAGGAGACAGCAGCGCCCCCAGCAGGAACGCCTCAGTCCAGCTGAGCCCGATCAGGCCCCGCCCGGCGAGCGCGACGATCAGCGCGGTGATCGGCATTGCCACCACCAGCTTGCGCAGCGGCAGGCGCCACTCGCGCTGCAGCATCTCGCTCTCGACCTCCAGCCCGTCGCGGAAGAGGATCACGATCAAGGCCGAGTAGGCGAGGTCGGTGACGAAGCCGGACTGGGCGCTGAAGGAGATCCACTGAAAGCCGCCGTCGCCGACGAGGAAGCCGGCGAGCACGAACAGCGCGGTGAGCGAGAGGAAGCTGCGCCGGGCCAGCCCGGACAGCAGGGCGCCGAGGATCAAGAGCCCGCCGAGCACGGCCACGGTCGCCTGGAAGGAGGGCATCGGCTACCTCAAGCGGCCACGCATAGCGCGGCCGCCCTTTTCCGGAAGCGGGGCACGACTGGAGGGTATATTGGGTATACCCCGACAAAGCCCCCCAGCGAAGGCGGTGCCAAAGATGGCAAGAAAGAGCAAGGACAAAGAGCAGGCGATGGACGCGAGCCGCAACGGCATGATGGCGGACGCAGCTGCTCCCGCGCAGGAGGCCTCCGGCGGCGGCGTCGGCAGGCTGCTGCTCCTGCTGATCGTGGCGGCGATGCTGGCGATGGTGCTGAGCAAGGATGTGCGCTCGAAGGTGCTGGACATGCTGTTCGGCAGCGAGGAGGAGTTCGACTACAGCTCGACGACGATGCCGGCCACGGACGCGCCGGTTGGCGCGGCGGCCTCCTAGAAGCGCCGGCTTCGCTCAGCAGCAACCGAACGGAAATCGAGAGATGACAAGATGAATGCCACCGCGGAGCGCAAGCCACCGTCCAAGTCGCTGTCGGGCGAGAAGGCCCAGCGAATCATCGAGGCGATGCGCGCGAGCGTCGCCAAGCGCGGCGTAGGCGGCTCGACCTTCGACCGCGTCTCACGCGAGGCGGGCGTCTCGCGCGGCCTCCTGCACTACTACTTCGGCACCAAGGAGCAGCTGCTTGTAGAGGCGGTGCGGCGCGACTGCGAGCTGCGCATGGAGCGCCTGCAGCAGCAGTTGGCTGGGGCGCAGACGGCGGAGGCATTCATCGACCTGGCGGCCGAGCACCTGCAGCAGACGGTGCGCGACGATCCCGACTTCGTGACGCTGGTGTTTGAGCTGTTCACGCTCTCGCGCCGCAATGAGGACATCGCCGCTGAGTACTCGGCGCTGATGCGCTCGACGCGCGATCAGGTGGCGGGCATGTTGACGGCGGCGCAGCAGGAGGGCGTGCTGCGCCTGCACGCTTCCCCAGAGGCGGTGGCGGAGATTCTGTTCTCGCTGACCGATGGCTTTGCGCTGCGCATGCTGGCCGAGCCTGAGCGCGACTTCGCTGAGACGGTGCAGGCCGGAATCGTCTGTGCGCGGGCCCTGCTGGCCGACTGAACTCGCCACGCTGCCCTGGCACTCCTATAATCCGAGTGCCAAATGCCGATCTATGAGTACAAACGTCCCGACGGCAGCACCTTCGAGGTGATGCAGTCCTTCAGCGATGACCCCCTCAAGAAGGACCCCGAGACGGGCGTGAAGGTCGAGCGCGTGTTCCATGCGCCGGCGGTGCACTTCAAGGGCAAGGGCTTCTACAACACCGACTACGGCACGCGCAAGCGCCAGCGCGAGACGGCGGCGGCGGGAGAAGGGTCCGCCAACGGCGCGAGCAAGGACGGCGGGACCTCCACCGATGGCTCGTCCTCTTCGGAGAGCAAGTCCTCTTCCGGGGGCAAGTCCGAGGGCAAGACCGGCGGCGAGAAGTCCTCCAAGGACACCTCGGCCGCCAAGCCCAAGTCTGACTCCAAGCCGGTCACAGCAGCCAAGTAACAGACCCCGCCTGCCGGCGTGCACGGTCGCCTGGACAGCAGGGGGCCGCCTGGAGACTTGACAAGAGCCATTACTTGTGCCGCTTTGAGGGATGTATGAGATGAGTGCTCTTGTTTCACCGCGCAGCGCGCGGCCAATGGTGTTACGACCCCTCTGGGGTTGTAACTAGATGCGTCAGCATCACTGACGCATCTCTCTATCTCTATCTCTCCGCCTTGGGTTGGGTACGCGACGCGAGCCTGTGCTGTCCGGGTCTCCTGGGCGGTGGTGTTCTCGACTCCGGGAGGGGATGGGTTTGATGATGGGTCACCTACCGCACGGCGCGGGTACTGATGGTGATCGCCTGCTCGCGTGCTTGGAGCACCTCGGCCTCATCCACGGCCCAGTCAAGGGAGCCCCCAACGCCTGGCAGCTGACCGCCCGCGGGCGGCATGTCGAGCAAGCCATCAGGGTGCACACCACCGCGGGATGAGCGGGCGGGGCGCCTACCACACGACCGGGACGCCATAGGCGGCGAAGGCGGGGTCTTTCGTGATGACTGCGCAGCCTTCGAGCCGGGCCTGCGCGATCAGCAGGCGGTCGAAGGGGTCGCGGTGGTGAAACGGCAGGTCGGCGACTGCGTTGGCGTGGCGCGCGGTGATCGACAGCAACTCAGCGCCCGCTTCGTCGACACGCTCAATCAGATCCTCCGGCGCGGTCAATTTTCCCACAGAGCGCTTGATCGCGATCTCCCACACGTTCACCGCGCTGACGATCAGCTCGGCGTCGGCTCGCTCCATCGCCGTCTGGGCGTTGGGGGAGAGCGGGTAGTCGGTGGACAGCAGCGCCAGCAGGACATGCGTGTCGAGCAGGAGCCTCACTCGTCGATCATGCCGAAGGCACGCTGGAGGTCCTCGGGCAACTCGTTGAAGTCATCGGGGATCCCGACCTTGCCCTTCCAGACGCCCTTCAACGCCAACAGACCCTGCTTGGGCTCGTCGTAAGGGACGATCTTGGCCACCGGGCGCCCCGAGCGCTCGACGATCACATCCTCGCCGCGGCGCGCGCTGTCGACCAGCCGTGAGAAGTTCGTCTTTGCCTCATGCATTCCCACTCGCGTCATGCGGAGGATTCTAGCACTGCTTAGCTAGGTTAGTCCTAACCTGTCTCAAAGCGCGCCGCCGCCGCGCGGCGTTCGCTTTCGCTGACGCTCAGGCCGACCTCGCCGTCGGGGAGCGTGACCGCGCCCGAGGGCTTGAGCAGGCGCGTGGGCGGCGTGCCACTCGTGGCCAGGGCGCCGAAGAGGCTGAGAAGTGTGGGGCCGCTCATGTCCGAGACGATCGCCGGCGGCGCGCTCCACGCGATCCACGGCAGGCGCAGGAAGCTTGAGGGGGAGAGCAGGCGCGACTTCATGTCCTGGAAGAGGGCCTGCTGATGCTGCTCGCGGTTGAGGTCGGTCTCGTTCGGCGCGCAGAGGTTCTCGCGCGTGCGCGCCAGGGCCAGGGCCTGCTTGCCGTTCAGGTGGTGCGTGCCAGCGGGCAGGCGCAGGGTGTAGCCGCCGCGCGCGGAGCCGCCGTCGATGCGCGCGGTGACACAACCGCCGGTGTAGTCCACGCCGCCCATGGCGTCGATCAGCTGAGGGAAGTCTTCGAAGTTGACTTCGACGATGTGATTGATGGGGATGCCCAGGTAGCGCTTGATGACCGAGATCGACAGGGCGGGGCCGCCGAAGGCGTAGGCGGCATTGATCTTCTGCAGCCCGTGACCGGGGATTTCCACGACGGTGTCGCGGGGGATCGACAACCGCGCGGAGTGCCCGCCGCCGGTGCGGATCAGCATGATCGAGTCCGAGCGGCTGGGGCCGGAGGTGTTGGCGCCCGGTTCCTTGCTGCCTTTAGGTCGCCGGTCGGAGCCCAGCACGAGGATGTTGTTGGCCGTGGTCAGCGGCCAGCCCGCAGGGTCGAGCACGCCCTGCACGTCCCCAGGGGGAGACTTGCGCTCGAACTGGGCGCTCACCAGGAACAACGCCAGCGATAGCAGCAGCCAGCCGGCCACGAGCGCCAGCGCCCACAGGATCACTCGGCCCCAGGTCAGCTTGGGCAGGCGCCGCCGGCCGAGCCGCGGGGAGGCTGTGCCGAGCAGCGTCCGGCCGCTGCCGCCCTGCCTGTTGCTGCCTCCCTCGCGCAGCGGGCGGCGCGCACGGTAGCGCGTGTATCGCGGCGGCTCCCCCCGCTGTGGGGCTTCCCGCTGCTCCGGCAGGGGCTTCGCCGGCGCGCGTGGCCTCCTCGCGGCTGGCGGGTCGGCCGGCGCCGGCGGCAGGCGCGGCCGGATACGACGCGCAGGGTCTTGGCGCGGAGGGTCCTGATCGAGGGCCATCGGTCCAATCTATAGTGGCGCGATGAGCCCCGAGCGTGCGCCGGCAGGCCGGCTGATCGTTTGCCCTACGCCGCTGGGCAACCTGCAAGACATCACGCTGCGGGTGCTCGAAGCCCTCGGCGCTGCCGCGACGATCGCCTGCGAGGACACGCGCCGCACGCGCGTGCTGCTGGAGCGCCATGGGATCGCCGGGCCCGAGCTGCTCAGCTTCCACGAGCACAACGAAGCGGCTCGGGCGCGGCAGCTCCTCGCGCGCATGCGGGGCGGCGCGCACGTCGCGCTTGTCTCAGACGCCGGCACGCCGCTCATCTCCGATCCCGGCTACGCGTTGTTGCAGGCCACGCTTGCCGCCGGGATCGAGGTCGAGGTGCTGCCTGGGCCGAGCGCCGCGCTGACCGCGCTCGTGGCCTCGGGCCTCCCGGCCGATCGCTTCCGCTTCGTGGGCTTCCTCCCGCGCAAGCGCGGGGAGCTGGAACGGGTGCTCAGCGATACTCCCGACACGCTCCTGGCCTTCGAGTCGCCCGGCCGCCTCGCCGCGACCCTCGCAGTCCTCGCCGCGCTCGATCCAGAGCGGCCCGTTGCGGTGTGCCGGGAGCTGACCAAGCTTCACGAGGAAGTGCGCCGTGGCTCCGCCGCCGACCTGGCCGCGTATTACAGCGAGCACTCTGCGCGCGGTGAGATCGTGCTCGTTCTCGGCGCCTCCCCGCCCGGTCACGCCTCGCGTGAGGAGGCGCTTGCCGCGCTGCGCGCGCTTGTCGAGGCCGGTGCGCGGGCACGGCCGGCGGCCGGGGTGCTCGCCAGGCTGACAGGCATCAGCGCCAACGAGTTGTACCGGGAGCTGGCCGGTTCTTGAGTCTCTCTCTTATCAAGGGACTTGACAAGAACCATCACTTGTGCCTATAGTACTCCTGTCATGGCGTCCTGTCATGGGGTGTTGTGGCGTATAGGTCGGGTTGGGTCCTCCCGCGTGTGCGGGTTTCCATGGGACCGCTAGGGATGTTGGAGAGGGATTTCGATCGCTTTGAGGGTTAAGGGTTACAGATGAGTGATCTTGTTTACACCGCGCGTGGCGCGGCCAATGGTCTTGCGGCTCCCTTTGGGGGTCTAACTAGATGCGTCAGCATCACTGACGCATCTCTCTCTCTCTCTCTCTCTCTTGGCCCGGTCGGCTAGCTTCTAGGCCGTCTCCTCGCCGTTCTTCGGCGGCTCGCTCCGGTCGCGTCGGCCGGGTTGGATTCTCGCGTCCACTGGGCGCCTTCTGTTCTTCTGCCGTCTTGGGCCGTGCGCCCTGGGCGGTCCTGTGCTGCCCGGGCCTCCCGGGCGGTCGTATTCACTATCGCTCCGGGAGGGGATGGGTTTGATGCGTCTGCGTTGGCTCGTGGCTGGATTGCTTGGATTGGGATTGGCCGGCTTGCTGCCGGGGATTGCGCTTGCGCAAGGCTGCTCCAACGAACAGTTCCGCACGGGGCCTTCCGCGAACCTGCCTGATTGTCGCGCCTATGAGCAGGTCTCGCCGGTCGACAAGAACGACGGGGCCATCGGCAGCCCCTCAGATCAGTTCCGTCTCTGGGCCAGCTCGTTGGATGGGAACAAAATGGCCTACTCCTCCTCACAGGCTTTCGCAGACGCGCAGTCCGGTGCGTCCGTGTCGCTGGATTACCTGGCCTCGCGCGGCGCGGCTGGTTGGTCCTCGCAGTCGCTGCTGCCCCCCCAGGCGGTGAGCCCCGTCGGCATCGCAGCTCCATATTTCCACATGGTCTCAAGCGATCTGTCCAGGGCAGTCCTATTCAATGGAGGCGGGAGCTTTACGGGTCAGGACGATCCGCCGCTGGTCAGTGGCGAGCCGCTGGAACGGCCCAACCTCTTTGTCCGCGAGAACAGCAGCGGCTCCTACCAGCTGGTGAATGTCACGCCCGCGGGAGTCACGCCGAACTCTCCGGTGCTGCTCGAAGGCGCTTCGCCCGATCTCAGTCATGTCGTCTTTATGGAGAGCGCCAAGTTGACGGCGAATGCCCTGGGCGAAGGCAACGAAAATCTGTATGAATGGAGCGGCGGTGTCGTGAGGCTTGTCAGCGTCCTTCCAGGAGGCGCCGCGATGCGGGGACGCAGCATGCTCCTTGTGAACGGCAGTGAAACAAAGCTAGGCACTGTCTCTGAAGATGGTTCGCGGATTTTCTTCGGGGGCGAAGGTGGTGGTCTTTATATGCGCGAAGATGGTCTCAGGACTGTTCAGGTGGATGCTTCGCAGGGTCCGGGCGCAGGCGGTGGTGGCCAATTTATGGCTGCCAGTGGGGATGGGTCGAAGGTTTTCTTCCTGGCCGATTCCGGACGTGGTTTGACGAATGACACCGTGCCGGGCAGCGGAGGTAATCTGTACGAGTACGATGTCGCCGCTGCCAGGTTGACGGATTTGACGCCCGCGACTCGGGCTGAAGTTCTGAGTTCGCTCGGTGCGAGCAGAGACGGCTCGTATCTCTATTTCGTCGCGCAAGGTGATCTCGCCGCGGGTGCGATCGTGGGGCAGCCCAATCTCTATGTGTGGCACGAAGGTGTAACGACTTATATCGCGACGCTCAGTCCTGGGGTGCAAGGCACTGGCGATTCGATTGACTGGGCACCTGGCGATCTGACCGCTCCGGCGATAAGCGTGACGGCGGATGGGACCCGGCTGGCGTTCGAGTCGGTCATGAGCCTGACCGGCTATGACAATACGGACGTCAATACGGGCAGCGCCGATACCGAGGTGTTCCTCTATGACGCGGTTGCCAATCGTCTGGTCTGCGCCTCGTGCAATCCCAGTGGCGCCCGGCCGCTGGGATCTTCACTGATCACCCCGCCAGATGCCTTCGGTGAAGAGGACAGGCTGGAGGGGCACCGTCCGCACTATCTCTCTGAAGATGGAAGTCGGCTGTTCTTCAACAGCTTCGATGCGCTCAGTCCGCGGGATACGAATGGCAGAGAGGATGTGTATGAGTATGAGGGTGCTCATGTATATCTGATCTCCGGTGGTACGGACAGCGAAAACTCGCAATTCGCCGATGCCAGCGCGAGTGGGGGCGATGTGTTTTTCACGACTGCGCAGCCGCTCGTGGCGCAGGATCGCGATCCGCGACTTGACCTGTATGACGCGCGGGTCGGGGGTGGTTTCCCCTCGCCGGTGGTGCCGGCGCCATGTGCCGGTGAAGGTTGTCGGCTGGGGGCGGTGGCTTCGGGGGCGTTGAGCGTGCCGGGTAGTGCGACGTTCTCGGGTGCCGGGAATCTCGCGCTGTCCACCACGCCTGCGGCGAAGGCGAAGGCGAAGGCGAAGGCGAAGGCGAAGAAGCGCAAGGCAAGGAAGAGGAAGAGGCGTGTGCGTGCACGCAGGCGAGCGCGCGGGGCGCGTCTGGCTGCTGGAAGCCATTCGACCGGGAAGCGTGGGTGAGCGGGGATGATGAGTAAGAGAACAGCTGGGATGAGGGTGTCGGGTGCGCTGGTGGTGGCCGCATGTCTGCTGCTGTGGCTGCTGGGCGCCGCGAGCGCGCGGGCGAGCTTTGGCTTGCTGCCAGGCACGGAAGGGTTCGGTTTGACGGCCACCAACCAAGATGGGTCACCCGATGTGCAGGCGGGCTCGCACCCGTATGCGCTGACGACCGCCTTCGCGTTCACCACGACCGTCGACTCGCACGGAAGGACGGAGCCGTCTGCCAACGCCAAGGACATCCGGGTTGATCTGCCGCCCGGTCTCAGCGGTGACCCTGGGGCGGCGACGAAGTGCCTGCCGACACAGCTGACGGTCCCGCACGAAGAAGCGATCGATGTGAGCCGGTCGTGTCCGGTGACCTCGCAGGTCGGCATGGTGAGGCTGCATTTCTCATTCACCTCCGAAGAATTCTTCTTCCCCGTCTACAACATGGTCACCGCCGCGGATCAACCGGCGGTGCTCGGGTTCAGCGCTTTCGGTGTGGGCGTCTACATCGACACCGGCCTTCGGACGGGTGGCGACTATGGGCTCACCGTGACACTGCACGACACCTCGGCGGCTTTTGCGCTGATAGGCTCCTCGCTGACGCTGTGGGGTGTGCCGGCGGACCCCAGCCACGACGCTCAGCGGTGCATCTTCCCGGAATTTTTCACCGGCCTGTGCGAAGCCGCGCCGGGTAGTGGTGAAGAACAGTCCACGCCGCACTCCGCGGGCATCCCCGCGAAGGCGTTCCTGACGCTGCCGACGTCGTGCACGGGCCCACAGCCGGCGGGGGTTGATGTCGACAGTTGGCAGGAACCGGGGAGCTTCGCTCTCGGCAGCTTCCAGATGCTGGGTCTTGAAGGGTGCGAACGCCTGGCATTCGACCCCTCGCTAGACGTAGCGCCCGACACCACCGCGGGCGCTACGCCCACGGGGCTGGATGTGCAGATGCGCTTCCCGCAGGTGGAAAACCCCTCCGCGCTGGCTGAAGGCAACCTGAAGAAGGCGGTCGTGACGCTTCCCGCCGGGATGGTCCTCAACCCGGCGACGGCCAACGGCCTGGGTGCGTGCTCACCTGAGGAGATCGGACTGGACAACGCCAACCCCGCGACATGCCCGGAATCGGCGAAGGTCGGGACGGCGGAAGCGGTCTCTCCGGTGCTGCATTCGCCTCTCACGGGCTCGGTGTATGTGGCGCAGCAGGGCAGCAATCCGTTCGGGTCGCTGCTGGCGCTTTACCTCGTGCTGGAAGGCGAAGGCGTATTGATCAAGATGGCGGGCGAAGTGCATCTTGACCCGGTCACGGGACAGGTCACGACGACGTTCGACAACGTCCCGCAGCAGCCTGTCTGGGACATCGCGCTGCACTTCTTCGGCGGTCCCCGAGCGGCGCTGAGGACGCCGGTGGCGTGTGGCACGTACACCACGACCTCGCAGTTGACGCCGTACAACACGACGACACCGGCGGAACCGTTCTCGGCGTTCCAGATCACAGGCGGCCCGAACGGCTCGGGTTGTGGTGCGCAGGGGTTCTCCCCGTCGTTCACGGCGGGTACGGTGAATAACCAGGCCGGTGGGTTCAGCCCGTTCAGCGTGGCGTTCTCGCGCTCGGATGGGGAACAGAGCCTCGCGGGGGTGACGGTGCGGACTCCGCCGGGATTGCTGGGTCTGCTGAAGAGCGTGCAGCAGTGTGGTGAACCGCAGGCCGCGCAGGGCGCCTGCGGCGCGGGCAGCCTTATCGGGCACGCCACGACGACGGCGGGCGCAGGGTCCGATCCGGTAGGTGTTGCCGGTCAGGTGTTCCTCACGGGCCCCTACAAGGGGGCGCCCTTCGGCCTCTCGATTGTGGTCCCCACGGCTGTGGGCCCGTTCAACCTCGGCAATGTGGTCGTCCGCGCGGCGATCAGCGTGGACCCACATACTGCCCAGATCACAGTCACGAGCGACCCGCTGCCCACGATCCTGCAGGGCGTCCCCTTGCAGATCCGCACGGTGAACGTGAGCATCGATCGCGCTGGGTTCATGTTCAACCCGACCAACTGCGAACCGCTCACGGTTGGTGGAACGCTGTCGAGCACCGAGGGCACGAGCGCCAATGTCTCAAGTCACTTTGAGGCAGCCAACTGCGCGGCGCTGGCATTCAAACCATCGTTCAAGGTCTCAATGCAGGCGAAGACGAGCAAGCAGAACGGGGCGAGCCTCGATGTGAAGGTCGGCTCAGGTGCGGGGCAGGCGAACATCGGCAAGGTCGCGGTGACGCTGCCCAAACAGCTCCCGTCGCGGCTCTCGACGATCCAGCAGGCGTGTCCGGAAGCGACGTTCAACGCGAACCCCGCATCCTGCCCCGCGGGCTCGAACATCGGGATCGGGACAGCTGTCACACCTGTCTTGGCGAATCCGGTGATGGGCCCGGCGTATCTGGTGTCCCATGGTGGCGCGGGATTCCCCGACCTCGTGGTGATCCTGCAGGGCGAAGGCGTCAAGCTTGAACTGGTCGGAAGCATCGACATCAAGCATGGGGTCACGAGCAGCACGTTCGCGTCGGTGCCCGACGCGCCGATCTCAAGCTTCGATCTGAGCCTGCCGCAGGGGCCGCACTCGGGGCTCGCGGCGGTTCTGCCCGCGAAGGCGAAGGGCAGCCTGTGCGGGACGAGTCTCACGATGCCGACCACGCTGACGGGGCAGAACGGCGCGCAGGTGAAGCAGGCCACGAAGATCGCTGTCACCGGGTGCCCCAAGGCAAAGAAGAAGGCCAAGCCAAGGAAGCACCCCCGGAGGGCGCACGGCAAGCCGGTGGGCAAGAAGAAGGGCAAGTGAGCGCGGCTGTCATGAGCACTGGGAGGGCCAGGCCCGGGGTGCGTTCGCGCCCTGGGGCGGGTGGCTTGCCGCGTGAGCACGTGAGTGAGATCCAGCGGATGCGGATCTTGGCGGCGATGGCGGAGGTCGCCTCCGAGTTGGGCGCGGGCTCGGTGACGGTCGCGCATGTCGTGGCGCGGGCAGGGGTGTCGCGGCGGACGTTCTATGACCTGTTTTCGGATCGTGAGGAGTGCTTCCTGGCGGCGTTCGAAGAGGCTGTGGGGCGGGTGGGTGAGCGGGTCGTGGGGGCGTATCAAGCTCCGGGTGCGTGGCGGGAGCGGACGCGGGCGGCGTTGTGGGCGTTGTTGGTGTTTTTGGATGAGGAGCCGTCGGCCGCCAGGTTGTGTGTGGTGGAGTCTTTGGCGGCGGGTCCGCGGGTGCTGGAGCATCGCGCGGTGGTGTTGCGTGCGCTGGTAGGCGCGGTCGATGAGGGTCGTTCGGTGGCGGCGCGCAAGGCGCCGCCGTTGCCGCCGTTGACGGCGGAGGGTGTGGTGGGTGCTGTGCTATCGGTGATCCATACCCGTCTGTCGGAGCCGAAAGCGAAGCCTTTGACCAGCCTGTTGGGGGAGTTGATGAGCGTGATCGTGATGCCTTACCTCGGTCAGGCGGCGGCACAGAAGGAGCTGCACAGGCCGGCCCCCAAACTCAAAACCAAAACCACCCCTGCGGCGCGTGACCCGTTGGATGGGCTTGACATGCGGATCACCTACCGCACGGTGCGGGTGCTGATGACGATCGCGTCGAACCCTGACGCGAGCAATCGCAAGATCGCAACGGAGGCGGGCATCGGCGACCAGGGCCAGGTCTCGAAGCTGCTGGCACGCTTGGAGCATCTGGGGTTGATCGAGAACAGGGGCATCGGCCCGATCAAGGGTGCCCCCAATGCCTGGACTCTGACTCCGCGCGGGCGCCAGGTGCAGCAAGCGATCACTGTGCAGACGAGCCCAGGCGGCGCTTAGGCCTGCCGCCCCGATAGCCTGGGCCGGGCTGTGTCCGCCAAGCCTTCCTTTTACGTAACCACGCCGATCTACTACGTCAACGCGGCGCCCCACTTGGGTCACGCCTATACGACGATCGCGGCGGACGTCTTGGCTCGCCACCACCGCCAGCGCGGGGAGCGAGTGTTCTTCTTGACGGGCACCGACGAGCACGGCGAGCCGGTCGCGGACGCCGCGCACGCGCAGGGTGTGGAGCCTCAGGAGCTGGCTGATCGCAACGCGGAGCGCTTCAAGGCGCTGGCCCCCCGGCTGGGGGCGTCGAATGACTTCTTCATTCGCACCACCGACCCCGAGCATATGGCCAAGGTGCAGGAGGTCCTGGCGAAGGTGCACGAGAACGGCTACGTCTACGAGGGGGTTTACGAAGGCTGGTACTGCCCGCGCTGCGCGGACTTCAAGGCGGACAACGAGATCGACGAGGGCAATCGCTGCCCGATCCACCACATCGAGCTTGTGAAGGAAAAGGAGGAGAATTACTTCTTCGCGCTGTCGAAGTTCCAGGGGCCGTTGGAAAAGCTGTATGCCGAGCAGCCCGAGTGGGTCTCCCCACGCACGCGTTTCAACGAGGCTCTGTCATTCATCGCTGGCGGCTTGCGTGACGTGCCATTGACGCGCCGGCACCTCACATGGGGCGTGCCGGTGCCTTGGGATGAAGAGCACGTGTTCTATGTGTGGTTTGACGCGCTCTTGAACTACTACTCGGCGTTGTCCTACGCGCGCCCTGGCAAAGATATGACCTCGGAGCTCTGGCCTGCCAGTTGCCACGTGATCGCCAAGGACATCTTGCGCTTTCACACTGTCTACTGGCCGGCCTTGCTGCTGGCGGCGGGCTTGGAGCTGCCGCACAAGGTGTTCGTGCATGGGTATCTGTTGATGGAGGGCGAGAAGATGAGCAAGTCGCTGGGCAATGTGCTCGACCCTTTCGCGGTGATCGACCGCTTCGGCGCTGACGCCTTGCGCTTCTACCTGCTGCGCGATGTCTCCTTCGGTCAGGATGGCTCGGTCTCCACCGCCGCCTTCGAGCAGCGCTATGAGAGCGAGCTGGCCAACGACTACGGCAACCTCGCCAGCCGCACGCTGGCGATGGTGGTGCGCTACCGCGATGGGGTGCTCCCCGCCGAGGCGCTGCGGGCGCCCGACCCGGCGCTCGCGCGGGACTTTGCGGGCTTGGCCGAGCGCGTGGCTGAGCTGATCGACCGCGTGGAGCTGACCAACGCGCTCGATGAGATCTGGCAGCGGGTGCGGCGTCTGAATCGCTACGTGGAGGAAGAGGCGCCTTGGCAGCTCGCCAAGCACCCGGAGCGGGCGGAGGACCTTGACCGTGTGCTGGCGACGCTGATCGAGGGGCTGCGGGTGTTGACTGTGCTGCTGCATCCTTACTTGCCGGCGAGCACCACCCGTCTGCTGGAGGCCTTGGGCGCCCCGGATGTGGCGCTCACCGCGGCCGAGCTGGGGGCGGGGAGCCCCGCGGCGGCGGGCCAGGCGGTGAGCGCGATCGAGCCGCTGTTCCCGCGGGTGGAGACCGCGCAAGACGCATAGATCTGTCGTGAGCACTGCAAGGTAGGATCAGGCGGCCTGGCGCAGCGAATGCTCGAGATCGGCCTGAACTTCGGCGATTGCTTCTCCTATGCGCTGGCCAAGGCCACCAGAGAGCCGCAGCTGTTCAAAGGCGAGGGGCCGGTCAGGTCCGTCTTGGGACTTGACAAGAACCATCACTTGTGCCTATAGTCCTCCTGTGATGGCTTCCTGTCATGGGGGCCTTTGTCACGCATAGGTCGGGTCAGGGTTCTTCCCACGTTGTTTGTGGGATCCATGGGACCGCAAGGGAATGTCGGAGAGGGATTTCGATCGCTTTGAGGGATGTATGAGATGAGTGATCTCGTTTTCACCGCGCAGCGCGCGGCCAATGGTCTTACGACTCCGTTTGGGGTTGTAACCAGATGCGTCAGCATCACTGACGCATCTCTCTCTCTCTCTCTCTCTCTCTTGGCCGGGTCGGCTAGCTTCTAGGCTCGGTTACCGCCGTCGTTTGGCGGCTCGCTCCGGCCCCGCGGGCCGGATGGGTCTCTCGCGCGTCTCCAGCGGGTCGCCGTTTTTGCGTTCTTTGTCATCTTGGCGAGGGGCGTGCCCCTCTGTGCCGGGGGATGGCGCGGTCGGCTGCAGGCCGACGAGCCGTATCCCGCTGCTTTCAATCGAGGAGGGGATGGTTCGATGAGTGTTCGCCGGTCTGTGCTGGTGTGGTTGGTGTCGCTGTGTGGGCTGGTTGGGCTTTTCGCGTTTGGAGGCGCCTCCGCGGGCGCCGCGGTCACTCATCGGTTCCTTTCGCGGATCACCGAAGTCCCGGCTGAGCCTGGTGTGTCCTCGAGCGGCCCATTTGAGCGGCCGCAGACGATGACCGTCGATTCGGGCGCGTTGTATGTCGCTGATGGGAGTGAAGAACACGGGAGGCTCGATAAGTTCGATGCATCTTCGGGTGCTTTGGCGTTGCAGTTCGCGCAGGCCCCGTCGCTCTCCTATCTGCGCCAAGGCGTCGCGGTCGCGCACGGGACGGGCGAGGTGTATATCGGTGGGGACGAAGTCGTCGCGCGTGTCCCGGAGGGTGCTGTGGCGGTGTTCGACGCGGCAGGGAGCCTGCAAAAGATTTGGAAGGGCGCCGATACTCCGAGCGGAGAATTTGGCTGCTTTGAATGCAATGGGACGGCAGATGTTGCGGTGGACAACAACCCGTCCAGTCTCAACGACTGGGCTGCGGGGGATGTGTATGTGTCGGTCCCGACGCAGGGTGTTGTGGATGTCTTCAAGCCCAAGCCGGGCGGGGAAGAGGAATACGTCACGCAGCTCTCCGAGCGCGAACCGGGTGTTCCCTTCGAAAATGTGTTCGGGGTGGCGGTTGATCCGTCGACCGGGGATGTGCTGGTGATCGACGCGAATGGTGTGGATGTGTTCGAACCGACGGTGCTCGACCAGTACGTCCTGGTGCGTCGCCTTAGCGAAACGCGAGCGGGCCGTCCCTTCGCTGGCATCACAGGTGTGACGGTGGATGGCGGCAACGGCGACGTATACGTCGCGGAGGCGGGACCGCGGGTGATCGATCAGTTCAGCGCCGCGGGCGTCTTCCTCGGGAGCCTGAAAGGGACGCCGTCCGGTCCGTTCGGCGGAATACCCGCCTCGCTGGCCATCGATGCAAGTACGCACGACTTGTACGTGGGGGACAGTCAGGAAGAAGCCGAAGCCGTGGACATCTTCGGGCCGACTCTCACGATCCCGGACGTGGCGACGGAATCCGTGTCTGCCTTGAAGGCGCGCGGCGCCACGTTGAACGGAACGGTCAACCCCGACGCGCTCCAGCTGAGCGACTGCCACTTTGACTACGGGACGAGCACCGCCTACGGTCAGAGCGCGCCGTGTGCCCCCACCGCCGGCTCGATCCCGGCGGACTCGATCCAGCACTCCGTGAGCGCACAGATCATGGGTCTGGCACCGGATACGACCTACCACTTCCGGTTGCGGGCGAGCAACGCGAACGGCACGAACACCGAATCCGGAGATCGGGAATTCTCGACGCCTGGGCCGGGGATCCACGGCACGTCGGTGCTCGACCTGACGTCCAACTCGGCGACCCTCGCCGCGAGCATCGACCCGGACAATGCCGCAACCACCTACTACTTCCAGTACGGCCCGAGCACCGCCTATGACAGTGAAATACCCGCGGCTCCAGGCGCGTCGATCGGCGCCGGCAAGGGCGATGTCGAAGTCAGCCAGCCCGTGCGCTTGACACCGGGCACGCTCTACCACTACCGGGTCCTCGTGCGCAGCGAACCGGCGCCAGGCGAACCATTTGAAGAAGCCGGCCCCGATCGGACGTTCACCACACACAGCGGCCAGACAGCGAGCCTGCCCGACGGTCGTGCCTGGGAAATGGTCTCCCCGCCGGACAAGCACGGCGCGTCGCTTGAAGCCCTCAGCCCGATCGGCGGTGGATTGGTGCAGGCGGCTCAGAATGGGGGCGCAATCGCGTATCTGGCGACCGCGCCGGTGGATGGCGAACCGTCGGGTAACCGGAGCCTGCTGTTCACGCAGGTCCTTGCCACCCGTGGAGCGGATGGCTGGGTGTCTCGGGGTATCACCACGCGCAGCGAAGCGCCGGCCTGGTCACCGACCCTCGCCGAGGGTGAATACAAGCTGTTCACCAGGGATTTGTCGGTTGGCCTGGTCGAACCCAGCGATGAAACGTTGCTGTCGCCAGGGGCGGCGCATGGGATTCCCTACAGGCGTGAGGCTGACGGGGCATTCACACCACTGGTGCTCGCGGCGGACCTGCCGGCGGGCACCGAGCTCACTGCGAAAAATGGAGTCGAAATGTTCCGGGGCGCTTCTGCCGACCTGAGCCATATCGTGCTCACCTCACACCTTGCGTTGCTGCCCGGTGTCCCCAACAACGAACAGCCTGGCATCTATGAGTGGTCCAACGGGACGTTGAGCTTGGTGAGCATTCTCCCCAATGACAAGCTGGCGGCGGAAGAAGGCAAGGTGGCGGCGCTTGGTCACCAGGGTTTTGGCGTCAGACATGCGGTATCCGACGATGGCTCGCGTATCTTCTGGACTACTGAAATCGGAGAATCTCATCTCTACATGCGCGATATGCGCCTTGGGGAGACGGTTCAGCTCGACGTGGCCGAAGCAGGCGCACGAGGCGGCGTAAGCACGCCGTTCTTCCAGACGGCCAGCAGCGATGGGTCGAAGGTATTTTTCACGGATACCTCGAAGTTGACAAGGGATGCGACCAGTCGTGCAGGTGAGCCCGATCTGTATATGTGTGAAATCGGCGAAGCGGCCGGTAAGCCGACCTGCACATTGAAGGATCTCTCGGTGGATGGAAACGCCGGAGAAGCGGCGAATGTGGCGGGCATCGTGCTCGGGGCGGGGGAAGATGGCAGGTATGTCTACTTTGCAGCCAACGGTGCTCTTGCTCCCGGCGCCGCAGCCGGCAATTGTGCCCCGAACGGGACGGTGTGCAACCTGTACGTGTATGACACCGTGACAGGCGTGAGGCGGCTCGTCGCAGTGCTCTCGAAAGAAGACGGCGCGGACTGGGACGGCGGCAATGGTGGTGCTTCTGTCCTGGCCACCGTGGAGGCCTCCCCGAATGGGCAATACCTGGCGTTCATGTCGCAGGCGAGCCTGACCGGGTATGACAACCACGACGCGAACAGCGGCGAGCCCGACACCGAGGTCTTCCTCTACGATGCGAGCTCGGATCGCCTGGTGTGCGCGTCGTGCAATCCGAGCGGCGCGCGCCCGGTGGGTGTGTCCAACTCCGTTCCCATACCGGGGCGCCTCGTCGACCGCCTCAACGAAAGCGCATGGGGTGGCCATTGGCTGGCAGGGTCGATACCGGGGTCGGATGCCGAGTCCAACGACCAGCGGAGCTCTTGGTATCAGTCTCACTATCTGACTGACAGCGGCCGGCTGTTCTTCAACGCCGCGGACGCGCTCGTGCCGCAGGACACGAACGGGCTCGAGGACGTGTACGAGTACGAGCCCAGCGGGCTCGGGACGTGCGCCGGCGGGACCGGCTGCGTGGGCCTGATCTCCTCCGGGACCTCCGGTGAAGAATCGGCGCTCCTGGATGCCAGCGAATCTGGCGATGACGTGTTCTTCCTGACGGCGTCGCGGCTCGTGCCACAGGACGTGGACAACGCGCTTGACGTATATGACGCGCACGTGTGCACTGCCTCTTCACCGTGTGTGACGCCCGCGGGCGTGCCGGCATCGCCGTCGCCTTGTGTGAGCGGCGACGCGTGCCGTGGGCCTGGCTCTCCCCAGCCCGATGTGTTCGGCGCGCCGTCGAGCATCGCGGTGTCGGGCGGGGGGAACCTCGCCCCGCCGGCGCGTGGGAAGCCGGGGGTGAAGGGCAGGAGCGTGACACGGGCTCAGAAGCTTGCCAATGCGCTGCGGACGTGCAGGAAGCAGCACGGGCGCAGGCAGCGGGTGTCGTGTGAAGCGAAGGCGCGGAGGCTGTACGGGAAGGGTGTCAAGGCGAAGAAGGCCGGGGACGCCAGGGCGACGAGGAAGGGCAACAGGTGATCGCGATGGCATCCACCAGAAGAGACATTCGTTGGGTTGTGGCGGTGTGTGCGCTGCTGGCGGGATTCGCGGTGGCCGCGCCCGCGCGTGCGGCGTTGCCGTGGTGGAACCTGTCGTCCACCTCGAGGCCGGCGAATCTGCCTCCGGGCGGGGAAGGCACGGTCATCGTGAAGGCTGTCGACCTCGGCGATCTGGAGACCTCAGGGGATATGACGCTCAGCGACACTCTTCCTGCGGGTGTGAGCGCGCAGAGCGTAGGGCTCTATGTGTCCTCGCTCGGGGGTGGCTTCGTCGACCTGAGTGGCTTGGGGACATGCGTAACGACACCGAGTCGCGTGCAGTGCGACTACCCTGGGGAATTTGAACTGCCAGGGCTGAACCCGTTTGAATTCATCGAACTGCGGATCGCGGTGAAGGTGGACGCGGGCGCGGTGTCGGGCGAGAGCAAACTGACGATGACGGGTGGTGGTGCTCCGGCTGCGTCGTTTGAGCAGCCGCTCCGTGTGGATGGCGCGCCGACACCGTTCGGCGCGGAGGACTTCAGGTTGATCCCCGAAGAAGAGGGCGGCGCGGTTGACACGCGCGCGGGCTCGCACCCGTTTCAGCTGACCACGACGCTCGCGTTGAACCAGACCGCCGACCCCGCGAAGCCCCCGGCATTGCCGAAGGATCTGCGCTTTGAGCTCCCGCCGGGCCTCGTGGGTGACGGAACCGCGGTCCCACAGTGCAGCGAACACGATTTCTCTCAGATCGCGGCGGACGGCAACAGCAATCTCTGTCCTGCCGACACGGCGATTGGGGTCGCGACGGTGAGCATCTACACAGAATTCTTGGAAACCCACCCCGTCCCGCTGTTCAACCTGGCGCCCAGGCCGGGCGAGCCGGCACGGTTCGGGTTCGAGGTCGTCCGCAGTCCCGTGACGATCGACACCTCTGTGCGTACGGGTCGTGACTACGGTGTGACGGCGAGCTCAAGCAACATCACGCAGCTTGTGGGGTTCCTCTCGACTCAGCTGACGTTCTGGGGTGTCCCCGGCGACGCGCGCCACGACAATGCACGTGGATGGTTCTGCCTGGAGGGCGGCGCCCTGGCACAAAACGGCCAGCCCTGTGTTCCTGCGGGGCAGGACAATCCTCCGCCGCTGCTGACGCTCCCCACGGCGTGTGCCGGCCCCTTGACGTTCGGCCTTGAAGGCGACTCGTGGCCAACCGCGAGCAACCCCGCGGGCACTGTGCTGCCTCGGCGCGAATACCAGCTCGCGGACGGTCTCGGCCGGCCTGCGGAGATGACGGGCTGCGATCAGCTGCCATTCACCCCCTCGATCCAGGTGACCCCGGAAACGCATGCGGCGAGCACCCCGACAGGGGTGGACGTCCACGTCCATCTTCCGCAGGACACCACGGGTAACGCCAACGGCCTCGCGGAGGCGGCGATCCAGAGCGCGACGGTCGCGTTGCCCGAAGGGATGGCGTTGAACCCCTCTGGTGCGGGCAACCTTCAAGCGTGCGCGGAGTCGCAGGTTGGCTTCCAGGGGGTCGGCGGAGATGGCACGTTGCTGTTCTCCCCGGATCTCGCTGCACCGTTCTGCCCGGATGCGTCGAAGGTGGGGACGGTGAGGGTCAAGCTCCCCGTGATTCCGAACCCGCTGGAAGGCGCTGTGTATGTCGCGGCACAGAACGCGAACCCCTTCGGCTCGCTCGTGGCGCTGTACATCGTCGCGGAAGACCCGGTGTCGGGGGTCCGCGTGAAGCTTTCCGGTGAAGTCGCCTTGAACCCCACCACGGGGCAGCTGGTGTCGACGTTCAAGAACACGCCCCAGGCGCCGGTTGAAGACCTGGAATTGCATTTCTTCGGTGGTGGCCGCGGCCCGTTGGCGACGCCCGCGCAGTGCGGGACCTATACGACCACGGCGTCGTTCGCGCCGTGGTCGGGGAATCCGCCCGCGGATGCGTCCTCGGCGTTTGACATCTCAAGCGGCCCCAATGGCGGTGCGTGTCAGAGCCCGGCGCCGTTCGCACCGTCGCTGACGGCGGGCACAACGAGCAGCCAAGCGGGTGCTTTCAGCCCGTTCACCATAACGTTCTCCCGCAACGATGGGGATCAGAGTCTCTCCGGGGTCACTGTCACCACCCCACCCGGCCTGCTGGGGATCATCAAGGGCGTGGAACGCTGCGGCGAACCACAGGCCAGCCAGGGCACCTGCGCACCGGGGAGCCTGATCGGGCACACCACGGTCGCCGCCGGGGCAGGACCCGAACCGTTCGTCGTGCAGGGCGGCCAGGTGTTCCTCACAGGCCCCTACAAGGGCGCTCCGTTTGGCCTCTCCATCGTGGTCCCCGCGGTCGCGGGCCCGTACAACCTCGGCAACGTCGTCGTCCGTGCGGCGATCCATGTGGACCCGCATACCGCGCGGATCACGGTCGTCAGTGACCCGTTGCCGACGATCCTGCAGGGCATCCCGTTGCAGGTGAGGAAGGTGAACGTGACGATTGACCGGCCGGGCTTCATGTTCAACGCCACCAACTGCGACCCCTTCACCGTGGATGGGTCGTTGACGAGCGCCCAGGGCGCCGACGCGAGCGTGTCAAGTCACTACCAGGCCGTGAACTGCGCGAGCCTGCCGTTCAAACCAAGGTTCACGGTGTCCACGCAGGCGAAGACGAGCAAAAAGAACGGTGCGAGCCTTGACGTGAAGCTGGCCTACCCGCGGGGGAGCCAGGCGAACATCCACAGTGTCGCGGTGACGCTGCCCAAACAGCTCCCGTCGCGGCTCACGACGATCCAACAGGCGTGCCCCGAAGCGACCTTCGCCAAGAACCCCGGGGACTGCCCTGCGGGCTCGTTGATCGGTACCGCGACCGCCGGCACCCCAGTCCTTGCGAGCCCCGTCACCGGTCCCGCGTACCTGGTGTCCCACGGTGGCGCCGCGTTCCCCGATCTCGTGTTGATCCTCCAGGGCGAAGGCGTCACGCTCGAACTGGTCGGGAGCATCGACATCAAAAAGGGCGTCACGAGCAGCACGTTTGCGAGTGTCCCCGACGCACCGATCTCGAGCTTCGAGCTGAAGCTCCCGGAGGGTCCGCACTCCGGGCTCACGGCGGTCGTTCCCGCCAAGGCCAAGGGGAATCTCTGCGGGCAGTCCCTCGTGATGCCCACGACGATGACCGCCCAGAACGGTGCGGTCCTCAAGCAGAGCACCAAGATCGCCATCACCGGCTGCCCCAAGGCGAAGAAGAAGGCGAAGGCGAAGCACACCCGCGGGGCGCACGGCAAGAAGAGGTCCAAGCACACCAAGAAGAGGAAGTAGGCGGGGGGATGCTCATGTCCTCCCAAGAGCGCGGCGCCGGGGTACGCAAGAGCACGCGACGACCCGGCGCCAAGGGGACGGCAAGCGGTCGTGCGGGGTCTGTCCCCGGCCTTCCGCGGGAGCATGTGAGCGAGATCCAGCGGATGCGGGTTCTGGCGGCGATGGCGGAGGTCACCTCCGAACGCGGCGCGGGCTCGGTGACCGTCGCGCACGTCGTCGCCCGCGCCGGCGTATCCCGACGCACGTTCTATGACCTGTTCGCAGACCGTGAGGAGTGCTTGCTGGCGGCGTTTGATGAAGCTGTCGGCCGCGTCAGCGCGCAGGTGATCGAGGCGTATGAGCGCGAGGGCGTGTGGCGGGAGCGCATCCGGGCAGGGCTGTGGGCGCTGCTCGAGTGGCTGGATGAGGAGCCGGCGCTGGCGAAGCTGTTGGTGGTGGAGTCGCTGGCCGCCGGGCCGCGCGCCCTGGCGCCTCGCGCGAGCGTGCTCCGCGCGCTCGTGAGAGCGATCGACGAGGGTCGCGCGGCGATGCCCAGGAAGGCGTCCCAGCGCCCGCAGCCGCCGCCGCTGACCGCGGAGGGGGTGGTGGGAGCGGTGCTGTCGGTAATTCACACACGCCTCTCGGAACCTGGGGCCAGGCCCCTGACGGGTCTGCTCGGCGAGCTGATGAGCGTGATCGTGCTCCCCTACCTGGGTCAGTCGGCAGCACAGAAGGAGCTGCACAAGCCGGCTCCCCAGCTCAAGACAAGAACCACCCCTGCACAGCGGGACCCGTTGGACGGGCTTGACATGCGGATCACCTACAGGACCGTGCGCGTGCTCATGGTCATCGCGTCGAACCCCGACGCCAGCAACCGCCGGATCGCGACCGAGGCGGGCATCTCAGACCAAGGCCAGGTCTCCAAGCTGCTGGCGCGCCTGGAGCATTTGGGCCTCATCTACAACCGCGGCATCGGCCCGGTCAAGGGGGCGCCCAACGCCTGGCAGCTGACGGCCCGAGGCCGCCACGTCGAGCAGGCCATCCACGTGCAGACCGCGTCGCCGTAGGCGGCTTTGCGGGACCGGCCGGGACCCGTGCGGGCCTGGCGGCGCTGCTGGCGTTCTTCGACGAGCAGCATCGGCTGATATCGCCGACCAGGGCCAGGTCTCAAAGCTGCTGGCGCGTTTGCAGAGCCTCGGCTTGATCCAAACGAGGTGAAGGCCAGCCCAAAGGCGCACCGAACGCATGGGCGTGACCCCCAAAGGCCACGAGCTGGAGCGCTCAATCCGCACAGAGACAAGCGACCGTCGTCGCGGCCCGGCAAGCGCAGGTGCAAATGCGCGCCCAATGCGGTCATGATGCGAGCATGATCGACAGCCACACCCACCTGGACCTGTGCGAGGGCCCTGCCTCCGAGCTGGTGGAGCGCGCCGTGGCGGCGGGCGTCACGAAGATGCTCACCGTCGGCACCGACGGCGCCTCCTGCCGTGCGGCGCTGGCGGCGGCTGAGGCGTTCCCGCAGGTCTACGCTGCAATCGGGCGCCACCCCAACTACGCCAAGGGCTTCGACGACGCCGACCTGGCCGAGCTGAAGGCGCTGGCGGCGCACCCGCGCTGCGTGGCGATCGGCGAGACGGGACTTGACTTCTACCGCGACTATGCCCCCCACGCCGACCAGGAGCGCGCCTTCAGCGCGCAGATCGAGTTGGCGCGCGAGCTGCGCAAGCCGCTCGTGATCCACAGCCGCGCGGCCGAGGACGCCACCCTCAATCAGCTGGCAGGCGAGGCCCAGGGCGTGAGCGTGGTGATGCACTGCTTCTCGATGCCCGTGCATCTGGATGAGTGCCTTGCCCGCGGCTATGCGATCAGCTTCGCGGGCAACGTCACCTACAAAAGCGCCGTCGAGCTCGCGCTGGCCGCGCGTCGCGTGCCCGAGGAGCACTTGCTGATCGAGACCGATGCTCCCTACCTGACCCCGCAGAAGGTACGCAAGCTCAGGAACGAGCCGGCGTTCGTGGCGCACACGCTCCAGTTCCTGGCGGACTTGCGAGCGGTCGCACACGCCGAGCTGGGAGCTGCCACCGAGGTCACCGCCGCGCGCGTCTTTCGCTGGTAGAGCGCGTCGAGCTATCCCGCGTGCCCCAGGGACCGTAAGTAAGCACCATGGGGTTGACATGGGGGACGCCTTGTGCGTATAGTGCTCGTGTCGGGCTTGGCTTTCTGAATCAGTAGGCGAGCGTGACATCAAATAGGTCTGGTTTTGGGGTCCACCCTTCGGGTTCGGGCTTCAGCGCTGACGAGGGATGTATGGAGAGGGACCTTGATCGTTGTCTTGGGAAGAGATGAGATGAGCGCAACTGCTTGCACCGCGCCTGGCGCGGCTGGTGTTTTTGTGACTCCGGCAGGAGCTATTTCTAGATGCGTCAGCATCACTGACGCATCTCTCTCTCTCTCTCTCTCTCTCTTGGCCGGGCTGGCTAGCTTCTAGGGCCCGCCTTCCTTTTGCCGTCCTGCGCCCTTGGCGCGGGGGGGCTTTCTGTTGTCCGGCGGTCCCGCCGGATGCGCGTGTTCTCGACTGCTCCGGGAGGGGATGGGTTTGATGCTGCGACGAATCGTGCTCGTGCTGACGGGTCTGCTGGTGTGCGTGGGACTGGCCATTCCGGCGGGCGCGCCGGCCGCTGAAGGATGCTCCAACGAAGCGCTGCGGCCTGCTGGGTCCTACTCCTCGCGGCTGCCTGACTGCCGCGCCTACGAGCAGGTCACGCCGCTCGACAAGAACGGCGCCAGCCCGGCGGCGATGCCCAACGCGGTGCAGGCCTCGCTCTCCGGCGAACGGCTCGCGTACTTCGTCGCCGGCAACGAGCCCGGCGCCGAAGGAGCTGACTATCCGCCGATCTTCCTGGCCACCCGCGACGAGGAAGGTTGGACCAGCGGGGGCTTGGAGGCGCCCTTCCAGCCGCACGGCAGAAGCCAGGTGATGGGCTGGAGCGAAGATCTCTCCCAGACCCTCGACGAAGTCATGGAAATCACGCCGGGCGCGGGATTGAACGGCTACCTGCGTGAGAACCCAAGCGGTGTCCTGCGGCTTGCCTTCCATACCCACGGCGGACGGTTAACCCTCGCCGGCTTCAGCTCCGACGGCAGCCGCATGATCTTCGAAGACCGGGATCAGTTGCTCCCGAGCGCCGCCGCGGGCAAGAGCAACCTGTACGAATGGCACGACGGGGCACTGAGCCTCGCGGGGGTCCTGCCGGATGGCAGCACGCCGCCTGGCGGCTCGTTCGCCGGCTCGTACGACTGGCTCGGCGGACAGCTTGGTAGCGGTGGCGCCGCGGGTAGCTATTACATGCAGGGCGCCATCTCCGCTGACGGCTCGCGCGTCTTCTTCACTGCCGGGGAAACCGGGCAGCTGTACGTGCGTGAGAACGGCACGCGCACCATCCAGGTCTCGGCCTCCAAGCGCGGCACTCCCGATCCCAACGGCGCCAAGCCGGCCGCGTTCGTCGGCGCGAGCGCCGACGGGTCGCTCGTGTTCTTCCTGAGCTGCGAGAAGCTGACCGACGACTCCACCGCGGTGTCGACGCCTGCGGGCTCCTGCTCGGACTTCAGCGAAGGTCGCGATCTGTACGAGTACGACGTCGACAGCGGGGCGCTGAGCGATCTGACGGTTGCACCGAATCCGGGCATCGCGACCGGCGCGACGGTACAGGGCGTCCTTGGTGTCGGCAACGGGGCCGGCGGGGCGTATGTCTATTTCGTAGCCAACGGTGCGCTTACCAACAACGCCTCGGTGGGGGACTGTGGCGGAGAAGTCGGGTGCGACCTCTACGTCTGGCATGACGGGGCGGTCAGCCTCATCGCCGTCCTCAAGGGAGCACTCGACAAATCCGACTGGCAGGCGCGTGCCATCGGATCTGAAGAACGCAGTGCACGGGTCTCCGCGGAAGGAAGCGCGCTGCTGTTCAGATCGACTGTGCGTCTGACGAGCGAGGACAACGCCGGATTCAACGAGCTGTATCGCTACGACGCCGCGAGTGGCCGTCTGGCCTGCGTGTCCTGCCGCGAAGGCGGTCTGCCGTCCACGGGTGAAGCGAGCCTGCAGGGTGGCGCCCATCCGGTCCTCAGCACCACGCTGCCGCGAATGCTGCCGCGCAACCTCTCCGCCAATGGGCATCGCCTGTTCTTCGAGACGAGCCAGGCGCTTCTCCCGCGAGACACCAACGGCGCTCAGGATGTCTATGAGTGGGAGCAGGTCGGCGAAGGGGACTGCAAAGAATCCAGCGAAGGCTACGACGCCGACTCCGGCGGCTGCCGCTATCTGATCTCCACGGGACTCAGCCTTGACGAATCGTCGTTCGCCGACGCGACCCCCAACGGCGATGACGCGTTCTTCTTCACCGGCCAGCGCCTGGTCGGCCAGGATCAGGATTCGCTTGCCGACATCTACGACGCGCGTGTGGGCGGTGGGATCGCCGCACAGAATCCGCCGGCCTCGGCGCGGTGCGCCGGCGAAGGGTGTCGCGAACCGGCCATCGAAGCGCCGTTCTTCGCCGCTCCCGTCAGCAGCGTGTTCGCCGGCGCTGGCAATGCCGCGCCGTCTGCGTCGACGCCTTCCGCTGCGCCGAAGGCAAAGAAGCCCACAGCCAAGCCGAAGCGACGGAAGCCAGGCGCGCACAAGCGCAGGCATAAGGGGAAGAAGGCCCTGACGAAGACGCGCGGCGCGCGGCGAGGGCACACGACCACGAGGAGGAGCAAGTGATGTTGCGCAAGCGGTTCCTATCCGTCCTGGCCGTCCTCACAGCGGCTTGCCTCATGCCGCAGGCGCCGGCATGGGCGGCGCCTGGGTCGGGAAAGCCGGCGTTTGCCATCGCGCTGCTGTCGGTGCCCACCAACTTCGCGCCCGGCGACGGCGTGGAAAGTCGCGATTACTATCGCGTCCGCGTCACCAATTCCGGCGATGCGCCGAGCAGCGGCGCGCCGATCACGATCACCGACACGCTGCCCGCCGGTGTGCTCTACAACGCCTTGGGCGGCCACGTCTTCGAAGAAGGCGTGGAAGGAGAAGACGACCGTGGCAACTTCCTCGCCTGCAGCGCGGGGCCGCCTGTGAGCTGCAGCTACTCCGAAGTCCTGCAGCCGGGCCAGTCGCTGGAAATGGTCGTTCCGATCACCGTGCCCCAGGGCGCGCCCGCGACGGTCACCGACAGCGCAAGCGTCAGTGGTGGCGGCGCCGCGGGCGCCTCGACGAGCGAAACGACGACGATCAGCGCGACCCTGCCCGCCTTCGGCTTGCAGAGCTTCGATGGCTCGATCCTGGGGGCCGGCGGCCTGCCCGATACGCAGGCAGGATCGCACCCCAGCTCGATGACGTTCGACCTGAACCTCAACACGCTGCCGGTCGGCCTCCGCCTCGATCCGGCCGGCAACCCCAAGCAGATGACGATCAACCTTCCCCCTGGGATTGTCGTCAACCCCAACGCCACGCTCACACGCTGCACCGAGGCGCAGCTTGAGAGCGACCTGCAGGGCAACGAAGAAACAGACGGCTGCCCGGACTCCTCCGCGGTGGGCACTATCCGCACCTCGCTTGGCCTCGCCGGTTACCTGTCAAGCCAGCCGCTGCCGCTGTTCAACATGGTGCCCCCGCCGGGCGCCCCGGCTGAGTTCGGGTTCGACGTCGGCGATTCCGGGCTGTATGTGCACCTGCTGGGCGGTGTGCGCACCGGCAGCGACTACGGGCTGTCCTCGACCTCCAAGGACATCCTCCAGGAAGGGTCGTTGGTGGGCATCCGCGCGGAACTTTGGGGTGACCCCGGCAGCCCCGTCCACGACTCCTTTCGCGGGCGCTGCGTGTACGGGGACTACTTCGGCAAGCGCCCCTGTCCGCAGCCGTCGTCGGGCAGGCCGCTGCTGACGATGCCGAGCGCCTGCTCGGCGCCACAGGGCACCACGCTTGTGGCCGACTCCTGGCAGCAGCCCGCGAGCTTCATCGAAGACGGCTTCACCTTCCACGATTTGCTTGGCAACCCCGTCGGTGTGACGGGCTGCTCGGCGCTCGACTTCAGTCCCTCGCTGAGCGTGCAGCCCGACACCGCCCTGGCCAGCTCGCCGAGTGGGCTGGATGTGGACCTGCGCGTGCCCCAGGAAGAAAGCGTTGCGGGGCTCGCCGAGGCGAATCTCGAGAAGACCGTCGTGAAGCTGCCTGCGGGTATGGCCATCTCGCCTTCGGGCGCGAACGGCTTGGGGGTCTGCACGCCACAGCAGATCGGCTTGGGCAACGGCGCGCCGTCTGCGTGCCCCGATGCCTCCAAGGTAGCGAGCGCCGAAGTCATCACGCCGCTGCTGGACAAACCGCTTGAGGGTTCGGTGTATGTCGCGCAGCAGGGCAACAATCCGTTTGCGTCGCTGCTCGCGCTGTACCTCGCCGTCGAAGGAGAAGGCGTGGTCATAAAGCTCCCGGGAGAGGTGTCGCTGGACCCGCTCAGTGGGCAGGTCACGACGACGTTCGACAAGAGCCCGCAGCTGCCCTTCGGCGAGCTGAAGCTGAACTTCACCGACGGTCCACGCGCCGCGCTGGTCACGCCGGGCGTGTGCGGCTCCTACGCGACCTTGAGCGAGCTGACGCCGTGGAGCCGGCCGGCCCCGGTCGAGCTTTCGAGCTCCTTCGTGATCGCAGGCGGGTGCGGGCAGGGCTTCAGTCCCGCCTTCAGCGCCGGCACCGCCAGCAACCAGGCCGGTGCGTTCAGCCCGCTGAGCGTCACTGTCTCGCGCGGTGACCATGATCAAGCCTTCTCCGGTGTCACCCTCACGACGCCGCCTGGGCTGCTCGGCATTCTCAAGGGCCTCGAACGCTGTGGCGAGCCGCAGGCCAGCCAGGGCACCTGTGGGTCTGGCAGCTTGATCGGGCACGCGACCGCCACCGCGGGTCCGGGCTCAGATCCGGTGAGCACGAGTGGTCAGGTGTTCCTCACCGGACCGTATAAGGGCGCGCCGTTTGGGTTGTCGGTGGTGGTGCCTGCCGTGGCGGGACCGTTCAACCTCGGGACCGTCGTGGTGCGCGCCGCGGTGAGCATCGATCCGCACACCGCGCAGATCACGGTCACGAGCGATCCGCTGCCCACGATCCTGCAAGGAGTGCCGTTGGACATCCGCACGGTGAACGTCACGATCGATCGCTCCGGGTTCATCTTCAATCCCACGAGCTGTGCGCCGCTCAGCCTCGCGGGGGTCTTGACGAGCGCCCAGGGCGCGAGCGCCAGTGTGGCGAGCCGCTTCCAGGCCGCGAGCTGCCAGGGTCTTGCGTTCAAACCGTCTTTCAGCGTCTCCACCCAGGCGGGGACTTCGAAGAAGAACGGCGCGAGCCTCGACGTCAAGGTCGGCTCCGGAGCAGGGCAGGCGAACATCGGCAGGGTCGTCGTGACGCTGCCCAAGCAGTTGCCTGCGCGCCTGACCACGATCCAGCAGGCCTGTCCGGAGGCGACTTTCGCCGCCAATCCTGCCTCGTGCCCGGCTGGCTCTGACATCGGCGCCGCGACGGCCTACACGCCGGTGCTCGCCAATCCGTTGGTCGGTCCCGCCTACCTGGTCTCCCACGGTGGCGCCGCGTTCCCCGATCTCGATGTGATTCTCCAGGGCGAAGGTGTGACGCTCGACTTGGTGGGAAGCATCGACATCAAGCACGGGGTCACGAGCTCCACGTTCGCGAGCGTGCCCGATGCGCCCATCTCAAGCTTCGAGCTGAAGCTCCCGGAGGGTCCGCACTCGGGGCTCGCGGCGGTGCTCCCGGCTAAGGCCAAGGGCAGCCTCTGCGGACAGAAGCTGACCATGCCCACCACCATCACCGGCCAGAACGGCGCCCAGCTCGCGCAGGCCACGAAGATAGCTGTCATCGGCTGCCCCAAGAGCAAGCACAAGCACACGACCAAGCGCGCGCGCAGGAAACACGGCAAACCGGCCAAGTCCAAGCAGCATGGCGCCAAGAAAGGCTGATGGGGGCGACGGCTCTCATGTCCGCCGCGCGCCCAGGCGCAGCCAGTAGCACGAATGCCGCTGTTCGCGGCAAGACGACGGGTGCGCCCGCCGGGCTCTCGGCGGCGAGCAGCGTCGCGGAGATACAGCGCCAGCGGATTCTTGCCGGCATGGCAGAGGTAGCCGCTGAGCGTGGGTCGAGCTCAGTTACGGTCGCGCATATCGTCGCGCGTTCCGGAGTCTCCCGGCGCACCTTCTACGAATTGTTCAGCGATCGGGAAGATTGCCTGCTGGCGGCGCTCCGGCAGGCGATCGCGCGCACTCGTGCGGTGGTGGTGCCCGCGTATGAGTGCGAGCGTGCGTGGCGCGAGCGCGTGCGGGCGGCGCTGTGCGCGCTGCTCGAGTTCTTTGACGAGTCACCCGCCCTGGCACGGCTGTGCATCGTCGAGTCTCTCGGCGCCGGCCCCGGCGCGCTCGAACTGCGCACGGGCGTGGTGCGAGCGCTGATCGCCGCGGTCGAGGAGGGCCGGCGCGAAGCGAAGCCCGGCGGCAGGGCAGCACCGCCATTGACGGGGGAGGGGGTCGTCGGCGCTGTCCTGGCTGTCATCCATGCACGCGTGCTCGAGCCTGCTGACAAACCGTTGTCCTCGCTTACGCCGGCCTTGATGAGCATGATCGTCCATCCCTACCTGGGGCCTGCCGCGGCCGAGCGGGAGCTGCGCAGGCCGGCCCCGAAGATCGGATCACGGCCTCCCACCGGCAGCATGGATCCACTCAACGGCCTTGACATGCGTCTCACCTATCGCACGGTGCGCGTGCTCGTGGCGATCGCAAACGAGCCGGACGCGAGCAACCGCAGCGTCGCGATGGCCGCTGGGATAGCCGACCAGGGGCAGATCTCAAAGCTCCTGGCGCGCTTGCAGAGCCTCGGCTTGATCCGCAACCGCAGCGACGGTCAGCCCAAGGGCGCGCCCAACGCCTGGGCGCTCACGCCCAAGGGGCAGGAGGTTGAGCGCTCAATCCGCATGGACACGGGGGCGGGTGTGCCTGGAGGCTAGGCAGCAGAGGTGTATGCTCTACACATGGCACGCACCAACGTCGAGATAGACGAGCAGCTTGTTGGTCGCGTGATGCGGCGCTACGGGCTGAGGACCAAGCGCGCGGCGATCGATCTTGCGCTGCAACGCCTGGATGTCGAGCCGATGAGCCGCGAGGAAGCGCTCGCGATGCGCGGCACGGGCTGGGGGGGCGACCTGGAGGAGATGCGCGCCGGAACCCCGCGATCTGTCTCGTGATCCTCGTCGACAGCTCTGCGTGGATCGAGCTGCTGCACAAGACCGGCAGCCCCGTCGACCGCCGGCTGAAGGCGGCGATCGACGACGACGAGCAGCTTGCGATCGTCGGCGTCGTGCAGCTTGAGATCCTCGCCGGCGCTCGCGCCGAGCTCGAGGCGAGGAACCTGCGCCGCCTGCTGGCGCGCTGTCGTCTGCTGCGCTTGGAGGAGCCTTCCGACCACGAGGCCGCCGCCGCCCTCTACCGTGCCTGCCGCCGTGGCGGCAGCACCATCCGCCGGCTCCCGGACTGCTTGATCGCGGCCGTGGCGATACGGCATGGCGCCGAAGTGCTTCACCTGGACTCCGACTTCGAGAAAATCGCGCGCCACGCGCCCTTGAGCGTGGTCGGCGTGCGCGGGTCGCGGCGGTGAGCGAATCGGGTGTGCGCCCCAACCGGGAGCTGGGGCAGAACTTCCTGCGCGACCGCAACATCCTTGGGGTGATCGGCCGTCTCGGCGAGCTGCAGGCAGAGGATGTGGTGCTTGAGATCGGAGGAGGAGAAGGGGTGTTGTCGGCTTACCTGGCGCCGCGCGTGGCCCACGTGCACGTGGTGGAGGTGGACGAGCGCTTGCGTGAAGCACTCCAGGAGGCGCTCGCGCCTTTTGCGAACGTGAGCCTCTGTTGGGGCGACGCCATGCGCCTGGACCTCGCCGGACTGCGCCCGTCCCCGAGCAAGGTGGTGGCGAACCTGCCCTACGGGATCGCCGCTGGCGTCGTGCTGCGCACGATCGAAGACCTGCCGAGCGTCGGCATGTGGCTGGTGATGGTGCAGCGCGAGGTGGGCGAGCGCCTGGCGGCCGCGCCAGGCAGCGGCGTGTACGGGATCACCTCTGTGCTCGCACAGCTGGCGGGGGAGGTGCGCGTCGTGCGCCACATCCCGCGCACCGTCTTTCAGCCAGTGCCTAACGTGGACTCGGTGCTGGTGAAGATCGAGCGCACCGGCTCCGCGCCCTCGCCGGCGGTGCGCCGTCTGGTGCACGGAGGGTTCGCGCATCGCCGCAAGGCGATGGCCCGCTCGCTTCAGCTGGCGGGCTTCGAGCGCAACCGCGAGCAGATCCGCGCCGCGCTTGTGGCGCTCGGCCATCCGCCCGACGAGCGCGCCGAGCGCCTGGCGCCGCGCGAGTTTGAGGCGCTGGCGCGGGAGCTTGAGCTATGACCGCGCTGCCCCTGCAAGCCCTGGCCCCGGCCAAGATCAACCTCGGCCTGTTCGTCGGCCCGCCGCGCGCGGACGGGCGCCACGAGCTGGTGAGCGTGATGCAGTCGATCTCCCTCGCCGATGAGTTGATGCTGGAGGCGGCGCCGGCGGATGCGGTAGGAGATGAAGTGCTGTGCCCAGGTGTCTCGGGCGCGCCCGGCGAGAACCTCGCGGCCCGCGCGCTGGCGGCGTTTCGCGCGGCAACCGGCTGGGATGCCCCGCCACTGCGGCTGAAGATCGACAAGCGCATCCCGGTGGCAGCCGGCCTGGGCGGAGGCTCAGCCGACGCGGCCGCCGCGCTGCGTCTGGCCAAAGCCTTTTCAGGTCTCGGCGACGAGTCGTTGCTGCTGGAGCTGGCTGCGAGGCTCGGAGCCGACGTCCCCGCGCAGGTGCGCCCCGGCCGCTGGCTGGCCACCGGCGCGGGCGAGCTGCTTGAGGAGCTGCCCGACCCCGTGGCGCCGATCGGGGTGCTGGTGCTGGCGCTCGCACACGAGCTGTCCACGGCCGCGGTGTACGCCGAGGCCGACCGTCTGGCCAAGCTCCGCTCCCGAGCCTTCCTGGAGGAGCGCCGCCACGCGCTGCATCTGGCGCTGGACCTCGGCATGTCGCTCCCGCACGACCCTGAGCTGCTGCACAACGATCTGGAGGCGCCGGCCCGCTCGCTGTGCCCCGCGATCGGCGCGGCGCTCAAGGAAGTCCGCGAAGCCGGCGCCGAGCCGGCCCTGCTCAGCGGCAGCGGGCCGACGGTCATCGGCCTCTTCCCCCGCGCCAACGGCCTCGCCGCGGCCGAGCGCGCCGTGGCGGGCCTCGCGGGCCATGCCCCCGCTCCGCTTCCGGCCCGCACCGTGGGCGCGGACTGGGGACAGCCGTGCAGAGACGTCAGCTGACCCCCATCTCAACAGGGGGTTGACATGGTAGGCAACGTCTGCGTATAGTGTTCGTGTCCGGATGCCAATTGGGGCGTCCGGCGTCTATAGGTCTCGTTATGGGGTCCGCCTTCGGGTTTTGACTTCAGCGCTGACGAGGGATGAACGGGAGAGGGACTTGATCGCCTTGGGAAGAGATGAGCGATGAGCGTCATTGCACACACCGCGCCAGGCGCGGCCAGTCACCCTACGGCCCCAACGGGGGGTCTACCCAGATGCGTCAGCATCACTGACGCATCTCTCTCCCTCTCTCTCTCTCTCTCTCTCTCTCTTGGCCCGGCTCACTAGCAGCTAGGGCCGCTCACCGCCGCTCCGTGGCGGCTCGCTCCGGCCAGGTGCGCCGGGTTGGTTACTCGCGCGCATCAAGCGCGCTTGGATCTTCCGCCGTCCGGGGCCGCGTGCCCAGGACGGCTTTTTTGCCGCCCCGGCTGGATGGGCGGTCGTGTTCTCGAATACTCCGGGAGGGGATGGGCTTGATGCTGCGTCGAATCGTGGTTGTGCTGGCTGGGTTGTGTGTGCTGGGGTTGCCCGCGACGGCCGTGGCTGAAGAAGGCGGGTGCGCAAACGAAGCCTCGCGGCCAGCCGGGTCATATTCCTCGCGACTGCCCGATTGTCGCGCGTATGAGCAGGTGACGCCGCTGAACAAGGACGGCACGAACCCTGCGGCCTTTGAAAACGCCATCCAGGCTTCCCCGTCGGGTGAACGGCTCGCTTACATCGTCCCCGCGGACATGCCGGGCGCGGAAGGCGGTTATTACCCGCCGATGTTCTTGGCTGTCAGAGGCGGGGAAGGCTGGTCGAGCACGGGAATGCAGGCGCCGTTCCAGTCGCCTGGGCAAAGCAGTGTCATAGGCTGGAGCGAAGACCTGTCCGAGACCATGGATGAAGTGAACGAACTCACGCTCGGGTCCGGGTGGGGCGCCTATCTGCGCGAGAACGCCAGTGGCTCCCTGCGACTCGTTTCCGCGACCGAAGGAGAAACAATCCGCCCCGCCGGCTTCAGCTCCGATGACTCTCGCCTGATCTTCGAGACCAGGGATCGGCTGCTGCCGGACGCTGCCGCGGGCAAGACCAACTTGTATGAATGGCACAGCGGCGCTTTGAGTCTGGCGGGTGTCCTGCCGGACGGCAGCACGCCGCCCGGAGGCTCGTTTGCCGGTCCCTACGACTGGGCGGGTAACAACGTCCGTGGTGGCGGCGCGTCTTACGGATACTACACGCAGAACACGATTTCAAGCGACGGCTCGCGGATCTTCTTCACCGCGGGGGAAACAGGACAGATCTATGTTCGCGAGAATGGATCGAGGACTGTGAAGGTCTCGGCTTCTCAGCGCAGCGTTCCCGATCCCAATGGCGTCAAGCCGGCAGCCTTCATGGACGCGACACCGGATGGGTCGCGCGTGTTCTTCACGAGTTGCGAGAAGCTGACCAACGACTCCACTGCCGTATCGACAGCAGAAGCATCCTGCACGCACGGAAGTGAAGGGCAGGATCTCTATGAGTACGATCTCGACACCGGAGCACTGACCGATCTCACCGTAGATGACAACGTGAGCGACTCAGTCGGAGCGGAGGTGCAGGGTGTCCTTGGAGCTGAGAGTGGGGCTGGCGGCACGTATGTCTATTTCGTCGCTGGTGGTGCGCTGGCCCACGGCGCATCGCCCACGAACTGCGTCAAGGGTGAATCAGCCGGCGAGTGCGATCTCTATCTATGGCACGACGGCGATGTCAGCCTGATCGGTGTCCTTCCCATCTTGGACGAAAGCGACTGGCGCGCGTTTGTTGAAAGCTTACCTCGTACTTCACGAGTCTCTACGGACGGCAGCGTGTTGCTGTTCGGCTCGCAGCGGCGGTTGACGAGTTACAACAACGCTGGATTCAACGAGTTCTATCGTTACGACGCGACGAGTGGGCAACTGGTCTGCGTCTCGTGCAATCCGGATGGCGCGCCACCGGCAAGCGGGGCCGCCACGAGGGGTGGACATCACCCTGCGCTTGGTGCGGTTCTGCCTTCGTTTTTGACGCGCAACCTCTCTGCCGACGGGCGCCGGGTGTTCTTCCAAACGACCGATTCGCTTCTGCCACAGGACACAAACAACGCGCAGGACGTTTACGAGTGGGAGCAGGCTGGGGACGGCAGCTGCCGTGAATTGAGTGAAGGCTTCAGCGCGGGCTCCGACGGTTGCCTGTATCTGATCTCCAGCGGCCGCAGTCCTGAGGAATCGTCCTTCGCCGATGCCAGCGCGAACGGGGACGATGTGTTCTTCTTCACCGAACAGCCCCTGGTCGGACAGGATCAGGATGCCCTCGCGGACATTTACGACGCGCGCGTGGGCGGTGGAATAGCTGCACAGAGCTCCTCGCAGCCCTCGCCGTGCGCCGGCGAAGCGTGCCGCGGCGCGGCCGGCGCGACGCCCGCGTTTGGCGCGCCGGCGAGCAGCGTGTTCTCAGGAGCCGGGAATCTCGTGCCGGTGGTCTCCGCGCCGGCGGCGAAGGCGAAGAAGCCCAAGCCCAAGACCAAGCCAAAGAAGAAGGGACGGCATAAGCGACAGAAGCGGGCGAGGAAGGCGAAGAGGGCGCTGACGCGAGGCGGCGGCGCGCGGAGTGCACACAAGACGACGAGGGGGAGCAAGTGATGTTGCGCTGGAGATTCCTGGCTGTGTTGGCTGCCGTGGCGGTGTCGTGTCTTGCTGCGAGCACCGTGGCGAACGCGACCCCGGCCAAGCCGGCGTGGACGATCGCGCTGCTGTCAGTGCCCACCAATCCCGCACCGGGTGACAGCGCCGAAAACCGCGACTACTACCGCGTGAGGGTGACCAACACCGGCGGGGCGCCGAGCGATGGCACGCCGATCGTCCTAAGCGACACGCTGCCGGCTGGTGTCACCTATAACCCCTTGGGCGGCCACGTCTTTGAAGAAGGCGTGGAAGGAGAAGACGACCGTGGCAACTTCCTCGCCTGCAGCGCGGGGCCGCCTGTGAGCTGCAGCTACTCGGGAGTTGTGCAGCCGGGCCAGTCTCTGGAAATGGTCGTTCCGATCACCGTGCCCCAGAACGCGCCCGCGACGGTCACCGACAGCGCAAGCGTCAGCGGTGGAGGCGCCCTGAGTGTCTCCACCAGCGAGACGACCACGATCAGCTCGACCCTGCCCCGGTTTGGCTGGCAGAGCTTTGCCGGCACCACCACAGGCGCGGACGGCCAGCCCGACACGCAGGCCGGGTCGCATCCGTACGAGATGTCCTTCGATCTCAACTTGAACACCCTGCCGGTCGGGATACGTCTCAATCCGGCTGGCAATCCCAAGCAGATCACGGTCAACCTCCCCCCTGGGGTGGTCGTCAACCCCGGTGCCACGCTGACGCGCTGCACCGAGGCCCAGCTGGAGAGTGACAACAGGGGCAGTACGCTTACGCGGGGCTGTCCGGACTCCTCCGCCGTGGGGACGATCAGGACTTCGCTGGGCGTCGCCGGCTACCTTGCGACCCAGCCGCTGCCGCTGTTCAACATGGTGCCTCCCCCAGGAGCGCCGGCCGAGTTTGCCTTCGACATCGGCGACGCCGGACTGTACGCTCACATGTTCGGGAGCGTGCGCACGGGCAGCGACTACGGGCTGTCCTCGACTACCAACGACATCCTCCAGGAAGGGCCGCTCGTCGGTGTGCGGGTGGAATTGTGGGGCAACCCAGGCGACCCGAGCCACGACGCCATGCGCGGACGCTGCGTATACGGCGACTACTTCGGTCCTCGTCCTTGTCCGCAGCCCTCAGCGGATAGGCCGCTCTTGACGTTGCCGAGCGCGTGCTCGGGGCCGTTGACGACTTCTTTGAGCGCGGATTCGTGGCAGGAAGTGGATAATTTCGCCGGTGACAGTTTCACTACGCGCGACTCGACTGGCAATCCGCTTGGTGTGACGGGTTGCGCGGCACTTGATTTCAGCCCGTCGTTGAACGTGCAGCCCGATACCCAGGCGGCTGCTGTCCCGAGTGGGTTGAACGTAGACCTGCGAGTGCCGCAGAACGAAAGCCCCGAAGGGCTGGCGGAGGCGAACCTGAAGAAGGCCGTCGTGAAGCTGCCGGCCGGAATGGTGGTGTCGCCATCGGTGGCAAATGGCCTGAGGGCGTGCACACCGCAGGAGATCGGGCTGAGCAGCAAGGAAAAGCCCTCTTGCCCCGATTCCTCGAAGGTGGGCTCCGCGGAAGTAACGACACCCCTGTTGGACCAGCCGCTTGAGGGCTCGGTGTACGTGGCGCAGCAAGGCAACAACCCATTCGGGTCACTGCTGGCGTTGTATCTGGTGGTGGAAGCCGACGGAGCGATCGTCAAGCTCCCCGGTGAAGTGTCCCTGGACCCCGTCACGGGGCAGGTCACGACGACGTTCGATCAGAGCCCGCAGTTGCCGTTCAGCGATCTGAAGCTGAGCTTCTTCGGAGGCTCCCGCGCGGCGCTCGTCACCCCAAGCACCTGCGGCGCGTATACGACGACGAGCAAGCTGACGCCTTGGAGCAGCGAAACCGCGGTGGAACCAAACAGCAGCTTCCAGATCACAGGAGGCTGTGCACCGCAGGGCTTCAGCCCGTCCTTCGCGGCGGGCACGTCGGATAACCAGGCAGGCGGATTCAGCCCGTTCAGCGTGACCTTCTCCCGCCAAGACGGCGAACAGAGCCTCGGTGCGGTGAAGGTCACCACCCCACCCGGTCTGCTGGGGATGTTGAAGAGCGTGGAACGCTGTGGTGAACCGCAGGCCAGCCAAGGCACGTGCGGCGTGGGCAGCCTGATCGGGCACGCGACGGCCACGGCCGGAGCGGGGTCCGATCCGGTCGCGACGACGGGCCAGGTGTTCCTGACAGGCCCTTACAACGGCGCGCCGTTTGGCCTGTCGGTTGTGGTCCCGGCGGTTGCCGGCCCATTCAACCTCGGCACGGTCGTAGTTCGAGCCGGAGTCAGCGTGGACCCGCATACGGCACAGATCACCGTCACGAGCGACCCGCTGCCGAGCATCCTGCAAGGCGTGCCGCTGCAACTGAAGACGGTGAACGTGAGCATCGACCGGCAGGGGTTCATGTTCAACCCGACCAGCTGCGAACCGCTCGCGGTCGGCGGCACACTCACGAGCACCCAGGGCGCGAGCGCAGGCGTATCGGATCGCTTCCAGGCAGCAGGCTGCGCGAGCCTGCCGTTCAAACCCGTGTTCACGGTCTCCACGCAGGCGAAGACGAGCAAGAAGAACGGCGCAAGCCTCGACGTCAAAGGCACCTTCCCCAGCGGGGAGGCGAACATCCACAGCGTCGCGGTGACGCTGCCCAAGCAACTCCCCGCGCGGCTCACGACGATCCAGCAGGCCTGTCCCGAAGCGACGTTCGCGGCGAACCCCGCGAGCTGCCCGGTCGGCTCGAACATCGGCATCGGGACGGCGAGCACGCCGGTTCTGGCGAGCCCGTTGACGGGCCCGGCGTACCTGGTGTCCCACGGAGGCGCGGCGTACCCCGACCTGGTGGTGATCCTCCAAGGCGAAGGCGTCACGGTCGAGTTGACGGGCAGCATCGACATCAAGCACGGCATCACCAGCAGCACCTTCGCCACGGTGCCCGATGCGCCGATCGACTCGTTCGACCTGACGCTGCCCGCAGGCCCGCACTCAGGGCTCGCGGCGGTCGTCCCAGCCAAGGCCAAAGGCAGCCTGTGCGGTCAGTCGCTGAGCATGCCGTTCACCGTCACCGGCCAGAACGGCGCGGTCGTCAAGCAGGCCACGAAGATCAAGGTCACAGGCTGCCCGAAGGCAAAGAAGCCGAAGGCAAAGAAGCAGCGGGTCAAGCACGGCAGGCGCAAGAAAGCGAAGGCCAAGAAGGGCAAATGAGGACCGCGAAGGCCAGGCCCGCTGCCGCGCCCGCGCGCAGCCGCGTCTCGGAGATCCAGCGCCAGCGTCTGCTGGCGGGGATGGGGGAGGTGGCGGCTGAGCGCGGTGTGGGCACCGTGACGGTGGCGCACATCGTGGCGCGCTCAGGCGTCTCGCGCAGAACGTTCTACGAACTGTTCAGCGACCGTGAGGACTGCCTGCTGGCCGCGCTGGACCAGGCGATCGCCCGCGCCAGCGCGGCGGTGTTGCCGGCGTATGAGAGTGCACCCCGCCCCCTTGCGAGGACCCCCCATCGCGGGGGGCAGGCAGGCTGGCGGGAGCGGATGCGGGCCGCGCTGGCGGCGCTGCTGGGGTTCTTCGACGAGGAGCCGGCGATGGCCAGGCTGTGCGTGGTGGAGTCGCTCGGCGCGGGACCCAAGGCGCTGGAGCGCCGCACCGGAATCGTGCGGACCCTGATCGCAGCCGTCGATGAGGGCCGCAGCGAAGCCGGCAAGCAGGGCAAGGACGCCCCGCCCCTGACGGGCGAGGGCGTTGTCGGCGCAGTGCTGGCAGTGATTCACGCGCGCCTGCTGGAGCCCAACAGCAAGCCCCTGTCGCCGCTGACACCGGCCCTGATGAGCATGATCGTGCAGCCTTACCTCGGGCAGACGGCGGCCGAGAAAGAGCTGCACCGACCGGCCCCCCAACTCAAGACCAAAATTCGCCCCCGTAAGGACCCGCTCGACGGACTCGATATGCGACTGACGTACCGCACGGTAAAGGTTCTGATAGTGATCGGCGCGAATCCCCACGCGAGCAATCGCGGGGTCGCGGCCGCCGCGGGGATCGCCGACCAAGGCCAGATCTCAAAGCTCCTGACGCGTCTGCAGAACCTGGGTCTGATCCACAACGCGGGGGAAGGCCAGACGAGAGGCGCCGCCAACGCCTGGGCGCTTACCGCCAAAGGAGCCGAGGTCGAGCGCTCGATCAGGTCATGATGAGGAGGTGATCGACTCCCCGGTAGGTAACAATTAGGCGATGTTCGAGCGGATGACAAGGACGCGATCGTGAGCCGTGCGGCGGTATCTGAGCTGGTGGCGGTGTGCGCGGGCGTGTTCGGCCTGGCCCTTTACGCGGGGCTAATCCTGGTGCCGGCGTGGACCTCCTACACACGCACCTGGGAACGGCTGACGGCGATGGTGCTGTCGCTGTATGTGCTGGCGGTGTTCGTGGGCATCGGCGTGGCCGGGGCCCTCATCGTCATCTACAACTGGGGTTGAGCGCCGTGAGCGCTAAAGAAGGGGAAGGGGAGGGGGCCGCGGCACCCGGTGTGGGCGCGAGCGATGTGGCGGAGGGCGCGGCGGGCGAGCAGCCGTTGAGCGACCTGGAGGCACTGGATCTTGTCACCGAGGCTGTGGAGTCCGGGGCGGGACTACCGGAGGTGGTGCGGGCGGCCGCGAAGGCGCTGCAGGCGAGCCTGGCCGTGAGCGATGCCTGGGGGGCGACGCTGGCGGTGGCGGCGCGCTCGCCCGCCGAGGAGCGCTCGCTGCTGGCAGGGGGCAAAGGGGTCATCAGCATCCCCCTGCGCGTCGCCGATGCCGTGGTGGGGGCGTTGCACATGCGCGCCCGCGCCGAGCCCAGCGCGTCGGTGCGCAGGCTGCTGGTGACGATGATCGCCTCGGAGGTCGAGCGCGTGCGCGCTCCCGAGCGCGCCTCGGAAACGGCGGCGGCGGACTTCCTGCGCGGGGTGCTGAACCGCGAGCTGAGCGGGCGCGAGGAGGTGATTGCGCGTGCGCGCGAGCTGTCGCTGGAGGTAGGCGACGGCGCGAGCATGATCGTGGCGCGCGCCCGCCCGCAGACGCCCACCGAGGAGGGCTGGCGCGGGCGCATCCGCGCGGTGGCCGAGCGCGGTGCGCGCGCCGTGAGCAACCGCACGATTGCGGCGCTGAGCGAACGCGATGGGATGGCGGGCGCGGAGGTGCTGCTGCTGGTGCCAGGGGCTGACGAGCCCACGGCCGCGCGCGCGGCAGAGGGGGTGATGCGCGAGATGCAGGCGACGCTCGCCGGCTTCACCTTCGCCGTGGGGCGCAGCCGCATCGCCGAGGACCCCGCGGAGCTGGGGCGCGCGGCCAGCGAGGCGCTGCTGGCGGCCAACGTCGCCGAGGGCGGCTCGCACGAGGGTCCGCTGGCGTTCGATCAGACCGGCGCATATCGCCTGCTGCTGAGCGCGATGAGCGAGAACCCGCAGGAGCTGCAACGTTTCTACAGCGAGACGGTGGAGCCGCTGGTGGCCTATGACGAACAGTATGAGACCGATCTCGTGGGCACGCTGGCGGCCTTCCTGGAGGCCGATGGCAACGTGGCGGGCACGGCGCAGCGCCTGTTCACGCACCGTCACACAATCTACTACCGCCTGGAGCGCATACGCGAGCTCTCCGGCCTGGACGTCAGCTCAAGCGACGGGCGCGAGAAGCTGAGCCTGGGTCTGAAGGCGATGCGCGTGCTCGGCATCGCCTCGGCTGTCGGCCCCGCCTCGGAGGCGGGTGCTGGGGGTGGGCGCGTGCCGCGGGGGTCGGGCACAGGTGCCAGCCGAGGCGGGCGCGGGTGAAGCGCGCGCTGCCCAGTGCCCAGGTCGGCGTCTGAGATTCTTCTCAGTCGACGTATACAAATAGCTAGGTCTTGACAAGACGGTATCGAGCGCCATACTCGGTGTGCCTCCGCGGTCGGTTCAATGAACGACATCCCGGCTGAGGTCGGGGAAAGGAAGTCCACCCATGCTTAAAGTGAGAGTCGCTCTACTGGGCGCTCTGGCTCTCCTCATCGTCAGTGGGGTTGCGGCAGCACCGGCATCGGCGCTCGGGCCGTACTGGCGTGTGGACGGGTCCAGGCTTGAAACGAAAACCTGGCAAGTCAAACTGCAAAACAAAGGCCCCATCAAGCTGCGGGCGCCGATGATCAGCTTGGAATTAACATGCCAGCGTGGCGTCTCAGAAGGCGCAACGATCGAAGGCAACAATGGCAACCAAGGTCAAGACAAAGGTCGTCTCACCTTCACGTCGTGCACGTCGAATGCCGCCGGCTGTACGGTGGCTGAACCAATCACCACCAACCCAACCAAATCGTTTCTGGCAACGGCCGCAACACAAACCAAAATTGTGGATGCAATTGAACCGGGAATCGGAGCGATATTTGCGGTCATCAAGCTCAGTGGGGCCAATTGTGCACTTGCCGGTGAACTAGGGGTCACAGGGACCACGGCTGCGGAGATCATCCCTGCGGGTGTGGAAGTGCAAGAAGCTCTGGTGGTCTTTCCCAATCCCCCGCTCGCCAAAATCACGCACGAAGGCTTCGAAAGGCTTCGCAAACTGGAAGTAATCGGCTTCCCGGCGATTTTCGAAGGTGTCTTTGCGATGAGGGTGGATACCGGCGACAAATTTGGGGTCTTTGAAACATAGGCTCACGGAGATGTAACGAGGTCGTCTCGGCGCCAGTCTCGTGCCATGGCGCCGAGGCTCGGCGTCTGAAGCTCAAGGCCGAAGGAGAGGCTGCCGAAGGAGACGGTTGAGCATGAGACTTGAGAGCGTCAATCTCGGGATGTCCAAGATCTTGAAGATGCTGGCCACGCTCGGCGCCTTGGCGGCCCTAGCCGGCGTCGGTGCTGCCGTCAGCGGCTGCGGAGCCTCCGCCACGCTCGATCCGATCGCACGCGCGGCCGAGGTGACCAGCCAGCAGTCGGGCGCGAAGATCGCCATGACGATGCGCTTCTCAAGCGCTGCGCTGCCGGGCGGCAGCGACATAGCGATCACCGCCAACGGCTACATCGACGAGCGCGACCGCTCGGGTCAGCTGACGATGGACATGTCGGGCATCCCCGGCCTCTCCTCGCTGCCCGGCGCAGGCAGCTCGATACGCATGCTCTTCGAGTATCCCCTCGTCTACATGAACATGCCCTTCCTGGCGGGCAAACTGCCCGAAGGCAAGACCTGGATGAAGCTCGACGTCTCCAAGATGGCCCAGGCTGCCGGCCTAGGCTCGCTCTCCTCACTCGAACAGACCGAGGACCCCACCAAGTTCCTCGACTACCTGCGCGCCAGCTCCGGCGTCGTGGTGAGCCTCGGCAAGGAAGAGGTCGAGGGTGTAAGCACCACCCACTACAGCGCCACGCTGCAGCTCAGCCACATTGTCGAACGCCTTCCTGGCGATCGGCAGGCCGCGGCCAAAGCCGCCCTGGAAAAGCTGGGCTCGGGCAGCGGCATCCCCGTCGAAGTCTGGGTCGACACGCTTGGCCGCGTGCGCCGCATGCAGATGACCTTCGGCGCCACCGGCGCCTCAGCCGGCACCTCCGGCCCGGCTGCTGCCGCTGCCGTTAGCGGCTCGATCACGCTCGACTTCAAGAGCTACGGCGCGGTTCCTCCGATCGTTCCTCCGCCCGCGGACGAAGTCTTCGACGCTAGCTCTCTGGCCGCCAATGGCGTCCAGAACGGCGGCTGAGCACTCCTCAGAGCTTCTTCTTTGTCTTCTTGGTCGTTTTGGCTGCCTTGGCCGCGAAGATGCGCTGCCCCAGCTCCAGCGTGTAGGTCGCGCCCTGAAGTCCTTCCGCGAGCGAGCTGGGCGCCGCGGGCGTGACGCCGACGCCGATGTCGCGGAAGCGGGCCGTGAGAATGATTTCGCGGTGGGGGGGCGAGTGCATCCACGCTTCGACCATCCCCGCCGGCGTGGCTAGCGGTCCGGTGGCCCAGCCGATGTTCTGGGCGCTGTTGACGCGCGCCGCGTGGCTCGGATAAGGCGTCGCAAGGATGCGCTGCATGGGGGTCAGGCCGGAGATGCTGTCATCGCCGAAATAGTCCCCCAGGACCATGTCGCGGGCCTGTCCTTTGGCCACGTCTTGCAGCGGGTAGCTGAAGCGCAGCGACGGCAGGTGGTGGGCGGCCCGCACCTGCTGGATCAGGCAGAAGGTGGCCGCGTCGATCGCCGCGAGGTTCGAGCCTGTGGGCTGCAGGTCGACATTGGCGCAGCTTGCGGGAGTGCTTGGGGATGTCCTGCCCGCGGGGGTCTTGCTCGGCGGCGCCTTGACCGACGCTTTGCGGTGGCTGGCCGCGCGCGCTGCGCAGGCTCCTAACAGGGTCAGAGCTAGAATGGCTATACCGCACCATGCGGCTGCCGTGCGCCTTCGTCGGCACAGGTACAAATCTCGCCTGACGCTTATGTACATAGCCCCGACTCGCTCCCCCCGGTGTTGAGTGCAGGGATAGTTGCAGAATCGCTTCCTGAAAGTGTTATGGCGGAGTGATGTGTCTATAGAAGGCGTCGACGGCGGCGCGTGCGAACATTCCACCCACCCTGGGGGGTCGTCCAATGGCAGGACATCAGGTTTTGGTCCTGAGAATCGGGGTTCGAATCCCTGCCCCCCAGTTTTGGTTTTTGGCTTGAGGAAGCAAAAATCGGTCCGCTTGGACTTATTTCGTCGCGTGTCGAACCTGGGTTGCCGGCTCGGCAGTGTTTGGATCGATGGCGGAGCAGGCCAAGCAGCAGCCTCATGACCCTGAGGGGAAGCGGGTGCGGCGGCTACGCCTGCGCGCGGATCGGCAGCGTCCGTTTGTTGTGAATCTCCCAGCCCAGCTGGCTCCATCAGCTTGCGCGTCGCTCGGCGTCAAACGCCTGCGTGCCTGCTCCAGTCGCGGTCGAGATGGCTCCTCGCCGGCGCGCGTAAGGCGCATGAAGGCGTGCCAAAGGCACCCCGAGCGCTGCTCGAAGCGCGCCTTTGAGCACGAACATGCCTGGGTCGGCTGTGCCCACGTTGGCTCACGCTAGTAGCCTGATTGCTCTCGTGGTCTTCTCATCAGCAACGTCTCGCCTGCGATGAACGCGAGTGACGATCGAGACGTCGTTGCCTTCCCTTTGCTGAGCGCTTCTGAGCTCGCCGAAATGGCCGAGTTTGGGTCAGAGCGGGCGGTCGCGGTCGGAGAGTTGTTGTTCGAGGCCGGCGGGGCGAGTAACGACCTGTTCGTGATCCTTGAGGGCGAGGTCGAGATCTTTCTCTCTGAGGACGCGGATGAGGCGGCCATGTTTACCTTTGGGGCCGGCAGCTTTGTGGGCGAGCTCAATCTGCTGACCGGCCAGCGTCGCTTTCTCAGCTGCCGCGTCACACAGGCGGCGCGGGTCCTGGCGATCCCCCAGCCTGGGTTCCGCCTGCTCATGAGTCAACGCCCGGCGCTCGCCGGAACGATCTTCGCGGCGCTCCTCGCGCGGCGTGAGATCCTGCGCTCCGGCCAGGGTTCTCAGGCGATTCGCATCATCGGCTCGCGGTACTCGCCCGCGGCCATGCGCTTGCGCTCATTTGCCGAGCGCTCTCGTCTGGCTCATGCCTGGATCGATGTCGAGGACGCCGAGAACGTTGATCTTCTGCTGGAGGGCCTGGGCCTGAGCGCGCAAGACACGCCCGTGGTGATCACCCCTACAGAGGTTCTGCGTCAACCCTCGCCGGCCTCATTCGCGGAGCATCTCGGTCTGACTTTTCACGCCACGCCTGGCTATATCTTCGATCTCGTGGTGGTTGGCAGCGGTCCCGCCGGCCTGGCCGCCGCGGTCTATGGGGCTTCAGAGGGTCTGCGTACCGTGTCGCTGGACGCGGTGACGGTCGGTGGCCAGGCCGGCACCAGCTCGCGCATCGAGAACTACACGGGATTCCCAAATGGCATCTCCGGTGGAGACCTCACCGCCAGGGCGGCCATTCAGGCGATGCGCCTGGGAGCGCGACTGAACGCGCCGTGCGAGGTGGTTGGTCTGCGAGCCGAGGCGGGGGGCTTTCATGTGGTGGTGCTCGCCGATGGCAGCGAGATCCCCACGCGCGCGGTGATCGTGGCTTCGGGAGCGCGCTATCAGCGCTTGGCCGTGGAGGATCTGGAGCGCTTCGAGGGCGCCGGGATCTATTACGCGGCAACCGATCTGGAGGCCCGCGTCTGCGATGGAACGTCGGTGCTGGTGATCGGCGGTGGAAACTCCGCCGGGCAGGCAGCGATCTATCTGGCCCAGCACAACTGCAAGGTCACGATTGCGATCCGGCGCAGCGATCTGCGCCAGAGCATGTCGCAGTATCTGATTGAGCGCATCGAGGCCAATCCTCAGATAGATCTCCTCACCGGGGTTGAAGTTCAGGGGCTTGCGGGCAACGATCACCTTGAGCAGGTGACGCTCAGCCACACCGCCACAGGCGAGCGGCAGACAATCGCCTGCTCGGGCCTGTTCTGTTTCATCGGCGCTCGTCCGGCCACCGCCTGGCTGGGGGCCGACGTGCAGCTTGACCGCGATGGATTTGTCCTCACCGACCGCCAGCTGCCAGGATCTGTGAGCGCAGGAGGGACCTCCGGGCCGTTGCCCTATGAGACATCGTTGCCCGGCGTGTTCGCTGCCGGTGACGTGCGCTATGGCTCGATGAAGCGAGTCGCGGCCGCGGTGGGCGAGGGGTCAAGCGCGGTGCGCTCGGTCCATGAGCGCCTGGCCGCCGAGATCTAAGTGTCCATTGGACCCTGCTCTCATGCGGGGGAGGGCTAGAGTTCCCCGGCATGAGCGCCCCGACAGTCCTGGTCCTGGCCGCCGGCCAGGGCACACGCATGCGCTCAGCCACGCCGAAGGTGCTGCACGAGTTGTGCGGCAGGCCGATGGTGCTGTGGCCGGTGCATGCGGCTTTGCAGGCCGGCGCGGGCAAGGTCGTCGTGGTGGACTCGCCGGCCAAGGCGCTGGCGGCGATCCTGCCGGCGGGCGTAGAGCTGGTCGTCCAGCGAGAGTCAAACGGCACCGGCGGCGCCGTCGCGGCCGCCACCGCGCAGATCGACCCGACGGCGGCGGTGATGGTGCTGAGCGGAGATGTGCCGCTGGTGAGCGCGCAGGCAATTACGGAGCTCCTGGCGGCGCACGCCACCGCTGGCGCACCCGCCACGATGGCTACCACAGTGCTGCCCGACCCCAGCGGCTATGGCCGCGTGGTGCGCGACAGCGCCGGCAACGTGCAGCGTGTGGTTGAGACCAAGAAAGCCGGCGACGCGAGGCCTGAGGAGCTGGAGCTCGACGAGGTCAACACGGGCATCTACGTATTCGACGGGGCGGCACTGCTGAAAGCCCTGCCGCAGCTGAGCGCGGACAACGCCCAAGGCGAGCTGTATCTCCCGCAGGTGCTGGACCTGATGCGCGCCGAAGGCCACGCGTTGGCGGCCCACAAAGTGAACGACCCCGGCCTGGTGCTGGGCGTCAACGACCGCGTGGCGCTGGCGCAGGTGAGCGCCCTGGCGCAGCAGGCGATCCACGAGCGTCACATGCGCGCAGGAGTGACGATCGTGAACCCGGCGGCAACGGTGATCGAGGTGGATGTCGAGATCGGCCAAGACACCACGATCGAGCCCTTTACGACGATCAAGGGCACCACGCGGATCGGCTCGGGCGCCACGATCAGGCAGGCCTACATCATCGACAGCGTGATTGAGGACGGCGTCAGCGTCGGTCCCTTTGCCTACCTGCGCCCCGGCACTCACCTGCATGCAGGCGCAAAGATCGGCACCTTCGTGGAGGTCAAGAACTCCTCGATCGGCACAGGCGCGAAAGTCCCCCACCTCTCCTACATCGGCGACGCGGATGTAGGAGAGCAGTCGAACCTCGGCGCGGGAACGATCACGGCCAACTACGACGGCAAGTCAAAGCACCGCACCACGATCGGCAAGCGCGTACGCGGCGGTGTGGACACTTCGCTGGTGGCGCCGGTGACGATCGGCGACGACGCCTGGACGGCGGCGGGCTCGACGATCACCAAGGATGTCCCCCCTGGCGCGCTGGGCGTAGGCCGCGCGCGGCAGCACAACATCGAGGAGTACGCCAAACGACCCCCGAGCGCTTTAGACTCTGAAGAGAAATGAGCAGCGCAATGGACACGCGCCCGCAGTCCATGCAGACGAGCCTGCCGATCGACTACGACAAGCGGCTGATGCTGTTCGCCGGGCGAGCCAACCCGCAGCTGGCGGCGGATATCGCGACGAAGCTGAACGTCGATCTGGGTCCTGTGACGATCAAGACTTTCTCCAACGGCGAGGTCTACTGCCGCTACGAGGAGTCGATCCGCGGCGCCGATGTGTTCATCGTGCAGCCCACCTGCGGCAACCCGCAGACAGGAGTGACGGCGAATGACTCGCTGATGGAGCTCTTGTTCCTGATCGACGCGGCGGTAGGGGCCAGCGCGCACCGTGTGATCGCGGTGACCCCCTGGTTTGGCTACTCGCGCCAGGACAAGAAGAGCGCCCCCCGCGAGCCGATCAGCGCGCGCCTGGTGGCCAGGATGCTGGAGTCGGCGGGCGCTGACCGCGTGCTGACGATGGACCTGCACGCCGGCCAGATCCAGGGCTTCTTTCAGAAGCCCGTGGACCACATGACGGCGCTGTTCATGCTGACGCAGTACTTCGGCGATCTCGGTCTCAGCGATCTGGTTGTGGTGGCGCCCGACGCGGGCCGCGTGAAGCTCAACAAGAAGTTCGCCTCGAAGATCGGCGCCGAGCTGGCGATCCTCGACAAGGAGCGCCCGGCGCAGCAGGTGGCGGAGATCGGCTACGTGATCGGCGACGTGCGCGGCAAGACAGCGGTGATAGTGGACGACATGATCGATACCGCGGGCACGCTCGCGGCCGCGGCTCGCACCGTGCTTGAGGAGGGGGCCAGCAGCGTGTACGCGGCAGCCACCCACGGCGTCTTCTCAGGCGATGCCTTCGCCAACCTGGCCGACTCGGGCTTCAAGGAGATCGTCGTCACCGACACCATCCCGGTGCCCCCCGAGCGCCCGGCGAACATTCGCGTGCTTCCTTGCGCGGAGCTTCTGACGGACTCCATCCGGCGCATCTTCACCGACGATTCGGTGAGCGAAGTGTTCGGCGGCGAGAATCAGCTGTTCTGAAGCGCCTCGCCCTGATCATGGTGGGCGTGCTGCTGTTCCTTGCGATCAGCGGCCTGCTGGCGCGCTTTCTGTCGGTCGAGAGCGAAGAACGCGAAGATCTGGTGAGCGTGTTGCAGGCCGAGGCCGACGGCAACGCGCAGGCGATGCTGAGCAAGCTGGCCGCCTGCAAGGAGAGCCCGAAGTGCATGGCGGCGGTGCAGTCAGATGTGGTCAAGCTGCGTCGCCATGGCCCGGTGAAGATCCTCACGCTGACCTCGCCGACGGCCTACTCATTGACCGGCGCGACGGGCACGACGCGCGTGGCCTGGACGGTGATCGGCCACCTGCCGGTGGTGCAGTGCGTGGGCGTCAAGCGCAGCGGCAATGCCCTGACGGGCATCTCCCTGAAGCTGCAAACGATTGGCACGCAGATCCCAGGCGAAGCGGATTGCTAAAGTCCCCCACCGCGATGGCCGCCTCCGAGACAACCCAGCTGCAGGTCAAACGCCGCGAGCCCGACGGCTCGCGCTCGGCACGACGCCTGCGCCGCGAGCAGCGCGTACCGGGCGTGCTGTATGGCGGTGGCGATGAGCCGATGAGCTTCGACGTTGACGCCCGCGAGCTGCGCCTGGCGCTGGCGCGCTCGGGCGCGGTGTTGGACCTGAGCGTGGACGGCGGCAAAGCGACGCCTGTCGTGCTGAAGGAGGCCCAGCGCCACCCGGTGCGAGGCGAGACGACGCACATCGACCTGCTGCGCGTGCGCCTGGACAAGGCGATCCACGCGATCGTGCCCGTGGAGCTGACCGGCGTGGACGACGCCCCCGGTGTGAAGGAAGGCGGCGTGCTGGAGCAGATCACGCGCGAGGTCAACATCGAGGCGCTGCCGACGGCCATTCCCGAGGCGCTGGTGCACGACGTGAGCGAGTTGCAGATCGGCGACACGGTGGTACTTGAGGCGGTGCCGGTCCCGGAGGGCGTGACGGTTCTGGACGACCTCCAGGAGACGGTGATCGCGACGCTCTCCGCCCCCCGCCTGCAGGCCGAAGCGGATACGGAGATCGAGTCCGAGACGGAGCTTGTCGGTGAGGGCGAGGCCGCCGAGAAGGGCGAGGCGGCGTCCGAGGAATGAAGGACGGCCGGAGGCCGGCCAACCCGATCAGAACGCGGGGCTGGATGCCCCGCGGAGCTTGACCCCGTTTGGCGGCCGCCGCGGCGCGGCCATCGACTGGCTGATCGTGGGACTGGGCAACCCCGGCAAGGAGTACGCCGGGACGCGCCACAACGTGGGCTTCGCGATCGGCGATCTGCTGGCTGAGCGCTGGCAGCTGCCGACCCCTAAGCAGCGCTTCCGCGGCCGCCTCGCCGAGGGCCGTGTGCGCGCGGGCGCGGGCGCAGGCGCTCCCGATGTTGGCGCCTCCAAGCCCCCCCAGGTGGCGATGCTGTGGCCTCAGACATACATGAACAAGGCTGGCCGCTCGGTGGGGCCGGCGAGAGGCTCCTACAAGCTGGCGCTCGATCGCCTCTTGGTCATCCACGACGAGATCGACCTGCCCTTTGGAGACATTCGCACGCGCCTGGGTGGCGGGCTGGCCGGCCACAATGGCCTGAAGTCACTGAAGCGCGAGCTGGGCTCCCCCGACTTCTGGCGCGTGCGAGTTGGAGTGGGTCGCCCAGACTCGACGGACCCGGAGATAGTCAGCGCGCATGTGCTGGGCCGCTTCAGCGAGCCTAGGGCGCAGGTGCAAGAGCTCCTGGAGCGGGCAGCCGATGAGGTTGAGCGCAAGGTGTCCGAGGGCTGAGCGATGGCGCTGCGCTCGCTACTGGGCTTGATCGACGAGGACGCAGGCGCAGCGACGCTCGCCAAGGAAGGCGGGCGCGCTTTCGTCAGCGCATCGCTGCGCCCTTACACGATCGCTGCGCTGGCGGACAAGCACGAGCGCCCGACGCTGGTGGTCGTGGGCGACGATCGCGCAGCGCGCGACCTCGCAGCGGATCTGCGCGCCTGGCTGGCGCCGCGACCGGTCCGCTACTACCCCTCACGAGGCGTGGCCTACGAGTCCCATCTGACGCCGCCGGCGCATCTCGTGGGCTTGCGCGTAGCCGCGCTCGATGCGCTGCTGAGTCCCAGCGAAGAGGAGCCTCCGGTCGTGGTGGTCTCGGCGGTGGCCCTCTCCGAGAAGGTCCCGGACCCGGCCCTGCGCCCACGCTCGTTCAAGCTGAAGGTGGGCGAGTTGCTCGACCTGGAGGAGTGCTCCGCGGATCTGGTCGCCGCGGGCTATGAACGCGTGGATCAGGTCGAGGAGCGCGGCCAGTTCGCGGTGCGCGGTGGTCTGCTGGACGTCTTCCCCGCAACCGAGGAGCGGGCTGTGCGCGTGGACATGTTCGACGTGCAGATCGAGAGCCTGCGCTGGTTCTCGACGTTCACCCAGCGCTCGCTGGGCGACGCGCAAGAGGTCGAGATCGCCCCCGCGGCGGAGCTGGCGGCCGAGCACCGCGAGCTGGCGGAGATCGCCGCCTTGGAGGACGAGCGCCCCGACGTGGCAGAGCTGCTGCCGGTGGATCGCTTCGGCGCGCTGCTCGACCTGATCCCGACCGAGACCGAACTGGTGGTGGCCGCCGAGGAGGAGCTGGCGCCGGCGCTGGAGGATCGCTGGAGCGACGTATGCGCGGCATTCCATGACGAGGATGCGCACCACCTGTACGTCAAGCCTGAAGACATCCAGCAAGCGCTGAAAGAGCGCACGCGCGTGTGGCTGTCGGCGCTGCAGAGCGATCAGCCGATCGAGCTGCGCGCGCAGGCGGCCGACACGGCGGCGCGCACGCTGGCCGAAGCGGAGCCGGAACTGGAGAAGCTGGTGCGCAGCGGCTATCGCACGGTGGTGGCGTTCCCGCGCAAGGGCGAAGGCGAGCGCGCGGCTTACAACCTGGGCCGCATGAAGGTGCGGTGGCTGGATCCGAACGGGAACGGAAATGGGAGGAGGGGGACCGGCCGGGCCGGGTCTGGCGGTTCCCAGTCATCCGGTCCTGGGTTGGCCGCGCCGCCCGAGGGACGGGCGGGATCCCACTTCTATTTTGCGGCTGCCTCCCTGCGCGAGGGCTTTCTCGCGCCCTCGCTGAAGCTCGCGGTCTTCCCGGAGCACCGCCTGCTGCGCCGCCGTCGCGCCTCGGCGCCCGAGCGAGGAGGCCCGGCACGACGCGGAGCCTTGCGCTCGTTCACGGACCTGCGCACAGGCGACATCGTGGTGCACGAGGACCACGGCGTGGCGCGCTTCGCGGGCTTTCAGACACGCACGGTGGCGGACATCACGCGGGACTACCTGTACCTGGAATATCAGGGCGATGACCGCGTGTTCGTGCCGACGGACCAGCTGGCCAAGATCTCACGCTATGTAGGGGCGGGCGCAGAGCACCCACCGCTCTCCAAGTTGGGCGGCACGCGCTGGGAGACGATGAAGGCGCGCGCGCGCAGGGCGGCGCAGGAGCTGGCGGGCGAGCTGCTCTCGCTGTACGCCGAGCGCAAGCGCCGCAGCGGCCACAGCTTCGAGCCTGACAGCGACTGGCAGCGCGAATTCGAGGCGCGCTTCCCCTACACCGAGACGGCGGATCAGCGCGAGGCGATCGAACTGGTGAAGCTCGACATGGAAGCGCCGCGACCGATGGATCGGCTGATCTGCGGCGATGTCGGCTACGGCAAGACGGAGGTGGCCCTGCGCGCGGCCTTCAAGGCGGCGGGCTCGGGCAAGCAGGTGCTGATGCTGGTGCCGACGACGATCCTCGCGCAGCAGCACTACGGCACCTTCAGCGAGCGCCTCGGCGACTACCCGATCACGATCGACCATGTCTCGCGCTTTCGCACGGCGGCCGATCAGAAGGCGGCGATCAAAGGCTTCTCCGACGGCAAGGTGGACATCCTGATCGGCACCCACCGCGTGCTCTCGCGCGATGTGCGCGCCAAGGACCTGGGCCTGCTGATCGTCGATGAGGAGCAGCGCTTCGGGGTCAAGCAGAAGGAGCTGCTGCGCCAGCTGAAGCTGAGGGTGGATGTGATCGCGATGTCGGCGACGCCGATCCCGCGCACGTTGCAGATGTCGCTGGCGGGCCTCAGAGACATCTCGGTGATCGAGACGCCCCCCGAGGGCAGGCGTCCGGTGAAGACCTATGTAGGCGAGTACGAGGAGGATCTGGTTAAGAGCGCGATCCTGCGCGAGCACGAGCGCGATGGCCAGGCCTTCTTCCTGCACAACCGCATCGAGTCGATCGAGCAGACGGCGGAACGGCTGCGCGCGCTGTGCCCCGGCGTGCGCTTCGCCGTGGCGCATGGCCAGATGGGCGAAGGGGAGCTTGAGGCGGTGATGATGGACTATCTGCGCGGCGGCGCGGACGTGCTGGTGTGCACCTCGATCATCGAGTCGGGCATCGACATCCCGCAGGCCAACACGCTGATCGTGGAGCACTCCGACGCGTTTGGCCTGGCGCAGCTCTACCAGATACGCGGCCGCGTGGGCCGCAGCCGCGAGCGCGCCTACGCCTATCTGCTGTATGACAGCGCCGCGGCGCTGACGCCGGAGGCGGGCCAGCGGCTGTCGGCGCTCTCGGATTACACCGAGCTGGGCAGCGGCTTCAAGATCGCCATGCGCGACCTGGAGATCCGCGGGGCGGGCAACTTGCTGGGCGATGAGCAGTCAGGTCATGTCGCAGCGCTGGGCTTTGAGCTGTACATGCAGATGCTCGACGAGGCCGTGCGCGCGGCCGGGGTGGGCGGGGACGGGGTCAGGGAGGAGGGTGGTGGCGAGGAGCTGCCGGAGCCGGTGCGTCTGGACGTGAAGGTGGATGCCTACATCCCAACCGACTACGTCCCCTATGAGCAGGCGAAGATCGAGATCCATCGCCGTGTGGCCTCTTCGCTTGAGGTGGCTGACGTGGAGCGCTTGCGCGAGGACCTGCAGGATCGCTTCGGTCCCCCGCCGGAGCCGCTTGAGAACTTGCTCTCGTTGCAGCGCGCGAGGATCAAGTTCGGCGCGGCGGGCGCGCAGGCGGTGAGCTTCCGCGGCGATCGCCTGGCGGTGACGCCGATCGAGCTCGACTCGGTACGCGCCAAGCGCTTGCGCGAAGAGTTGCCCCACGCGCTGTATGAAGCGGCCAAGTCGCAGGTGATGGTGCGCGTGCCCAGCGATGGACCCGAGCGCTTCCCGGCCGTGGTGGAGGCAGCAGACGCGCTCTTGGCGGTGGTGCGCGAGGCGGCCTGAAGGCCCCGCAAAGTGTCTTGAGCCTGGATTTAGAAACTTCTTAAGCACGACCTATGGTGTTTCCGCTAGAGTGCCCGCGTCATGTTCAAGGGAACTCGGAGGGTCGCGGCGCTCGGCGCCGTTTTCTTTGCCACAGTCGGCCTCGCGGCCTGCGGTAGCAGCGGCATCCCCAGCGACGCTGTGGTTCAGGTCGGCAGCGAACCGATCACCAACGCGACTTTCAGCCACTGGCTGGGCGTGGCGGCCTCCTCCAGCGCGCAGAGCACCGGGGCCAAGACGGCCCCCAAGCCGGTCGTGCCGGACCCGCCCACCTTCAACGCTTGCGTCGCCCATCTGCAGGCGACCGCCGCAAAGCCCGCCAAGGGTCAGCCTAAGCCCACGGCGGCGCAGCTGAAGTCGCAGTGCGAACAGCAGTACACCGCGCTCAAGCAGCAGGTGCTGGGTTTCCTGATCTCCGCCAACTGGGTGATCGGCGAGGCCAAGGATCAGGGCATCAAAGTCACCGACGCCGAAGTGGAAAAGAAGTTCAAGGAACTGAAGACGCAGCAGTTCCCCAAGGAAGCCGACTTCCAGAAATTCCTCACAAGCACGGGCCAGAGCGTCTCGGATCTGCTGCTGCGCGTGAAGCTGAACCTGCTCTCGCAGAAGATTCAGCAGAAAGTCGCCAAAAAAGGCACGCCGACGACGGCGCAGATCGAAAAGTATTACAAGGAAAACAAGCAGCGTTTCGGCCAGCCTGAAAAACGCGACATCGAGCTGATCCTGACCAAGACGCAGGCCCAGGCCGAAGAAGCCAAGAAGGAAATCGAATCGGGCAAGAGCTTTGCAAGCGTCGCCAAGAAGCACTCGATCGACCCGGCCAGCAAGGCCAACGGAGGCAAGCTCCCCGGCGTGGTGAAAGGCCAGGAGCAGAAGGCCTTGGATGCGGCGATCTTCTCCGCCAAGCCCAACACGCTGACGGGTCCCGTGAAGACCCCCTTCGGCTACTACATCTTCGAGGTGACGGCGGTGCACCCGCCGAGCCAGCAGTCGCTGGCACAGGTCAAGGAATCGATCAAGCAGCAGCTGACGGCGCAGCAGCAGCAGGGCGCGCTGACGAAGTTCGTCGCAGAATTCAAAAAGAAGTGGGAAGGCCGCACGGAATGCCGCACGGGGTACGTGGTGATGGACTGCAAGGAGTACAAAGCTCCCAAGACCCCTGCGACTCCCACAGGCGCGACGCCTCCCACGAGCGCGGGCACGGCCACGGCCACGCCGCAGACAACCGCGCCGCCGGCAAGCACCACCAGCAAGTAGCCCAACCCCTCGGGGTAGGCGCGCATGGCGATGAGCGAGATCGAGTCAGCGGGCGCCCTGCCGCCGCGGACCGCTAGGGTCCCTGCCCGGCTATGAGCGAGATCGAGCAAGTCCACGCGCGGCAGATCCTCGACAGCCGTGGCAACCCGACGGTTGAGGTGGAGCTGAAGCTGCGCAGCGGCGCAAGCGGCCGCGCGGCGGTGCCCAGCGGCGCCAGCACGGGCGAGTTTGAGGCGACGGAGCTGCGCGACGGCGGGCCGGCCTGGCAGGGCAAGGGCGTGACGCAGGCGGTGGCTAACGTCAATGGCGAGATCGCACAGGCCGTTGCCGGCCTGCAGGCAGCCGATCAGGCCGCTCTGGACCGCACGCTGATCGAGCTCGACGGCACGCCTAACAAGTCGCGCCTGGGAGCAAACGCGATCCTCGGCGTCTCCCTGGCGGCGGCGCAGGCGAGCGCGGCGGAGGAGCACAAGCCTCTCTGGCGCTACCTGGGCGGCGATTCCGCGCACGTGCTGCCGGTGCCGATGATGAACGTGCTCAATGGCGGCGCGCACGCCGACAATCGCGTGGACTTCCAGGAGTTCATGGTCGTGCCGCTGGGCGCGGCGAGCTTCGCGGAGTGCCTGCGCATGGGCGCGGAGGTGTTCCACGCGCTGAAAGCCACGCTGAAACAGCGCGGCATGTCCACGGCCGGCGGCGATGAGGGTGGCTTCGCCCCCGACCTGGACTCCAACGAGCAGGCTTTGAAGATGCTCGTGGAGGGCATCGAGGCCGCCGGCTATGAGCCGGGCGAGCAGGTGGCGATCGCGCTGGACCCGGCCACGAGCGAGCTGTACGAGGATGGCGCCTACGTGCTTGAGCACGAGCAGCGCACGCTGAGCGGCGCCGAGCTGGCCGCCTACTGGGCCGAGCTGGCGGAGCGCTACCCGGTGGTCTCGATCGAGGATGGCATGGCGGAGGAGGACTGGGAGGGCTGGAAAGCGCTGACCGAGCGCGTAGGCGAGCGCGTGCAGCTGGTCGGCGACGACCTGTTCGTGACCAACACCGAGCGCCTCGCGCGGGGCATCGAGCTGGGAGTGGCCAACTCGATCCTCATCAAGGTCAACCAGATAGGCACGCTGAGCGAGACCTTGGCGGCCATTGAGATGGCCCAGCAAGCCGGTTATACCGCCGTGATGAGCCATCGCAGCGGCGAGACCGAGGACGTGACGATCGCGGACCTCGCGGTGGCCACAGGCTGCGGCCAGATCAAGACGGGTGCCCCTTCGCGCAGCGATCGCGTGGCGAAGTACAACCAGCTGCTGCGCATCGAGGAGCAGCTGGGCACGAGCGCGACCTTCCCCGGGCGCTCGGTTTTCCGCACCTGAGGTCCCGCGCGGCGGCGCCTGGCCGATGTTTTGCGCCCAAGCAGCGTCTCGTGCAGGAGCTTGCCCGCCCAGGGCGAATGCGCAAGGATGCCTGCTGCCGCAGCCAGCGCACGCTCCCGCCGCGCTTCCTCCTCCGCCCGTCGCGGTGCTGCTGGCAAGACTGCCCCCCGCGCGGCGCGTGTGCGCTGGGACCGCCTCGGCCGCGTGGCGATGCTGGGCGTTATGGTGGCGCTGCTGTACCTCTACCTGAGCGCGGGCATTCGGGTCGTCTCGACCTGGCACGAAGCCCACCGCAATAGTGCTCTGGTGAGGCAGCTGGCCCTCCAGAACAAACAGCTGCGAGCGGAACACGCCTCCTTGAGTCGCCACAGCACAGTGGTGCGCGAGGCGCGGCAGCTGGGCATGGACAAGCCCGGCGAGCAGCCGTACGTCGTGCAGGGTCTACCCAACAACTGACCTCCTCGCGCCCCGCGGGGCACTGCTAGCCTCGCCCCCGTGGCGGGCTTTGAGAACGCGATCTACCAGTGGCAGCAGGGCGAGCGGCGCCTGCGCGCCGCGCCGGCGGAGCGCAAGAGGATCCTGGAGCAGGTCACGGCGGCGCTCGTAGCCGAGCTGCGCCGCCGCCTCGGTGGGCGCTTCAACAGCCAGGAGCTGGTCGATCTGTACGGGGCCAGCACCTCGTGGTGCCTGCAGGTGGCGATGACGGCAGCACCGGAGGAGCCGTGGGCGTGGGAGGCGGGAACAGTCGTGGATGCGGCCTTCGCACGCTACCTGCGCGAGGCCTCAGACTATGCCGGGGGCCGTAGGGCAGTTATGGAGTAGCGAGGACCGGGGTGCTGCTGGGCAAGCGAGGCAAGGACGCAGCGAGCGAAGTGTGCTTGCACATGAGCGAGCGAGGACGCAGCCGCGCGCCGCTCAGCAGTGCCCTAGTCGTCTTCGCCGACTCGCTTGATGACTATCTGGTCCTCTTCGACGAGGACCTCGACCGAACGGTGCCCCGCCCAGTGCTCTGCGTAAATCGGGTTGTCCTGCACGGCGGGGTCAAGCCACAGACCGTAGCCCTCCTCGCCGTGATCGAAGGTGCCCTCCAACGGACCCGACTCGCGCGGCGCGGAGCGGCGCGAACGTCCGCCACGGCGACCTCTACGGCGAGTTTTGGGAGATCCACCTGACGCGTCTGCATCCTCGGGCTCCTCGTCTTCGCCGCGGGCGGCGCGCTCTGCTGCTTCCTCCTGCGCCTTGGCCTTGGCCTCGGCTTCGGCACGCTCGGCCTCGCGGGCTGCCTCCTCAAGCTCGGCAGCGATCAGGGCGTCGTCCTCGGCGCGCAGATCGATCTCATCGGGGTAGTCCAGGACGGGGGCGCCTTCGGCGCTATCTTCGGCGCCGTCGAGCTCGTTCTGGCGCTTGAACTGCTCGATCTCCTGCACCGTGACCTCAAGCTGGTGGGCAACCCAGGCGTCAGTACGGCCTTGGCGGACCCAGGCGCGGATTTGGTTGAGCTGTGGGCGCAGAGATTTGCGAGCCATGGACGGTCCGGGAGACTAGCGCATAGTCCCCGGCTGGCGTTCCATCGCGGCGCAGACTATGCTTGTCCAAGACGCGGGGCAAGGGGGCGGACCCGCCAGTTGCCTGTCGGCACAAAGAGGAAGGGCATACATGCTGGTCCTGACGCGCAAGTCCAACCAGAGCATCATGATCGGCGACGATGTCGAGGTCTCGGTGCTCTCAGTGGTGGGAGAGAAAGTGCGGATCGGCATTCAGGCCCCCCAGAACGTTCCGGTTTTCCGGACGGAGATCTACCTGGAGATCCAGCGCCAGCAGGAACCTGGCGCGGACACACCCGCGCGCGGGGATGAGGTCCCCGGCGAGGTAGACCAGGCGCTGCGCGGGCTCTCCGAGCCGAGCTAGCTCAGCGGGCCGCGCGGATGCCGCGTTGCCTTCAGCTGAGCAGCAGATACAAGGTGCGAAACATCACTACGGTGACGGTCGCCGCCGTCAATATGAGGGTTGCGACCAATAGCCCGAAGCGCATCGACCCGCGCTTGTGACGGCGCTGCACCTCGCGCTTGTGCGTGCGCTTCTCAGCGCTGCGCTTGAGCGAGTCGCGGCGCCGGCGCTCCAGGGAGATCTCACGGGAGAAAGCATGCTCGATGTCGGACAGGCTCTGGCGCAGGCGCGGGAGGTGCCCGCCCTGGCTCTGATCCGCTCGCTCGGGCAGGCCCATGACGCTCAGCCGGCTCCACCGCCGTTGGCTGCCGCCTCGGCTTGCTCATAGACCTTGACGAAGCGCAGATAATTGGCGGCGATCTGTTTGGCGGCGACCGAGCGTTCGGTCTTGCCATCGACGTAGGCCTTCAGCGGCTCCCACCAGATCGAGCGGCCGATGGCGAAGCCGACGAAGCCCTCGACCGGAGCGGCTTCGCTCAGCCAGTGATCGACCTTGGCGTCGTTGGCGCCGCGCCCGAGCACCACGCACACGACGCCCTCACGGCCTTTGCCGCTGCGCGCCTGCGCGACGAGCATTTCGCAATCCTGGCGGCGATCGACACCCTCGATCTTCCAGACATCCACCTCGATGCCGAAATCCTGGATCTCCGCGATCGTGCGCCGCATCAGCTCCGGTCGTAGCTCGACGTCATAGCGTTCGCTGTCGCCATCGACGGCCGCCAGCTGGGCTTCCTCGGCGGGCACCAGCAGCTCAAAGAGGAAGCGACGGTCGTGTGCGTGCAGCCAATCCGCGAGCTGCTTGAGCTTGCCGAGCTGCTCGCGGTTGCCTGCGGCGTCGCCCTCGGGGTTGTAGCGCACGAGCACCTTGGTGAAGTCGGGATCGAAGCTCTCGATGTGCTTGGGGAAGTCCTGGCCATACTGGAAGTCGAACATGTTCTGGCCGCTGCGCTCCACGGGCATCGCCAGCTTGAGCCCCGCCTCGCGGGCCTCCGCGGGGATGCTGCCGCCGAACTGCTCGTCCACCAGCACGCCTGTGACGCCAGCCTTGGCGCCGGCGGAGACGGCCTGCGCCATGCCCTCGTAGATGAGGTGCTTGGCATCGGCGATCATCGCGGTCTGCTCACCGTCGGGTTCGCCCTCGATGCCGAAGAACTTTTTCTGAAAGGACCCTCGGTGGTCGAAGGCCAGGATGTACAGCTTCTCGTCATAGCCCAATTGCATGCGTTTGGTTTCCTTGTCGGGGACCTCAAGACTCTATCGAGAGGCTCCTGATCGAGTCCCGCTCGGCCTCCTGGGCGCCACTCGCGCAAGCCTTGCGCGAACGGGCCTAGAATGGATCGACGATGTCCTCAGGTGCCGACTTGTTCGTAGTCTGTAAGCAGTGCGGCTCTGAGGTAAGCCCCTACGTCACGGAGTGTCCTTACTGCGGGCATCGCCTGCGACGGCGGGCTCCCAAGCTGCCCCGCGCCAGCGATATCGGCGGCGCATCGCGTCATCGCTCGCGCATGCCCAAGCCGTCGCTGGGTCGGCTGCGCCGTGGCGAGATCGCGGGCATTCGCGCCGACGCCCCCGCCTACGCCACGGCGGCGCTCGTGATCGCAAGCTGTGGTGTGTGGATCGCCACCAACGGCGGCTATCTCAACCTGGCGCGGCTGCCGATCATCGGTCCCTTGGAGGGTGAATGGTGGCGCCTGTTCACGTGGCAGTTCGCGTATGCCTCGGGCTTCTCAAGCGGTGTCTACCTGTTCGCGTGCATGCTGGCGGTGGGCATCTTTGGCTGGCTGGGCGAGCACCGCCATGGGCCGCTGGTCATCTTGGCCCTCTTCTTTGGAGCTGGCGTGAGCGGCGGGCTGCTGTCCGAGGCGCTCTACACCGAGCCGGTTCTCTCCGGCGCCAACGCCGGCGCGCTGGCGCTGCTGGGTGCGTGGGCCGCCCCAGACCTCGATGCGCTACGCCGACGCCAGTACTACGACGGGGACCTGCTGGGCACGGCGGCGATCGCCGCCGTGCTGCTGGCGATGCCGCTGGCGCTGGTCGAGGCCAGCTGGCTTGCCGGTCTCACGGGCGGGGCGCTGGGTCTCGTGGTGGGACTTGGGCTGAGCCGCGTGCGGGCGGTTTGAGGGTGAGCGCCGCGCAGGCCAATTCGTACACGGCGGCTGAGGTGGACGCAGCTATCGAGGCGTTGGGCGACCCCGAGCGACTGAGCCACGCCCAGGAGGTTGTCACTCATGCGGCGCCTGCTTTGCAGCAGATTCTCGGACAGGCGTTGCACGAGGGCGGCTGGTTCGGCGGCGCCCATCAGGCTGAGGTCCAGCGGGTGGCCAGCGAGGCGGATCTGCAAGAGCGCATGCGCGCCGTGGACGTGCTCGTCGCAGAGCAGACAAGACTCGGTATGTTCGTTGGTGTCACCGTCGGCTTTCAGCTCGCCCACGAGCTGGCGCGCCTGCGCGAGAATGGCGCGGCCGCTGTCGCGGACTCCGCGCCGGCGCATAACCCCGATAACCCCGCCCAAGCAACAGAGGAGCCTTAGAACATGCAGATCCGTTTTCTGGGCCACGCGGCCTTCGAGCTCTCAGATGGAGACACGAAGGTGCTCATCGACCCCTTCCTGACGGGCAATCCCAAGGCCGCTGTGGCGGCGGACGATCTTGCTGCCGATGCGATCCTGCTGACGCATGGCCACGCAGACCACCTCGGCGACACGGTGTCGATCGCCAAGCGCACCGGCGCGCAGCTCGTCGCGGTTGTGGAGATCGCCAATGAGCTAGCGGCGGAAGGCCTGGAGAACGTGCACGACCCCAACATGGGCGGCACCGTCACCTTCGACTGGGGCTGGGTGAGGCTGGTACCGGCCTGGCATACCTCGATGACCCCCAAGGGCACCGCGAGCGTCCCCTGCGGGCTGGTGGTGAGCTTCGCCGGCAAGACCATCTACCACCTGGGAGACACGGCGCTTTTCAGCGACCTGGCGCTGCCCGGCAAGCGCGATGCGATCGACGTGGCGCTGGTGTGCATCGGCGGCCACTACACGATGGATCGCTTCGATGGGGTGGAGGCGTGCAAGCTGATTGGCGCTAAGCAGGTGGTGCCTTGCCATTACAACACCTTCCCGCTCGTGGAGACCGATGTGCAGGCGTTTAAGTCCGATGTCGAAGCGGCAGGCGCCGGTGAGGTCGTGGTGTTGGCGCCAGGGGAGAGCCATACGCCATGACGATGACCCACGCCGTGGTGCTGATCGAGGCTGAGCGTGACGCGCTGTCGAGCCTAGGCAGCGCGCTGGCCGACATCGACGGCGTGGCGGAGGCTTACTCAGTGACGGGCGAGTGGGACTTCGTGGCCATCGTCAGGGTGCCTCACCACGATCAGCTTGCCGATGTGGTGACTGGAGAAATAACGGCCTTGCCGGGCGTGGCGCGTACGCAGACGATGGTGGCTTTCGCCGCCTACTCGCGCCACGACCTGGAGGCGCTGTTCTCGGTCGGGGAGTAGACAGGCGGATGCCGGCGGTGCCCTTGAAGCCTGAGTATCGGCCGACGCTGGTCCAGCTGTTGGCGCCCAGTTGGGCCAAAGCCTCGCGCGTGGTGCGTGTGCTGGTGACGGCGGGGGCAGCGGCTCTGCTGGTGGGGGTGGTGGCGCTGACGCTCACATTGCTGCCGGCCCACATTTCCTACGGCGGCCCGGTGCCTTTTAGCTTCAGCTACAGGGGCCTATACCGAGAGGCCCCTGCGGCGGGCGCGGGCATTGACGCGCAGGTGCTACGCCGTGGCGCCGATGGGCGTCTGCTGGACTCTTTCGTGGTGGCGCCGCTCAAATTGCCCCCCTACGCGGGCGGCCTCAGCGGCGAGCTGCCGCTATACGCGGTCGGCTACATACACGCGCTGTCGGCCAGGTACCCAGGCTTCCAGCTCCAAGGCGAGGGCAAAACGCGCGTGAACACGGCGCCGGCCTACAACATCTACTACTCCGTGCGCCTGGCGGGCCAGCGGATGTATGGGCGCGACGTGCTGCTGGTGCCCGAACGGCCCGGCGCGCGCGAGGGGGTGGCGATCAAGATGCTCACCTCGCCGCATTCGAGCAGCCAGGTGACCTCGCCTTTGCTGGTAGCGACGGCGGGCTTGCTCTACAAGCCGCTGCGCACTTTCAGCTTCAGCTGAGGGGTCGGTCCCGCGGAGCGTCAGACACGGCCCACGTTTACTCGGCTGTGGGGATCTTCAAGGGCCGGACCGACCCTCAACTCCAGCTGCCTAGTTCGCGGGCTCCGTGCTGATCGGCTGCGGTGTGCCCGAAGGAGTAGAGACCGAGACGCTCGGTGTCGTGGTGGTCTCAGAGGTGGCGGCAGGAGGCGCGACGGCAGGCCCGGTTTCGGTTTCGGCCGCCGCCGGCGGCTGTGCGGGCGGAGGCGGAGGCGGGGTTTCTTCGGCAGGTGCCGTTTCGACGGGCGCAGGCGCTTCGGCGACAGGCGCTGGGGCCGAAGGAGTGGTGGCGACGCTGGTGGTGGTGTTGCTGGTGGGGGTGTCGCTCGGCGAAGGCAGCGGCGTGGACTCCGTGGTGACCTGGGTAACGGGCGGCTTTTCCTCAACCGGCGGCTTGACGGGAGCGGCGACAGCGTCGCTCTGACCCACCCCGCTCTTGGCGTTGGCGGTGACGGGCGGGGCCGCTACGGCGGCGAGGTGCTTGTGCGCGCGATGGCGATGGGCAGCGAGCGTCGCATGGCTGACGCTTGAGCTGCTGGTGGGCTGCGGCGTGGAGCGGGCGATGGCAGGCGCGGCATACACGTGGTGAGACGCGCCAGCGGCAGCGCCATATGCGGAAGCGGTGACGCTAGGGGAGTGATGCCGGCGGCGCCCGTTGCCGGAGTGATCGACCTCAACAGCGCCGGCGGTGACGAGCGCGGCGGCGGCGAGAGTGGCGGCGGCCTTGGTGGCCAAAGCCCCCGCGCCGGCGGTGGCAAGGCCTCCCATGCCCATGCCACCGGCGGCGCCCGCGCTCGCGGCCGCGGACGCTCCCGCGGTGGCGCCCCCAGCGCCAACCGCATGAGCGCCGCCGGCGGAGGCGGTCGACCCAAACTTGGTCAAGAGCAGCTTCTTGAAGAGCAGCAGCGGACCCACGGGAAGGATGGCCGCAAGCGCACGGTTGTTGTCCTTGAGATGCTTGCGGAAGGCGCGACAGCGTTCGCAGTCGCGCAGGTGGCGCCGTTCGGCGGCCTCTACCTTGGCGAGGCCCTCAGCGGCTTCGCCGAGCGTGACGCGCACCTCATCGCAGCTCAGCTGGCGCGCCTCGGCGGCCTCGGCCAAAGAGATGCGGGCGCGTACGAGCAAAGACTTCACAGATGGCACCGTGGTCTCCATGGCCTGCGAGATCTGCTCGTAAGAGAGCGCATCGATCTCGCGCAGCAACAGCGCCGTGCGCTGGGTCTCAGGCAGCTTCTGCACATCGCCGATGAGCTGGCGGAAGCTCTCGCGGCGCAGCACCTGCTCGCCGGTGGACATGCCGTGATCGGCGAAATGGATGTCCATCGAGTCCACGCCGATGGCGGAAGCGCGACGCAGATGGTTGAGCGAGCGATTGCGGGCGATGCGATACAGCCACGGCCTGACGTTGATCTCGCGCTCATCGGCGAGGATCGCGTTGAAGGCGGCCGCGAAGACCTCCTGCAGAACGTCCTCGGCGTCCTCCTTGGAGTTCAGCATGTGCCGGCAGAAGGCCAGCAGCCGCGCGTGGTAGCGCGAGAAAAGCGCCTCAAAGGCTGCCTGCTGCCCGCGGCGCGTCAAAGCGATGAGGCGCTCGTCAGACTGTAGGCGCAGCAGTGACCCCGAGCCCCTGGGGCCGGGCAATGCAGTGGGTTTTAGTGCGGAGACCTCCACGGCGGGTCCAAAGTCGCTGCTCTAAAAGTAAATACACCGTAGCAACGGGGTAGTTGCGCTGGAAACGGCGAACTCTTCTTATCCGGGACTGCGTCCGCGTAAACTGGGCGAGCCGGCCCGGGTGGCGGAATCGGTATACGCAATCGACTTAAAATCGATGGCCCGCAAGGGCGTGTGGGTTCAAGTCCCACTCCGGGCATCGCATTGACTGGGATGGAGAGGGGCCCGGCTCACCGGCCTATGGCCGGTTGCGCCACCCTCTTGTAGAGTCGCCTTCGCCAATGTCCACGGAGAGCCCGCAGGAGACGGAGACCCAGGCCACGACCTTCCACGGCGGGCGCCTGGTGGCGCGTCGCTTGAAGGCGCGCGGCGTGAGCAAGCTGTTCACGCTCTCAGGCGGCCATCTGTTCTCGATCTATGACGGTTGCAAGCAGGAGGGCATCGAGATCGTGGACGTGCGCCACGAGTCCACGGCGGCCTTCGCGGCGGAGGGTTGGGCGAAGGTGACGCGCGAAGTGGGCGTCTGCGCGCTGACCGCCGGTCCGGGGGTGACCAACGGAATGAGCGCGATGGCAAGCGCGCAGGCCAACCATTCGCCGATGGTGGTGCTCGGCGGCCGCGCGCCCGCAGGCCGCTGGGGCATGGGCTCGTTGCAGGAGATCGATCACGTGCCGTTCGTGCGCCCTCTGACGAAGCTCGCGGCGACAGTGGAAAGCACGCAGGAGATCCCCGGCCTCGTGGAAGAGGCATTCGCGGCGGCGCAGGCGCCGCACGGGGGTCCGACGTTTGTGGACTTCCCGCTGGACTACGTCTTCATGGAGGCTTCGGAGGGCGAGTTCGATGCCACGTCCAGCCGCCTCGGTGGCTCGACCGGTGGCCTCGATAGCTCGACCGGCGCGGGCGCGCTCGCGGTAGGGCAGATCGCCGACGGGGCGGCGCTGGAACGCGCGGCAGAGCTGCTGCGAGGGGCCGAGCGCCCGGTGGTGATGGCAGGGACCGACCTGTATTGGGGCCGGGGCGAGCATGCGCTGGTGGAGCTGATCGAGGCTCTGCGGGTGCCGACGTTCCTGAACGGTCTGGCACGCGGATGCGTGGCGGCCGACAGCGACCTGTTCTTCTCGCGGGCGCGCGGGCAGGCGCTGAAGGAAGCGGATGTGGCGCTGGTGATCGGTGTGCCGATGGACTTCCGGCTGGGCTTCGGGGCGTCCTTTGGCGAGGAGACGGAGATCGTTGTGGTGGACGTGGCGGAGCCGCAGCGCAGGCACCCGCGCGCGGTGGCGGCGGAGCTGTATGGCAATGTGGCCCAGACGCTCAAGGATCTGCGCGCCGCGGTGGGCCCTGGGACAGGGCGCGGCGATGGCGGCGGTGGCGGGCGCAGCGATGGCCCTGGCGCAGGACGCAACGATGGCGCCGCCGGCGGGCGCAGCGAGTCGTGGGTTGCGCGTCTGCGCGAAGCGGAGACCGAGAAGCGTGCGGCCGAGCTTTCCGAGCGCGAAGATGAGCGCGCGCCGCTGCACCCGATGCGGCTCTATCACGAGCTGGGCCAGGTGCTCGATCGGGACGCGATCGTGATCGGTGACGGCGGCGACTTCGTGTCCTATGCCGGGCGCGTAATCGACAGCTACCAGCCGGGCTGCTGGCTTGATCCGGGACCCTTTGGATGCCTGGGCACAGGGCCAGGCTATGCGCTGGCGGCGAAGTTGGCGCGACCGCAGAGTCAGGTGGTGCTGCTGCTGGGCGACGGCGCGTTTGGCTTCTCGGGGATGGAGTTCGACACGCTGGCGCGCCACGGGGTCAATGTGGTCGGGGTGATGGGCAACAACGGCATATGGGCGCTTGAGAAGCATCCGATGGAGTTCTTGTATGGGTACTCGGTAGCAGCGGAGCTGCGTGCGGAGACCCGCTATGACGAGGTGGTGCAGGCGCTCGGAGGCCACGGCGAGCTGGTAAGCCGCCCCCAGGAGCTGCGTGGAGCGTTGGAGCGTGCGCTCTCGGCGGGCGCTCCAGCATTGGTGAATGTGCTTACAGACCCCGACGTGGTGTATCCGCGCAAGTCCAACCTGGCTTAAAGCGAGGAAGCCGCCAGGGTAAGCGGCTTCCTCAGAAGCCCTGAGGGACAGGCAGGGGTTACGTACCTCAGGACTGGGGGGGTAGGTCGACCCAGGACGGCGGGAGCACCGATCGCTCGGCACCTCGCCCCAGGTCTATGGACCGTCTGAGAGGGCGCGTGGCACGGCCCCACGCCTCCTCACAGGAAAGCATATCGCATGTCAGAACTTTTGGGGAGATGAGAAACGTCTCATTCCAACCCCGCCAGCCGCAAAGCCCCCCCGCGCAGAATGTCGTGCTCGGAGACCTCGACGTGGTCGAGCTCAAAGGCGCGCATCGCCTCGCCCAGCAGGATCATGCCGGCGACGATGGTGGGCGCGCGATCCGGGTGCAAGCCCACGACATCGCGGCGCTGCTCGTCGGTCATGTCCGCCAGGCGAGCGAGCAGCAGCTCGGTGGTAGCGAGCAGCAGCGTGTAGCCGTGCACGCGCGCCGGGTCATAAGGGTCGAGCTCTTGGTCGATGGCAGCCGCGGAGGTGGCGGTGCCGGCAACGGCGATGCCGCGCGTGACGGGCGCGCGCTCCTGTGGTGGGAGACCTCCAAGGAAGACCTGACGGGTGTCCAGTGCGAGCTGCTGCAGCTCCTCGGGGGTGGGAGGGTCAGAGTGGATGTGGCGCTCGCTCATACGCACGACGCCGGCCTGCAAGGAGACGTGAAAGCCGGCGGTGTGGTCGTGACCGACGACGAACTCAGTGGAGCCGCCGCCGATGTCGATGACGACCGTGGGCTCGGCCGACGGTTGGCGATCGCTCATGGCACCGAGAAAGGTGAGCTGGGCCTCTTCGTCGCCTGAGAGCGTACGGGCATCGAGCCGATAGTCGCGACGTACGCGCTCGGTGAAGGCCGCGCCGTTGCGAGCATCGCGCACCGCGGAGGTGAGCACCGCGAGATTTGCCTCACAGTCGTGCTCGTCGATCAGCCGGCAGTAGTCGGCAAGCACGGCGGTGGTTCGCTCGATGGCCTCGTCGCTGAGGTCGCCGCCCGCGTCGACGTGTTCGCCCAGGCGTGTGACGCGCGAGTGGCGGACGAGGTCGTTGACCATGCCGGATGGCTCGACATCGGCGATCAGCAGACGGGTGGAGTTGGTGCCGATGTCGACCATCGCGACGCGCATAAGGGCGGGGATGCTAGAGGTGCCGTAAGTTTGGCGTCACGCGGAAAGCTAGGAAGGAGAGCGAGATGAGCGCGGATGAGGGCAGTGCCGGGGGCGGGTCTGCTGGTGGGAGCGGCGCCGAGGACACGAGCGGCCTTGTCGCATTGGTCAGCGGGGCCAACCGCGGGATCGGCCGCGAGGTGGCGCGTCAGTTGGCTCAGCGAGGCTATCGGGTGCTGCTGGGTGGGCGCGATGAGCAGAAGGCGAGCTTGGCGGCCGCGGAGCTGGCGCACAGCACGGGTGCTCAGGTGACGCCGTTGCAGCTGGATGTAGCGGACCCGGCGAGCATCGCCGCGGCTGCCGCGCAGGTGCAGGCGGAGCCGGGCAGGCTGGATGTGTTGGTGAACAACGCGGGCTTTGGCAGCGATTTTGGGGTGGCAGGCGTGGAACCGGACTTCGCCAAGGTGCAGGCCGCGCTGGATACGAACTTCTTCGGGGCTTATCGCTTGACGATCGCGCTCTTGGGTCTGCTGCGCGCGAGCGAGCATCCGCGCATCGTGAACGTTTCAAGTGGCATGGGGGGCGTGGCGGAGATGGGCGGATGGTCGCCGGGTTACAGGGTCTCCAAGGCGGCGCTGAACGCGATGACGCGCATCCTCGCTACCGAGCTGGCAGGCGAGGGGTTCCTTGTCAACTCGGCCTGCCCAGGGTTCGTGAAGACCGATATGGGCGGGCCGATGGGGGCGCAGAAGCCGGTGGAGGATGGGGCCGCGGGGATCGTCTGGCTGGCTACGCTGGGCGACGAGGGGCCCACGGGGGGCTTCTTCAGGGACGGTGAGCCAGTGGTGTTCTGAGGGCGATTTTTGCTAGAATATGAGGCTGCGCCGCGGGGTGGAGCAGCTGGTAGCTCGTCGGGCTCATAACCCGAAGGTCGCAGGTTCGAATCCTGCCCCCGCTATGCCGAACATCAGCGACCACTCCGCCGGAGTGGTCGCTCGTCATTTGGCCTCGTGTCGTCAAGTCGCGTCCGGGTGGTTTGAACTCGGACAGCGCGATAGATTCTCGCAAATGATCGACGACGAGACTAAGCGCCTGGCGATTGATGTGCTTCGGGCTGTAGGCGTTGCCCAGGCTGCGAATGAGGCACTGCCGGTGAATGAGCTTGCCCGAACGCACGACATGTCGGTGTCTAGTCTGGGGTTCGCTCTTGAGCAGTTTGAGGGTATGGGCCTGCTGTTTAGCGGCTTGGAGGAAGGCAATAGCCCGATCCTGCTCGATGCCGGCCGTCAATATTTGAAGCGTCGGGGAGATGTTCCGCTTGAGGTGTTGAACTTCTTGCCAGCGGTCGTAGATGACCTTAACGCGCGTCAGGCGCTGATCCATGCCGGGACAACGCTGGTTGACGAGTTTCGTTACCAGCTGCTCAACGGTACGGGCGTCGATCATGCGGTTGAGTTGGTGCCACCAGCGTTTGCTCGAGCTGTCGATGAGTCGCTAGCGCTCAATCTGTTTGCGGCGTCAGTAGCGCTCATGGCTCATCTTTCTGATGGGCGTCCGGCCTCGTGCGTCGCGGAGGAGATAGTGGCCGTTCAGTTGATCGAGGAGGCACGGTCGAATCTAGAAGCGAGCCATGAAAAGCAGGACCTAACGGAGAGCGAGATGGAATCAGCTTCGGCTGAGTTGAAGGGGCTCTTCGAGTTGTTCGAAGACGACGATGTGCTTGATCTCTTTGAGATGGACGAGCCGGCTGATGCGGCGGTAGCACGCCACGATCCGGTGAAGAGACAAGCAGGGGTTGTGGATCAGCGGATAGAGGCGTGGTTCAAGCCGTTTGGCTGGGCTACCCCAACTGGCTATCTCGGCGAGTAGGTCTATACCGGCTACAAAGGAGGTTGCCAGCAACTTTGTCCCCGGCGATCTCATGGGTCCGGGTTGTGATCGAGTTGTCCGGCGAGGAGCTGCGTCGCGACGCGGTCCTGTCACGCGTGCCCCCCAACCACCGGTGGAGCGGCTCGTTGCTGCGACTAAAGCCCGTGACGTCGTGGCAGACGGCGCCCTAGCGTTCGGTGCCCAGCGAGGCCAGGGATCACGCGCGCTCGCGTAGCTTGCGATGGCCGGACTACAATCGGCGTCAATGAACGCTGCGGTAGCCGAGGATACGATCGAGCGTGCGGGTCGCGCTTTGCTCGACGCTGCGTCAGCGTCGGCGAAGGTGATCTTGTTCGGTTCGCGCGCTCGTGGCGACGCGCACGATCGTAGCGACTTCGACTTTCTTGTGATCGAGCGCGACGTCGCTGATCGCTTCGCTGAGACGGCGCGCTTGGGGCGAGTCCTCGGGCGGCTATTGATTCCGGCCGACGTCGTCGTTGTCAGCGAGCGGTACGCAGAAAAGTGGGCGCCGGTGAGGGGCACTCTGGTTCACGAGGCGATGAGCCGGGGAACAGTCATTGCCGAGTCCTGAGGCGCACGAGCTGGCGTTGCTGCTTGTAGGGAAGGCCGAGGGAGACGAGTCGATCCTCGATCGCCTGCTCGACGACCACGATGTGCCCGACGATGTGCTCGGCTTCCACGTCCAGCAGGCGGTCGAGAAGCGCTTGAAGGCGGTGCTCGCCCTCAACGAAGTCGAGTATGAGCACACGCACAACGTCAGCTACCTAACCGCGTTGATCGAGCAGCGGGGCATCGACCTCCCGGGATGCCGCGAGGAGATCGAGGGGCTGACGCCGTGGGCGGTCGTGGCTCGCTATGACGGCACGTTTGAGAAGGTGCTAGATCGTGCCGCGGCGCGCACGCTGGTATCGGAGTTGCAGGACTGGTCAAGACGGCTTGTCATCGAGCGGCAGATGCTGCTGCCTCAAGCCGAAGCTGGTCAGGCCGATGACGAGAAGACCTCGGCAGCGCCCGATTGACGGTCAGCGCAAACGCTGCATCAGAGGTCCCAGAACTCTTGTATGCGGTAGGCGCGTCTGGTCGCTGATAGGTGTTCAGTCCCCGCCCCCGCTATCCAAGAAATCCCCGCAAAAGCGGGGTTTTTTTGTGGGAAAATCAGGCGGGCGGGGCGCCGTCGTTCCAATGTCGTTCCAATTTATTTTTAAACTCGGACGCCGGGCGCTCCACGGGAGGCATTCTCGGCTGCCAATCGCGGCCTTCCTCGCGAGGACTTGCATCCAAAGACGCAAGGGAGGATCATGAGACGAGTAGGACTGAAGCCGTGAGCGATGTCGAGCGCTATCTCATCCTTGTTGAGGGCGCCCCCCGTCGAGCTACTCGGCGTGGTCCCCTGATGTGCCTGGGTGCGTAGCCACTGGCCCGACGATCGAGGCGTGCGTCGAGGAGATGCACGAGGCCCTTGTCGGTCACTTCGACGTGATGCGCGAGCACGGCGAGGCGATCCCCGAGCCAAGTGGCCGGGGGTCTACGTCGAGCGTGCCGCGGCCTGATAGCAGCAGCAACGCCGAGGCGATCAGCACCGAAGACGCTTGAAGATGGCCCCGAGGCTCCCAAGACGGGACCAGGCCCAATACGGCCAGAGCAAGGGCGATCTACGTCGTGTAGCGGAGCCACAAGCCGTTAACTGGGCGAGACTTCCAGGGCATCAGGGACCTCCCGGTTGTCCGATAAGGCGGGCCGGCGCCTGCCTCCGTGGTGTGGCAAGCCCAACTTCCGGCTTGTGCCGAGGAGCTGGATTAGTCTCGGCCAGCAAGATTGTTAGTCCTGCTCAGGGTCTTATGCGCGCTCACCGTACGCCTTCACGAGACCTGCGCCGATGCCCTGCGAGGCGCCGGTGATGATTGCGACCTTTCTCGTCGTGCTCGGGCGACGGGATCACTCGACGAGGTAGGTCTCGTAGATCACGCCTGTGGCCTGCCGGCCGCCGACGCTGATGAAGACGCCCTTGTTCAGCCAGTCGAGCGCAGGAGCCGCGGTTTCGATCTGGGTTGAGGTGCGGAAGGTGTACTCGCTGGCGTCGACCTGCTCACCGCTCGCGAGGCGTGCGAGGACCTCGGCGCTGCCGTGGCGCACACCTCGTGATTGGACGTAGAGCAGCTCGCCGGCGTCGGTCTGCAGCACGTAGCGGATGTCACCGAGCGCGGTGCCGTCCGGTAGGACGATCTGCCAGTCGGCGCTCGAACCCGGGAGTAGCTTGCCGTTGAGCTCGGGTCCGGTGAACGTGCCGCCCGTTTGAGGCACGATGCGCCGGTGGCCCTGGGCCACGTCGCCGAGATCCAGCGGCTCACCGAGCGTCGCCTCTAGGCGGTAGACCAGCGTCAGGCGGGGCTCGGGAAGCTGGTCGCTGCTCATCGCTGGGCTCCTAACGTGCTGCGGAGACGGTCGCTTGTGGTCCCGGGTCGTTGGGATGGCGTTCGAGCGGGGTGACCGTGATATTCATCCAATCGTAGAGCGGGAGAGCGCCGAGTAGATCGGCGAGCTGCGCGCTGCTGTCGGCGCGGTACAGGCCGAGAGCCTTGGTCTCGTCGGGTGCCGCCGGAGGCTTCCACAGCCGCAGGAGGTGCCCTTCGTCCACTAGCCTGGCCGCAGCGGATGCCTCGGCCAGGTTGCGGGCCTCAATCTCGCCCGCCGGAGTGCCGTCCGGGATGTTGACCTCGAACTCAACCAGGAAGTCCACGAGTTTCTCTCCAGTCAGGCGGCGGACGTGGTGCCCGCGAGGAAGCCGAGAAGCGCATTGTTGACTATCTCGGGGTGCGTCCAGCCGATGTTGTGAGGGCCGCCCTCGACCGGCACGACTGTCACGTCCGCGATGAGATCGCCGAGCCGTGCGGCGGTGGCTGAGAACGGCAGGATGCGGTCGTCGGTGCCGTGTAGCACCAGCGTGGGGACGTCGATCTTCGGCAAGTCTGCACGGAAGTCGGTCAGCCACGTGTCCACACAGGCGTAGGACGCGTATGGTGCTGAGCCCACCGCGACGTTGAACATGGCTTGCCAGGCTTGGTCGCTGATGCGGTCGGGGGCAAGGACGTCGACGTTGTTGAAGTTGTCGAGGAAGCCCTTGAAGAAGGCGTAGCGGTCCTTGGCGATCGCTGCCTTGATGCCCTCGAATACCTCGCTGTCCACGCCCAGGGGGTTGTCCTCGGTCTTGCGCACGAAGGGCGGGATTGTCCCGAGCAGGGCGGCCTTGCTGATCCGCGCGGAGCCGTAGGTGCCGAGGTAGCGGGCGATCTCGCCGGTGCCCATCGAAAAGCCGCACAGCACCACGTCTTTCAGGTCGAGGTGCTCGAGCAGCGCGCCCAGGTCGGCCGCGAAGGTGTCGTAGTCGTAGCCCACGGTCGGCTGGCTTGAGCGGCCGAACCCGCGGCGGTCATAGCTGATGCAGCGGTAGCCGGCGGCGAGCAGCTCGCGCTCCTGGCGCTCCCACGAGTTGCCGTTGAGCGGGTAGCCGTGGATCAACACGACCGGCTGGCCGCTGCCGTGGTCCTCGTAGTGAAGCTCGATCGGGGCGTCGTTCTCGGTTCCTACGGTGATGTGCGGCATGTCGGTCTCCTGGTCGTGGGTGTTGCGATGATGGTCGTTTAGAGCCCGTGCAGGGGCGCCGGGCAGGCGCCTTGGCTGAGTCTTGGCCCTGTCTCCCTGGCCGCGGCTCGCAGCGACCAGGGCAGTTGGGGGTCCGTCAGGAAGGCAGGTCTGTTCCGGCCTGCTCGGCCGCCATGTAGGAGGCGTACCAGGAGGCCCAGTCGTCGTCTTGGCCGTTGCGCTCGCGGTGGGCGGCCTCGGTGCGCTTAAGCGCGGCTTCGAGGTCCGCGGCGGATGCGTAGCCTGTCTCACCGGCGTCGATCCGTCCGGGGCGGCGGGTCGTTACCTCCTGGAGGAACCAAAAATTGCCGTCCGGATCGTTGAAGGAGCAGAATGAGCCGTAGCTGGCGCGCTCGGGGTCGGGACCGGGCTGGCGTGCCTCGACGGGGAATGGCGGACCGTGCCAGATGTCGCTCACCTCGATGCCGCGGCCGACAAGCGCCTCTCGTGCCGCCTCGATGTCGGAGACGCTCAGCGACGCCTCGGCTGAGCCGGGCGCAGACGTAATCAGCCCTTCGCCGAAAGTGATCGAGCAGCCGGAGCCCGGGGGTGTCAACTGGACGATGCGAAGTCCGGGCATCGGGGCGACGTCGTCGTCGAACCGCCAACCGAGTCTTTCGTAGAACTGCTTCGCTCGGTCGACGTCGGACACGGGGAGGATGTCGACCTCGAGCTTCATGTCAATGGCGCTCATATCTGTCTCCTGAGGGTGTTCAGGAAGACCTCAGATGGTCTTCTGGTTGGTGACGCCACGAAGCGTGATCTGTGTGCGTGCCCTTCGCGCCCGGTGAACACCCCGGTTAGGCCCCCCGGGGTGCCAGGTCACGGGGGTACGGACGCGCGCTTGTCCCCTACGCTGCGCAGATGGCAATGACTGTTGTTTCGGCGAGGCGGCTGCTTGGGCGGCGTAGCGAGTGTGCGGTGTTGGATGAGCTGGTGGCGAGTGTGCGCACTGGTCCGAGCCGGGCGCTGGTGCTGCGCGGTGAGGCCGGGGTCGGCAAGAGCGCGTTGTTGGAGTATCTGGTGGCGCATGCCTCGGGGTGTGGCATTGCCCAGGCGGCCGGGGTTGAGTCGGAGATGGAGCTGGCCTACGCGGGATTGCAGCAGCTTTGTGCGCCGTGCCTGGATCGCCTGGATCGCCTTCCCGGTCCCCAACGCGATGCGCTTGGCAGGGCGTTTGGTTTGCGCGACGGCGAGGCGCCGGATCGGTTCGTCGTCGGTCTGGCGGTTTTGAGCCTGCTCTCGGACGTCGCGGAGGAGCGACCGCTGATCTGCATTGTGGATGATGCTCAGTGGCTCGACGCAGCCTCGGCGCAGGCGCTTGAGTTCGTCGCGCGCCGCTTGGGAGGGGAGTCGGTCGGGCTGGTGTTCGCCGTGCGCGAGCCGGGCGGCGAGCGGCATTTTGAGGGGTTGCCGGAGCTCGCCGTGGGCGGGCTGGACGACCGTGATGCGCTCGAGCTACTTACGACGGTGGTGGCTGGCCCGCTCGACGGGCGGGTGCGTGATCGGATCGTGGCCGAGACGCGCGGCAACCCGTTGGCGCTGCTTGAGCTGCCCCGAAAAGGGCGCACCCTTGTGGAGCTTGCGGGCGGGTTCGGGCTGTCCGACGGCCTGGCGTTGTCGGGGCGGATCGAGCGGAGCTTCACCGAGCGGTTGGCGGCGCTGCCCCCGCCTACACGACTGCTGCTTGTGATCGCGGCGGCCGAGCCGGTGGGAGATCCGGTGCTGGTGTGGCGGGCAGCCGCGGAGCTCGGTATCGGGCCGGACGCAGCCGCGCCGGCGACCGAGGCCGGTCTGATCGACTTCGGGGCGCAAGTCCGCTTCGGTCATCCGCTCATCCGTTCTGCGGTCAAGGCTGCGGCAGCGCCGGAGGAGCGCCAGCGCGTCCACCGTGCCCTTGCCGACGCCACCGATGCCGAGGTCGATCCGGATCGCCGTGCCTGGCATCTCGCGCACGCGACAGCCGGCTTGGACGAGGATGTCGCCGCCGAGCTAGAGCGCTCGGCGGGACGAGCACGGTCACGCGGTGGCCTGGCGGCGGAGGCGGCGTTTCACGAGCGCGCCGTCGAGCTCACCCCCGATCCAGAGCGCCGGGCGCAGCGTGCGCTGCTCGCCGCGAAAGGCAAGCACCAGGCCGGCGCGCCCGAGGCGGCGCTGCGGCTGCTCGCGGTCGCCCAGGCGGGGCCGCTGGACGAGCTTGACCAGGCGCGTGCCCAGTTGTTGCATGCACAGGTCACCTTCGCGATGACGCGGGGGCGCGATGCGCCACCGCTGCTACTGGAGGCGGCCAGGCGACTCGAGCCGCTGGACCCGACACTCGCGCGCGAGACCTACCTCGAAGCGTTCGCAGCGGCCCTTTCCGCGGACCGCCTGGTGCGCGGAGGCGATGCGCGCGAGGTCGCGGCGGCCGTGCTGGCCGCAGACTGGGAGCCCTCTACGCGTGCCTGCGATCTGCTGCTCGACGAGCTCGGCCTCCTCACCCAAGAGGGCTACGTCGCGGCGGCGCCTGCGTTGAAGGTCGCGCTCCGCGCGTTCCGTGACGAGCCGCTGTCCGAGGAGGAGCAACTGCGCTGGCTGTGGCTGGGCGCCCGCATCGCTCGGGCGTTGGCCGACGACGAGGCTTGGGACGAGCTGACCGCGCGCCACCTCGAGCTCGCGCGCCGCACCGGCGCGTTCTCGCTGCTGCCTGTCGCGCTCACAGACCGCGTGGTCGTAGAGCTGATCTTCGGGAAGTACGGGGTAGCCACGACGCTGGCCGCCGAGGCGGACGCCGTCGTGGAGGCCACCGGCAGTCACCTCGCCCAGCGCATCTCGATTACGCTGGCTAATTGGCGCGGACGGGACACCGAGGCGCTGGCACTCATCGAGGCGCGCGAGCAGGAAGTGCTGCGACGCGGCGAGGGGCTGTGGGTCGTTGCCAACGAGTGGGGCAGCGCGCAGCGCTACAACGGACTCGGTCGCTACGACGATGCCCTGGTCGCGGCCGAGCGGGCCGCCGAGGACCCGCGCGGGCTGGGACCGTCGATCTGGGTGCTGGCTGAGCTGATTGAGGCTGCCGTGCGCAGCGACCACGCGGAGCGCGCAATCGGTCCGCTCGCCGAGCTCGCCGAGCTCGCCCATGCCGCCGGCACGGACTGGGCGCTTGGGATTCACGCGCGCGCAGGGGCGATGCTTGCTGAGGGAGTCACGGCTGAGCGGCTTTACAGAGAAGCAATCGAGCGATTGTCTCGCGTCCACACCGGCGTATCCCAGACGCTGGCGCGCGCGCACCTGCTCTATGGCGAGTGGCTACGCCGCCAGCATCGCCGCGTCGACGCTCGCGAGCAGCTACGAGTCGCTCACGCGATGCTCGCGGATATGTGCGCTGAAGCGTTCGCCGAACGCGCGCGTCGCGAGCTGCAGGCTACGGGCGAGACGGTACGCAAGCGCACAGCCCAGGCGCTCGACGAGCTGACTCCGCAGGAGGCGCAGGTGGCGCGCCTAGCCGCCGGCGGACAGACAAACCCCGAGATCGGCGCCCAGCTCTTTCTCAGCCCGCGCACAGTGGAGTGGCACCTGGGCAAGGTGTTCAGCAAGCTCGGGATCAGCTCGCGCAAGGAGCTTGCCTCGGCGCTGCCCGACATCGCAAACGGCGTATCCGCGTAGAAGCCAACGCTCCGCTTCCGCGCTCCAATCGCGGCGCGATCACCCAGGCGCTCATCGCGAAAGCGCTCGTAGGGCCTTCGAGGCCAGTCCCGTCAAAGTCTTTGACAACACCTTCTAGGGTGGCATTGGTCCGCCGGGCAGGCACGACTCCTCGACCCTGCGGGCCAGGGCCTTTGTTTGCGGGCGTTCAACGGTCGCAGGATTGGGTATCAATCCGCCCCCGCTGCTTGGAAAGCCCCGCAGATGCGGGGCTTTTCGCCGATAGCGGAGGGTGAGCTGAACGAGAGCTGGCCTGGCAGGCGGCGATGAAGAAAGCGGATGGGACCCCTACGGCCCGGACAGACGGGGGTGGTAGTAACGAATCGTGCGGTCCTTGTCGTCTGTCACCAGGTCCGTTCGTGGATTCAGCGCTGACCCCAAACCGCCCAGGCCCGAAACCCGGTCGCTGATCGGTGTTCAACCTCCACCCTCGCTGTCCAAAAAGCCTGCAAATGCGAGGTTTTTTGTTTATAGCGGAGGGTGTGCGTCTATCGTTCGTGCTGTGGCGATGGGGGCGAAAGAGCTGAGCTTGGATGATCTGAGGGCATTCGCGCGGGAGCAGCTCGGTCTTGATCCCGATGTGGACCGTGTGGCGACGGCACGGCTCGCAGCTATTGGCCTCACAGTTCAGGCATGGCGCAACACATCGCTGGAGGATCTCCATGCCGGCGATCACGTCACCGGAGGATTCCCGGATGCGGATATGATGCGCTTCAACGTCGCCACCTTCCGCGTTGTGAACGAGCTGGTGGGGCCAGGCCGATGCGAGTGGGATGCCCTTGAGGCCATGCTGACCGATCCGGGTCGCGTCTTGCCCGGTGGCGTAACCGTTGGTGCTCTTGCCGGGAGCGAGTTTGAGCAGTTGGCCTCCGATGTGCGCAACGCTTTGTCGATTAGCCGGCTGATCGAACAGCGGCGCGGCTTCTCATTTCTCCTTATGCTCCTAGCGCTTCAAGCTGGTATGTCCAACAAGGAGTGGTACGGATCGCCCTGGTGGCCGGACATCGTCAGCGTGTTCATTGAGCTTCTTGATGATCCAGCGTCCTCGGCGTGGAAGTATGACGAGCACCGCGGACCGATCCCTTCGGCGGCATCTGATCGCGCGGCGCTGGCCGAGGCGCTGCTGGAGAAGCCGGAGTCACTCGACGACCAGGCCATCTATTGGTGCCTAAAGCATGGTCTGAGTCGCTCAGCAACCTTTGCGGGCTTCGCGCGCTGGCGGACGCGCCGTGATCCGTCTTGGGTCGATCCCGTCCCATGGCTCAGCGAAAGCTGAAATCTGGTTGCAGCGTCGTCATTTGTACCCGGCTGTACGAAGGGCCCCAAGCGGCGCATCAACCCGGCGACCGCGTCGCTGTACGCCACCAATCCGCTCCCGCGACATGGCATCGCCACGCTGTTCATGACCCATCCGCCAACCGCTGAGCGTATCCGTCGTCTGCGCTTGCTCGACGAGGAGCCTCTCATGTCACTGGCTGCCGCCTGACACCGCCGTCAATCCGAAGACCCCGACCGGCGCGGCTGGTCGGGGTCAGCCGAGGTGAGCTTGCGTCCGTGCGAGCGCACGACCGAGCCCGCGGAAGCACGTCTGCTGGGATCGCGCTTAACTGCCGCGGCGCTGGCCAGCACCGTCACGACCAGGATGAGAACGATCACGACAAGCGAGGCTCCTGTGGATATCTCGGGAATGTTGTGGTTGTGCGAATGGGCAAAATGCAAGATGAGCTTTGCTCCGATGAAAGCCAGAATCACGGCAAGCCCGCTCGACAGATAGATCAACCGGTCGAGCACACCGGAGACCAGAAAGTAGAGAGATCGCAAACCGATCAGGGCGAACGCGTTAGCGCAGAGCACGATGTAGGCGTGCTGGGTGACGCCGAACACGGCTGGAATCGAGTCGAATGCGAACAGCAGATCTGTGCTCGCGAGCGCTATCAGCACGAGCAACAAGGGGGTGGCGAGGCGGCGGGTGCCTTCCCGGATCACGAGTCGATCTCCGTGGTAGTCCTCAGAGATGGGCAAGGCCCGGCGTGCAGCTCCGACGAGAGCGTTGTCCTCGATCGAAGGATCTTCCGCGCGGTGACGGAAAAGTTGAACCGCTGTGAGAATCAGGCCGATCCCGAATACGAGGAACATCAACGAGAATGATTCGAGCAGCGCGGCCCCGAGCGCGATGAAGATGGCGCGCAGCACAAGCGCCAGGGATATGCCGATCGTAAGGGCTCGACGGCGTTGCTCGACCGGTACGGCGAGGCTGGTAAGGATCATTATGAAAACGAAGAGATTGTCTACCGACAGGCTCTTCTCCACGACATAGCCGGCGAAGTACTGTCCGGCGAGTGCCCACCCTGCCAGAGCCCCGAACACCAGGCCGAACAAAAGTGCGATGCCGATGTAGAACCCTGACCAGGCGGCCGCCTCGCGGAAGCTAACGACGGGGGGACGTCGAGCGGCAACGATCAGATCGAGTGCCAGCAACGCCGCGATTAGCCCGATCGTCGCAGCCCAGCCGGTCGCGGTTACATGCAGCATCGCTTCATCATTGTGGGGTTAGAAAGGCGGACCGCTATGGCCCGTGCCTTTCAACCCCACCCGTCCTGTGCTACTCGAACTCGGGAGCGCTCCAGCCGGGCATTATGTCGGGCAGCCCGTCGCTGACGCGGTCGGGGAAGCTCGCGGGCCGCTTCTCCAGGAAGGCGGTGATGCCCTCGACGGCGTCCGCGGATTGGCCCCGCGCGAGCATCCCGCGCGAGTCGGCGCGGTGGGCGAGCATGGGGTGCTCGGCGCCGAGCATCCTCCACATCAGCTGGCGGGCGAGCGCGACGGAGACGGGAGCGGCATTCTCGGCGATCTCGCGCGCGAGATCGCGGGCCACGTCGAGCAGCTCGTCTTTGGGGTGCAGGCTGCGCACGAGCCCGCCGGCGAGCGCCTCTTGAGCCGAGAAGACCCGCCCCGTTGAGACCCATTCCATCGCGCGGCTGATGCCAACGACGCGGGGCAGAAACCAGCTCGAGCACGCCTCGGGGATGATGCCGCGTCGCGCGAACACAAAGCCGATGCGAGCGTCCTCGGCGGCGAGGCGCACGTCCATCGGCAGGGTCATCGTCGCGCCGACGCCGACGGCGGGCCCATTGATCGCGGCGATCACCGGCTTGGTCGATTCGAAGACCCGCAGAGTGAACTCGCCGCCGTTGTCGCGCGCCGGGCCGGTGCTCTCGTGCTTGCGGTAGTCAAAGGTGTCAGCGCCGCTCGCCAGGTCGGCGCCAGCGCAAAAGCCGCGACCGGCGCCGGTGACAATGATCGCGCGCACCTCGTCGTCGCTGTCGGCACGATCGAAGGCGCTCCGCAGCTCCTGGCCCATCCGCGCCGTCCACGCGTTCAGCCGCTCCGGGCGGTTGAGCGTGATCGTGAGCACGCCGTCGCTCTGCTCGGTGAGGAGCTGCTCGTAGCCCGTGGCCATTGGCGGCCATTCTATGTGTCTGCCAAGCATCGTTGATAAAGCCAGCGCCGCATGCGGCGCTGGCCCGACCGGTACATGTACCGGTCGGCCGGGTCGTGCATGCACGACCCGGAACGGCCAGTCACTTTCACGCTGGCTGGGCGGCTGCCTGCTCGAGCGCCGCGATGTTGATCTTCTTCATCTGCAGCATGGCGCGCATGACGCGCTCGGCCCTCGCCGGGTCGGGATCCTCCAGGAGCTCGGTGAGCCGGGCGGGGACAATCTGCCAGGACACACCGTAGCGATCCTTCAGCCAGCCACAAGGCCCCTCCTCGCCTCCATCGCCCAGCCGGCTCCAGTACTCGTCAACCTCCTCTTGGGAACGACAGTCGACCTGGAAGGAGATCGCCTCGCTGAAGGTGAACTCTGGCCCGCCGTTGAGGGCGAGGAACCTCTGCCCGTCCAGCTCGAACAACACGGTCATCACCGAGCCGGCCGGCCGCGGGCCAGCCTCGCCGTAGTGGGCGACGTTCAGGGTCCGCGAGTTTTTGAAGATCGATACGTAGAAGGCCGCCGCCTCCTCGCCCTCGGTGTCGAACCAGAGGCAGGGTGTAATCGTGGTCATCTCATCGTCTCCTTCCGGTCGGCCGAAGCGACCGCTGGCTGACTTGCTGTACGAGTGGAAGTGGACACGCGGATGTGTCCATGCTCGTCTGCTCTAACGGTATCCATCTCTCACTTGCTGGCGGCTGCGGCGGGCGCGACCTCTGCCCGCGCCGCGGGCCGGCGCAGCACGCCGGTATCGCGCGTGAGCCGCTGCGCGAGTGCTACGGGAACTACCGTGATGGCGATCACGAACAGCACCACCACGTTCACCTGCGGCAGCTCCTGGCCGAGGCGGATGTTGCCGAAGATCCACAGCGGCAGCGTGTTCTGTGCTCCCGCCGTGAATGTGGTCACGACGACCTCGTCGAAGGACAGCGCGAACGCGAGCAGGCCGCCGGCCACGAGCGCCGTGGCGATCGTCGGCAGGATCACGAAGCGGAAGGTCTGCCAACCGTCGGCGCCGAGATCCATGGAGGCCTCCACGAGCGAGGTCTGCGTGCGCCGCAGGCGCGCCAGCACGTTGTTGTAGACGACCACGATGCAGAAGGTCGCGTGCCCGATGATGATGGTGGTCAGCGAGAAGGTCACGCCGTTGAAGTTGATGAACGAGTTGAGCGCCATGCCCGTGATGATCCCCGGCAGCGCGAGCGGCAGAACGAGCAGGAACGAGATCGCTTCCTTGCCGAAGAAGCGGAAGCGGTGAACCGCGAACGCCGCCATCGACCCGAGCACGATGGCGATCGCCGTGGAGAGCAGCCCCGCCCGCACCGACAGCCACAATGCCTGGCGCATTTCCTCGTTGTGCCAGGTCGAGGAGAACCACTTCGTGGAGAGGCCGTGCAGCGGCCAGCTCTGGATGTTCGAGGGGTTGAACGCGTAGAGCAGGATGATCGCGATCGGGAAGAACAGGAACAGCATGATCAGCGCCGCCCAGATGGCGAATGCCACGCGACTCAAGCGGCCGGTTCCGATCACAGCGCTTCGAACGCTCCCAGCCGTCTTGCCAACAGCAGGTAGAGGCCCATGATCACCAGCGGCACGGTGGCGAACGCCGCGGCGAACGGCACGTTGTTGGCGATGCCCACGCTCTGGTACACCACGTTGCCGATGAAGTCCGATCCGGCGCCGCCGACGAGCGTGGGGGTGATGAAGTCGCCAAGCGTCAGCGAGAAGGTGAAGATCGAGCCGGCCGCGAGGCCCGGCAGGATCAGCGGCATCAGGATGGTGCGAAACGTGCGCCAGCCGCTGGCTCCCAGATCGGCTGAGGCCTCGATGTAGGAGTCGGGCACGCGTTCGATCGCCGACCACACCGGCAGGATCATGAACGGCAGCCAGATGTAGCTGAACACGATCCACATCGCCCAGTTGGAGTAGCCGATGTTCACCGAGCCCAGGCCCACGTTGCCGAGCACCGAGTTGAGGATCCCGTCCTTTGCAAGTATCAGCCGCCATGCGTACACGCGCACCAGATAGCTCGACCAGAGCGGGATCAGCACTGCCACGAACAGGGCGCTCTGCAACCGCTTGGGGGCCAGCCGCGCGGCATAGAAGGCGAATGGCACCGCCAGGATCGCATCGGTCACGGTCACCGCAGCGGCTATCCCGATCGTGCGCAGCGCGATCGTGCGGTAGGCGGGCACCGTGAAGAGCGTTTTGAAGTTATCGAGTGTCCAACTGTGCACGAGGTTGCCCGTGAGCGAGTTCACCTGCCACAACGCCGACATGAACAGCAGCACGAGCGCCGCGATGTAGATCAGCACGAACCACGCCCCCGGCGCCGAGAGCAACAGAGAGGCTCGCAACCACGGTCGGCGAAAAAGCGAAGCCGACACGCGCACGCGAGCCGTTCGGCGGGCGGCGAAGCTCGAGCTCAAGCTCGCCGCCCGCCTCGGGCTAGCTGGTGATTTCTGTCCACTTCTGCTGCCACGCGCTGTAGTCCATACAGTCGTTCTTGCCGTTGCCGCATGCCGCCACAGGCGTCTTCCAGAACTTGATGCTGTCGAAGTAGGCGCTCGGCGCGTTCGCGTGGTACTGCGTACACGAGCCCTTCTGGATTTCTTCCATGTAGGGGCACGCCTTCGTATTGGCGGGCGTCTCTCCGAAGGAGATTGCCTGCTGGGCCTGCACCTTGGGAGTGGATACCCAATTGACCCACTTATAGGCGCAGTTGGGGTGCTTGGCGCGAGCCGAGAGCATCCACGTGTCCGCCCACCCAGTCGCTCCCTGGATCGGGATCAGATCCTTGACCGGGACTTTGTCGGCCACCAGCGTGTTGGTCTGGTAGGGCCAGGAGGCCCCGATCACCACATCGCCGTTCTTGAACAGTTCGATCTCATCCGAGGCCAGCGACCAGTACTTCTTGATCAGCGGGCGCTGCTGAGACAGGAGCTTGGCCGCGGCGCTCAGCTGTGCTTCGGTCAGCTCGTATGGATCGGTTATCCCTAGGCTGGGATTGCTCTTTGACAGATACAGCGCCGCGTCGGCGATCTGTATCGGGTTGTTGGGCACGGTGATCGCGCCTTTGTACTTCGGACTGTAGATCGCCGCCCAGCTGGTCGGCGCCGGAGTGACGGATCGGGTGTTGTAGAGCAACGTATTCGGACCCCACTGCAAGGAGATGCCATAGTGCTTTCCGTCCACCGTGTTATGCAGTGGCGACTGCAGCTGCGGTATGAAGTTCTTCCATTCCGGCACCAGATTCACGTTCATCGGCTGCACGTTGCCGCCATCGATGAGTCGCAGGCTCGCGTCGCCGGAGGCCGAAACCATGTCGTACTGGCTGCCCCCGCCCTGGCGCATCAGCGTCACCATTTCATCGGAGGAGCCCGCGTACTTGGCGTGCACCACGCAGCCGGTCTGTGCTTCGAATGGCTTCACCCATTCCGGCTGGGCATAGCCCTCCCATGCAATGAGGTTCAACTGCCCCTCGCCTTTGCCGATCGTCGTCGGCAGGCTGCCAGCAGCGGGACCCGAGGAGCCACCGCACGCGCACACGCCGACGGCCATCGTCGCTAGGAGCGCCCCCAACGCCCAATCAATTTTTGCAAGCCTCATGACTTCACTTCCTTCGCTTGATTTGTGTCAAGGACCGACGCGTCCTGCGCTCGCCAGGCGAGTCGCACAGCGCGACCCTTTTCTGCCAAGGCCTTCTCGGCAGACGTGTCGAGGTTCTGTCGCAGCGCTATGAGCGTCTCGCCTCGATCGGTCTCCACGACGTAGCGCGTCACCGACCCCAGATAGACCACCTCGCGCACCACGCCTCGCACCGCTGCGGCATCCTCCTCGCCGGCAGCCAGCATGCGGATCTTCTCGGGCCGCACCATGTACGTGCGCCCGTCGCTTACGATCGTGTTCGAAGTGCCCACGAAGCCGGCCACGAATCCGTTGGCCGGACGCTCATATATCTCTCCAGGCGTGCCCACCTGCTCGATCCGGCCTGCGGAGAAAACCGCGATGCGATCGCTCATCGTCAGTGCCTCGTCCTGGTCGTGGGTGACATACAGGAAGGTGATGCTCTCGCTCAGCTCGCGCTGGATGGCCTTGAGCTCAAGCTGCATCTGCTGGCGCAGCTTGAGGTCCAGGGCACCAAGTGGCTCGTCGAGCAACAGCACTCGCGGCTGGTTGACAATCGCGCGCGCCAGTGCCACCCGCTGTCGCTGCCCGCCAGAAAGCTGGATCGGCCGGCGGCTCTCGACGCCCGGCAGACGAACCATCTCAAGTGCCTCGGCCGCCCGCTGCGCTCGCTCCCGCTTGGCCACGCCTTTTACCCGTAGTCCATACGCGACGTTCTCGAGGACACTCATGTGCGGAAACAGCGCGTAGTCCTGAAAGACCGTATTCACCGGACGCTCATAGGGGGGACTGCGCGTCACATCCACGCCGTGGAGGTCGATTCGCCCGGTATCGGCCAGCTCGAAGCCGGCAATCACACGTAGCGTCGTGGTCTTGCCCGAGCCGGACGGACCGAGCATCGTGAAGAACTCGCCGGCGAGCACCTCCAGCGACAGCCGCTCCACGGCCACCACTTCTCCGTAGGTCTTACGTACATCGACCAAGCGCACGGCCACGTCGGTCGACTCGTATGCGGACGGCGAAGGATGTGACTGCAACACATCAATCGTCGTACCTACGCTGGAGATCATTCCAATGACGAGTCTAGTCACAGTGTCAACCTTGGACAATTGTCCGGACTGGACAACTCAGGACGCCTATCTGCTCCGTTGGAGGATCTGGGGTTCGCTGACTGCTTGGTGTGTATGGGAGCTATAGTCAGCCCGCGCAGAGGCGCTGACCAAATGCCAGAGATGTTCCGATGATCGGTGACGTCTTTGAACGACTCGCGGCGCCATCAAGCACCTGACGGCGATCCCGCACGGGTGGCTGAACCTGATACCGATGTGGGCGCTGCCGAGCTTCGCTCACATCGCGGTCTCCCATGCCTCCAGCGCGCACATCGTGGTGGACATGCCGCGCGGGGTTGAGCTGGGCTGTGACGCCGAGGAGGAGCGCACGATCAGCGAAGCTGTTTCGCAGTGGTTTTTACAAGGCTTGCCTCACCAGCTCCAGTACGACCATGCAGGAGGCGGCGACTCGCGGTGAGCGCGCGGAGCGCTCGATCTATGCGCGCTCGACGCCGAAGAGATTGCCGCGAGACCACCGCGAGCCCTACGACGGTGCCGTCCAAGAGGTGTCGTCCAGTCGCGGCGGATCAGCGAAGCTCGCGGCGTGCTCGGCTATCCACGTGGCGACCTCACGACACGGCGCCGTCCACAGCTCGCCGGCGTCGAGCGCTCTGCGGAGATGGGCCAGGACGTCACGCACGGCGTCGAGCTCAAGCTCGATCATCCAGGTGTGCAGCACCAACGTGGCATGACCTCCGTTTGCCAGTACGCAATCGATGCTCTCCAGCAATGCGGCGCGAATCGCGTCCACGCCGCCTGGCTCGCTGTCCCCGCTGAGATGCTCCCGCAGCGCCGCGAAAGCCGGCAGGACATGAAAGGCATCCACGGCGAGCCAAGAGAAAGGAAGCACGACAACGCTGTCGGCCTTCCGCGAGCTGATGCCGAGTGCGCTGGTGGCGGCTGGACTGTCGTCGAGAGCGCCGTTACTCAGTGTGCTGCCCCCGGCTGGGCTGATGCCGGGCGCGCTGCCCGCGGGGGAGCAGTGGCACAGGCCGCGACTTGCCAACAGATCAAGGGTCCGCGCGGTGATGCGTCCACCAGGCGGTCGAAATCCGCAGGCCTCGATTCCGATCGCACGCAGCGCTGCCAGGCCTCGATCGAGATTGGCTGCCTCGGCGGCGGCGTCAAGCGTCGACCAGTCCTCGTGGCACCAGGCGTGGTAGGCGAGCTCGTGACCGGCCTCATCGATGGCGGCGAGCGCGTCGGGGTAGGTCTCGGCGTTGATCCCCTCGACGAAGAACGTCGCGGGGAGTCGCGCCGCTGAGAGTGTCTCCAGCATGATCGGCAAGGCCGTCGTGACTGAGTAGTGATCGCCGCGTGGAGCGTCGGCGGCTCGCAAGCCGAGCTCGATCTCAGCGGCCTCACCGAGGTTGTCGACGGTGACTGACACGGCCCCTCGCGCGCCTGCGGGCCAGACTCCTGGCCCACTCATCGAGCGGTGTCCATCGAGTCAAGCAGCGAAGCGCTCCAGCGCTCCGGGTCCTGGCTTGCCTGCTGCTTGGCCCAGGCAAAGTGGTGACGCGCTGACTCAAGTAGCAGCGGTGCGGTGGCGACTCCGGCGAGCGCGTACTTGAGATGCTCGCGGCGCGTCTCGAGCAGCACGCTGCCGGCGCCTCCCAGCAGCCATGCCCATAACAGCGCGTTGTAGTAAGGCATCTGCTCTGGCGTCAGCCCCTCTGCCTGCTCAAGCCACGGCAGGGCGCCCCAGCGCAGCGACCAGGGCCAGTCGGCGAAGTGCACGCCCATGCCGGCGATTGCGATGCCCGCGTTGAAGGCCAGCAACGGGCCGTCGCGCTCGTCGCCTACGAGAGCCCGTAGGAAGCCAATGGGAAGCGTGACGCTCCACAGCACGTTCGTCGCCCGCCGCCCGATCCACGGCTCAAGAAAGACTCCTACGCCTGCCCAGCGCTCGAAGCCGTTGTGTGCCGCTGCGCCCAATGTCGCGAGCGCGTTCAGCGGCTTGAATGGTCGGCGCCGGCGTGCCATCGGTCTCTCCCCATCCTATTCCTCGGCGTTCGCTGCAAGCCGAGAACGCCGTGCCTCTTTTAGCGGCGCCGAAACGTGACCGTAGCTGAAGCGCCCAAGCTCGACGCGCCGCGAGCGGCCGGCTTGAAGCGCACGTGCGCAACGATCCTCAGCCGACGGTGCTTGCGCAGCGCCTTGACGCCGCGATGCGACAGCTTGACCTTGAGCGTCGTCGTGGCTGCTTTGCGGAGCCGACGAGCGACCTTGCGCAAGTTCTTGCCGCTGGCGCTCACACGCCCAGCCGCGGGCGTGCGCAGCTTCAAGATAAGCGTGTGGCCTACGATGCGGTGCGAGAGAATCCTCAGGCGAGCGCGACCGCGTGACCTCGTGGAGCAGGCCGAGACCTTTGTGCTCTGCTTGATCTGAGCGCCATTCTGGGCTGTGATGATCGTGGGCATCAGGAGCGTATGTGCGCAGAGGTTCCCGTTTGCGGACAGCGCTGAGTTCGGGCCCATCGGCAGATCCAGCGTGAAGCTCGAAACCGGCGCATCGGGTATCGCGGCGAAGTTTGAGGTCGTCACCCCCTTGACGATGTTCGTATTGCCGACGAGGATCACGTGCACGTCCCCGTCCTGCAGCACCAGATCGAGATCGGGAAATGCGGCGCCGCCGTGTGAGACCAGGTAGGCGGTCCCGCTGAGCTTGCCCGGCAGCACGGGCGTGAGCGCGGTGGCGATCCCGACTCTTGAGCCCGTCGGGCAGGTGGCTGGATTGGCGGCGAAGGTGGCTTCAAGGCAGGCCTGGCGCAGCGTTGTCAAGCGCGCGGAGAGCTGCTTGGGAAGCTGCACGAACACCGAGTGAATGTTGGCCTGGTGGGCACCCTGGAGGAGATTGACGACCAGGCTCGCGCCGCCAGCCTTCGAGGGATGGGCGCCGGTCGAGGCGGTGAACGAAGGCTTGAACGCCAGCGCGCCGCAGTCGCCAACCTGAAATGGGCTCGACAGGCTCTGCGTCGCGGCGAGCGTGGAGCTCAGCGTCGAGTCGGTTGCCAGCACCCCGCAGTTGCTCGGATTGAACAGGAAGTTAGGCCTGTTGACGGCCACGCTGAGGTTTCGCAGGCGCAGCGGTACGCCCTTGACGATGGTCGGTAGTGTGCTGGTGGCTGTCACACGGGCCGTATAGGGATCGATCTCAAGCGCCGCGCGCGTGAGCACGCAGTTGCAGGGTCCGCTACCGAGGTTGAACGGCCCGGCGCTTGCCGGCACCGCGATCGATAACCCGTATGGGGCGCCGTTGTAGGGGCCTGTGAGGAATACCGGGCCTGAGAAGGCATACGGTTCGGGCCCCGAGCCGGCGTTGACCGTCGCCGTTCCGATCTGGCTGGCCGCGGGACACGTCCCTGCGTCGGCCTGCGGTTCACCACAGAGTGGCACGGATGGGATCGCGCCCAGCAGGCCGGGAGGCAGAACGGTCTTGACCTGGGACAGGTACTGCTGTCCCTCTTCACGGCCCAGGTTGAACGTGTAGGACGTGTAAGCGCCCGCGTGAGAGGAGGAGCTTGACGTGCTCTGTGTGAGCGTGAAAGGCAGCGACGCGGGACATCCGCTCGTGAGGAACGGCGCCGAGCTGGATGCCGGTGCGGCGCCGGTGTAGGGAGTGAACAGAGCTTCGACCGGCGCGTTGCCGCATACCAGTGGATTGGCCAGCGGCGCCTGCGCGCCACCTTTGAGCTTCAGCATGAGGTCGCTGAAGGGAAGCTGCGGGTTATCCGCGAAGGTCGCTTCCAGCCTGCCCGTGGTGGGGTTGGGATTGATCGAGCCTTGGAGTCTCACCGATACGCCGTAGACGCTCTCGGCATCCAGGTAGATCGTATAAGGAGGGTTGGTGATGGCTCCACCATCGGGGCTGCCCAGATAGACGTTGCCCGCAAGCGAGCCTGGGGGTAGGTCGGTTTCAAGCGTGACGGTGCCAACCAGTGAGGCCGGCGGGCAGCTGACGGGCGCGGTGCTCCCGATTGCGATCTGGGCGGCCGTGCATGCCTGCAGTCCACGGGCGGCCGAGGGGTTAAGCGTCATCCCTTCGGGCAGCGTCACATGAGCGTCCCGGATGTCTGCCGTGTTAATTGCGTCAGGGCCGGTGTGCTGGGGCACCTTGACTTCGGTTGTGATGCCATCGGGGGCGTCGGACTGGGCTGTTTCGGGCTTGACCTCGGCTGTCGGCTTGAAGGGAACGGCCCCGCATCCTTCGACGCCTACGGGCGTGTGCGTCTGTGTCCTTGAAACCTGCCCTTCCCAGGATTCGACTTCCAGATAGGAGGTCGTGGTGTTCGAGCAGGCGCTGGGCAGCGTCAAGAAGTCACCTGTCCCCGCACGGCCATTAAAGACCAACTTGGACTTCAACACCGACAAGGGGACCTTCGTGCCCAGAGCTTCGCCTTCGTTGGGAATATTGTCGATCTGGAAGTACTCGTGATAATCGCTGTTCCAGCTGACGTGGCCTTCGAGATAGATGTGCACGCTCACCAGCGGTTCGACGGCCACATGGATGCCGAAATCCAAGGCGAGCCCCGGCGGCTGCTCCAGGTTGTAGACGGTGCCTGAAACGGTGAGGTTGTCGATACCGTCAAAGACGGTCAGCTCATTCGTGCCGACCTGGGTGTTCGCGGCGCATTCATCTTTCTGAAATGCCGCGACGGGGCACTTCGGCAGCGCCTCGGGATTGCCGGCGAGGCCGGGTGGGAGGTCTACGCGAATATTCTTGACGGCGCCTTCCGGTTCCTTGCCAAGGACGCTTTCGCGGTGGTTGAATTCAAAGGCGGTCAGGCCCACCGGCGGGTGACCTGCGGCCTGCGTAAAGGCTTCGCCAGGGTTTCCCTGCACGCTTGCGTAAGTGCAGGAGGATGTCATGCAGGTGCCCGCTTCAAAGTTGTGTTCTTCAACGCCAAACGCCGCCTGCGCAGCGGGCGCGCAGAGCATGACAATGGAGCTAGCCAAGCCAGCCATAATGGCGCCGGTCAGGATTGCTGACAGCGAAGCACGAGCATGCGAGAACATCATTTCCCCTCCTACCTATGAGCCAGGATGCTGCTCTTATACCCGCAGCTTCTGCGTCTAACCGTCTGCGCCTAACTGAACTTCGTCTTTGCTCGCTCCTGGCGCACGCCGTCGAGGTCGATGTCGACCTTCTCGTTGTAGAAAGCCATCAGCCCCGCGATCTTCTGGCTCTCTGGCAATGGGGTCGGATAAGACCAGGCCAGATTCTCGTGGACGGTGTCGCCCAAGCGCACGTTCCAGGCCTGGGCAGCTCCCTTGTAAGGGCAGTGGGTGACCGTGTCGGAGAGCTCAAGCAGCTCCATGCGCACATGCGGCTTGGGCAGATAGCAGCGCATCGGCAGGCCGGTCTCAAACAGCAGCCGAGGGCTCCTCGACTCGGCCAGCGTCACGCCCTCGACACTGACCACCACGAGCCGTGAGCTGGCGAGGATGTCCACGCGGGTATAGGGGTCGCGCGGGTGGGTGAACACCTCCTCGTCCTCCTCAAACCAGCCGTCCATGGCGCCCCACTCCAGCCGGATCGCGTCTCGCAGCTCCACGATCGGCGAGTCTTCGTAGCGAAGCGCCGCGCCGGCCGCGCGCTTGGAGCCGACATTGACAGCGAACGTCCGGCCGTCGCCTCTGCTCGGTGAATGCGCAATCGCGCTTTCCTCTTCAAGCAGCTCACCGCGCACGTCGGCGAGGGGGAAGTAGTAGGTGGGGTAGTAGGGGGCCTCCCAGACGAGCAGCGGGCTGATCGTCTCAGCCACCAGCTCGCCGCCCAGGTAGGCGCGCAGTCGCTTCGCTGCGTGCTCGACTCGCACGCGACCGCGCCGCGCGCCGGTCTCTGTGGTGCTTGCCATGTTGATTAAGGTAGCGGCAATACAACAGAAGAGAGGACCCGAGGAATGTCCAGCTACACCGTCAAGAACCTCAAGGATGTCGAGGACGCCGCTGCCGCAAGGGGCTCCTCGGATGTGGAGGCGCGCTTCGCGCGTAAGCATCTCGATTCACGCGAGCTTGGCGTCAGCTATTTCCGCTATGTGCCGGGCTATCGCTCGAAGATGGGCCACTCCCACCGCGAGCAGGAGGAGGTCTACATAGTCACCTCCGGCTCGGGCCGCGTGAAACTCGGCGAGGAGATCCTTGAGCTGCGTCAGTGGGACGTCTTGCGCGTAGCGCCCGAGGTCATACGCGCCTTCGAGGGCGGCCCTGAGGGCCTTGAGCTCGTCGCCGTCGGCGGCGCGCGGCCCGAGGAGGGGGACGGCGTCCCCGTGCAGGATTGGTGGACGGACTGACGAGCGCCTCGATGGATCTTGAGAGCGCGATCCGCACGCGCCGAACACACAAGGCCTACGGCTCTGAGGCGGTCGATCGCGCAACGCTGATCGAGCTCTTTGAGCTGGCACGCTGGGCTCCCAACCACCACCTGACCAACCCGTGGCGCTTTCGCGTGCTCGGCGCGCGGGCGCGGGCATTGCTGGCGCGTGAGGCGGAGCTGGAGAAGCCGGGCGCGGCAAAGAAGCTGGAGCGCGCTCCCACTCTCATCATCCTCAGCGTCAAGCTCGATGGCGATCCTGTGCAGCAGCACGAGGACCTGCTCGCTGCCGCGATCGCCGCATACATCGTCCTGCTGGCCGCCCACGCGCGCGGGCTTGCCGGCTACTGGCGAACCCTGCCTGTGCTGGAGAAGCCCTCGGTACGCATGGGACTTGCGATCCCCGACTCAGAGCAGCCGATCGGTCTGCTTCACCTCGGCCACCCTGTGCAGGCGCAGAGCGCGCCCGAGCGCGCACCTGTGAAAGACATCGCCACCTTTCTCGATTAGGCCCCCGACGATGATTTTCAGGGCCGCGGGCCGCGGGCCACGGGCCGCGGGCCGCGGGCATGACCGGGGCCATGACCAACGTGACCGCCGGTCTCGTGCTCAGGTGAGCGAGCATCAAAACCGATGCCTCCCTGCGCTCCCAAATGCGCCCTTAGAGCAGCGTCACGTGATACTCCACGCTGTCAAGGCTTGCATTGGCTCTCCGACGCAGCACCTTAGCTTCAGCGCGGCGGCTGCGCGAGCCCGTGAGCGTATGCGTAGCGCACCGCCTGGGCGCGATCGCGCAGCCCGGCCTTGCCAAACAGATGGTTGACGTGGGACTTGACCGTGGTGGGGCTCACGACCAGTCGCTGGGCGATCTCGGCGTTGGTCAAACCATCGGCAATCAGCGCCAGCACCTCGACCTCGCGCGGCGTCAGGCCGTCGGGCAGCTCAGGCTGGGAATCGGCTCGTTCCTCGACCTGCGTCCCTGACTCAAGCGCGCTCACGATGTGGCGCTGTATAGCGGGGTCAAGCACGGCCTCGCCGGCGGCAACGCTGAGGATCGCCGTGCGAATGTCCTCGCCGCTTGCGTCCTTGGTGAGGTAGCCGCGAGCACCGGCACGCAGTGCAGCGAGCACCGTCTCGTCATCGGCATAGGTCGTGAGCGCGATCACCTGCACGGTGGGGGACTGCCGGCGCAGGCGGCGGGTGGCCTCGATGCCGTCCACACGCGGCATGCGCAGATCCATCAACACCACGTCGGGCGCAAGCTCTTGAGCGAGTGCGCAGGCTTCCTCGCCGTCGCAGGCAGTGCCAACCAACTCGACCCCGCTGAGCAGTCTCACGAGCGTCGCCAGGCTCTCCCGCACGAGGCGCTGGTCGTCGGCCAGCACGACACGAATCAGAGCGTCCTCGTCCCGCTCGGCGCGGTGCTCGATCATCCGCGATCCCTGCCGCCCACGCCGGTCGCGTCCGCAGGCACCGCCGGAAGCCACAGCTCAACACGAAAGCCGGCGGCCGTCGGCTCGGCCAGCAGTCTGCCTCCCAACAGCTCGGCGCGCTCGCGCATACCGGTAAGACCGTAACCATCTCCCGAGTCAAGCGCGTGCGGCGCGGGCGCGCCGGGGATCGAGTGATCCTCGACCACCAGCACGGTCGCCTCCGGGCGATAGTCAAGTCGCACCTCAACGCGCTCAGGCGTCGCGTGCCTGCGCACGTTGGTCAAGGCCTCCTGGGCGGTGCGATACACGGCAAGGCGCGCGTCGGGGGCCAGCTCGTGAGGCTCGCCATTGACCTGCACGGCTATCGCAAGCCCGCTCTGCGCGCCGAAGGCCTCGGCGAGCCCTCCCAGCCGCTCGGGGCCGGGCAGCTCATCGCCGCGCGCCGCCGCGATCGCGCGGCGGGCCTCCTCCAGCCCGAGGACGGCCAGATGGTGAGCCTGATCGATCGCGTGCGTCACGTCCTGCGCGACTCTCTGCTCGCGCGCAAGCAGGCGCGTGCTCTCAAGCTGCAGCGCGAGCGCCGAGAGGGAGTGCGCCAGCACGTCGTGCATCTCCCGCGCCAGGCGGCCGCGCTCGGCCACGGCGGCGGCGCGCGCCTCGGCGACCTGGGCGACTTCGAGCTGCACGTGCCGTTCGCGCGCCTCGCGCATCAAGCGCATCACAAGGAACCAGGGAACGACGCCCACCAGGACCGTGACGGCGGTGCCACCGTCACCCTCGGCCGCGGATACGCCAACGAGGACGGCAAGCGAGAAGCCAAGCGTGAGCGCGCCGGCGAGGCGTTCCAAACGCAGCGCCGCCACGACGCCGACGAAGTAGGCCCCGGCCGGCCAGATGCCATTGGGCTGCAGGATCACAAGCACCGCCGACGCAGCGGTGACAGCCAGCAGCAAAGCGATGCGCTGCCACGGCGGTGAGTGTGCGTTGCGCGGCTGTGTGCCGAGCGCGGCGGCCACGAAGCCAACCATCACGATCAGGATCACGAGCCCACGGCCGTGAAGCCCCGGCTGCGGATGCGTGGTCGAGGTTGAGATGACAAACAGCAGGAGGTAGCCCACGCCCAGGCAGCGCAGGAGAATCACCTCGATCGGGGCGCGTCCTGCACGTCCCGCTCGTCCGTCGGCCCCGGCGCAGGCGGCGGGGTCGCGGTGGATGAGCATGCCGCCGGCGGTGAACCAGTTGAGGAGCGGACGAAGCATTTGCCAAGGTAACGATAAGACGCTTGGGGGGGCGATTCATCGGCCGGGGGGTGGAGCTTTCAGTTACCCGCATCCACCTTAGGGTGGAACCCCAAGTTCAACCCGTGCGCCGATGACGCCTGCCTCGTCCGCGTTTAGTCTCGGGGCATGCTCACTACCTCTCCTCATCTCACAGCTCCCCAGCAGTTGGCCGTTCCCCTGCCAGACCTCACGACAGCAGACACTGTCATCCGCGTCAGTGGCTTGAGCAAGCGCTACGAGGAGCACGAAGCGGTGCGCGGCATCGACCTTGAGGTGCGCCGTGGAGAGATCTTTGCCTTTCTGGGCCCCAACGGCGCAGGCAAGACCACGACCGTGGAGATCCTGGAGGGCTTCCGGGCGGCAAGCGCGGGCGAGGTGGAGGTGCTCGGCGTCGACCCCGCCAGCGCTCCCTCCTCATGGCGTGAGCGGATCGGGGTGGTGTTGCAGGAGTCCGCGCCCGAGCCGGGCCTCACGGTGCGCGAGTGCCTGGCGCTGTATGCCGGCTACTACCGCGAGCCGCGAACGATCGCGGACACGCTTGCGCTGGTTGGCCTCTCAGAGCAGGCCGAGCAGCGCGCGAGCAAGCTCTCAGGTGGCCAGCGCCGCCGTCTGGATGTTGCGCTGGCGCTGATCGGCGACCCCGATCTGATCTTCCTCGACGAGCCGACGACCGGCTTCGATCCCAGCGCGCGCCGCGCGGCCTGGGAGGTGATCGCGGGCCTGCGCGCGCTCGGCAAGACGGTCTTCCTCACGACCCACTACATGGAGGAGGCCGAGCGCCTGGCCGATCGCATTGCGATCATCGCGGCCGGCGAGATCGTCGCCGAAGGCACGCCGCGCACGCTTGGCGAGCGTGATTTATCAGGCGCACAGATCACATTTTCACTGCCGCGTGGGACGCTCGCGCACGAGCTGCCGGCGACGCTTGCCGAGCGCGCCGAGGAGCAGATCGGCGGGCGGCTGACGATGCAGAGCTTGCACGTTGCTGTCGACCTGCACGTCCTCTCCGGCTGGGCGCTTGAGCGCGAGCTGGAGCTGGCGGACCTGGAGGTTCATCGCCCCACGCTTGAGGACGTCTACCTGACCCTCACGAGCAGATCATGATCCCCGCCCTCCTCATCCATCAGGTCCGCTACGACCTGCTTGCAAGCCTGCGCAACCCGCGCGCGCGGTTCTTCACCTTCTTCTTCCCCGTCCTGCTGCTGGTTGTGTTCGCGGGTCTGTTTGGCCACGGCACGACGACCTTCGACGGCGTGCGGATCTCACTCGCGCGCTTCTATGTCTCGGGCATCCTGGCGATGTCAATCATCACCGTGGCCTACGGCAACATCGTGATATCGATCGCCAGCGCCCGCGAAACCGGCGTGCTCAAGCGCCGACGCGCCACACCCGTCCCGCCCGCGGTGCTGATCGCCGCCCAGGCCATCACGACGCTTCTGATAGTGGTTTTGATGGCGAGCATCCTGCTCCTCATCGCTCGCGTCGGCTACGACGTCTCGATGCCGCTGAGTGGGCTCGCCGCAATCGCCTGCACACTCGTTGTGGGGACGCTCGCATTCGCCTGCCTGGGTTACGCAGTCGCCGGCAAGGTTGGAACGCTTGAGGCGGCCCTGCCAGTCGTGCAGGTGACGACGTTGCCGCTGTACTTCATCTCGGGTATATGGATTCCAAGCGCCCAGCTGGGACACACGTTGCAGAACATCGCCGCGATCTTCCCGGTTGAGCATCTGGCAGCGGCGATGCACCTGGCCTCAGTACACGGCTCACTGAGCGCGGCGCTCTCGGCGAGAGATCTGCTGGTGCTGAGCGCCTGGGCGCTCGCAGCCGCGGCTTTCGCCGCACGCCGCTTCAGTTGGCTGCCGGGTAGCGCGACCGCATGACGCTCGGAGCCGCAGGCGTGTCCAAGTTCGGCCGGCAGGCATGTCCAAGCACGTGGCGTATCCCACAGCGATGAGCGAGGCTTGGGTCTACGTGCTGCGCTGCGCCGATGACTCGCTCTACACGGGCTGGACGGTGGACGTGACGCGCCGCCTCGCTCGCCACCAGACGGGCAAGGCGAGTCGCTACACGGCCAGCCGTCTGCCGGTGCGCCTGGAGTGGGCGGCGAGGATGCCCGACCGCAGCGCGGCGCTGCGCGAGGAGGCGCGGATCAAGAAGCTCAGGCGCGAGCAGAAGCTGGCGCTGATCGCCCACGACTCAGCCCTCCTTGCGGCCCCGGCGGGGTCGCAAGGGACTGCCCAGATCAGCGCGTGAAGGAACCTGCTGCGGGGGCCCCTCGACGCACGGCGTAGCGCTAGCCCCCGAACATCGTTTCCACACGTGCGGCGAGCAGTACATCTCCCTCAATGCTGCAACGCCCAGCGGTCATGGCTGTCACGGCGTTCTGCGCCCCGGCAATCACGCGCACCCAGTCCGCGAGGCCGAAGTGCAAGGTAACGGCGGCACCGAGCGGGGCGGGCTCAAGCAGCCGTGCGTGGCCGGCCCGCGAATCCACCTCAATGGCCCAACGCCAGGGGGAGTCCGGCGGCGCCTCAATCGCGAAGGGTTCGAGCTCATAGGCGATCAGACCGTGGAAGCCGCGGGCATGGGCGGGCTGAAACCCACGTGTCATTGCTCGCAGCAACGCACGCTGGCGGCCGGGATCAGCGAAGCGACGCTCGAGTGCCTCATCGCTCGCGCCGCGCACTCTCGCGGCCAGTGCCCGGCGCCCACCGCGAGAGGTGAGGGCGCGAACCGGGCGGGCACGCTCGGCAGTGTGCACTGTGACCCCTGGCGGCTCGCGGCCATCTAACTCGGCGTCGGCGAGGACGGCCCGGTCGATCACCCAGCGCATCGCGTAACGCTCGGCGATGGCTTCACCCTCGGCGAGCAGCTTGCGCGCCTGCTCGGCATCGCTGGGGTCGTTGCGACGGTGCAAGGCAATCGCCAGATCCACTCGGGTCGCTGCCGCCTGCCATTGCAGAGCGAGCGCATCAGCCTTTGCGACCGCGGCCTGCAGCTCATGAACCGCTGCCGCGGGATGACCCGCAAGCAGTTCCAGGCGACCGATGTGCCATCCGGGCAGGTGGCCCAGGTAGATCGCCGGCGCCGCCTGCAGGAGGTAGGGACGCAAGCCCTCAAGCAGCGGGCGCAGTCTCTCCCCAGCCCCCCGATCCTCGGCGAGTGTCGCTGCCATAGCCAGCACGCACAGTGTCGTGGGCAGATGGAAGTCCACTCTGCGCAGCTGATCGAGATCTCCCGCGAGCTGCCTTGAGAGTCGCTGTCGGGTGATGTCGTAGTCGCCGTCGATGGCAGTTGCGCATGTCGTGATTGCAGAGAAGAAGCCATAGGGGGCGGCGGCCTCCATCGCTTCATAGGCGGCGCGGTCGAGGGCGGTCTCGCCGTCGAAGATCCATGCGTTTACCAGCAGCCCGACGAGCTGAGTGGCGACGTGGATGTCTGGGCGCAGGCGCCGGACAGTGATGCCGCTGCGGTGTATCAGCGCCTCGCCACCCGCGCGATCGCCGCGGTCGATCAGCCGCTGGCCGCGAAACAGGTCCACCTCCCACGTGAAGCGGGGGCTGCCCAGGCGTGCGGCGATCTCCGCGCCGCGCTCGACCGCCTGCTCGCACTCCGTTATGCGCCCGAACGCGTGGTAAATAACCGCTGACCACTGCACCACGCGGAACAGCAGATCGCTGCGATCGCACAGTTCGGCCGTGCGGACCAGCTCGGCGGGGTCCGCCATCCGGTCGAGCACGGTAAGTGGATCTGCCGAGCTGCGAGAAAGTGTCGCGCTCAGCGCCGTGGCATCTGCGAGAACGAGGGATTCGGCATCGCCAACACGCTCGTGGAGTTGCTGCGCGCGCTGCGCCAGCGCGGGCAGCACATCGTCATCGTCGGTGAACGCCAGCGCGGTGGAGAGCCGGCTGATCATGCGCAGCGCCAGCCGTGGCTCGCTCTCGCCGAGAGCGTCGAGCCCCTCGCGCAGGAGCACGACGGTCGCGCTGTCGTCACTTGCGGTTTCCCAGCCGAAGCCGATGTCGCCCCCGGCGAAACCCAGGGCGGCGCGCGCGAGCGTGCCCGCATCGCCGCTGCCGCGCGCCGCGTCGCCGGCGGCCTGGAACGCCTGACGCGCGCGCGGGAGATCGGCTGCGAGCAGCTCCTGTTCACCCAGCTCGACCAGCACGGCGGCGCGTGCTGCAAGATCCCCCTGTGGTATCAAGGCGAGCGCGCTGCGCAGCTGGGCGGCGGCCTGCTCGTGATCGTGTCCATCGGCGGCCGCCGCGGCAGCTGCCTTGTAAGCCGCAATGGCGCGCTCGGGGCCGGCGAGGGTCACCGCCTGCCCGTAGTGGCGGGCGAGTTCGGCCGGCTCGGCACCCGGATCGTCCTCAAGTGCAAGGGCGATCGCCAGGTGCAAGCGGGCGCGGGCGGCGTCATCGGTGCCGGCGGTGAGCGCTTCACGAATGAGCGCATGGGGAAACGCGATCGTTGGCTGCGCAGCGGCGAGCTCATCGACGAGCCGCTCTGACAGCGCCTGGGCCACGGCACGCTGCGCGTCCGGCGGGTCGATGCCGGCAGCGCGGGCGGCAAGCGCAACGGGGGCTGAGGGGCCAATCGCCGCGACTGCTACGAGCAGTTGTTCGGTAGCAGGGTCCAGGCGCGCAAGGCGCTCCTCGACGAGATCGGTCACGGCGTCGGGTGCGCGCGCCGCGCTCAGTGCCTCGCCATCGCGCAGCGCGCCCTGCTCCTCAAGGTCGCGCGCGAGCTCGCCGGCGAAGAACGGGTTGCCTGCCGTACGAGCCTGCAGGCGTGCCGCGAGGCGCGGTGTGATTGCGCGTCCCACGCGCGCCGCCACCAGCGCCGCCATGCCGCAGGCGTCCAGGCCCACTAGCCGCAGCTCGTTGAGATCGCCGGTGCGCCGCAGACCTGAGAGCGCGCGCGAGACCGGATGGCCACGACCCATCTCGCGCTCGCGCGCCGTGACCACCAGTACCAACTGGGTATCCGTTGCGCTTTCCAGCAGATGCCCCAACGCCTGTGCCGAGGCGGCATCGCACCAGTGGGCGTCATCGAGCACCACGTGCAGCGGTGCATCTCCGGCAGCTTGAACAAGGGCTGCGCCGATGCCGTGCAACAGTCGATAACGAGCGCCCTCAGCGGCGACCACCTCACCCGCTCCTGTCCCTACCGGCACTGCCGCGTGGCGGCTCAGCTCGGGCACGAGCATGGACAGCTCGAGCCCCGCGGCCTGTGCGAGCGCCTCGCGCCAGGCATCGTCTCCCGCGCGCGCCAAGGCACCGATCGCCCTGACCCAGGGCTCAAAGGCGATGGCGGCCTCCGGCGGGCAGCGCGCCAGCACCACCATCGCGCCGCCCGCGTGTGCCTCGGCCGCGGCGGCCGCGGCGTGGCAGGTCTTGCCGATGCCGGGTTCGCCCAACACCAGCACCGCCTGGCGCCCCGCACGCGGCGCGATCGCTTCGCGCAGCACGCCGATCTCGCGGTCGCGGCCGATCAAGGGCTCAGCGCCGTAGGCGGCAAGCGCCTGCGGGAGGGGAACGCCATGCGCCGAACGCGCGACGCGGGGCTGCGGAGCGGCGATACTGTCTTCCCGCTCAAGCTCGCGCCAGCGCAGGCGCGACGCGCGCACCGGGGTGGGTACGCCCTTCAGCTCGTAGCTCTCGGCTTGATCGAGCGCCACGCCCTCGCGCGAGGCGACGAGCCCATGCACGAGCTCCTGTACGAGCACCTCCCCGCTGCGGGCCGTGGCGCAGAGGCGACTGGCGATTACCACGGCCATCCCGTGCAGATCCTCGCCATCGGCGATCGGCTCGCCCGCCGCCACGCCAACGCGCGCCGCGATGCCGATGCCATTTTGCGCCTCATCGAGGCGCTCGACGGCCGCTTGTATCTGCGCCGCGGCACGCAAAGCGCCCAAAGCACTGCCAAAGCTGGCCATGGCTCCGTCCCCGAGGGTCTTGATCAGCCGTCCGCCGGCAGCCTCGACGATGCCCGTTACGTCTGCGATGTGGGTACGGCGCAGACGCTCCATGCGATCGTCGCCGAGGCGTGCCAGCAGGGCGGTCGAATCGACCAGGTCACTGAACACCACGATCGCCAGGCCGCCCATAGAAAGCTCCATTTACATCGCGTCGGCCCGAATAAAGGAGGGACTCACCCTATTCAGTTAGCCGTGCGCACACCTCGGCGAGCCTGCCAGCGTTGCTCTGGATCGTGGCTTCGGCGAGCTTACGCAGACCGGCGATGTTGGCGGGGTCGACATCGTCGAGACTGTCGCTGACACCCTCAAGCACAGTCTGAAAGCGGTAATGGCCCTCGTCGGCGCCCAGCAGCTCATCGAGCTGATAGTCGATCGCGGCGCTTGAGCCGTCCATGATCACTCCCAGCAGAGGGCGGGCCCACTGCAGCAGTCCCCAGCTCTTGGCCTGCTCGAAGGAAATCGACTCGGTGAGACGCCCGGTGCCCAGCGAGACCACGAGCACATCCGCGCCGGGGTTGTTACGCAGCGCCTCAGCGTAGGCACAGAGCGCGGGATTGTTGGCAAATGTCCCGCCGTCGACGCAGACGACGCCTGAGGAAGCCTCACCGCCGTTGGATGCGGCGCCGGCCACGGGCTCGGGTTCAAAGTAGGTGGGGGCCGCCGAGGTCGCGCGTCCCACTACCTTCACGGGGTAGTCGGCAAGCGGCTGCGGAGATGAGGTTGCGGTGGCCGACTTCACGGCGCGGTCGCGGGGGCTGTGGGGAGCACGGGGCAGAGGCAAGAAGCTCTTGAAGAAGAACGGTTCGTGGCTCTGAATGTCATAAGAGGTGACAAGCACGTCGGTGAGCGCCTGCGATAGCCGCGCCTCGCCCATGTACTTCGCCAAGGCCGTTTCCAAGCCACTGGCGGAATACCTCTCCTCGACCAGGCCGTCGACGGTCTCGATCTTGCGCAGCAGCGAGCGGTGAAAAATCTTCGGGCCCTCGCTTTCATACATTTCCACGAGCTGCATGGCGCTCCAGCGTGGATGCTTCGCCTCGTCGACCGCAGGCACGGTAACCCCAAGCGCGATGATCCCGCCGGTCGAAGTGCCGGCGATGAGATCAAAAAGCTCGCAGGCGGGACGCCCAGTGAGAGCCTCGATCTTGGCGAGCACCATCGCGGGGATGATCCCCCTGATGCCCCCACCGTCGATCGCAAGGACCTTCACTAACTTCCGCTCTGGCACGGCCGAGACGATACGTTGTTCCGTCTGCCCTCACAAGGCCGGCATATTTAATTCTTCACTCGCGGCGCCCCCGCGCGCGGCGTATCCGCGCGAGCCGTGTGGCAAGCTCGTCCTCGGCGTCATCGGGGGTATAGAAGCTTGCTCCGATGGCCTCATCGGGCAACAGCTCCTGTGTTGAGATGTGGCCAGGATGCCGGTGCGGGCTGTCATAGCCCTCGCCCCGCCCACCGGAGCGCAGCTGCACGGGCGGCGGCGCGGCGCCGCGCTCGCGGACGTAGGCACGGGCAGCCCCGATTGAACGCTTGGCGGCGTCTGACTTAGGCGCGAGCGAGAGATAGATGGCTGCCTGAGCGAGCGCGAACTGACACTCGGGCAGCCCCACATGCTCGACGGCGGCCGCGGCGGCGGTGGCAACGGCGAGCGCGCCAGGATCGGCATTGCCGATGTCCTCGCTGGCGAGGATCACCATGCGGCGGACGATGAAGCGAGGGTCCTCGCCACCCTCCAGCATGACGGCGAGGTAGTAGAGCGAGGCGTCGGGGTCTGAACCGCGCGTGGCCTTGATCCAGGCCGAGATGGTGTCGTAGTGGTGATCGGCGGCGCGGTCGTAGTGCAGGATGCGTCGCTGCAAGGCGTCTTCGGCATGGGCCAGCGTGACGCCGCCCTCCGGGGCGGTCTCGCACGCCAGCTCAAGCGCGCCAAGGGCCGTGCGCGCGTCGCCGCCGGCGCGCGCGGCGAGCATTTCGATGGCCTCCCGCGAGACCTGTGCCTCACCGCACTCTCCGCGCTTTAAGGCGCGAGACAGCAGCACGCGCACGTTCTCTTCGCTGAGCTCGGAGAGCTCATACTGGCGGGTGCGAGACAGTAGAGCGCCGTTGATCTCAAAGGAGGGGTTCTCGGTGGTGGCGCCGATCAGCGTCAGCAGCCCATCCTCGACGGCCGGCAGCAGGGCATCCTGCTGGGCCTTGTTGAAGCGATGAATCTCATCGAGGAAGAAGATCGTTCCGCGCCCGGCGCGCTGGCGCTCCTGTGCGCGGGCGATCACCGCGCGCACGTCGGCGCGGCCGACCTCCACTGCGCTCAGCTCCTCAAAGGCAGCGTTGGCGCTCGCCGCGATGATGCGCGCCAGCGTGGTCTTGCCGCTGCCGGGTGGGCCGTGCAAGATCATCGAGTGCGGATGACCTTGCTCGATCGCCTGGCGCAAAGCCGAGCCAGGCCCGAGCAGATGCTCCTGGCCGACAAAGTCCTCCAGCGTGACGGGACGCAGCCGCGCGGCGAGCGGCGCATCGGCGGACACGTGTGTCTGCTCCTGTGCCTCGGCGGGATCGAATAGCGAATCCATGCTGGCTCACAGTCTGGCGCACCGCACCCAGTTAGGCCCTACGCACCGTTTCGGTGCTCCCCCACGCAAATCGCCAGCCTAAAGACGGGCGGCGGCATCCCCGAGGCGATCATCGCCCCAGAAGAGCTCTGCCGCGGCGGCGATTGTGGGGACGCCGACCACGCCCAGCCGATGGGCGGCCTCGGTGGCCTCGCGCAGGGCAAGCTTGATCTCCGCGGACTGGGTGGCCTGCTCCACCTCAGCAGGGTCCAGGCCGGCGTCCTCCGCGGCCTTGAGCACATGCGCGGGAAGGCTGAGATCCTCGCCTCGCTGAAAGCCTCGCCGGAAGGCATGCAGCGTGAACTCGCGGCCGCGCCCGGCGCGAAAGGCGAAGGTGGCGGCGCGCATCGCCATGAGGTAGTTGCCGGGCCAGGGGTCGGGCCAGCGCAGCGGCGGGAGTCCGTATTCGCGCGCGCGGCGCTGCACCTCGGCGATGCCGCGCTCGCGTGGCTCGGCGCCATCCAGCGCCCAGGAGGAGCGTCCGTTGAGCTTGAAGAGGCCGCCGAGTGAGAGCGGCTGCCAGCGCACGGGCTCGGGCAAGGCACCATCGTTGAGACGCTCGGCGCTGAGATAGGCGAAAGGCGAGCCGAGATCGAAGTAGAAAGTGCGAGGCGTCACGGGTGAAAGCCTAAGGCAACACCGGCTTCTGCGAGACTGCATCCGGTGCGGCAGCGAGTCACCGTAATCACCCTTGGCGTAAACGATCTGGCGCGTGCGCGAGCCTTCTATGAGGCGCTGGGCTGGAAGACGGGCGCGGCGCCGGCGGATGATGTGGTGTTCTTTCAGGCCGGTGACATGGTGCTGTCGCTGTGGGATCGAGCGAGGCTCGCGCAGGACAGCTGCGTGCAGGACAGCAAAGGCTGGGGTGGCGTGACGCTGGCCCTGAACCTGGGCTCGCCCAGCGAGGTGGACGCGGTCATCGAGGAAGCCCGCGCGGCGGGCGCAAGGATCGGCCGCGAGCCGGCCGAGACGTTTTGGGGCGGCTATAGCGCGATCTTCGTGGACCCCGACGGGCACCCGTGGGAGATAGCCCACAACCCGCATTGGACGCTGACGCCCGAGGGTGGCGTCAAGCTCAGCTGAGCGGCTCAGGCGTCCTGCGCCTGCAACTGCCCGGAGGCGATGGCATCGAGCAGCGCCTGGTGATCGAGTCGATTCTGAGCGGCATAGGCGGCGGCGAAGTCGCCCAGAGCCTCGTCAAACACGCCGCTCTTGCCGAGATAGCCGCCAATCGCCGCACGATCTCCGGAGCGGGCGTGAGCGCGCGCGAGCGTCCAGCCGCAGAGCCGCGCGTAGTTGCGCAACTGCTCGTGCCCCATCGCTTCGACGTCGACCGAGAGCTTGCCGTCCCACAGCTGGCGGACGTAGAAATCGCGGGGTTGTTCGTCCAACCCGATGGCGGGCAGCCAGCCGAGAAAGATGTCCGAGGCGGCCTGCATCAACTGCTGTCCCTCAACCACGCGCTGTCCGCTGTTCGCATACTGCGAGGCTCCGGCGTAAGGCTCAAGCACAGATGCCTGCGCTTCCTTGCACTGCAAGACCAGGGCGTCGTCCTGGTCGCGTCCAACCATGAGCACGATCCAGGCGCGCGTGCCGACGCTGCCGACGCCGACGACCTTGCGAGCGATGCTCTGGAAGCGATAGCCGTCGAACAGACGCCGCCGAGCATCGGGCAGGCTCTCGCGGTAGTGGCTGAGCAGCTCGGTTATCCCCTCGCGCAGGCGACGCTGCTGGGTGGCAGAGAGAAGCTCCTCGATCGGCACGATCAAGGGCGGGTCGCTGATGAAGCGAAGTTCGCCATTCACCCGTTCGGTGAGCTTGCCGACTGCCCGCTCGGAGTCCTTGGCGCGCCCCTTGGCGATCCCCTTCTGGAGGGTCTTGATGCGCTTGGCGCCGACGCCCTCTTCTTGAGCGAGCTCAATGATCTGCGCAGCCTCAAGCCGCGCGTACCAGACGGCGAGATTGGTCTCGCGGGCAAAGCGGCGCATTGCCTCGCGGTAGGTGCGCATCCCCCAGACAACGGCCTCGCGGCAGTGGATCGAGTCCAGCTTGAGATCTTCGCCGGCGATCTGCAGGCTGGCGGCAAGACGCTTGACGTCCCACTCCCACGGCCCAGGGAGGGTCTCATCGAAGTCATTGATGTCAAAGAGCATGTCGCGCTCGGGCGAGGCGAAGCCACCGAAATTGGACAGGTGGGCGTCGCCGCAGAGCTGCGTGCGCAGGCCCGAGATGGGAGTCGCCGCGAGATCGGCCGCCATGATGGCGGCGGCGCCGCGGAAGAAGGCAAACGCGGAACGGGCCATGCGCCCATAGCGGATGGGCACCAGCTCGGGTACGCGGCTGAGCGCCTGCGCCTGCAACTGAGCGATGGGGTCCTCGCGCTCTGTCGCGGGCTGCCAATCGGCGTGGCTTGAACGCGGAGCCTGTTCGCGCAGGGCCTTGCCGGCAGCGAGGCGCTCCGCTGCAGTCGCGACGGCAACAGCGCCGTTGGCTTTTGCCCGCGGTGCCTTTCTTCCCCGCGTGGAAGCGCGCTTAGAGCGAGGAGCGGATGCGGCGCGTCGCGGAGGGGGAGGTGTCATAAATAAATCATGATGACAGGCCGGCACTATCTATCCGTCGGCCACAGCGGAAAGCGCGCCTGCTCGTTGGGGAATTCAAGCGTGGTTTGGCGGCGCAGCACATAGAGGCCCAAGAAAGCAAGCACGGTGATGATGATGACGCCAGTGAAGGTGCGCGTGGCGACGATCGGGCCCCATAGGAAGAGCAGCAGCAGCAGGAACGCGCCGACGCCATAGGCGATGTCCGGGCGCTCGCGCATGTAAGGCGCCATGAATCTGCGCGCCGCGGTGGCCGCCCGTGAAGGCCCTGCGAGGATGCCGGCGAGGATGATGACAATGCCGGCAAAGATCGTGGACCAGGCGATGTCGCTGAGCACGGAGGTGCCGATCGAGTAAGCGGCTTCGGCGGCAGGTTTCACTGAAGCCGTGGTGACGAGCGAGTTGACTACGGTGCGCCCGGCGATGCCGCGCAGGACAAGCACCAACAAGGCGGCGCCGATGAAAGCGCAGCCGACGGAGATGAGCGTATGTCGTCGCCGCCCCCGCGCAAGATAGACCGCCAGTCCAAAAAGCAGGTAGACCAGCAGCGGCAGTATGAGAGCGAGCGAGCGCAGAACATTGACGGCGTTCTGCAGCGTGCGCACACTGTCAGATTTCAGCACGCGCAGTTCGGCGACGTTGGGGGGGATCTTTTCCACGGCGGAGGTGGGCGCGCCGACGCGCGTGGCGGCTTCATTTAGCAACGGCCGCAGGTTGATGACAACCGCTCCTTCGCCAGGTAGGCGCACGACTTCGCTGCGATTCTCGACGAGCTTGACGAACTGCGCGTGGGCGAGTTCGTTGGCGGTGCGCCAGAGCGCCTGTATGCGCTGCTGTTCCAAGGCGAAGTTGACACCCTTTTCAACAAGACTGCGCAAGGCGCCGGCGGCTGGAGCCGCGAGCGGCTTGAGTTCAGAAGGCAGCTCACCGCGCAATTCGCCGGCGACGTTGACGTTGGCATAGAGCTGATCGGTCAGATAGCCCGAGAGCGCTTCGCGGATAGGCTGGTTTTCGAGCATCTTTGTGCTCGTGTTGGTCCAGTAGTGGGTGTTGAGCAGCTGACGATTGGCCCACACGGCAAAGATGGCCACTACGCCGAGCACTGTGGCGAAGCCGATGAGCGTGCGCACGAGCCACAGGTGGGGGACGCGGCCGGCCCCTCCTGTCCCGTTTGCGCCTGCGGAAGGGGGGAGAGTGGGCGGGGCCTCCCGTGCCGGAGGGATCTCGGGAAGCGATTGCTCCTCGCCAGGTGGGGGGCCAGGTGGGGGATCGGAAGCGTTCACGCGTTTATCTGAAATTGAGAGTAGGGATCCCGTAAGGATGGTGCCGTGCGCTGGGTGACATCAAGACGTAGGCGCCCAGGTCACGTGGCTCGGGCACCATAGGTGCCTAGCGGTCTGGCGGTATCCGTGGAAACCCGCAGCCCGCCTGTGCCTTGCTTATAGGCAGCCCACGTGACACTATGACGCTTATGCGCCGAACGCTGATGGCTGCCCTGGCATCGCTGGGCTTGGCGGTGGCCATCCCCCTGTGGGGTTGTGGCTCATCTTCCAGTAAGCCGAGCTACTGCGCGCAGCAGGAAGAACTGAAGAAGAGCGTCAAGGCGCTGGGCGAAGTGAATGTGGTGCAGGGCGGCACTAACGCGATCACGGCGGCTCTAAAGAAGGTTGAAACCAGCGCGAAGGGCCTGGTGGAAGCGGCGAAGAGCGAATTCCCGACGCAGGCGCAGACGCTCGAATCCTCGATCTCGGAACTGTCGAAGTCGGTTCAGCAGCTGTCGGGTTCCTCAAGCGCCACCGCAATCGCGGCGATCCCCGCTGAGGTCGTGGCGGTCGGCTCAGCGGTGAGTCAGATGGCCAGTGCCACCAGCTCCAAGTGCAGCTGACAGCTCTCGTAACGACTGCGCTGCCGTGACCTGGGCTGCCGTGACTCACGACGCGACTTGACCGGATCGGCGCATGCCACCCGGCCAGTTGGCCTAAACGGCCAAGTTCACATGCCGGAACTGGATTTCCTGCACATTGCGTGTATTTCGCTGTAGGCTGTGGACCGTCGCCGCTTCCCAGGGCGGAGCACGATGAGAGGACAGTCGAAAGCGTGCGCAGGTAGATGATTCCCCAGCGGACCGATCCTGATCGGAAGATGAGCAGCCTGGGGTCGCCGCGGGCGCTTGTTGTGCCGTTGACAGGCTGGACGAGCGCTCCGGTTGAGTCGGCGATCAAGGGTCCAACTGAGCCGGCCGCCAAGGATCGTACGGCGCGCAGCCTGCTGGGTCTGGTGCGTGGGGTGCTCTCAGAGCTGGATCTGGACGTGGTGCTTGACCGCGTGCTTGAGTCCGCGCGCGAGCTGACGGGAGCGCGCTACGCGGCATTAGGAGTGCTGAATGACTCGCGCACGGAGCTGGCGCGGTTTGTGACAGCAGGCATCGACGAGACCGAGCGCATGGAGATCGGAACGCCGCCACGCGGCCAGGGCGTATTGGGCGAGCTGATCAGCCACCCGGTGCCGCTGAGGTTGACGAACGTAGGTAGACACCCTCGTTCATTCGGTTTGCCGGTGGGCCATCCTCCGATGCGGACCTTCCTGGGAGTGCCGATCCTGATCGATGAGATCCCTTTCGGCAACCTGTATCTGACGGAGAAAGTCGACGGGGAGGACTTTACGGAGGCCGACGAGGAAGCCGTGACGATGCTGGCCGAGATGGCCGGCGTGGCGATCGACCACGCGCGCCGCTATGCGGGCGCGCAGGACCGCCGCGATGAGCTGGAGCGCACGGTGGCGGCCCTGGATGCCACGACGCAGTTTGCGCGAGCGATCGGCGCGGAGACCGATCTGGAGGTGATTCTTGAGCTGGTGGCCAAGCGTGGGCGGGCGCTGGTGTCGGCGCGCACGCTGTTGATTGAGCTCTGCTGCCCTGAAGGCCTGCTGGTGGCCGCGGGCGCGGGCGAGCTGCCGGATGAGCTGATCGGCCGGCAAGCGCCGCTGAAGGACACGGTGGCCAGTCATGCGCTGCGCACTCGCCGCACGCAGCATCTGGAAGACGACCTCAATCGTGCGCGCTTTGATGAGCATGGACTGGGTCGACTTGGCGTGAGAGCGCAGGGTGGGCTGGTGGTGCCGCTGGTCTTTCAGGGGCGCACCTATGGAGTGTTGACGGCGCTTGACCGGCTGCACGAGGGACCCCGATTCAGCATCGAGGATCAGCGCCTGCTGGAGGCGTTTGCGACGAGCGCGTCGACGGCAGTGGCGACAGCGCAGTCGGTGGCCTCGCAGCAGCATCGCCAGCGCTTGACGGCGGCGGAGGCGGAGCGTGGGCGCTGGGCAAGGGACCTGCACGATGAGACACTGCAGAGCCTGAGCGCACTGCAGATTCGTCTCTCCAATGCGCGACGGGTGGGCAAACCCCAGGTGCTGGCGCAGGCGATGGACGAGGCGGTTGATTACCTGCAGGCCGGCATCGCCGATCTGCGGGCGCTGATTACGGATCTGCGCCCGGCGGCGCTGGATGAGTTGGGCGTGGAAGCAGCTCTGCAGGCATTGGCGGAGCGCACTAAGCACCGCGGGATCGAGGTGGATGCCAGCATCGATCTGGCTTACGAGCGAGGCAGGTCCGCGGCGCGCCATACGCCGGAGCTCGAGGTGGCGCTTTATCGGATAGCGCAGGAGGCGTTGAGCAATGCCGCCAAGCATGGACATGCGCGGCGCGCGGTGATTGAAGTCCAGGAGGACGCCAACGCTGTGCACCTGACGGTGCGCGATGACGGCGATGGCTTTGATCCGGAAACCGCTGAGACACAGGGCTTTGGTCTGTTGGGAATGCGCGAGCGGGCATATCTGCTGGACGGCACCTTGCGGATCGAATCGGCGTTGGGCGAGGGTACGACGGTGCGCGCACGGCTGCCGGTTCAGCGCCTGTCAGACCTCGCCGCCGCAGGCAGCTGAACGCGGGCCTCTGCTGCAGGGAGTCGAAACGCCTTCGGGCCTCAGCTGCAGGGAGCCGAACGCCTCCGGGCCCAGGCCTTCACCGGGCTGAAGTCCTTCTTCGCCGGCCTCAAGCCTTCAACAGCCCGTGGCTGAGCGCGTAGCGAACCAGTTCAGAGCGTGTGCTGATTTCGAGCTTGCGGTGGATGCGAGTGCGGTGGGTCTCGATCGTGCGTGGGCTCAGGTGCAGCTTCTGGGCGATCTCCACACTGGTATGGCCAAGGGCAATCAAACGGAGCACCTCGGCCTCGCGCTGGCTGAGCTTGTCGACCTTGAGCGATTCGCGCACGCCCCCCAGATGGGTGAGGATGCGTGGGCTCACGTACTCCTCGCCTTTGGCTGCCGCCCGTACAGCCGCGGGCAGGTCGGCGTCCGCGGAGTCCTTGAGGACAAACCCCACCGCCCCGGCGCTCAGCGCCTGCTGGGCGAACACAGGATTGTCTTCCATCGTGAGCACCACGACGTTTGTCTCTGGCACTTGCTGGCGCAGTCGCTTGATGGCGTCGATGCTGGAGCCGCCCGGCATACCCAGATCGAGCACCAGCACGTGTGGACGCTGACCTTGCACGTGGTGCACAACGAGCCCGAGGTCGTCGGCCTCGGCGATCACCTCCAGGTCTGATTCGTTGTCCAGCAACAGCCGCAGGCTGCGGCGCATCAGTGCATGGTCATCGGCGAGGATGATGCGAATGGCCGAGCGCTCCGCGGGGTCCTCAGCAGGCGCGGGGCTACGAGAGGCAAGATGCAGATCGCCAGGGATCGGCTCAGGCTATTGCAGCAGCTGTTTGCCAAACAGGGGAAAATGGCCCCAATCGGTGTGGCAAACCACTGATACAGTCGCTTATTCGGAGGAATGCTTTTGTCTGCGCTGCTCCTTCTCCCCTTCGGTGCGCCATCCTCCCGCGGCGTAAGCGTCTAACCCGCCGAACATCTCGCCGGTCTGAAGCGTTTCCATGCCGTAGCGGTACTCACCAGCGAGCGCATCATCGAGACTCAGCCACCACTGCTCGTAAGACGAAAGGCGATCGCTGCGCAGGGCCGCCTGAGGCCTGGCGGCGATCTCGCGCGCCAGCGCCTGCGCGCTCGCCAGCGCCTCTCCGTTGGGAACGAGACGATTGACGAGACCCATGCGCAACGCCTCCTCGCCTGAGACTCCGCGGCCGGTGAGGATGAGATCGAGCGCCTGGCTGTGCCCAAGCAGACGCGCGAGACGGACTGTGCCGCCATCCATCAGCGGAATGCCCCAGCGCCGGCAGTAGACGCCAAAAACCGCCGCCCGCGAAGCAACGCGCAAATCGCACCAGGCAGCCAGCTCCAGACCGCCTGCGACGGCATGGCCTTCGACGGCCGCGATGACGGGCTTTGAGAGGAGCATGCGGGTAGGCCCCACCGGCCCGTCGCCGTCGGGCGCCAGCCGAGTGATGCGCTCCGGTTCCCCGGAGCGCATCGCCTTGAGGTCGGCGCCCGCGCAGAAGGTTCCATGCGCCCCGGTGAGCACGGCGACATGAGCAGACTCCTCTGCGTCGAAACGCCGGAACGCATCCGCCAGCGCGAGCGCCGTTGGAGCATCGATGGCGTTTGCCACATCGGGGCGATCGATGGTGATTGTCGTGACCGGACCGTCGCTGTCGTAGTTGATGCTCATCGCATCAATCCTCGCAAATTGGGAGGTTTAGCGCTAAAATGCCTAAGCGTAGACAAAATCTGGAGTTTGGAACTTCAACCTGAAAGCGCTGTTCGGGTCGGCCCGAACGCGATCAGCGGGCGGCGGTCGCAACGGGAGGATTCCCGGCAGGAGCTGGGAGGTGACGCGTGTGAGCCGATCGCGGGTGCTGGTTGTGGATGAGGACGTCGTGGCGCGGGAGTTGCTGCGAGGCGTGCTTGAGCGAGCCGGTCACGAGGTGCGCGAAGCCGAGGGTGGACGCGCGGGTCTGCGTGAGCTGTATGCAAAACCACCTGACCTGGTGATCCTCGATGTGACGATCCCTGAATTGGATGGCTGGGCAACGCTTGAGCGGATTCGTGACCTGAGCGATGTGCCGGTGCTGATGCTGACGGCCCGCGAGAGTGAGCTTGAGTGCGTGCGCGGCTTGCGCGGAGGCGCCGACGATTATGTGATTAAGCCATGTGGGCATCAGGAGCTGACGGCGCGCGTGCAGGCGCTGCTGCGACGCGCCGGCCCGCGTGAGGATGAGCAGCGCACCTACGCAGACCCGCTGGTGACGATCGACTTCGCCCAACGTGTGGTGACCTACGGCGGCCAGGAGGTGCGCCTTACCCCGCAAGAGTTCAAGCTTCTCGCGGTGCTGGTGCGCCACCCCAACAACGTGCTCAGCCGCGACCAGCTGCTGGATCTGGTGTGGGGAGATCCCAATGGCGTCTCACCCGAGCAGGTCAAGTTGTACGTCGGCTATCTGCGCCACAAGCTCGATCCGCAAGCACCGGAGGCCACGCCGATCGAGACCGTTCGAGGCTTCGGCTACCGCTACCGGCGCCCGTCGTAGATTGGTGGTCAAGCCTCGCGCTTAAGCGTGGAGCGGACCTGCCGGGCCATCTCGAGATCCTCCCTGGAGTCGATTACGAGAGTGCTCACGCGCGCGCCATCGGCAGAGATATCGCGATCGCCCTGTTTGCGTTCGTTGAGCTCGTGGTCAATGCTCACATCCAGGAAGCCCAGGTCGGCGGCGGCCATGCGGCGGATGGCCGCCGAGTTCTGCCCAATGCCGCCGGTGAAGGCCAGCACATCCAGGCCACCGAGCGAGGCTGTCATTGACGCGATCCCGGCCCGCAGGCGGTGGATGTAGACCTCAAGGGCAAAGCGGGCATCGGCGTCGCCCTCCTCGGCGCGCTCCAGCAGCAGGCGCATGTCGGCGCTGCCGCCAAGTGCCAGCAGGCCGGAACCATGCTCAAGCGTCTGCGCGAGCTCGCGAGCATCGATGCCGGGGCGCTCCAGCAGCCAGAGCACAAGCGCCGGGTCGAGGCTGCCCGAGCGTGTGGCCATGACGAGACCATCAAGCGGCGTGAAACCCATCGTGGTGTCCAGCGAGCGACCACCGCGAATGGCACAGACCGAGGAGCCGGCGCCGAGATGGCAGCTGACGATGCGTGCCTCGGCGTCCTCGGCGGGTCCGAGAAGCTCCGGCACGCGCTGTGCCACCCAGGCGTGAGAGAGACCGTGAAAGCCATAGCGGCGCACGCCCCAGCGCTTGCGCCAGCGCTGGGGCAGCGGGTAAGTGCTTGCCACCGCGGGCACCGTGGCATGAAAGGCGCTGTCAAAGCAGGCCACAGCCGGTAGTTCAGGCAGCGCATCGCCGATCGACTCCAGGGCAGTCAGTCCACGCGGCTGGTGCAGCGGAGCCAGATTCGTCAGCCCATGCAGCGAGCTGCGCACCTTGGCATCGATACGCACGGCCTTGTCGAAGCGCTCGCCGCCGTGCATGATGCGGTGCCCCACAGCCTGTGCGCCAGCTAGGTCGCCGAGCAATGCCGCGCCCAGCGCGGCCTCCAAGGCTCGCGCCTCGACGGTGCCTCGGGGAGTGTCCAGCTCGCGGTGACCGAGCACATTGTCCTCGCCACTGAGCAGCGTCAGCTTGAGCGTGCTGGACCCCGAGTTTACAACCAATACGCGCACGATTTATCTATCCCACAATTTTCTTCTCATATAAGTAACGCTGGAGGTTCATAATGCCTTGTTCGAGTTCGAAAAGGCAGCTCCTGAAGCTGAGCGTAAGATTTGGCTAGAGAGATTTTCTGTAGCGGACCGGGCCAGTAAGCGCTAGCTTGCGGAGGTAGTGGCTGCGGAGGATTCAGTGGAGGCGGCGCGCGGAGAGCTCATTCAGATCGTGCTCGCGGACGATCACGCGGTGGTACGCAGCGGTTTACGCATGCTGCTGGACAGCGAACCGGGTCTGGAGGTAGTGGCGGAGGCCGGAGATGTGGAGGGTGCCAGGCGCTACGTACGAGGCCACCATCCCAAGGTGCTGGTGCTCGATCTGAATATGCCCGGCGGTTCAAGTCTGCAGGCAATTCCGCTGATCCGCGAAGAGTCGCCAGAGACGCAGATAGTGGTCTTGACGATGCAGCAGGAACCGGCCTTCGCGCGCCACGCATTGGGTGCGGGGGCAATCGGCTATGTGCTGAAGGAGGCCGCCGATGAGGAGCTGGTGGAGGCCGTGCGCAGGGCCGCGGTGGGAGAGAGCTATCTAAACCCGCGCCTGGGCGCAAGGCTTGCGTCCGAGCCATTGCCGGGCCAGCCTGATGACTTATCGGAGCGCGAGGTGGACGTGCTGCGCCTGATTGCCCTGGGCTACACCAACGCGGAGATTGCACAGCAGCTGTTCCTGTCGGTGCGGACCGTGGAGACGCATCGCGCTCACATCCAGCAGAAACTGCGCTTAGGCTCGCGCGCGGAGCTGGTGGGCTACGCGCTGAAACGCGGTTTGATCAATGCGGATACCGACAGGTAGCGGAGAGAACACCTAAGGGAAACCTCGCGACTATCCGCGGGAAAACCGCGAGTCGCTCCTCGGATCTTCCGGGATGTTTCGAGTTGCTCTCAGCGGGGAAGATGCCTTTGCAGGCATGAGCATGAGCCAGGCGATTGAACAGACCACCCCCAGCTCCCCGAGCGCCCCGCACGTCTCCGGGAGATCGCCGCACACAGCGGACATCCTCGATCGCCTGGCCCGCTTGCGGTTGGTTTTGCCGGCCCTCGGACAGGAGCTCGCAACGGCCCGCCGCGAGGCGGCCAAGCTTCGCATCGAGAACAGCAGGCTGAAGAACCGTCTGCAGAGCCTCGAAGCGCATGGCAGCCTGCCTGGAAATGGCAGCATGGCCAAAAGCGGCAGCTAAAGAACGGCAGCTGGTGTCCCTCCCTCTCCGGGCGCTGGCGCCACCCGGCACGAGACCGTCGTCACGATCTCTCTCTCCCCGGCGACGGTCTCGGCCGGAGGCGCTTTAACCGTCCGTGAGGGCGGCAAGCGTGGCGGGGACGCATTCGGCAAGCACGGGGATGTTGTAGCCACCCTCCAAGATGAGACCGAGCGGCACGGCGGCCGCGGCGGCGAAGTCGCGCACCCGACGCGCCATGCGGGCGAAGGACTCGGTGTGCAGGCGGCAGCCGGCGAGCGGATCGTCGCGATGGGCGTCGAAGCCGGCGGAAAGTAGAACGAGATCTGGTTTGAAGGCCGCGGCGGCGGGGAGCGCGATGCGCTCCAGCAAAGACAGCCAGAGATCCTCTTCGGAGCCGGCGGGCACGGGCAGGTTCAGCGTGTAACCCTTGCCAGGACCAGAGCCGGTGTCGCGCCGATCACCCGTGCCTGGATAGATGCCCTGCTGATGGATGGAGGCAAACAGCACCTCGGGGCTATGGCGAAAGGCCTCGGCGGTGCCATTGCCATGGTGCACGTCCCAATCGAGGATGAAGACGCGCTGCGCCCCCAGCTCGCGCAGCGCATAGGCGGCGGCGATGGCGATGTTGTTGAACAAACAGAAGCCCATGGCACGCGCGGGCTCGGCGTGATGTCCGGGAGGGCGCACGCCGCAGAACGCGAGCTGTGCCTCGCCATTGAGCAGCGCCCGCGCCATCGCGCAGGCGCCTCCCACGGCGTGCAGCGCGGCGCGCAATGAGCTCGCGCCCACATACGTATCGCCGTCGACCGCGCCGCCTCCGGTGAGGCTCAGCTCGCGGATGCCGCGCACGAGTAACGGATCGTGCACCAGCTCCAGCCACGCCTCCTCGGCTCTGGGCGCCTCCCTGCGCTCCCATCCCAGCCAATCCCGCTCGGCAAGCGCCGCCTCAACGGCCAGCAGGCGTGAAGGCGTATCGGGGTGGCCCGGTATATGCGCCTGCGGATCATGCTCAAGGCATGCAGGGTGGCTGAAGTAGAGGGCGCGTGTAATGGCAAGAGGGTAAGGCGCGAGGAGGGCTGCCGCCGCAAGGCCTGTTTGAATTAGAACCAATGCGGGTATTGGAACCCACCAGTGGTATCCAGAGGGACTAAAAACTCCCCCATATGGGGGAGGGGTTCGTTCAGATAACTGAACGGAGATAGATACATTCGGAGGATTGTGGTGAGCGCTGGGCTGGCGGAGTATCGCCTGCCACATGGGTCCGAGTCCGCGCACCACACTCGATGAGTCGCCGCAGGCCGCACGCGAAGTGCAGCGCGCGATTGGGCGTTGCAAGAAGGGCGACCGTGACGCGCTGCGCCTGTTGTATGAGCGCTATGCAGGCAACGTATATGGGTACATCCGCAGCATCGTGCGCGATGACAAGGAGGCGGAAGACCTCACCCAGCACGTATTCCTGAAGCTCATAACGGCGATAACGAAGTATGACGATCAAGGGGTGCCGTTCTCCGGTTGGCTGCTGCGCCTGGCGCGCAATGTGGCGCTGGACCATTTGCGCAAGCGCCGCCCTACGCCGGCTGAAGAGGTTTTCGGTGCGGACACGCAGGCCGACGATGTGGCCCTGCACCGCGCACGCAGCCTGCGCACCGCCCTTGTGGCGTTGCCTTATGAGCAGCGCAAGGTGATCGTGATGCGCCATCTGGTTGGGCTGACGCCGCCGGAGATCGCCTCGCAGATGGGACGCTCGGAGAGCTCGATCCACGGCCTGCACCACCGCGGGCGGCGGGCATTGCAGGAAGAGCTGCGACGGCTGGAATCCGCCCCCGCGACTGCTGCCACGTGAGCGCCGTCTCAGAGCTGGCTGAGGAGGTTCCGCTGACTCGGCTCGATAACGCTGAGCCAGAGCTGCTGAGTGAGCTGCTCGACACGGTCGCGGAAGTGGCGCGCCAGGGAGCTTTCACACTGGGCAAGCACGTGCAGGGATTCGAGCGCGATTTTGCCGACTACTGCGAGGCGCCGTTTGCCGTAGGCGTGTCCTCAGGCACGGAGGCGCTGGTGCTGGCACTGCGGGCGCTGGAGGTCGGCCCAGGCGATGAGGTGATCGTGCCGGCCAACTCCTTCATAGCCACGGCGGAGGCGGTGAGCGCGGTTGGGGCGCGGCCCTTGCTGGTGGATGTCGATCCCGTTTCGCAGCTGCTGAGCGCGGACATAGTGGCGGCGGCGCTACGGCCGGCCGTGCGCTGCGTGATACCCGTGCACCTGTACGGAGCGACGGTGGACCTCGAACCGATTCTGGAGGTGACACGCCGGGCAGGCGTGGAGGTGATCGAGGACGCGTGTCAGGCGCATGGCGCGCGCTATCGCGGACGGCGCGTGGGAACGCTGGGAGCGCTGGGATGCTTCAGCTTCTACCCCGCGAAGAATCTTGGAGCATGGGGAGACGGCGGCGCCGTGGTCAGCTCGGACGCGGAGCTGGCGCAGCGGGTGGAACTGCTGCGCAGCCACGGCGAGCGCCCGCGCTACCGGCACCGCAGGGTCGGCACGACTGCGCGCCTGGATGCTCTGCAGGCTGCCCTGCTGCGGCGCAAGTTGCCGCGCCTGGATGGATGGAACGCGCAGCGGCGGTGGCTGGGGGCGGCGCTGCGCGAGCTGCTCGCGCCGGTTGCGGATGTCGTCGAGCCGCCGCCGCTCGCGGGCGCGATTGAGCTCCCTGCGACCCCCGGCGCGCAGGCCGATCACGTGCATCACCTGTTCGTGGTGCGCACAGCTTCCCGCGATGCTCTGCGCGAGCATTTGGCGCAGCAGGGCGTGGCGAGCGCCGTGCACTACCCGACGCCGATTCACCTCACGGAGGCGTATGCACACCTGGGTCAGGCGCGCGGCAGCCTGCCCGTCTGTGAGCGGCTCTCCTCGCGCATCTGCTCGCTGCCGCTGTTTCCCGGCATGAGCGAAGGGGAGCTGGAACGCGTGGCGGCGGCCGTGATCAGCTTCGCGGAAGCGCGGCTGTGCAGTTCCCGTTGATCGGACAGTGACTACGCAGACGACAGCTCGCCGCCTGCTCGACCTTGTTGTCGCGACCATTGCGTTGGTGTTACTCGCACCGTTGATGGCCGCCATTGCACTGGCCATTCGCGCCGAGTCTCCTGGCCCGGTCATCTTCCGTCAGCGGCGTCTGGGGCAAGGTCTCAGACCCTTCACGGTCCTGAAGTTCCGCACGATGCGCCACGAAGCCGACGCGACAGTGCACCGCGACTACGTGCACTCGTTAATCGAGCGCCCGCAGGCGGCGCAGCGAGGACAGCTCTACAAGCTGTCGGTTGACAGTCGCATCACGCGTGTGGGGCGCTTTTTGCGCTCCTGGAGCCTCGATGAGCTGCCGCAGTTGGTGAATGTGCTGCGCGGTGAGATGGCTCTGGTGGGTCCTCGCCCCGTGATCCCTTACGAGGTGGACCGTTACCCCGAGCGCTATCTGCCGCGCTTCACTGTCAAGCCGGGGCTGACGGGCCTATGGCAGGTCTCAGGACGCAACGAGCGCACCTACGAGGAGATGGTGCGCTTTGACATCGAGTACGCGCGCCAGGCCTCGTTGCTGCTCGACCTGCGCATTCTCGCCAAGACCGTGCCTGTGGTCTTCGGCCGCCAGGGGGTGGCCTGACTCATGGCCCAGGAGATCGGCACGGCGGTAGTCGGCTACGGCTACTGGGGTCCCAATCTGGCGCGCAACGTCGCGGAGTGCTCAGGTCTTGCCCTGCGCGCGCTGTGCGATGCGGACCCGGCGCGCCTGGCGCTGTTCGCGCAGCGCCACCCCGAGGCGCGCGCGGTGTCCGATCTCCAGCAGCTGCTGGCCGACCCCGCGATCGAGGCAGTGGTGCTGGCGACACCTCCGCAGACCCATCATGCGCTGGCGCGAGAAGTGCTGGAAGCAGGGCGCCATGTGCTGGTGGAGAAGCCGCTAGCCACCTGCCTGAGCGACGCCCACGAGCTGGCGCACATCGCCCAGGCATCCGAGCGGCTGCTGATGCCCGGCCATACCTTCGTCTACAGCCCCGCGGTGAACGCCGTGCGCGAGCTGATTCAGGGCGGGGTGGTGGGGGACGTGCACTTCATCACCAGCGCGCGTATGAACCTGGGCAAGTACCACGCCAATGGCGTGCTCTGCGATCTGGCGCCGCACGATCTCTCGATCCTGCTGCACTGGCTGGGAGAGTCGGTGGTGGAGGTCGCTGCCTCAGGGTCGAGCGTGCTGCGCGTAGGCGTGCCGGAGACCGCCTTCATCACGCTGGCGTTCGCGGGCGGGCAGACGGCGAACGTGCAGATCTCATGGCTGGCGCCGCGCAAGGTGCGCCAGATGATCGTGGTGGGCAGCCAGCGCATGGTGGTCTACGACGACACGGCCTCCGATGAACCGGTGCGGATCTACGACCGCGGCATGGATGTGCTGCCGCCGGAGCCCGCGAACTTCGGCGAGCACCAGCTGATCTATCGCACGGGCGACGTGGTGATCCCGCGCATCGAGCCACAGGAGCCGCTGCGCTTGGAGCTTGAAGATTTCGCCCATGCGATCCGCACCGGGGAGGAACCCCGTTCGAACCTCGCGCTGGGCCTTGAGATCGTCGCCATCGTTGAGGTGGCCGAGGCCTCGCTGCGCGAAGGCGGCACGCCGCTCGCGCTGGCGCCGCTGGTTGACAAGGCGGTGGCATGAGGGTTTTGTCGGTGATTGGCGCGCGCCCGGAGATCATCCAGGCAGCCCCTGTCTCGGCGGCGCTATCCGCGGTCGCGGAGGAGATCCTGGTGCACACAGGACAGCACTACGACGAGGCCATGTCCGAGGGGCAGATCGCCGATACGGGCCTGCCCAAACCTCACTACAACCTCGGCGTTGGCTCGCGCACACGCGCGCAGCAGCTGGGGCTTGCGCAGAAGCGTCTGGCGGAGGTGATCGATCAGGAGGCCCCTGATGTCGTGTTGGTGCGTGGCGACACCAACGCCACCCTCTCGGGCGCTCGTGCGGCAGCCGCGGCCGGCGTGCCGCTGGTGCACGTCGAGGCGGGCCTGCGCTCGCGGCGCAAGGACATGCCCGAGGAGAGCAATCGCGTGCAGACCGATCGCCTCGCGCAGCTGCTGCTGGCGCCCACGCCGGGCGCGCGGCGCAACCTGCTCGATGAGCGCCTGGCGGGGGAGATCCACGTCACGGGCGATCCGCTGTGTGACACACTGGAGAGTTGGCGCGGGCGCATCAAGCCTGCCGGCGGCGACTACCTGCTGGCGACGGTGCATCGCAACTACAACACCGATCGCCCTGAGCGCCTGGAAGCTGTGCTGGCCTGTCTGGCGCGCTCGCCGTGGCCGGTGCTGATGCCCATGCACCCGCGTACACGCGCGGCCATCGCGGAGTGGGAGCTTGAGCTCTCGCCTTGGATCAGGGTGCTGGCGCCGGTGTCCTATTCACGCATGCTGGCGTTGGAGCGCGGCGCCAACGCGATCGCCACCGACTCGGGCGGCGTGCAGCGCGAGGCTTACATGTGGGGAGTCCCCTGTCTCACCTTGCGCGAGGAGACGGAGTGGACAGACACGGTGCGCACAGGTTGGAACACGCTCGTGGGCGTCGACGCCGATGCATTCCACGAGGCGGTCGCCCGCCCGCGGCCCAGCGAGCGTCCGCCGATCTTCGGCGATGGGCACGCGGCGGCTCGGATCGCGGCGATTGTGGCGAGCTTCATCGCGCGTCACGGCTCCCACGACACGGCCAAGCCGGACCGTGGATTGGGTCCCGTCAAGCCTGGGACCCAGCCGGGAGTCCCCTCAACCGGCCCCGCCAAGTCCGGGACCCAGCCGGGGGTCCCCTCAACCTTCAAGGAGATGGTCGCGTGAGCGCGCTCGGTATCGGTCTGATCGGCGCCGGGCGCATGGGCGCCTTTCACATCGAGAGCTGGGAGCGCATCGAGGACGCACGCCTAGTTGCGGTGGCCGACCCCGATGAGTCCACCGCGCGGCGGCGCATCGGACGGCGGCCGATCGATTGGTACGCCGATTACCGTCAGCTGCTGGAGCGTGCTGACATCGATGCGGTGTGCATCTGCGCGCCCAGCGAGCAGCACGCGCAGATCGCGCTCGACGCGATCGCGGCGGGACGCCACGTGCTGGTCGAGAAGCCGATTGCCACAGCGCTTGAGGACGGTCTGCGCATGACCTCGGCGGCGCGCCTGGCCGGCGTGAAGCTGATGGTGGGTCACGTCGAGCGCTTCAACCCCGCGGTGGGCAAGCTCGCGGAGCTGATCGCGCGCGGCAGCATCGGGCGCGTGTTCCGCGCGCACGCCACGCGCGTGGGGCCGCTGCCGGCGCGCATCCGCGATACGGGCGTGGCGATCGATCTGGCCACGCATGACCTGGACATCATGCAGTTTGTCCTGGGCCTCGACATCACCTCGATCTACGCTCAGGGCAGCCGCTGCGTGCACCCCACGCAGGAGGACATGATCGCCTGCCTCTTGCGTTTTGGCGAGACAGGGCCGTGGGGGCTGCTGGATGTCAATTGGCTCACGCCCGAAAAGCGCCGCGAGCTGACGGTGATCGGCGAGGGCGGGATGCTGAGCGCCTCCTACTTGACCCAGGACGTGTGGCTGACGGAGTCAAGCGGCGCGCCCACCGGCTGGAGCGAGCTGGCGCGCGTGCGCGGCGACGCCGAGGGCGCAGCCGTGCGCTTCGCGCTGGGACGCGTGGAGCCGCTGCAGGCCGAGCTTGAGGCATTCGCGCGCTGTGTGCTCGACGACACGCCCGAGCCGGTGAGCGCGCAGGAAGGCTGTCGCGCGCTGGCCGCGGCGCTGGCGGTGCGCGACTCTGCCGCGCACTCGCGCCCGGTGACCCTGCTCGACACGCCGGTGCGGCGTGTGGATGACCTGCCTCCCGTGCCGGTGGCCGCCTGATGATCCGCTTCGTCATTCCCGCCTACAACGAGCGCGAGAACATCCCGCACCTGATGGCTGACCTCGGCCCGGTGGCGCGCGAGCTGGGCGCTCGGGTGATCTTCGTGGATGACGGCTCAAGCGATGGCACCGCGCAGGCGATCGCCGAGCACAGCGATGGCCTGCATCTGGCGATCGTGCGCCACCGCGTCAATCGCGGCCTGGGCACCGCGATCAACTCGGGCTTGCGGGCGGCGCTGGGTGAGTCCTCAGACGGCGACGCGGTGGTGACGCTGGAGGCCGACAACACCTCTGATCTGAAGGACCTGCCGCGCATGCTGGAGCTGTTTGGCGAGGGCCATGACGTGGTGCTGGCCTCCGTATACGCGCCTGGGGGGCGCATTCTCGGTGTTGCGCCCTGGCGTCTGGCGGCCAGCCGCTCAGTGTCAAACGCCTTTCGTGTGGCGGGTGGCCTGCGCGAGATTCACACGCTCTCCTCGCTCTATCGCGTCTACCGTGCCGGCACGCTGCGTCGCGCGGCTGAGACCTACGGCTATCTGCTGGTGCGCGAGCCGGGTTTCGCGGCCAATGTGGAGCTGCTGCTGAAGCTCTACAACGCGGGTGCGAGTGTCGCGGAGGTACCGACCGTAAACGACTGGTCGCGGCGCTTGGGGGCATCGAAGATGAGCCTGCGTCCGACCGTGCTGGCCTACGGCCGTCTGATGGCCGCACACTTGGTGGGCCGCATCCAGCCGCCGCCGATCTCACCACTGGGAAGCGAGGAGTGGGCTGAGGAGGATCGGCTGCCTGCCCACGCCGCGCCGCTGCACGCGGTGGCCAGCGGCCGATGAGCGGGCAAGAGACGCCGCGGGAGGGCGCTCCGCGTAGCAGCGCTCCGCGAGATGGCGCTCGACGGGCTGGTGCTCGGCGGGATGGCGCTCCGCGAGATGGCGCTCGGCGGGATGGCTCTCCGCTAAACGGCGCTTCGCTAAACGGCGCTCCGCGCATCGGGGTCGTCGGCGCCGGCATCCTTGGCACAGTGCTGGCATTGCGTCTGGCGCAGGGCGGCGCGAAGGTGACCCTGCTTGAGCGCGCGCCGAGCCCCGGCGGCCTGGCCGGCTCGTTTGACTTCGAGGGCCACCGCGTGGACCGCTTCTATCACGTCGTGGTGCCTTCTGACGAGCGCATGATCGGCCTCGCTCAGGAGCTCGGGTTGGCGGCCGAGCTGCACTTCACCCCTGTTGGTGTGGGCTTCTTCGTGGATGGTGAAATGCACCCCTTCAACGGGCTGGGGGACTTCCTGCGCTTCCCGCCGTTGACGCCCGTGGCTCGCGCGCGGCTGGCGTGGTTCGTGTTGCAGTGCCAGTTGCGCAAAGACTATGCGGCGCTGGAGGAGGTGCCACTTGAACGGTGGTTGACGCGCCACTGCGGAATGACGACGGTAGAGCGCATCTGGCGCCCGCTGCTGGACTCGCGCTTTGACGCGCGCCACGCGGAGCTGCCGGCGACTTATTTATGGGCACGCACCAACCGAATGCGCAGCGCGCGCAGTGGCAGCGGCGGCGGCGGTGGTGAGCGCATGGGCGCGATCGCCGGGGGCGGTCACGAACGCCTGGTGCTGGCGGTCGCCCGCAAGGCGCGCGAGCTGGGTGTGCAGATCCGTTTGGGGGCCGGCGTGGAAAGTCTCATCGTGGACGAGGCAGGTGTCGCGGGCGTGCGCGTGGACGGTCAGCCTGAGCGCTTTGACCTGACGATCCCGACCTTGCAGCCCCCCGCTCTGCGCCGCCTGCTGCCGCCGCAGCTGCACAACCTGCTCGACGCATATCCCGGTCGCTACCTCGGCGTGGTGTGCCTGATCTTGAAGCTACGCCGCTCGCTGCTGCCCTATTACTCGGTGAACATCTGCGATGAGACCCCGATCACGACGGTGGTGGAGACCTCGCACGTGGTCGGCACAGCGCACACCGATGGCCTGCGACTCGCGTACCTGCCCAAGTACTGCGACCCTGGCGCGCCGGAGTTCAGCGAGGATGACGAGTCGATCTACCGTCGCTTCACGGCGATGCTTGCCCGTCTGGCGCCCAACTTCACACACGATGACGTGGTGGCGTGGACGGTTCAGCGCGCGCCGCTGGTCGAGCCGGTGCACGCCTTGGGGCATCGCCCGCGTACCGCGCCGCTATGGCCGGGGGTGGAGGGTCTGGGCTTGGCCTCGGCGAGCCAGGTCTACCCGCGGCTGCTTAACGGTGAGTCGATAGTGGAACTGGCCGAGCGCGTCGCGTTGCAGGCGCTGGAGCGAGTTCGTCTACCAGCGCCAGATAACGATCGCGCTGGCGCTCCCAGGCGATCGGCTGCAAGCGAGCGCTCGCTCGCACAGCGCGCTCGCGCGCAGCGCTAGGGTCAAGGCTCAGCTCGCGCAGCGCCGCCGCGAGCTCGTGAGGATCGCCGGCCGTGAACATACGCAGGTCTTCATCCTCTGAGAAGTAATCGCAAATGCAGGGCAAGCGCGAGGCGATGACGGGCAGGCCCATGTGCACATACTCCAAGAGCTTGACGGGCAGCAACAGCTCGGTGAAGCGGTCGTGCAAGGTGGGCACGACGCCGATATGCGCGCGTTCGAGCTCGCCGGGGATGCGCTCAAAAGGCACGGGCTCGCGCGCGACATCAACGCGCCCCGGCGCCAGCTCGTGGGCGAGTGCCGCGAGGCGCTCACGCTCCTCGCCGGAGCCACATACGCGCAGTTCAACCGCTGGGGCCTGCTGCATCGCAGAGGTCTCTTCGCTCAACAGACCAACCGCACGGATCAGGGTGTCCACGCCAAAGCGCGGGGCCAGGCCACCGTGGTAGAGGATGCGCAGGGGCTCGCGCAGAGGCCAGCGCACGGGTGGGCGCGGCGGCCCAAAGACGCGTTCATCGGGCGAGTTCATGACAACGGTGGTCTTCTCCACGCCAACCCCGCGAGTGCTCAGACGCTTGCGGGCCTGCTCGGTCACGGCAACCACGCGTGAGGAGAAGGCCGCGCAACCCCACTCCTCCAATTCCAGTATCCGCACGGCCAGACGCTGCCGGGGATTGGGGAACTTGGTGGCGAACAGCTCCGGGAATGTGTCATGCACATCGAGCACGACTGGAGTGCCCCGCAGGCGCGGGACGAGCGCTGCGGCGACGACGAGATCGGGCATGTTGTGCGCCTCCACGACATCAAAGCGCAGGCGCAGATCAAGCGCGCTCACGCGCGCCAAGGCACGCGCGAGAAAGCTGGAATACGAGCGTATATAGGTGCCGGCGCCCCCGCGGGCCTTGCGCGCGTTGACGGGGTGCACGTGGATCGAGCCCGCGCCCACGCGCAGCTGCCGGCGCTCGCCGATGCAGATCAGATGCACCTCATCGCCTCGCTCTGCCAGCGCCCGCGCGTGGCGCTGCACGCGCGAGTCAAGCACGAAGTCCGAGAGGTGAATCATCGCCACGCGCAGCGGCAGGCGGCTCATCGCGCCACCCCGACGGCGCGCCACATTCGCCGGCGTAACTCGCGGCGCGTGAAGTTACGGTAAGCGGGATCGGGCACGCGGGTTACGCGGCGCACGGCTGCGCGCAGGTAGCCAAACAGGAAGGCCACGCCCGACAGCGCCACGGGCCGGCGAGACGCGACCTTCAGCGCTCGCAAAGTCACCCACAGCAGGCCGTAGTGAACTATGTAAGCGCACTCGCCGTGGCGCGCGTGCCCGCGCAGAGCACCATCGGCGCTGGCAAGCGGACGGTGGTGAACGCATACAAGATCGGTGAAACTGCGCGTGTGAAAACCGCGCATACGGGCGTAGGTCTCATCGATGGTGTCCCACCCCAGGCGCTCGCTGACGCCTCCTATCGCGCACAGGCAGGAGCGCGTCCAGCACTTCAGCGCGCCGTGGACGTGGTGAGGAGGAATGCCGATCGGCTGCAGCGTCCCATCTTGCGCCGGCTCTACCAGCACGCCTCCGGCGAGGCCTAACTGAGGATCGGCGTCAAAGCGCGCCAGCAGCTGCCGCAAGTAATCGGGCGGCAGCTCGATATCGCCATCGAGCTTCATCACATGGGTGTAGGGCAAGGACTCCGCGTGGGTGAGCGCCAGATTGAAGTTGCGGATCTCAACTGCCCGTGCCAGGCGGTCGCGTGCGCCCGGCGCCTGCACTGGGGCGCGCACGAGCGTCAGAAATGGCAGCTCTTCACGCAGCCCGCGCAGCTGAGCCACCGTGTCGTCGCTTGAGCTATCGTCGATCACGACCCAGCGCGCCGGAGGCAAGGACTGTGCTGCCAGCGCGTGAGCCACGCGCGCTATGTGCGCGCACTCGTTGCGCACCGGCGAGACGATCAGCAGCAGTGGCGGGTCCTGGCGCGAGCGTGCGTTGCTGGGTGAAGGGGTGTCCATGCGCAAGCAACGCGCGAGGAGGCTCGTTCCTTCACGGTGGACCTAGCCGTTGTGGTCGTCTCAGCCAACGACGCCCGCTGGCTGGAGACTTGCCTGTCGAGCGTCTATGCGCACGCCGGTGAGATCGAGCTTGAGGCGATCGTGGTGGACAACGCCAGCACGGACGGCACGCGCGAGCTGGTTGAAAGCCGCTTCCCGCGGGCCCGTGTCCTGACCTCGCCAAACTTCGGCTTCGCCTATGGCAACAACCGGGCCTTGGAGTGCACCACCGCGCGCTATGTGCTGCTGCTAAACCCCGATACGGAGATCTTGCAAGGCACCTTTGCCGAGCTTCTGCATATGCTCGATGCCAGTCCCGAGGTTGGCATAGCGGGGGTGCGCCAGGTGGATGGCGAGGCTGTATTGCTGCCCACGATTCGCCGCTTTCCCAATGCCCTGCGTGCGCTGGGCGAGGCATTGGCGAGCGAGCGCTGGCCGCTGCACGCCGCGTGGGCGGGCGAGCGCGTGCTCGACCCCGCCGCGTATCGAAGCGCGCGCGACTGCGATTGGGTGGTGGGCTCATTTCTGCTGGCGCGGCGTGAGGCGCTGCTTGCCGCGGGGATGCTGGATGAGCGCTTCTTCCTCTACTGCGAGGAGCCAGATCTGTGTCTGCGAGTGCAGCGCGCCGGCTGGCGCGTGCGCTATCTGCCGCGGATGACCATTCGCCACCACGCCGGCAAGGGCGGCGTGCGCCCGCGCATGATCGCGCAGGAAGCGTTCGCGCGGCGCCAGTACGCGCGCAAGCACTTCTCGCGTGCGCATCGCGTCCTGTACGTGTCCGCGCTCGGCGCCCGCTATGCGCTGCGCGGCCGGACGTGGGCGCTGAGTGTCCTCAAAGGGCGCGCGGCGCCGCCTTTCCTGGCGCCGCCTGCACAAGCGCTGACATCCACAGTGCGTTGCTGTGAAGAGGCACATATCTGAGATGGAGCTCGCCGAAATCATGAGAACGCTGTGGTCGCGCAAGCTCGCGGTCCTTGCGATCCTTGGGCTGGCCGGCGGGGCTGCGTTTGGAGCAGGTCAGCTGGCGCACTCCACGCCGCGAGGCACCGCCACGGTGCAGATCCTGGTCGACTCGCCGCAGTCGGCGTTGGCCGATCTGCTGCAGAACACAGTGCCGTTGACCACGCGCGCAGCGCTGCTGGCGCAGGTGATGTCCAGCCAGACGGTGCTCGAAGATGTCGCCGCCGCGAGCGGTGTCTCAGTGAGACAGCTGACGGCCCAAGGTCCCTACGGCGGCGCGGGTCAGGCGCTTGACGTCGTCACTCCCGCCGAGGCGCGCAGCAACCAGCTGCTGGGCGAGCAGGCGCGCTACCGGCTGACGTTTGTGGCGCAGCCCGATGAGCCGGTCGTAACCGCCTCGGTTCAGGGGCCCACTGCTCTCGCGGCGGGACACGTGGCCGAAGGAATCCTGCCTGGCGTGCGGCGCTACGTGGCGAGCCTGCAGAAGGGCAGCTCCACGCAGCCTGCCACCAAGCCTGCGCAGCGTGTGACGATCCGCCAGCTCGGTCCGGCGCAGGCGGGCACCGTCAACTCCAGCTCGCGCCTGGCATTGATGGCGGTCGCGGGGCTGGGAGTGTTGCTGCTTGGCTTGCTGCTCTTGCTCGGCGTTGAGAGCCTGCGTCGCCGAGGACCCGCCGAGGACCCGCTCGATCGCAACCTTGCGGATGATCTCGACCGCGCGCGTGAGGAGCGCTCGCGGTCAGTCGCTTGAACGGGTCCAGCGCGATGAGGGCATCTGTGTGGTCCTCCCGTCGTCAGCTGATCGCGGCGATTGCGGCGTTGGTGATCGTGGCCGCGCTTGCGGCGGCGCTGAGCGGCTATGACACCTCGCTGCATCAGCGTCCCGTGGGGATCGGGGCGGCCAGCGCGAAGGTGCTGGTGGATGCAAGGGAATCCGAGCTGGCGGTTGGGGCGCCGTTGGGGGCCTACCGCGCCAACCTGGCTGGGCAGCTGGCGATCACCTATGCCCTCTACCTGCAGGGCGATCAGGCGACCCTGGAAATGGGTCGTACGCTGGGACTGCCGGGGCCGCCGGGCGGGGTGCGAGTGGCTGCCACGGGGCCGTTCACGCTGTTGCTGGGCCGCACCAACCTCGCGGCGAAGACCCCCACGGTCGCCGACCCATTTCCGGTCGATCACTCCTACCGGCTGGTGCTCGATGTCGATGGAGTGAGCCCAATCTTGACGCTCTACGGCCAGGCGCCAACGGCAGCCGGCGCGGTTGCGCTGGTGAACGTCGCGCGTGAGTTGCTGGAGCGTCACGTGGCAGCGCGCAGGAGCTCTTACCCCTTGGGGCCTGAACAGGCGGTGTTTTTGCGAGCGCTCGGGCCGACGGTGGGAGGGCTGGTGAACCCCGGTGCTCATTGGCAGCTGATGGGAGCGGCCTTTCTGCTGGTGCTGGTGCTGGGGGGTGGGCTGTTGTTGGTCGCTCGGCGAGGTCGGTATGCGCCGGCGTCCTCTGTCGTGGCGCACCTTGCCGCGGCGCCCAACGGAGGCGACTGGCCGCACACGACGCGGATGCTGCCGTGGGCACTGGCGGGGTTTGTGGCGATGCTGTTCCTGGTGCCGTTTGACGCGCTGGACTTGCCCATCGGTCTGCCGTTGGACAGCAACCTCGATCGGTTGTTCCTGGTGGTCCTCATCGTGCTGTGGCTGTTGAGCATGACGGTGTTGAGCAAGACGGCGCGTCCGCGCCTGCGTCTGACGCGCGTGCACTTTGCGGTGGTGGGGTTCTTTGCTTTGTGCTGTATCGGCGTAGGTGTAGACGGCGCGGCGCTGGCGAATATGGGGGAGGTCACGCTGGTCGTGAAGAAGCTGGCGCTGCTGGCCTCCTACCTGGTGTTCTTCTTCGTGGTGGCCTCGGCGCTGCGCGCGCGCGAGGTGGCGCGCTTTGCGGTGATGATCGTGGTGTTGGGGAGCATCGTGGCGGTGGCGACGGTGATCGAGTATCGCTTGCACTACAACGTCTTCTACGAGTTTTGGGGCAAGCTGCTGCCGGTCGTCAAGCCCTCTGATCTGGACGCGCCGGACTCGATTGGGCGCCTGACGGTGTACGGACCAACGAGCCAGCCGCTTGAGCTGGCGGCGCTGCTGGCGATGGTGCTGCCGTTCGCGGTGATGGGTGCGATCGACTCCCCGACACGAAGGCGGCGGTTGCTGTATTCGCTGGCGATCGGGCTGCTGATCGCAGGCGGCGTGGCGACATCGCGCAAGACGAGCCTGGTGGCGCCGGCGGGAGCGATGGCGGTGCTGCTGGCCTACCGCCCGCGCGCGGTGGCGCGCTCGCTGCTGGGTCTCGGTCTGGTGCTCGCGGTGCTGGTGCACTTCAGCTCACCCGGCGCGCTGGGGTCAGTGTTGAGCCAGCTTGAGCCGGGTCATGTCGGTGGGGTGCTGACGACGACCGATCGCACGGCCCGCTACGACGCCGTGCAACCGGATGTCATGCGCCATCTGCTGCTGGGGCGAGGCTTCGCCAGCTATGACCCGCACAAGTACCGCATTCTCGACAACGAATATCTGGGGCTCCTGATTACCACCGGAGCGATCGGCGTCGCGGCCTATGGGGCGATCTTGATGGCGATGATGAGCATGGCTCACGGCATCATTCGCAGAGAAGGGTGGACGGCCGACTCAAAGCGCTCGTCGCTGGCTCTGGCCGCCTTGGCCTCGGTGGGCGTGATGGCGCTGGCGAGCGCTTTGTTCGACGTGCTGTCATTCCCGCACGTCCCCTATCTGCTGTTCTTTATGGGGGGGATGATCGTGGCGTTGCGCGAGCGTGCGCCTAGCGCAGCGCGGCGCGAAACACGCGGCTCTCCCCGGCGGCGCCGCGCGCCGGCCGCGTCGCCACGCGGCGGGCCCCAGGACAGTCGGGCGAGGGTGGGCGGTCCCCGGCCTTCATCGCCGCCGCGAACTCGGCGATCGCCCGGCGAGCCAGCACAGCCCAGTCCAGCTCGGCTCGCAGGCGGGTGAGCGCAGCGGCGCGTGTGAGCGTCATCGCCAGCGCGGCCCACGAGCGTGGGCGCGGGAACTCCTCAGTGCTGGCGCTGAGCAGTGCGCGGCGTTCCTGCGCGTAGCCATCCAGCGCGACGAGCAAGCGGGGCACATCCTCGCCGCGGGCCACCGCCAGCTTGGCCTGCAACTCGGCGCGTAGGGGCTCGGCGGCTGCGCTGGCCGCCATCCATTCAGTCAATGCGCCCGCAGCGCGCGTAGTCGGGTGGTAGACGATGCGTCGCCCGGTGGGACCGTTGCAGGCGATCGCTTGCGGTGAGACCAATCCTGCGCGCTCAAGCTGCTGGAGCATCGGATAAAGCCCTTTGGCTTCAATCTGCCACGCGGGCCCGAGGCGGCGGTTGAGGCGGTTGGCGAGGTCATAGCCGTGGCCGGGGCGCTGCAGAAGCAAGCCGAGCAGAGCGCCTTTTAAAGGTGAACTGCCACGCATCCAACCGGGGTCCTTAGTAGTCATGCTTCCCCATATCCTCGATGCTTTGACCCAATTTATCCAACAGTAGCGCAAATTGCAACTAATTGTATTCAAATCGGGATAGTTCCGATCTCTTGGTTTTTACCTTTGGCTCGGTTATGCTTAGGCATGGGGAGCACTCTTGCGAGCAGCAGGCAGAGATCTCGCCATACCGTCTGAGAGATGGCGCGCAGCGCGGCCATATAGGCCAACAGGCCGGCTACGCCAACCAGGGCGATCACGAATGGCGGTGCGAGTGCGGGGGCCAGTAAGGTGCGCAATGGCAGCGCAACGCTCGCCAGCGCCAGACAGCCCCCAAGCGCCGGTCCCAGCTCAGAGATCAGACCACGCATAGAGATACCGAGATAGCGGCGTAGCAGCAGGCGGTAGACGCCCACCAGGATCGTCAGATAGAAGGTCGTGACAGCCACAGACACCACGATCAGGCCATGCCGCGAGGCAAGCATCACAGCGGCGGCATAGCCCACGAGCATGCCGACGTTGAAGCGCAGCAGTGCGCGGGGGCGCCCCAGCGCCAGCATGACCTGTGGGTAGCCGGTGAGGATCGCCGCGACCATGCCGGCCACCGCGAGGATCTGCGTGGGCCGCACCGAGGGCGCCCATAGAGGGCCGAGCAGCCACGGAATCAAGACTGGCGCCACCACGATCAGCATCGCCAGCAGCGGGAAGATCACGGCCGCATGCACTCGGGTTGCGCGCTCATGCAGGGCACGCAGCTGCGCGGGACTCTCGGTGCGCGAGTAGACGGGAAAGGCCAGCTGCATCATCACGCCGCTGAGCTTGTCCTGGTAGACCACGCCGAGGTTGAAGGCGCGCCAGTAGATGCCGGTCTGCGCGGCGGGCAGACGCGCCGCGAGAATCGCGTAGTCGACGTTGCGAAACAGCACGTCGATGAGCCCCGCGAGCGCCGCGGGCACGCCGAAGGCGCCGATCTCGCGCTGCGCGCCGAGGCGCAGACGCGGCGGCGGTGGGGGCGCGGCGGCCAGCAGCAAGAGCGAGCGCACCGCCACCTGGGCGAGCGCACCCCAAACGATCGCGCGTGCCTGCAGGCCGGCAAGCGCCAATGCCACCGCGAGCAGATTGCCGAGGATCAGCGATGCCGTGTCTATCAGGCCGATGCGGCGGAAGTCCAGACCTCGCCACAACAGCGCGCGCGGCACTCCCCCCAGGCCCGCCAGCAGGAAGACAGGCGAGGCCAGCACCATCAGTCGCGCTGTGCTCGGGCCAAACAGAGGTCGCCACAAGATCGGCGTGAGCGCCAAGGCCAGCACCGAGAGCAAAGCGCCACCTAGCAGGCTCATGAGTGTCGCTGCGTGCAAGTGGTCGAGGTCGATCTGCTCGCGCTGCACCAGCGCTGAGGCGAAGCCCTCGAAGGTGAGGATCGTGGCTAGCGGCAGGAAGATGAGGGCTACCGCAGCGTGGCCGAATGCCGCGGGGGAGATGAGGCGCGCGAGCGCCACCATCGCTGCAAGCCCCAGGGTCTCACTCGCCACGCGAGTGAGCATCAGCCAGCGTACGCCGCTGAGGGTGGCCTCTTTCAGGGATTCGCGCGGCAAATTAGGTACCGCTTATGCAACGGCCGCAAGGGCACGGGGCTTGTGAGGCGGCAATGCGACAAGGCAACAGCGGAGCCGCGGGCGGCACGCAGTCGCGGGTAACAGCATGAGCCGCAGCGCTTGCAAGCTGATACACGACAAGGCCGTTAGTGAGGCGAGATGTCCGTCTGTGCTCCGCCGCCAGCAGCGACCTGCCCCGGTTGCGCGGGGCTGCTTCAGGGACAGGTTCTACTGCGCGGCCGCGACCGTCTGATGGGTGGGCCAGGGCAGTTCGCGGTGCTGCGCTGCGCCGCGTGCGGGCTGGCGAGCACGCAGCCGCGTATTGGCAAAGAGCAATTTGCCGACTACTACCCCACCGACTACCAGCCGCCCTCTCGCGGCGGGCTGGTGGAGCGTGCGCGCTTGGCGGCGATCGTTCGCTTTGGCCCCTATCGGGCACTGTCGCGCCGGCAGCCTGGGCGCATGCTGGACGTGGGTTGCGGCAACGGTGAGCTGGCCCGCGCTTTTGCGCGAGGAGGCTGGCAGGTGGCGGGGGTGGAGCCAGGCGCCGCCGCCGAGCGAGCGCGCGCGAGCGGGATCGAAGTGCACCGCGGCACGCTCGAAGATGCGCCGTGGCGGGGGCCGAGCTTCGATGCCGTGATCTTCAACCATTCACTTGAGCACCTGCCGGACCCGGCCGGCAGTCTGCGTCAGGCCGCGGCGCTGCTGCGTGAGGGAGGGGTGGTGGCAGTGGCGGTGCCCAACTTCGACTGCTGGCAGCGCCGCCTGTTTGGGTCACGCTGGTTTCAGCTGGACCTGCCGCGTCACCTCCAGCACCTCGACCGCCAGACGCTGGCGGCGCTGATGGTGCGCGCGGGTCTGTGCCCGGTGGCTCAGAGCACCTCCTCGATGCGTCCAGCGCTGCTGGTCAGCCTCCAGTACGCGGTGTTTGGCCGCGCTCGCTGGACGGGTCGCGGCCTGCGTCTGGCGGCCTGGGCGCTGGCGCCGCCGCTGTGGTTGCTTGACCGCTTTGTGGCGGGGGATTGTTTGCACATGTTGGCCGCCAAGGAAGCATGAGCGCCGGGTTTGGCATGCAAGCAGACGCAGCAAGGAATGCCGAGGCGCACATATACGCCGGGCGGGGCGGCGAAGGTGGCCGTGATGTGGTCTTTACGTTCTCCTACCTGACATGGCAGGCGGCGGCGCAGCGCGGCTGGTTCGGATCTGAGGACCGGCTGGCGCGCGCGCTGCTGACGCATCCATGCGTGCGTCGCGTGCTGGTCTGCGAGCAGATGCGCAGCTTGCCGCTGAAGCTGGCGCGCGACTTCGCGGAGACGCTGCGACCTTCCCGAGCGCGCGTGGACTTCCCCGCGGGTGAGCGCACACGGCTGGTGCAGCCTGTGCGTCTGCGCCGCAGCGATCCCACCTCGCTGCGCGGCGTGCAGCGTCTGGCCGCGGCCTACGATCGTGTCCTGGCAGGCGCCGCCGCACGCCTGGGAATGCGTGACCCCGTGGTGATTACCGCGCACCCGCTGGTGGCCGGCTTCACCGAGTTCGCCTGGGCGCGCGCGGTGACCTTCTATGCGATCGACGACTGGTCGGCCTACGAGCCTCACCAGCGTTGGTGGCCGGCCTACCGAGAGAGCTTCGCGGCCGTGCGCGTGCGCCGTCGTCGTGTGGTGACGGTGTCCGACACGCTGCGCGAGCGCATTGCGCCGACGGGGCCGAGCGCGGTCGTCCCCAATGGCCTTGAGCCAAGCGAGTGGATCGGCGATCCCACGCCGCCGGGGTGGCAGCGCGACATGCTGCGCCCGCTGCTGCTGTACGCCGGCACGCTTGATGCTCGCCTTGACGTTCCTGCGCTGATCGCGATCGCCCGCGCGGTGCCGCAGGCCACCGTGGTGCTGGCTGGCGCGCTGCTCGATCCTGCCCACCTGCACCCGTTGCGGGCCGAGCCTAATATCGAGATCCGCCCTGCTCTCAGCCGTGCGGGAGTGAGCGGTCTGATCCGCGTGGCTGATGTTGGCTTGATCCCGCATGTGCGCTCAGCTCTTACCGAGGCGATGAGCCCGCTCAAGCTCTATGAGTATCTGGCAGGTGGTCTGCCGGTGGTGGCCGCCGACCTTTCGCCCCTGCGCGGCGTCGATCCGCGCGTGCTGCTTGTTGGGGATAGGGGGGGTTACCCCGCCGCTGTAGGCACCGCCTTGGGTATGGGCCTTGCGCCCGAGAACGAGCGCCTCACCTTTGTCCAGACCAACTCGTGGGCCGCGCGCCACGAGCGGCTGCTGGAGCTGGCACTGGCTTAGGCGCGCGCGGCGGCACGATCCCGGCCTTCACTGGCAAGGCGGCGCAGCAGAGGAGCCAGGCGCCATGAGGACTGAGGGATCGCAGCATAGGTCTGAGGATCAAGCGGCACCTGAGCCTGAGCGAGTTTGCTGGCGTGGGCGTGGGCGTGGGCGTGGGCGTGGGCGTGGGCGTGAGCATGGGCGTGAGCGTGAGCATGGGCATGGGCATGGGCATGGGCGTGGGCATGGGCGTGAGCGTGGGCACACGCGTGGGCATGGGCGATAGCGCTGAGCGAGCGCCATCTGACATCCCCGAGGCGGTCAATCTCGGCAGCCGCCTCGGCGAGCGCGTCCGGCCCATCGGCCAGCAGGTCGTGGTGACCGTAAAGGATCAAAGGCTGCCCAAGGAAAGCGCGCAACACCAGATCCTCGCGGGGATGCTCACGGAAGTCGGCGCGAAGCAGCACCGGCAACCCGCGGGCAATCACATCGACGGGTCCCCACGCGGCCAGGGGTCCTATCTCAGGTGCCCGCGCAAGCCAGGAGCGATCGGCTGTGTCAGCGATCCAGGGATACGGCCGCGTGGTGGTGACAGCCTGAAAGCCACAGGCGCGCAGCGCCCGCGCGGCAGGCTCGCTTAGACGCTCGTGCGGAGGGACCATTACTCGATCGACAGGCACACCGGTGCGCCGTTCAAAGGCGGCGATACGGCGTAGGGCCTGAGCAACGAGCGCGATGGCCTCGGCGTCTGAGCGCAGCCGTCCCAGCTCGGCGCCGTCGTGATTGTTGCCATGGACGCAGAGCGACAGGTGCGCGCGACCCTCACGGAATATGCGCGTTGCCCGCGGATGGGCTAAGCGGGCGTCGAGTGGGACCATGGCGACGGCCAGGTGGTAGTCGTGCAGGCGCGCGTGCCGCAGCACCTGCGCGTAGTCGAGGTGACCGTAGCGCGGACGGCGGAGATTGGGGTCATCGATAACGAAGCTGGCATACAGCGCGGGCGGGGGTGGGCGCAGATGCGCGGTGAGCCCGGCGAGAAAATGGGCAAGCGCGAGCAGTGCGAGACAGCGGCCAGGGCGCAGACGCTCGCGTAACGCCTCCTCGGCTGCCAGCTCCGCGGGGGCGCAGGCGACGCGCTGGCTCGTGCCCTCGCCGTGCCTGTCGAGGACCCATGCCGGGGCGCCGTCGAGCGTTGCCAGCACAACCTCATTAGCTCCGACGCCGTGCAGCGCCACTGCATGCGCGTCGCTGAGCAGCGCCCCGTGCAGCGGCCGTGGAAGCGCCGCATGGGTGGTGAGGGCAACGGAGCGGGGCGCACCGGAGCGGGGCGCAACGGAGCGGGGCGCCTCGCCGCCGCCGGTCTCCTCGCCGTGCAAGGTCAAACTGGGTATGCCCGGTCCCGCCGTGTCCCTGCGCCCGAGCGTCACGACCCCGCCCAACCCGCGCAAGGCGTCGCCGTCGCGTCCCTCAAAGCGCACGGGGTAGGCCGCTTCCAACGCCGCCCACAGTCGCGTCCGCGCGCGGTGCTCGGAGGCGGGAGTGATGCCCACAGGCAAGCGCGCGTCCATGGCCAAGCAACGACGCGGGCGGGCGAAAGTTGCCGTGGGGCGGAGTCGTTGCGTGGATGGATCCAATGCACGAGTACGCCCTGCCATCAAAGCGGGCGGCGCCACGGGGCTCGCGCCTGGGGGGGCCGCTGACACGCCTGCGCGTGCTGCTGCTGCCTGCCTGCGGCTCGCTCGCGCTGGCCGCATTGATGACGCTGCTCGCGCTGGCCACCGCGGTCAACCCCGCGAGGGCGGCGGAAGTCACATGCCCCAATGCCAACCCGGTCGTAAACGAGAACAGCTGCATGGGTCCAGGCACCACGGCCAACCAGTCGATCAATGACCACTACAGCGAAGAACTGGGCGGCTTTACGACGAAGACGAGCTACAACCTGGGCGAAAGCGTGCCGCTGAAGATCGGCACGAACGAGCCGTCGTTCCCAAGCTCAAGTGTGAACATCGCGGTCTACCGCATCGGCTACTACGGCGGCACCGGCGCGCGTCTGATCTCAGCTGCCTCGGCGAACAACGTCAAAGTCAACAACAGCTTCAAATGCGAAGCGATGAACGCCACCACCGGCGAGCTGAGCTGCGCGAACTGGGCAACCACCTACACAGTGCCCGGCAGCGCCCTGCCGATCTCGGGAATCTATGAGGCGGTATTCACCGACGTCGCCCACGGTGGCATCCAGAATTACGTGACGTTCACGGTGCGCAATGACGCGCGCGCCTCGCAGATGCTGTTCATCTTGCCAAGCGCCACCTACGAGGCCTACAACACCTGGGGCTGCAAGTCACTTTATTTCGACGCCTGCGGTGGGGAAAACACCATCAGTGGCGACGGCCGCGCGGTGGCGGTCTCCTTCGATCGGCCGCTGGCCGAAGGCGACGCGCAGCGCAACAAGTTCTTCGGCCCCGACGATCAGATGGTGGTGTGGCTTGAGGAGCAGGGCTATGACGTGACCTACAGCGATGACATCCAGACCGACCAGGCCCCAGCGTCGCTGCTGAACCACAAGATCGTGGTGATCTCAGGTCACAGCGAGTACTGGTCGCATGCATCCTTCAACAACGTTCTGGCCGCGCGCAACGCGGGCGTGAACATCGCTTCCTTCAGCTCCAATACCGCCTACTGGCAGACGCGCTACAGCGACAGCTACCGCACGCTCGTCTGTTACAAGACGATCCAGGGCTCGGCCGATGGCGACGGCGGCGCAACGCCCAACGATCCGGCGTCGCTGGGTCCCGACGGCATTCCTCACACCGCGGACGATCAGCCGCAGTTCGCCACGACCACGCGCCGCGACCCCGGCGCGCCCGCCGGCGACCCCAACGCGCCACCGGGCGGGCGCATCGGCGCAAATCAGCCTGAGAACGAACTGTTTGGCTCGCTGTATGTGGGCGATAACGAGGAAGACAGCTGGGGGCTCACCGTGGCGGCGGGCAATCCGGGCGGTGAATACGAGGCCAGTCGCGTGTGGCGCAACGCGGGGCTGGCGAGCATCTCGGCGGTGACGATCGACGAAGACATCGTTGGCTGGGAGTGGGATCAGGTGCCAAGCCCCACGAGCCCGGCCTACGCAGGCCCGGCCGCGGTCGAGCCCGCGGGGGTAAAGCGCTTGTCGCTCACGAACACGAGCGACCAGGGTTCCTCGTGGCTGCAGGATTCCGGCCGCGTGCGTGCATCGACTCCGCCGCCGGGGCAGCAGGCGACCTCAAGCGCCGTGGAGTACCGCGCGCCCAGCGGTGCGTACGTGTTCTCGGCGGGGACCAACCAGTGGGCCTACGGCCTTGACACAGACCCGCCGCTGAACCAGGCGACGTACAACATCTTCTCGGAAATGGGCGTGCAGCCGGCGACGCCGGAGGCGGGCGTCGTGCTCGATCTGCCGGGTGCGCCCAAGCCCCCATGGGCTGTCTTCAAAGCCTCGCCGACCACTGTGCTGACCAACCAGCCGGTGAGCTTCGATGGCTCGGCATCGAGCGATCCGAGCGCGACTATCACCAACTATTTCTGGGATCTTGACGGCAGCGGCACGTTCTCCACGAGCACCGGCTCCTCGCCGCTGCTGACGCATGCGTTCAGCCAGCCGGGCACCTACAACGTTGTGATGAAGGTGCTCGACAGCCTGGGCCAGCAGGACGTGACGACACGCACGATCACCGTCAACGATCCGGTGACGGCGAACATCGCGGCCTCGCCGAACCCGGCCTCGGTTGGGCAGGCGATCACGTTCGACGCCTCGCACTCGGTGGATGTGGTGGGGCCGATCACAAGCTATCGCTGGGACCTCGACGGCAGCGGCAACTACGCGACCAGCACAGGCTCCACGCCGACGCTCACCACGAGCTTCCCCAGCGTGGGCGCACATACGGTCAGCGTGAAGGCAAGCGACGCCGCGGGCAACAGCTCGACGGCGAGCATCACGGAGAACGTGGTGAGCATCGGTCTGTCAAGTTACTCCGACAGTGTGCTGGCGACGCCCAGCCTACTTCACTATTACCGCCTGGGTGAGCAGCTGGGGCCGACTATCTTCGATTCCAAGGGCAGCGCCAATGGCACGTTGACAGGCGCGATCTACCGCGAACCGGGAGCGATCAACGGCGACCCCAACACGGCGGTGAGCTTCCCTGGAGGGGCAGACCCGACTGAGGGTGAGGCCGGCGCCAACGGCACGATCCCGATGGACCTGTCAAGCCAGACAGCGATCACGGTCGAATTTTGGTTGAAGTGGAACACCTACGCCAATCAGGACGAACTGGCGATGGAGCTGACGCCCAACTCCAACGAACACGCCGGCGGCTTTCTGGTCGATCCCAACGCGCCAGAGTTCGGTGGCACCTTCGGCGTGGGCATCGGCCTGCCCGCCGCCCGCAACAGCGTCTTCTTCGCGCGCCCCAGCGCAGGCGTGTGGCACCACTACGCGCTGGTGATGGACAGCAGCGCGCCCTCCGAACATGAGATCACGCCCTACGTGGATGGCGTGCCGGTGCCCTTCCAGCAGGAGAGCGCCAATACCGGATCAGGGCCGTTCGCCAGCTCCACCTTGTATCTCTTCTCACGTGGCGCCAACACGCTGTTCGGCAATGGCTCCATGGATGAGCTGGCGATCTACGGCGGCGCGCTGAGCGCGGCGCGTATCCAGGAACACTTCGAGGACAACGGCAGCGACCCGCGCCCGGTGGCCTCGATGACGATGACGCCGAGCCCCGCACGACCGGGGCAGACGGTGACCTTCGACGCTTCCAAATCGAGCTACAGCAAGGGCACGATCAAAAAGTACGAATGGGATCTGGACGGTGACGGGACATATGAGACGACCACGACGACGCCGGTGGTGAGCAAGCAGTACACCACCGAAGCGACCGTGAACATTGGCCTGCGAGTCACTGACAGCAACGGCGGCTGGGACTACATCACCAAGCCGCTGCAGGTCGGGAACTTCGCGCCGGCGGCAAAGATCAGCGCCTCGCCGAGCCCGGCGCTGACGGGCCAGACCGTGACGCTGAAAGCGGCCGAATCAACCGATCAGGGCACGATCACCGATTACAAGTGGGATCTCGACGGCAGTGGCGCCTACGCGACAGACACAGGCGCGACGCCGACGGTGAGCACCTCCTTCCAGGCGGTGGGTGTGCACACAGTGGGCGTGCAGGTCACCAACGATCACGGTCTGAGCAGCAAAGCCACGGTCGCGGTGAAGGTGCTCGAACAGGGCGTGAGCGACTATCCCGACGCGATCCAGCGCACGCCGGGCCTGATCGACTATTACCGCCTCGGCGAGCCCAGCGGCCCGACGATCTTCGACAGCAAGGGCTCGGCAAACGGCACCATCTCCGGCGGTCTGTTCGGGCAGTTGGGCGCGGTCGCGGGCGATCCCAACACGGCCATCGCCTTCAACGGCACCAGCGACAGCGGCACGATCCCGCTGAATCTCTCGGGCACGAGCCAGTTGACGGTGGAGTTCTGGCTGAAGTGGAACCAGTACGCGGGCAACGATGCGCTGGCGATGGAGTTCACGCCTAACTTCAATGAACACGCGGGCGGCTTCCTGGTGGACCCGAACGCGCCCGAGTTTGGTGGGACCTTCGGGATCGGCATAGGCGAAGGCGCGACGCGTAACAGCATCTTCTTCGCGCGCCCCAGCGCGGGTGTGTGGCATCACTACGCGCTGGTGTTGGACAGCACCGCGCCGGCGGCGAGCGAGATCACGCCGTACGTCGATGGTCAGCCGGTGCCCTTCCAGCAGGAGAGCAGTGGCACGGGGGGCGGCGCGTTCGCCAACTCCACCCTGTACCTGTTCTCCCGCGATGCCAACGCGCTGTTCGGCGCCGGCACGCTCGATGAGCTGGCGATCTACAACAAGCCGCTGAGCGCGGGCACGATTTTCCAGCACTACAGCTCCGAAGGCGCGAGTGAACCGCCAAGCGCTGCCTTCACGATGTCACCGAACCCGGTACGCCCTGGGCAGAGCGTGACGCTCGACGCAAGCGCATCCACAGGGCACGCGAAAATCGTCGATTACCGCTGGGATCTCGATGGCGATGGCACATATGAGACCGATGCGGGCGCGAACCCTAAACTGACGACGAGCTTCGCCAGCTCGGGGACCTACAAAGTGGGCTTGCGGGTGATTGATGCGAATAATGCGACCGACAGCACTTCGCATTCCCTGACCGTCGGCAACCTGCCGCCGGTGGCGAGCCTCAAAGCGGCGCCCAACCCAGCGCTGACGGGCCAGACGGTGACGTTTGACGCGAGCGGCTCAAGCGACCAGGGCGCGATCACGGATTATCAGTGGGACCTCGACGGCAGCGGCAATTACGCCACCGACACCGGCACCAAAGCCACGGTCACAAGCACGTTCCAGACGGTGGGCCCGCACACGGTTGGCGTGAAGCTGACCAACGACCACGGTCTGAGCACGACGACGACGGTGGTGTTGCCGGTGCTGGCACAGAGCCCGAGCGCCTATCCCGAAGCGGTGCTGGGCACGCCGGGCCTGATCGACTATTACCGCCTGGGCGAGCCCAGTGGCCCGACGATCCTTGACAGCAAGGGCGTTAGCAATGGCACGCTGAGCGGTGGCGCCTTCGGTATTCCCGGCGCCGTGGCGGGCGAAACGAACACGGCGATTGCCTTCAACGGCTCAAGCGACTCGGGCGCGATCCCGCTCGACCTGTCGGGCACCAATCAGGTGACGGTGGAGTTCTGGCTGAAGTGGAATCGCTACAGCAATGACGATGCGCTGGCGATGGAGTTCACGCCTAACTTCAATGAACACGCCGGCGGCTTCCTGGTCGACCCGGATGCCTCGCAGCTCGGCGGCAGCTTCGGCATCGGCATCGGCCCTGAAGGCTCGCGCAACAGCATCTTCTTCGCGCGTCCCAGCGCGGGCGTGTGGCACCACTATGCGCTCGTGCTGGACAGCACGGCGCCGGGCGCGAGTGAGATCACGCCCTACGTGGACGGTGTGCCGGTGAGCTTCCAGCAGGAAGGCAGTGTGACCGCCGGCGGCCCATTCGCCAACTCAACTCTCTACCTGTTCTCACGGGATGGCAATGCGCTGTTCGGCGCGGGCTCGCTGGATGAGCTGGCGATCTACAACCAGCCTTTGAGCGCAGCGACGATCTTCCAGCACTACAACTCCAATGGGGTCGCCGGCACCCCGCCGCCCCCGCCTCCGCCACCGCCACCGCCGGACACGACGCCCCCCAGTGGCGGCGCGCTGACGGTCAACGGCTTTGCGGCAAGCGCAGGCGGCAGCGGCAGCATCAGCACAAAAAGCAGCTTCACGATCGCGCGCACGGACTACAGCGAGGCTCAGTCTGAAGGCCAGTCAGGGCTTGCGTCGAGCACGCTGACGGTGATCGCCTCAGCGCTCGCCAAAGGCCAGTGCGGAGCCTTCACCGCCCCGCCCATGACGATCGTGGGGGCACCCCTGCAGACGGTCGCCGATGGCTGCTACCGCTACACGCTGACGGGCACTGACAACGCAGGCAACAAAGCGAGCATCACAACGACCGTGATGGTCGACACGACACCCCCGACAGGCGGTGCGCTGACGGTCAACGGGACGGCCGCGAGCGCGGCCGGCACGTCGAGCTTTAACACCACGGGCAGCTTTACGATCGGCACGCGCACCGACTACAACGCCGACAGCGGATCGGGCATGCCGGTCACGTCCTTGACGCGCGCCAGCGGGACGCTGAGCGCAAACGCGTGTGCAAACTTCGGCACGCCGGTGACGCTTGCCGGCGCTCCAGCTCAGACGGGGCTGACCGAAGGCTGCTACCGCTACACCCTCACAGGCACCGACTTCGCCGGCAACGCCGCGAGCCTCACCACCACGGTTGAGGTTGACAAGACGGCGCCGCTCGCCACGGCCAGCGTGCCGGCGGCGGCGAACGGCGCCGTGCCGGTCAGCTTCACGGCCAGCGACGCAGGCTCGGGCGTGAACGCCGCAACGGGCCAGCTCAAGCGCGCTACGGGCACATACACACTCACAACTGACACCTGCAGCGCCTTCGCGGCCTTTGCCAACATCGGCGCGGCCGGCGTAAGCTCGCCTTTCACCGACAGCACGGTCGGCAGTGGCCACTGCTACGAGTACGAGTACACGGTCAGCGACCTGGCCGGCAACTCATCGACTTCGGCGCTCGCGACGGTGAAGGTGAACACCAACAAGCCAACCTTGACGGGGATCGTGGACACCACGCCGGGCAGCACCGCCGGTCTGCCACAGGTGGGCGACGCGGTGACGCTCAAACTCAGCGACGCGATCGCGGCCACGAGCGTCCCGAGCAGCGTGACACTCACCTACGCAAGGGCGGCAACGGGCTCAACGACGTTGACGATCGCGGGGCTGAGCTCGGGCAGCTGGAGCACGGGCGACTCGGGGACCTCGCGCTACAGCAAGGTGGGCGGCACGGCGGCCAGCGTGACGGCCAGCACGCTGGTGAGCGGCGCGACGATCAAGTTGACGGTCACGAAAGTGACGGATACGAGCAAAAACCTGACGGCCGGCGGGCCGGCGGCAGTGAGTGGAACGTTGAGCCCGTCATTGAGTGACGTGTTTGGGAACACGGCAAGCACGGCCTCGTTCACAAGCGCGAGCATCAGGATCTTCTAGCTTGAGAGAAACGCCGTGGCCGGAGCGTTTGTCGGTCATGAGCACGCGCACGCCAGTGGCCGGGGAGAGCTTTGAGCCCGCGGCGCGGCCCGGCAAATCCCTCGCGGCACCGGGGGCGCGCGCGGGTATGGCGATGTCGGTGGCGACGTTTGCGATGGCGGCGGCGTCGGCGATCCAGGCGGTCCTGTACCTGGGCCGTTTCGGCACGAACGCCCGCACGGATGGCTTCTTCGTGGCGTTCGCGCTGTATTCCACTTTCGGCGTGTTCAGCCAGAGCCTGCGGCTGACCTCGGTAGGCCTGCTGGTGGAACCGGGAGCGCGCCTGAGCGCAGGCAGATTCGCGGCCGTGCTGGGCGCTATCGCGCTGCCCGTGCTGCTGCTCACAGGCCCGCTGGCGGGGCCTCTCTCGCAGCTGATCGCCCCCGGCCTGAAGGCCAGTGGACGGCACGTGACGGCGATGGCGCTGCCGGTGCTGGGGGTGGCGATGGTGTTGCAGCTGTGGGCGGCGGGGGGTGCCACGGTGCTGGCCATCCGCGGGCGCTTCGGCACGATCGCGGGCGCCTACATGGGCGGCGCCGCTGCGGGCCTGAGCACCTTCCTGGCGCTTATGGACACCGCTGGCGTGCAGACGCTGGGCTGGTCGATGGGAGCGATGTCGGTGGTGACGTGTCTGTGGATGCTGGCGGGCGTCAAGGCGAGCGGTGGCCTCGGTATCTGGCCGGCGGAAGTGGCGCAGCGCCCGGTCGAGCCGTGGCTTGAGCACAAGGCCACCAAGGCTCACGCTTACGCCCCCATGGCGGCGGCTGGCTCCCAGCGCTGGAGCGCTCGTCCCGCGGCGCTGCTGCGCGACTGCGGCGTGGTGCTGGGACGCACGGCGATATACCTGGCCTTCAACCTGCTGTTCGTGATCACACTGGCGTTTGTCAGCAGCTCCGAAGCGGGCAGCACCACCGTTCTCTCATACGCCTATCTGTTCGCCAGCTACCTGGTGGCAGGCACGGGCATGGCGCTGGGCATGTCGAGCATCCCCGATCTGACGCGCCAGGCGCGCGCACAGCGCCGCGCGCTGGTGGCGGCAACGGTCCCCCGTGGCTTTCGCTACGCGATGCTGCTGGTGGCGCCGGCGCTGGCAGGCTTGATCGTGGCTGGCGCCCCGTTGATACACGCGCTGCTGCCCAAGAGTCTCTCGACCCAGGAGGTTCACACACTGCGCAGCTTTGCCGCGCTGTTGGCGCCGTGGACGGTTGCGGCGCTGCTGGTGAACTTCCTGCTGCCGGTGCTGCTGGCATTCGGTCGCACGCGCCTGCTGGGCGCGCTGGCGCCGACGTTGCTGGTGGCGCACGTCGCGGCCACCGCCACGGGCACGGCGCTGTTCGGCGTGGACGGAGCCGTCGGCGCGATGTGGGTGGCGCCGGCGTGCCTGGCAGCCACGCTGCTTGTCAGCGGAGCGGGTCGTGCCGAGGCGTCGGCGGTGCTGCGCCGGCTGAGTGGCGACGGCGCACGCTTCGTGGCGCTGGCGATGCTGGCATTCGGCGCGGGCTGGGTTGCGGGCAGCGCACTGGGGGCCGATCTGGCGCAGGCGACGGTGGCAGGCGCGGTTGGCTGCGGGGTGTATGCCGCGGGCTTGCTGGTGGTGGCGCGCAGGCAGGTGCAGGTGCTGGTGAGCGCTGTGGTCGCCCGTCCCGCGCCGGCGTGAGCAACGCGCTGGTCGGCTCCTCGGGTTCCACCGCGTCGCCGGCGGCGGACGCGGAGAGGACGCTTGCGCCCGCGGTAAGACGAAGGAGAGCGAGCACAGGAGGCTTCGGGCCCCCGCGCGGCCGCGTGGGCGATGGCCCGGCGATCCTCGCCCTGGTGGCCTGCTTCGCCGCGCTGAGCGCTCTGACGTGGCGCAAGTGGGGCGTCCCGGAGATCGATGCGGGAGCCGAGCTGACGACAGCGGATCTGGTGAAGCACGGCGCGCTGGCGTATCGGGACGTGCGCTACTACTACGGCCCCCTGGGCCTGTACTCACTGGCGCTGGCGTTCAAGCTGCTGGGCACGAGCTTCACAACCGCATACGCCTTCGGCCTGGCCCAGGCGGCGGCGATCGTGGCGGCGTTCTATGCGCTGGCGCGACAGTGGCTCGACCCCCTCGTGGCGGCGCTGGCGAGCGCGATGGTGCTGGCGATTGGTTTCTCAGGCACGGCGTTTAACTTCGTGTTGCCGCACACGGACTCGGCCACATTCGGTCTGCTGTTTCTGCTCCTGACGCTGCTCTCACTCGCGCGCGGCCGCATGCTGTGGGCCGGCACGATGGCGGGCCTCACGGGCCTGACGCGCCCCGAGTTCTACGCGGTCACCCTGGCGGCGCTGGCGGCCTACGTGCTGGCGACTCACCGCTTTGGAAATCGCACAGCGGCGCTGCGCACAGCCTGGTCCCTGGCGCTGCCGGCCGTGTCGATCCCGGCGCTGGTGCTGGGCTGGTTCGCGTGGCGCGCCGGCCTGGCCACGCTGATAACCGAAAACCTCTGGCCGGTGAAGTTCATCGCGGTAGGCGCCAAGACGCAGCACAGCTGGATGCCGTTGACGGCGGCGAGCCTGGCGGGCCTGGCGCTGCGCGCGGGGGTCTACGTCGGCGTGCTGGCGGCGGTGGTGAAGAGCGTGGAGCTCGCGCGCAGGTCCCGCCTGGCAGCCGTATTGCCCGTGCTGGCTGTGGCGGCGGCGCTGGTCGTGGGCGACGGCCTGCTGCGGGCGAGTGGGCTGTTGAGCGCGCAGCGAGCGGCGATTGAGCTTGAGGCGCGCCATCTGATGCTGGGGATGAGCTGGTTGCCGGCCCTGGGCTTAGCGGTTGCGGTCCTGGCGGCGGTAAGGCTGTGGCGCCGCGGGGACTCCCCGCTGGGCAAGTCCTGGCCGCTGGACCTGGCGCTGATCGTGGCAGCGGCGCCGCTGGGGCTGCGGGCCTACAACGCGTTCACAACGGAGGGCTCATACGCCCCTTATTACGCGGCCCCGCTGGTGCTGTTGCTGGCGATTGTGCAGATGCGCCTGGCAGAGAGCCTGGCCGAGAGCCGCCCCGCCCTGCGCCCGGTGGCGATCGGCGCGCTGGCGGCGCTGGCGATCGGCTTCTCGGCGTACGCCCTGGGCGGTCTGTATGTGCACGAGAACACGGCGGTGCACACGCCACGGGGCACATTCATGACGACAGCAGCGACGGCGCCGGCGCTGGAAGGCGCGGTGCGCACAATCGACTCCGCCACGCACGCCGGCGAAAGCATCCTGGCGGCGCCGGCCGATGGCGGCCTGTATTTCATGGCGCAGCGGCGCCCGGCGCTGTATGAGCTGTCGCTGCTGCCGGGCCTGCTGGCGAGCACGGCCGAAGAAGCGGCGGCGGTGGCGCGCCTGCGTCGCGAGCATGTGACGCTTGCGGTGATCGGCGCGCGGGACTTCTCCGCGTGGGGCACGCCGACGTTTGGCGTCGACTACGCCCCGCTGCTGGGTGACTACCTGCGGGGCGCGGCGAGCAGCATCACGACGATCGGCACGCTCGCGCAGCCGCCCGGCGGCACAAACCCCTCGCATGGGTTCACCGTCGTACGGCTGCGATGAGCGCGTGGGCGTCAGTTGCCCGTCGGTCCATAGACGAATTCGCTGGGCGCCCAGTCGACGCCGATGTCGTTGGGGTTGGGCTTCAAGCGATAATCATCCACGCTTGAGTCGATGAAGGATGGGCTTTTGAGGATGGTCGTGTGCGCGCCTGGGGTGAACGTCCAAGGCGCTTCGCGGAAGATGTCGTAATCCTCGGTGAGCTTGTATTCAGGCCCGCTTTCATGCAGAACATTGAAGACTTCGCCGAGGTTGTGTTCGACGGTAGCGGTGAGCGGCAAGGAGGAGCCTTCGGCACGCAGGATGTCGCCCTGGCCGGCCCAAGAGGTGTTGTTGCTGATGGTGAGTTCGGCGGTGTTGAAGATCTGGATGTTGTTCTCTTCCAGGCCTTCGTCGTTGTTGCGTAGGAAGAGGTTGTCGGCGACGAGCACATTGGACACGTCACCGTCCTTCAGGAAGAAGCCCTGCGACTGATTGTCGTGCTCGTAGTTGTGATCGAAGGTCAGGTCACTGCCGCCCCAAACACTCTGGAGCGCGTCGGTGTGGTTGCCATGCTCCTGGAGGTTGTAGAGGTCGTTGCCGGTGACGCGAACGTGATGCCAGTTGTTGAGGTGGATGGCGTCCTCGCTGCCCTGCCCATAGCCGTGGATGCGATTGCCTGAGATGGTGATGTAGGTGGCGGCAGGCGTGCTGGTGCATCCTTCGTATCTGGGGGCGCCCGCCGCGGAGCAGTTGACGCCAAGGGTCTCGACGCCCTCGCCGTGCCCGCCGGGAGCTTCGCCGTCGATGTCGTTGTGGTCGATGGCGATGTGCGATGCCCCTTCACCGATGCTGACGCCCCCACCGATGGAGAAATTGTGGATCGTGATGTTGGAGGCGTCGGCAGCGACGGTGGCGCCGGCGAGCGAGGCGAGCGAGCCGGGGTTAGGCTCGACGGTGAGGTTGGCTGTGTGGCTGCCTGAAAGAGTCAGGGCTCCGTAGTCCCCGGCAGGCAGACACACAACCGCTTCGCCTTCTGTCGAGGCCAGCTGTGTCACCTTGGCTTCTGCCGCGGCGAGGCTCGGCACTTCAACCGTGCAGCTCGGTGAGCTTGGCGTTAGAGGTGGGGGTGGGGGTGGCGGTGGCGGTGGAGGTGGCTGAATGGGCGGCGTGGGTTCCACGGGGGAGACCGGGCCCACCGGCGTTTCGGGTGATTTAGGTTCGGAGGCAGGCGCTTTAGGCTCGGTAGGAGGAGGCGTGGTTTCGGGAAGGCTTGAGGGGCCGCTCGGCGGAGTGGGAGAGCCACCAGTTGGGGCGGGCCATTTTGTGACACTCCTCGGCCAATGAAACCTATGGTGGCGGCGATGGGCGCTGCCACGAGCATCGCGATGCCGGCGCTGCGCATGGCGGTGCTTGCGCGCGTGCGCGCCACGCTGGTGGCGCTGCGAGCGACTGTCCTGTGCCAAGGCATCGCCGAGCAGTGCCGGCGCGCTCAAAAACAGCGCCAGAAGAATCGAGATGAGACGGAAACATTTGGTCATTGATTCGAATATGCCCATAGGTCAGTAGCACTAAACTCTTGATTTAGCCTGGCAGATCCGACTATCTTGAGGATGTGGCCAACTTTGGCGATCCGCTGAGAGTGGTTCTGATCGACGATCACCAGCTGTTCCGAGAGGGCATGCGCGGGGTGCTTGAGGCAGACGGCATGGTTGTGGCTGGCGAGGGCGCGAATGGCCAGGAGGCAGTGGCGCTGACGCGCGAGCACCAGCCCGACGCGCTCGTGCTGGACCTGCGCATGGGAACCTCCTCGGGTCTGGATGCGCTGCGCAGTGTGTCCAACGCTTGGCCCGCGATCCGCACGATCGTGGTGACGGTTTCGGCCGAGCGCGGGGATGTGCTCGATGCGCTGGCCGCGGGCGCTTGCGGATACCTGCTGAAGGACACGGCGGTGGATCAGCTGGCGATCGGAGTACGCCAGGTGGCGGAAGGCCAGATCGTGATCTCCAGCGCTCTGGCCGATGCGCTGCGGACGCACGTAAGAGCAGGGGTGAGGGGCGAGGAGCACCGCCAGTCGCTGACCCCGCGAGAGCAGGCGGTGCTGCGGCTGATGGCGGACGGCGCGAACAATGTGGCGATCGGCAGAGAGCTGTCGATCAGCCCCCACACGGTGAAGCAGTACGTGAAGAGCATCTTCGAGAAGCTGGGCGTGCGCAGCCGGGTGCAGGCGGCCGTTCATGCGGTGCGCGTGGGCCTCGTCTGAAGGGTGCCCAAACATCTGCGTGCCGGCCTGCGCGCAAGCCTCACGCCGATGGCGTGAGCACGCGAATGGCCTCAGTGCGGTTGGCGACGCCGAGCTTGGCGACCGCGGTGGAGATGTGACGGCGCACGGTGACGGGAGAGAGCGAAAGGGTGCGCCCAATGTCGGCGGTGCGCAGGCCGGAGCGCAGCAGACGCATGATCTCGTCCTCCCTGCCGGTCAGCCCAAGCGCACCCGCACGCAGCGCGTTGCCGGCGCCACCGGGCAGCTCGCGCAGTTTGCCGAGCACAGGCCCCACGAGTGCTCGCGGCAAAGCGGTCTCGCCGGCAATCACGCCGCGCAGCGCGGCTGGAAGACGGTCAGGGGGCATGTCCTTGGGTAGGTAGCCGACCGCCCCCGCGCGCAAAGAGGCCAGCAGGTGTTCGGTGCTGTCGGAGACGGTGAGCATCACGACCGCCGTCGCGGGAACCAGCGCCGCGATGGCCGCGGCAGCCTGAATGCCACCGCCAGGCATGCAGATATCGAGCAAGCAGATGTCGGGGCTCTCGCGCAAGGCGGCTTTGACGGCGCCCTCACAATCGGCTGCCTCGGCCAGAACGCGCAGGCCACCGGCGAGCAGGGCCATGCGCACGCCGAGGCGGATAGCGGGATGGTCGTCTGCGAGCACCACCGTGGGCTGCGCACAGCTCACGGCAGCATGACCTCCACCGTGGTGCCGTGCTCGGCGGCGCTTGAGATGTGTAAAACCCCACCAAGCGCCTGCACGTGAGCGCGCATGCTGGTGAGCCCAAAACTGTTGGTGGCGCCTTCGGCGTCCAAGCCGGACCCCTCGGCATCGAAGCCATTGCCGTTGTCGCGCACGGTGAGGTGCCACTGACCGGTGTACTGGAGAGTGAGCAGGATCGCGTCTGAGCAGGTGTGCTTGGTGGCGTTGGTGACGGCCTCGCGGGCGATGTGCACGAGCGCTTCGCGCGTGGGCCGGTCGGGCCGCGCCGACCCTGGCACGCCCTGCGCATCGAAGATCAGGGGGACACTGCGGGCGGCTGCCTGGGCGCTTGAGTGGATCGCGCGGACGATCGGCTCGGAGGCTCGCGTGGGCTTCTCGGTGAGTCCGCTGAGCACCACGCGGGCGCCGTCGAGTGCTCGCTCGCCCGCGCTCACAACGAGGCTCGCTCTGGGCATGTCCGCCTGCTCGCCGAGCAGCGTGCGCGCGTTGGCCAGGGCCAGCGAGAGATCCTGCATAACCAGGTCGTGGACGTCGGCGGCCACGCGGCGGCGTTCGTCGGCGAGCGCTCGGGCAGCGCGACGATCGACGGCGGCGCTCAAAAGACAGCCCGCGAATACGCCGCCGAAGGCGATCCACCACGCGGATGTCTCGGCTGCCGGCTGATTGCTCCCCACGATCGTCCCCCGATCTGAGACTTGCTTGCACTGAGACCCGAGAGCCGGGCTGGCGGGGATCTTGACCGAGCCAGGCCGTCGCGGCCAAACCTCGCCTTGAGCTCAATCTACCGGCAGCTGTGTCCATGAACACCGGATTGGGAGAGGGATTTCCCGCAATTTGGGGGATTTATGTCTGAATCAATCTATTTGTCAGGACTAGCCGACCGCTGCTCAGGCCAGCGGCTGAGGATCCTGTGCGCCTGAGAATGTCTCCGACTTCTGCTTGTCGGCCAGCCACTGCGCAAAGAAGCTCTCGATCGCGCCGGCATCAAGCGGACGCGCGAAGAGGAAGCCCTGCCCACTGTCGCAGTGCTCGTCCTGCAGGAGGCTGAGCTCCATCGGCTGCTCGATGCCCTCGGCAAGAGTCTCGATCGAGAGGGCCTTCCCCAGCTGCACGAGTGTGCGAATGAGCGTCTCACCCTCGGGGTCCTGCGTGAGACGAGCGATGAAGGTGCGGTCGATCTTGAGCGCGTCGACGGGGAACTTCTGCAGGTGAGCCAGCGAGGAGTAGCCGGTGCCAAAGTCATCGATGGCGATGCGCACGCCCAGTTCCTTGACGGCCGCGAGACGCAGAGCGGTCTCCTCAGCGTTGCGCATAAGTGTGGTCTCGGTGATCTCGATCGTCAGTGCGCCGGGATCAAGGCCGCTGCATTCCAGCGCCTCGCGTACGTTCGCAACGAACTCATCGGTATCGAGCTGCTTGGCCGAGGCGTTGACGGACATGCCGATGGGATAGCCGGTCTCGCGCCACTCGGCGGCCTGGCGACAGGCCTCCATCAGCACCCACTGGCCGATCTCCACGATCATGCCCGTCTCCTCAAGCAGCGGGATGAAGTCGTTGGGCTGGATCGTGCCGCGCACCGGGTGCCTCCAGCGAATCAGCGCCTCGACGCCGGTGGGACTCATGTCCTGCAGGGCGAAGGTGGGCTGGTATTCGAGGTAGAACTGGTCGCTTGCGAGCGCTTCCCGCAGGTCCATCTCAAGCTCCATGCGGCTCTGCACGTCTTCCTCCATGCCGGACTCGAACAGCACGAAGCGGTTCTTGCCGTCCCACTTGGCGCGGTACATGGCGATGTCGGCGTCGCGTAGAAGCTCTTCGGCGGAGCCGCGGTCGCCGGCGGCGATCCCCACGCTGGCGGTCACTGTCAGACGCGCCTCCTCGGGTGAGTCATCGAGCTTGAAAGGCTGCTTGAGCGCTTCCAGCAGGCGCTCGGCGATCAGCTCAGGCCCGGCGGCGAGGGACATGCCTTCGGCGATCACCACAAACTCATCGCCGCCCAGGCGCCCCAGCGCGTCGGCGTCGCGGATCGCGCCCTCAAGGCGCGATGCGACTGCCTGCAGCAGCCTGTCACCTGCGCCGTGACCGAGGGTGTCATTGATGTGCTTGAAATTGTCGAGATCCACGAACAGCACCGCCACCGGAGCGGGATTGCGGCGCGCGCGCACGAGCATCTGCTCGACGCGATCGAGGATCAGGGTGCGGTTGGGCAGACCTGTGAGCGGATCGTGGGTGGCCAGAAAGGCCAGCTCCTCCTGGCGGCGCGTGAGCTCCTCGTTAGAACGCTGGCGCTCACCCTCAAAGGACTCGCACATGCGCACGAGCGTGACGTCGAGGCTGCGCTGCAACATGCGCAGCGCCTCGTCGAGCACATCGTGGTGAAGCTCAAGCTGCACGGCTATCTCGCGTGCCACTTCGGCGGCGGAATCGCGCCAGCGCAGGCAGCGCTTGGTGACCTCATTCAGCGATGCCGCACGCTGGGCGGCGAGCTGACCGAAGATGCGCCAGGAGTCCTGGCCCACCTCACGCGCCACATCGGCCCCCTCGCCGGACATCCATCTTGCGACCGCGATGGTCGAGACCGAGCCGACCTTGGCGAAGCTGTCCTCCACGAGCGCGTCCAGCACCTGCCCGGATTCCTTGGAGCGGCTGCTGAGGCCCGCGACGACCTCATCGGTGCGCGCATGCAGCTCCTCACCCAGGCGGCGCAGATCATCCGCCAGATTGACGGGCTTCAGTGTGCTCTCCTCAAGCATTGGTCAGTAATTCGGCCAATGGCGAATATTTCTTGAGGCAAGAGTGTTGCGTTCGACACTATTAGGAGGCCGATCGTGATACAAGGGGGACGATGGGAGGCGTTTCCCGGATCACTCGCTTTGGCTTCGTCAACGCCTATTTGGTAAGCGAGGAGGATGGCTACACGCTCGTTGACACCCTGCTGCCGCGCAGCGCCAAGCGGATTTTGAACACCGCCGCGCGCACGGGCCGGCCGATCCGTCGCATCGTGCTGACGCATGCCCACGGCGATCACATCGGCTCACTCGACGAACTCGCGGCGGCGCTGCCGAGCGCCGAGGTGATCATCTCCACACGCGATGCCCGGCTGCTGGCGAAGGACCGCACCCTGGACCCCACCGAGCCGCAAAGCAAGCTGCGCGGCGGCTATCCAGGCGCGAAAACCAAGCCCACACGCACGGTGCAGGCGGGCGAGCGCATCGGCTCACTGGAAGTCATCGCCTCCCCCGGACATACCCCCGGTCACATCGCCTTATTGGACACCCGCGATCGAACGCTCATCTGCGGCGACGCCTTCAGCACGCTCGGCGGCGTCGAGACCAGCGCTCACGTCAACTGGCGCTTCCCGCTGCCGACGCTCGCCACCTGGGATCGCCCCACCGAGCTGGCCAGCGCTCGCGCGCTGCGAGCGCTTGAGCCCACGCGTTTGTTTGCCGGTCACGGCAAGCTCGTGCACGAGCCGGTTGCCGCGATGGATGCGGCGATCGCGCGGGCTTCCTGAAAGCTGTGACGCCTCACCCGTCCGGGAAGGGCGCGATCGCAATGCCATGGTCGTGCTCGCGCATACCCAGCTCATAGGCGGCGCCGTGAGTGGTGCTCAAGGTACGCGCGGGGGTGAGGCCAGGCTGTTTGACGGTGAGCGTCAAGGCCGCGATCGAGCAGTTGGCCACGTCGTGCTGCGAGCCGTCGGGGTCGGCATAGGCCCAGCCGGCGATGGCGTCGGTGGGAGTGTCGATGTGGGCATCCACGCTGAAACCTTCAGGGCCTGGGAGTGCGAGGCGGCAGCGCTTGGCGGTCTCGGCAACGAGCAGGCCGCGCGCGCCGAGCCCACCGAGGGGCACGCGCCTGCCGCCGAGCGACAGCACGCCGTTGGCCACCCACGGCGTCGTCCAGCGCCCCACGCGCACGCGGCCGATGGCCACGTCGAGCCAGGCGTCGGGGTCCTGCGCGAAGTCGATGCCGTGCAGCCAGATCCAACGCTCGGCGTGCTCGGCGCCCCAGTTGTGACCGACCATGCCGCGCCAGCCCTGCAGGCTCAAGCTGCGATCGGGCAGCTCGACGGTGCCCTCGAAGGTGGCGGCCGGCGCGGGGCTTGAGAGCTTGGTGCGGGGCAGCGGCGCGCGATACATCCAGCTGCGCGGCAGATGCTTCAAGGCAGGCTCAGACGAGGCGAAGCGCAGTGCCCAGCTTGCGTCCCCGCAAGCTCCCCGCGCCTCTTCGGGTCCCAGTGTCGCCGCGCCAATCGAGATCCAGCCGCTGCTGGGCGGAGCGCTGAGCTGCTCGGTGGTGAGCTTGTGCTGGAAGGGACGGCCGCGCCGCGCATCGAAGACGGTGCACCAGAGTGACCCGCGCGCAGGCTCGCCGGGACGCTTGTGCACGGTGTAGCGAATCCATACCCCGAGCGGCTCGTCGGGAGAGACGGCGCGCAGGTAGAAAGACTCGTACATGCCGGCGCGCTGAGAGGCGTTGGGGAAGACCGGGGCGACAGACATCAACGGCGATCCTAACCCGTCGTCGCTTCCTGTAAGGATGGCGCCGATGAATCGTGACCCCTTGGTGCAGCTGCCGGCGGCGCTGGCTCCGACGCGGCCGGCGAGCGAGGGAGGCTCAGCGCAAGGGCGGCGCGGCGGCTCAGAGCAGCCGCGCTTCATCATGGGCATCGACGGAGGCGCGACCAAGACGCTTGCCGCTGTGTTGGATCTGCAGAGCGGACAGCTGCACCTGGGTCACGGTGGCCCGAGCAATCAGGATGCGGTGGGCGTGCATGCCGCCACCAACGCGCTGCTGCAAGCAGCGGATGAGGCAGCCGAGCTTGCGGGGACCAATCGGCAGGGCCTGCATACGGCGGTGCTGGCGGTGGCCGGCACCGACACGCACGCGGTCGAGGCTCAGGTGCGAACGTACTGCCCAGCGGAGTGGATCGTGGTCAACGATGTGGTTGGCGCCTGGGCGACGGCGACGGGCGCGGAGCCTGGAGTAGGCGTCATCTCAGGCACCGGCAGCAACGTGTTCGGCGTCGGTCCCAACGGCCGCGCCTGGCGTGCGGGTGGTTGGGGTCACATCCTCGGCGACGAGGGCTCGGGCTACTGGTTTGGGCTGGAGTCGATCAGGGCCGCGCTGCGCGACCGCGAGGGCTCGGGCCCGCAGACGGCGCTGAGCGACGCTGCCGCCGAGTTCTTTGGCGCTCCCAGCGTTGAGGCGCTGGCGCCGCTGCTCTACACAAAGCCTCTGAGCAAGAGCGAGATCGCGGCCTTTGCGATCGAGACCGCGCGCATCGCCGAGCAGGGCGACGCGGTCGCGCGCGCGCTCTACGAGGATGGCGCCGCGCGACTCTCCGGCCAGATCGTGGCGGTCATCCGCCAGACGGAGCTCTCCGGCGCATTTCCGGTGGGTCTCATCGGCAGCGCCTTCAAGGCCGGCGAGATCTTTGTGGGCCCGCTCACGCGAGCCGTCCACGCGATCGCTCCCGCCGCTCAGCTGGCGTGTGTGGAGATGGCCCCCGTCGGGGGTTGCGTTTTGCTTGCCGCGCGCGCCAGCGGCACGGATCGAGCGGTCGCGCAGGAGGATCTTGAGCGGCTCATCGACGGAGCGCTTGCGCGATAGCCGCGGCGGTGCCGACGGCCTGCGCACCGCTACCGGCGATGCGGACAGCTGCCGCCGCGTTGCCATAGGCGGCGGCGTCCTGCGCTGAGCGCCCGTCGCGTAGCGCGATGAAGAAGGCGGCCGCGAACACATCGCCGGCGCCAAGATCATCGCGGGGCTCATCGTGCTCATCGCGCGGCGGCACGGGCACCGGCAGGACGCTGCCGTCGGGCAGATGCAGCAGTGTGGGACGTGCGCCGGCGGTGACCGCAACCAAGGGGCGCTTCGCGGACCCCGCGGTCAGCCACTGAGCACAGGCCAGCTCGGACTCGCTGAGCACGGCGGCGTCAAAGCGTGAGGGAAGCGCGGAAGGCTCAAGGGAGGAGAGCGCTATCTCCCCACTCTCTCCCCACTGCCGCACAAGCCCCTGCGGCGTGATGCCAATGAGCTCGGCGTGGCCTTGCCAGCTGTGGGGCGTCTCACGGGCAACGGCGGCAAAGTGCAGAATCGATGTGTCGATGTCCAACGGCTCGGTGATGGCTCCTGCCCAGGCCAACACGCGCTGCTTGCGCTGTGCGCCAAAACCGGTGGTTGCGAGGGTGGTGGTGTGCTGGGCCGGCAACACGCGGACCTCAAGCTCCTTGCCGAAAGGCTCAAGCAGCGCCTCCAGCTCCTGCGCGACCCCTTTGGTGACGATCAGCGTCCGCAGCCCCAGACGGGCGGCCTGCAAGGCGCTGTAAAAGGCGCCGCCACCTGGACGACGAGTGCCCTCAGCGCCGATGACGTCCACCGTGACGTGCCCGACCGTCACATAGTCGAAGCGGCTCACCTCACGCCAGCTGCGGCGGCGTGCGCAACGGCAGCTCGGCGCCGGCAATCGCGGCAGCCGCGAGCCGGCCGGTGAAGACGCAGCCGCCCAGGAACGTGCCCTCCAGCGAGCGCTTGCCGTGGACGCCACCGCCGCCAAAGCCGGCGGCCTCGCCGACGGCATACAAGCCTGGGATCGGCTCGCCGTCCTGCGCACGCAGGACGCGGCAGCCGAGGTCGGTCTGGATGCCACCGAGGCTCTTGCGCGCCATCGGCTGCAATCTGATGGCCAGCAGCGGCATCGCTTTCTCATCGACGATGCGCTGAAACGCGCAGGTGCGCAGCCGGTCGCCGCGCCAGTTGCGCAGCTGTCCAATGCGTCGCAGCTGATCGTCGTTGAAGAGACCCTTGCCACGCGCGATCGACTCGTCGTAGCGTCCGATCTCGGCGCGCAAGACAGCGGCGTCGATCGCCTCATCGCCGGTGACCTCGTTCATCTTGCCGGCCAGCTCGCCCAGCGTCTCGGCGGCGACGAAGTCCGGCGAGCCCGCAAGGAAGTGCTTGACGAGGTTGGGCTTGCCCAGGAGCACGCTCAAGAGGAAGCGCACGCGGCGCTTCTCGCGCAGGTGGGGGTTGTGCTGGGAGCCCGAGACATCCAGCTCGCGCTTGGCGATCTTCCAGTTGCAGATCAGCCAGGAGTACTTGCGCTCGTCCTCGCACATGCGCTCAAGCGCGGCGTAAGCGTCGTAGGTGGGCATCACCGGCACGGGCCCGTAACGAAGACCGTCGGGGTTGAGCATGACGCCCGAGCGCGGCGGGATCAGCTTGAGGCCGTGGTGTTCGCGCTGGGGGTTTGGGTGACGCACCGCGTCGGCGTAGTTCCACATGCGCGAGAGGTGAGTGACGTTGCCCCCTATACGGCTCACCTCTTCGTGCATGGCGCCGTCGGCGTAGAGGTGCGAGCCCATCAGGATGTGCCGCGGCGCACTGCCCAGGCGCTCGGTGGGCCACTCGCGGCGCACGATGTCGAGGTTGCCGCCGATGCCACCGGCGGCCACGACCACGGCGCGCGTGGCGCGCACCTCGTAGGCGCCCTTGGCACCCGCCTCGGTTGTGCCCGGAGCAGCCGGGGAGGCATCGTCATCCCCAACCACGCGGCAACCCACGGCGTGGCCGTGCTCGATCGCCAGCTCGCTGACGCGCGCGCCAAAGCGCACATCCAGCGCTCGCCGGTTGGGGTGCTCCTGAATGGCGCTCCAGACGGCGCTGACGAGCGCCTTGCCGGTGCCCCAGGTGAGATGGAAGCGCGGGACGGTGTTGCCGTCGCCGAAGTTGCCCCGCTCGGCCCAGTTGACGACCGGAAAGAAGCGCACGCCGATCTCGCGCAGCCAGCCGCCGACGTCATCGCGCGCGCGTGTCACGTACTGCTCGGCCCAGCGTCGCGGCCACTCATCCTCAGGCTCAAGCTCGGCCACGCGCAGCCAGTCTTCAAGCGCCACGCGCTCGCTGTCGGGGATGCGCGAGCGGCGCTGCTCGGGCGAGTCGACCATGAACATCCCGCCGAACGCCTCGCGGGCCAGGCCGCCCACCTCCTCGGGGCGGCAGCGATCGAGCAGCAGCACGCTGTGCCCGCCGCGCAACAGCTCCAGGGTGCACACCAGGCCCGCCAGTCCGGCGCCCACGACGATCGCATCGGTGCTGCTGTCGCTCATGCCAGGGCCATCCCCGGCGAGACCTGCACCTCGATCAGCTCCGGCCCGTCGGAGGCCAGCGCGGAGCGCAGCTCGATGCCCAACTCCTCCTTATCGCCAGAGACACGACGCGCGTTGACGCCGTAGCCGGCGGCGACGGCCACGCAATCCAGTGCGGGCAGATCCAGCCCTGGCGCATTAGAGATCTCCTCAAGCATGCCAAACCACTTCAGGATCGCGTACTCGTCATTGCGCAGCACCAGGAATGTGACCGGCACCCTGTAGGCGGCGGCGGTCCAGAAGGCCTGCACGGCGTACTGCGCGGAGCCCTCGCCGAGCACGCACACGACAGGCCGCGAGGGGCAGGCCAGCTGCACGCCGATCGCGGCCGGCATGCCAAAGCCCAGCCCGCCGCCGGCCGAGAAGTAGTAGCTGCCAGGCCGGCTCAGGCGCAGCTGGTTGCGCAGGGCGAGCGTCCCCGAAGGGGACTCCAGCACAACGATGCCGTCGTCGGGAAACACCTGCGCGAGCGTGCGCACGGCGGTGGAAGGGCTCATGGGGTCGCTCACCTCCACCTCCTCGGGCGCGGGCCTGGGCGCCGGCGCCGCGCGCTCGGAGTCGCTGACCAGCTCGGCGAGAGCTGCCAGCGTCAAGGCCACGTCGGCGACGATCGCCTCGCCCATCGGCGCGCGCGCGGCCTCGTCGGGATCGCTCATGATGGCCACGAGGCTGGTGCCCTCAGCCAGCAGCGCGCCGGGAATGTTGGGGTAGTAAGGGAACACTGAGCTGCCGGCCACCAGCACGAGGTCGTGCGCCGCCAGGGCGTCTCCGACCGGCCACACCGCAGGCGGCAGGATGCCCTGGAAGAGCGGGTGACTCTCGGGGAAGCCAATCCGCCCACCGCCGGGAGCGGGCGTCGCATACACGGGCAGGCGCTGGCGCTCGGCAAGGCGCACGGCGGCATCCCAGCCGCCGCTGGCATCGATGTCGGGACCGGCGACAAAAGCGGGGTTGGACGCCGCGCCAAGCCGCGCGGCCAACCCCCTGAGCACCTCCCCGCCAGGCAGCGCGGCGCCCGATACCTGGCGCGTGGTCTGATGTCGTGCGGCCTCGACGTCGGCCAGCTCGATGTTCCAGTCATCCATGGGGATCGAGACGAACGCCGGTCCACGCGGCGCGAGACCCGCCAGGTGGGTGGCGCGCGCAAGCGCATGCGGCACGTCCTCGGCGCGCGGGGGCTCATAGCTCCACTTCACCAGAGGGTGGGGCATGCGCACGGCATCGCGGTTGGTGAGATTGGCCTGCAGGGTCATCAGCGAGCGGTGCTGCTGGCCGGCGGTCACGACCAGAGGCGCCTTGTTGGCCTGCGCGTTGAAAATCGCGCCCATGCCGTTGCCGAGACCCGGAGCGGTGTGCAGGTTGACGAGCGTGGGTCGCCCGAGCGCCTGCGCGTAGCCGTCGGCCATGCCCACCGCGACGGCCTCCTGCAAGCCCAGCACGTAGGTGAAGTCCGCGGGGAACTCGCTCAGCATCGGCAGCTCGGTGGAGCCGGGGTTGCCGAACATGGTCGTCATGCCCCGCTCGCGCAACATCTCGAAAACTGCCTCTCTCACTGTCCCCATCCGGCTCTTCTCCTCGGCGTCGCTTGGGCTTGCAATCCGGCTGGCAGCCTACCCGCAATCGCGCCACTAGCATCGGGACCGCAACGATCGCGGCTGTGAGCTGTTTTCGTTGCTATCGCCCGATGACGCCATCCGCATCTCAACATCGAGTCGGGGATCGCCTGCGCGTGCGCCTGCTCGCCTGTGCCCGTATGGGTGCGCCGCTGTTGCTCGCCCTGCTCTGCGCCTGGACGCCGGGCACGGCGAGCGCGGCGAGCACTGTGCACGGTAATCCCGCGCGGGCGCTGCTGGCCTTCAAGACGATGCAGAAGAACTACTACATCCAGGGCACGGGCCTCTACAAAGGCGAACCCTATTCCTTCCTGTGGCCCTTCTCGCAGGCGATGGCGGCGACGGTCAGTCTGGCCTACATACCGGGGCAAAGCAAGGCGCTGGCGCATGAACTGCGGGTGCGTATGTATGGCCTTGAGCGCTACTTCGAAACGCCCCCGGCAAGCTCCGCCTCCGAACCGTCGGCTCCGCTCGCGCTGCCCTCGTTCGCCGGCAGCGTGGCGCCGCCGATCGGCCCCGGAGGCACGAGCTACTACGACGACAACGAGTGGGTGGGGATCGAGCTGGCGCGCATGTACGAGCTGAACCACGAAGCCTTCGCCCTTGAGCAGGCCAAGCAGATCATGGCGTTCGTGATGAGCGCCTGGAAGACGACGGGGCCAAACGGCAAGCCACTGCCCTGTCCCGGCGGCGTTCCTTTCTCCAACTCGCCCAGCAACAGCTCGCGCAACACCGTGACGGATGGCCCTGGGGCGGAGCTGGGGGTGCAGCTGTACAAGATCACCGGCGAAGCGCAGTACCTGCAGTTTGCCGAAATGGCCTATGCCTGGGTGCGCAAGTGTCTGCTGAACAGCGAAAACCTGTACTCAGACCACATCCAGAATGGCGGCCAGGTGGAACCGATGGTGTGGAGCTACAACCAGGGCACGATGATGGGCGCGGGCGCGCTGCTCTACCAGGCGACGGGCAACAGCGCCTATCTGTTCGAGGCGCGTCAGACGGCCAAGGCCGCGCTGGCGCGCTTCAGCCTGGAAAAGCTGGAGCTTGAGAACCCATTCTTCGTGGCGGTCTATTTCCGCAACCTGCTGTATCTGGATTCGATCACGCACGACCCACCGGGTCCGAAGACGGTGCAGGCCTACGTGAACTACGCCTGGGAGAACCTGCGCTTGAGCAACAACCTGTTCGTGTCGGGCTCTCCCTCGACATCGACGCTGCTGAGCCAGGCCGCGATGGTGCAGCTGTACTCGCTGCTGTGCATCCCGGCGAGCAATTATTTCTAGGAGCGCCCCCGCGAGCGCCGCGGCGCGGGCCGCGGCACAGTAGTGTGCAGAGCAGATGAGCGACGCGGGGAGCATGATCACCGAGGAGGGCCTGCAATCGCTGCACGCCGAACTGGAAGCCCTGGAGGGTGAGGGCCGGCGTGAGATCGCGGAGCGGATCAAGACGGCGCGAGAGTGGGGCGACTTGAAGGAGAACAGCGAGTATCACGATGCGAAGAACGAGCAGGCGCATCTGGAGACAAAGATCGCTCGGCTGCGTGAACGCATCTCGCTGGCGGTGGTCGTAGAGGAGACCCCCGCGCTCGACGGCGCGGTGAGCTTCGGATCGACGGTGGTGGTGGCGGATCCGCAGGGCAGCGAGCGCAAGTGGCGCATCGTCAGCTCGCACGACGCATCGCCCGCCAAGGGGCTGCTGTCGGCCGATTCCCCGGTGGCGCGTGCCTTGGTGGGCCGCCGCGCGGGCGAGGAGACCTCAGTTGTGCTGCCCAAGGGCGAGACGGTGCTGCGCATCCTCAGCGTCGAGTGATCGCGCAAGCTCGCTGCGCTCAAGCGTGCCGGCGAAGGTCTCCACCACGTCGGGATCGAACTGACTGCCGGCACAGCGGCGTAGCTCTTGCAGCGCCTCGGCAGGGCTGATGGCGGCGCTGTAGGTGCGCGCGGAGGTCATCGCGTCATAGGCATCGCAGACGAAGATGATGCGCGCGCCGAGCGGAATGTCCTCGCCGGCGAGACCGTCGGGGTAGCCGCCGCCGTCAAAGCGCTCATGGCTTGAGCGCACGAGGCGGGCGACGGGCCGCAGCGCGGAGGCGGCCATCAGAATGCGCTCGCCGAGAATGGTGTGGCGACGCATGAACTTCCACTCCTCATCATCGAGCGCTCCCGGCTTGTTGAGGATGGCGTCGGGGATCGCGATCTTGCCGACATCGTGCAGCTCGGCGGCGCGCGCGAGCACATCGAGGTCCTCAGCGCTCATGTTCAGGCGCCGCCCGACCGCGAGCACGAGCGTGCCCACTCCGCGCTGGTGCTCCTGCAGATCGGGATAGCGCTCCTGGAATGCCTGCAAGAGCACATCGCGCAGCTGATGCACCGCGCTGCTTTCGCGCGAGAGGTCCTTGCGCTTATACAAGCGCTGGTCGGCCAGCTGCATGATCGCGGCGGGGTCGCCGACCTCGCGGGGGATGCTGACGACGCCGTGGGCGGCGTCGATGGCGAAGCCGGGTCCCTGCTCGCAGAGCGCGAGCAGGCTGGCGGCGACGGTGGCGTGAGTGTCGGCCAAGGCGCGGCGGAAGAGAACGCAGAACTCATCGCCGCCCATGCGGTAAGCGGTGCCGTAAGGGGCCACGACATCGCTGAGCTTGCTGCTCAAACGCGCCAGCAGCGCGTCGCCGGCGGGATGACCGAAGGTGTCGTTGTAGCGCTTGAAGCCGTTGAGGTCATAGAGCACCAGCTCCCAGGGCTCGCCGGCCGCGGCGAGACGGCAGGCGACGTGCAGATCCTCGATCAGCAGGCGGCGGTTGCCGAGGCCGGTGAGCGGGTCGGTCAAGGCCATTTCGCGCGAGCCCACGAGCATCGTGAGGTTCTCGCGCACGGTCATCATCAGGTGCACACTGACGGTGAGCACGGTGACGGTGGCGAGGATCAAGGTGGGCATGGTGAGCTGGTGGTGGATGTTGCCGTAGACGAACACCCCCAGAGCGGCGACGAGCGAGAGGGTGGGCACGAACACCAGGCGCCAGTCCTCGACGCGCCGCCGGCGCGGCTTGGGCCAGGGGGTCCAGGCGGCGAGTGCGAGCAGGATGGCGGAGGTGGGCCAGAGGCATTCAAGCCAGGTGCCGATCGCATAGCTGGCAGTGGAGGTTTGGTAGAGGTAGAGGGAGTCCGCGACGGCGGTTGCGAGCATCGCGGCGGCGATCAGCAGCCAGACGCGACCAGGGCGCCAGCCGGTCATGCCGATCGCGCCGACGGTGAAGACGAGCAGCAGCAGGTCGCCGATCGGGTAGGCGAGGGAGACGGCGACGGTCCCGACGTTGCCGTGGGCGTGGCCGACGATCGGCGGCAGGATCAGGGCGGCGCCGACGGTGGCGGCGCCGAGGCCGCCAATCAGGCCGTCGAGCCACATGCCGATGCGCAGCTCGCGCAGGTGGGCGCCGATGAGCAGCACGAGCGCCACGTAGCAGCAGGGGTAGAAGGCGAGGAACAGGATGTCGTCCAAGGAGACGCGACCGCTGGCCACACCCGGTCCCTCAAGGAAGAGGGTGAAGAACAGTTCGCCCAGGCTCCAGCAGAGGACGCCGGCGCCCATCGTCAGCCAGGCCGCGCGCTGAGCCTTGACGAGCACGCCGCGGATGAGGATGGCGGCGGCGGCGCCGAACATGAGCAGGTTGTAGACGCCGTCTTCAAACAGGCCGTCAAGACTGTCGCCGCCGAAGCCGGCGGTGGTGTGCAGCACGAACACCCCCAAGCCGCCCACGAGGAAGGCGAGGAAGAGCTTGGATGGCGTTGGTCGTGTCCGCATGTGAGCCGGGTCGCTGTGTGGGTGGACCCCAATCAAACATCGACCGGCACGCCGTCTCGCTAAAGCCAACTGCTGGATTTTGGGCGATGCGCCTAGTCTGCGAGACAGCGGCGCACAAAGCGCTTGGGGGGCTGTCGATACAGCTCCTCACCCAGTTTGAAGGCCCGCTTGCGCAGCCGCCGCCGGCGCCGGGCGATCAGCTCGCGCAGCTGCTTACGAGCAGCGCTATCGCCCTTGAAGCACTTGCGATTACGCCGCAGGCATTGGGCGAGCAGCCACAGATCGTGCTCCTGGCCGACGGTTTCGCCAAGGCGGTCGGCCTGTTTGGCGACCTCACGCAGCTCAAGTGCTTCGGCGGCATAGCGCAGGTCCTTGACGCGCTTGCGCCAGGCGTGCAGGGAAGGGCTGTCTTTGGCCTTACGCGCGCGCCTGCCTCGCTTGAGTCCGCGACGGTAGATGCGATGAAGGCCCAGGCGAGCGGTCTTGCGCTCGCTCTGTGAAGGCTGCCAGCGCTCCAGCAGAGCACGCGTGGCGCGCAGCTCCGCGAGCACGGCCTCGCGCTGGTGGGCCTCGCCGCGCTGCCGCGCCTGCTCGCGCTCATCGAGCAGCCGCTCGCGCAGCTTGGCCACGCCCGCGCTGTGGGCGAGCCGCTTGGGGTGAGACTCGACGATGCTCTGGAGCGTCTCAGCAATGACTTCGGCGTCGCGCGCCCCGGCGAGTCGCCGCCCGGCTTGGCGCAGCGTGGCGTTGGCGCGGCGAAAGCGCTTGCGTCCCAGCGCGCTCTGCTGCAAACGAACCAGCGCGCGGGCGCGCTTGAGCGCCTTGCGCGTCTCGTGCACAGTGCGCTCAGGAGCCACCTCGCCGCGTCCTTGCAGCAACGCGATGGCGAGGTCGATCTGCTCCAAAGTCAGGCGCTTGAGCCGCGAGTGCGAGACACCGGGCGCCTGGCGCGTCGAGCGGCGCGCAAGCTCGGCCTTGGCCAGCGCCGCCGCGACGCCGACGCCCACCGCCAGGGCGGCTGCCACAAGCGGTCGCGCACGGCGTGCGGAGGGCAGGAGAGAGGAGGGGGACCGGCTGAGCCGGTCCAGGGTTGGCCGCTCTGTGCCGCTGCTTGTGCTGAGGGGCGGGACAATGGGTAAATGCCCCGACTTCCTGCTGCCCCTTGGTGGACGGCGCGCAGAGCGGCGAGTCGCAAGCCGGCGACCTATCGCTGTCCAATCTGCGGCCGTCATCTGGTGGCACTGAGCGAGCACATGCTGATCGCCCCCGAAGGAGATACGCGCCGCCGCCGCCATGCGCATACGGCATGCGTGATGGCGGCGCGACGGCGTGGGGAAATGATGCTGCGCGATGAGTGGCTGCGCGCACAGCCCCGCCCTCCATCGTGGTGGCGGCGCTGGCTACGGCGCGGGTGAAGCGGCGTGGGGATCACTCGCCGTAGACGTGCACCTGCTCGGGCTCAATGCGGATGATCAGGCGCTGTTCGCCGGGCTGGCGGAAGGGATAGCTGTCCTTGTCCAGATACTTCTTGGCAAGCGAGTCGATGTGCTCATCCGCGCCCTCGTGAGTGCGCTCGGAGACGCGCCCCCGGACCATCAGATACTCATAGGGGTTTTCGAGGTTCTGCACGGTGATTGTGACGCGCGGGTCGCGCTCCAGGTTGCGGGGCCAGGCACGACCCTCGGCGGTATTGACGACAGGACGACCATCCTGCAGGTCAACCCAGACAGGCACGGCGTGCACGGAGCCGTCGGGGCGCAAGGTGGCAACGTTGGCGAAGTTCTTGGCCTGGAGCAACTCGGCGCCGCGGCCCTCGATGGTGGTGCTCATGAAACCCCTTTCGCGGAGGATGTGTTCGGTGCGCACCTCACGATAGGGGGTCCGGGCTATTGCCGACTGAGCCCCCCTTGAGAAGCGCTTGAAGGCGGAATCGGCTGTAGCGGCGTGAGCTTGCCGTCATTGAGCTGAAAGGTGACTCTGGCTTCACCGCCGCTTGGGCAGCAGAGGGCATCGTGGGACTTGTAGAGGGGGTAGGCGAGCGTGACCTGGGTGTCGCTCTGGCTGACGACGCGCAAGGTGGCGCTGGGCTGGGAGGAGTCGGTGCCTATATAGCGACCCCCGACGAAGAAGAAGGCCTGCTGGCCATAGCCGTCGCCGGAGCCGCTGCGTGTGCCGACGAGCACGCCGAGGGTCTGATTGGGGTGATACTGAGAGGCGTCGTTGGCGGTGTAGCCGTGGGCGCGCACGACGGCGAGGGCCGCGCCGGCGCCCTGCGCGGCCGTCGTGTCGCCGGCGTGCGTGAAAGCGGGGGCGCCGGCGGTGCGCGTACCCGTGGCGGTGGTGCTGGTGAGCGAGCTGACCGAGGTGCTGGAGGCGGTTGTTGTGGTGCTGCTGGTAGAGGAGGTGGTGGCGTTGCTGGAGGCGGCAGGCGGGGCGCTTGAGACAGAGACGGTCCTGGTGCTCGCACCGCAGCCGGCGAAGATTGCGAGGGCCGCCAGTGCCAGCGCCAGGGTGACTCCTCGCATCGCCGCGCTTCGCATTCTCATCGCAGTGCTGCCCATCGCTGTACGGTATTCGCTGCGCGCAAAGCGCCTCCTACCTACAATCGCTTGCTGCTCTGAACCCGCGGGGTCTTCCAACCACGCAAGAACCCTGCTAAACACTATTAGTGGCTACTAATCCAACCAGATCGCGGGTGCCCGCCGCGGAGCGCCGCGAGGCGCTCATCGCGGCCGCCGTGCACGAGTTCGCACACGGAGGTCTGCACGGCACCTCGGTGCAGCGCGTGGCGGAGCGCGTCGGTGTGGCGCAGCCGTATGTGTTCGCGCTGTTCGGCAATAAGCGCGAGCTGTTTCTGGCGGCGCTTGCGCGCAGTTTTGAGCGCGTCAGCGATGCCTTCCGCACAGCCGCCGCGGACTATCGGGAGGGCAAAGCTCGGGTTGAGTGTGAGGACGTGCTTGAGGCGATGGGCGGCGCTTACCGCGAGTTGCTTGCCAGCGATCGGGACTACCTGATGCTGCAGCATCAGGCGTATGCGGCGTGTGACGATGTGCTCGTGCGAGCGCGAGCGCGCCACTGTCATGCGGAAATAGTGACGCTGGCGCAGCGGCTCTCGGGTGCGCCGAGTGAGCGCATCGACGACTTCATCCGCCATGGCATGGCGCTGAACGTGGCGGCGGCAATGGACGTGGAGGCGCTGTCGGTTGACTGCGCATGGGTAAAGGAAGAGATCTCCGCGGAGCCCGATCCGGAGTAGGTAGTAGGATCGAAAGCAGCGATGTCCGCGCCACCACCGACGGGAAAGCGTCCGCGTCCGTCAAACCGGGAAATGCTGCGTACCGGAGGCTTGGTGGTGCTGGCGATATTGACGACGCTGTTTGCGGTGCTGAATCTCGAAAAGGTCGAGGTCAACTGGATCTTCGGTTCAGGCAAGGCTCCGCTGATCATCGTGATCGTGATCTCGCTGCTGGTCGGCGTCGTGTTCACGCACTTCGCTGAGCGGCGCGCCAGGAGCCGCCGCCGCTAGCTGCCGCGAGGCAGCGTCTGAGACTGGGCCGGCCTCGACGGCCGCACCCCCCTGCCCCTGTTTCGTTCTGGCTCGCGCCACCTGCCGTGCGGCCTCCTCGGGACCGATGTAGGGCGCCAGGACCACATAGGAGAGATACTCGGTAAGGCCTCCCAGCAAATGAGCCCGGCCGGAGAAGACCTCGGTATGCACCGTATGGGCGAGCGCGCCGGAGATCCATTCGGGCGCGAGCCGCGAGCTTGCGCGCTGGGGAGCGCCCTCGGTGAGCAGGGTGGTGACTTCGTCGGAGAGGGTCACCATTTCTTCGATTGCGCTCATGCCGGCGCCGAAGGTCTTGGCGGCGAGTGTCACGGTGGCCGCGGGATTCGCCACGAGGTAGGTGGTCAGGCGCTCAATCGCCTGGCAGACGGCCTCGGGCCACTGCTCGGAGACAAGCTCGGGATCGGCCACGACCTCCAGCAGATCGCCTCCAAGCATGTCCAGCGCGGCGACGAAGCACTGGCGAGGACTCTCAAAGAGCTCCAGGAAGGTGTCGATCGACAGTCCGGCCTCCTCGGCGATGTGGGGCGCGCTGAGTTCCTCGTAAGGCTCGCGCAGAGCGAGATTGACGACGCTTTGAAGCATGCGCGTGCGCTCGTCGCTGTCATGCGCAGAGGTGCTGAGATGCGGCATCTGCACGATGCGTGGCAGGGGCGGTTTGGAGCTTGGACGCAGCTGCAAAGAGTCGATCTGAGGAGATGCGAAGAGCAGCGTCCAGCGCAGCATTTCCCCGCTCAGCACGGAGCGACTCTCAAGACGTCCATCGCGCAGGCGGGAGAAGACGGCACGACGCAGGCCGCCGACGACGGCGCGTAGCAGCGGGCCGGGCAGAGGACGCTCGCTGGGCAGCGAGTGAAAGCCGCCGGCAAGCAACTGCTCGCTGGCGGCCATCGCGCGGCGCAGCCGCAGCTGTCCCTCGGGGCCGGCCATGAGAGCGTCGATGAACACGAGGTGCAGCGCTTTGGGATTCGTCTCCAGTTCCTCGACCAACGCTCTCAGTCCCGCGCGCATTCGTTTCTCAAGCGACCCCTCGCCAGCGCGACAGGCGCCGCTGACGCGTCTGACGGTGCGGTTGACGATGAGATCGAATGTCTCCATGAAGCAGTCCTCCTTGTTGGCGAACTGCTCGTAGAAGGCCCGGCGCGAGACGCCGGCCAGGCCGATGACGTGCTTGACGCTGGTGCGCTCGTAGCCGTGCAGGGCGACGGCCTCGATCATGGCCCCGTGCATGCGGATGCGCTGGTGATGGACGACGTCCTCAGGAGCAATGCCGTGCGGGCCCTTGGGCAGGCGCTTGTACAGAGGCGTGATCCCTCCCGCGCTTGGGCGTCGCCAACCATGCTCCGTTGTGGACATTCAATCTCCCAACACGCTTTCGATGGCCAGACTGTCAAGGAGTCTGGTAAACACAATCATTCCATGTCAGCGATTTTTTGTCTACAGGTTACTCTAGGAGGCTTGGCGGAATCTTGCGTTGAGCCTCCAGCCGCGAAATTTCTGCCTGCAAATACGTACTTTGCCGCAACCCCCAAAGCGAGCTTGGAACGTGCGGCATGTCCGGAAGGCGTATCGGCGGGGCTTGATTCCAGCCCCCCATGAATCATCCGCTAGACGCTTGCCAAATCGTCGATCATCTATCTACGATTGGTCCAACCGCAAAGTGGCTTCCGTGGCGATGCCACGCGGTAGGGCATCTCCGCGCCGAGCATTGGCCGGCGCCGCGGTGTGAGGGGGCTGGTTCAGTCGTGCTGGTGGTCGTCCGGGTGGCGCACAACCACGACGGGACGACCAGCTTTGCGCAGCACCTCGCCAGAAGCGCTGCCGAGCAGCTTGGAACGCAGGCCCTTCAGCCCGCGCGAGCCGATCACGATCGCGGCCACTTGGCGTTCATTGGCCAGCTGCACGATGGCCTCAGCAGTATTGGTGATATCGCGCACCGCGATCGCCTCAGCCTCCAAGCCCGCCTTCTGCGCTATGGCCTGGCCGTCCTTGGCGATGTCGTTGGCGTGATCTTCGCCGGCGCGATCGACCTCGCGGACCACAGACGGGTCATAGGGCATCATGGTTGTGCCCAGGCCGGTGGCGTCGGGCACGAGCATGAACTCGCTCAAGCCAGGCTCCCAGACCGTCAGCACTATCGCCTTGCGAGGGGCGAACAACGCTCCGGCCTGCTCGACCGCTTCGCGCGCGGCAGGCGAACCGTCGTAGGCGATCAGGATCGAGGACTCGGCGGCGGCCATGGCTGCGCGGCATCCTAGTGCAGGATGGCCCGCAGGGCGAGGATGCCCAGCCCCATGGCCGTGCCGACGCACCCTTCGAGCGCAAGTTCGCCGGGCGTGGATTTGGCACGGATGCCGGCCAGCAGCTCGAAAGCGAGGATGCTGCCGACGCATGTCCAGACGGCTGCGGTGACCGCGGTTTCCTGGCTGGCGCCGGCCACCCAGGCAATCGCAAGCGCCAGCAACGGCAGTGCGGCACCGCGCACGATTGCCCAGTCGTGCGCAAAAGCCTGCAGCAGCGTGCTTGGCGTGAGATGCTCGTGCGTAGTGAGCCGCCGGCCGAGGAGGTCTGCGTAGGTGTGGGCCAGCCAATAGAGGCCGGTGGTCACGAGCGCCGAGCCGAATGCTGTGAGGTATGTCTCATGCAGTCCGCTCTCGGCCGCGAGCACGGCGCCGATCGTGATGGTGCCGAAGACGATGCCGGCCGGGTTCTCCTCGGGCAGGACCCAGTCAATGACCCGGCGCAACATCGGCACAAACTATCGCTGTGGCGCCGTCGTAGCATGACGGGCAGTCGTTCGATGCCGGTGCGTCGGCGGCGTCCATGTAACCCATCGAGGAGGTCCCAAGCATGAGCACCACCGCGCAGTTGATTACGGGTGTGGACTTCGTCGCATTGCCCACGCACAACGTCGAGCAGGCGGCGGAGTTTTATGGCGAGATCCTTGGCTTGCGCCGCTCCGTCTACATGCCTGAGCGCCACTTCGCGGAGTTTGAGACAGGCAACTTGACGCTGAGCGTGATCAACGCCGAGGGCATGGGCTTGGAGCATCGCGTGCAGCACCACGAGGTGGCTCTGCATGTGGACGATGTGCCAGCTGCGAGAGCCTTGCTGGAAGAGCGAGGAGTGCAGTTTCGGGGTGAGACGCTCGACACGAGCGTGTGCCACATGGCCTTCTTCAACGATCCCGATGGCAATGCGCTGATGCTGCACCACCGCTATGCGCCGCGCAGCACCGAAGCCTGAGAAGCCTGAGAGACCTCTCACTCAGAGGTGGGGTACGGGAGCCCCTCGTCGAAGCGCTCCAGACCATCCTCGGGGATGGGCTCCCAAGGAGCGGCATAGGCGACAAAGGCACGCCAGCTCGGCCGCACGCCTGGGTCGCCGTCGAAGGCCCCCATGCGTACGCTGAGCTGCCTTGGATCCTCAGGATTGCGACTGAAGAGGTGCGCGCCGCATTCCCGGCAGAAGCACTTCTCAAAGCCTCCCTCGGGATGCCGCCAGGCCTTCACGAGCTGCTCGCCCTGGAGCAGTCGCAAGGTGCGGCCATCGATGCGAACCTGCGCCGAAGATGCCGTTCCGGTGCGCCGCTGGCAGCGCGAGCAGTGGCAGTAGCCGCCGGCGCGTGCAGGCTCGCTCAGCGCAAAGCGAACGCCGCCGCATAGACAGCCGCCGGTGAGCGATGGCTCGGGCATGAAACAAGTTTGGCAGGCCTGGGTAGGGTCGGTTGGCAGGCCTGTGGTGGGGTCGGCGGCGGAATATGCGTCGGTGCCCAGGCGATAGCCACGACTAAGGTTCCAGGTCAGGTAGCCGGTGCTCGCGACTGGTGCCTTGTGAACACGGTAAATGGGAGGCACGACTTCGATGACAGATGCAAAGACTCGTGAGCCAGTCCGATTTCTAGTCTTCTCGGCCTCGCTGAGAGATGGCTCATTGAACTCCTGTCTCGCTCGTCAGGCCGCTGCGAGGATCCAAGCAAACGGCGGCGAGGTTGACCTGGCGAGCATGCGCGACTTCGATGCGCCCTCCTACGACGCCGACGCGCAGCGGCGAGAAGGCTTCCCGGCGGGCGCCGAGGAGTTCCGCCGGCGCCTGGAGGACAACGATGCATTCGTGGTGGCCTCGCCGGAGTACAACTTCTCGATGCCGGGGGCGCTGAAGAACGCGATCGACTGGGTGTCGCGCTTTCACCCGCAGCCTTTCAATGAGATGCACGGAATGCTGATGTCAGCCTCGCCATCGATGGCCGGCGGCAATCGCGGCCTATGGGCTCTGCGCATTCCTTTCGAGCATCTCGGCGCGCGGCTGTATCCCGACATGTTCTCCCTGGCTCAGGCCCATCAGGGGCTGGACGATGATGGGCAGATCCGCGATCCGCAGCTGGAGGAGCGCTTCAGAAGCACGATCGTCGCCTTCATGGACTTGGTCGAGGCGTCCAAGCACTACCCATGCGTGAAGACCGCTTGGGTGGAGTACCTGGGGGAGCACCCCGATCCGGTGACTGACCGGGTGCAGTAGCTTGTGCCTAGTCGCAGTATGATCGGTGCGTCAACCAGGGATGTCATCTTTGTCCTCTGCCGTGCCGGATCCCGAGCTCAAGACGCGCCATCGTGCGATGTGGGCGTCAGGCGACTACCCGTCGATGGTCGAGACGTTCCTGCTGCCGTTGGGCGTGCGGTTGGCGGAGGCATGCGGTATCGGCGCCGGCATGAGCGTGCTGGACGTGGCGGCGGGCACCGGCAACGCGTCGCTTCCGGCGGCTGAGCGTGGCGCGACGGTCACGGCCAGCGACCTGACGCCTGAGTTGCTTGAGGCGGGCCGGCGTCGCGCGGAGCCGAAGGGGCTCCAGCTCGAATGGGTCACAGCCGATGCGGAGCGCCTGCCATTCGAGGATGGCGCGTTTGACGTCGTGATGTCGTCGATCGGCGCGATGTTCGCGCCCCACCACCAGGACGTAGCCGACGAGATGGTCCGCGTCTGTCGTCCGGGCGGCACGATCGGGATGCTGAACTGGACGCCCGAGGGCATGATCGGCGCCCTGTTCCGGACGATGGGCCCGTTTGCCCCGCCACCGCCGCCTGGCGCCCAGCCGCCGCCGCTGTGGGGCGGCGAGGACCATCTGCGCGAGCTGTTTGGCGACCGAGTCGGCTGGCGCATGCTGGAGCGCGAGCTCTTGGAGATCACGGCCTTCGAGCATCCTCACGACTATGGCGAGCACTTCAAGGCCCGGTATGGGCCGACCATCGTCGCCCGCGCCAACGCGTCCAAGGCCGGCCGCGAGGCGGAGTTCGACGAGGCGCTCGATCAGTTCTCCGACGAGTGGAACTGCGGCACCGCCGACGCAGCGCGCTTCGAGCAGGAGTACCTGCTTGCCGTCGGCACACGCGCGTAAGGACGCGGTAATGCCGAGCGAGATGGTAAATGGGCGCTTCTGCATCACGAGGAGCGGGGGAGCGGCCGCCGCTCTTGCTCGTGCACGGCCACGGAGCCACGCGTCAACCGACGCCGGTCTATGCGACACGGAGGGACTGGCTATGCGCCAGCGGCGCGCCGCCGCGGGCTGGGTATTCCTGCCTGGGTGCTCTCGCCGCAGGCCGTCGAGTCGATCCGTGAGGTCGCGCTTCCCATTCAGCCCTGTCCCGCTGGTTCCCGTCGAACCCGATCGGTCCCGAGGAGCTGCTAACCAGACGCCAGGATGGAGGTGGTCGACTCCTTGGCGTTGAGGAAAGCCTCGACTGCGTCGACGTCGAGGGGGCGGGAGAATAGGAACCCCTGGCCGTGGTCGCAGTGTTCGCGTTGCAGTGTCTCGAGCTGGGAGCGCTCCTCGATGCCCTCGGCGAGTGTCTCGATGTCGAGCGTCTTGCCGAGTTGCACTAGCGTGTGGATCAGCGCTGCAGATCCCTTCGATCCGGCGATGCCGCTGATGAAGGAGCGGTCGATCTTCAGGGCGTTGACGGGGAACTGGCGCAGGTAGGCGAGCGAGCTGTAGCCGGTACCGAAGTCGTCGATCGCTATCCGGACGCCGAGCTGCTTGAGCATGTGCAGGCGCCGGGCGGTCGCCTCGGCGTCGCGCATCAGCGTCGTCTCGGTGATCTCCAGGGTCAGCGTTGTGGGGTCTAGGCCACTCTCTTGTAGGGCGCGGCGTACGTCCTCGACCAGCTCGTCATCGTCGAGCTGGCGCCCCGACACGTTCACCGCCATGCCGATCCTATGGCCATCGCCGTACCAGAGCGCGGCTTGCCTACAGGCCTCCTGCAGGACCCAGGCGCCGATCGGGACGATCAGCCCACTTTCCTCGGCGATTGGGATGAAGTCGATCGGTGCGATCACGCCGCGCTTGGGGTGGTTCCAGCGGATCAGCGCCTCGACCCCGATCACCCGCTCTGATTGCAGATCGAAGGTTGGCTGGTATTGAAGGAACAGCTGGCGCTGCTCGAGCGCCTCGGCGAGGTCCATCTCGAGTGTCAGTCGGTCCTGCGCCGCGGTCTGCATGCTGGACTGAAAGAGCATGTAGCGGTTTTTGCCGGCGGCCTTCGCCTCATACAGGGCGATGTCCGCGTCGCTCAAAAGCTCCGGCGCGCTCGCGCGCTCGCCCAGCGCGATGCCGATGCTCGCTGTGAGTGACAATGGCCTGCCGGTCTGGCCGTCCATCTCGTAGGGCCGGCGCAGCACTTCCAGCAGGCGCTCAGCTACGAGCTGGGGCCGGCATCCAGTGCGGAGCCCTCGACCAAGACGACGAACTCGTCGCCGCTGAGGCGCGCCGCCGTGTCGCCCTCGCGCACGACTCCCTCCAGGCGGGTGGCGACAATCCGCAGCAGATCATCGCCGGCCGCGTGTCCGAAGGTGTCGTTGACGTGCTTGAAGCCGTCGATATCGATATACAGAGCCGCGACCGGAATCTGCTGGCGGCGCGCGCGAGCCAGCATCTGCTCGGGGCGATCGAGCGCGAGCACACGGTTCGGCAGACCCGTCAGGGCGTCGTGCAGCGACTGGTGGCGAAGCTCTCCGGTCTTCTCCTTCACCATCCCTAGAGCGTGCTCACGCGAGCGCGTCAGCACCAATATGAGCGCAAACAGCAGCAGGCTGACAATCGCTCCTCCGATGAGGACCAGCAGACCCTGCAGACTGGCCGAGAGCCAGCTCACGGCCTCCGAGCCTCGGACGACCGCTCGCCACGTGCCGTCGATCTGCATCGTGGTTTCATGGGTGAAAGCGCCCGCGGGAGAAGCCGTGCCAACACGGCCGATCAGCTGTTCGCTCTGGCCGGGGTTGCTGTGATACAGAGCCACGCTGAGGCCGTGGTGGTCGCTGATCGCTTGGTGGATCAGAGCCGTCATTCCAAACGAGCTCCCGACCCAGCCGGCGACCGCCGCGCGGCACTGCACGACACTCCGAAGGCTCGCGCCGCGCCGATAAAACGCAGCTTCAATGAACAGCGTGCTCACGCCCTGCGCCGTCACGGGATAAACCAAGAACTGGCCGCTGTCGGTGACCCTCTGCAGGAGATGCGCCTGCAGAATGTCGCCATCCTGAAATCCACCGATCGGCGAGGCGGGATTGCACCAATCGCCCTGCACCAGCCGCCCCACTGCACGGGTGTACGGCGTCACGGTCCCTCCAGCCGAAAGCAGACAGTAGCGCGCATGCCCGCTAGGAGCAAAAGGCACGACCGAACCCCCGACGAACGCACGAAACGCGGGATTGGCGGCGCGTCGTGCCTGGAAGGCGGCCAGCTCAGCTGCCGGCACCACTTCAACGACGGTCGTTCCGAGCCCACTCATCTCCCGCTGCCTGCCCTGCAGCTGGGAGAACCACTGCTCGAAGCGCGTGGCGCTCAGGTGTGGCTGCATCGTCAGCACACCACGCAAGGTCGTTACAAAGTCAGCATCGCGGCGCAGTAGCGTCTCCACCGTCTCGTTCACATCGGTCGAGCTGGTCTGGAACTGCTGCCTGTCGTGCGCCTTCACGTTCGAGCGCCACAGCAGCGCGCTGCCGAACGAGGCCACCAGGCCGACGATCAGGATCGAGCAGGCAAGGACCATCCACCATCTGCGACTCCTCGTTGTACGAGCCGGTGCGTCTCCGGGGTTGGCCGGCTCCGGCATCGTTGCTGGCGGCTGAGGCATACCCAAGGCATCGGCGCCGCCGCCCCGCTAAAGCCCTCATTTTTCTAGAAATTAGACTTATATTGTAATTTGATAACGGGTCAGTAGATCTTCACGGGTGTGCCTGGGCCGATGCGAGCAGCCAGCCAGTCGATGCTCGCGGTGGCAAGGCGAATGCAGCCATGCGATTCGGCCTGGCCGGACGTTCCTCCGAGCCCGTCGCGCCCGTGGATCCCGATCTGGGCTGGGCCGCCTTCGAATTCCTGCAGCACGTTCGAGCGCGCGCTCAGCGCCAGCGCGAACGGCCCGCCCGGCTCGCCGGCGGCCATCTGGACCGTCTCCTCGACGAAGAACCGGCCGGTCGGCGTCGGCGTTGCGGGCTTGCCGACGACCGCCCCGAAGGTTCTCACCCTGTCTCCGTCGCGGTAGACACCGACGCTGCGGGCGGCGAGGTCAACGAGAATCCGCCAGCCGACCGCGAGCGTGCGGGTGCCCTGCTCGGCGATCCAGCCGGTCGACCTGTCGGGACGCCCGGGAAGCATTACCCGCAACCACCGCACCCCGCCGGGCCCGGTCGCGTGGCCGACTACGGGCAGGGTGGTCCGCTCGCCGGTGATCGGCCTGCTCGCGGCCACGAGCGAGACTTGCGGGGATCCCGTCGCGGGCGCCCGGTGGACACCGTGCGTGGTGAGCAGCACCGCGAGCCTCTGGGTCGCCGGCACGCGAGCCGGCAGGCCGGCGTCGGCCGCCGCTGTCGCTCTCACGGCCGGGGTGGCGGCGGCGCCCGCCGTGGCGGCCGTGAAGCCGAGCAGGAACAGACAAGTCGCCGCCAGACCGACGCCCGGCCGGGAGAAGCTCAGCCTGTGAACGAGCCCCTCCGGTGCGGCAGTGCCGGCCGTGCCGGCGAGTGCGGTTTGACCGCCTTGCGCGCGCGATGGCGCTTATGCCGTTTTTGGTGCTTTGCAATGCTCTTCGACGCGATTGGCACAGGCGCGGTCACGCCGACCGCCGTGCTCGCGGCTACTCCGGCGCCGGTCGTCGTCGTATCCGTGACGGGCGTCGTCGCACCGCCGGTGGTCGTTCCCCCACCAGTCGTCGTTTCGCCGGCCACCGCTTTTTCGAGTGCAGCCGTTTCTTGCGGGGTGGTGGCTTCCGTGCCGCCACCGCTGCCGCTGTTGCTGGAAGCACAGGTGGACGTGGTGATCGTGTTGTCTTCGAGCGTCACCGCGGCTGTCTGCGCGAGCAGCCGACCGTGGATCGTCGCGCCTGTGTTCGCCGCGATGCTGTCCGCGGCCATGATCGTGCCAACGAAGTGCGTGCCGGTCCCAAGCGTCGCGGAGGAGCCGACCCGCCAGAAGACGTTACACGCCTGCGCCCCGTTTATCAGTGAGACGCTGGTGTTCGAACCCGTCGTCAAGGTGGAGCCGATCTGGAAGATGAACACGGCATTAGGGTCACCCTGGGCGTTCAACGTCACGCTCCCGGACGAGAGCAGCAGCGACGTGCTCGCCGTATATACGCCCGGCAGGAAAGCGTGCCCGGCAAGATCTTCCCCGGCCGAACCGTTGCTCGCTTCGTTTGCGGCTGTCGTCGCGGCGGTCGTGAGGGCGCTCTTCGCTTCATTCGCCACCGCATCATCGATATGTTCTTCGCCCAGTACTACCGGACCACCGGTTACCGAGGAGCCCGGGGCGAGACCGAGATCGCCGAACATCGTCGTCTGGCCAGTGTTCGTGATCGTCGAGCCGCCCAGCACCGAGAAGCTCGCAGCCTTCCCCAGCCCCACGCTCGTGGCGCCCAGGGCACTACTCGCGAAGATAAGGGTAGATAGCGAGCCGAGCAGGATCAATCCCACCCGAAACGTCCTCCGCCCGGCCCTCCGGGGGGAACGGCGCTTTGCCGCGAGGGAGCCGCCGGTCGGCGGCTCGTACTGCTGGGAGACCCCGCCGTGTGCGAGTGCCTGGCGCTGCAATGGGACGCCGCTGTTCATAGGGCGTCTCCTGACTGCGGCTTTGACTCGCCGCGATAGAAGGGGAATGGCTCCCCGGTCCTTTCGACCTGTTATGTAAACCGACGGTTCGCCGCGATAGCGTGAGCAACGCGCGAGCAAGTCAACATATGTCGAGCACGATCTGCGCACGATCTAAGCCCGACGCGTTCACGATGGCCACGGTGGCTCGGATTGAGAGGCGCGCCTTTCAGGGGTGTCGTACTCCGGGCCCGCGCCGAGGGCGTCGATGAGGCGTGACGATCCGGGCTCGAGGGAAGCGCGCGTCTCGTCTGAGTTGCTGACCCGGTTCATGCGCACGCGGTACGGCGAGCTCGCGACGGGTGCGAACCCCGAGCTTGCGGTAGATGTTGCGTGCGTGGGTGCGGACCGTCTCGACACTCACCCCCAGGGCGAGAGCGATCTGTGCGTTTGAGTCACCGCGCTGCAACAGGGGGAGCACCTCGACCTCGCGCCGGGTCAACAGAGCGCTTGGGGTGAGCAGATCGCTGCCTGCACTCCCCGCTACCCTGGGAATTACCTGGAGTCCCCGCGACGCGAGATGGATCGCGTTGATCACATCACGCGACTGGGTATCCCTGCCGAGGCAGGCACTCGCCCCGAACGCAAGCGACTGCGCGCACTCGACCGGCGCGGGATCGTGCCCGAGCAGGAAGAGTCGTGTCGCGGGATAGGAGGTGGTGAGCTCGCGCACCTCAGCCAGTTTGCCCAGGGCACCGATGTCGAGAATCGCCACATCTGGATGGTGAGCGCGCAGCACGACCCCGATTCGCCGGTGCTGCACATCAGTAGCGACAACCAGGAGACTCGGATCGCTATCGATCAGCTTGCGCAGCCCCCCGGCGAAGAGATCGTCGAAGTGGGCGAGGACTACGGTGATGGGGGTATGCGACGGCATAGGCGGCCCAGGCGTGGGCCAGCGCGTATGTCTTCATCGGCAGAAGGCGACGGAAGGGTGAGCCCTGCCTCACCCATCTCCCCCCGTCACTCCCCCCAAGACCACCCTCCTCGGAGGAAGAACAAGGCGCCCGCCAGCCTCAGCATGTAAAGCATGGCTCGTCTTCTGCTTCCAGTCATCCTCGCAACGACGTTGCTCCTGCCCGCGTCGGCTGGCGCACGCAGCGGTCCGACTCGCGCCCCGACTACAAACCCAGTGGCGCTGTCGCTGAAGCTCGCCGAGCGATACTGGCACGGCGCACCGACCTGCGGAACTCCTACGATCGTGACCAGCGCCCATCAACTTCCCAACTCCAACTACGAAACCGTCACGAGCCCCGAACCCGCAAATTCCGTTGTTGAGATGTGGACTGAAGTGCGGAAGTGCACGATCACGATCAACGCCTCGCTATGGGGAAGCTGGCATCAGGACGACGAATCCTTCCAGTGGTTTTGCGACGCGATGACGCACGAGGTAGGGCACCTGTTCGGGCACCTCGACAGCGGGCAAACGAACCCGTCATCGATCACCTATCCGTTCCTCAGTTCAACGAGCCCAAACTTTAACTCTGTCTCCGAGTGCAAGAATGTCGCCCTGCAGTACGGCTCGCAGGAAATTCGCAACGAAGAAATATTCCCCCGTCACCGACCGCGGTGATGACTTGCGTCAGCCCAGCTGCTGGATCACAATGGAAGCAACCGCGGGATGCGTGCCTCCGGCGAGCGGTGTGATCGTGAGCGCCGGAGTGTTTCCCGCCGGGTTACGAAGCTCGACCGGGGAGCTCGCGGCGGTAGTTGTGATGAGTGCATCGCCGGCAATCTGACTGGTACCAGTCGCCCGCCCATACACCGTATAGGGCAATTCGACCATTCCACCCCCGGAATCGAGTGCGACCACTAGCTGCCCCGGCTCGGTGACAGACACCGAGAAATCCACGCTATACGTGCCCGCGCGGGGTAGTACGAACTCGCCCGAGCTGAGCCTCACGATACCGCCCGCGATAGGGCCGTTTTGAGGAAACAAGACCGGAGCACCGGCCGCAACCGTCGCCCCATTGTCCGGCGGCATCAAAGCGTAAAACTCCCCGTACGCCCCCGATCCAGACGAGCCTTCAGGGCCAGCCGGGCCCGCAGCGCCGGTCGCGCCTGTGGGCCCGACCGAGCCCGAGGGGCCATCTGCGCCTGTTTCGCCCTTGGGCCCACCAGACCCCGCAATTCCCGCGATGCCAGCTTCGCCTTTGAGCCCGGCTGGCCCCGCGTTTCCCGTAACGCCTTTTTCGCCCTGAGGCCCGGCTGGCCCTGTAATACCCGCAGCGCCCGTTTCGCCTTTGAGCCCGGCTTGTCCTTCAAAACCGGCGACGCCCGGCAGCCCGGTTGGTCCCGCCGAACCAGTCGCTCCCACAGCGCCAGGTAGTCCTGGTAGGCCCGCAAATCCTGTGGCACCTGTAGCGCCGGTGGCGCCGCTGAGTCCTGTGAGTCCGATCAGCCCCGCCGGTCCGGGTGCCCCTTCGTTGCCGGTCGACCCTGTGGATCCCGTGACACCCTTAGCGCCTTCTTGCCCGGTAAGCCCGGTCGCGCCTGCCATGCCTGTGAGCCCGGCCGGCCCTGTTGCGCCAAGTAGACCCCGTAGGCCTTCTGGCCCGCCTGGGCCGGGTAGCCCCGCGAGACCTGTCGGGCCGCGAATGCCCGCGTGTCCTCGCCGTCCGCGTGGTCCTGAAGTCGGCCGTGCTCGTCGTTGGCACCGTGATGGGCGTGCAGGACCGACCCGCCCTGTAAAAGCTGGCGTACACGATCGAACGGAGGCCGACTGGCCTAGCGCTAGGCCGGGAGTCACGGCTACGATCCCTGAAAGACACCACATACAGGCTGCCACTGCGAGCACGCCGCAGAGATGTTGCAGCGCCGGCGGAAATGAGTCGATTCGTCTGAAACTAGCCATTCTTTAGAATCTCGACCCAATTAGCTTCTCGGCTTGAGCGCCAGCATCACAGGTAGCTGAATAGCAGCCGCCCCGTAGCCGACCTGCGCTACATGGGCACCCTGTCAGCATTGGTGCACCGTAGTGCAATTGCGAGTCCGCTCGTCGGGATCGCGGATTTATTGAGCTGCCGCTGCATCCACCCACGCGCGGGCGCTGGCGGTCAGGTCATCGCGCATGGAATCGCTCAGAAGTCGAGTGGCCCTGGTCTGGCGATGTGGTAGCCCTGGGCATAGTCGACCCCGAGCTCTCGCAGGATCGTGAGCGTCTCTGCGTCCTCGACCCCCTCCCCGACCGTCTGTAGGGAGAACGCTCGGGCGAGCGCGACAACAGCCTGGACGACGTGGCGGCTGGCTGTGTTGCTCGCGAGGTCGCTGACGAACTCGACGTCGATCTTCAGATAGTCGATCGGGAGTTGCTTGAGGAAGGTGAAGGCGCCATAGCCCGTACCGAAGTCATCGAGCGCAAGCTTGCATCCAAGACTGTGTAGGCGCTCGGCAAAAGCACGCGCGGCCGCCTCGTCGCGAACGAGTGCCGTCTCGGTGATCTCAAAGACCAGTAGCTTCGGATCTGCTCCGGTCTGCTCGATGCAGCTCTCGATGTGATTGAGGACCGTCCGGTCGCTGATCGAGCGTGCCGAGACGTTGACTTGAACCGGGCATCCTGTCGCCGCGAGCTCCGCGCCGCGCTGGATGACCCAGCGGTCGATGTCGCCGATCAGCCCACACCGCTCGGCGACGGGCAGATAGGAGCCGGGGCCGACGACGTTGCCATCCGGCTCGCGCACGCGCAGCAGCAACTCGCGCTGAACGACCTCCAAGGTGTTCAGGTCGACGATCGGCTGCGCATAGAGCAGTAACCGCTCTTGCGCAAGTGCATCCTCGACCCGCTTGATCAGGACGATCTCGTCGATGTCGTGCTGCACGCTCTCCTCCCGAGCCTTGCGCTCGGAGAGCAGCGCGCGCTGAGAGACGATACGCGGGGTCACGTCGACATGGACCACGACGACGCGTGCTTCGCCGGGCCCGGTATAGCGCGTGGCGTGCATCAGGTACCAGCGCTCGAGCGTAGGACTATGGCAGGGGTACTCGAGCGAGAACTCGGCCAGGCGGCCTGAGATGATCGCGCGCAGACCAGCGGACGCTTCCACGGCTGTCTGTTCCCCCGCCGCGGCGTCGGATACAGCAAGATAGTTCTGCTCGCTCGCTCGCACGGTGGCGTCGTTGTCGATGGCGAACCGCCACCACGCGCGGTTGGTCATGATGATCTCCCCCTCCGCGTTAAGCACCGCGATATGCGCCACCAGCGAGTCGAGCGTCGCCTGAAAGAAGTCGCGTGACTGCGCGATCTCCTGATCGGCGAGCTTTCGGCTAAGTCGCTCGCGATCCCTGGCTGAGACGGTCAGCCAGCTCCTCGGGGCAACACCGCGCGACAGTGCACTCACCACGCTCCTCCTCGTTGGGCCAGCAGGTCGGCATCGGCGCGCCGAATGAGATCCCCAGCGCGATCGCCATCGAGGAGATCTGTGAAGCCGGCGGTGATGGAGCCCACGGCTGGACAGGCCCCTAAAATCGGGACCTCGCCAAAACGCCCGCGAACCTGCTCGAGCGAAAAATCCGGCAACGCACAAACGAACCCATCGCCGCCGAAGCGCATGATCAGGTCATAGGAGCGCACCCTATCGGAGGCCGTCCGATCACTCTCAGACGCAGTCTGAGAGTGATCGGAATCGGCCCGGTCTGATGTGACCACCGGGCTGTTGTCTGAATCCTGCACGTGCCTACCTTTGGGTAGGGATAGTGGCAATTAACACGTAACGATACCACATATCCGAAATAGTCATCTCTTCGGCTGTGTAGCTTCTTGGGCACGATCACGTTGAGCGTCCCCTACTCGGTCCAAGAGGCCACAGAGATCTCGACATGGCCCAGCACGGCCGGCATCTCCGGCCGTGCCCGATTTCTGGCTTGTCTGAGCCATTCTGCATGGTTGAGCGGGATTCCGACGATCGATGGTAGGACGGCCGCGGGATCGCTAGAAACTCTCGTTTTACCTGGCCGCCCTCGCCGAAGCGCGCTGCTCACATCTCTTCCCAATACGCGGTTTGGATTGCCGCGTCCGAGGTGTCTGCCCGCCACGGCGGAACGGTCACAGAGTGGAGCCGTGAAGGGCTTGGAGGGAAGTCTGCATGGAGCAGGCCGACCGTCCTCCACAACCCAACGGCCTCCGGTGTCCGCGTCACCTCCAAGTGGAGCCGCAGAGTTCTGTCGTGCTTCGCTGCCATTGGAGTGGGTCTTATCCTGGGCCTCGGCGGCGCCCCTCCCGCTATGGCATGTCCCAACGAACAACTCCGGCAGGAATCGAGCATCAACCCCGCGACCGGCCAGCCTTATGACATGGGACTGCCTGAATGCCGGGCGTACGAGATGGTCAGCCCGCTCGAGAAGCAGGGGCATCCAGCGGAAATCGCTCGCGGAGCGGGACTGCCGGCGGCACCCGACGGAAACGCGGCCGGCTTCATGTCGGAAGGCGACTTCGCCGAACCGGCCAACTTCAGAGTTAACCTATCCCCGTCTAACCCTTATGTCTCGCGCAGGATGGCCTCTGGGTGGGTAACCAAATCCGCGTTCGCACCGTCTACCCTGATCGGAGAGCCGTACCTCAATAACCTAATAACCGACTTCACACCCGACTTGCGTTCGGCCCAGCTAGGCTGTGGGAGCCTGCAACACGAAAACAATGGGAACAGCTCGAGCTTGGGTTGTGCGACTCGTCAGGCAGGCGGTCCCTGGACGACTACGCCCGGCTACCCGAGTATGACCGGCTCGCCAGGCACAGATACGGAGAGGGGTATCTTGGGGCATCTGCGGACCTTACGACGGCTTTTATCCAGGCGGGCGATCCCCTGCTCCCGGCTGATACTCACGGTGAAGGCACCGGCGACGGGATCTACGAAATCTCAGGCCTCGGCAGTGCGCTACCGCAGCTCCGTCTCGTCAACGTCGACAGCAGTGGCAACGACCTAGGCATGGAAAAGGCCGGCCCCTTGCTCGGTAACTCGCGTCAGGGTCTCCCTGGAAGCGCGTACCAAGCGATCTCGGCGACTGGTGAAACGGTGTTCTTCACTGCTAAGCCAACGATGGCCCAGCAGCCCATGGGTGAACAACAGACCGTCTACGCCCGTGTGCGCCACAGTGAAACAATTGCGATCTCGAACCCCTCTCCGTCCGAGTGCACCACATGCAACGCTGTGCCTGCACCGGCGACCTACCAGGGCGCATCCGGTGCCGGGTCGAAGGCTTTCTTCACAACCGCGCAGCAGCTCACCGACACCGATAAAGATGCTACCAACGACCTCTATATGTACGACTTCAGCCGCCCGTCGGGTCACCACATCGTCCAGCTTTCCGGCGGCGGTATTGGCGACTCAACACCAGGCGTCGGCGCAGGAGTGCAGGGCGTCGTCCGCACCTCAGCCGACGGCTCTGCAGTGTACTTCGTGGCGGCGGGTGTCTTGACGACCGTCCCGAACAGGGAAGGTCAGCTGGCCCAGGCAGGAGGGGACAATCTCTACGCGGTAGATACAAACAACGGCAAAACCAAGTTCGTCGCCGAGCTCTGCTCCGGGCTCGACACCTCAGGCTCGGTGACCGACGTCCATTGTCCAACGTCCTCGTCGGACTCTGCATTGTGGGGAGCAGACGACCAAGCCTCGCGCCTAGCGCAAACCACGCCCGAAGGACGCTACCTCGTCTTTAGCACGTTTGCTGATCTCTCCCTACAAGACACTAACAGCGCGCAAGCGGTCTACCGCTATGACGCCTCAACCTGCGAATTGACTTGGATATCGCACACCGCCCCGAACTTCGCACCCGGCAACGAAGCCAAGAATGCAAGCATCGCAGGCGTGCCCGCCCTGTACGGCGCAGAGGTCGACATCAACGACTGGAATCGGACTCTGAGCGAAAACGGAAAATTTATCATCTTTACCACCCGCGAAAAGCTACAGCCTGACGATCTGAACAACGCCAGCGATGTGTATCTGTGGCATGACGGAACAGTGAGCCTGATCTCCGACGGCGTTTCACGTCAGGGTGTAAACGCGAGTCTGGAACTCCCGTCCGCCGCCATTTCGGCATCCGGGTCCGACATCTTCTTCCTTACGCAATCGCAACTAGTTGGACAGGACACCGATGTGCTCCAAGATCTTTACGACGCGCGCATCAGCGGCGGCTTCCCCGCCCAGCCGAAGGCGCCGTCCTGTACCGGCGAAGAATGGTCCTGCCAAGGCAAAGCCGGCGAAAACCCAGCACCACCCAAACCCGAAGGCAGCGCCACGCAACAACCCGGCGACAACCTGACCCCCGCCCCATTCAAGGAAGCCCTCGAACCCGAAGCAAAACCAAGGCGCACGACTGTGACTCGCCCTATGGCACTGGTGCAGGCGCTACAGCGGTGCAAGAAGGCCAGGAGCAGGCCAAAGCGCCAGAGTTGCGAAAAGCGAGCTCGTAAAATGCACGGCTCCCCAAAAGTCAACCAAGGGAAATAGAAGATTGAAGTAACTCCCTTTTCGCCCGGAAGGGAGCGCGCGATCCCGCCGACATCAGCAGACGGATGTGGAACTACACGACACCTGCCTCGGCCTGATCTCTAGCCGGATCGAGCAAGGGAAAGCGAAATTAGCATCCAAGTCTTGAGCGTCGCCCACTACCTCTCCGGTGACGCCCAAGTGGGCGACAAACTCTCCTTTGTCGCCCAAGACCCCTGGGTGCCGTGGCCAGCGCTGGCCACGGCACCCGTGCCAAGACTTGAGTGCTAATCCCGACCCTTCCGCGCTCAAGAAGACCCGCGTTTGCGACGGCGGCGTGCTTATCTCGTCCACTGCGAGCGCTCCCATCCGCGCCACAAAGTCAGGTGGCTCCTGTCGAGCGCGATGAGATGACCCGCGGGGCTGAAGCTGCGACTGCCGTGGAGACCCTCACGCAGGCCGGACGAGGGATCGCCTGCCAACTCTGACGGCCCAGGCTTGGTGTATGCCAAATCGCGGCTCCCCTGATCCCGCTGGTAGCATCGCGCATGTGAGCTCCCTTGCCGACTTGCCCCTCATCGCTAGCGGGAAGGTTCGCGAGATGTATGGACTGGGGGACCGCCTGCTGATGGTCGCCAGCGACAGGATCTCGACGTACGACGCGGTCCACCCGACGCCCATACCGGATAAGGGCAAGGTGCTCACCGGGCTGTCGGTCTTCTGGTTGGAGAAGACCCGCCACATCGTTGCTAACCACCTGGTATCGGCGACAGACGGGGTGCCCAAGGAGGTCCTGGGGCGGGGGCTCGTCGTGCGGCGCCTCAACATGCTGCCGGTAGAGTGCGTCGTGCGGGGCTACATCACGGGGACGGGGTGGAACGACTATCAGGCCACGGGGTCCGTATCGGGCATCCAGCTGCCGGCGGGGCTACTTGAGTCTGAGCAGCTGCACGAGCCGATCTTCACGCCCACCACCAAGGCCGATGTCGGCCACGATGAGGCCATCGACTTTGAGCGCGCGGCAGAGCTTGTCGGGGATCCAGAGCTGATGGAGCGTGTACGCAAGGCTTCGATCGCTCTTTACTCGTTCGCTGCCGAGCACGCGCGCACCCGGGGTGTGGTTTTGGCCGACACGAAGTTCGAGTTCGGCTTGGAGGAGAACGGCGGGCTGGTGGTGGGCGACGAGGTGCTGACGCCCGACTCCTCACGCTACTGGCCGCTCGAGGGATACCGACCGGGGTGCGGCCAGCCCAGCTTCGATAAGCAGTACGTGCGCGAGTGGGCGGCCAGCAGCGGCTGGGACAAGCGACCGCCTGCTCCCCCCATCCCCGAGGATGTTGTGGCCGGCACGTGCGCTAGGTACGTCGAGGCCTACGAGCACATCGTAGGCGAGCCCTTCCAGGCGTGGCTCGATCGCACCGACGGCGAGGAGTGATGCACGGGGGCGCTTCAGCGAGCGGGCCCAGATATTAAGGAGCTATCTCGCAGCGGTGACACTTCCGACACCAGTCCTAGCCCCCCAACGACCCCAGAAGGCGGCAAAGCAACCGCGGTGAGTACCAGTCCGTCACGTACTAGCCACCGCCCCCGGAATATCCCCACACCTGGCCCATCGGCCAAAGGTCCACGCACAAGCAGCCGGGCGTAGAAGGCATGCTGGGACACATCAAACGTTACCGCTGCGTCCGTGAAGTCCAGCCAACGCCGGGTGAGCGGAAACCAAGCTTTATAGACCGCCTCCTTCGCACTAAATAGTAAGCGGTCCCAACAGGTCGCCGGCTCGGACAGCGTCAGCTCGTCCAGCAAAGCCAGCTCCTCTGCACAGGCAATATCACAGAGCACGGCCTCGTCCAGCCTCTCGTTGGGCTCCGCGTCGATCCCCATCGCTACGATCTCCGTTGCATATGCAACGGCGCACGCGCGGTAGCCGTCGCAATGCGTGATGCTGCCCACCACGCCGGTCGGCCAGCATGGCTCTCCGTGTGCGCCGGCAAGAATCGGTTGCTGGGGCACACCTAGCCTTGTCAAAGCCGTATGTGCACAGGCACGCCCAGTCGTATACTCTCGGCGCCGCTTGTCGCCAGCGTTGCGAATGGCAGCCTCCTCCGCCGGATACAACGCGGTATCGAGCAGATCCCCATCGGCCTCAACCGCGAGCACCTGGCCGGGCAGGATCTCATCGATAACGAATGGCCGCCTTACCGTCGGCACCGTTGTCCATACGTGGTAATGCGGGTATGCCCATGAGCAATCTTCGAGCCCGTGTCGTCATCTCTACACAGCGTCACTATTCGCCATCTGTGCAAGCGGTAGATTCCACTCTTTCTCGTACTGCGCAAGATAAAGCGCAAGCAGCCTATCGTCAATCTGTGGACAAGCGATGCCGGACCCAGCGAGATCCATAAGAGCTCGTTTTGAGTCAAACCGGCCCCATACAGGCTCGACAATGGCCTCCTCGATAAAGGCACGCAGGGCATATAGGGCATTGTCCCGTGGCGCCGCGAGTGCCGCCGGTCGCCACACGTCGAGATACGACACAGGCTTAACCTCGTAACCACGACCGTTCATCCACTCATAGAGTTCAGGCAGCCCTATACCGTGCGGGTGTGTTAGATGGTACGTCTGTCCACATGCGCCTACGTGCGCTGCAAGATGCACCCATGCTCGCGCAACGTAGTCCACAGGGACCATATCTAATGTCATTTTGATATCAGGCACGATACCCATCTGCACGCAGCTTATGATGATCCTATCCACCAGTGACTTACCAGCACCAAGGCCACTGACGCTATCGCCACTCACAAGACCAACACGGAAGATTGTCGCTGGTAAGCCGCATTTCACGGCTGCAGCCACGGTCTGCTCTGCAACCCACTTCGTTTGTGCATATCCCTTGAACATCCGCTCCACCCCAGATGCCTCCTCATCCTCACAAAGTAAAGCATTCCCATCGGAGGTGTTGAATACGCCAATCGTCGACGTATAGAACAGCGGCTTGACGCGACGCTGCACAGCGAATCTCACTATTTCCTTCGTGCCAAGCACGTTCGCCGGGCGCATCCGTGCGTACGTGTGGAGGAAGTCCACGTAAGCTCCGTTATGCACAATCGCAGTGATTTCTTGAGCCAAACGCTGGTAGCCCGGGTTGTCTAAACCGAATCGCGCAAGGCCAAGATCTCCGATCACAGGCTGAATGCGATCGCCATACTCAGCACGCCAGCGCTTCGCATTTTCTAAGCTGCGGCGGAGCCGTTCATACCCTTTATCATCTGACTTAGCCCTGACAAGGCATCTCAGACGCGCACTTGTCTGCTCAAGTAGCTCGGCTACCAAATATGGACCGAACGACCCGGTCGCCCCGGTGACCAGTATCTCTCCCTCGAGAGCTCGCTTTGTTGGTACAGTTACTATCGGTGCTATCGGACTGACTGCCTCTGATTCAAAGAAAAGTCTCGCCGCGTCGGACGCTGTATCAGGGCTACCCTTCATATCGTTTATGTGGCGATCGACAAAGGCTGCCAGCTCGCGTGGCGTTGGAAAATCATAGACAGCCCGTAGTGGTAGATCAGTGCCATAGCGATCGTTGAGCTGCGCCACAACTTCCACTGCCTGTACAGATTCACCACCGAGCTCGCCAAAGAAATCTGCATCAGACCTAACATCCGGAGAGCCAGTCGTCGCGCTCAGAACAATCATCACCTCTTCTTCGTAAGGTGCCACGTTACGGCTGTCCCGTGGCTCCGCGATGCTCGACGTCACTTCCAAATCCAATTTGTCCGTCATATACAGCTCACGGCACCGGAATCGCTGAATCTTGCCACTGGACGTCTTCGGGAGTGTTCGAGCCTGAACTAGCGCGATATCGCCGAGCGCCACTCCATGCTGACGGGACACCGCACTACGTATAGCGCGCACAATATCTTGCCTTTCATGCGACTGCCATTGGTCTCTCATCTCTACCGCCGCGACCACTTTATCGTCCCGTTCAGTGGCAATCGCAAACACAGCACTGCAGCCCGGACGTACCATACCGTGACTCTTTTCCACCGTCAGCTCGATATCCTCCGGATGGTGATTGACGCCATGCACTATTATGACGTCCTTTAGTCGCCCTGTCACAAACAGTTCACCGTCTACCACGAAGCCCAAATCGCCTGTGCGAAGGTAAGGTCCGTCGCCCGTCGCCGTTCGGGCGCTAAACACCATCGCACTCTCCTTGGGATTTCCCCAATAGCCGGTGGCTACGTTTGGACCACTAACCCAGATTTCTCCCTTCTCGCCGTCCACAACATCCAAGTTAGACCTTGGATCAACGATCCTCACCTGCTGCCCGTCAGCTGGTCGCCCGCATGAGACATAGATACCATCGCAAGCCGACTCATCGCCAAGGGACCGTGAGCCTTGGTAGGCGCGCAGAGTTGGCTCCGCGTCTAGATCGCTGCCGGTAACAAATAACGTAGCCTCCGCCAAACCAAAGCACGGATAAAACGCTGTTCGACGGAAGCCGGCACGTGCAAAGGTGTCTGCAAAAGTCGTTAATGTATGTGGCCTCACAGGCTCCGCGCCGCAAAATGCTACCTCCCATGTTGACAAATCCAGTGTGTCTATCTCCTCGCGGGAGATCTTCCTACTGCACAGATCAAATGCAAAGTTCGGCCCACCACTAGATGTGACGCGAAATCGCGTTATAGCCTGAAGCCACCGCAAAGGCTTTTGCAGGAAGTCAATAGGCGACATCATCGTTATGGGTCTACCGCAGTAGAGCGCTTGAAGTACGTTGCCGATCAGTCCCATGTCGTGATACACCGGCAGCCAAGTGAAGCCTGTGCCCTCGTCAGTGTGCCCAAATCCCTTTTTGATTTGGCGCTCGTTGTGCAAAAGGTTCTCGTGGCTGATTATTACGCCTGTAGGCGTTCCAGTTGAGCCGGACGTATACTGAAGCAGTGCGATGTCACTAGGGCGCGGCGGCCGCACCGCTTCGGCGAACAGACATGGTGGCAACTCATCCGTCGCGATCCAGGTTAGTTGCATTAGCTCCGGAACCATGCCGCCAATAGTCCGAAATGCATCGCGGATGGTTGATGTGGTCAACACCACAGCAGGCGCCGCATCCCTTACTATCGCCTGGAGCCTCGGGAGCGTACGGTCTAGTCGTGTGGGATCAGGGGGATACGCTGGGACTGCGATTACGTTCGCAGTGAAGCAACCGACTATGGCGCCGATGAAATCTAACCCGGGTGGATAGAGGAGAAGCGCCCGCTCTTGCTCTTTTATTCTGTCGCCAAGATAGCCCGCTAAATCAGCTGCATAGCTTCCCAGATCGTTGAAGCTCCAACACGCTCCTTCCTCAAAATCACCATCCCCCAGCATCCGATAGGCAAGCTCGGTGCCTCGCTGCCCCACATAGCGCTTTAGAACATCCACCATCGTGCGCTCTTTGCTCTTATCCGCTTGCGCCATGAGCTGCTCCTGACATGTAGACATTCACAAAGTGTGCGATCTCTCCCGCTACCCCTACAACCACTGGCTCGTACAACAGCTGGTAGTGATCGGTTCCCGCCTCGACGCGCCTTACCGACGATCCTAGTACCGCCAACCACGGCTCCTCATAAGGCCCGTGTTCTCTCTCGTCTGTTGGCCTTACCAAGAGCGCCGGTATGTCAATAGGACATGGGTGATGTCCGGCAAGTGCGGCGGTGTTCGAGCAGAAGATTGCAAACCGGCTTCGTATCTCAGCACTGGCGTCTGCGAGATTTTGCATACCCTGTCCGATTGCGCCGTGATCGCGCTGGAACTGTTGCCACAGCTCGCCCTCTGATTGCCATTCGTCCATCGGCGTCGGATCAGAAGGATCCATGAGAACGATGCCTCTAACACTCACATCACATGATTCCAGAGCTGTCACCATCTCGGCCGCTATCGTGGCTCCCATCGACCAGCCACCTATCACAACCGGAGCATTATCTATGTGCTTTGCCAATCGCTCGGCGTATACGGTGGCAAGTCTACTGATTCCCTCAGTCCGCACTATCTCGTCCTGCGCCGTCGCCTCGATGGCGTATACATCCACCGTAGGCTCTAACAGTGCGGCGAGACGCTCGTAACAAAATACGCCTCCGCCAACGGGGTGTACCAAGACGACAGCACCCCGCCCGGTTTTACATCCGAACGAAACTATGCACGATGACTGTATTGTCTCGCCGTCGACTAGGCGCTCCACAAAATCCGCTAACCGCGGGGCCTCGATTATTGCACCCAGCCCCAAGTCCACACCAAACACCTGACGAACCCGAGACAAAAGACGTACGCCTATATATGAATTACCACCCAGCTCAAAGAAGTGCGCTGTCCTAACCGCAACATCTACCTCAAGGAGTTCTTCCCAGATCGCTGCCAGTTCGCGCTCGCGTACACTGTTCAAAGCAGTATCTGTGCCGCTAGCGGCTAGAGGCTTTGTATCGTGACCCAGCGTTCCTGCTAGAGAGCCTAGAGAGCGTCGATCCACCTTGCCATTAGGCGTTAGCGGCAATTGCTTTAGTTCATGTAGTACCGCTGGCACCATATACGCAGGCAGAACATTCCGTAGCGATTCAAGTACTTCCTCGCGTTGCACATGTGGCTCGCTAAACGCTACAAAGGCGACCAAGCGCGCCGCTCGGCCAACTCCATCTACTACGACGCAACATTCCCGCACAGGTGAGGTATTGTTGAGCGCCGCTTCGATTTCGCCCAGCTCGACGCGGTGACCGTTGATTTTTACCTGTGTATCAAGCCTTCCAATGAGCTCGACGATCCCCCCTGGCCACCAGCGAGCCGCGTCTCCCGTCTTATAGAGGAGCTCCGCAGTCTGGGGATGGCCAACAAATTGCGCCTTCGTCCGCTTGGCATCATCCAAATATCCAGCCGCGACGCCTGCGCCGCCAATGTATAGCTCACCTTCCGCCCAGTCCGGGCGTTCGTTCATTTCATGGTCAAAAATATAGACCCGCTGGTTTCGCAGCGGTCGACCGTACGGTATGCTGCGCCACGCTGGATCGATATCTTCTGCCGGATACGCCACCGACCAAATCGCCGCCTCGGTGGCGCCGCCCAGGCTGATTATCTTTGCCTGCTTAAAACGTTGCCGGATTCGGCTTGGTAATTGCAGCGGTATCCAATCGCCACTCAATAAGACCAGACGCAACGTATCTTGCTTGTCTTTGTTGGTGGCCTCGCTCTCGTCCAGTATTAGCTCCATAAGTGCGGGTACAGAGTTCCAGAGTGTTACTCTCTCTTGAGTTATCAGTGCGGACAAGTGCCGTGGATCATGCTTGCGATCCGCGTCGGGGACCACTACACAGCCCCCGGCCCCGAGAACACCGAAAATATCGAACACGGAAAGATCGAAACCCAGTTCCGAAATCGTCAGGATCGAGTCTCTGGGGCCAATAGAAAAGCGGTCAACAATGTCCTGCAGTGTGTTGACCACGCTTTTGTGCGAGAGCACGACCCCCTTTGGCACTCCCGAGGACCCTGACGTAAAAAGCACATACGCCACGTCGGTTTCTGCCGATTGGTGCCACGAGCTATCAACGCACCCATGATCAGTGGCCTCCACGACGGTCGTAGGCATTGTGGGTGGAATGTCCACCTTATTACGCAGCCACGGTTGTATAACAACGGCCGCGAGTGACGTCCTTTCTAAAAGGCTGCGTATGCGGGCCCTCGGCAGGGCAGGGTCGATCGGCACATAGGCGGCGCCACAACTTAGGACGCCTAACACCGCTACTATCTGCTCCCACCCTTTCTCCATCACTACACCCACTAACTTGCCAGCCATCGGTTGCTGTTGCTGTAGGTCGTGAGCCACTAACCCAGCAAGGCGTCCTACGTCAGCATAGGAAAGACGAGTCCTGCGATTGACCACTGCTACTCGGTCTGGAGCTTGGGCAAGTCTATGGAAGAATCCCGCGTGTAGCGGCTCAAAATGACTCACCGCTTGCGTCGCATTGATCTGTCTACGTCGATCTGCCTGTGACACGGGGAGGGCAAGACGGGCTGGTCGCATCCATCTCGACCTAGCCGAGCTCTTACTACCCTCGGCTAGTGCCCGAAGAAGGTCGGCGTGCTCGCCAGCCATCATATTGATTAGGCCATCGGGAAACCTACCCGGAATGAAATCCCAGTTGAAGCGGAGACCCCGGTCGCTGGTTTCATGAGCCTGATGATCTAGTTCTACGTTTGGCGTACGCAGCGATGACGATATTTCGTCGCCAAGTCGCTGCTGTGCGTACTTAGGCATACCGACCATGCTGACAAACACCACCGGCATGACTGCCTGGGATGTCCATCCCGCCTCTCGAGAGATTTCTCGAATGACCTCGACCCCGCTGAACGCCACGTTATCGAGGTCGTGTAGCAGCTGCCTTTGCGTCTGCCGAGCGAACTTAAGGATACTTAATGGGTGTCGTAGGTCAATCTCTAGCAGAACGGTTGTTCCGAAATTGCCAAACACTTCGCTGGTTGGTGACTCGTGAGTCGGTCGGTCATGGAACAGCAGGTTAATAACGAAATGGCGCTTTCTAGCCCATGTAGCAAGAGTAATTGCGTAGGCACAGGCCAGCAGGATATTGGTTGTCACTTTGTGCTCGCGGACGGCCTTCAGGAGCGCAGCTGCTATCGGCGGCTCGATCTCGGTTGTGATACGGTCGAATACAGTTCGCTGGGAGTGCTTTATGCTCGTCGGGCCTGGTAGAGCCGGCGGGCCGGGCAAGCCACGAATACGGTCACGCCAGTAGGTGGCGCTTTGCCGGTACTCGTCAGGGCGGCGTGTTCGTGTCTGTAGTCGCATGACCTCTGCTGGTGTCAAGCGGGGTTCCGGAAGTACGTCTGCGGGCGCTGCATATGCTGCTGCCAGATCCTTGAAAAATAGTTCTGTGCTGACAAAATCAATGATTATTAGAGAGAATGCGATGTGTAAGCGCACCCGCTGCTCCGAAAGGCGAGACATGGCCACGCGAAATAGAGGCCAGCTATTTGCTTTGACTGTCAGCTCCTGTGTGTGCGTTGCGATGGCGTGTAGCGCCTCTTCTTGCTCCTGGGCTGACAGTGCGCGAATGTCGGTTAGTCTTAGCGGTGGCTCCTCCACGTCGGGCAAGACGCGCTGCCGGCCTTCGCTCGTTACTACGGTACGTAATCCTGGATGGCGCTGTATCACTCGCCGCAAAGCCAGCTTGAGACGGTCAATATCGCATTGCGGTATATCTATCTCGTGATAGGTATGTCCGCCTGTCCCAAGATCGAACGATGCGTCCTGGCCTACCCAGTATGCTTGCTGAAGCGGGCTGAGTTCGAACTCGTCATCATCGAAGTGATTAGTCTGGAGCTCAACTGATTGGTTCGAGTTCCCTCTAGGAGGTATGCCATCCCCCGACAGTACGAGGCGCTCCAAACATCGTGCTGTCGGCTGCTCAAACCACTCGCTGATGCGTATTCGCACCCCGAAGCGGCGTCGCGTCTCATGAATTACTTGCATGGACAGCAGCGAATCGCCGCCGAGCATGATGAAGTTGTCATCGAGGTCTATATCTGGACGTCCTGTAATCTCTCGTAGTAGGGCCAATATCTGTTCGGGTGGCCTAGCGGTGTGGGTGTCGCAAGCCTTGTCGTCTGTAGCCTGCGGCGACAGACTGGCGAGTAATGCACTCTCGTCTATCTTGCCTGTCTGGGTCCGGGGCAGAGCCAGCCTGGCCTCAATGGTCGCTGGGATCATGTGACTTGGAAGGCGATCTCGTAGAAATTGCTTAAGCTGGTGCGTATCGAAGTTCTCAGGCTGAACGACCACGAACGCGGCCAGCTGGTTAGTCCCGTTGATGGCATGTGGTATTGCGACCGCATCTTGCACACACTGATGGCCCAAGAGCGCGTGCTGAACCTCGCCTGGCTCCACGCGGATCCCTCTAATCTTTACCTGATTGTCACGACGTCCGTGCAGTACGATGTCCCCACTGTCGGTAACCTGGCCCATGTCACCTGTCCGGTAGAGGATGCGAGCTGATGGGTCGTACGGGTCCTGTATAAATGCACGCTTAGTTAGTTGGTCACGGTTTAGGTAGCCGGCGGCTAAGCCGTGACCTCCGATGCATATTTCACCTACCTGGCCTTGGGGTACGGGTCGCAGATTATCGTCCCTTATGTCGACATGCAGGTCAGTGGGCTTCCCGATTGGTACAATGGTCTCGATTAGATCGGGGCGGCAGTCATAGTAGGTCGCCGTAAATGCCTCTGTTGGACCGTAAATGTTATGGAGACTCGCATGCGGCAGTGTTGTATGGAACCTGCGTTGTATATGCCCGGTAAGTGGCTCCCCACCGGAAAACACGCGAACCAGCTTGCTTAATCTACTTACTTCACACTCAGCGAGAAATAAGTTGAGAACAGACGGCGTGAAATTAACCGCCGTAACCCCTAGCCTCTCTATTTCGACGCATGTCTCATATAGGTCCATTTCTATTCCGGGCTGCGCTATTGCGATCGCGCCGCCAGCCAAGAGTGGCCAAAAGAGCTCGCGCACGAGATTGTCGAAGCCTGGCGAGCTCTTAAACATAAAACGGTCACTAGGCATAAGCCGGTAGCGGGATTGCTCCCACAGCTGACGACTACAGCCGCCCGAGTGGGTGATCAATACCCCCTTTGGGCGGCCGGTAGACCCTGATGTATAGAAGACCAACGCCACATCCGATCCCCCGTTTGTGCCCGTAGCTGATCTCCTCCCTTGCCTCGTAGCCAATGCCTCTGTGATCTCGAGGAGCACCGCGCCGCTACCGAGCAGGCGGTGGCTGGTCTTCTTGTCGACGATGCAAGCGCGACTCCCTGAGTCGGTGATCATGTCCATCAGATGCGGATCGGGATGCCGTGGATCCATAGGTACACAGCCGCATCCGGCCTCCATGACCCCGAGAATGGCGGCTGGAAGGTGGAGGCCACGTTCCATGCACACTGCCACTAGCGAGCCAGGCGGGATGGCTAGTTCCCGAATGGACATCGAGACTGCTTCCGTTGCATGTACTAGATTGCCGTACGACAGTCGTCCCTCCCCACATATAACGGCATACGCGTTGGGATCTCGCGAAGCGCTTCGGCGTACCAAATCATCGAACCGTGGACCTCCTGGCTTACCGGGTGCTCCCTCATCTACGAGAGACGCCGGTGGGCGGGCTCTGCTCATGTGGAGTTCGCCTGCCGCCGACGGATCGAGATGGACCACGCCATGGCATCACTGGATCGTTTCATCGCCGCGGCTGCTCAAGCGCGTTAGCGGCCTGATCACGGCGTCTGGCTGGCTCGGCCGTACCGGCTGGGACGAACGCCGGCGACGTGACGCACGTGGGCTGGCTTACACAGGCCGCATTGAACTCAGATAGCCGGGCGACCAATGTTGGCGTCGCCCATCGCTTCAACCTACCCATCACCTCGCAAATCTCTTTGTCAGCGGCCATACTCAGACGCTTGGCCCATAGCGGTACATGATGGCTCGTCGCGGACTCGCGGACCGATTATCCTCGGAGGCGTGCAGGGTGAGCGCGCTGAACAGCACAGCAGAACCAGGCGCAAGCTCACAAGCGACTACCGATTTCGGCTCCACATCCAACTGTGGCTCGCTTCCTTTATGCCCGATGACGCCGGCAGTATGTGATCCTGGGAGAAACTGCAGGCAGCCGTTCTCTTCCGTGGCTCGGTCGAGAGCTATCCAGATGCCCACCTGAGACGGGCCGGTTGCATCAAGATACGCCGCGTCTTGGTGCCACGGTTTTGCCGATCCTACACGCGCCGGCTTATACCACAAGACTGATGTCTTGAGCTCAATCGGTCTGCCCATCAGCGACTGCAGACGCTCATCAAACCTTGGCTGCCTTGCAAGATCTCGGAAGAACGGTGAGTGATCGACTACGTCCTGCACCTTGCGAAGGACACCAGCGTAGCTCGTTCCGCCGCCCGTCTGGCTTCCATAGCCTCCCTTAGGAGCCTCAAGGTTAAAAGCTCCGCGACTTTCCGTGTAGTCTCGCACACTGGCGGCGAGCCTATCGGCCTCCGCCAGGGCTTCGCTAACCTCGCTTGAGGATAGTAGTTCGTCCACTACGGTGTACCCATCCCTTTCATACTGACTCTGCCATGTGCTCTCTTCTGTGGCCGGCATCTTGTTACCTCCAGATACAGTAACTCGGTTACAAATCCGCTAGGGTCAAATCTGCAGTGTCGGAGATGCGTTCCCTCGCCAGCCCCCGCGGCATGGCCATTCCGTAATGGACTCCGGCCATACGGAGCCGTCTAAACACCTCGCGCATTGTCTCCATACTTTGCATCACCACCACTCGACAGCAGTCCGTGTTGTACTCGCAAAATGACCGCGAGGTTGACAGCTTGACAAAGGGTCTCGTGGCAAGAAAATAGTCGAACAACTCGACGCCGCTTGCGTCGCCAACAGCAACAAAACTAGGCGGTGGCGACAGCAAGTACTTGAACCCCGCGCTCGGTCTCTGTACCGCATCTAGCGGCCATCCAAGAGAATGCCACTGACTAATCGTGTAATCTAGTATCGCCGTCACTTCCCTTGCGATACGCACCTTCTGCCCATCACTACGGAGACCTCTTAACGCTGCAATAGCAGCAAATTGGCAAGGTTCTGGCAACATCACACAGTACTCGGAGTTATGAATCCGTAGAGCGTTAATAACCTTCTGATTACCTACTACGAAGCCAATGCGCAGACCGGGCAGCCCAAACTCTTTGCTAAAAGAGAGTACTGTAATAGCAACTTCACTAGCGCCATCAATCTCAAGTATATTTGGAAGTACCATATCGGCAATATGCGTTTGGAACCAGCTATCCATGTCATGCATCAGCAGAATCTTGTACTGCTTTGCAAAGGTGACTAACTCGTCCAGGAATGCCTTGTCGGCTACTGCTCCGTTTGGGTTCGCAGGAGAGTTGATATACATAAAGCGCACACTAGGGCGCCCCAGATCATCTAGCAGCGCCGCAGCAGCATCGATATCAACAAGACCTGTCTTTGGGTTTAATTCCACACGAACCGGCCGCGCACCATTCGCTATAGCAATAACGTTTACGGTGGGCAAACTAAGCTCCGGGATGAGAAAATAGTCTCCACAGAAGGTTCGTGACAGCGCATCAAATGCCTGTGAGGCTCCTGTCGTGATCATAACTTCGCTCATGGGATCTACTGTCACACCGAACTGGGCATCCATGAACTTTGCGATCTCCGCTCTCAGCTCTATAAGGCCATACGATGACGGGTAGCCTCTCGCCGAGACAGAATGATGACCCAGAGCTTCAAGCGCCGATACGGTCGGTGGATAGGTGTCAAAGAATGGATATGAGTAGTCAGTTCCGAGATCGATGAGATCCATGTTTTTCTTCGCTGCTCGTTCTGCGAGGCGTCGCTTTAACACGAGATGAGTCTTCTCTATGCGTCCCGCCCTGCGACCTTGGAGCAAACTTGGTGATATTCCGCCACCAAGATCAACTGGCACCATATCCTCATTTTCGCGCTGATCTTCCTTTGCGGATGGATCTTCCTCATGTCCTAGCATCGGCTGGGCGCCAGTACCGTTGGATCTGGCCAGTCTCCCATCAACTTGCCCCGGATTGATCTGTGCCATCACGGCGCTCCGCCGACGCCTGCATCCATGCGTGCCGACAGCACGTAAGTCAATTCACCGAGCGACGAGATAGTTGTCGCCCTAGTCTCTTCATTCCTACGGTCGCGGTTCAGCCACACAGCCGCGAGGCCTGCCTTGAGGGATCCCTCTACGTCTCGGTCGATGCTGTCACCGACCATGAGGGCCGCCGAGGAGTCGACCGACGCTTGGGCAAGTGCCCGGCGGAATATCTGTGGGTCAGGCTTGGCTACACCAATCTCAGAGGATACGATCACCACATCGAAAAACGACGCCAAGCCTGAGTCTCTAAGCTTTTCGTGCTGCAGGCAGATAGCGCCGTTGGTGATTATTCCTAGACGGTAAGAGCGTTTCAGAGCTTCAAGTGCTGGGAGTACGTCATCGTAGACGATATGTGTTGCTCGGCGCGTCACCTGAAACTTTACAGCCATTTCTATGGCGACGTCTTTGTCCGTTATGCTATTTAACGCTAGCGCCCTCTCCCATACACTTACACGATACGACTCTGCCAGGTCACGCAGCTGGACGCTCGAGGGATCGTCACCGAGGAATCGACACCATAATCCCTCCCACGAACTGATACCAACGCGTAGACAGTACTCGATGGTCGGCAGCTCATACCACAACTTCCGCGCACTCTCGCGTGCCGCTTCTACAATTGCTTCTCGAGATACCGAATAGCGGGCGGTAGCAACTGCTCCAGCAGCGGAAAAGGCAGCCAAGGCCGACTCCCACTCAACTATAAGTGTGTCGTCGAGATCGAAAAATATAATCGATGGGTGCATAAAGAAGCTCAGGTCATGGTTCGGGTCATTGGCTTCATCGACGATGCTTGCGGTGACGTCGCGGACAGGGCACAGCAGTATTGGCAGTGACTTCGGAACCATCTTCGAAACCAAAGCTGGCAGCGAAGGGAAAGCCTCCGACAGGACACACCGCGGGGAGCACGGGTCCTTTTGGATGGAACGCCACCGTGTGGCCGTGCACACTTTTGTAGTAAGTAAGACTCTTGGGACCGATGCTAGAGCTGAAGCTAACCACCGAGAGATTAGGACCTCCAGCGATCCCGGGAATAGGCTGAACTAAAGCATTCATTTGCGTCCCAAAAGTCCCCGAGTCTGCTCCGATTTCGGTTGGAAAAACCAGGTCAGCGCTTACAGGAACGTTACCTTCCGCGTAGAACAGAGCAATCAAGTGTTCCTTATTGGGCGGTCCAGCCAGCGCCGTGACCTTAGCCGCCTCATAAAAGGTTTCTGGACCGAGGGGCAACTCGACTGCCGCACTGCCTACTCCGATACGTGCATTGGGGGAACAGCCTTCAAGGCCTTCTTCTTCCAAAGCCACCGGATCACAAGTGGCCAGACCGAGGGTGCTTGAAGTAAATCCTATACCAGCGGGAAACTGTACCCTCATTTTAGTTACCGGCGAGGGCACCTGGCCGTCAGGAGTACCAATCTTTATCCCGAACGTCATAGTAGTTTCCGCGTCGAGCCGGTTAGGAGTAAAGGCAGCAGTGAGAGTGACCGTATTCTGTCCGCCGGCGCTGGCCGGCAGACATGCGCCGATCACGATGACAGCGGTGCCGACTCGACATCGAGACATAAGACACTTCCCCCGATTAGTGCGTCTGCTCATTAGTTAGCACTCTCCGTATCCAACCGCTGAGCCAGGGGGCGTCTATAAAGAGTTACGCCATCTCGTGTGGGCAATATACGTTCAAGAGAAGCGGGTAACCACCAGCTCCAGTCGCCAAAAAGTCTCATTGTGGCGGGTACAAGGATCAGCCGAATGAGCGTTGCGTCTATAAATATCGCGACGGCCACACCCAAACCTAATTCTTTTACAGAAGGTATTCCAGTCCCAACAAATACTGCGAAAACGCATACGAGAACCAATGCGGCGCTGCTAATAGCTTTCGCACTGGCCGCCAGGCCGTCTGTGACGGCTAGTCTGGAGTTTTTCGACGCTACCCACTGCTCTTTGATCCGAGACAGGAGGAACACCTCGTAGTCCATCGACAGTCCTAATACGATGGCAAGTATTAGCGGTAAAGTGAGGGTATCCAGGTAGCCGAGAGAATGGTAGTGAAAAGTAGTATCCAACCAGCCCCACTGGAATACAACGACCAATATCCCATAAGCTACGCCTACCGAAAGAAGGCTCATAACGACCGCCTTAAGCGGTAGAAGGATGGATCGCAGAAGCGTCATCAGCACAATAAAGATCAAAGTCATCACGACCACAATGACCTTCCACATAGACGTAGCTACTTCGTGCTCTAAATCAAGCTGTGTTGCAGAAGTCCCTCCTACGGCGATGCTAGTGTTCGGTCGCTTTAGCGCCACCGTAAGCGTTCTACGTAGTTGTTGCACGAGACTCTCGGCGGCAGAGGACTCGGGGTCAACCGTTGGAATGACAGAAAAGAACATATACCTGCCGTCGTGAGACACCTGTAATGATCCAACTTTATGTACATCCGGAAGACGCTTAGCGATATCGCGCAAGCGCCCTACTACTGAAGGATCTAACGGCGACTGAGAGTTAGAAGCGCGCGAGCCTACCGTAACATATATGGGACCAAGCGAGCCCACGCCACCTACTTTCGCTGCCTCGATATAGCCAAGTCGTGTCTCGCTCTTAGAGCTAAGTTGTCGAAGCGTACCTGTGCCAGTTTGCATGTTCAAGACGGGAATGCAAAGCGCGACAAGCATGCTGCCTGTAATTAGGATGGCTAAGAGCGGATGCTGAGTTACTATGCGTGCCCACTTATTCCAGGTAAACTTTAGATGCCCAGACACCTGATGTGGAAAGAGCCTCTTTGCACCGTCCCTAAAGATGCTGCTGCCCACCCGCCGATCTCCAAGAACCATTATCAGTGCGGGCAAGAGCGTTACAGAGACGATCACTGACACGGCAACAACCAATAATGCTCCTACCGCCAGTGACCGCAGTGCGCCGATCGGAACAAGCCATAGACCTATCAACGCCGCCATCACGGTTATACCTGAGACAATCACTGCGTTTCCAGATGTTCTCAGCGCTATTTGGCATGCGGCGCTTAGATCGTGACCGGCTTGAAGCTCTTGGCGAACTCTGCTCAAGATAATAAGCGAATAGTCTACTGCTACTCCAATGCCAAGCATAGAGGCGGTGTTTGTAACGAACACAGACATTTCTGTAATAAGCGACAGAAAATATATAAGCGCGCCAGTGATGCTTACAGCGACGGCACCAAGTATTATCGGAAGTATTGCCGCTGAAAGAGATCCGAACACCAGTAACAGCACAATGAAGAGTATTGGGAGACCGACCGTCTCTGTGCTCGCAAGATCCCGCTTGAACGTATCCTGCAGACCGGCCGATAATCCACTCTCTCCAAGTAAATGTATTTCCACGCGGCCTGACGAAGATCTATTTAAGCCTAAGCGACCTCGTAAGATATGAGCGATATCTTGAGCACGGCCGCTGTTAGCGTGCACCTCGAGAGGCACAAAGAGCGGTTCGGTGAGGCCGGCAGCGAACAAGTTGAAGTCAAGATCATGTTGAGATAGCTCAACGCCTGAGACGCCTCGTACTGCGTGCTGCAGATGCCTGAGTCCGGCGGTCATTTCGGTGGCCGTGGCGCCGGCTTGCGGCCATAGAAGCGCCACGAGAGTCGCTTGACCAACTTTCGGGAACTCCCGCGCCAGCGTTCTTTCGACATCAGATGATTGCGAACCCGGCACTGTGAAGCCGCCAGCTGTCAAATGATCAGACTCATGTACGGTGAAGGGTATAGCGGCCACAAGAATCGCAACCCAAAAGGCGATTACCAGTCGAGGGTGTTCCCGTAGTGCACTATAGATTTGATAGCTTGGAGTGAACATGCGACCAGGTTGGCCCGACCAGAGTTGGTTAGGTACGCATCCTTCCATTTACCTGTACTGTTAGGGCATAGGTTTCACGGCGAATTGTGCCCTTGATCTGAAGCGCCGCTCCAGAGGCGTGGGCGTAGGTTCCAGTTCCGTGACGAATAGAGAGCCTTCCACTAAAGCGCGCCACGGCGCCAGCTACATAGAAGGACGCTTTCGCTGTGCCGCTTATGCTTCCCCCATGTGGAGTACAGGTGAATGAAATACCTACCGTAGTAGACGAGATAGTAAGCTGAATTGCGAGAGGACAGTTAAATGTGCCGGAAGCCAAACCTTGCTCTTGGAGGATGGCATTCTTATGACTTACGAGGTGTAGGTGCGCAGTCTCGTTAACCGGTATCGAACTTGCTGCCACAGCGACCGAGCGAGCGAGCATGGCAGGCGCCCTCGCGTTGAGTGCCATTGCTTCAGCTCGCAGAAGATTAAAACTTGCAATCAGGCCAGACACCGACGCAAGCAGCAGAACTACACGTGCGAACATGCGGTTCAATGGCGGGTTAGCGTCCGTCGGACCCCCTGGCAGCATCGGCTAGTTCTATCAGCCTCCGACTCGCCTGTGACAGGCCTATGTGGCCCGACGGACCGGCCACATAGGCCGCTGGTGCCCTGCGCATGATGCGATGATGCTTCCGCGTGTTCACCGGCCTCCCAGGAGGCCCCATGCGCGCGCTCGGACTACAGCTAGTCGTCGCCGGCCGTCTGTCAGGCGGTGTGGTGGCGTCCGATCTGCTCAATGATCTCGCTTACAACGACGACGCTCGCTATCAGCACCCAAGTTGTGTCCCAACTGGCAGCCGCACCGCTGACGACGGTACAAACCAACACGGCGAGTGCGTACCCAAAGGGGACACGCAAGTACGCGGGCCTAGCGAGATCGGAAAGTGTCGCTCGAGATGAGGTCACGCGCTCGCGCGAAGAGTAGCGTCTGCCGGAGCCTCGTCGATGATCATGCGCTCGGCTCCCTGCAATTGGATGTGGCGGACGAGACTCGGCATCCCCTACAGGTGTGCTGGTTAGTCTCGCCGGAGTTGATGCGACCTGGGCGGAACGCCAATGAGTTCGACTTGGGCCTTGAGGACCCCGCCGGGAACGCTGAAGGAGTCTCATCATGCGACCTCTCTCACTTCCCGCGAGCTGCGGGTGAGTTAAATGATCGTTCCCACGTGCCTTGTTCGTCCTTGTTGACTGGCGCTGCGAGGAGATGACTCGCAACGACCCGGTCGGGGAGCCGCCGCTGCGATCCTCTCGGCCACCACCAGCTCCGGTCGCCGAGCAACGTCATCGTTGCTGGCACCAAAGCCAGCCGAATCAACGTGGCGTCAATGCCGATTGCGACGGCGGCTCCGAGCCCGATCTCCTTGATTATCGGGATGCCTGTCCCGACAAAGACCGCAAAGACGCACACGATGACTGCCGCCGCCCCAGTGATAGTCCTGGCGCTAGCGGCGAGTCCTTCCGCCACGGAGCGGCGAGAGTCACCTGACTTGAGCCATCGCTCTCTGATGCGAGTCAGCAGAAACACCTCGTAGTCCGTTGACAGCCCGAAAACGATCGCCAGTAGGAGTGGTGGAACCAGTGTGTCTACGTGGCCGGGTGAGTGGTAGTGCAGCAGCGAATCCAGCCACCCCCACTGGAACACGATGACGAGGATTCCGTAGGCGGCACCGACCGACAGCAGATTCGTCAGGATCGCCTTGCCGGGCAAGATCGCTGACCGCAAAAGGAGGGTCAGCGGGACAAGCGAGATAATCAAGACGGCGATCAAGACCTTCCACATGCTCGACGCCACCTTTCGCACCTCGTCGAGCTGGGTGGCGGAGGCACCGCCAACGGCGATGGTGAGATTGGTTCCCGCTACCGCGTGCGCTAGCGACACTCGAAGGCGCTGTACTAGCCGCTCCGCCGCGGCGGACTCTGGATTGATTGACGGGACCACGGTGAAAGTGGCGTATGCGCGGTTGCGAGATATTTCGGTGGGACCTAATCTCCGCACGTCTGGGAGGCGTTGCGCGATTCCGCGCAGCTTTTCCACCTGCCCGTTCAGATAGCCGTGCGAGACAGAACCCGCCGCGTGCACGACGACTGAGCCGGGGCCGAGTATTCCTGGCCCCGCTAGTTGCGCGGCCTCGGTGAAACCGACACGAGTCTCATTCTTCGCATCGAGTTGCTGCAGCACCCCGGTGTCGGTCTGCAGGCTCAGCGCCGGAACACACAGAGCTATAAGCAGGCTGCCTACCGTCACGATCGCGACCACAGGGTGCCTCATTACGACGCCTACCCACTGGTCCGCGCTCAGGCGGCGCCTCATCTTGGCGTCAATCCTTGAGCCGCGTCGGCCCGCAAAGAGGTTGGCGCCCACGCGCTGGCTACCCAGCAGCGTGATGAGCGCCGGGAGCAGCGTAGCCGCTGCGAGCACCGACATGGCAATGATGATGGCGGTCCCAAGCGCCATCGACCGCAGCACACCGATCGGGATAAACAGTACGCCGGCAAGCGCGGCGATACAGGTGACACCCGAGACAGCTACCGCGACCCCGGAGGTTGTCATGGCGGCTCGCCGAGCGCCATCGAACGTGTCGCCGGGGATCTCTTGGCGCACCCGTGCCAACACAATCAGGGAGTAGTCGACCGCCACACCAATGCCAAGCATCGACGCTGCATCCATCGTAAATAGCGACAGGCTCATCACCAGCGATAGGCAGTAGACAATTGCGCCGGTCACTACTAGAGCGACAATACCCACAGCTAGCGGCATGAGTGCCGCCCACAGCGACCCAAAAATTGTCAGCAGTACGACGAAGAGAATTGGGAAGCCGATTGCCTCGGCTTGAGTGAGTTGACTTTTTGCAGTCTCCTCCAATCCTGCCCAGAGCGCGCTCTCCCCAAGCAGATGTATTTCAATACCGTCTGCGGAACGTCGCCCCACAGTCAATCGCTTCCTCAGCACCTTTACGATGTTGCGCGCCTGGTCTTCGCTCACGCTGACCTTCATTGGCAAAACGACTGGTTCCCCAAGTTCTGCCGCAAAGAGGGCGAGCTCTCGTACCTGCTTAGGGAGTTCTGCGCCAGCGAGGTGGCGTGATGCTCGCACCACCCGACCGATCTCTGCAGCCAGCGCTTTGGGCGTGGCGCCTTTACCTGGCCAGAGAAGTACTGCGATCACTGCACGATCAGCTTCGGGAAACTCACGGGAAAGTGCTGCATCCACCTGAGATGATTGCGAGCCAGGAACACTGAAACCGCTCGCAGTGAGATGATCTGACTGACGTATGGCAAGCGGAGCAGCTGCTGCCAGGATTGCTATCCAAGCGCATATCACGAGTATGAAATGATTTTGCACTAGAGCGTCGACGCGCTCCATCAGCGTATACATAGTGAATAGCGCCTCAACATGAAGATGGGTTTTGGAGCTTGAGATCGTCCGGTGGTAATGACCGACATCTTGTCTAAGCAGCCGTTCTTGTCGACACCCGATGGTGCTGGGTGAACGCAGCTAGTAGCGGAGGCTCCGCGTACTTGCCGGCCACCCGGGAGTACGCTAGTAGCGAAGCGTAGCGGTAAATTCGACAAAGAAGGCGAAGGTCTGCCTCTGGAGCGTCCCTCGCAGTGGCACATTGCGTGCGGATGCGTGTGCGTACTTTCCAGTGCCGCCGGTGACAGATGCCGTCCCAGTGAAATACGCGGTGCTCCCATTAACTTCGGAAGATCCTTCTCCCCGTCCGATGACTGTTCCTCCCGGAGGGTAGGCCGTAAAAGTTACCTTGCCTTGCGTGTAAGCTAAGGTAAGGTGAATTACCAGTTTGCCATTCAGCGTTCCAGACCCGTGACCTTCCTCGACGATGATTCCATTATGGTGGCTCACGAGGTGGAGATGCGCCTTCTCGTGAACAATCAGCACTCTGGCCTCCTTTGCGATCGGTGCGCCACTTGCACCGGAGAACCCCGTCAAGACTGCGGTCAGCACTAGAGCAACCAAGGCGAACCCTCGCTGCCACTGCCGGGCAAGGCGAGCGCGGCGTGGGAGGTTAGGCACTGGGGATGGCTGTGAACGATACCCTTTCATCTAGAGCTACCTTTTACCATCTCGTAGCCGTCCTGTGGCATGCCAATGTGGACGTTATGACCGGCCACATCGGTCGGTATCCACGTGGACCTCACCGTGTAGTTGGTAGATCGTCGGGGGCAGCAAACTCGTCGAGCTCCTCTAAGCGCAACGCGACATCGAGCTCGGCCAGACATGTGCGAAGTGGGCAGCCGAGCAGCTCTTCGGCTGTACGTAGGCGCTTTTCTACTGCGTGCCTACCAACTTCTAGCGGAGTCGCCGCCGAGGTGGCGTTGCATTCGGCATTGATGTAGGCACGTAGTGTCCTGCGCAACTTCGCCCCACCGTCCACTTGACTGCCGAGCGGGGTGAGGTATCTCTCCTTAAGCGACCTTGTCAGCGTGTCGTTCTGAAGCGCAGCTGCAAGAAGACGACAATCGGCATACCGTGTAAGCCTCTTTGACTTGCACAGCAAAACCCCGAACGCCGCCTGCGCTTGGTGGTGCGTGAGACGCCACCCGTCGATACCCCTCCCCGGCTCGCCGATCGCAAGCGAGACGTCCGCTGTCCCCTTGGCCGGGAACAGGCGTTCTATATCCTTGACCGCGAGGCGCCGCCCACCGAGCCACGCCGAAACAGTCTCCTCGCCACACGGCACGCACAGGAACTGGCGACTAAGGCCTGTCTTGAGGCTCCGGAGAGCCGCCTCGGCCCCTGCGCCAGTAGCGACCACGCCTAAGTGCCATGAGGCATGCAGTTCGTAGTCCAGCCCAGCCGGGTCGACAGGCTCGCCGGCAAGCAGCCTCCACACCAACTCGGCGCGTCGCTGTTCAGGGAAGCCTGCGGACAGCTCCTGGTTGTACTCGTGTTCTATTGTGGCGGTGAGGTGTTCCAGCAGCGTCTCCTGCGTCCTATGCAAGTGCTGAAGCGCAGGCCCGCTTGACAAGCCGCTGTGCTCGGCCTCCTCCGCGATGAATTCCCCGAGCCTCCCGTGTCCGGCGACATAGCGGCGCAGTATTGTGCCCAGGCTCACGCCCGTGCGGGCCGCGCGGCGTGCTTGGGCCACCGCCGCTGCTGGGATTGGCCCTGACCTTTCCGGCCCATGCTTGATGCCTTCTAGGCTGTAGCCGACGACAGCCGTGACCGCCGCATGCACTCCCGCTTGGTACTCGGGATCATTGCCGCTAATCGGATCGGGGACAGCATCCTGAATACGAACATAGATCGCTTGCTCTATTTCTGAGCAGCGCGCTTCCAACCGCTCGATGATGCCGGCGACCTTCTCAAGCGATCTTGCGCTAGCGCGCCCATTCTCGGCCATCGCCTATCACCATGTGGTACTCAAGCAACCAGCCTGAGCCATCGCCAGCCCGGCCGAGAGTCGGTCGCAACTCGATGGGCGGGTCCCAGCTGTTGGCGCCTTGCGCCCGTACCGAGCGGCCGTACTCACGCCGCTCTGTACTAGCCTTCTGGCGTAGCACGACTCGCCGAAGGTCGCTTGGAAGTTGTCGCTGCGCCCAGCCTGGTCTGCTTTTGTTTGAGCTTGGTCCGTGAGTCGCACTGCAGTCCAAACCTAATGTAGACAATCATAGGCATGGGGCCATGTTTCTAAATACGTCTGACCGGGATGGTTCTGCCAGCACGGCAGGCTATTGGCGTTTCGTCGAATGACCATCCGACGTCTGGGCTTCAGCCGCAGCCGCAAGCCTTGATACAGGCACATCAAGGGCCTCGGCGAGGACGCAGAGCGTCCACCAGCCGGGCTGGCGCTTTCCACGCTCGATGCACGACACAGACGTGCGATGCATTCCGGCAGCCTCAGCGAGCCGAGCAATCGGTAAGGCCCGTTCGCGGCGAATGCGTCGCACACCGAGCCCGATGTCCCCGCGATTTGGTCCTGAGAGCCTTTTCCGCGGCAATACGATCGTCAGTGAGCCCGTCTTGTTTGGGGCAGCTTCGGCCTCACGCAGCAGTAGCTCTACCGAGACGTCGAGGGCGGTGGCCACGTCGCAGAGCTTGCCCCAGCCCAACCGGCAGCGCCCCCCTTTCTCAAGTAGGCTCAGATACCAATAGTCGATGTCAGCCGCAATAGCGAGGTCTTTGTTCCTCATGCGGCGTGCCTCGCGGACACGGCGCAGAGCACCACCGAGATCAGGGCCAGTGCGTGGGCCGGGACTGCTCACGCACCTCGCCCACACAGCGATCGTAGCCTCGCACGGCTCCAACCACACAAGACCAATGGAAAGCCTACCGGCTTGATGGGCGCCCTTAAACCAAAGAGATCGCGTCGATCTAGACTGCGACGCTGATTTGGGACAGTACGACTGTGGCAGAAGGCCCCTACCACAGGTCGAGGATACTTCGGGTCGTCTTCGACTAGATGCCCGTTGCAGCCCATTGTCAGCATCACGGACAGATGCTAGCCAGCTCATCCACAGTCGCAAACTAGCCTGAGCGGCGATGTAGCCGCTCACTGTGTTTTCAAACGCCTGCAGGCCCTCGAGGAGGATACGAGGCGCGAAAGGGACCCAAGATCACAAGACTTGCAGGCGGTCTACAATGCGTCGGATGCCAACCTGGCGGGTTACAATGCGCGCCGGCACTCACGAGGATGACGTTCTCGTCGTGACCATCAACGCTGCCGACGAGCACGAGGCTCGGCAGCAGGCCGAACAGATCCATAACCCAGATGCGACGGGACCCTGGCCACCGAGGTTGCCCGGCCGTAAGTTCTGATCATCAAGCGGCCAGCCGCAGCAGGTGAAGGGGATTCAGCTACGGCGTGCCGCTGAGCAGGCATCCGTATTGGATTTGGGTGCGAGTGAGCACACGCGCGCTTTTGCCCGTAGTCGCCATCCCGGCACCCTCGTAGAGCCTGCGGGCGGGGGTGTTATCGCGGTAGGTCCAGACATCCACCCGCTGGTAGCCCAGCGAGCGGGCTGCGTCGAGAACATGGAGGACAAGCGAGCTGCCAATCCCTGTCCCTTGAGCGGCGGGGTGCACGAAGACCATCGAGATATGCAGGAGCGTCGGATCGAGCCCGCCCGCGCCGTCATCGAGGCGGCCAGGCTCGGCGAGCGCCATACCGACGATGTCTCCTCCGAGCGCCACGAACGCCTGGGCGTCTGAGGCCGCGAGCTTCGCACGGATGCGGGCGGTCCGCTGCGCCCCATGCGTAGCACCTCGGGCGATGTTCGCCGCGCGCCACACGTCGACCGCAGCCTCAAGCTCATGGGGAAGCATGCGGCGGACGCTCACTCGTGGATAGTACTCCCGCTAAAGAAGGGCTCGATCGCGTCCCCGAGCCGCCTTAGGCCTGTGTTTTCTGCGATGCGCGGTCATCAGCCGCGTCAAACTGGAAATTACGACTAGTTTCGAAGCCGGGCTGGTCCCGCCCGTCAAGGCAGGATGGGTGGGCTGGTGCTCGCGTTTCAGCACGCCAACAGGCAGTGCTGGCTCCCCGCCGCCCGTGACGGTGGGCGCGGCGCTGACTACCAGCCAGGGTGCGGCCGTTTCGGTCGAAGAGGGCTCAAGATCACGCTCCGCGCGCACGAGCGATGACGAACGTGCGGCGACATCCGACAGACGCCCAGCACCGGCCGGTCCGCTGGCACCCGCGGCAGCGCGCGTTGGTCGCCTGCCTTGTCGCACCGAGCTCAGCCCGCCAGCAGATGCGCGAGCGCCTTGCGACGTCCATGTCAGCTGAGCCTGCGGATCACGTAGCGGTCGCCGAGCTCGTTCGCTGCCCACTCGAGAGCGGCCTGAAGGTCATCGCGGGCAGCGGTGCGGACGTCTTCTGAGCTACCTGGCAGTACGCGTTCGGCTGAGCGACCTGGCGCGGGATCGGTGATGTCGAGCGTCCAACAGAGAGTTCCTTGGAAGAGCCCGGCTGTCATCGTCGCGACGGTCGTTTGGTAGCCGTCGCACCACGTTATATACAGGGGCCCGCCAGACTCAGCGTCTTTGCTATCGCGGTCGGCCCATACGACCTCAACGGAAAGGGCGCGTCGACGCAGCTCGTAATCGTCTCGGCCCGACGGCTCCAAAGTCGTGTAGGGCAGTTCAGCGAGCAGCTGCTCTACCGGGGCGAGGGTCTGCATCAACCAGTCGGCCTGGCCCTCTCGCCGCTCGCCGTACTCGATCGCGGCTCCCGTGCCGCGCGCGAGCGCTTCGTAGCTGTCCTGCAAAGCGCGCTGTTCCTCGGGCGCGAGGTGAGAAAGCACGAGCAGCCATGTACTGTCTGCTAGCTGCGCTGCGTTGTCGTCCTCATCGGCGTCTAGGAATGCGGCGAGTTCGTTGACGCGATCCTCGACCTCGGGAAGATGCGGGCGCTCAAGATCTTCCTCAAGCGCGGTTTGTGTCGCCGAGCACGCCCTGCGCAGAGCGTCGTGCAAGCCGCGGTCTCGGTCGGCAGACTCGACTAGAAGACGCACAGCTCCGGCGGTGGTCGTCGTGCGTTTGGGACTGCTCATCGGTATCGCAGACTTTAGCCTCACGATGGGGAGCCGGGTAGATGACCGGCGCGACGATCCTCTCGGAGATTGCGGTTTCGGTCGCGAGTTTGCAGCGGTTGCCCAGGGTGTCTTCCTGCCTGTTTCCGGGCTCATACGGCGTCCGTTTGCATCGGCCGGGGCGTCAGGGGTCACCGCCGAGCCACGTCCACAGTGCGGGTCGTGGCTACGGCGTCCGGTGGCCAGTCAATCCCCTTGCAGTCATAGGTTCCAGCTACTGTGCCGAGGCTCGCTCCCAAGGTGACACGGGCGTAGCGTTCACCGCCCGTTCGCTGGCAGCACGTCGATGGCCCACGCGAGGGCCATCAGGCCGTCAGGCTGTGCCATACGCTCGCGCGCCATCCAGCCACGTGAGGATCCCCGCGCGATCAGGCTCGCGGTGGATGGTACCAAGTAGCAGCACCCGTCCCATCCCACCGCCTATGAGCTGCACGGCGGCGATCTCGTCCAGGTTACGGTTCCACAGAACTCCCCAGCGGGTCTCGCCCTCGTCAGGCCTTTCAAGGTCACTCCAGCGCCACCGATCCCCCACAGACACTCCGCGCAGCCCGGGAGCCCAGACTGGAGCGCTCATTCGTTGACCACGGCCTCGATGAAGTCGTGCACCTTCTGTGGGCCGAATCCGTAGTAGCTGGGAGCGATCGGTGACTTCCTGCCCATGTTCGCATTCTAATCGAGCGGATACTGCCTTTTCGTGACTACCCGCTCGCAACTGCATGTCACATTCGCAAATAGTCTGAGCGGCAACAAAGATGTTGCCGCTCACGCTAGTTTCCAGTTTGGGGGTCGACTTTCCAGTCGCGCGGGATGGAAGCATCTTTCGCGCCGAGCAGGCTCAGGTCACAAGAGGGCAGACGCTCGTCGCTGTCGCCCTCTGATCTACAGTGCAGCGATGCGTGACGCGCTATTCGGTCTCCTGGGCGCATGTATCGGCGCAGGCGCGACTGCAGGCGTTGCCCTATGGGGCAGACGTGATTCACGACGACAGCACGCCCGCACCGTCGCGCGGCTGCTGCTCGGGGAGGCAGCCGCTCTGCGCGCGGATCTCAGCCGGTGCCGAAGCGAGCACCGCGTCTTGCCTGGCGCTGGTGATCGAGCGCGGCTTCTATTGGAAGGATGGCGAGAGCGTCCCGAGGAGCTCTCGGAACTACCCGCTGAGACGTGGCACTACCTGACTATGTGGGTTCACGCCGCACACATGGCGGCCAGCGACGTCGATCGCGTTTCGACCGAAGGCTGGAGTCAAGCGACCGATCACGTGTATGAGGAGCTCGAGTCGCTGCTCGGGCAAGCAGAGGACCTACTTGGACTTGCTGCTGGGCAGAGGCCCGAGGCTAACCGCGATCGACGCGCTCTGCCTCGAATCTGACAACAGATTCGAGGCACCGCGGTAACGATCGCCGGCGCGCCCATACTCGAAGGGGGAGGCAGACCAGTCCCTCAGCGCGTCTGTAACGGCAAATCTGGCCGATGTGCGGTCGACCCTGACAGCGGTCCTGCGTGCTCGGTCATACGCCATCGGCTTAAAGGCCTGCTCCATCGTTCGCCGACTCAGTCACTCCTGCCCAGGAATCGGATGAGACACCCGCCGAGCGTCCATTCCGGCCCCGTATTCTCGGGGTTCTGCCCTCCCTTGGAAACTAGCCGTCACATTGGAAACTACGACTGGAAAGTAGCTTCATATTGGAAACTAGCGTGAGCGGCAACAAAAGACGCATCGTCTTCAGGTCTCGGTCACGGTGATGCTCGCTGAGGCTCCGGTGTGATTGTGGTACTGACCCTCTGAGGGTGCGACTGCCCGAAATTGGTATGTGTGTGGGCCACCGACGCGAACGAGATGGGCGAAGGAGAAGGTTCCGTTGCTATGGGCTCGCAACGCCTGGAAGGTGACCCATTCGCCATACACGCGGACCCGACGGCCGCGTTTGCGTGTCACGCTGCTCGTGCGCGCTTGAAGATAGATGAGCTTCCCGCCGGCAGGCCGCGGCGAGGTCGCTATCCGCCCAGTGAGGTGGATGGTCGTGTGCAGATGTACTCGGCGCGGCGCAACGTTCAGCGATACGTTCCACGGCGTGCTGCTTCCGAGCGCGGTCAGCCCGTTGTTGGGGGCTACCAGCGCTTGGTTGGGTATGTTGACCGTGATCGAGCCAAGACTGGGTGTCAGAGCTTCCTGTACTTCGAGGGTTGGCAGGGAGTCAGCGACGGTTTCGCCGTCGCTGTCGCTGACGGTGTTCTGGTAGACGATGGTGTGGTGTAGGTCTTCGGTGATGGGTGTGTAGGTAGTGCTCGTGGCTCCACCGATCGGTGAGCACGCTTCTCCTGTGCACCGTAGCCATTGGCCGGTCGCTCCCGACAGCGTCCCTGCGCCTGGCGGTGCAGAGAAGCTGCCGTTGGTCCCTGTCAGTGTTGAGCCCACCTGAGCGCTACCCGTCACAACCGGCGCCGTTTGGATCAGCGGCGCGTTGTCACTCACGAATGTCCATGTCGAGGTCGCCTGGCTCCCGGCGGCATTGTCCACATGGAGGGTTGCCTGGTGTTGACCGTCCTTGAGCGCAGCGGTGTTCAAGCTGAGTAGCCCGGACGCTCTTGGCAGACAGGGCCGTGGGTGATCGAAGGAGCGCAAATCGTCCTTGCTGGCGCCCATGTCTTCGCAGGAGCCGCTGTTGGTATTGAGGAGTGTCGGGCCGGTCATGCGGGTGCCGTCCACGTCGATCCACGCGCTGTAGACGCCAGACCCGGCGTCCGTGGCGGTGAGCGAGATGCCTTGTTCGCCGCTGAAAGCGCCACCGGCGAGGATTGACCCGCGTGTTTCCTCGATGGCCGGCGGCGTTGGATCGTCAAGGATCACGTCGAGCGAAAAGACGTAGATGCCGGCGGATCGGCCTTCGCCCGAGGCTGGGCACGGAGGACCGCCCTTTCTGCACCCAGCGGTCCATTCGATCGTAGAGACGCCCGAAAGGCTGCTCGCTGAGACCTTGTTCTTTTCGGAATACCAGGGAGAGACAACGCCTCTCCCTGCGCATAGCTGCGTTAGTTCACATGGTCCTTCTACGGATGCAGTTCCACTGTAGGCGAGATTTGACGTGGCGTTTGGCGTTTCCCCTTCATAGATAATGGCCATCGGCTTGTAGGCCGGTTTCGCAATTGTCTGAGGGTTTTCCTCGAAGCGCCACAGGTTGAAGCCCGCGATCGACAGTCCAGTCGGCGCCGTGAACGTCACAGCCGCCAACGATCCAACGGGGTGGGTCACGCCCCCTCGCATTGCCGCATACATCGATCCACCTTGCCCGTTGCAACTCGATGCCGCGAAGAGATAGGTGTCGTGGACCGAGTAGGTCACGTCGTCGGTCGGGGCTTGCGCGCGTTCTCCGATGTCCCCGGGTGGTATGGCGCACAGGAACGCGTGATAATCGGCGGCGCGTCCCGGCATGGGCCACGAGAGCGCAAATGCTCCCGCGAGCACTGCCACCAGGAGACGATTCAGAGCGCGGCTACGAAACAACCGCGGCGCGAGCGTCGCCGAGTCTTGATGAATGCTGTGGTCGCCGGTCATGGTTGCCAACCACGTACCGGAACGGGAGCGACCGTCTTGAGCGAACCTGCAGAGAGGCCAAACCTCTCGCACTGGAGAGGCTACGCCTTAATCCTGACGCGCGCAACTCGCAGCCGCGTAGTCACGGACGCCCTATCCCCGTCCCACGCGACGCGCTTGGAAGGCGGCGCGAACCCGTCTTCCCGTAGGGCCAGTTCCAAAATCCGTGTGGGGGCAAACAGCCTCCGCGAACGACAGCGACATGGGGAAGTGCGCCCAAATCACCGCGAGGGTCGCGTAAGAGTCCTCCAAATTTGCCCGGGGGCAAACGCGAGGTCTGGGCGACGGACGATCAGGGCAGCCTGCCCAACCAAACCCAACGGAAAGGACTCCACTCATGAGAACCGCTTTGTACGCCCGCCACCAGGCCGGGCCACCACCCAGGCGATCACACACCATCCGGTCACGAGGCACCGCGCGCCTTGGGGCACTCTGCGGCTGTCTGCTCGTCGCGGCTCTCGGGTTATCCGGTGCCGCGCTTGCCGATTCGATGTCGCTGTCGATCGCCCCGGAAACCGTCGAGGAACTGACAAGCCAAATCACCTGGACGGCCACCAGCGAAGAAGGCACCTTCGCGGTCCTGGCGGTCAACAACCCGGGCGTGCCATGCGCAGCTGACCCCGAGGCGGACGACGGGAAGACCGTGACACCTCGGCATCTGCTGGAACCAGGCAGCAGCGGCACCTTCACGGGGTCCGTGAACTACACCCCGCCGTCCACCGGCGCCTACACAGTCTGCGGCTGGCTTGAGGTTCCCGCAGGCCTCCTGGAAACGGATGGGGGGCCAGTCACTGCGACAACGTCGCTGCCGCTCGAGGTCCGCGAGCCGCACATCTCCCTGTCGCTGAGCGTCCCGCGCCGCCCGGTGCCCCGCAAGCGCTTCACGCTGGATCTCCTGAGCAGCAGCGAAGTCGAACGGGAGGTCGTGGTGGAGGGCATCCCCTACACCCGCCGCGGCTGCCCAGTCAACTACGCCGCCAACAGCGCCCAGCATCTGATCGACGTAAATGTCACGGGCGGACCATGGCGCAGCACCGTGAACGTCGCTCCGCTGCGAACAGGCGCCAAGTACATCTTCTGTGCGTGGGCAGACCCCCCGACTGACGGCGGGCTGTATCCGGAGGCAACCACGAGCCTCATCCTCGCCATCGCTCACGCCAAGTCGCGACACGGTGGCAGACGATGATCGCCCGTCGCGCCACCGGCATTCGCATCTGACATCGCCCGCAGGCTACGGCGGCCACCGGTCAGCCAGCATGACGATCGTGGCCGTGCTCCCAGGTGCAGGGTCGACAGATATGTTTCGCGGTCGGTGGCTGTCGAGGTCAGACCCGTCACGACTGGGCGCGAGCTCAGCGCATTCGTCAGGCTGCCGTGGCGGCTCTATCGCAACGAGCCAAGGTGGGTGGCGCCGCTCCTGATGGACGTGAAGAAGCGCCTCGATCAGCGCAAGAACCCGTTCTTCAAGCACGCGCAGGCGCAGTATTTCCTCGCCTACCGCGACGGGCGGCCGGTCGGTCGTATCAGCGCGCACATCGACCGGAACCTCAACGAGTTCCAGGGGAACGAGTGGGGACTGTTTGGGTGGTTTGAGTGCGAGGAGGACCCCGAGGCGGCGCGAGCGCTGCTGGACGCCGCCGCGGGCTGGTTGCGCGAGCGCGGCCGGGACAGGATGGTCGGCCCGATGGACTTCACGACCAACGACGAGATCGGTGTCCTGATCGCCGGCCACGAGTACCAGCCGATCATCCTCTGCCCCTGGCATCACTCCTACTACCAGCGCCTGCTCGAGGGCGCCGGCATGGAGAAGGCGATGGACCTCTACATGTGGAGCCTGCACGTAACCGGCCGCGAGCGGGTCCACCCCGCGATCTGGCAGGCAGCTGAGCGGCTTGAGTCAGAGCACGGGATCGTCTGTAGAAACTTCCGCAAGCGCGATCTACAGCAGGAGGTGACGCGGTTCCTTGAGGTCTACAACTCCTCGTGGGAGCGCAACTGGGGGTTCGTGCCGCTCACCGAGGAGGAGGTTCGCCACTACGCCAAAGACCTCAAGCCGGTGCTGGATGAGAGCTGGGCGATGGTCGCCGAACGTAAGGACACCGGCGAGGTTGTCGGTGCCGCGCTGACTCTCCCGGACTTCAACCAGGTCTTGGCGAAGCTCAACGGACGATTGTTGCCGTTCGGCTGGATCACCTTGCTCCGTGAGAAGAAGAGGATCGATGCGGTCCGTGTGTTCGCGCTCGGCGTCAAGCCCGCCTACCAGCACACCGGCGTCGCCGCGCGCTTCTTCGCCATGCACTTCGACGCGGCTGAGCGCACGCCGCAGAAGGGCGGCGAGATGGGCTGGATACTGGAGACCAACACGCCGATGAACCGCGCGATGGAGGGGATGGGCGGCGAGATCAAGCGCCGCTACCGCGTGTACGAGCGCGTGCTCTCATAGCCGCTAGCTCATGCCCCGAGGGAGGCGCACAGCGAGCGCCGGTACTCGAGCACAGGCAGAGCCAGGCCGGCGTCGAAGGGCTCGCCGGCTTGGGTGAACCCTTCGCGCGTGTAGAAGCGCCGGGCGCGTGCCTGGCCGGCAGGGACAAACAGGCGCATGGCCGCAAACCCGCGTGCGTTCGCAGCGGTCCTCGCGCGTGTCAATAGCTGCGCGGCGACGCCCGACCCCCAGTACGCGGGCTTGACGAAGAGGTGTCCGAGGTGGGCAAGGGCAAGGTCTGGTGCGGCGTGCTGGGAGTGGCGCGTGGCGGGGATGAACGTCGCGTGCCCCGCGAGCGTTTGCTTCTCGCGGGCCAGGGTTCCCCACGAGCGATAGCCAACGAACGCATCGGCGACCAGAGCAGCGAGCTCGTCGATGTCATCGCGGGAGATCCCGCGAAAAGACAGGGTCTCGGGCATCTGTCGAAAGCTACTTGACAGCGACGGTGCGCCTCGCCTGTGGCCATCGTAGGCTATACATACCAGCCGCCCGGTATGTATCATGGTGGTTATGCCATCCTCGGGCCCGGTCGCGAAGCGTCCCCGCCGCACTCAGGCCGAGCGTCGCGCGGCGACCCGCACCGCTCTCCTCCAAGCGTCGATCGCGTGCCTCGTGGACGAGGGATACGCGAACACAACCACGCGCCGGGTCGCCGAACAGGCCGGCGTGAGCCCGGGTGCGTTGCAGCATCACTTCGCCAACAAGTCCGAGCTCCTTAGCGAGGCGGTACGCTATCTCAGAGCGCAGATCACCCAAGAAATGCTCGCGCAGGGACCACCGGATGCACCATCGCCCGGCGAGCGTCTAGAACAGCTCCTGGACCGAATCTGGGCGCTGCGCAGCGGACCACTGTTCCAAGCGCAGGCAGAGCTCCTGCTCGCGGCCCGGACCGACGCGGAGCTACGCGCAACGCTCGCGGACGTGCAGCACGAACTGGCCAGCCTGAACGCAACGGCCACAGCCGCCCTTTTCCCCGAAATGAGCGGCCAGCCCGGCTTCATGCAGGTAATCGATACAGCACAGGCCGCGATACGTGGCCTCGCGCTGCTCGCGATCCTCGACGAGAAAGAAGCACAGTGGGCATGGCCGGCCACGCGCGATCACATCATCCAACTCAGTGCCCCGTTCATCAACGCCAAGAGCTCGCCATGACACCGGACGTTCGCGCTGCGCAAGAGCAGAGGGCCCAGAGGTCCCCGTCGAACACCGGCCAAGGCGAGTCCGCGCCGGTCCGCTTCCTCGGACTGAGGCGGACCCTGATACTCATCGCGACGACGCTCATCGCGATCAACTTCTGGACGGGCGCCCCGCTCGCCGCGCTGTGGATCGGCTCGCGAGTCCTCGGGCAGGGCCCGCTCACCATGACAGCAGTGTTCGTCGTCGTCGCCGTCCTCACCGTGCTGCTCGGTGCCATGGCGCTCGCCTTGACATGGCTCAGCGCCCGCTATGACGAGCTCATCGGCCGGGCCACCGGCGAACGCAGAACGCTGCCGTGGCTACGCAGCATGCGAGCCGAAGAGGCCGAGCTGATCCGCAAGAGGCGCGGCACCACCGCCCTGGAGACGATCGTGGTGGCGAACACAGTCACCGCAGTCATCGCGCTGGAGATCTGGTTCTTCTTCTTCGCCAGAAACCCACTACCAGGCTGACCCGCACCGCTCACCCCGAGACGACCAGCCACATCCCGGCGCCGGAACGCCGTGGGCACTCGACCAGTCGCCGGCTCGCCGAAACGGCTCCACCAGCCCTTCCGCCTTTGCCACAGGTATCAAGATCGACTGGAAGCGAGGCATTCTGGCGTGCGTAGCCGTGGTCTGGCGAGGTCGTCGTTGTCGATGATGAGTGTCGCGTTCTCAGCGGGGCGAACCGTGTCGAGGTAGATTTGCGAAGCCGCGTGGTAGCGCGCGTCGAACGCGCGCCCGGCGGCGGCTTGTCCCCCGAGCCGGTCGGCGTCACGGCGTGCGCCGCGGGAGCGAGCAACAGCCAGGCTGGTGTTGACAAAGATCAGATGGTCCCACAGCCCGGCCAACTCGGGTCGCTGTAGAAAGCTCCCGTCGAGGATCAGCACGGCGTCGATCGGCGCCTCGAGAGCAGGCTCCTTGATTCGCTCATCAGAGGCTAGGTCGATGACGCGGGTACGGTAACGACGGTGGCCTCCCGGACCGAGCGGAACCAGTACGTACTGCGCGAGCGCCGCGAAGTTGTAGGCATCCTCGTAGTAGCCCTTGGCCGACATCCGCCCGCGGCGGTAACGGTGCTCACGATGATGATGAAAGCCGTCCATCGTCAGACGGACGACCGGCCGACCACATCCAGCCACCGCCTGGGCCAGTTCGCCTGCCAATGTGGACTTGCCGGACGCCGTCACCCCATCAACACCAACGCGCAGCGGGTGACCCAAATCATCACGACACACCACACCCGCGATCTCGCTGATGATCCTGACGCGGTCCTCAATCACAAATCGGCTCGGCTTCCTAGCGCGGTCGGTTCCTGGGGGTGTCCTGGGGGCGGTTTGATGGGGGCGTTTTCTGCCCCTGTGTGGCTCTCGACGAGATCACTGCTGCCGCCCAAAGCCGCTTGGTTATGCGGTTTCCGAGGCAAGCCGACGCGGGGACTCGAACCCCGGACCCCCTCCTTACCATGGAGGTGCTCTACCAACTGAGCTACGTCGGCGCGACGACGAATCCTAGCGTTCCGGGGGCCGACGGGGTAGACTCAGACCCGAAACGACCACCAGAGTCTCCCCGTCTTCCTGGGGGTGTTTTTGAGGGCTTCCTGGGGGGCTGCTGGGGGTGTTTTGCCCCCGGCAAGCAGTCCTTTGGAGTCCCCACAGGCGCCGAACATCCAGACCGGACGGGACCTCACCAGCCCAGGAGGGTCCCCTTGCAAATCATGGTAAGGAGGGGGTCTCGGGTTCGAGTCCCGACGTCGGCTCTGCTCATTTGTACCGTAACGTCACCGCAGTTCTTGTTCGCCTGTATTCGAACAGCAACAGAGGTGAAACTCCAGTAAAGGAGCCAAAATGACGCACTGCCGGATAGCAGTGCGTCTCGGGGGCTCTTCCTTGCAATGGAGGTGCTCTACCAGCTGAGCTACGTCGGCGCGCGCGAGGAATCCTAGCGTTCCGGGGTCCAATCCGGGGCTCTTCGAGCCGATCGACCACCGGAGACTCCCCGTCTTCCTGGGGGTGTCTGGCCCCAGCAATCGGTCTTCAGGGCCCGCGAGTGACAGTGCCCCGCCTAACACCGTCCCGCGGGCGACCGGCCCCGAGCCGCGCTTCTGCTTTTGTGGAGGGGAAAGCCTACGGCTGACAGGAAACGAGGAGGCGCAAGACGATGACCGAGAACCAGCAAGACCCCAAACTCGATGCCGCTGAGCACGAGCAGGACGCTGAATTGGATGTCTCCGGGCATCAGGAGGATGCTCAGTGGAGCGTTGCCGAGTGGCACGGCAAGATGTTGGTAGACCGCGACGGCGAGAAGATCGGCAAGCTCCAGGATGTTTATGTCGACGTCGAGACGGACGAGCCGCAGTTCGCAACCGTCAAGGAAGGCTTTATCGCTCGCCACCTGACCTTTGTGCCGCTCGGCGGAATCACGGTCGGGCCCGATAGCCTCCAAGCGGCGGTCTCCAAGGCGCAGGTCGAAGACGCTCCCAACATCGAACAGCATGGCGGGGAGCTCTCCCAGGCAGATGAGTCCAGCCTGTACCACCACTTCGAGCTCAACTACACGCCGCCTAAGACCGAAAGCGGACGCCGGCTCGCCCGCCGCTAACGCAATGTCCGCTGCTCGGTAAGTCGCGCAAGCCTCGGCGCGCCCTACACGACGCCACTCTCAGCGGATGCCCTTGAGCAGATCCGCGAGCTCGGGCAGCTCAAGCCCGCGGGAGAGAATGACAAGCGTCTCCAGGCGCGGGGAGCGCTTGCAGCGCTCAAGCAGACTGATCTCAGTGCGATGCAGGTCGCAGGCTTCGGCCAAAGCCTCCTGCGAAAGGCCCGCCTTTTCGCGATGGCCACGCAGGTTGGCGGCGAATTGCTTACGGACAGGTTCCACGGCGATTACTCTCGCTTTCCGCAGACGAGATGTCTACAGACAAAGGTCTCAGCGACAACTCTGCTGGGCAGTGGGCTTGATATAGAAACGTCATCCTATCCTACAAACAACCCACCGAGGGGCAGTAAGCAGCTCATCCGCGCGACGCGCTTGCCGCGCGGTCGGCGCCATGTTGGCGCCGGGGGCTGTAGGAGCTGAGGGGCGCTCAGTGCGGAGCCGCAGCTGGCTCGGCGGCCTCTTTGGGTGTGACGGTGGTCACGGGCAGACCCATGCCGGCGACCTTGCTGGGCAGGTCGAGCTTCAGCCAGCGCGAGACGCGTGGTGAGAGCGTGGAGACGATCACCTCGTCGAAGCCGCGCAGATTGATCGCATCGTGCACGGCGGCCAGCGGATCGGCATCGCCGACGATCCCCTCTACAGGGGCCCCGCCGGCAGCCGCGGTGAGGGCGGGTAAGGCGCGATCGAGCACGGTGCGCGCCTCGCCGGCCCCCTGATCCTCGGGGTCGACGACCTTGTGCAGCCCATGGGTGGTGTTGGGCACGAGCAGCGTGAACGCGCAATCTCCGCGCTGGGCTCGTGCGCGCACCGCATCGAGCAGGGGCTGGGTAGCGGCCGTCTTGTGGGCCACCACGAGTATGCGGGTGGGGGCAGAGGACTCCATGACGGGGACTCCCTTCTGGCTGTCGGGTTATCCGGATGCTTCTCCTATACCCGCATAGCCAGGGTTTGGCGCCAAGGGAGCCTCTGTGATGTCGAAAGGAGCCTCTGGGATGTTGCTCGAAAGGGCCTCTGGGATGTGGCGAAGAGGCGCTGCGAAGCGAGTCAGATGGCGGGGGCAGGATTCGAACCTGCGAAGGCAGAGCCAACGCGTTTACAGCGCGTCCCCTTTGACCGCTCGGGAACCCCGCCAGGGAGCGGCGATGATAGCGATCGCACCGATTCATCCGCGCACGGTGTCCCTTTGGGCTGGCGTTGCGGCCAGGGGGCTTCGAGCGAATGATACGAGTAGGCATCGAAGCGTTATACAATACACAACCCAAACATACGTTCGGGTCAGGACGGAACGCTTCGGGCTCAGCCGATCTCGCGCAAAATGCCTTCGAGCCCTAGCTGGCCTCGCGCAACAACTGCGCCTCAGGCAAGGTCTGCAACTTCTTCAGCGTGCGGTTCTCGATCTGGCGCACGCGCTCACGGGTGATGTTGAAGGCGCGGCCAACCTCCTCAAGCGTGCGCGAGCGCCCGCCGGTGATGCCGTAGCGCATCTCGATGACCTCGCGCTCGCGGCGCGGCAGCACAGCCAGCACACGTCCCACGCTCTCGCGACGCAAAGTCTCTGAGGCGATCTCAAAAGGCGATTCGGCGCCGATGTCCTCGACGAAGTCGGCTAAAGCGGAATCCTCCTCCTCGCCTACCGGCTTCTCCAGCGAGATCGGCTGCTGGGCCATGCGCTGGACCTCGCGGACCTCGGTGATCGGACACTGAAGCTCGGCTGCGATCTCAGCGGGAGTGGCCTCGCGGCCCAGCTCCTGGATGAGCTGACGTTCGGCGTGCGAGACCTTGTTGAGCTTTTCGACCATGTGCACGGGAATGCGGATGGTGCGCGCCTTATCGGCGATGGCGCGGGTTACAGCCTGGCGGATCCACCAGGTGGCGTAGGTGGAGAACTTGTAGCCGCGGCGGTAGTCGAACTTCTCCACCGCGCGAATGAGTCCCAACGATCCCTCCTGGATCAGGTCCAGGAAAGTCAGGCCGCGGCCCATGTAGCCCTTGGCGATCGAGACGACGAGGCGCAGGTTGGCTTCGACCATGTGCTGCTTGGCGAGCGTGTCGCCACGCTCGATGCGCTTGGCCAGAGCGACCTCCTCGGCGCCGCTCAAAAGCGGCACGCGCCCGATGGAGCGCAGATAGAGGCGCAGCGAGTCAAGACCAGGCTCGACCGTGAGGTCAAGCTCCGTAGAGCTCTGATCCGGGCCAGGACGCAACTCACGCACGTGCTGATCGAGCTCATTTGCTTCGTGCGTATCGGACTCGAGATCGACATCGCTGTCTCCGTCTTCCTCGGCAGGCGTAAAGGCGTGGGGCTCGGGGGCCTCGTGGAGAGCGATTGGATGCTCGTCTTCGATCGGCTCCTCGACGACGCTCAGGCCACCCTTTGCAGTCTCGCCGGCAGCGATGATCTCGATGCCGTGCTCCTCCAGGTAGCTGAGGAGATCACGCGCTTGCTCGGTGCCTACTTCGGCCTCTTCGAGCGCGCTGGCGATCGCGTCTGAGGTCAGGAAGCCGTGCTCCTGGCCGTCGAGCAATATCGCCTGAATCTCCTCCATCTCCACTACAGGTGTGCCTGTAGTGACGGCCGCCGTTGTGGCGGCCAAAAGAACGTCAACCTTGTCGCTCACCTCGGACCCCCAGGATCCATCCGTCTCCCTGTCGGAGCGAGCGGTGCTCGCCCGACCTCCCCTGCGCCTCTGCCTCGCTGCTCCTCTCCCTGGTGCTCCATCCCTATTTTCAACCCGCGCTCAAACCGAGAGTTCCGGTTCCCGGCTGCCCAGGGGTTGACTCAAGTTATGTGCGGAGTGATACCAGAATCGGCGCGCGATGACGCAGGTAGGCCGTGGGGGGAGTCGCCGAAGTGCCGCGGCGGCTCGCTAGGCTTGCCGAGAAGTGCAGAGCACGACGAGCGCTAAACCTCTCCCGCTGGAGCACCACGACGTGCAGGCCCGCACGCCGGCGATCGCGGTGGGTCTCTCGCGCGTCGGCGTGACTGGAGTGGAGAAGGTGGTACGTATCCGTGAGGAGCTGTTCTTCGCGCGCCTTGAGTGTTTCGTGGACCTGAGCCGCGAGCAGAAGGGCGCGCATATGTCGCGCTTTGAGGAGGTCGTCAACGAGGCGATTGGCGAGGTGGTGCTGAGCGGCAGCGCCTTTCAGGCGGAGACGCTGGCCCAGCGCATCGCCGAGCTTGTGCGCGAGCGCCAGGGGGCGGCGCGTGCTGAGGTGACGATCGCGGCGCGCTATCCCGAGCACAAGCCGGCGCCTGTATCGGGGGTGCAGACGCAGGAGATCTACACGCTGTATGGGCGCGCGGTGGCATCCGCGCGAGGAACGCGCCGCCTGGTGGGAGTGTCGGCGACGGGCATGACGGCGTGCCCTTGCGCGCAGGAGCTGGTGGCCGGCCGCGCGCGGGTGAGGCTCAGCGAGGATGGGTTCTCAGAGGAGCAGATCGAGCGCATCCTGGAACGAGTGCCGGTGGCGACGCACAACCAGCGAGGACTGGGAACGCTGCACATCGGCTGCCTTGAGGACTGTGACGCGGAGATCGATGCGAAGGCGTTGCTGCAGATCGTGGAGGGCTCGATGTCCTCGGAGATCTACGAGCTGATGAAGCGCAGCGATGAGGTGGAGGTGGTGGAAAAGGCCCACCGCCGGCCGCGCTTTGTTGAGGACTGCGTGCGCGAGATGCTGGGGGGTGTGGTGCAGGCGTTCCCACAGCTCGATGACGCCAGCTTCGTGCTGGCCCGTCAGGAGAACCTGGAGACGATTCATCAGCACAACGTGGTGGCCGAGCGCCACGGCTTGATGCAGGAGCTGCGCGGCGAGATTCAGTCGGGGGGGTCGGCAGGCCGGCAGACGACGCTTGAGGAGTGGCTGGACGGCCACGACTCAGAGCTGCCCTGATCCGGCGATCAGCCCTGAGTCTGAGTCTGAGTCTGCTGCCCTGATCCGGCGATCAGCCCTGAGTCTGAGTCTGAGCCTGCTGCCCTGGGCCGCTATCAGCCCTGAATCTGAGCCTGCGCCTGCTGCATGTGCCGGCGCACGCCAAAGAAGTAATCGAAACCCGAGAGCACGGTGACGAGCACGGCGAGATAGACGAGCAGCGATACCCAGAGTGGCTGCCCGTGCACGGCGATCACGGCAAGGATGGCGGCGATCTGCAGGCAGGTCTTGATCTTGCCGAACATCGAGGCGCCCATGACGACGCCCGCCTGGGTCGCGCCGAGACGCAAGACCGTCACGGCCAGCTCGCGCGTGATGATGACCATCGCCACCCAAGCCGCCAGGCGGTGCAGCGAGACCAGTGAGATGAGCGCGGCGACGATCAGAAGCTTGTCGGCGAGCGGGTCCATGAGCTTGCCGAAAGTGGTGATGGAGTCGCGCGCGCGGGCGAGGTAGCCGTCAACGAAGTCGGTCAAAGAGGCCAGCGCGAAGACGATCGCGGCGAGCACATCGCCCGAAGGCGTGTTGCCCAAGAGGGCCACCACCAAAACCGGCACGAGCATGATGCGCGCGACGGTCAGCAGGTTGGGGAGGTTGGGAGCGAACACGGTGATGAAGAGCGAGGGGCCCGGCTCGGCGGCCTGCGCCACTCGCTATATGGGCATTATGTCCTTCCGCGAGCAAACAGCCCGCTCCCGCCGAAGAGAAAGAGGCCTGAGATGACGATGAACAAGCGCACGCTGGGAACGAACGGTCCGCAGGTCTCAGAGATCGGCCTGGGCTGCATGGGGATGTCGGCCTTCTATGGGGTGACCGACGAAAGCGAGGCGATCAGGACGATTCAGCGCGCCCTGGAGCTGGGCTGCAACTTCCTGGACACCTCGGACATGTATGGCCCGCACACGAATGAGCGCTTGCTGGGCAGCGCCATCAAAGACCGCCGCGAGCAGGTGTTTCTGGCGAGCAAGTTTGGGATCAAGCTCGAAATGAGCGACCCGCCGCGCCGGGCGATCGACGGCAGCCCGGCCTACGTGAAGGAAGCGTGCGAAGGCTCGCTGGAGCGCCTGGGCGTGGAGCACATCGACCTCTACTACCAGCATCGGGTGGATCCTAAGACGCCGATCGAGGAGACGGTGGGAGCGATGGCCGAGCTGGTCAAAGAGGGCAAGGTGCGCCACCTGGGGCTCTCCGAGGCGAGCGCGCAGACGATTCGCAGAGCACACGCGGTGTACCCGATCGCAGCGGTGCAGACCGAGTACTCGCTGTGGACCAGGGATGTGGAGGAGGAGATCCTGCCCACGCTGCAGGAGCTGGGCATCGCCCTGGTGGCCTACAGCCCCTTGGGCAGAGGCTTCCTCTCGGGCAGGTTCAGCTCGCCCGAGGAGCTCGACGAGGGCGACTTTCGTCGCTATGGGCCGCGCTTCAACGGTGAGAACCTGAAGCACAATCTGGAGCTGGCCGAGCGCGTGAAGGAGCTGGCGCACGAGAAGGGCGTGAGCGCTGGTCAGCTGGCCCTGGCGTGGGTGCTGAGCCGCGGCGAGCAGGTGGTGCCGATCCCCGGTACCAAGCGCGTGGAGTACTTGGAAGAGAACCTCAAGGCCGCTGAGATCGAGCTCAGCAAGGAGGAGTCGGAGCGCATCGCGCAGGCGATCCCGGCGGCGGCCGGTGACCGTTATGACCCGCAGGGCATGACGACTATCAACCGCTAGCGAGCGCCGTGCCGTGCTCAGAGTGCAGAGCCCGCTAGGGTGGGCGCCAGCATGCCGCTGATCCCAATGGTCATAGAGCGCACGGCGCGAGGGGAGCGCGAGTTTGACATCTACTCGCGGCTCTTGAACGAGCGCATCATCTTCCTGGGCACGCCGATCGACGATCAGGTGGCCAACCTGGTGGTGGCGCAGCTGCTGCACCTGGAGAGCCAGGACCCGGAAAAGGACATCGCGATCTACATCAACAGCCCTGGCGGCAGCGTCTACTCGGGCCTGGCGATCTACGACACGATGAAGTTCGTCAAGCCCGACATTGCCACGATGTGCGTGGGCGTGGCGATGTCGATGGGCTCGCTGCTGCTGGCGGGCGGCACCAAAGGCAAGCGCGCGGCATTGCCCAACAGCCGCATCCTGATCCACCAGCCGAGCGCGGGCTTTGAAGGCCAGTCGACGGACATCGAGATCCACGCCCGCGAGATCCTCTCGATACGCGCGCGCCTCGACCAGATCTACTCCGAAGACACGGGCAAGCCCGTGGAGCAGGTGCGCGAGGACATGGAGCGCGACCGCTTCTTCACAGCCGAGCAGGCCCAGGAGTACGGCCTGATCGACAGGGTCTTGGAGAGCCACTGAGCGCAAGCCGGATCATCTTGGGTGAGAACCTGGATGTGCTGCCGCGCTTGCAGGACGAGTCTTTCCAGCTGATCTACATCGACCCCCCCTTCAATACGGGCGGGGCACAGACGCGCAGAACGCTTGAGACGCTGCCCGATGAGGATGGCGACCGCAAGGGCTTTCAGGGCCGGCGCTACAAGACGCGCCTGCTGGCGGAGTCCTCCTACCGCGACACATTCGAGGACTACCTGGCCTTCTTGGAGCCTCGCCTGCGCGAGGCCCACAGGCTGCTGGCACAGAGCGGCACGCTGTACTTCCACATCGACTACCGCGAGGCGCACTACTGCAAGCTGCTGCTGGATGAGGTCTTCGGGCGTGAGAGTTTCCTGAACGAGATCATTTGGGCCTATGACTACGGCGCGCGCACGAGGCGGCGCTGGCCGGCTAAGCACGACACGATCTTGGTCTACGTGAAGGACCCGGCGAGCTACCACTTCGACAGCGAGGCGGTGGACCGTGAGCCATACATGGCGCCGGGCCTGGTGACGCCTGAGAAGGTGGCGAAGGGCAAGCTGCCCACGGACGTGTGGTGGCACACGATCGTGGCGACCGGGGGCAACGAGAAGACGGGATATCCGACGCAGAAGCCGGAGGGGATCGTGAGGCGCATGGTGCAGGCCTCCACGCGCCCTGGTGACTGGTGCCTTGACTTTTTCTGCGGCAGCGGCACGCTCGGCGCGGTGGCCCAGCAGCTCGATCGCCGCTATGTGTTGATCGACAGCAATCCCGAGGCCATCGCCGTGGCGCGGCGGCGGCTAGGGCTAGGCGACGGCGTGCTCGATCGCTCCGAGCCGCTCGATCTCGATGCGCACGACGTCCCCTGAGCTGAGGAATTGGGGCGGGCTGAGGCCCAGGCCCACGCCGGAAGGAGTGCCGGTGAGGATCAGATCGCCGGTATGCAAGGTGCAGGTCTCGGATATGAACTCGATCAGCTCGGGCACGGAGAAGATCAGGTTGGAGGTCGAGGAGTCCTGGCGTAGCTCGCCGTTGACCCAGGTGCGCAATGAGAGGGCGTGCGGGTCGGGAATCTCCTCGGCGGTGGTGATCCATGGTCCGTAGGGGCAGAAGCCATCCGCCCCCTTGGCCCTCGTCCACTGCGGCTCGCGGCCCTGCAGGTCGCGGGCGCTGACGTCATCGGCGATCGCGTAGCCCGCGACGGAGCCTCCGGGCCCCATCACAACGGCCAGCTCGCCCTCATAGTCCAGGCGCCTGACCACCGCCGGACAATGGACTGGGGCGTTGGGGGCGGCGGCGGAGGACGGCAGCTTCATGAAGACCACGGGCTGCTCGGGCGGCTCGCCGCCCATCTCGCGCACGTGGTCGGCGTAGTTGAGGCCGATGCCAAAGATGGCTCTGGGTGCCGGGACGGGTGCCAGCAAGGTCACTTCCTCAAGCGCCCATGAAGTCCCCTCTACCGGTGTCGCCTCCGGATCGGCGAGGCGGTCGAGCACCGAGAGCTCCTCCAGCGCATAGGCAAACACACGCTCCTCGCGCACCTCGCCGGCGCGCGGGTCGGTGGAGCCGGGAGGCAGGAAGGTGGCAAGTCGCATTGGCGCCCGGCAGCGTATCGCCCGCGGGATTTTGTGGGTCCGCAAACAAATGGGCGTCCGCGGCAGTGGCGTGCGCAAAGCGGGGGATGCGCAGGCTATTGTCGCGGACGCCTATGGCCGGTATCACCCCGTTTGAGCGCCTCATCTTGCTGGCGGTCGCTGTGCTGGCGGCGCTGGCGGGCGTGGCCAACTACCAGGCGTGGGCCGCGGTGCCCCGCTTCGCGGTGGCCACCTTGGCGCTGGCGGGGCTGGCGTGGGTGGTGTCCTTCGCCACCGAGCAGCTGGGCGAGCGCTTCGGCCCGGCGATCACGGGGATGCTGCAGTCGACGCTGGGCAATCTGCCGGAGCTGTTCGTGGTGATCTTCGCCTTGCAGAAGGGCGAGCTGGTGGTGGCGCAGACGGCGATCATCGGCTCGATTTTTGCGAACGCGCTGCTGGTGCTGGGAGTAGTGATCGTGATTGGCGCGCGGCGAGCGCCGGACGGGGCGATGCGCTTCTCCCAGCGGCTGCCGAGCGACACGGCGACGCTGCTGCTGGCGTCGGTCTTCATCATCGTGCTGCTGGGTCTTTCGCTCGGCGCGCATGACCCCGCGAGCCACCACGTCAAGGAGATCTCCTCCGTGGGAGCGGTATGCCTGCTGGTGGTGTACCTGGCCTGGGTGGTCCCCTATCTGCGCTCGGACGAGCGACCTGACGCGCTCACCGTCGAGGACACACCCACAGAGGGCGGTGAGCGCAGCCGCCCCCGACTCTCGCTGCCGTTCACGCTCGTGCTGCTGGGCGTCGCGGGAGTCAGCTCGGCGTTCGTCTCAGACTGGTTTGTCAACGGTCTGTCGCCGGCGATCGAAGAGCTGCACCTCTCGCAGGCCTTTGCGGGTCTCGTGATCGTGGCCATCGCGGGCAACGCCGTGGAGAACGTCGCCGGCATGGTGCTGGCGTGGAAGGGCCGCAGCGATCTGGCGATCTCGGTGGTGAAGAACTCGGTGGCGCAGATCGCGGCGTTGCTCTATCCCTTGCTGGTCTTGATCTCACTGCTGCTGGCGACGACGCTGACCTTCGCGCTGGCGCCGGTCTACATCGGCGCGCTGGCCTTGACGGCGCTAGTGGTCTGGCAGGTCACAGGCGACGGCGAGGCGATGATGTTCGAGGGCCTCGCGCTGGTGGCGCTGTATGTGATTCTGGCGACCTTGACGCTGTATGAGTAGGCCTGACGGGCCGCGCCATCGTCTGCCACAGCGCGGCCACCCCTCCTAAAAAAGTCTTTTTCTGCCGTTCGCTGCTCAACCGCGCGCAAGCCCGCTGATGAGCGCGCCGGCCACGCCGCCTGCCGCGGCCGACCCCATGTTGCCGTCCATGCCCTCTAGCGGCGCGATGAACATTGTCTGGATCGCCAGGCGCCCTGGGCCTGTGAAGCGGTTCCAGGTGAGCTTGCCCCCACCGCCGAACATGCCCGTCTTGAGACCCATGGTGACGGCCTCCAGCTTGACGCTTGGATCTTTGTAGAGCCACGCGCCTGGCTCGACGTCGAGCTGCTCGCCCGCGCCCAGCTCGACCAGGAAGACGTTGCCGTGCCCGTGCAGCCACACCAGCGCGTCGCCGTCGCTGGCGCGGAACTTGTCCATGAAGAAACCGGTGCCGCCGAGCAGCATGTTCTGCACGCCTTTGATGCGCTCAAAGCTGTAGTCCAGGTTGTCGGTGGCGGCGATGAACTGGTGCTCGCGCACGTCGAGCCCTTCGCCTTGACGCAGATGCAGCGGGATGCACTGTCCGGGCGAGTCGCGCGAGAAGGCGATCCGCCCGGAGCCGCTGGTGCGCGTGACGAAGAACTCCAGGCCCGCGATCTTGCGCTTGATGGCGCCGGGCAGCTTCTTCAGCTCGATGTTCAGTTGGGTCTGCTTCCACAGCAGCACGTGGTGCTCGAACATGACCGCGCGATCGCTGATCTCGATCTGCAGCTCGGGCACCAGCTCGCCGCGCACGTGGTAGGTGACGCCGGCGAAGCTCTCGTCATGGATGGTGCTCTGGATCGGCTCGGGTAGCTGCATCGCGGGCTCCTCTGTAACGTGGCTTCTCAGGGTTGGAGACAGTGCTTCCTAAGCGCTTGGCCTATCGCCAGCGGGGATCGCCGCGGCGCCGGCCAAGCTAGCGCTCCCGCAGGCGGAAAAGAGCGCTAGACTTGGCTGCACCTCGCGCTTGGGCGGGGTTTTTCTTCGCCCCAAGCTGGCTGTACCACTCTTTCCACCACCACGCAGGGATTCTCGACATGGCTCGCGGAGACGTTCGGATAGCTATCACCCTCGCTTGCGAGGATTGCAAGCATCGCAACTATCAGACCAATAAGAGCAAGCGCAACAGCCCCGATCGGGTCACGCTGCGCAAGTACTGTCGCTGGTGTCGTCATCACACCAGCCACCGGGAGACCCGCTAGCGCGGGATCGCGCTGTGGCCCGTGACCGCAAACGTGCGAAGCAGCGTGCGCAGCGCCGTGGCGCAGCCAGGCCTCCGGGCGCATCGGGAGCCGGCGAGGACAAGCGCTCCTCGCAGCTCACCCGCGCCGATTTGCCAGGGTCCCTGGAGCACGTGGGCGATGTCGACGAGTTTGACGCGGCGCTCGTACGCGGCGCCGGCGGCGTGCAGGTGCCGGGTGGCCCGGCTGAGGAGGGTTCGCAGGAGCCCCCGCTGCTCGATGGCGGCGAGGAGGAGCCCATCACCGCCGCAGGTAACGGCAAGGGCAACGGCGTCACCACCGCGCCCGTACGCGCCCCCGCGCGCCCTGCGCGTTCCGGTCAGTCGCTGCCTAAGCGCGCCGTCGCATTCCTGCGCGCCTCGTGGGCTGAGCTTCAGCGCGTGCAGTGGCCAAACCGCGCTCAGGTCACGCAGGCCACCGCTGTCGTACTGGGCTTTGTCGCTGTCGCCGGCATCTATTTCGGTGTCGCCGACTACGTGGCAAAGGAAATTGTTGAAGCCATCCTCTAGTCTCTAGCACCCCGTCCCCGGCTCTCAGCGCCGGCTCGGGCCATCGGGCGTCGCTTCTGCTCCCTCCGCGGGGGGCCGTGCAGCCCGGCTGGATCTCTGTCTTTCTCTTCTTCGCTCTCTAACTGAACACGTCAGGAATCGCATGTTTCGCTGGTATGTCGTCAACACCTATTCGGGTCACGAGAACAAGGTCAAGCAGAACCTCGAGCACCGCATCGTCTCGCTCGGGCAGCAGCGCGCGGTGCGTCAGGTGGTGGTCCCCACCGAGTCGGTCTCGGAGATGAAGGACAACCAGAAGATCACCGTGGAGAAGCGCACGATGCCTGGCTACGTACTTGTGAACATGGAGCTCAATGAGGATTCTTGGGGTGTCGTCAAGGGCACGCCGGGTGTCACAGGCTTCGTTGGCGCCTCCCAGGAGCCGGTGCCGCTGACGCAGCCTGAGGTGGATCGTCTGCTGCATAAGGAGGTCGCCACGGCTCCTCGCACACGTGCCCAGTTCACGATCGGCGAGACCGTCAAGGTGGTCAGTGGGCCTCTGTCGGACTTCTCTGGCGAGATCAGCGAGATCAACGACGACGCGGCGAAGCTCAAGGTGCTCGTGTCCATCTTCGGGCGCGAGACGCCCGTTGAGGTTGGTTTTGATCAGGTCAAGAAGCTCTAAAAGGCCCTCCGGGCACGTTCATCCAATAAGCTAAGCAACGCAAATGGCCAAGAAAGTCCTCACAACCATCAAGCTGCAGGCCCGTGCCGGGCAGGCTTCGCCTGCGCCGCCGGTCGGCCCTGCGCTGGGCCAGCACGGCATCAACATCATGGAGTTCTGCAAGGCCTTCAACGCGCAGACGCAGAGCGAAACGGGAACGATCATCCCGGTCGTCATCACGGTCTATGAGGATCGCTCCTTCACCTTCGTCACCAAGACGCCGCCCGCGGCGGTGCTGATTCGGGAAACGCTGCGGCTGGAGAAAGGCTCGGGCGAGCCGCATCGCAACAAAGTGGGCAAGCTAACGCAGAAGCAGCTGCGCGAGATCGCCGAGCGCAAGCTGCCCGACCTCAACGCCCACGACGTCGAGCAGGCCTCGAAGATCATCGCCGGCACCGCGCGCTCGATGGGCGTCGACGTGGAGGCGGGGGCGTGAGCCCCCGCCAGTCAAGGGCGCCTGGAAGGCGCCCTTCCGATTCAGGTCGTGGGTCTGGATGGCCCACGGAGGTGACCATCTGATGAGCACGCAGCACGGCAAGCGCCACAAGGAAGGTCTCGCCAAGGTGGACCGCGAGCGCGAGTACATGCCCGCGGAGGCGATCGCTTTGGTCAAGGACCTCTCAAGCTCCAAGTTCGACGAGTCGATCGAGGTGCATGTGCGCACCGGTCTCAACGTGCGTCACGCCGACGAGCAGCTGCGCGGCACGATCGCGCTGCCCAACGGCTTGGGCAAGGAAGTCAAGATCGCCGTGTTCGCACAGGGTGAGAAGGCCAAAGAGGCGGAAGCCGCCGGCGCCGATGTGGTCGGCGGTGAGGATCTGGCCAAGAAGATCCAGGAGGGCTTTGACGACTTCGACGTTGCCATCGCCACGCCTGACTTGATGTCGGTGGTGGGGCGCCTCGGTCGCATCCTGGGTCCTTCGGGCAAGATGCCCAACCCCAAGGTCGGCACCGTCACGATGGATGTCGCCAAGGCCGTGGAGGAGTCCAAGTCGGGCAAGGTCGAGTACCGCACCGACCGCACCGCCATTGTGCATCTCGTCATCGGCAAGGCCAGCTTCGACAGCCGGCAGCTGCTTGAGAATTACGCAGCCGTGGTTGAGGAGCTGGTGCGTGCCAAGCCTTCGGTCGCCAAGGGCCGATATCTGCGCAGCATCACGCTTGCCTCAACCATGGGCCCTGGCGTGAAGGTAGATCCCAGCCGGACCCGCGATATCGTTGAGGAGGCGCCCGCCGCAGCGGCAGCTGCATAGCGTGCCCCTCTGACAACGGCCACCAAAGACCCCCGGCGGCGAGCATGCGCCGTAAGACCGGGACAGGAGCCACATGAACCGAGAGCAGAAGGCGGAGGCGATCGCCGAGATCGCCGCCAACATCAAGGAGTCCCAGGCCATCTTTGCGGTGGACTATCGCGGCATCTCCGTGCCGCAGGTGGCTGAGCTGCGCGGCAAGCTGCGTGAGGCCGATGCCAGCTTCCGCGTGGTCAAGAACTCATTGACCGAACGCGCCGCCGATGAGACCGGCACACCTGAGCTGAAGCCTTTCCTGCAGGGCCCCACCGCGTTGACCTTCGTCCGTGGCGATGCCGCGCTGGCTGCCAAGGCTGTCGCCGACTACGCCCGCGCCACGCAGCTGCTGCCTTTCAAGGGTGGCCTGATGGATGGCGCGGAGGTGGACGCCGATCAGATCCGCGCGATCTCGCGGCTGCCTTCGCGCGAAGTGCTCTACGGCCAGCTCGTGGGCATGGTCGCCTCGCCTCTCTCGGGGCTTGTGCGCACTCTGGGCGCGCTCGTCGGCGGCCTCGCCGTGGCGCTCGGCCAGGTGCAGGAGAAGAAGATTTCGGGCGAGATCCCCGCGGGCGAGCCGCCGGCTGCGGCAGCGGAGGAGGCAGCAGAGGCTCCCGCCGAGGCAAAGGCCGAGGTGACCCCGCAGCCCGAGGCAGAGGCGCAGGCCGCGGATGCCGCGCCTGAGAACCAGACTGAGCCGGAGTCCGAGCCGGCAACAGACGACAACCCGACGGAGGCATCGGCTGAGTCCGAGACCGCCGAAGCTAACAAGGAGGACTGACGCAAAATGGCAACCAGCACACAGGATTGGATTGAGGAGCTGAAGGGCATCTCGGTGCTCGAGCTCGCGGAGCGGATCAAAGCGCTTGAGGAGGAGTTCGGCGTCTCGGCCGCGGCGATGGCCGCACCGGCGGCGGCACCCGCTGGCGGCGGCGGCGATGCCGGCGGCGGCGAAGAAGAAAGCAGCACCGTCGACGTCCTGCTGACAGGCGCGGGCGACAAGAAGATCCAGGTCATCAAGGTCGTGCGCGCGGCCACGGGTCTGGGCCTGAAGGAGGCCAAGGCGCTTGTGGACGAGGCCCCCAAGCCGGTCAAGGAGGGCATCGAGCGCGAGGAGGCCGACAAGCTCAAGCAGGAACTGGAGGAGGCCGGCGCGAGCGTCGAGGTCAAGTAGACCTACGTGGTCAGCGGCCCAGGGCCGGCTCGGGCAGCGGCCCAGGCCTGCGCGGCCGGCCGCTCACCACACCGCGGCTGTGCCGCATTGCCGTACCTGCCACTTGTATCTACCGCTGTATGAGGAGCCCCGCGCCGTCGGGGCTCCTTCTTTATCCGCGGCTTACAAATTTGCTGCTCATCAGGTAGAATCCCGCTCGCTGGCCGATAGCCGCAGCCGTCCCTTCCGAAGCAATTAACGGCGAAACCGCGCCACATACGCGGGATCGAGAGGGCGGGGTCCGTGAGCGCTGGCTGCCCCCTTGAGGGCACCGCTGGCCTGTGCTATATTTGCTGGTCGCGCCTCGGCGCCCTCGTGTCTGTCCCGTCTCGTCTCTGCCCGTCTCTAGCCTTGAAGGAGTCGTTCCTTGGCTGCTGCTGATGCCCTCCGGACGCGCCGCACTTTCGCGCGTCTGTCCAAGTCTGTCGACGTTCCCAACCTGATTGATATCCAGCGCCGCTCGTTCAAGTGGCTCACCGACCCTCAGGGCGGCGGGCTGCGCGAGACGATTGACGACATTTCGCCAATCGAGGACTACACCGGCAATCTCGCGGTGCAGTTCGGTGAGTTCATCTTCGACGAGCCGGTCGCTTCACTTGAGCAGTGCCGCGAGAAGGATTTGACCTATGCCCGTCCGCTGACGGTCACGGTGGCCTTCATCAACCGCGAGACGGGAGAGATCCGCGAGCAGTCGGTGTTCATGGGCGACTTCCCATGGATGACCGAGCGCGGCACGTTTGTCATCAATGGCACCGAGCGCGTGGTCGTGACCCAGCTCGTGCGTTCCCCTGGCGCCTATCTGATGGAGCCCAAGGACCGCGAGAAGCAGGTCTTCATCGCCAACCTGATGCCCGCTCGTGGCTCGTGGCTTGAGCTTGAGATTGACAAAAAGGGCAAGGTCTTCGTGCGCATCGACCGCAAGCGCAAGCTGCCCGTCACGGTGCTGCTGCGCGCGATGGGCTATGCGACCGATGAGGAGATTCTGCGGCTGTTCGAGAACTCGCTCTACATTCGCAACACGATCGACGCCGACACCGAGATCACGCGCACCGAAGAGGGCGCGTTGATCGAGCTGTTCAAGAAGCAGCGCCCAGGCGAGCCGCCCAGCGTCGACAACGCCAAGGCGCTCTTGAACCAGCTGTTCTTTGACCCCAAGCGCTACGACCTCACGCGCGTCGGGCGCTACAAGCTCAACTCGCGCCTGGGGCTTGACATCGACATCGACACGCGCACGCTCACGCACGACGACATCCTCGCGCTGGTGCGCGAGCTGGTGTCGCTGCCCAAGCGCCTCGGTATTCCTGAGGAAGGCTCCGAGATCGAGATCAAGGATTACGCGGCGGAGGCCATGAGCATGCCGCGCGAGCCTGTGGCCGATCATCTCGATGAGTACGAGCACTTCGGCAACCGCCGTCTGCGCACCGTGGGCGAGCTGATCCAGGAGGCCTTCCGCATCGGCCTCTACCGCATGGAGCGCGTCGTGCGCGAGCGCCTCACCACCGAGGACGCCGACACGATCACGCCCCAGACGATCATCAACATCCGCCCCGTGGTGGCGGCGCTGAAGGAGTTCTTCGGCTCCTCGCAGCTCTCGCAGTTCATGGATCAGACCAACTCGCTGGCGGGCCTCACGCATCGCCGTCGTCTCTCCGCGCTGGGCGCGGGAGGTCTGACGCGTGAGCGGGCGCCGATTGAGGTGCGCGACGTGCACCCCACTCACTACGGACGCATGTGCCCAATCGAGACCCCTGAGGGTCCCAACATTGGTCTGATCGGTTCGCTGTCCTCGTTCGCGGAGGTCTCCGAGTATGGCTTCGTGACGACGCCTTATCGCGTCGTCACCGATGGCACCGTGGGCGAGGAGGTCGTGCGCCTGGATGCCACGCAGGAGGAGGAGCAGCTGATCGCGCAGGCCAACACGCCTGTCGACCCCAAGACGGGGAAGCTGAAGGGCACCGAAATCATCTGCCGCACGCAGGCCGGGCAGTATTTGACGGTCGGTCCCAAGGACGTCGATCTGATGGACGTCTCACCGGAGCAGATCTGGTCGGTGGCCACGGCGATGATCCCGTTCCTTGAGCACGACGACGCCAACCGCGCGCTGATGGGCTCCAACATGCAGCGCCAGGCGGTGCCGTTGTTGAAGGCCGATGCGCCGCTGGTGGGCACCGGCATGGAGCGCCGCGCGGCGCTTGACACCGGCGACGTGCTCTTGGCACGCAACAGCGGCACGGTGGACTACATCGATGCCAACCAGATCGTGCTGGAGACCAGCGACGGCCAGAAGGATGAGTATGAGCTGCAGAAGTTCATGCGCTCCAACCAGGGCACGCTGATCCACCAGAAGCCGCGTGTGCGCACCGGCCAGAAGATCAAGGCCGGCGATGTGCTGGCCGACGGCTCCTCCACCGATCGCGGTGAGATGGCGCTCGGCAAGAACCTGATGGTGGCCTTCATGTCCTGGGAGGGCTACAACTTCGAGGACGCCATCATTTTGTCAAAGCGCCTGGTCAAGGACGATGAGCTCACCTCGATCCACATCGAGGAGTACGAGATCGACGCGCGCACGACCAAGCTCGGCGAGGAGGAGATCACGCGCGATATCCCCAACCGCTCCGAGGAGTCATTGCGCAACCTCGACGACCGCGGCATTGTGCGCGTCGGCGCCGAGGTGGCCTCGGGAGATCTGCTCGTCGGCAAGGTCACGCCCAAGGGCGAGACCGAGCTAACCGCCGAGGAGAAGCTGATCCGCGCGATCTTCAAGGAGAAGGCACGCGAGGTCCGCGACACCTCGCTGAAGGTGCCTCACGGCGAGGGCGGCGTCGTGATCGACGTCAAGACCTTCTCGCGCGACGCCGGCGACGACCTGCCGCCGGGCGTCAACGACCTGGTGCGCGTGTTCGTGGCCAAGAAGCGCAAGATCTCCGAGGGCGACAAGCTCGCGGGACGCCACGGCAACAAGGGCGTCATCTCGAAGATCGTGGACGAGCAGGACATGCCTTTCCTGGAGGACGGCACCCCGGTGGACGTCATCCTCAACCCGCTCGGTGTGCCGAGCCGCATGAACGTGGGTCAGATTCTTGAGACCCACCTGGGCTGGGCCGCGGCGCAGGGTTGGTATGACGACGGCACGGAGGCCTACAAGGAAGCCCACGCCAATGGCGGCACTGGGCGCGTGTATGTCTCAACGCCGGTGTTCGACGGCGCGACCGTGCAGGATGTCGATCAGGCCCTGGTGGCCTGGCAGGACGCCCATGAGGGTCGCATCCGCATGGACATCGACAAGTCCCGCCGCGAGGGCGAGCAGGCCTCGGGCAAGATGACGCTCTTCAATGGGCGCAGCGGTGAGCCCTTCGCCGAGCAGGTGACGGTGGGCTACATGTACATCCTCAAGCTGCTGCACCTCGTGGATGATAAGATCCACGCGCGCTCCACCGGTCCCTACTCGCTCGTCACCCAGCAGCCGCTGGGCGGTAAGGCGCAGTTTGGTGGCCAGCGCTTCGGCGAGATGGAGGTGTGGGCGCTGGAGGCCTTCGGCGCCGCCTACACGTTGCAGGAGATGCTGACGATCAAGTCCGATGACACCGTCGGGCGCGTGAAGGCATACGAGGCGATCGTCAAGGGCGAGAACATCGCCGAGCCGAGCATCCCGGAGTCCTTCAAGGTGCTGCTCAAGGAGATGCAGTCATTGGCGCTCGACGTCAATGTGGTCTCCGAGGAAGGTCAGCACACCGAGATGCGCGACGAAGACGACGATCTGCTGCGCGCCGCGGAGGAGCTCGGCATCGACCTCTCGGGCGTGCGCGCCCCCACGGGGGATGTCGCGGAGGTGCCCGAGGAGGAGGCTGCCGGCGATGACGGCGTGGCGGCCTCAAGCAACGGCGGCCAGCCTGAGGGCGAGGACGGGGAGGAGCACTCCGAGGATGAAGTGCTCGGCGTGGGTCACGAGGACATCGAGGAGGACCTCGGCGTGGCGGATGTGGCAGAGCTGCTGAGCGAGGACCTGCCGGACATTGAGGGTCTGGAGGGCATTCCCGAGGGCGATCTGGAGGAGCCTCTGATTGAGGACAACGAGACTGGAGCAAGCGCATGATCGACATCAATAACTTCGACGCCATCGAGATTTCACTCGCGTCCTCCAAGCAGATTCGCAGCTGGAGCTCGGGTGAGGTGACCAAGCCCGAGACGATCAACTACCGCACGCTCAAGCCTGAGAAGGATGGTCTGTTCTGCGAGCGCATCTTCGGTCCCACCAAGGACTGGGAGTGCTACTGCGGCAAGTACAAGCGCGTGCGCTACAAGGGCATCGTGTGCGAGCGCTGCGGCGTGGAGGTCACACGCTCGAAGGTGCGCCGTGAGCGCATGGGTCACGTCGATCTGGCGGCTCCCGTCAGCCACATCTGGTTCTTCAAGGGCGTGCCCAGCCGGATCGGCTACCTGCTCGACATGGCTCCCAAGGAGCTTGAGAAGGTGCTGTATTTCGCAGCGTCGATCGTCACCTGGGTGGACGACGAGGCCCGCACCAAGGACCTCGACACGCTGGAGCTTGAGGTCAACAAGGTGCTCGACAGCTACGCGGCTGAGCGCGAGGAGCGCGTGCTTGAACTGCGCGAGTCCTTGGCGCGGCGCGAGAAGTACCTGCAGAGTGGCAAGCAGACGAACTTCAGCGACGAAGATCACCTGTGGGCGGACTCGCTCGATCTGAACCTCTCAAAGCTCCCTGACGATGAGCGCGAGAAGCTCGTCAAGGAGCTGAACAAGACCTTCGACGCGGATATCGCCGACACGGAGGCCTACATCGAGGACGCCGCCGAGCGCATGCGCCACGTGTGGGAGCTGTTCAAGACGATGGAGCCCAAGCAGATCGAGCACGACGAGACCACCTTCCGCGAGCTCAAAGAGCGTTTCGGAAGCTCATACGGATTCGGTGAGTACTTCCGCGGCGGCATGGGCGCGGAAGCCGTGCGTGACCTCTTGCAGCAGGTGGACCTGGAGGCCGAAAGGGTCGATCTGGAGGATCAGGTCAAGACTGGCAAGGGCCAGAAGCAGGCCCGCGCGGTCAAGCGCCTGAAGGTCGTCTCGGCCTTCATCTCCTCGGGTAATAAGCCCGAACAGATGGTGCTCGACGCCGTGCCGGTGATCCCGCCGGAGCTGCGCCCGATGGTGCAGCTCGATGGTGGACGTTTCGCCACCTCGGACCTCAACGACCTCTACCGCCGCGTCATCAACCGCAACAACCGCCTCAAGCGGCTGCTCGACCTCGGCGCGCCCGAGATCATCGTCAACAACGAGAAGCGCATGCTGCAGGAGGCCGTCGACGCGCTGTTTGACAACGGCCGCCGGGGTCGTCCCGTGACCGGGCCGGGCAACCGTCCGCTGAAGTCGCTGAGCGACATGCTCAAGGGCAAGCAGGGCCGCTTCCGCCAGAACCTGCTGGGCAAGCGCGTGGACTACTCGGGCCGCTCGGTGATCGTGGCGGGCCCCTACCTGAAGCTGCACCAGTGCGGTCTGCCGAAGATCATGGCGCTGGAGCTGTTCAAGCCATTCATCATGGCGCGCCTAGTGGAGCGCAAGAGCGCGCAGAACATCAAGGCCGCCAAGAAGATGGTGGACTCGATGATCGGCGAGGTGTGGGACGTGCTGGAGGAGGTAATCCACGAGCACCCCGTGCTGCTCAACCGTGCCCCCACACTGCACCGCTTGGGCATCCAGGCGTTTGAGCCGCTGCTGGTCGAGGGCAAGGCGATCCAGGTGCACCCGCTCGTGTGCCACGCCTTCAACGCCGACTTCGACGGCGATCAGATGGCCGTGCACCTGCCTCTGTCGGCCGAGGCGCAGGCGGAGGCGCGCATCCTGATGCTCTCTTCCAACAACATCCTGTCCCCCGCGCACGGCGCGCCGCTGGCGACGCCGACGCAGGACATGATCCTGGGCGCCTACTACCTCACGTATGGCCCCGAGGCGGAGGAGCTCAACGAGAAGCGCGAGCTGCTCACCAGTGGCAAGTGGCCTTCCAGCGAGCCTCGCCCGCACGTGTTCCGCACGGCGCAGGAGTCCGAGCTCTCCTACGAGGCAGGCGTGGTGAAGCTGCACGACATCGCCGAGTTCCGCCCCTTCGGGCGCGAGGGCGGTCACGTGCTGACCACCGTCGGGCGCATCATCTACAACGACCGCATCGAGCGGGCGCTGGCCGAGGCGCTGGGCGATGGCTTTGACGCCACCAAGTACGTGTTCGTCAACCAGTCGATGAAGAAGCGCGACACCACGCGTCTGATCGACGCGCTGGTGCAGGCCTACGGCGCCACCACCATCTCTCTGGTGCTGGACGCCTTCAAGGACCTCGGCTTCAAGTACGCCACGCAGGCCGGCATCACGATCTCCAAGAACGATGTCGTGATCCCGCCGCGCAAGGGCGAGATCATCAAGAAGTACGAGGACATCGTGGCGGAGATCTCCGACCAGTACGACATGGGCCTGATCACCCAGGAGGAGCGTCACGAGGCGGTCGTGGAGAAGTGGAACGCCGCCACCGACGAGGTGGCGGACGCGATGATCGAGAACCTCGACACGCTCAACCCCATCTTCATGATGGCCAACTCGGGCGCCCGTGGCTCGTTCAAGCAGATCCGCCAGCTGGCGGGTATGCGCGGGCTGATGGCCAACCCGAAGGGCGAGATCATCGAGCGCCCGATCAAGGCCAACTTCATGGAGGGCCTGTCGGTGCTTGAGTACTTCATCTCCACGCACGGCGCGCGCAAGGGGTTGGCCGACACCGCTCTGCGTACGGCCGACTCGGGCTATTTGACTCGCCGTCTGGTGGACGTGGCCCAGGACGTGATCATCCGCGAGGTCGACTGCGGCGCGCCCGAGCACATCGAGATGCCCGTGTGGGCAGCCGGCGGAGACCCCAACGGCGACCTCGTGGGCCGCGTGGCGGCTGAGCCGATCACGACCAAGCGCGGGCGTATGCTGGCCGAGCAGGGCCTTGAGATCGGACGCGCGGAGTTCGCCGAGATCGTGGAGGCCTTCCAGGAGGACCACGACAAGGGCACCGAGGTGATGGTGCCGGTGCGCTCAGTGCTCAAGTGCCAGGCCCCCAGCGGCGTATGCCAGGCCTGCTATGGCCGCGCGATGGCGACAGGCCAGACCGCGCAGATCGGTGACGCCGTGGGCATCATCGCGGCGCAGTCGATTGGCGAGCCGGGAACGCAGCTGACGATGCGTACCTTCCACACCGGCGGCGTCGCCGGCGCCGACATCACGCACGGTCTGCCGCGCGTGGTGGAGCTCTTCGAGGCGCGCAAGCCCAAGGGCCTTGCGCAGATCGCCGAGCAGGACGGCACGGTGTCGATCGAGGAGTCCGAGAAGGCGCTCACGGTGGTCGTCACCGACGAGGCGGGCGAAGAGCACCGTCACGCCTTCCCGCGCCGTACGCGCCTGTTCGTGAGCAGCGGCGAGAAGGTCACCGCGGGCAAGCAGCTCAACGAGGGCTCGCTGTATCCGCATGATCTGCTGAAGCTGCGCGGGCGCACGGAGACCGAGCGTTACCTCGTCAAGGAGGTGCAGGAGGTCTACAAGTCCCAGGGCGTGGACATCAACGACAAGCACATCGAGCTGATCGTGCGCCAGATGCTCAAGAAGGTGCGCGTCGATCAGAAGGGCGACACCGACTACCTGCCAGGGCAGTTCGTGGACCGCTTCGAGTTCGCGCGCGTCAACGACGACCTGCAGAAGAAGAAGGGTGAGACGGCCCAGTACGAGGACATCATCCTCGGTATCACCAAGGCCTCTTTGAACACCGACTCGTTTTTGTCAGCGGCCTCCTTCCAGGAGACCACCAAGGTGCTCACCGATGCTGCGCTTGAGGGCAAGATCGATCGGTTGAATGGCCTCAAGGAGAACGTCATCATCGGCAAGCTGATCCCGGCGGCGACCGGTTTGAAGCGCTACCGCCGCATCGAGATCGAGCCGAGCGAACCGCTGCCGCGCGCGATCGACGACGTGGGCCTGCTCGACCAGGAGGAGATCGCGGCCGAGCTGGGCATCAGCGGCGAAGACGCCTTCGGTGCCTACGGGCAGGAGTACGCCGCGGATCTCGCTTCTTTGGAGCAGATCGGCGCGGGCGACACCGACCCGGGGTTCGTCGAGGAGCTGGCGGAGCTTGAGATGGCCGAGGAGCTGCCTGGCAGTGGCGCCGGTAGCGGCAATGGCGCGGAGCCGGAGGGCTCGGGCGAGTAGAGCAGGGTTCGGGCGAGTAGCGGGGGGCTCGGGCGAGGAGAGCAGGCAAGCTGTGCAGCAGGAAAGGGTCGGCCTTCGGGCCGGCCCTTTTTTATGGGCTGGCGAGGGTTGCCTGTTCGCGCGTCGTTTGTTTGAGTTTGTGGGTTGGGGGTTGACGTCATGTTTGTTTTATGGTTACAATGGCTGCGCGTTGAGATATGGATCGGGTTGGGTTTGGTCCTCTCAGGCCGGATTGTGCGCTACTGAGGGATGTTTGGGAGAGGCTGGGTCAGAACGATGAAGGGGTTGTTTTCGCGTGACTGCTAGGGAGACAGGCGTGTTGGGAGTAGTTGCGGCCTCTGTTGGGGGTCTAACTAGATGCGTCAGCATCACTGACGCATCTCTCTCTCTCTCTCTCTCTCTCTTGGCCGGGTCGGCTAGCTTCTAGGGCCTGTCGTTCGGCGCTGCGGCGTTGTTCTTGCTCCCGGTGGGGGGTGGTGTAGGTGGCTGGCGTCGTTGCGGCGCGGGCTGCCCGCCGGGGCGTCACTCGCTCCGTTCCTGCTGGTAGGCCCAGGATTGGGGCTGCGCAGGTCACTGAAGTGCAGCGCTCGCGGATGCTCGCTGCGGCGGTGCAGGTGGTGGGGGAGCTGGGGTACGAGAAGATGTCTGTGGCTCGGGTCACGGCGCGCGCGGGGGTCTCGCGGCGCACGTTCTATGACCTTTTCGAGGACCGCGAACAGTGCTTCCTCGTCGCGTTCACGGATACGATCGAGCGCGCCCGTGCGCTCGTGGTGGATACGGCCGAGGGGCAGCGTGAGTGGCGCGCCGGGATGCGCGCGGGCCTCGCCGCACTGCTTGAGATGTTCAGCGAGGACCCACAGGCCGGCCGTCTGCTCGTAGTCGAGGCGCTGAAGACCGGACCCGCCGTGCTCGAACAGCGCTCACGGGTGATGAGCGAGCTGCTCGAAGCGGTCGATGGTGGCCGTGTGCAAGGCAGGGCCGCCCGCGAGGTCGCGCCATTGACCGCGGAGGGCGTCGTCGGCGCGGTCTTCACCGTCATCCACGCACGCCTCTCCTCTCCGGCCGGGACGGACTCGCTGCTTGAGCTTTTGAACCCGTTGATGGCGATCATCGTGCGCCCCTACCACGGTGCCGCTGCGGCCCAGAAAGAGCTGGCACGCGCCACACCACCCAGAAACCAGGCGCGCCGCACCGGTGAGGTGGACCCCTTGAAGGGCCTTGACATGCGCCTGACCTACCGCACGCTGCGAGTCCTTGCCGTGGTCGCGGAATCCCCAGGCACCAGCAACCGCATGGTCGCGCAGGCCGCCGGCGTCGCCGACCAGGGGCAGATCTCAAAGCTCCTGACGCGGTTGGAGGCCCTCGGGCTCCTGCGCAACACCGGCGTCGGGCACGTCAAGGGCGAGCCCAACGCATGGGTTCTCACCCGCAGAGGCGAGCAGGTGCAGCAAGTACTCAACCCAGCGACGAGCAACACATGACAAGCATCGACAAAAGGGAGAACAGGGTGGTGCACAACACGACTCGTCAGAGGTCACACGACACGCTGAGACGCACAGTGATTGGGCGGGCCATCACCGGCCTGGCGGTTGCATGCGCCATCGGAGGAGCACTCGCCACCGCAGGTACCGCCGGCGCCGCGCTACCGGACGGACGCACCTACGAGCTCGTGTCGACTACCGCCGCTCCCTACGGCGAACCATATGTGCCGATATATCCCGGCGGCGTTTTTATCAACAGTCCCGTGAGCATCTACCAGGCCGCGCTCGGTGGCGATGCCCTCGCATATGCGGGAGGCGGGGCCGAAACGGGTGGAACCGGCCTTCTTGCCACGGGCGCTCCGGGGAACGAGTGGCTTGCTACCCGAGGGCAGGACGGTTGGAAGACCACTGTGCTCACACCCGCGCCCTACGCTCAACAAAGCGGAGTCAAACCACTGTTCCAAGGATTTTCGCAGGATCTTTACTCGGGGATAGTGGACTCCGGTGCCCTGCCTCCATCGGCTGGAGTGCCTGGCGGATGCGCAGAGCAACTCTATCGACGCGACAACACCACCGGGACATACACGACGCTTGTTCCTCATCCTCAGGCTACAAGTCAATGCGGACGGCCGCTCTTTGCCGGAGCAGCCGAAGGTGCCGAGGGCCTGATCTTCCAGAGCGAAGCGGCCCTTGCCCCAGGAGCACTGGAAGCCACAGAATTTCCAGAAGGACATTCGAGCCATTCTGTTGGTGAATTCGTGGTGAATAATCCTTGTGAATTCGGGTGCAATCTTTACCTGCTCGAGCACGGTTCGCTTCAGCTCGTGAACGTTCTTACCGGTGCTGGGGCTACTGTGCCCAATGCGACATTTGGCGGGTATGCTGGTCAAGATCCGCCTGATTTCAGCAATGCGATCTCACGCGACGGGTCGCATATCTTCTGGACCGACACGCAGGCCGGCCCCGATATGGGCCACGTGTATGTGCGGGAGAATGGAACAGTGACGGTGCAGGTGTCGGGCAATGATCCGGCGCAGTATTGGACGGCATCGCCGGATGGTCGCTATGCCTTGTATACCGAAGGTGGAGCGCTGTGGTCATTCGATACCACGACCGAAACCCGCCAGTTGCTGGCGGGCGAAGGATTGCACGGCGAAGCCGCTGCCGTCGAAGGTGTCATTGGGATGAACTCTGTCGGCGCAGATGCCTCTTATGTCTACTTCGTTGCGTCGAATGTGCTCGCCGTAAACAAAAACTCCCACCATGACGTGGCGGCTCTGGGCGAACCGAACCTGTATCTCCGTCACGAAGGCACGATCAGGTTCATTGCCACTTTGGCGGGAGAAGACAACGGTCTGCACGATTATCATGGAACGCTTAACGCCTCATTTGGGGACTGGCGGGCTGACGTCGGTGCACGCACTACTGGGGTGACGCCGGACGGCAGTCATCTGGCGTTTGAGTCAGGACGATCCCTGACTGGCTATGACAATCATGATTTGTCCACAGCAAGGAAAATTACGGAGGCTTATGTGTATGACGCGACGAGTGGGGGGTTGTCGTGTGCATCATGCGATCCGGTAGGCATCGCCCCATCTATCGAAGAGGAAAATGGGCTCTCCACTCTGCCGGTCAGCGCGCCTGACTTCACATCGATGCGGCGATGGTTGTCGGCGAACGGAAGGCGGCTGTTCTTCGATACGCCGCAGCAACTGGTGATGCAGGATCGCAACGGGCCGCATTGGGACGTCTATGAGTGGGAGAGCGCTGGCGAAGGCTCATGTGCAGCCCCGGACGCGTCAACAGTCACGGACGGTTGCACGTACTTGCTGTCCGGCGGCGAGGGTGAAAGCGATTCGGTGCTCGCCGACGCTGACGTCGAAGGGAACAACGTGTTCTTCTTGCATCGGGGCTCGCTTGGAGGCGCCCAGATCTCGAATGAGCGCGACGAGCTCTATGACGCACGGGTCGGTGGTGGCTTCACGGAAGCATCCACTGGCTGCGCGGATGGCGGTTGCAGCCAGGCGCCGGCGGCACCCGCCGGTTATTCAATCCCAGCAACAGTGAGTGCAAGCGGGTCTGGCAATTTGCCCGCGGCCGCGCCTGTGCCGGTGAAGCAGTCGAGGGCTGCGCCAAGCGCATTGAAGCGTGCGCTGGCGCACTGCAAGAAGGAGCGGCCGGCGTCGCGTCGCAAGCGTTGTGAAACCAAGGCGCGACTGAGATATCGAACGAAGCGACCCGCACATGCGCGTGCGAGAAACGGGAGGTCGTGATGGGACACAGCTCACAGGCAAGCTCGCAGGGTCAATGCGCAGCCAGGTATCGGTCGCCGTATATCTTGGCTTTGATTGCCTGCCTCCTCGTGGCTCTCGGCGCGATCTTTTCTGCATATGCAGTTGCGTTCGATGAGGTCCAGGCTCCGGGCTGGGCGCTGTCTGCTACCACTTACCCGTCGAGTCTGGTGCAGGGTGTGGATGCGGTGCAGGTCGTGACGGTGGCGCCCGAAGCGGTGTCGTTCACGGTGGGGTATGAACAGTCACAGACAGCCCCATTGCCGGCGGGAAGCACGGCGAGCACGGTGCAGGGCGCGCTTGAAGGGCTTGCGGGCATTGGCGCCGGCGACGTCGCGGTTACTGAGGAAGGCGCTGGGGTTTACGCGGTGAAGTTCGTTGGTGCGCTTGGGGACACCCATGTCGCTGAACTTGAAGCTGAAGGCGCGAATGTGGCTGAGCGGACAGACGGTGCGGCTAGCGGCACCATCGCGGTGGATGTGTTCAATGTCGGTGCGGCCGCGAGCACGGGCGAAATCACGTTTGTCGATCATCTGCCTTCTGGCGTGCACGCCAAGCGGGCCGGCGAGTTGCTCAGTGCGTCCAGGGGCTTCGGGGGAGGATGGGGCGTTGATCCCATCATCGAAAATGAAGATTGGAGTTGCACGGGGAACGGTCCGGGTCCGAACCATGGCGTGGCCGGTGCGACTGTTGTTACGTGTACGAACAACCCAGCGGGACTGGCGAGTTTTGCCGGAGGCGGCGGCGTCCCTCATCCACGTGGGTTGGTGCCGCAGCCGGCAGTTGGCATTACGGTGGAAGCGAGTGGCGAAGCGAGCGGGCTGGTGAACCACGCGTCGATCGCAGGCGGCGGCGCGCTGGCGTCCGCGAGCACCGAGAACGAGGTGAACGTGGGCTCTGCGGTGCGTCCCGGTATCTCGGGTGGGGATGTGTGGTTCTCGAGCGCGGATGGTCAGGTTGATACCCAGGCGGGATCGCATCCCTATGCGATGACGACGGTCATTGATCTCGCAACCATCACCAACCAGGCCAGGCGGCCGGAACAGTCTGGTGCATTGTTGCGTGATCTGGAAGTGCGCTTGCCGCCGGGATTCGTGGGCGATCTGCGGAACATGCCCAGGTGCACCCTGCTCGAACTCGAACATGGGGAACTCGGCGCATGCCCTCAGTCCAGCGAGGTTGGGCTGCTCTCGACCCAGCTGGTGAACATCGCCTCGCCTCTTGGGGATTCGCTTTTCAACATGGTGCCACCGAAAGGCCAAGCGGCTGAGCTTGGATTCAAGCTGCTTGGTGTGACGGTGCTGATCGACTTCAGCGTGCGCAGCGGTGGTGACTATGGCATCTCGGTGCACACGAACAACATCATCCAGTTCCCGCAGGGCCAGGTCGTGGTCGTCGTGTGGGGTGACCCCGGCGATAGAAGTCATGACATCTGGCGCGGCAACGAAGGGGAAGGGTGTAGTCCGAGCGAACTTGAACAGAGCCCTGAAAGTGAAGCGGGTTCGTATTGCACCCGGCCGCAGCGTCGTGTGTTGTCGCCGATCCTTCGATTGCCGACGTCTTGCGAAGGGCCCCAGGCGATCTCGTTGCGGGAGCTGAGTGGGTGGGAAGACCCGAACCTGCACTCGGAAGTGAATCTCCTGACGCATGACAGCAATGACCAGCCGGGGGGCTTTACTGGCTGTGAAAGCCTCAGGTTTGAACCGGTGTCGCGGCTTTTGCCGGAAGCTGGGCGGGCGGATCAGTCGATAGGTTTGACTGCGGAAGTGGCCCCGGCTTTGGGTGGGCTCGAGGAACCGTTCGGACTGGGCACGTCAGACATCAAGAGTGCGACGGTGACGTTGCCTGCGGGGTTTGTCGTGAACCCCGGGCAGGCCAGCGGCCTGCAGGCGTGCTCGATGTCCGCCGCGGGTCTTGAGCCGCTGCCTGGTGGTGGGGAGAATGATGGGCCGTCGGCGTGTCCTTCGGGATCGCAGATTGGGACGGTGCTGTTGCGCTCCCCGCTGATCGAGGGCGCTGATGAAAAGCAGATGGAAGGCGGGGTGTATCTCCTTGAATCGAACCCGCCCGACATTAAGCTGTTGGTCGCTGCGTCGGCGGATGGTGTGAACGTGAAGTTCGTCGGTACTGCGCATTTGGATGCGAGCACTGGGCAGGTCACGGCGGTGTTCGAAGGCACGCCGCAGCTGCCCGCGAGCTTGTTCAAGCTGACGTTTAAGGGCGACCCGCATGCGGCGCTCGATACCCCGCCGCGGTGCGGGACGTTCAGTGCCGTCTCGGCGTTGACGCCGTGGGGCACGCCGCTCACCGCGGGCTTCACCGAAGGTCTGAGCCTCGGCGTGGTGGAAGGCGCGGGGGGTGCAGCATGCCCGTCGGGCGTCCTCCCGTTCGCGCCGTCGTTGACGGCGGGGTTGGATGGGGCGCAGGCGGGGCGTTATGCCGGGATGTCGGTGCGGCTGGTGCGTGGCGACGGGCAGCAGCGCGTCGGGGCTTTCCAGGTCACATTGCCGCCGGGGGTGTCTGGGGCAATCTCCCACGTTCCGTTGTGCCCGGAACCACAAGCAGCACAAGGCGCGTGCCCAGCCAGCTCGCAGGTCGGGGATGCGGTCGTGTCGGCCGGTGCGGGTGCGTACCCGCTGGTGCTGCCCCAGCCGGGTGGGCCGCAGATTCCGGTCTACCTCACCGGCCCCTACCATGGGGCCCCGTTCGGCTTGTCAATTGTGACCCCGGTGCTCGCCGGCCCGTTCGACCTAGGATCGATCGTGACTCGTGCGAGGCTGCAGATCGACCCCCGCACGGCACAGGTGACGGCGATCTCTGACCCATTGCCGCAGATCGTCGATGGGGTCCCGACGGACATCCGCGAAATCCAGGTGCTGCTCAACCATGGCGCCTTCACGTTCAACCCGACGAACTGCACCACGACTGGATACTCCGGGACCGCCACGGGCACAGGCATACCGGGCACCGAAGAACCGTCGCAGCAGGCGTCGCTCGTTACTCGCTCGCAGGTAACGGGGTGCCGCGAACTCGCGTTCAAACCGAAGTTCACGGTATCCACCGCGGGGAAGACGACTAAGGCCAATGGGGCAAGCTTGAAGGTCAAGCTGGCGTTCCCTCACTCGGGACCGCAAGACCCCTCTCAGGACGCGGAAGCGAACATCCACACTGTGCACGTCCAACTACCCAAAGCGCTACCCGCACGGCTGACGACCCTTCAGCAGGCGTGCACCGAACAGCAGTTCGCAGCGAACCCCGCAGGGTGCCCCACGGCATCGATCGTGGGCAGGGCCAAGGTCTCAACACCGATCCTGCCCGTCCCGCTCGAAGGCCCAGCCTACTTCGTGTCCCACGGCGGAGCGGCATTCCCCGAACTCGCGCTTGTCCTCCAAGGCGACAACGTCACGATCGAGCTCAGCGGCGAAACCGCGATTCAAAGCAAGACTCAGGTTACGAGCTCGACGTTCAGGACGGTTCCTGACGCTCCTGTCTCGAGCTTCGAGCTCGACCTGCCCGCGGGGAAGTACTCGGCGCTCGCAGCCGTCCTGCCCGCGAAGGCCAGGGGCAGCCTCTGTGGCCAGAAGCTCATGATGCCCATCACCACCACTGGCCAGAACGGCGCGGTCCTTACGCAAAGCACGAAGATCAGCATCAGCGGATGCGCCAAACCCAAGAAGAAGACCAAACCCAAGAAGAAGCACCACGAGACCAAGACGAAGAAGAAGAGGTAGCGCGCGGGCCTGGCACTCGTGCTCGCCAGTGGAGATGGCCGAAGCGGCTCGCCGTGAGAGATCCCGGCGAGCGACGCGAACATCCCCGGTATCTGCTCTTTGCTGGGTTGGCAAACACATATGATATAGGTCTTATTTTCCTATATTCCCCAGTTTGCTATGCTGGCAAATATGGCCCTAGAGGAAAAAGCTCTGGTTGACGGGGCTGTTGCCCAGCTGCGAGAGATGCTGCCGCCCACCTGGACGGTTGAGCCCGCCAATCGTGCGTTTACCGGCGCCGCGGGCGCCCAGCCGAAGACGTGGGCGGATTGCGCGATCGATCTCAGATCCCCCCACGGAGGCATGACGACATTCGCTGTCGAGGCCAAGTCCTCGTTTGACCCGCGCTCCGCCGAACAGCTCCTCGCCGGGCTTGCCGGTGTCCTGCGCGGGCTCGGGGGCGGTCCGCCGATTCTTGCCATCGCTCCCTGGATGAGCAGCCGCACCCAGGGGCTGCTCGCCAAGGAAGGCATCAACTACCTCGATCTCACCGGCAACGCGCGCATCGCGCTGGACCATCCGCCGCTCTACATCAGGTTCAGCGGAGCGACTCGAAATCCACAACCGGCACCGCGCGCGCGCGCAAGTGTGCGGGGACCCAAGGCGGCGCGGGTCATTCGCCTGCTGCTCGATGTCGCACCGCCGTACGGGCTGGGTGAGATCGCCGCTGCCACGGGGCTTGCCCCAGGGTACGTATCGCGGCTCCTGGAGACGCTCGATCGGGAGGCGCTGATCGAGCGTGCGCGGCGCGGGCCTGTAGAGACGGTCGACATTCCGGGGCTGATCAGACGCTGGGCGGAGTCCTATGACGTCCTCAGAACGAACCGGACCTCCATGTTCCTCGGGCGCCAGCCGATGAGTGGGCTCGTCTCGACGCTGCAATGGCTGTCGGAGGGGGCCGCGCCTGTCGCGGTCACGGGCTCCTTTGCCGCTGCGCTTGTGGCTCCGGTCGCATCGTCCACGCTGCTGCTCGCCTATTGCGACGATGTCGCCACGGCGGCTGAGGGCATGGGGCTGCTTCCGGCGCGGGAGGGCGCCAACGTCATTCTGCTCAGCCCCTTCGACCCTGTTGTATGGGAGAGGGGTCGCGAGGAGCTTGGCGTGCGCTTCGTGGCGTATTCCCAGGCCGTCGTTGACTGCCTCACCGGCACCGGTCGCATGCCGGCCGAGGGGGAGGCCCTGCTGGAATGGATGATGGCCGACGAGTCGCGTTGGAGGCTCCCCTCGCTTGGCGAACGACCCAAGCGGCCTCAGCGGCTCGTGTTGCCCGAGGGGCCTGAGCGGGCCGCGCAGCGCCTGTGACCGGCGCCGGAGAGGGTACGAAGTCCTTGGCCGCGGCGGCGCCGGACCCGCTGTACGTGGCATCGAGACGTGTGCTCCTCGACGCTCTTATCGCACTGGGCGCCCACCGGGATGCCGTGGTCGTGGCTGGCGCCCAAGCGGTGTATCTCAATACCGGCGAGGCCGACCTGTCCATCGCCGTGGCCCCCTACACGACCGACGGGGACCTGGCGCTCGACCCTCAGTTGCTCGCGAGAGTGCCCGAGCTCGAAGCTGTGATGAAGGGCGCCGGCTTTCAGCTCAAGCCGCAGGGTGACAGCCACGTCGAGCCGGGCATCTGGCTCGCCACCGTGCAAGTCGCCGGCCGCCAGGCGTCGATCCCCGTGGATCTCATCGTCCCCGAGGGCGCTGCCTCTGGCGGTGGCAAGCGTGCGGCACGCCTCGATGGTCATGGCAGGCGTGCCGCGCGGCGGGCGATCGGCCTGGAGGCGGCGCTGATCGACAACCGTCCGATGAGCATCGCCGCTCTCGATCCAGACACAGACTCGCGATCGGTCACCGCCAGGGTCGCCGGACCCACGGCTCTGCTGGTGGCCAAGGTCCACAAGCTCAACGATCGCGTGATGGGCGCTCGCGTCGGCCGGCTCCTCGACAAGGATGCCGCCGACGTCGTGAGGCTCATGCAGGCTTTCGACCCCTCGGAGATCGCTGCCGTCTTCACTCGGCTCGGCCAGGCCCCGCCGGCTGCGGAGCCCACGCAGGACGCACTTGAGTACCTGAGGCAACTGTTCGGCCGACGCGGGCGCCCGGGCATCGAGATGGCAGCCAGGGCGCTGCGATCGAGCGTGCCCACCGAGCGCATCGAGGCGCTCTGCGTCGCCTACGTGGCCGCCTTGCTGGGGTCGATCGACGGGCGCGGCTGATGAGCATATGGGCTGTCCTCCGAGGGTTGCCTGTTAGCACGACCCTTGTTTGAGCTGTGATTACCATGACTGTGCGTTGAGATATGGATCGGGTTGGGTTTTGGTCCTCTCAGGCCGTGATGGACGCATCTAGTAAGACCCCCAACAGAGGCCACAACCACTCCCAACACGTCTGTTTCCCTAACAGTCACGCGAAAACAACACCTTCATCGTTCTCTCTCTGGCCGGGTCGGCTAGCTTCTAGGCCCCGCTGTCCGGCGCTTCGGCGCCGTTCCCGCTCCCTCTGGGGGTGGTGTAGGTGGCTGCTGTCACTTAGGCGCAGGTCGCTCGCCGGCGCGTTTCTCGCTCGGAGCCTATTGCGCGGCAGCGAGTTGGCGCTGCGCAGGTCACTGAAGTGCAGCGCTCGCGGATGCTCGCGGCGGCGGTGCAGGTGGTGGGGGAGCTGGGCTACGAGAAGATGATGCTCGTGTATGAGGCCGCGGCGGGTGACCGTGACTGGCGCTCGCAGCTGCGGGCGAGTCTCGCCGCGTTGCTTGGATTCTTTGCGGAGGAGCCGCTTGCGGGTCGTGTCCTGGTGGTCGATGCATTGAAGGCTGGTCTCGTAGTGCTCAAGCGTCGTGCGGATGTTGTCGCGGAGCTGATCGAGGTGGTGGAGGGCGGTGGTGGCCAGGTTCGTGGTGGCCGCGCGCTCGCGCCGCTCACGGCCGAGGGTGTCGTTGGCGCTGTGCTGGCCGTTGTGGACGCCCGGCTCTCTGAGCCCGACAGCGGCTCGCTCACCGAGCTTTTTAATCAAACAGAACACCAAGATCACGGTCACCGGCTGTCCCAAAGCGAAAAAGAAGAAGCACAAGACCAAGAAGGAGAAGCGCGGCCTCTGAAGCCGAGGGCCCCGGCGACCGCAGGCGAGAGATCCTGGCAGCCGAAGCTGTCGCTGCGCTCAGATGGGGTCCGTGAGCGCGACGATAGCATCGGTGTGGTGGGGTCGAGGCGGTGCAGTCCGGGCACGCCGTCAAAGTCGGCATCCACGGAGAGGATCGGGGCCGTCTCGATCTCAGACGGAGGACGCGTGGCCGCCTTCCAGTATGACCCCGCCTTCCTGATAGACCGCACGGGACGCTGGGAGCTGGCTCCCGCATTCGACGTCACCTACGCCTACCGGCAGGGGAGCGAGTGGAAGGGCCACCATCAGATGACGCTCAACGGCAAGCGGGATGATTTCACGCTGCAGGACTTCGATGCCTGTGGCCGTGTGGCGACACTGCCCCAAGGGCGAGCGCGACGCATCGTGGAGGAGGTCGGCGAGGTCGTCTCGCGCTGGGAGGCCTATGCCGGGGAGGCTCGGGTCGACGAGGAGTGCGTGCACGGGATCGCCCCGGCGCTGCGGTTGTCCTTGGCGGCCGCGTGAGGCCCGCCCGGTCCACCCGGCCCGCTTGCCTGGGTTGCCTGTTTGCTCGTCCTGCGTTTTAGTTTGTGGGTTGGGGGTTGACTACGTCTGTGTTTTATGGTTACAATACGGCCGTGTTGGCATCCCTATGGGGATTGCCTTGATATCGACCGGGTTGGGCCTTGGCCTCGTGGGCCGGTGTGTGCGCAACCTTGGGTTTTGGGAGAGGGCCGGGTCAGAGCGATGAAGGGGTTGTTTTCGCGTGAGTCTTAGGGAGACAGACGTGTTGGGAGTGGTTGTGACCTCTGCTGGGGGTCTAACTAGATGCGTCAGCATCACTGACGCATCTCTCTCTCTCTCTCTCTCTCTCTTGGCCGGGCCGGCTAGCTTCTAGCCCCCTTTCTTCTGCCACTTGGGTGTGTCTGGCCTCCCCGGCGGGGGGGCTGGGATGATGGCGCCTGCGGCCCAGGCCACCCGCAGGACGGTCTCGCGTCCGGCGTCTGCTCACCCGCGAGTGGGGGCGAGCCAAGTGACCGAAGTGCAGCGCTCGCGGATGCTGGCCGCGGCGGTGCAGGTCGTGGGGGAGTTGGGGTACGAGAAGATGTCGGTGGCGCGGGTCACGGCGCGTGCGGGTGTGTCGCGGCGCACGTTCTATGACCTCTTCGAGGACCGCGAAGCGTGTTTCCTCGCGGCGTTCGTGGATACGGCCGACCGGGCACGCACGTTGGTGCACGGGGCCGCCAGGGGAGAGCGTGAGTGGCGCTCCAAGGTTCGCGCCGGTCTGGCCGCGCTGCTGCAGTCGTTTACCGAGGAGCCGCTGGCGGGTCGTCTGCTGGTCGTCGATGCCCTGAAGGCGGGCCCCGTGGTGCTCGAGCGCCGCAGGCAGATCATGCATGAGTTGCTTGCTGTGATCGACGGCGGCCTTGCGCAGGCGAGAGCCGGTCGCGAGGTCGCACCCCTGACGGCTGAGGGGGTCGTCGGTGCGGTCTTCACCGTCGTGCATGCGCGCCTGTCTTCGCCGGATGGTGTGGGTTCGCTGCTTGGGCTGTTGAACCCGCTGATGGCGATGATCGTGCGGCCCTACCTTGGTGCCGCGGCGGCACAGAGAGAGTTGACACGCCCGGACCCATCCGCGCGAAAGGTGCACCGGCGCGCGAGCGTGGACCCGCTGAAGGGTCTGGATATGCGCTTGACATACCGCACCCTGAGGGTCCTCGCGGTCATCAGCTCCTCACCGGGTGCGAGCAACCGGATGGTCGCGACGGCCTCGGGCGTTGCCGACCAGGGTCAGATCTCGAAGTTGTTGACGAGATTGGAGAGTCTGGGGTTGATCCGTAATACGGGTGTTGGGCATTTGAAGGGTGAGCCCAATGCGTGGGAGTTGACGGTTAGAGGGATGCAGGTCGAGCAGGTGGTCCGCGGTCAGGCGGCTATGGCAAATCAAGAGGAGGAGTGAGGATGTTTCGAGTTCTGGGTAGGCGCTTGTCTTACGCGAACGTCGTCGCGACGTTGGCGCTGGTGTTCGCGATGAGTGGCGGCGCGTACGCCGCGGGCCGGTATCTCATCACCTCGTCCAAGCAGATCAGTCCGAAGGTGCTAAAGACGCTCAAGGGGGCGCCCGGTAAGGCCGGCGCGCAGGGTCCGGCGGGAGCCGCGGGTGCCCAGGGGCCAGCCGGGGCCGCCGGCGCCAAGGGCGAAGCAGGTGCGCCCGGCGCGCGGGGTGAAATGGGGCCTCCCGGCGCCAAGGGCGAAGCTGGTGCGCCGGGGAAGGAAGGCTCGCCGTGGACCGCCGGTGGGACGCTGCCCAAGGGCAAGAGCGAGACGGGGACGTGGAGTGTGCAGACGCACGGGGAAATTCTCGGCTTCACCTCGATTTCATTCCCCATCCAGCTGGCAAACGGGTTGAGCGCGGCGCATGTTTTCTTCATCCCGCCGGGAGAAGAAGGCAAGGTGGGCGCCGAACAGTGTCCGGGGAGCGTTGGCAGCCCTGAAGCCGCTGAAGGAGACCTGTGCGTATATGCCCGCGAACTCGGGGAGCTGACTCCGTTTTCGCTCGGTGCGATCGACGATCCGACGCAATCCGAGGGCACACCCGGTGCCGCGAAGACCGGGGCGAGTCTGATGCTTGTCCCGGAAGCAGGGTCTGAAGCCGAAACGGGTTACGGCACGTGGGCGGTGACCGCACCGTGATGAGCTGTCACGCCCGCTGGGCTTTCACGGTTGTGTGCGTCGTCGTGGTTGCGCTTGCGCTGGGTATGCCCGCGGGTGTGTTTGGTACGCAGACGCACTATTACGTTCGGGGGTTCGGTGTCCCAGGGTCGGGCGCGGGCGAGCTCTCACTCATGGAAGCCAATATCGACAGGGCGGGTAGTGGTGTCGCGGTCAGCGAGCAGGCCCACGACGTGTATGTCGCGGATACGGGCAACCGTCGTGTCGATGAGTTCGCAGTGGATGGGGCGTTCGTGCGGGCGTTTGGGTGGGGTGTGCTGGACGGTGAAGCGAAGCTCGAGGCGTGCACGCGGATATCGGGTTGCCGGGCCGGCCTGTCGGGATCGGGTCCCGGCGAGTTTGAGACGCCGGTGTTCGTGGCGGTCGATAACGATTCCGGCAGCGCCTCCTACGGCGATGTGTATGTGGGGGATACGGGCGATGATCTGGTCACGAAGTTCACCGCCGAAGGTGCATTGGTGGAATCGTGGGGCAATAACGGCTCGGGCGGGAGCGCGAACGGGCAGTTGAACGGGTCGCCCACCGAACTGTTCGACCACGGGGATCTGGAACAGCCTTTTGAGGGTGTCGCGGTGGATAGCGCGGCGAATTTGACGGTGTTTGGTCGGTTTCTCTCGCGGATGTTCGGGTTCAGCCAGGACGGGAGTTGGACCCAGAGCTGCACCGTGCCATTGGCCGCCGGCCCTGGTTACCAGGGCATCGCTGTGGATCGCTCCGGAGATGTCTATGTCGTGGAAGGCGCTGGTCGGGTCCAGAAGGTCGAACCGGATTGCAACGCGCTTGGCGATGTGGTCCTGCCGACAAGCGGGAGCGAGGGAGTGACCGGTCTGGCGGTCGACGCGGAATCGAGTGATCTGTATGTCGATCAGGCGGGCGTGTTGATCGAAGACATCCCGCTGGCCGGGTGTGTGCCGGGTCTGCGTGGTTGTGTAGCGAGCCAGTTGTTCGGGGAAGGTGTGCTCGAGGGGGCGGCGGGGCTGGCAATCGATGCGGAATCCGGTGTTGTGTATGGGGCGAATGCGCTCGCGGGGAGCATTGCGGTGTTCGGTGTGGCCGTTGCGGCGACGCCCACGCCCGCGAGTGAAGTGAAGGCGCGGAGCGCGATCTTGCATGGCAGGGTCAACCCCGAGGGCGCCGAACTGTCGCGCTGTCGCTTCGAATACGGCGAAGGTGAAAGCTACGATCACAGCGTCCCCTGTGAAGAGAGCCCGTCCTCGATCGGCACAGGCAGCCTGCCTGTCGAAGTGCAGGCGAAGGTCGCGGGCCTGGCGGGCGGCACGAGCTACGACTTCCGGTTGCGCGCCACGAACGCGAACGGGGATGTGCGCAGCGAAGGCGAGCCGCTGAGCACGCTGATGATCGCGCGGATCATGGAAGCCTCGAGCGCTGAGATCGAGGAAGAAGCAGGTGGGGGCGTGTCGGCGCTGTTGAGCGCGAAGATCAACCCGGAGGGTATCGCGGGCACCTCGTGTGAGATCCAGTACGGAACCTCCACGAGCTATGGCAGCACGATCCCCTGCGAACCCGCTGCGCTTTCGGGCGGTGCGGGCACAGTTGTGTCTGTCCGACTGAAGGGATTGAGCAAAGCAACCTACCACTGGCGTGTTCTCGTCACTGACGAAAACGGTGTCGTTGAAGGCGCGGATCAGACGTTTGTGTATCTGGCTGAGACGCCCGTGCAGCGTGGTTGTGGCAACGAAGCGGTGCGTGGCGAAGGTGTTGTGAACCCGGATACGGGCCGCGCGTTCTCGCTGGCGTTGCCCGATTGTCGTGCGTACGAGATGGTGACGCCGACGTCCAAGGACGGAGCGCTCGTCAACCACGGAGGGTTTGTGACTCCGCCGTCGTTCGCGGACGACGGGTCACGAGTGATGTTGAAGAGTCTTCAATGCTTCCACGCGCCGTCCTCCTGCGTGGGGATACGGGAGGCCGAAGGTGAGCCGTACGCGTTCGAACGAACCGCCGTCGGGTGGGTCACGGAAACGTTGGCTCCTTCGGCGGCCAGCTTCTCCGGCAATACTAGGCTGGCATACAACGCGAACACAGGGCTCGTGCTCTTTGCGCTGCCCGCGGTCGCTCCGGCGCTTGAACAGTTCTATGTTCGCCGGCCAGACGGCACGCTGCAAGCGGTCGGGCCGCTCAGCGAAGCTACCGGTCCTGCAGCCCTCCCGAGCGTCCAGAATGACGTAATTATCGGGACGAGTGACTTTTCGCATATTGTCTACGAGTCCGGGCTGAACGGGTGGCCTTCGTTCGACGAAACCACAGGAGGGGGAACAACGTATGAGTATGCAGGCTCTGGCCAATCCAGGCCGGTTCTGGTGGGTGTAACGGGTGGAGCCGGCAACACGAGCCTGATCAGCCGTTGTGGAACGATGCTAGGTGGCTTCAATACGGTAAGAGCAAATCAGGGGAGCCTGTCGGCCGATGGTCGCACTGTGTACTTCACCGCGCGTGCGTGTTCGACGGGGACGGGTGTCAATGCAGGTGTTGCGGTCCCAGCGCCCGCGTTGTATGCCCGGATCGACGGGTCGCGCACAGTGCCAATCTCTGCCTCTGCACCCGAACCACAGTGTGACACGGCCTGCCAACAGGCGCCTGCAGGGGATGCAGGCTTTGAGGGGGCCTCCGCAGATGGATCGCGGGTGTTCTTCACCGATACCCGCCAGTTGACCAACAGCGCGAGCGAGGACAGCCACGCTGGCGACAGCGGTAACGGTTGTCAGTCCACGGCGGCTGTTGCGAGTGGATGCAACCTGTATGAGGTAGAATGTCCCAATCACTGCGAAGACGAAGCCGAGAAGCGCCTGATCGACGTCTCCGCGCCTGCCAGTGGTGGCGAAGCGCCGCGGGTGCAGAGTGTGATGGCGCTCAGCTCTGATGGCTCTCATGTGTATTTCCTCGCGAAGGGCGTTTTGAGCGAAGGAGTCAACGCAGAAGGCAGGGAACCGTTGGAAGGCGCCGAGAACCTCTATGTGTACGAGCGTGACAGCGAACACCCCGATGGGCAGCTGCGATTCATAGCGACGCTGTCCGTTGATCAAGACCCCGAACTGAGTGCGAATGTCACACCGGATGGTCGTTTCCTGGTGTTCAGGAGCCATCGCGGCCTCACGCCGGATGTGACGCACAGTGAAGGCCCTGCGCAGGTGTACCGTTATGACGCGCACAGCGAACGGCTGTTGCGCGTCTCGATCGGGGAGCAGGGCTTTAACGACAACGGCAATGACGCACAGGGCGATGCAAGTTTCGTCCGTGCTCAGGAAGGGGACGCACAAAATCCGGCACGCCGCGATCCGACGATGTCCGATGACGGGTCCTACGTGTTCTTCCAGAGCCCTGCAGGCCTGACACCGGGTGCGCTGAACAACCGTCCGGTGACCGGCAATCCGCATGCGCTAGCTGAAAACGTATATGAGTGGGAGGCGCAGGGCAGGGGTGGCTGCGAACAGGCGTCAGGCTGCGTCTCGCTCATCTCGGATGGCCGTGATGTGATCGAAGGCTCCAGGGTACCCAGCGCGGTGCGGCTGCTGGATGTCGATGTGACGGGCGAGAACGTGCTCTTCGAAACGGCCGACCAGCTCGGATCTGGCGATACCGATACGCAGGTGGATATCTATGACGCGCGGGTAAACGGTGGTTTCCCCGCACCCGTGTCCCCGCCACCGTGCGAAGCGAGCGAGATCCCATTGGCAGGAGTCTGCCGCCAGGCGGGGAGCACGCCGAGCGTGTTCGCGGCGCCGGGCAGCCTCGTGTTCTCGGGACCGGGGAACACGATCACGGAAACCAGGCCTGTCACAGGTAAGCCCGTGGCGCGTGGGCTGACGCGCGCGCAGGCACTCAAGCGAGCGCTGGCGGTGTGCCGCGGGCGCTCCCACGCCGGGGGTCGGGCGAGGCGTGTGGCGTGTGAAAGACGAGCGCGCAAACGCTACGGCCCGGTCAGTAAGAAAAAGAGTAAGGGCGCTCGCAGCCCCGGCAGGGGTCGTGAAGGGAGGAAAGGATGAAGCGTTTCAGGGTCATCGCGGCGGTGTGTGTGTTGATGGCAGTTCTTGCTGTGGCGGCGGCGGTCGCCGTGCCGCTGTCTGTCGCTGCCGCGCCGGCGGCGGCGTGGGGTGTCGTCTCGGCTGCGTATCCGAGTGACTTCTCCGCCGAGGACAATACGCGGTGCCTTGCCGCCGCTTTAGTTGCGCATGATCAGTGCGATACGTTTGTGGTGAGCGCGAGGAATGTGGGAGCCAGGCCGACGGGCGAAAAGGCGGTTACGTTGAGCGACACGCTGCCCGCCGGGTTGAGCGTGCGGAGCGTCTCGATCTTCTGGGACGCGCCGGCGTTTGGCAATCAGGACCTCGTCTCCGCGAGGGCCGCGGCGTGCAGCGAAGTCCCGGCGGGCGCGGGGACGATGGTGAGATGCTCCATCCCGATCACGTTTTTTGCCTCACAGCCCGAACCGGATCGGCATGTCCTGCCGGACGGGACCTTGAAGATGGAAGTGTCGGTCACCGTCAAGGAACCGGTGACGCCGGGTGTGCTGGTCAACCGGGCGAGCGTCTCCGGCGGTGGTGTCGCGGGTGAAGCGAGCACGAGCTCCCAGAACACGCTGAGTGAAGGTCCGGCGGGGTTCGGGCCGGCCGTGTTCAGCGCGCCGCTCACGGCGGCGGACGGTCTCGCGGAGACCCAGGCGGGCGCGCACCCGTATGAGCTGTCGACGACGTTCGATCTGAACAGCTCGACCCGCGAAGGCCCGCAGGCCAATCAGGGCGGCTCGGGTCTGGAAAGGACCGCGGTGCAGGATCTCCGCGATATCGTTGTGGATCTGCCTGTGGGTATGGCGGGGAGTGGGGTGTCGGCGGCACGGTGCACGCTCGCGCGGCTGGCATCCGAGGGCGAAAGGGGCGAACAGAACCATTCAGGTTGCCCGGCGGACACGATTATGGGGTATGTCCGCACCTCCCCCGAAGAGACCGATGGGGTGATCAGCCCGGTCTATAATCTGATCCCTGAGCGCGGGTACGCGGCGGAGTTAGGTTTCCTCGACGGTACCCAGGGGACGCATGTGTTGTATGTGTCGCTCGCGCCAACCCCGGCGGGGTATGTGTTGCGCACGACTACTCGGGAAATCCCGGCGATCACACTGACGGAAATCCTCGCGGATGTGTACGGTGACCCGGCGGCGCGTACGCGTGCGCAGGAAGGCGTTGAAGCGGGCGGGGCGTATGTGTATGGGACGAAGCCGGGGGATGTGCCGACGTTCACGAATCCCGATGATTGCAACGGAGCGCCGCTGGTTACGACGGTGCATATGGATTCGTGGCAGAGCCCAGGGGTATATAACTCGGATGGCACGCCTGACTTCAGCGACCCCCACTGGGTGAAGAGCACGTTTGAATCTGGGCCGCCGGTGACGGGTTGTGAAGCGCTTGCGGGGTTGTTCAACCCGTCACTCACCGCGCGGGCGGAGTCGGGCGTGGCGGACAGCCCGACGGGCCTGGATGTGGATTTGAAGGTGCCGCAGAGTGAAGGTGTGGAAGCGTTGGGTACCCCGCCGGTGCGGGATACGGTCGTGACGTTGCCGGAAGGGATGACGGTCAACCCGTCCTCCGCTAATGGGCTCGCGACGTGTTCTGAGGCGCAGATCGGCTGGCAGGGCAACACCCCGGCCGCCGAAGGGCAACTCGAGGATTTCAATGCCGCGCCGCCCGCTTGCCCCGGCGCGTCGAAGGTCGGGACGCTCGAACTGGAAGCCCCCGCGCTGCCCAGCGAAGCGTGCAAGGAAGCGACTGTGCCGTTGCAGGAATGCCCGAATGCCAGCGAACGCGAAAAGACTCCTTTGTTGGGTTCGATCTACGTGGCCAAGCAGAATGAAAACCCGTTCGGGAGTCTGCTGGCGCTGTACTTCGTGGTCGACGATCCCCGGACGGGTGTGCTTGTGAAGATCCCCGCCGAAGTACAGGCGAACCCCAGCACCGGCCGTTTGACGGCGGTCCTGAAGGACACGGCGCAGTTTCCATTCAGCGAACTGCGTACCCACTTCTTCGGTGGTGATACCGCGGCACTGAAGACACCCCCTGTGTGCGGGGCTTACACGGTCGCCTCGACGATCACGCCGTGGTCCGCTCCGCAGTCCGGTCCCCCCGCGACGCCCTCCGCGTCCTTTGAAGTCGCGCAGAGCCCCAGCGGCAGTGCGTGCGGCGCTCAGGGCTTCTCCCCTTCGTTCACTGCGGGCACCGCGGGCCCGCAGGCGGGTGCGTTCAGCTCGTTCAGCGTGACGTTCTCCCGCGAGGACGGCGAACAGAACCTGGGTGGCGCCAGCGTGACGATGCCGCCCGGTCTGCTCGGGACGCTACGAAACGTCACACAGTGCCCCGAACCGCAGGCCTCTCGTGGGGAATGCGGCCCGGGGAGTTTGATCGGGGAAGCCACGACGGCCGTTGGTGCCGGCCCTTCGCCCTACTGGGTGCACGGTGGGCAGGTGTACCTGACAGGCCCGTATAACGGCGGTCCGTTCGGCCTGTCCCTCGTCGTGCCCACGACGGCCGGCCCGTACACCCTCACGGGGAACGCCGGCCCCGGCCGTGAGGTCGTGCGCGCCTCGATCCGCGTGAACCCCAGCACCGCGCAGATCACCGTTGTGAGCGACCCACTGCCCACGATCCTCCAGGGGATCCCCCTGGACGTCCGTGCGGTCAACGTCACCGTGAACCGTGCGGGGTTCATCTTCAACCCGACCAGCTGCGACCCCCTCGTGGTCGCTGGCACGCTCTCCTCGGCACAGGGCGCGAGCGCGAACGTATCCAGTCGCTTCCAGGCCGCGAACTGCGCGCGTCTGGCATTCAAACCGTCGTTCAAGGTCTCCACGCAGGCTAAGACGAGCAAGAAGAATGGGGCGAGCCTGACGGTGAATGTCACCTCGGGCCCTGGGCAGGCGAACATCGGGAAGGTCTCGGTGACGCTGCCCAAGCAGCTGCCTGCGAGGCTCTCCACGATCCAGCAGGCCTGCACCGAGGCGGCGTTCAACCAGAATCCCGCCACCTGCCCCGCAGGATCGAACATCGGGGTCGCGACCGCGACCACTCCCGTGCTGGCGAACCCGGTGAGGGGACCCGCCTACCTCGTGTCCCACGGCGCCGCCGCGTTCCCCGACGTTGTCCTGGTCCTCCAGGGCGAAGGCATCACCCTCGACCTCACCGGCAACGTCGACATCGAGAAAGGCATCACCAGCAGCACCTTCAACAGCGTCCCCGACGCCCCCATCGACACATTCCAGCTAAAGCTCCCCGAGGGACCCCACTCCGGCCTCACAGCCGTCCTGCCCGCCAAGGCCAAAGGCATCCTCTGCGGTAGCAGCCTCACGATGCCAACCACCATCACTGGGCAGAACGGGGCGGTTCTCAAGCAGAGCACCAAGATCCAGGTCACCAACTGCCCCAAAGCCAAAAAAGCCAAGAAGAAGGCCACCAAGCACAAGCACAAGCCAAAGCGGCGACAGCAGAAGCGCTAGACAGGCGGTGACAGCACAAGCGCTAAAGCATCCCGGCCCACTCACCGAGCAGCCTCGCCTCCTGCTCGGTGAGTCCCGCCTGCGGGGCCGTCTGCACGAGCAGCGTCGGCGCCTGCCGCGCAGCGGCCCAAGCGTGGCAGGACTCATCGAAGGCGTCGTCGATCCACGCCAGCGCTCGCCGCGGCCCGGCAAAGGCATCGATCGCATCGAGCTTCCAGTGCGCGCGCGTCACACGCGCGACGCCGCTGTCGGCGGCCATGCCGGCGACCCCGCTGTCAGCGGCCATACCATCCTCCTTCGCTGCTCCAACCTCGTACATACCATCGCGATCGAAGCTCAAGAAAGGCAGCCCTCGAGGTAGCCCGAGCAGGTGGGGCAGATATTCATCGGCCTTCTCCTCCCAGCCGGAGCACCAGGCAAGATCGAAGACAGAGACGAGTCGCAGCAGGTTCTCGGCGGCGGCAGTGGAAAGGAAATGCGGTATGCCGTCTATCGAGTGGAAGCCCCCCTCGCGCACGTCCCGAGGCGAGAAGCCAAAGAGCGAGATGACCCCATCGATATCGACCAGCAGCAGCGGTCGGGTGTGTTCTTTAGCTTGCACTGAGGTATCGACAGGTAATGTGCCTGACCGGCTCCCCGGCAGTAAAGCAAGCGGCGGGGTGTGCCGATGGAGCCCACGATTATGACCTTAGAGCTAGGAATCCTCCTCTCACTCGCCTGCGCCTTCGTGGCGAACCTTGGCTTCTTCTACAAGTACAGAGGAGCAAACGCGGTGGCGAAGGTCGAAGTCAGCCATCCGTGGGCAAGCGCCAAGGCGCTGTTCAGCTCGAAGTGGTTCGCCCTGGGCATGCTGGTGGCCACCCTCTCCTGGACGCTCCACGTAGCGGCTCTGGCGCTGGCCCCGATGTCGGTCGTCCAGGTGGCCCTCGCCGCCGGCGTCGTGTTCATCGCGGTGATGGCCGACCGCCTGTTCGGCTTCGACGTAGGCCCGCGTCAGTGGCTCGGCCTGTGGCTGATGACGGCCGGCCTGATCCTGCTGGGCATAACGCTTCCCGCCACCCACGGCGCGCACTCGCAGTTCTCGGAGGTAGCAATGGTTAGCTTCGAGGCGGGCTTCTTCGGCCTCGGAGGCCTGCTCATCATGGGCCCGCGCATGGGCGGCTCGGCAGAGCACCACGGCGTGATGCTGGGCGCTGCCTCGGGCATCCTCTTCGGCGTGTCAGACACAGCGATCAAGGCCCTGACGGGCATCACCCACGCGCACGGGATGCTGGGCCTGCTGCTGAGCCCCTGGCTGGCGGTGGCGATCCTGGCCTCGATCGTGGCCTTCTACGCCTCGGCGCGCGGCTTGCAGGACGGCGACGCGGTGCCGGTGATCGCGGTAACGGGCGCCACGGCGAACATCGCGGGCATCGCGGGAGGCATCCTGGTGTTCGGCGATCCGATGGCGGGAAGCGCCCTCGGGGTGGTCTGCCAGTCGCTGGCATTCGTGCTGGTGGTGGCGGCCTCGGCGCTGATGCCGGCGCCGGTTCGCAGCGCGGGCCTGCGCGCGACGGCCTAGCACTGCTAGGATTCCCAACCGAATGCCGACGACCTCACAGCTGGTGCGCAAGGGCCGCGTGGCCCCGAAGAAAAAGCTGGCGACGCCTGGCCTGAAGTCGGGCAAAGGCCGCAAGAAGAAGGTCGCGGCTCCGCAGCGGCGCGGCGTGTGCACGCGCGTGTATACGACGACCCCGAAGAAGCCGAACTCGGCGCTGCGCAAGGTCGCGCGCGTACGTATCAGCGGCTCGATGGAAGTCACGGCATACATCCCCGGCGAGGGCCACAACCTGCAGGAGCATTCGGTAGTGCTGGTAAGAGGTGGTCGCGTGAAGGATCTGCCAGGCGTGCGCTACAAGGTTGTGCGCGGCACGCTGGACGCAGCCGGCGTTAGCGACCGTAAGAAGTCGCGCTCGATGTACGGCGTGAAAAAGAAATAGTGAGCGTCTAGATGCCCCGTCGCGCAGCCGCTCAGATCCGGCCCCTGGAGGCCGACCCCGTCCACCGCTCCAAGCTCGTGGCGCAGGTCATCAACAAGGTGATGCTGGACGGCAAGAAGTCCACCGCCGAGCGCATTGTCTACGACGCGCTCGCGCTGATCGGCGAGCGCAGCGAGAAAGACCCGGTGGAGACGCTGGAGGCGGCAATCAAAACTTTGACCCCCGCCCTGGAGGTACGCAGCCGCCGTGTTGGAGGCGCGACCTATCAGGTGCCCGTCGAGGTCCCCGCGCGCCGTGCGCGCACGCTGGCGGTGCGCTGGCTGGTGGAGTTCGCGCGGGCTCGCCGTGAGAAGACGATGGCGCAGCGCCTTGCGAACGAGCTGACGGACGCCCTCTCCCAGCAGGGAGGCGCCTACAAGCGCAAGGACGACATTTACCGCATGGCGCAGGCCAACAAGGCCTTCGCGCACTACCGCTGGTAGACGGCCTCACCCCTGGCGGGGGAGAAAGTTGTGAATCTCCCTGGGAGGCTCCCGGCCCTTCGCTACGGTGAGCCGATGGCCTCTGCTCCGACTGCTCCTGTGACGTCCGGAGCCCCCGCCTCCTCGCCGCGGCCGCCCGAAACGCCGGCCGCGGGCGATCGCATCGAGCGCCACGTATGGATCGTGGCGGGCGTCGTGATCCTGGGCATGATCATGTCGATCCTTGACACCACGATCGTGAACGTGGCGCTGCACACACTCGGCCACGATCTGCACAGCCCGATCTCACAGATTCAGTGGGTTGTGACGGGCTATCTGCTGGCGCTGGCAGCGGTGATCCCGGTGACCGGATGGGCCGCGAGACGATTCGGAGCCAGGCAGGTATATCTCAGCTCGCTGGTGCTCTTCACCGCGGGCAGCGCGTTATGCGGGCTCTCGAACACGACGGCGACGCTGGTCCTGTGCCGCGTCTTGCAGGGCGCGGGCGGCGGCATGATCATGCCGGTGGCGCAGCTGATCATGGCGCAGGTGGCAGGCCCCAAGCGGATGGGTCGGGTGATGGGCGTGGTGTCGATGCCGGCGATGCTGGCGCCGATCCTCGGGCCGGTGATCGGCGGGGTGATCCTGGAGCACCTGCACTGGTCGTGGATCTTCTTCGTCAATGTGCCGATTGGCCTGCTGGCATTCGTATTGGGTTGGCGCCTGGTGCCCCATACCGACAGCGGTGAGGCGGGACGCCTGGATGTGCTCGGGCTGGGGATGCTCTCGGCGGGCTCGGCCTCGCTGGTGTACGGCCTGAGTGAGCTGGGCTCGGGCTCGGGCCTGGGCTCCACCAAGGTGCTTTTGCCAGTGATCGCCGGCGTGCTGCTGAGCCTGGCCTTCTGCTGGCATGCGCTGCGCGTGGAGCGCCCGCTGCTGGACGTGCGCCTGTACTCCAACCGTGTGTTCGCCGGAGCCTCCTTCACCACCTTCGGCGTTGGCGCCGCGCTGTTCGGGGCGATGATCCTGGTGCCGCTGTACTACCAGGAAGTGCGCGGCTTGAGCGTGATCGATACGGGCTTGCTCAATGGCCCGCAGGGCATTGGCGCGCTGGTGGCGATGCCGATCGCGGGGCGCCTCACTGAGCGCTTCGGCGGCGGTCGCATCGCGCTCGCGGGTGTATCGCTGCTGGCGCTGAGCACGATCCCCTTCGCCTTCATCGGCGCCGGCACCTCGATCATTCTTATCTCCTTGGTGCTGGTGGTGCGCGGCGTGAGCATCGGCATGTCGTTCATGCCGGCCATGACCGCGGCCTTCACCTCGATGCGCCCGGATCAGCTCTCCGACGCCACCCCGCAGATCAACGTGCTGATGCGCTTGGGCGGCGCGATCGGCACGGCGATCCTCGCGGTGGTGCTGCAGCGAGCTGGGGCAGGGCCCCACGCAAGCCCCGGCGAGCTGGCCGGCGCGTTCCGCGACGCTTACTGGGCTGCGTTGGGGATCGCCCTGTTGTCGCTGATCCCCTGCGTGATGCTGCTGCGAGCGGAGCGGCCACAGCGGCAGGCCCTGGGCAAGGCGGCGGCCGCGGAGGCGAGCATGGAGGCGATGGGAGCATAAGCATCCATCGTCGCTGCAGGGCCCCGCCCCGACTGCTCGTCTGAGCGCAGAACCCTGGTATAGTCGCTGGCGCCTCGCGGTAGGCACAGTCGTGCGAACATTGCCTGCCGCGGAGTGTGAACCCCAAGATGAAGACCCTGAGCACATAGCGACGCGAAACGGCTCATAACCGGCAGCGCGCGTGGGCCTGGGGGCCCTCTTTTTTTGCCTTGAACCGCCCGTAGCGCAACCCACAGAGACGACAGATCATGCCCCGTAAATTCAGCCTGGAAAACACCCGCAACATCGGGATCATGGCGCACATCGACGCCGGTAAGACGACGACGACCGAGCGCATCCTCTACTACACCGGCCGCACCTACAAGATCGGTGAGGTGCACGACGGCGCGGCGACGATGGACTGGATGGAACAGGAGCAGGAGCGCGGCATCACGATCACCTCGGCGGCCACGACGGCTGAGTGGAAAGACCACCGCATCAACATCATCGACACGCCCGGCCACGTCGACTTCACGGTCGAGGTGGAGCGCTCGTTGCGAGTGTTGGACGGCGCGATCGCGCTGTTTGACTCGGTCGCCGGCGTGGAGCCGCAGTCCGAGACGGTGTGGCGTCAGGCCGATAAGTACCACGTGCCGCGGATCGCCTACATCAACAAGATGGACCGCATCGGCGCGGACTTCGAGAGTGGCGTGAAGACGATGATCGACCGCCTGGGCGCGCACCCGGTGCCGATCCAGCTGCCGATCGGCGCCGAGGCTGACTTCGAGGGCATCGTTGACCTGGTGTCGATGAAGGCGATCATCTACAAAGACGAGTTGGGCAAAGAGGTGGATGAAGTTGCGATCCCCGAGCGCCTCGTGGACGCGGCGGCCGCCGCGCGCGAGCATCTGCTTGAGGAGGTCTCCCACTACGACGATGGTCTGGTGGAGCTGATTCTCGAAGAAACGGAGATCAGTGAAGAGCGCCTGAAGGAGGCGATCCGCAAAGCGACGCTGTCGACCAAGCTGACGCCGGTGCTGTGCGGCTCGTCGTTCAAGAACAAGGGTGTGCAGCCGCTGCTGGACGCCGTGATCGCCTACCTGCCCTCGCCGCTTGACGTGCCGCCGGTGACGGGCATGGAAATGGTGAAGGGCAGCGAGGATGACCGTGAGGTCACCCGCGAGGCGAGCGATTCAGAGCCCTTCTCGGCGCTGGCGTTCAAGATCATGGCCGACCCCTATGTGGGCAAGCTGACCTACTTCCGTGTGTACTCGGGCAAATTGGAGGCGGGCTCGCGCGTGCTGAACGTGGGCACGGGACGCACCGAGCGCATCGGGCGCATCCTGATGATGCACGCCAACGAGCGCGAGGAGGTCGAGGAGGTCTACGCGGGCGACATCGCGGCGGCGGTGGGCATCAAGCAGGTCGTCACCGGCGACACGCTGGCCGCGCCCGACGCGCCCATTCGCCTGGAGAACATCATTTTCCCCGAGCCGGTCATCAAGGTGGCGGTCGAGCCCAAGACGAAGGTCGATCAGGAGAAGATGTCGGTCGCGCTCGGGCGCCTGGCCGAGGAGGACCCGACTTTTCAGGTGCGCACCAACGAAGAAACGGGCCAGACCGAGATTTCGGGCATGGGCGAGCTTCACCTGGAAGTGCTGGTGGATCGCATGAAGCGCGAGTTCGGCGTGGAGGCCAATGTGGGTCGTCCCCAGGTCTCCTACCGCGAGACCGTGCGCGGCACGGCGGAGAAGGTGGAAGGCAAGTTCGTGCGCCAGACGGGTGGCTCGGGCCAGTACGGGGTCGTGTTCATCAACCTTGAGCCGGCGCCGGGCGAGGGCTTTGATTTCGTCAACAAGATCAAGGGCGGCTCGATCCCCTCGGAGTTCATCCCCGCGGTGGAGAAGGGCGTCGAGGAGGCGCTTGAGAACGGCGTGAAGGCGGGCTACCCGATGGTGGACGTGCGGGTGACGCTGATCGATGGCAAGTACCACGACGTGGACTCCTCGGAGATCGCCTACAAGGTCGCGGGCTCGTTGGCCTTCAAAGAGGCCGCCAGGCGCGCCAAGCCTGTGCTGCTGGAGCCGATCTTCGCCGTTGAGGTCGTCGTGCCCGAGGATTTCCTGGGCGATGTGATCGGCGACTTGAGTCGTCGCCGCGGACGCATCGAGGGCCAGGAGCGGCGTGGCAACGCGCTGGCCGTGAGCGGCAGAGTGCCGTTGAGTGAGATGTTCGGCTACGCCACCGATCTGCGCAGCAATACGCAGGGAAGAGCGACGTACACGATGCAGTTCGAGGGTTACGAGGAGGTTCCGCCGAACATCGCGGAGAAGATCATCGAAGCGCGTACGGGGGAGCCGGTGCCGGCCTAGGCCGCGAGAGCCCCGGACATCAGTCAAGAAACAACCAGCAATCACGAAAACCCCAATTTAGATAGATTCCCCGGTTCGCCCTAAAACAGCGGCGAGCCTACAAGTCGATACAGGAGCTGACACAAAGTGGCGAAGGAGAAGTTCGAGCGCGACAAGCCGCACGTCAACGTCGGGACCATCGGTCACATCGATCATGGCAAGACGACGCTGACCGCTGCCATCACGACTGTGCTGGCGGAGAAGTCGGGCGGCGAGGCCCGCAGCTTCGAGGAGATCGACAACGCTCCGGAGGAGAAGGAGCGCGGCATCACGATCGCCACCTCGCACGTGGAGTACCAGACTGATAAGCGCCACTACGCGCACGTCGACTGTCCTGGCCACGCCGATTACGTGAAGAACATGATCACGGGCGCCGCGCAGATGGACGGCGCGATCCTCGTAGTGAGCGCCGCCGACGGCCCGATGCCCCAGACGCGCGAGCACATCCTGCTGGCGCGCCAGGTGGGCGTGCCCTACATCGTGGTGTTCCTCAACAAGGCCGACATGGTCGATGACGAGGAGCTTCTGGAACTGGTCGAGGTCGAGGTGCGCGAGTTGCTCAGCGAGTACGACTTCCCCGGCGATGACATCCCGTTCATCACCGGCTCGGCGCTGAAGGCGCTGGAAGGCGACGAGGCATACAAGGCCAAGATCTACGAGCTGGCCGATGCGCTTGACAGCTACATCCCCGAGCCCGTGCGCGAGCTCGACAAGCCCTTCCTGATGCCGGTCGAGGACGTGTTCTCGATCACCGGCCGCGGCACCGTGGCCACAGGGCGCATCGAGCAGGGGATCATCAACACCGGCGACACGGTGGAGATCGTGGGCGTGCACGACACGACCACGACAGTTGTCACCGGCGTTGAGATGTTCCGCAAGATCCTCGATGAGGGTCGCGCGGGCGACAACGTGGGCTGCCTGCTGCGCGGTACCAAGCGCGAGGAGATCGAGCGCGGTCAGGTGCTGTGCAAGCCCGGCTCGATCACGCCGCACACCAAGTTCAAGTCCGAGGTCTACGTGCTCAAGAAGGAGGAGGGCGGTCGTCACACTCCGTTCTTCTCGGGCTACAGGCCGCAGTTCTATTTCCGTACAACCGACGTGACCGGCGTAGCCAAGCTGCCCGATGGCGTCGAGATGGTGATGCCCGGAGACAACGTCCAGATGGAGATCGAGCTGATTCAGCCGATCGCCATGGACCAGGGCCTGCGCTTCGCGATCCGAGAGGGTGGTCGCACGGTCGGGTCTGGCGTAGTTTCGGAGATCATCGAGTAGCACCGGCGGCCCCTACGGGGGCCGTTTATTTGTAGTCCATAGAGGTGGCGCAGTCGGCCGGAGGCCGGCGAGCCGGGCCCCTCGTTTACTAGTCAGATACGACGATTGATGCTCCGCCGATTATGGGTGCGGTACGGGGCGGATTCCCAGCTATGGAGTCCGCCCTTTCTCTCGCCCTGTATGGAGCGGTAAAACACTGAGACGAACTGAGAACCATGGCAGCCACAACACAGAACAAGATCCGCATCCGCTTGAAGGCGTATGACACGTCCGCCATCGAGTCGGCTGCGAAGGAGATCGTGGAGACGGCGACGCGCACAGGCGCGACGGTGTCCGGCCCGGTGCCGCTGCCGACGGAGAAGAACGTCTACTGCGTGATCCGTTCCCCTTTCAAGGACAAGGACTCGCGCGAGCACTTCGAGATTCGTACCCACAAGCGCCTGATCGACATTCACCAGCCGACCCCCAAGACGGTGGATTCGCTGCAGCGCTTGGACCACCTACCGGCGGGCGTGGACATCGAGATCCGCCTCGCCACCTGAGCGCCCAGTCAATTCCTTCCAAAGCCAACGAGACCTTTTTGAAATGCCCGCGATACTTGCCAAGAAGCTCGGAATGACTCAGGTCTTCCAGGAGGACGGCAGCGTGGCGCGAGTGACCGTCTTACAGGCAGGTCCGTGCCCGGTGACGGCGATTCGCAGGCAGGAACGCGACGGTTACGACGCGGTGCAGCTGGCATTCGGCGCGAGCAAGGAGAAGCATCTGACGCGCGCCGAGCTGGGCCACCTGAAGAAGGCCGACGCGCCGCCGATGCGCCATCTCGTCGAGTTTCGTATCGACGGGGAGGAGTCATCTGGCTTGGCGGGCCTGGAGTTGGGCGCGAGTGTCACGGTGGATTCCTTCGAGGTTGGCGGCAAGGTGAAGATCTCAGGCGTCTCCAAGGGCAAGGGCTTTCAGGGCACGATCAAGCGCCACAAGTTCCAGAGTGGCCCCAAGAGCCACGGCTCGCACAACGTGCGCGCGCCTGGTTCGATTGGCGCATCCGCGACCCCCTCGCGCGTCTTCAAGGGCATGCGTGGCCCAGGGCAGATGGGCAACAAGCGGGTGACGCAGAAGGGTCTTGAGATCATCGCCGTGGATGCCGCCGAGAATCTGCTGCTGGTACGAGGCTCGGTGCCGGGTCCGCGCGGCGGCGTGGTGGAGGTGCGCGGCGATGCCTGACGCCCCCATGCTAGGCGCCACCAAGAAGGTCAAGCTCGATGAGGGTGCATTCACAGCGCGCTTCCATGAAGCGCTGGTTCACCAGAGCGTGCGCGCCGAGCAGGCCGCGCGTCGGCGCGGAACGGCCGCGACGAAGACGCGCGCCATGGTGCGCGGCGGCAGCGCCAAGCCGTGGCGCCAGAAGGGCACGGGTCGCGCCCGCGCGGGCTCCAGCCGCTCACCGATCTGGACAGGCGGTGGCGTGGTGTTCGGCCCGCAGCCGCGCAGCTACACCTTCAAGGTGAATCGCAAGGAGAAGCGCGTGGCGCTGCGCAGCGCGCTGTCGGTGCACGCGCAGCGCGGCTCGATCGCGGTGCTCGATGCGAGCGCCTTCAAAGTGCCCAAGACCAGTCAGGCGGCAGATCTGCTGCTTGACTGGGGCCAGCCAGCCCCCACGCTGGTGGTGCTGGCGGCGGAGGAGTCCTCGGCGGCGCTCTCGTTCCGCAACATCGATCGCGTGGCAGTGCTGGCGCACGAGAGCGTGGGCGTGGTCGATCTGCTGGGCGCGGCTTCGCTGGTTGTCTCGCAGGCGGCGCTCGATGCGCTGACTGAGCGCGCGGGCGGCAAGGCGCAGGCGCCGGCCAAGACGGAGGCCAAGCCTTCCGCCGAGAAGGCTGCCAAGGCCGAGCCTAAGGCGCCCGCCAAGGCCGAGCCCAAGGCGCCTGCGGAGAAGGCTGCGCCTAAGGCCAATGCTGAGAAGGCTGCGCCCAAGGGCGTTGAGAAGGCTGCGGCTGATGAGTCCCACGTCGACGAGGATGACGTCGAGGAGGTCAAGTCCTGATGGACCACTCCCAGGTAATCATCCGCCCGGTGGTCTCAGAGAAGAGCTACGTGCTCTCCGATGCCGGCAAGTACACCTTCCGCGTGCACCCCGACGCGCACAAGACGCAGATTCGCCAGGCGGTGGAGGCGATGTTCGACGTGCACGTCGTCGGCGTGCACACCATCAGCATGAAGTCAAAGCCCAAGATGCGCGGCGTGACGCGCGGACGCACACGCGCCTGGAAGAAGGCAATCGTGCAGGTGCGCGAGGGCGAGAGCATTCAGATCTTCCGCGGCCTTGAGGGCCTGCAGGGTTAAGGGAAAGAGCAGCCATGCCAATTCGCAAACCAAAGCCCACAAGCCCAGGCCGGCGCTTCGTCTCCTACGCGGATTTCGCGGAGATCACGAAGACGGAGCCAGAGAAGACGCTGGTCGAGGGTCTGAAAAAGAGCGGTGGGCGCAACGCCCGCGGCCGCAAGACCGCGCGTCACCGCGGCGGGGGCGCCAAGCGGCTGTACCGCAAGATCGACTTCAAGCGCCGCAAGGATGGCGTGCCGGCGAAGGTGGCTGCGATCGAGTACGACCCCAACCGTTCCTCCTACATCGCGCTGCTGCACTACGTGGACGGTGAGAAGCGCTACATCCTCGCCCCGCAGCGTCTGACGGTGGGCACGATGGTCAGCTCAGGCGAGGAGGCCGACATCGCGGTGGGCAACTGCATGTCGCTCGCGCGCATGCCCGTGGGTACGGTGGTGCACAACGTCGAGCTGCAGCCCGGACGTGGCGGCCAGATGGCACGCTCGGCGGGCGCCTCGGTGCAGCTGATGGCAAAGGATGGCGAGATGGCGACCCTGCGCCTGCCCTCCGGTGAGATGCGTCTGGTGCGCGCTGAGTGCCGCGCCACAGTGGGCACGATCGGCAACGCCGACCATCAGAACGTGAAGGTCGGCAAGGCGGGCCGCAAGCGCCACATGGGCGTGCGCCCGCAGACGCGAGGCACCGCGATGAACCCCGTGGATCACCCGCACGGCGGTGGCGAGGGCTCCACCACAGCGGGCCGTCACCCCGTGACACCGTGGGGCGTGCCGACGCTGGGCTATCGCACGCGTAAGAAGAACAAGGCTTCAGACAGGTACATCGTGCGCGGACGTAGGCGCGGGAAGGGCAAACAGCGATGAGTCGCTCCAGCAAGAAGGGCCCTTGGGTGGAAGATCGTCTGATGACGCGCATCGAGAAGATGAATGAGGAGAACCGCCGGCAGATGATCAGAACCTGGTCGCGGGCCTCGACGATCTTCCCGGAGATGGTGGGCCACACGATCGCGGTGCACGATGGCAAGAAGCACGTGCCCGTGTTCGTGAGCGAGTCGATGGTGGGTCACAAGCTGGGCGAGTTCGCGCCGACACGGCACTTCCGCGGTCACGCCGGATCGGGCAAGGTGCGCTAGCCGATGAGCCCTGAGGAGAAAACGCCGGAGGAGCCCAAGGAGGGCGAGAAGGCGGCGGCTGCCAAGAAGCCTGCGGCTGAGAAGAAGCCGGCGACGAAGGCCACCCCGGAGAAGAAGCCTGCCGCCGCTAAGAAACCGGCTGCTGAGAAGGCTGCGGCCGCCGAGAAGCCCGCGGCTGAGAAGAAGCCGGCCGCCGCTAAGAAGGCCGAGAATGCCGAGGCCGAGGCGGAGAAGAAGCCCGCTGCCAAGAAGCCTGCTGCTAAGAAGACGGCGCCTGAGAAGACGGCGACGGCTGAGAAGCCTGCTGCTGAGGGTGCGACGGCTGAGAAGCCTGCTGCCGGGGAACCGGCTGCCAAGAAGCCTGCTGCCGGGGAACCGGCTGCCAAGAAGCCGGCTGCCAAGAAGCCCGCTGCTGAGAAAGCGACTGCGGAGACGGCAGCCGAGGCACCAACTGCTGAGAAGCCTGCCAAGGAGAAGGCGCCCACCAAGCCCGAGCCTGCCGCTGAGGAGCCGGCCGAGAAGCCGGCACCGGCTCCCCGACGGAGCGCTCCAGTGGCCCGCCGCGCGGTGGTACGAGCTCACGCACGCTACGTACGCACGTCAGCGCGCAAGGCCCGCATGGTATGCGGACACATCCGCGGCAAGAGCGTGCAGGAGGCACGCGCTATCCTCGCGTTCACCCCTCGTGACGTGGCCCGCGACTGGAGCAAGCTGCTTGAGTCGGCGGTGGCCAACGCGGAGAACAACCACGAGCTGCTTGAGGACGATCTGATCGTCCGCGAGGCCTACGCCGATGAGGGGCCGACGATCAAGCGCTTTCGGCCGCGCGCCATGGGTAGGGCGACGCCGATTCGCAAGCGCACCAGCCACCTGACGATCACGCTGACGCCTGAAGAGCAGCGCTAGCGCGACCAGGACATCAAGGACAGGATTAGAGAGAAAAGATATGGGTCAGAAGGTTCATCCAGAGGCAATGCGAGTCGGGTATATCCACGACTGGAAGTCGAACTGGTTCAACGATCGCCACTTCGCTGAGTACCTCGATGAGGACATCAAGATCCGTGAGCACATCATCGGCCGCCTGGCACACGCGGGCCTCTCGGACATCACGATCCGCAAGGACTCAAACGAGCTTGAGGTAGATATTCACACGGCGCGGCCGGGCATCGTGATCGGCAAGTCCGGCAGCGAGGTGGACGCGCTGCGCCGCGATCTGCACAAGATGACCAAGAAGCAGATCAAGGTCAACATCCACGAGATCAAGCGCCCGGAGCTCGACGCCAAACTGGTGGCGCAGTCGATCGCGGAGCAGCTGCAGAACCGCGTGGCTTTCCGCCGCGCGATGAAGCGCGCGCTGACAAGCGCAATGCGCAGCGGCGCCAAGGGCGTGAAGGTGCAGGTATCTGGTCGCCTGGGTGGCGCCGAGATGGCACGCACCGAGAGCTACTCCGACGGCCGCGTGCCGCTGCACACGATGCGCGCGGACATCGACTACGGCTTTTACGAGGCGCGCACGACGTTCGGGCGGATCGGCGTGAAGTGCTGGGTGAACAAGGGCGAGATCATGCCCGAGGGCTACACCGGCGCTGATTTGACTGACATGAGCGCGCCTGCTCCCCCCAGCGATCGCGACAGTCGTGGTGGCCGCGATGGGCGCGACGGCCGCGGACGCGGTCGTGGTGGGCCCGGCGGCGGTGGAGGCGGAGGTCGTGGCCGCGGTCCCGGCGGGGCGGGCGGGTCCGGTTCCGGTCGTGGCGGGCCTGGTGGTGGCTCCGGCGGCGGTCGTGGCGGCTTTGGCGGTGGCGGTGGCGGTCGTGGGCCCGGTGGTCCTGGCGGCGGTCGTGGTGGCAGCGGTGGCGGTCGTGGACCCGGCGGGGCGGGCGGGTCCGGTTCCGGTCGTGGTCCTGGTGGCCCTGGCGGCGGTGGCCGTGGTCCCGGCGGGGCGGGTGGGTCCGGTTCCGGACGCGGCGGGCGTAGCCCCGAGGTGACGCGCTGATGCTGTCCCCCAAGCGTGTAAAGCACCGCAAGCAGCACCGTGGGCGCCGTGGCGGCATGTCACGCGGTCAGGTCAAGGTGCAGTTCGGCGAGTTCGGCCTGAAGTCGCTGGAGGAGGGCTGGCTCACCAACCGTCAGATCGAGGCCGCTCGTGTGGCGATGACGCGCAAGATCAAGCGTGGCGGCAAGGTGTGGATCAATGTGTTCCCCGATAAGCCAGTGACCAAGAAGCCAGCCGAGACCCGCATGGGCTCCGGCAAGGGCTCACCCGAGGGCTGGGTGGCGGTCGTCAAGCCGGGGCGTGTGATGTTCGAGCTGGCCGGTGTTCCCGAGCCTCTGGCCCGTGACGCGATCAGGCTGGCAGCGCACAAGCTGCCGGTGAAGTCCAAGTTCGTGCAGCGTGAGGACTAGGGGCGGATCGAGATCATGGAGGCCAAGGAGATGCGTGACATGCTCGCCGACGAACTGGCGGAGCAGATCGGAACGTTCCGCAAGGAGCTGTTCGGCCTGCGCTTTGCCAACGCCACGGGCGAGCTTGAGGACACCGCGAGCATGGCGCGCACACGGCGCGATCTCGCACGGGCATTAACGGTGGCGCGCGAGCGTGAGATCGCAGCGCGCAAGTAACAATTGACTAGAGAACGAGAAGACCGAGAAACCAATGGCTGACGAACCAGAGAACGAGACAACCGAGACGGAGACCCCGCAGGCGCAGGCTCCTGAGAGCGACGCCGCGGGCCCGGCTGAGGCGCCCGAGGCGCAGGACGCCCCGGTTGCCGAGGGCGAGGCGCAGGAGGCCCCGGCTGAGGCGCCCGAGGCGCAGGAGGCTCCCGCCGCCGCCGCGGCGGCTCCGGCCCCTGCCGCCCCGCGCGAGCCCGTGGAGCAGATCTCCGCCAAGGAGCGTCGTCGCCGCGAGCGCTCCAAGCACACTGGTGAGGCCAACCCTCGGCGCACCCCTGAGGAGCGCCACGCCGAACGCCTGGCCGAGCGCAAGGCCAAGGCCGTAAGGCGCCGCACGAGGCGTTTGCAGGAACGCGCCAAGGCCGCGGAGCGCCGCAAGGCCACGCCGGCGCAGGAGCCCTTGGCGCCGGTGCACGCTCGTACCGAGGGCGCGCGCAAGGTACGCCAGGGCATCGTGGTCTCCGATAAGGCCGACAAGACGATCACCGTGCGTATCGACACCGCTCGTCGTCATCGCCGCTACGAGAAGATCGTGCGCAGCTCAAGCACCTTGCACGCGCACGATGAGAACAACGAGGCGCACGAGGGCGATGTGGTGCGCGTAATAGAGAGCCGGCCGCTGTCGCGCAGCAAGCGCTGGCGCCTCGTCGACGTGCTGGAGAAGGCACGATGATCCAGAACGAGACCCGATTGCGTGTGGCGGACAACACCGGCGCGCGCGAGATCCTGTGCATTCGCGTGAAGGGTGGCTCAAAGCGTCGCTATGCCTTCGTAGGCGACATCATCACGGCGACCGTCAAGCAGGCAAACCCACAGGGGACGGTCAAGAAGGGCGAGGTGGTGACAGCCGTGGTCGTGCGCACCAAGAAGCCGCTAGGCCGTGACGATGGCACCTACATCGCCTTCGACGACAACGCCGCGGTGATCATCGATGACCAGAACAATCCGCGCGGCACGCGCGTGTTCGGGCCGGTGGCGCGCGAATTGCGCGATCGCAACTTCATGAAGATCGTCTCGCTGGCGCCGGAGGTCCTGTGATGCCTCGCGCTGCCGCCCAAAGCTCTTCCAAGCGCCATATGAAGGTGCACTCAGGCGATCAGGTGCAGGTGATGGCCGGCAAGGATCGCGGCAAGCGCGGGCGTGTGCTGCGCGTGGAGCCCAAGAACGAGCGCGTGTATGTGGAGGGCTTGAATATGCGCAAGCGCCACGTCCGTCCTCAGCAGACCCCCGAAGGCGTGACTCAGACCACGGCCGCCCAGCTGGGCGGAGTGATCGAGAGCGAGGGTCCGATCCACGTGTCCAACGTGATGGTGCTGGACCCCAAGGGCGGCAAACCCACGCGCGTGGGTATCGAGCGCGAGAACGGCAAGGCCTTCCGCGTAGCGAAGGCATCGGGCACGAGAATCGACTGAAGGCAGCTGAAACATGAGCACATCCACACCGACACCGCGACTGAAGACCCGCTACTTGGAGGAGATCCGCCCGGCGCTGATCGAGCGCTTCGGTTACTCCACGCCGATGCAGGCGCCGCGGCTGACGAAGATCACCCTCAACATGGGTGTGGGCGACGCCAAGCAGGACTCCAAGGCACTGGGCAATGCCCAGGAGCAGCTGGCGACGATCGCCGGCCAGCGCCCCAGCGTGCGCCGGGCGCGCAAGTCGATCGCCGCCTTCAAGCTGCGCGAGGGTATGCCCGTGGGCGTGGCCGTCACCTTGCGAGCCGAGCGTTGCTACGAGTTCCTCGACCGCCTCACCTCGATCGCGATCCCTCGTATCCGCGACTTCCGTGGCCTGCACCCACGTAGCTTCGATGGGCGCGGCAACTACTCGATGGGCGTCAAAGAGCAGATCATCTTTCCTGAGATCGACTACGACTCGATCGATCAGGTGCGAGGGCTAGACATCACAATCACCACGACCGCGGCCAGCGACGTGGAAGCGTTCGCATTGCTGACGGCCCTGGGCATGCCGTTCTCGACCTACCAGCGGCCGGCCGGCTTCAACGAGGCGATTGGCTTTGTGCCCGAGGAGCAGGACAACGCCAGGCCTGCCGCCAAGACGGCGCCCAAGCCAGTGGTGGAGGAGCCCGCCGAGGCGGCGCCCGATGACGTGGACGCCGACGGGGCCAACGCCGAGACAAACCCCGATCCCGAGAGCGCCGACACCGACGCAAACGAGCAGGAGGACGAAGCCTGATGGCCAAGACCGCGATGCGCGTCAAGCAGGCGCGCCCCCCCAAGTTCAAGACGCGCGCATATACTCGCTGCAACCGCTGCGGTCGTCCACGCTCGGTGTATCGCAAGTTCGGGCTGTGTCGCATCTGTTTGCGTGAGCTCGCCCACAATGGCTATATCCCAGGAATGACCAAGTCCTCCTGGTAGGCCTCCAAAGAAAGCATTCGACCCCCTAATAAGCCATGTCCATGACCGACCCCATAGCCGACTTCCTGACGCGGATTCGCAATGCGATTCACGCTGCTCATGAGACCGCCGACATTCCCGCCTCCAAGCTGAAGGGCGAGCTGGCGCGCATCCTCACCGAGCAGGGTTACATCGAGTCATGGTCGGTGGCCCCTGCGCCGGACGGTGGCGCCGGCCAGGTGATTCAGATCCGCTTGAAGTACACCGATGACCGCCGCTCGGCAATCTCGGGCCTGCGGCGCGTATCGCGGCCGGGCAGGCGCAGCTACGTCGACGCGCGCACCATCCCCAAGGTGCAGGGCGGCATGGGCACCTCGATCGTCTCAACCTCTCGTGGCGTGATGACCGGCCACGACGCTCGCGCGGCAGGCGTCGGCGGCGAGGTCCTGGCGCAGGTCTGGTAGCCAATAGCGATGTCGAGAATCGGTAGACAGCCAATTTCAGTGCCCGCTGGCGTAAGCGTCGCCATCGAGCCCGAGTCGGTCAGCGTCAAAGGCCCCAAGGGCGAGCTTTCCGAGCGCATCCCGCGCGACATCGCTGTCGTGCAGGAGGGCGAGCAGCTGCTGGTCTCGCGTCCCACCGACCGTGGCCAGCACCGCGCGCTGCACGGACTGACGCGCTCGCTGGTGGCCAACATGGTGCAGGGCGTGACGGCGGGCTATGAGAAGCGTCTGGAGATCCAGGGCGTCGGCTATCGCGCGCAGCTGAAGGGCAAGAATCTGGAGCTGGCTGTGGGCTACTCCCATCCCGTTCCCATTCCCGCCCCCGATGGCATCGAATTCGAAGTGCCCCAGCCCACGAGAATCGTGGTGAAGGGCATCTCCAAGCAGCTGGTCGGCGAGACCGCGGCGATCATCCGCAAGCAGCGCCCACCCGAGCCTTACAAGGGCAAGGGCATCCGTTACGAGGGCGAGTACGTGGCGCGCAAGGTAGGTAAGCGCGCATGAGCGTGCTCACCAAGGGCGATCGTCGCCTCAAGCGCCGCCGCCGTGTGCGCGCGAAGGTATCGGGTACAGCCGAGCGCCCGCGCGTATCCGTGTTTCGCTCCAACAAGGGCCTCTCGGCGCAGCTGATCGACGATGCCGCGGGCCGCACGCTGGCTGCGGTGAACTGGTACGAGCCAGACCTGCGTAAGCTGAGCAAGGCTGAGCGTACGCAGCGCGCGGCGGCACTGCTTGCCGAGCGCGCCAAGGCCGTAGGCGTCGAGACCGCCGTGTTCGATCGCGGCGGCTACCGCTACCACGGCCACGTTCGCGTCTTCGCCGATACCTTGCGCGAGTCCGGTATCGCCTTCTAGCCATCCCTCTCCCTCTCAGACCTTCTACCGCTACCCTCACCCCTTCCTCTTATGAACTCAGATCGCTCAGTCAGCTCAGCCGGACTCGACCTCCAGGAGCGCGTGGTGGAGATCAACCGCGTCGCCAAGGTCGTCAAGGGTGGCCGCCGCTTCTCCTTCACCGCACTCGTGGTCGTCGGCGACGAGCGTGACATCGTGGGCATTGGCTATGGCAAGGCCAATGAGGTGCCTCTGGCGATCCAGAAGGGCGTAGAGCGCGCCAAGAAAGACCTCTTCCGCGTGCCTAAGCACGGCAGCACCATCACGCATCAGACGACGGGCGTGTTTGGCGCGGGCCGAGTATTCCTCAAGCCGGCGGCTCCTGGTACGGGAGTGATCGCCGGCGGTGGTGTGCGCGCGGTGCTGGAGCTTGCCGGTATCCACGACATTCTCTCCAAGAGCCTTGGTACGCAGAACCCGATCAACCTGGTCAAGGCCACCGTTGCCGGCCTGCGCGGCCTGCGCACGCCCGCCGAGGTCGCAGAGCTGCGTGGCCTGTCGATCAACAAGGTCCTGGGTCTCACCGAGCAGCCGACGAATGGTGCCGCCGAGGCCGCCGAGGCCGCCGAGGCTGCGGAGGCCGCGGAGGCCGCTGAGTCTGCCCCCGCTGAGTCCGCCGCGGCCAGCGAGTCGGAGACAGATGGCGCGGCGGCCGTCGGCTCCGCACCCGCCGCGCCAGCGCCCGCTGCTGCGCCTGCCGAGTCAGCGTCCGCGTCTGCCGAGCCAGCCGCCGCCGAGACCGCGCCGGCCGAGGAGCCCTCAGCCTGATGTCTTCCCTGACCGTAGTCCAGCGCCGCTCGGCCAACGGCTCCAACAAGCGCCAGCTCGACACGCTGCGCTCGCTGGGTCTGCGCCGCATCGGCCATGAAGTGCAGATCGAGGATTGCCCCCAGGCACGCGGCATGGTGCATGCCGTGCGCCACCTGGTTGAGGTGCGCGACGAACAGGCTGGCAAGTGAGCGCGAAAGACGAAGACAAGCAGGAGCAGCGCATCGGCCTGCATTCGCTGGCCCCGCCTCCCGGCAGCCGGCGCCCGCGCAAGCGCGTAGGCCGCGGCGAAGGCTCCGGCACAGGCAAGACCTCGGGTCGCGGCCAGAAGGGCTACGGATCGCGCTCAGGCTCCAAGAGTCGGGCGCGCTTCGAGGGTGGGCAGATGCCGATCCATATGCGCATGCGCAAGCTGCGCGGCCCGCATATGAAGAAGTCGATGCCCTTCGAGCCTTTCCGTACGCACACCCAGGCGGTCAACATCGGCGCGCTTGAGGATCGCTTCGAGGCAGGGGCCGAGGTGACGCTGGAGTCGCTGGTGGCCAACGGCCTGGGCACCCGCAAAGGCATTCCCGTAAAGGTGCTGGCCAAGGGCGAGCTGAGCAAAAAGCTCACTGTGCACGCCCACGCCTTCAGCGCGAGCGCGCGCGAGCAGATCGAGGCCGCGGGCGGCAGCTGTGTCGTGCTTGAGCCAATCTCCTAAACGGAGACCCCTCGCGCCCACGGCCGGCGAAGGCTAGAATCCCTCGTCGATGCTCGCCACGATCCTCAGCGCCTTTCAGGTCGCCGACATTCGCAAGAAGCTCGGCTTTACGGCGGCGATGCTGCTGATCTACCGCTTTGGCTCGCACATTCCCGTGCCGGGCGTCAACCTGCAGGCGGTCAACAACATCCAGAAGCAGTTCGGAGGCTCCAACATCCTTGGCTTCCTCAATCTCTTCAGCGGTGGCGGCCTCTCGCGCATCGCGCTGTTTGCGCTGGGCATCATGCCCTACATCACCGCCTCGATCATCCTGCAGCTCTTGCAGGTAGTTGTGCCATCGCTTGAGAAGCTCTCCAAGGAAGGCGAGGTGGGACAGGCGCGCATCACCCAGTACACCCGCTACCTCACCGTGGGCCTGGCCTTCGCCCAGTCGATCGGCTACGTCTTCCTCTTCCACTCCTTGCAGGCGGGGGCTGGCGAATCGGTGGTGACGAAGTTCGACGCGCCCCACATCTTCCTGATCGTTGTCTGCTTGACGGCGGGCTGCGTGCTCTTGATGTGGATCGGCGAGCTCATCACCCAGCGCGGCATCGGCAACGGCATCTCGCTGTTGATCTTCGCCTCGATCGTCGCGCGTCTGCCCTCCGGCATCCAGACGTGGTGGACCAGCCAGGATCAGGTGTTCAAGGTGATGATGCCGTTCATCGTCTTGGCCGTTGTCGCCGGCATCGTGTTCGTGCAGGAGGGCCAGCGGCGCATTCCGGTGCAGTACGCCAAGCGCGTCATTGGCCGGCGCATGACCGAGGGAGGGCAGACCTATCTGCCGCTGCGCGTGAATATGGCCGGGGTCATCCCGGTGATCTTCGCGGCCTCGATCATGGCCTTCCCCCCGACAGTGGGTCAGCTGATCCACACCAAATGGGCGCAGGGCGTCTCAGACTTCTTTACGCCCAATGGCTGGCACTACGTGCTTGGCGAGTCGATCTTCATTCTGATCTTCGCCTACTTCTACACGGCGGTCACCTTCAACCCGGTCGACCAGGCCGACAACCTGAAGAAATACGGTGGCTTCATCCCCGGCGTGCGTCCCGGTCGCCCCACGGCGGAATTCCTGGACCGCATTCTGGCCCGCCTGACATTCCCCGGCGCGCTCTTCCTGGCGGCCGTGGCGGCGCTGCCGACGATCTTGATCGCGCGCACCCACGCCAACTTCTTCTTCGGTGGCACCTCGATACTGATCGTCATTGGCGTCGCGTTGGAAACGATGAAGCAGCTTGAGGCTCAGTTGATGATGCGAAGCTATGAGGGCTTCCTCAAGTAGCTCTGCTCGCGGCTGCGCCAAGCTCCCTTGCAGGAGCTACGCGGGCTTTTTGAAGTAATCTCGGGCACTTGTCCGAGCTGAACCTAATTCTGTTGGGACCTCCCGGTGCCGGCAAGGGCACCCAGGCGGAGCGTCTGCGGGCTGACTTTGGCCTGGCCCACATCTCCACCGGAGACATGCTGCGCGCCCAGGTGAGCGAGGGCACGGAGTTAGGCAAGCAGGCGCAGAGCTATATGAAGGCGGGCGAGCTGGTGCCCGATGAGGTCATCATCGGCATGATCATCCAGCGCATCGGCGACCCCGACGCGCGCGACGGCTTTCTGCTCGATGGCTTCCCGCGCAACGAGCAGCAGGCGGACGCATTGGGCGAGGCGCTGGGAACACTCAAGCGAAGGCTCCTGGCGGCGCTGCTGATCGAGGTCCCGGACGATGAGGTCGTGCGCCGCCTCGGTGGGCGCAGGGTGTGCACCAAGAGCGGCCACGTCTACCACCTTGAGTTCGACCCCCCCAAGCACGAGGGCATCTGCGATCAGGACGGCTCGCGTTTAATTCAACGCGAGGACGATCAGGAGCAGACGATTCGCAAGCGCTTGGAGGTCTACCACGCCCAAACGGCGCCTTTGATCGAGTATTACGAGCAGGAGGGGCTGCTGCGGCGCTTTGACGGCTGCCGCCCACCCAACGAGGTCCACGACCACATCCGCGCGACTCTCGCAACGCTGCGGCTTGAGGACGAGCTGTAGCCAGATGGCCTAGCAGCTGAGCCGGGCCCCTCGGGCCCCTCTATCTTTAATCAAATGATCGTCAAGAAGACCCCCCAGGAGATCGAGAAGATGGCGGCGGCTGGAGAGATCCTGGTTGCGACGCTGCACATGCTGGAGGGCAAGATCCGCCCCGGCGTGCGCACGCAAGAGCTCGATCAGGCCGCGGAGCGCTTCATCCGCGCGCGCGGCGCGATCCCCACGTTCAAGGGCTACCGCGGCTTTCCCGGCTCGATCTGCGCCTCGCCCAACGCGATGGTGGTGCACGGCATCCCCGGCCGCTATCGCCTCATGGGGGGCGACATCATCTCGATCGACGTGGGTGTCACGCTCGATGGCTGGGTGGCCGACGCCGCGCGCACCTTTCCCGTGGGAGACATCGACGCGGTAGCTGAGAACCTGCTGCGCTACACGCGCGAGGCGCTCTATGCAGGCGTCGCGCAGTGCGTCGTCGGCAACCGCGTGGGCGATGTTTCGCACGCCATCCAGCAGGTCGCCGAGGGCGCCAACCTCTCGATCGTGCGCTCACTGGTGGGCCATGGCGTGGGGCGCAATATGCACGAGGATCCGCAGGTGCCCAACTACGGTCGCCCCGGCAAGGGACCGCGGCTGGAGGAGGGCATGGTGCTGGCGATCGAGCCCATGACGACGGCCGGCCGGCCGGCCGTGCGCATGGCAGGGGACAACTGGGCGATCTTCTCGCAGGACGACTCGCCCGCGGCGCACTTCGAGTTCACGGTGGCGATCACCGCGCAGGGCCCCAGGGTTCTCACTCCGTGGCATCTGGGCGATCAGCGCCAGCAGGCCGCGGGCGCCCAGCCGCTAGCACAGGGTGCGGCCGGCAACGGCTGAGCGAAGTTGCTAGCATGCACTGTCCTGCTCGCAGGCGCGTCGTTTGTGCCTGAAGCAAACTCCACGACTTGGTAGCGGCGGCCGTCCCGGCCTCCAGAGCCGGATCGTCGGATACAGAGGGTGGCGCAGCCGGTCGCAGACCGGCGAGCCGGGCCCCTCATATGTCAGTCAATGAAAGGGATCATGAAGGTCAGACCGTCGGTGAAGCCGATGTGCGAGAAGTGCAAGATCATCCGCCGTCACGGAGCGGTCCTCGTCATCTGCCAGAACAAGCGTCATAAGCAGCGTCAGGGCTAGGGGTAGCGCAGTGGCACGTATCGCCGGGGTCAATCTGCCCCTCAACAAGCGCTCGGAGATCGGGCTCACATACATCTTCGGCATCGGCCGCTCGACGGCCAACAAGATCCTGAGCGAAGTCAAGGTCAGCCCCGACACGTACGTGCGCGACCTGACCGAGGACGAGGTCTCCAAGCTGCGTGACGCGATCGATCGCAACCTCACGGTCGAGGGCGATCTGCGCCGCGAACGCTCACAGGACATCAAGCGCCTGCAGGAGATCGGCTGCTATCGCGGCCTGCGCCACCGTCGCGGCCTGCCGGTGAGAGGTCAGAAAACGAAGACCAACGCCCGCACCCGCAAGGGCCCCAAGCGCATGCAGGTCGCGGGCAAGAAGAAGGCAGGTAAGAAGTAAGTGCCTCCTGCTCCCAAGCGCGCCCGCGGCCGGCGCAAGCCCAAGAAGAACATCCCCGTCGGGCAGGCCCACATCAAGACTTCTTTCAACAACACCATCGTCTCGCTCACCGACACGCAGGGCAACGTCATTGCCTGGGAGTCAGCGGGCGGCGCCGGCTTCAAGGGCTCGCGCAAGTCCACGCCTTTCGCCGCACAGGTCACCGCCGATGCTGCCGCGCGCAAGGGCATCGAGCAGGGGTTGCAGAAGGTTGAGGTCTACGTCAAGGGGCCCGGCAGCGGCCGCGAGACCGCGATTCGCTCGCTGCAGGCCGCCGGCCTTGAGGTGACAGGCGTCAAGGACGTCACGCCGCAGGCCCACAATGGTTGTCGTCCTCGCAAGCGGCGGAGGGTCTAAAAATGGCCAGAGACACAAGCCCCCAGTGCAAGCAGTGCCGGCGCGAGGGACAGAAGCTGTTCCTCAAGGGCGAGCGCTGCCTGACTGACAAGTGCGGCGTCGAGCGTCGCTCCTACCCGCCCGGTGAGCACGGCCGCGGACGCCAGAAGCAGAGCGAGTACCGCCTGCAGCTGCGCGAGAAGCAGAAGGCGCGTCGCTACTACGGGGTGCTGGAGAAGCAGTTCCACGGCTACTACGAAAAGGCCTCGCGCCAGCCCGGCATCACCGGCGAGAACCTGCTGGCGCTGCTGGAGTGCCGCTTTGACAACGTGCTCGTGCGCCTGGGCTTTGCCGCCTCGCGCCGCCAGGCTCGCCAGCTAATCCGTCACGGACACTGGACGATCAACGGCAAGCGCGTGAACATCCCCAGCTATCAGGTGCGCCCTGGCGAGATCATCGCCATCAAGGCCGAGACTCCCGCCACGCAGGTGGTCAGAGACGCCACGGAGCTCACCGGACAGATTCCCGCGTGGCTGCAGGCCGACCACGAGTCGCTCACGGCCAAGGTGCTGCGCAAACCGGAGCGCCGGGAGGTGGCCGCGCCGGTGCAGGAGCAGCTCATCGTCGAGCTGTACTCGAAGTAAGTAGCGCAAGCTTTGCCACGCCGTGGCCCCTGGGCCGCGGCGCCCAAGGAGCCGGCGCCCGAAGGCGTCGGGAGGACACCCCAACGACGTTAGGACCCCGATGCTCGACTTCCAAATCCCCCGCATCACAAGCGAGTCCGTGGAGCACAACCGCGGCACCTTCATCATCGAGCCGCTGGATCGAGGCTTCGGCTACACCTTCGGCAACTCGCTGCGCCGCGTGCTGCTCTCCTCACTGGCCGGCGCCGCCGTCACGAGCGTGCGCATCGAGGGGGTGGCCCATGAGTTCTCCACCATCTCGGGCGTCAAGGAGGACGTCACCGACATCGTGCTCAATCTCAAGGGCGTGGTCTGCCGCATGCACTCGGATGCCACCGAGGTCGAGGCGCCGCTGGTGGTCACCGGCCCCGGCGACATCACCGCCAAGGACATCGATCTTCCCGCGGGCGTTGAGATCCTCAACCCCGACGTGCACATCGCGACGCTTGAGAAGAAGACCAAGCTGGAGCTGTACATGACGATCGGTCGCGGTCGCGGCTACCGTCCGGCGGAGGAGAACAAGTCGCCCGATCAGCCCATCGGCGTGATTCCGATCGACTCCATCTTCTCGCCCGTGCGCCGGGTGGCCTACGCCGTGGAGCAGGCGCGCGTCGGGCAGAAGACCGACTTCGACAAGCTCACCTTGGACATCGAGACCGACGGCTCGATCGAGCCGCAGGCTGCGCTGCGCGAGGCGGCCGAGCTGCTGATCTCACAGCTGGCGATCTTCACCGACGCCGATCGCATCCAAGAGCTGCGCGCCTCGCCGGGCGGTCAGCTCGACGGCCATGGTCTCGCGATGGGCGGCCCCGGAGGCGCCCCCGCGGGAGCGTTGCAGGGCGAGGAGTACGGCATCCTGATCGAGGAGCTTGAGCTGGGTGTGCGCTCTTACAACTGCCTCAAGCGCGCCGGCATTCAGACCGTGGGCGATCTCATCTCCAAGTCCGAGGGCGAGCTCAACGCGATCCCCAACTTCGGCAAAAAGTCGATCGATGAGGTCATCGAGACGCTCGAAGCGAGAGGCATGAGCCTGCGCCAGGACTGACCAGGGAGGCCGCTGAGCGGCCCATCGACCCCTGGCTGGCTAGACTTCGCAACTTAGTCATGAGACATCAGAAGACCCGCAATAAGCTCAGCCGCAGCGCCTCGCATCGCAAGGCGCTGTTGATGAACCTCATCAAGGAGGTGCTGGAGCACGAGCGCATCACGACCACCGAGGCCAAGGCCAAGGCGGTCAAGCCCGAGCTTGAGAAGCTCATCACGCTGGGCAAGCGAGGAGATCTGCACGCGCGCCGTCAGGCACTGTCGGCGCTCTCGCAGGACAAGTTCGCCGTCTATCGGCTGTTCGAGGAGGTGGCCCCTCGTTACGCCGATCGTCCTGGGGGCTACACGCGCATCCTCAAGCTCGGTCCGCGTCGCTCTGACGCGACCGAGATGGTGTTCCTAGAGCTGGTCTAGAGGGTGGCGCAGTCGGCGGATGCCGACGAGACCGGCCCCTCTATCCCCAGTCAGATGCTGGTTACCAAGCTCATCCTCGAATACGACGGCACGGCCTTCGCGGGGTGGGCGCGTCAGCCGGGGTTGCGCAGCGTGGAGGAGGAGCTGGAGCGGGCCTTACGTACCGTCCTCGGGCAGATTGGAGTGGACGGGGAGCCGCTGAGGCTGACCGTGGCGGGCCGCACCGATCGAGGCGTTCACGCCTGGGAACAGGTGGCCGGCTACGGTCACGAGGCGCTGGACCCGGTGCGGCTGAACGCGTTGCTGCCCGAGGACATTGCGGTGCTCAGCGCCGAGCCGGCCCCGGAGGGGTGGGACGCGCGACGTAGCGCCACGAGCAGAACCTACTGCTACCGCATACTCACGCGCCGCACGCGCAGCGTGCTGCTGCGCGGCACCACCTTGTGGTGGCCTCGCCGGCTCGATCGTGAGGCCCTCGACGCATGTGCCCAGGCGCTCAAAGGCCGCCATGACTTCACGGCCTTCACCCCTACCGAGACAGATCACGTGCGCTTCGTGCGCGATGTGTTCAATGCCCAATGGCACGCCGAGGGGGACCTGCTGGAGTTCTGGATCGAGGCCGACACGTTCATGCGTCACATGAACCGCGTGATTGTGGGATCGATGCTTGAGGTCGCCAGCGGCCGCGCCACGCTTGAGGACTTCACTCGCCTGCTCAGCGGGCGCCCGCGCTGCGAGGCTGGGCCGACGGCTCCACCACACGGCTTGGCGCTCGCGTCGGTGAGCTATCCATAGGCCATCGGCGGCGGCCCCTATGCTGGGGTCAGCAATGGTGAATGTGCTGCTGACAAATGACGACGGCATCGAGGCGGAGGGCCTGCTGGCGCTGCGCGCCGCGCTGATCGAGCTGCCCGACATCCGCTTGGAGGTGATCGCCCCCGACGGCAACCGCTCGGCGATGGCCCGCTCGATCACGACCCGCCGCCCGCTGTGGGTCGCCGAGACGCCCTTCCCCGACGGCGCAGTCGGCTATGCCACCGATGGCACGCCCGTGGACTGCGTGCGCCTGGCGAGCCTTGGCGCGATCGACGGGTTCAAGGCCGATGTCGTGGTGGCCGGCATCAACCACGGCTCGAACCTGGGCGATGACATCACCTACTCGGGCACGGTGGCGGCGGCGCTGGAGGGCGTGGTGCTCGGCCTGCCCGCGATCGCCGTCTCCCAGCAGTCCGGCGCGCGTGCGATGGACTTCCGTTTCCACGGTGGCTTTCAGTTCGACGTGGCCGCGAGCTTCGTGGCGCGCCTGGTGGCGGGCCTGCCCCAGATCCCGCTGCGCCCCAACACGCTGCTCAACGTGAACGTGCCGGCGGGCGAGCCGAGCGGCGTCGAGGTGACCAAGCTCGGCAAGCGCATCTACCGCGATGAGCTGAAGCTAGCTACCGAGGAGGCCGGCCCGCCGACGCGCAGGCGCTACTGGGTGTATGGGGATGATCCGGGCTTTCACGACCTGCCGGGCACCGACCTGGCGGCGGTCGCCGCCGGCAGGGTGGCGGTGACACCGATCCACTTCGACCTGACCGACCACCCAGGCCTGGAGGCGTTGGAAAGCTTCGACCTGGCAGGGCTGCTGGAGCCGTTGGCGGTGGACCAAGAGGCTCTATGAGCCAGAAGCAGGAGCTCTCCCCGGCGGAGCGCGTAGCGGAGTTGCGCAGCGAGGTCGAGCAGCACGCCTACCGCTACTACGTGCTCGATGATCCGACGGTCAGCGACGACAAGTACGACGCGCTGTACAGAGAGCTGCGCCAGCTGGAGCAGGAGCACCCTGAGCTGCTGAGCCCCGAGTCACCGACGCAGCGCGTGGCGCCGCAGCCGGTGAGCAAGCTGGAGAAGGTGGAGCACCTGGAGCCGATGCTGTCGCTGGACAACGTGCGCAGCGAGCAGGAGATGCGAGCCTGGGTGGAGCGGATGCGCAACCACCTGGCGCGCGAGGGCATCGCGCAGCCGCGCTTTCAGTTCGTGGTGGAGCCAAAGATCGATGGGCTCGCCATCAGCCTGATCTACCGCGACGGGGTGCTGGAGCGCGGGGCCACGCGCGGCGATGGGGAGATCGGTGAGGACATCACGCACAACCTGCGCACGATCGGCGCGATTCCATTGCACGTCGAGGGCGCGCCGCCGCTGCTGGAGGTGCGCGGCGAGGTGTACATGTCGCTGAAGGATTTCACAGCGCTCAACGAGCGCCGCGCGGAGGCAGGACAGAGCACCTTCATGAACCCGCGCAACTCCGCGGCGGGGACGGTCAGGCAGCTCGATCCGGCGCTGGCGAAGGAGCGCCCGCTGTCGATGTGGTGCTATCAGGTGGGTCTCGCCGACGGGCAGGTCGGGTTGGCGCAGGGTCTGTCCTTCAAAACCCACGCCGAAGGCTTGCAATGGCTGCAGGAGCGAGGCTTCAAGGTCAACCGCGACATCAGGGTGTTGGATGGAGAGGATGATGTGATCGCTCAGTGCAAACAGTGGGAGCAGCGCCGCGGCGAGCTGGACTTCGAGATCGATGGCGTTGTTATCAAGGTCAACGACCTGGCCTTGCAGCGCAGGCTCGGCTCGGTTGGCCGCGATCCTCGCTGGGCGGTGGCGTGGAAGTTCGCGCCCACGACGGCGGTGACGAAGCTCGAAAAGGTGATGTGGAACGTGGGTAAGTTCGGGGACCTGCGCCCCTATGCGATGTTGGAGCCCGTGACGGTGGGAGGCGTGACGATCAAGCTGGCGACGCTGCACAACGAGGAGGACATCCGTCGCAAGGACATCAGGGCGGGCGAGGATGTGATCGTGCTACGCGCAGGCGACGTGATCCCGCAGGTCATCAGCCCCGCGCCGCACGTCGTCGAGCACGCCAAGCGGCCGCCCCCCACGCGCCCGCCGGTGCGCTGTCCGTTCTGCAATACCAAGACGATCAAGCCCCGTGAGGGGGTGTTCACGACGTGCCCCAACCGCGACTGCCCCGAGCGAGCCTGGCAGCTGCTCAAGCACTTCGTCTCGCGTGGCGCGATGGACATCGATGGCCTGGGCGAGAAGCAGGTGGCGCAGCTACAGCGCCAGGAGCTGGTGCGAACGGCAGCGGACTTCTACCGCCTCACCCAGGAGCAGCTGATCGAGCTGGAGGGCTACGCGGAGCTCTCGGCGCGCAACCTGCTGGAGGCGATCGAGACCTCCAAGCAGCGCCCCTTCGGGCGCGTGCTGTTCGCGCTGGGGATTGAGGAGGTGGGGGAGGTGACAGGACGCAACCTGGCGCAGCGCTTCCGCGACATCGACGTGCTTTTGAAGGCCACCCCGGAGGAGATCGCGGAGACCCCAGGGGTGGGCGAGAAGATGGCGCTGCTGATCCGCAGCCAGCTGGATGATGGGCGCATGCGCAAGCTGATCGCCGACCTGCGCGATGTCGGCCTGCGCCTACGCGAGGATGGCCCGGCGCCGTCCAAGGGGCCCCTGGCGGGCAAGGCGCTCGTCCTGACCGGCACGCTGCCGCGGTGGTCGCGCGAGGAGGCCACAGAGCGCATCCAGGCGGCGGGCGGGCGCGTGACGAGCGCGGTATCGAAGAAGACCGACTATCTGGTGGCGGGCGAGAGCGCGGGCACGAAGCTGACGAAGGCTAGGCGCCTGATGGTGCCGGTGCTCGATGAAGAGCAGTTGCGGGAGTTGCTGGGTCAGGGCGCGTAGCGCGCCTGCGGGGTTAAGGCGCGTAGCGTGCCTGCGGGGTTAAGGCGCGTAGCGTGCCAGCGCGATCGCCATCGTGTCCTGCAGGCGGTGCGCCGTCAGTTCGCTGTCGCCGTCGATCAAAAAGCAGAAGGCAAGCGTGTGGCCGCTGAGCGACTCACACCAGCCGGCGAGGTTGGAAACGCCGTTGAGGGTGCCGGTCTTGGCCTGACAGCGCCCAGACGCAGTGGTGCCGCGCATGCGCCTGACGAGGGTGCCGCTGCGTCCGGCAACCGCCAGGTCGGCTTGCAGGATGGCGCCGATCTGCGTGCCAGAGAGTGCGACCAGCAGTGAGGCGACGGCAAGCGGGGTGGTGCGATCGGAGTGCGACAGGCCGGAGCCATCGAGCACGGTAGGCCGGATGCCCAGGCGCTGGGCCATGGTGGCGCGCACGACCTTGGCGCCGGCCGCCGTCGTGCCGGCGCCGCCGAAGTAGGCCCCCAGGTCCTTGACGAGGGTCTCGGCTAAGAAGTTATCCGAGGAGCGGTCCATCAGCCCCAGCAGCGTGGCGAGCGGCGGCGACTGTACGACCGCCAGCTGCTGCGTGCCGCTGACGGGGATGGGGCCGGCGCTGAAGCCTTCGCTGACGGGGATGTGCAGAGCATGAAGAGCGCTCTGCAGCTGCTGAGCAGCGTAGGCAGCCGGCGCGTGGGCGCCGTGCTGGTGGCCCACCGCGCCGCGGTTGAAGGCAAGACCGCTGAGCGTGCCCTCCACTTCGGGATCCTGGGCATAGCCGGTGGTGGGCCCGCCGCGCAGCGAGTCCAGAAAGGACTCATCGCCGATGATTGAGCCTTCGACGCGCTTGATGCCGCGCGCGGCGAGCTGCTGGGCGAGTGTGCTGACGGAAGCGCCCTGGCCGCCGTAGAGCGAGCGAATGAAGGCGCTTGAGCCAAAGGTGGGATCGCCGCCGCCGCGCAGATAGAGATTGCCCTGCCAGGTGCCTTCGGCATCGAGCTGGCCGGCGCCTAGCACGGTGGTGCTGAGATGGGCTTCGGGACCGAGCAGCAGCAGGGCGGTGGTGGAGGTGTAGAGCTTCTCCACGGAAGCCGGCGGTGCGGCGTGGGTGGCGTTGGCGGCGAACAGAGGGGTATGAGCTGAGAGGTCATACACGTAGGCCCCGGAGCGCGACCCCGCGATATGCATCTCGCGTCCGAGCTGCGCCTGCAAGGCCACCGTGCCGGCGCTGGGGGGCGCCGCGGGGAGCGCCGCGGGGGGCGCCCCGGACCCCGCCGCGGAGGCTGCGGGGGGTTGCCAAAAAGGCAGCGTGAGCAGCGCAAACGCGCACAACAGCGGGAGCAGCCGGGGCAAGGCCGGGAGCGTGGGGAGTCCGGGACGCTGCAAGGAACCCTAAAATGAACCGTGGATGGGCAAGGTTGTCAAGCTGGAACCGTCGACTCGCAACAGGGCGAGCGCGCGCTCGGGGAGGACCGGGAGGGTGGTGGGCGCGGAAGGCAAGCCTCCGACGCTGCCGCGCAAGCGCCGCGGCGGCCGCGAGAAGACAGCGCTGGTGCTAGGCGGCGGAGGCTTCACGGGCGGGGTGTACGAGATCGGCGCGCTGCGCGCGCTGGATCTGCTGTGGGTCAACCGCACGATCAACCAGTTCGACGTCTACGTGGGCACCTCAGCCGGGGCCTTCATCGCGTCGCTATGCGCCAACGGGGTGACCCCCGAGGAGATGATGCGGGTGGTCACGCATCAGGGGCCGCTGCCATTCAGAGACATCAACCTCGGCGATCTGCTGCAGCTGAACATAGGCGAGCTGGCGCGCAAGGGCGCGCTGATGCCGTTGCACGCGGCGAAGCTGGGGCGGCAGTTCGTGCGACAGCTGGGCCAGGTATCGATGATGGACCTCGTGGGAGGACTGGCCGAGGGTATGCCCTCGGGCCTCTACAACGGCGGCGGGATCGAGCGCTACCTGCGCCGTGTGCTGAGCGACCCGGATCGCACCAACGACTTCCGCGAGCTTCAGTGCGAGCTGTATCTGACGGCCACCGACCTGGACACCTGCGAGCGGGTGGTGTTCGGCAGCAAGGAGCACCAGGACGTCCCGATCGCCACCGCGGTGCGGGCCTCGGGGGCGCTGCCGATGGTCTACGCGCCGGTGATGGTCAAGGGTCGCGAGCTGGTAGACGGCGGTCTGGTCTCGACGACCAATCTGGACGTCGCCGTCGAAGCTGGCGCGAAGCTGGTGGTGGTGGTCAACCCGCTGGTTCCCTACGTGAACGACTTCAAGGAGCAGGTGCGGACCCTGCGGGGCAGCCGCGCACGGCGTGTGTCGGACATGGGCTTTCCTCAGATCGGTTATCAGGCCTTCAAGATGCTGGCCTATCAGCGCCTGCACGAGATGGCCGACCGCTGGGAGGAACGCTACCCCGGCGTGGACATCCTGCTGGTCGAGCCGGCCCCTACCGATGAGCTGATGTTCCAGACATCGATGATGAACTTCACCTCGCGTATCGAGATCGCCCGCCACGGCTTTCAGTCGGTCACCTACCACCTGGCGGGCGAGTATGAGCGCTACAAAGAGACCTGCGCGCGCCACGGCATCGAGATATCCGCCACGAGGGTGCGCAACGTGGTGGAGCATTTCGAGGCCGAGCAGGAAGAGGTCAGCGCGTGGCGGCGGATCTTGGAGACCACCACGGGAGCGCTGCTGCGCCAGACGGGCTCCGGGCCGGCTTAGCGGCGCCGGCGGGGGCATTTTCGCCGGGGAAATACACCCCAGCAACCCTTTCCTGATTTTGTGAATTTCAGCGGCGAAACAGCCGCCTGATAAGTGTCTTAATTCAAGTCTCGGCTGCCATCAACCGAGGAGGAATGCGGTGGTTCTCGCAGAAGGAGGGGAGAACATGGCCAATCCAATGGAAGAATAGTTCGATGTATCAATATATATCAAAAAAGCTAATTTTAGTAATTCTGGTCGCCCTAATTGTGACAAGTGCGGCGGTCGCCTACTTCACAAATTTGGGCAGTGGCACGGGCACGGCCACGGTAGGAAGCAGCGCCAATGCGACGCTGCACGGCGCGGTCACGGGCCCGCTGTATCCCGGCGCATCCGCGACGGTCACCTTTACGGTCGACAACTCTTCGCCAGGATCGGAGTTCATCAATACGATTCACCTCGCGAGCATCATGCCCGACGCGGGTCATAGTGCATGCAGCACGGTGATCACCGGCGCCAACCCGGACTTTACGATGCCCGATGTCGCCGCCGCTCAGAGCTTCGCCTCCGGCAACGGTCAGCCGGTCACGGCGACGGGCACGCTCACGATGAACGACACCGGCGTGAACCAGGACGCCTGTCAAGGCGCCACGCTGACCTTGAATCTGACGAGCAGCTGAGCCCGAGCTGCGTGCCGTTGGGGGGCGCCGTGTCAGTCGGCCAAGCACATCGCAGAAATACGTCCTTGGTGTTGCTTGCGGCGCTTGTCGCGTTCGCCAGCGGCGCCTACTCGGTCTATGCGGCCGTGGCCCGGCGCGGCGCTGCGCGGGTACCGGCGCCAACGCTCACGGCAACCCCCCACCGGGCCACGGGGTGGGCCGCGGCGAGGTTTGCCTTCACCGACCGCCAGGCCGGCGTGCGCTTTCAGTGCTCGCTTGACGGCGGGCGGTTTGCGCGCTGCGCCAGCCCCACGCGCCTGCGAGCCCTTGCGGTGGGGAGGCACACCTTCCGGGTAAGGGCTGTGCGCGGTCAACGGGGTCATCGTGAGCGCAGCCGCGCGAGCGCCTACAGCTGGTCGATCGAGTCGCGTCCTCCCAGGCCCCTCATCGGCGAGCGCCCGAGCGATCCGACGAGCGCGCGGAGCGCGAGCTTCACCTTCACCGATGGCGCGCAGGGGGCGACATTCCAGTGCAGCCTCGATGGCAACCAGTGGAAGGCCTGTCGCAGCCCGGTCTCCTACCGCGGACTGAATCTGGCCGAGCACTGGTTTCGCGTGCGAGCACTGGATCCACCCGCACGCCCGAGTGTCGCCGCAGGGCTGTTCTGGCGCGTGAGGGCAGCAGAGCAGAGCGGCAAGGACTTCTCGATCAGCGCCGACACGAGCGCTGAGGCGGCGCTCTTCCCAGGAGCCCCTCCCCAGGCGATCCCGATCGCTTTGACAAACCCCAACGACACGCCGATCTTCGTCACAAGCGTGACGGTGACGGTGCTGAGCAGCCCCCCCGGCTGCGATGCCGCGAGCAACATCCGCCTGGTTCAGTCCAACGTGTCTGAGGCTGCCCCCGTCGAGATCCAGGCTCGCGGCTCACGCAGGTTGCCGGCCCAAGGTCACACGGCGCCGACGATCCAGCTCGTGGACCTGCCGGTCAACCAGGATGCCTGTCAGAACGCGAAGTTCCCCCTGCGCTTCATCGGGAGTAGCTACTCGTGAGACGTCTGTGCCGAAACGCGCTCGCGCGCACCGGCGCCGCGGTCCTCATCGCGCTTGCGCTCGCCACAGGCGCGTTCGCGTACTTCTCAAGCGCCGGCACGGGCGCCGCCTCCGCCGGCCTTGCGGTGCTCGCAGCGCCGACGATCACCTCGGTGACATCGGGCGCAGGCGCGGTCACGCTCAGCTGGAGCGCTGTCAACGCGCCGGGTCCGGGGACGGTCTCCTATTACGTGACCCGCGATGGCGGCGCCCCGGAAGGCGACTGCCCCAGCTCCACATCCATCTCAACGGCGACAAGCTGCGGCGACACAGGCCTCTCGGTCGCTGTCCATCAGTACACCGTGACGGCGGTATGGCGCTCGTGGACGGCGACGAGCGCGGAAGCGTCAGCCACGATCGCGTTCGGGCCGGCCACCCACTTCGTGGTCTCAGTGGCGTCGCTGACGCCGACGGCGGGTGTGGCTGACAACCTGACGATCACCGCCAAGGACGCGGGCAACAACACCGTCGCCACGTATACGGGCTTGCATAGCTTGACGTTTGAAGGTGCGAGTAATGGGCCGGGTGGTGCGCATCCGACGGTGTCCAGCAGCACGGGTGTGGCGACGAGCTTTGGGGCGGCGACGGCGATCTCGTTTACGAATGGTGTGGCGTCGGTGTCGGGTTCGAATAATGGTGTGATGAAGCTTTATAGGGCTGAGGTGGTGCCCGTTACGGTGAGTGATGGCTCGATCGGGAATGGCTCTGGTCTGTTGGTGTCGGTGGTGGCTGCGGCGGCGGCGAGTTTCTCGGTGACGGCGGTGTCGACGTCGGTGACAGTGGGCGAAGCGGATAACCTGACGATCACGGCGCTGGATGCGTTCGGGAATACAGCGGCGGGCTATACGGGCTCGCATAGTTTGACGTTTGGGGGCGCGGCCAACAGTCCCGGTGGCACGCATCCGACGGTGTCGAGCGGTACGGGTGTGGCGACTAACTTTGGCACGGCGACGGCGATCACGTTCACGAGTGGGGTGGCGAGCGTGTCAGGTGCAAGCAACGGTGTGATGAAGCTGTATAGGGCAGAAGCGGCGAGTGTGACGGTGGCGGCCGGGGCGGTGAACAACGGCACAGGTCTGGCGATCGCGGTGGGTGTTGGGAGTGCGGCGAGTTTGGGGCTTGCGGCGGCTTCGACGTCGCCGGCGGTGGGGGTGGCGGACAATTTGACGATCAGTGCGAAGGATGCGTATGGGAATGTTGTGGCTGGCTATACGGGGTTGCATA